>Ga0209960_1000029_pt1 | contig 708507 bp, 610 predicted proteins | sample ThiBiot_500_plan_2_FD_183947 | JGI IMG/M metagenome (GOLD analysis project Ga0209960, IMG submission 183947) | Wastewater bioreactor microbial communities from Cape Town, South Africa - Thiocy_expt_500_plan (SPAdes) | ecosystem: Engineered > Bioreactor > Thiocyanate-remediating >...
TGGCCAGTCGCATCAGGTAGGCCGTGCCGCCCAGCGCCTGCATGGCCGGATCGTCAGTGAAGTGGGGTTTGATCGTGATGGGCGACACCGACCGGCCAAGCGCACTTTCGCGGGTGATGGCCTCAAAGATCCGACCATGCAGCGGTTCGATGAAGTCGGGCCCGGTCAGGCGATCAGCGGCGGCCTCGATGGCGCCATTGTCCATCAGCAGCGTGCCCAGCAAGGCCGCTTCGGCCTCGATGTTGCCCAGCATGGAGGAGGGGGCTTCACTCATTGTCGCGCCCTTCCATCTTTGCCGCCAGAGATTGCATCACGTTTTCAGCGGCAACGCCAAAGGGCACCGCGTCCCGCCCGGGGCCATATTCCGGCAGAACCCAGACGATGGCCTGCCTACCGGATGGGTTGGCGCGAGTACGGCCGGAATCGACCACGGATTTGGCCGAAACCAGTTCACTCACACGTGGGGACATTCCCCAGCGATCATGCTGCGCGGCTTCGGCGATCTCCAGCGCGGTCATACCGCGTTCGGCCGCCTCATGTATCAGGCGATAGGCCAGTGCGCGCAGGCGGCCAGCGGCGGGATCGATGGCGGCATATGCTGCGCGACTGGTGCGAGTGCGGCGATTACCCATGGTGCGCGCCTCCAAAGGACAGCGCGGCCACAAGGGCGGCGGTTTTGAAGGGGAGGGCATATCGGCTGGCAAGGTGTTGCGCGCGGAAAGCAGAGAGGGTAAAGGTATCGCAGGAAATGCCGCCACAGCTATTCCGCGAAGCCTCGCCCCCTTGGTGCGGGGCTTTGCTTTTCATGGCTCAAGCTGCTTGCTCACTGGTGGAGCGGATCAGGCGGCTCGCCACCCAGGCATCCAGATCGGCGCGGCGATATCGCACCGGGCCACGCGGGCCGGGGGAAAGCTTGGCGAATTGGGGGCCGTTGCCGGTCAGGCGGAAGCGCTCAAGCGTAGGGCAGGACAGGCCAAGATATTCTGCGGCGCCTGCGGTATCGAGAATCTCCGGGGTCATGGGCTACCTCGTGTTGTTGGTAGCCATTACAGATACTCACATTTTAGCTGTATGCAGCAACAGCCCGGAATGGGATAAGGTCGCTCTTATCCCGTATTGCCGGAGTTTCTGCGCTTTTTCAGAAATCGAATGATGCGCTGGCGAGCGCGAAGTTGACGCACAAGCACATTTGCCCAAGGCCCGGTACCCGCTGAAAATCTACTCATAATCCAAATGAGATTATCACTGGGCTTCCAAGCTCCACCCACCATTTGCTCAATCTGCTGCCACTCTTTCCTCGTTTGGAAAAGGTCGGTGGGAGAAACGCCCATAGGGTTATTGTTTGGCCCCACATTTGGCTGCAAAGCCTCGGATGCCGCATCCGCCCCGCCTAGGTCGCGAAGGCGGTGAAACAGGCGTTGGGTTGCTTCCTCGTCGTCGAATTTTACCCGTGGAACAAAGCATACTGGATCCTTTTTGAAATCGCTCCAAAGTCTTTCAATGGCTTCTCGTTGGCTTTTGCCCATCCCCCAATAACCCGGAAGCTTTGGGCAATATGCGATCCATGATGCAAGGGTCCGTTCTACGCCAACGTCACCCGGTTCAATCGGATGCCCGTCAAGGTCCAGGTATTCGATATGGACCTGAAACGTGGGCAGGCCATCAGCGTCAAACTCATGTGGTTTCAGTTTCCGAATGCCTGCCATGCGATCTTATCCTTTCCGGTCCGGAACCCGACATGTTACGAAGCCATCATCAAATTATTTACTTTTCAATACCATCGCATCCGCCATGGCATGCAGAAGCACGTCAATTGGTACGGGCACATTGGTCGAAACATAGCCAACGTTATGCGCGCGCCGTTGGCCATAGCGGTCAATCCACTGGCGCCCATAAAGCCGCCACGCGCGCTGCAAAGGCGCTACTGGCAACAGATAGCACCGGCGGCTGGGTGCAAAGGCATAAGCCACGAAGTCGCAGGCCAATGGCTTCTGTACCCAGCCGGGCGACCGGCGCGCCTCGTCGCTCCACTGCTCCAGCAGAATGTCGGGCCAGTCGTGGGTTCGAACCTTCTCGTCCACGGTATAGACCCGGCCCGATGCCAGAGTGATCACGCGATCGATCCCGCCGCGCTGCGCCCATCCGTCGTCTCGCACGCAAACTGCGCTGATCAGCGAGGGGAACGCGCGTCGATACAAATCCAGCCACCATCCGGCATCGGCATAGGATTCCGACATTGCCAAGCTGGCGCGGAAGTCATGCGGGCCAGCCGTTCCGAAGCGCCTCAGGGCAGGGGCTGGGGCGCTCGGAAATGGAAGGAAGGGTTGATCGGTCAATCGTGCTGGCATCCGCCGGGGTCAGAGACCGGGCATCCCGCTGCCCCGCTCTTGCCCCTGAACCAGGCGCATTCCTCATCCTCTGCGCCAGCGCCGTCCTGCTCGTCGCCGGTCAGTTCGTCATCTTCATGACCAGAGGAATTTATCAGGCAGGCACCGGAGCGCCGCTGTGCTGCCATTAGCGAAGTGAACTCCGCATAGGCCCCGGCTTCCTCATCACCGCTATGCTCATGGTCTGCCGGATCGCCCGGCTGGCCATCAGAGCGGGATGAAAAATCAGGTTCGTCAGGGTCGTCCGGCGCGTCGAAGGTGTCGAGCAAGCCGATGGCCACCTCAATGAAGGCTTCGACTTTGCAGCGGTCGTAGCGGGACAAGATGCGCGCAACGGCGGGCATAGGTGCGGAAATAAAGCCGATTTGTTGGAGGTTTCCCATTATGCGTCTCCCATCAGGCGGCGCAGATCGGCCAGCGTTTGGGTAAAGCAATCCATGTGATAGCCATGGGTATAGCCATCACAATTATCCTCCAGCAGGTAATCAAGCTTCCACATCACGGCCTTGCTGTCAGGCGCGGGCATGTTGATGAGCTTCCAACGCAAATTGGAAAGCTCTTCGGTCAGTCGGTCGATTTTGTCATTGATGGCTTTGTCAACGCGCGGGCCGCCTGCCTGGCTGCGTTCATAGGCAGGATCATGCACGGTTGCGGCAAAATGCTCGCGCTCTGCCTCTTTGTCATGAAACTGGCGCATCGCGGCATCCCATTTGGCGCGTTGGATACCGACGTTGCCGGTGGCTTTGGTTCCAGAAATGCCAGCGGTGATACACGCCGCGCTGGATGCCAGAAATTGACGGCGATCAGTCATGGCAGACCTCCCCGGCAAGGGCTTGAATGTGCCGTGCCACCGCTACCTTGCGATCTGGTCCGGAAAGCTCTTTCCAGTGCAGGCGCGCATCTTCATTCTGGGCAGGGGTAAAGCCATCCAGCATCCAGCCCATGGTCACTTTGCCGCCAGCCGAAATGACCCACCATCCGCCGACGTCTTTAAAACGGGAAAGCCAAGCAGCCGGGTCAAAGGGGGTGACGGGCGCGGATTGCGCCTCTACAGGGGTACCAGCCATATCAAACGGTCCTTTCGTTTGTTGTGGTTAGGGCCGGTCGAGAGCTCCTACCTTCCAGACCGGCCCGTTTTATCGCGCGCTGCCTAATGCAACCCGCGAATCTCGTTCCGCGCGGCCTCGACGATGAAGGCGCTGCGGGTCAGTTTGCGCATGCTGGCGGCGGTGTCGATGGCCTCCAGAATGCCCTTGTCCAAAGACAGGTTCACGCGCACGGATCGCCCGGCGCTGGTCAGCAGGGGCACGGCCAGCAGAAAGGCCCCGGCCGCCAATTCTTCCGCAACTTCGGCGGTGATGGCATCGAGGGCGCGCGGTTCCACCATCGGTTCATCCTCGAACCACAGTTCCAGCGCCTCGCAGGCGTTGGGCAACACATCCGCCAGATCATCCGCCGCCGAAAAACAGCCCGGCAGATCGGGGAAGGTGACGCCATAGGCGCTTTCTGCGTCCTTATGCACCAGTGCGAAAAAGGTCTTCATGGTTCCTGCCTTTCCGGCTGGCATTACAGCCACCCGGCGAATTTTGCGATGTTGCGGGCCGTACCTAAAGGCAGATCCCGCTTGGGGTGGGGAACGATGATGGTCCTATCGTCCTTCCGAAACTTGTGATGCGATCCGCGTGTGGAAACCAGTTCCCAGCCTTCGCTTTCAAGCCTCCGGATGATCCGTCTGCTGTCTCGTTCCATGAGTAGTATTCTACATGCTAGAGGGATGGAGGGCAAGAAATGTTGTGTAAAAAACTACACACTCCCTGCGGATTGCTTGGCATTGCGGATGGGCACGACGTTGGTTTCCTCGGCTGGCGTCACGGTGGTTTCGATATGGCGCGCCCATGCTTCCAGCGCGGACCGCTTCTCTTCGGCCCAATCGTGGCGCTGATAGATTCCCGCCACGCCCGCCTTGGCGCCCGACACGTGGTTCAGCACCGCCTCGGTTACCTCGAAGCGCGTTCCAAGGCGCTGCAATCCAGTCGCGAGAGTGCGGCGCAGGTCATGCACACGCCAGGGCGATAAAGCGCCTTCCTCCTGCCGAACCTTAAGCACCTCGTCATCAAGATGGCGGCGGGCACGGGAATAGCATGTCAGGGGCAAAACGCCGCGGATAGACAGCACGTGTCCCGCCTTCGGCCAGCGCTTGGCGTCCGGCTTATCTTCTTCGGCCTTGATCTGGAGGGACAGTGCCAGCCGATCCAGTTCCTCAATCACCACAGGCGCCAGCGGTACGATATGGGCCACGCCATTTTTGGCCTTGTTGGCGGGGATGATCCATGTCGCCGATGCCCGGTCCAGTTCGGCCCAAGCCATGGCAGCAACTTCCTCCCGGCGCTGGCCCGTCAGCATCAGCAACCGGAAATAGGCGCCGAAGGGATCGCGCAGTTTTCCCGCCGCTTGCCAGATCGTGACCAGTTCATCATCGGTCAGGACGCGGTTGCGCGCCTCCGGTGCCGTGGGCTTGACCATCAGGCGTACAGGGTTGTCGCTGATCTCGCCGCGCTCCATCGCCCAGCGAAACAGCACCGACGCATAGGCATAGACGGCAAGGCGGCCTGCCCGATGCTTGATTGGCACGGCGTCGATAATGGGTTGCAGGTCCGCGCGCGTGATGTGGGGTAGAGGCTTGCCTTTGAGCGCCGGGGTCAGGTGTGTGTCGATGATGTAGCGGGCTTGCTCGACCGTGCGGGGGCGGCGGCCCTTTTCAAGCTCGTAATGTTCCAGCCAGCGGGCCGCGACATTCTCGAAGGCCAGATCACCTTCAAGCCGAGCCCGCTCTTCAGCCTTGCGTTTCGCCTCATCTTTGGCGGTGACCGCATCCAGTTCCGATTGTCGGGGGTCGATTCCCTGCTCAACCATCGCGGCCAGTTCCTTGGCGCGGGCGCGGGCCTGATCGGGCGTCAGGCTGCCATGTTTGCCGATGGTGTATTTGCGCGGCGCAGTCCTGTCGGCCTGACCGGGGCGGGCGAGGCGATACTGGTAGAGATAAACCTTGCTGCCAGCCGGAGTCACTTTCAGGCCAAAGCCTTTGACGGTTTCTTTCCCGCCATCGTCCCACACCACATACTCGGCAGCGGCAGGCTTTGCCGCGTCTACGGTGCGTTTGGTGATCGGTGCCTTGGCCATGTCTGATGCTTTCTTGCCTCCTAGGCATCAGATAGGCATCAGATCAATTCAAAGCAAGGATGATTTGTGATGGCATGAGATTATAGAAATGCGCTGAATCATTGGGTTTGTGATTTTATGGGCGCGAGCGTTAGTCATAAAACCTCAAATTCCTAATCTGAGGAACATGGGTTCGAATCCCGTCGGGTGCACCAATTTTTTCAGATGCTTAGTGGTCGACTTTGGGCCCATCGCATCGCCTGAATTTACTCTAGCAATCACATGGCAAGCACGGCGCGCAATTTCGCGGAGTTGGGGTGATTCGACCATAGCTGCACGATATTATGATCAGCTTTCAGAATGGCTTCGGCATCAAGGCCGATACGCTGTTGCGGATGCAGGCGGCCTATGAACTTGCTCAGGTGCGCGCACATGAGAACGAGATTGGTGCGCGCGGCTTAACGACTGCGCCTGCCGCCTCGAAGCCAGCTAACGCAGGTTAACAGCGCCTGTCTGCATGCTTCATCCCATCGGCAGGATTGCCCTGCTAAGCCGAAGGTCCCCGCTCACGGCTACCAATTCGGGGCGGGGGCGCGTCGACTGGTGTTTGGGGCTCTGGGCACCAGTCGGCGCGTTACTCTTTTCCGTACCTGCCCGTTCCGGCCTCACCAACTCGGCCGGCTTATTTATTCGTCGCCTCTTTCAAATCCTTTTGCGCCTGCTCCACACCCTCTCCCGCCTCGACCGCGTTGGGCATTACGTCGCGCCAGTCCTCTGTCTTGAAGCGCTCCAGTTGCTCTTGCAGGTTGTCGCTGGCGGTTTCGAGTGCGTCTGCCTTTTCCCGGATGGTCGCAAGCTGCGCTTGCAGATCTGCATTTTCTTGGCGCAGTTGATCGATTTCAGATTTGTCGGACTCGGAATTACCGCATGCTGTGAGTAATAGCAGAGCGCTCAACATAACTGTCTTCATCACATTCCTCTTTAGTCTATATGATGGTGACGGCTTGTTGCTGTTTTACTTGTCGGCCTGGGAATTGTAAGGCTGGATGAGAAAGCGCGTGCCATTTGGATGCCTTCGCGCGCCGCTTTGCGCGTCCAAGCACCGCTCGCTTCCCGGGCGATGAAGGTGTGGACTTCCCGCGTTGCAGGGGCGGCCAGATCAGCGCAAAACCGCCATGATCGCCCATGGCAAACAGATTTTCAGGGCATGCGATGGCCGCACTCAGGTCAAGATCGCCGCCTTCAAAATGGACTCACTGCGGGGTGGTGGCGGCGCAGCCCTGATTTGCGGTGCGGCCAGTCTCGGTGATGGGGCGGCTGGGGGCTTATGTTAATCGCCCAGCCAGTCGGCTGTGATCTGGCCCTTATGCCCCTCCGGCGCCAGCGCGGCGCGCAGGGCTTCCAGCATAGGCGACAGCGCCTGCGTGAAGGCGTAGGGCGGGTTGACGATGAAAAGGCCCGCGCCGTTATAGATGCCGGGCTGATCGCTGTCGTACAGCCAATGCTCCACGCTCAGAAATTTCGGAATGCCCAGCCTGCGCAACTTGTGCTTCCACTGCGCATGGGTGGGGCGCTCCTTCAGCGGATACCAGATCACCGTCACGCCATGCGCCCATTTGCGGTGAGCGGCGGCCAGAGTAGCCGTGATACGGGCGCGTTCGTCCGTCTGCTCATACGGCGGGTCGACCACCACCACGCCGCGGGACGTTCGGGGCGGCACCATCGCCAGCCAAAGCTCGTAAGCGTCGCGTTCGTGCACGGCGGCTTGGGTGTCGCGCATCACGCCGCGCAGGGCATAGGCGTCTTCGGGATGTTTTTCGTTGAGGATCAGGAGATCCTGCGGGCGCAGAAGTTGCGCCAGAAACCGGGGCGAGCCGGGGTAGAGACGCGGCTCGTCCCCGACATTCACCGCCCGTACGGCGGCGCGGTAGTCGTCGAGCAACGGGTTCGTGTCGGCAAAGGCCCGCATCACGCCCTGCGTGGACTCGCCGGTGCGCTGAGCCTGATCTCCCTGAAGGTCGTACAGCCCGCAGCCGGCATGGGTGTCGATCAGGGTCAGCCCGCCTTCTTTTTGCTGCAAGGCCCGCACGAGGGCGATCAGCAGGCTGTGCTTCACAACATCGGCGCTATTGCCGGCATGGAAGGAATGGCGATAATTCATTGTGAATCAATATCCTGATGATCCGACTATAGACGCGCGGCCGGTTGCGCAAGCTGGGCGCGACGCGACTGAAGCAGCGAATCCGGCGCTCATATAGAGTCGGGCGGAAACCTTCAAAGCACTTCTGCGTCAGACCTCATCGGCGGACGGGCGCGCCACATGACAGCGCCAGCCTGTTCCCGTCACAAGAAGGGCAAGCCTCAGACCTTCCTCGATCAGGGAATACGCCGGGAAAATCTTGCCCCTTTCACCAAGCATCATTTGGAAACAGAAGCTTCCGGCATCCACCCACGCAGGGCAGGCGCCAGAGGACCACCCAGCAGGCGCACCCGCCCGGCCATGGCCTTGATGACAATCTCGCGTGACATGGCTTGTGTTCTGACTCGGCCGGATGGGCCAAAGGCCATCGTGCGTTGCAGCCAGGTCATGATGTCGCCTGCCGGCGGGGCTGTCATGACCCTTTGCGCTATTTCCGCCGCCAGAAGATCAGGATCGCGCGTACAGGAGATGCCCTTTAAGCGCGCGTCTTCGACCGCGGAAAAGGTCGAAGTCTGGCCGGGCTGGTCTTTTATTCGAGCGAACAGTGCGAGAGCCTCTTCCTTGCGGCCCAGGCCATAAAGGGCGCAGGCTCTCATGGCGGGAAAGTAGGCCATGGAGCCGGGCAGTTGCTCGTAGCTCGGGAAGAGGCCGGGGGACAATTTCTTGAAGGCGTCTGTTGCCTCATCCAGGGCCGCCAGCGCTTCTTCGTAGCGCCCGGATATTGCTAGCAATTCCACCAGCGTCATCTTTTCATTGATCTGAAAAGGGGTGGGGCGGGTTTGCTCCTTGATTGATTTTTGCAGTCCTTCGATTGCCTGATCCGAGGTGCCGTCGCGAAACAGCAGACCGGCAATGCGACTGTTGAGGCTGCTGCGCATGTAATCGGCCGGAGAACCGCTTGGCAAAGAGGCCAAACGCTCTTTTGCAAAGGCCACGGCCTCGTCGATGTGGCCAACATCGGTCAGGAGTTCGACATATTGCAGGGTGGCGCGGTTGTCGCCGCCAATACCTTGCTGCTGCCGATTTGCGGCGGGCAAGGATTTTGCAATTCCGTCTGCGGCTTCTTTTGCCCTGGCCAATGCCCGATCGTGCAGGACATGCAGATCATCGCCCGCCCAATTCAGCAAAGCAGGCCATGTAAAAGCGAGGCGCTCATCCGCCAGCACCGCCAGCGCGTCCTCGGGCGTGGCGATCAGGCGCAGGCGCCGGGTCGTGCCGCCCAACTCATGAGAGACCAGTTCCGCCCGGTTTTCGCGGATGATCAGCTCCACCTTGCCCCAACCGCCCGGCCAGATCATTTCGACCGGCTCGGCGCCAACCTTGGCCGCCGCAGGCAAGGGCGCGGCCATAGCCGAAACCACCAGCGGCAGAATAAGAAGGCCACCGATCTTTGTTTTAATTTTCATCCGGAACAAGGCTTTCAGCTCATCTCTCCTGGATCAGCGTTAGAACAGATAGGCAAAAAAACGCCAAGTGCTTTCGGTGAGGGGTAATCCATGATGGTCCAGGCATTGGCGGCAATGCGGCAACCCCTTTCCCGAGATCGGGCGGAGACAGATCGTTATCGGGCGCCCGGGATCTGCGCCGGCAAAGCTGATCTGCAATGTGCCCAAGACTATGTTGTTTGCCCTTGCCTGGATTACTCAACTAAATGTGTAGAGATAATCCGGGCACAATCAGGGGGCCGCATGAATTTCCAGCAATTGCGCTATGTGCGGGCCGCCTTGCACAATGACCTCAATCTGACCGAGGTGGCCAATCAGCTCTTCACCTCGCAATCGGGGGTCAGCAAGCAGATCCGCGATCTGGAGGCGGAATTGGGCATCGACATTTTTGTGCGCCGGGGCAAAAGGCTGGTGGGCCTGACCAAGGCGGGCGGGCATGTGGCCGAGGTGGTCGATCGCCTGCTGCATGAGGCGGATAATCTGAAACGTCTGTCGGCCCAGTTCGTGGCGCAGGACAAGGGGCGGCTGACGATTGCGGCGACGCATAATCAGGCCTCCTATGTGCTGCCCCCGGTGCTTTTGCGCTTTGCCCGCGAATTTCCCGATGTCGAGGTGGAAATCCGCCAGGGCACGCCGCGCTATGTTTCGGACATGCTGCTGCGCGGCGAGGCCGATCTGGGGCTGGCGACACAGGCGCTGGACGAGGTATCGGACCTGTCGACCTTCACCTGTTTCGATTGGCATCATGTGGTGATCGTTCCCGATGGCCATCCGCTTTCCCGCCTGCCTGCACCCACGCTGGCCGATATCGCCGGGTTCCCGCTGATTACTTACAGCCGCGATTTCGCGGGCGGGTCGGGGGTGGTCGATGCGTTCGAGGCGGCGGGGATCAGGCCCGATCTGCGGCTGACCGCGATGGATGCCGATGTCATCAAGACCTATGTGCGCCTTGGCATGGGGGTGGGCATTGTCGCGCAGATGGCGATGATCAACGGGCATGGCGAGGGGGTGCAGATCCTGCCCCAATCGCACCGCCTGTTCCCGCATTCCAGCACCAAGGTTGCGCTGCTCAAAGGCTCCTTGCTGCGCAACTATGCCTATAGTCTGGTGCGGATGCTGGCGCCCCATGTGCCGCAAAAGGTGCTGACGGGCGCGCGGCCAATGCCGGTGCTGACCCAGCGTCTGGCCAGTTTTGTCGAGCGTTCGGACCTGCATTTCGAATGGGGCAATGCGCCCCATTCGGTTGCGGCTTAGGGCCAGTTGGCCAGCGGATCGGTTTCAATCGAAATGCTGGGCGTGCCTTGTCGCACTACGCTGCGCGGGGCGACCGAGCGCGTCAGCCAGACATTGCCGCCGATCGCGCTCCCCGCGCCAATCGTGATGCGGCCAAGGATCGTCGCGCCTGCATAGATCACCACATCATCCTCGATCACCGGATGGCGCGGGGTGTTGATCAGATGGCCATTGTCATCCGAGGCAAAGCTGCGCGCGCCCAGCGTGACGGCCTGATACAGGCGCACCCGCTTGCCGATGATCGCGGTCTGGCCGATGACGACGCCGGTGCCGTGGTCGATGAAAAAGCTCTCATCGATGGTGGCGCCGGGGTGGATATCGATGCCGGTGCGCGAATGGGCGATCTCGGTGATGATCCGCGCGACCAGCGGAGCGCCATGGGCGTAGAGCACATGGGCAATGCGATAATGCAGCATCGCGGTCAGAGAAGGGTAGCAGAGCAGCACTTCATCCACCGTGCGCGCCGCAGGATCGCCGGCAAAGGCGGCCTCCAGATCGGTGTCGAGCAACCGGCGCACATCGGGCAGGCTGTCGGCAAGCGCGGCGACAATGGCATTGGCCTGCGCGTGGATTTCGGCCTCATTCTGGGCGCGGCCCGCGTGCAGCTCCATGCGGATCTGCGCCGCCAGATCGGGCAGCGCGCGGCGCAGCGAGGCGATGACAAACGCATCCTCGGTGTCCAGCGTCAGCCCGCGTGGGCCAAGCCGCATGGGAAACAGGGCCGAGGCCAGATTGTCCAGAATTTGCCCCAGCGCCAGACGCGAGGGGAAACCATGCGCGCCATAGGCCGAATCGTGATCCTGCGACAATCGCCACTGATGCCGCCGCCCGCGCAGCGCATCGGCCAGCGCGGGCAGATCCACCAGCGGCGGTTCAAAGCCCGAGGCGTTGCCAGAATTCTGATGCGCTGATGGATTGTTTTGCGTCATGAGATGATCCGGTAGGCCGCCACGAGGGATGCGGCAAGGGCGTACCTGCCAAATGGCGGAGAGGGACGGGGCGGGGGCGGGATACGGCAATCGGCATTTCACATCATCCTGTCTGTGCAACAAAGCACGAGACAAGGAGCGGGAAACGCGCCGTCAGCCTCGTGCCGCTTTAGCCTTTGGTGACGCGGAGCAAGCTGACACGGGAGATCAAAAGCCGCGGCCCGGCGGGGGAGGGAGGGAGGACCCCCGCTGGACGTCAAAACCTCTACTGAATGAGTTGAGATTTATCCAGCAACGCTTGTTTGGCGCGGGATAAGAAAAACTTGGGGGCCAAGAAAAAAGGGGCGCCCGGTTGGACGCCCCTCCTCGCTGGTGTTTCGGATGCCGCGCGTCAGACCTCGACGCTGGTCTGGAGGCAGGCGGCACTGCTGCCCCCTGCGTAAACCCGATAGGTTCCGGGTTCGAGCCGCCATTCGCGACCCGCGCGCCAGCGCATCGTGTCGTGCGCCACGGTAAAGCGCGCAATGGCCGTTTCCCCCGGCGCCAGCGATACGCGGGCAAAGCCACGCAATTGCTTGACCGCGCGCTCGGCCTCGACGCCCGGCGCGCCGATATAGCATTGCACCACCTCGTCGGCGGCCACATCGCCGGTGTTGCGCACGGCGACCGACACTTCGATGGCCTCGCCCGCCACGCGAGCGTTCAGCGCGCTATAGGCAAAGGTGGCATAGGACAGGCCATGACCGAAGGCATAGCGCGGGGCAATGCCTTCACGCTCCAGCTTGGTATAGCCATGCCAGAGGTCATAGGTGATCTCTTCCGCATCGCGGTCGAAGAAGGGGTAATGCGCCGCATCGCGCGCCACCGTAAAGGGCAGCTTGCCCGAGGGGCACACATCGCCAAACAGCACTTCGGCCAGCGCGGTGCCGCCCTCCATACCGGCGTAAAAGCTCATCAGGATGGCGTTCACATCGCCGCGCCATTCCTCGACCAGCACCGCCGAACCGGCCACGATGGCCACCAACACCGGCTTGCCGCTGGCCGTCGCTGCGCGGATCAGCGCGACCTGCGCCTCCGGCAGGGTCAGGCCCACACGGTCGCCGCCGATGGGGGTGGGCGAAAGGCTGGGGCCGCGCGGCTTCTTGTCGGCGCCAAGGGCGATGTCGCCAAGGATATATTCGCCCTCTTCCTTGGCCGTATAACCCGCCACAACCAGCACCGCATCGGTGGCCTCGGCTGCGGCGCGTGCGGCGTCCAGATCGCTCTCATCGGCGTGGAGAACGGCTTCCTCGCCCAGCATCCGGCGTAGCCCTTCGAGCGGCGTGACGACATAGGGCGGGCGCACGCGGCTCGATCCATTATCGCCGGTGTTTTCCAGCGCGGCCAGCGCGCCCAGCACCGCCAGCTTCTTCACCCGGTCGCGGCGCAGCGGCAGAACGCCGTCATTTTCCAGCAGCACCGCACATTTGCGCGCCGCCTCCAGCGCCAAGGCGCGATGGGCGTCACACGCGATCAGCTCCTTGCCATAGGCGGGCAGGGGATCTTCGCGCCGGGCGAATGCCAATTGCGTGGTCAGGATACGGCGGCATGCCCGGTCCACGACATAGGGTTCGACCAGACCTTCCTCGACCGCCGTGACCAGCTTTTCGCCAAACACCAAGGGTTCGGGATTTTCGATATCCAGCCCCGCCGAGGCGCCATAGACCTTGTAAACCCCGCGCACCCAGTCGGAATGGACAAAGCCCTCAAATTTCCATTCGTCGCGCAGGATCTCGGTCAGCAGCACGCGGTCCTGACCGCAATATTCGCCGTTCACCTTGTTATACGAGGTCATCACGCTGGCGATGCCCGCATCAAGGCAATGTTTGAAATGGGGCAGATAGACTTCGTGCAGCGCGCGTTCGTCGGCCAGCACGTTCACCTTGAAACGCGCATTTTCCATGGAATTCAGCGCGAAATGCTTGACCGTGGCGATGATATTGTGGGTCTGGATGCCAGTGCCCATCGCCGCGCCCATGACGCCCAGATGCCAGGGGTCCTCGCCATAGGTTTCCTGCGCGCGGCCCCATGCCGGATGGCGCAGCAGGTTGATGCAGACCGCGCCGGAGAAATTGCAGTCCTGCGCGCGCCCCTCGATCCCCATCGCTTCGCCGATTCGCAGTTCGAGATCAGCGTCGAACGTGGCCCCGCGCGCCATGGTGCAGGGAAAGCAGGTGGAATTGCCGCGCGTGACCCCGCGCGGGCCATCGGTGAACCACAGAGGCGAAAGGCCCAGTCGCGCATTGCCGCTGCCAGCGCGATAGGGGCGGGCGCCCCATACGCGATTGTCTTCCTGCAAAGCGGTGAAAAACCCTTGCCCCGACATCATTTCGACCTTTTCGGCCAGCGTCATTTGCGCGAGCAGCGCTTCGACCTCGGCCGCGACAGTCTGCTGGGTTTCAGTAGATTGCGGGGGCAGGGTAGGGGCGGTCATGCGCAGTGGTCCTCTCGGGTCATATTGGGGCGGAATTTGGCATTGCTGTATGAATACCGCTAAACCTGCGCTAGCCCATGCCGCCAAATTTGTCGAGAGGCGAGGGTATTTCGCAAAATATGAGGGATTTCCGAGGTTCCTTGGCAACAGGTCTGCGGCAAACCGTTTTCCGATGCCGTATCACCCCCTTGACATAGGCGCGATTTGGCACGACTAGAGCGCCATAAGGTGTAGCGCTAATCCACATATTGTCGCGCGGCATCTGAGAACAAGCCTGAACAAGGCATCGGGAGATGGGGATTTTGAGGCTGACGCCAGCCTCCTTCGCCTGCCCGATGCGCCACCGGCCAACGCGCCACCGGGAGGTATCCGAGAATGACCAAGACTATCCACCTGTTCGCCGTGTCCAGCCTTGCCGCGCTGGCCATTGCCACGCCCGCGCTGGCCCAGCAGGCCGCCCCGGTTGCCGAACCCGCCGCCGAAGTCCCCGGCGACATCGTCGTGACCGCGCAGAAGCGCTCCGAGCGTCTGGTCGCCGTGCCGCTGGCCGTGACCGCTGTGTCGGGCGCCAGCCTTGCCAATCAGCAGATCAACGACACCGCCAGCCTGACGCGCGCCGTTCCCGCGCTGTCCTATCAGGCGGGCAATGGTCCGGGCAATTCCAGCTTCCGCATCCGCGGTGTGGGCACCCAGCTCTTCAGCTATGGCGTGGAATCGGCAGTGGCCGTGGTGGTCGATGGCGTGGTCGCCCCGCGTCAGGTTCAGGGCTTTGCTGACCTTGCCGATCTTCAGCGCGTCGAAGTGCTGCGCGGGCCGCAGGGCACGCTGTTCGGCAAGAACGCGACCGCCGGTGTCATCAACATCGTGACCGAGGCCCCCACCAACCATCTGACCGGCCATTTTGACGCCACCATCGCCGAAAAGGGCGAATATCGCGTCAAGGGTTCGGTGTCCGGCCCGCTGTCCGAAAACGTCAAGGGCCGCATCAGCGGCTATTACAATGACGTGGGCGGCTTCATCTACAACGCCAACACCGGCCGCAACACCAATGGCGTCAAGAGCTGGGGTGTGCGCGGCAAGCTGGAATGGGATGCCGCCAGCAATCTCAAGATCAAGCTGCTGGCCGACATGAACAGCACGGACGCCGATTGCTGTTCGCGCGTGCCGGTCAAGATCACCACGCCCAACATGCAGACGCTGCTGGGCAATATCTCGGCCACGCCGACGAACCGCACTGTGTCGAACGACGGCGCTGGCTATTACCGCACCACCACCAACATCGTCTCGCTGCAGGGCGACCTCGATCTGGGCAAGGCCACGGTCACCTCGATCACCGCGTTTCAGCGCTTTACCGATTCCGACCAGTTCGAGCCGGACCAGATCGCCTCGAACCCCAATCGCTATGTCGGCGCCTTCGCCTATTCGCAGTGGAACGACAATTTCAACCATGTGGCCTATAACAACTGGTCGCAGGAACTGCGCATCGGTTCGAACGGCAACAGCGACCTGACCTATGTCGCGGGCGTGTTCTACAACCACATCAACCTCAACCGCTATCAATCGCGCCGCCGCCTGACCTGCTCGTCGGGCGCCTCGATCGGTGCTGCCTGCTCGGGCACGCAGGTCAGCCAGTCGGCCGGGATGAACGGTACCTATGCGGGCGACAATATCGCCGGTTTCGGCCAGATCGACTGGCGCGCCGTGGGCGGCCTGCACGTCATTGCCGGTATCCGCGAACAGTATGAAGCCCAGCGCGTGACCGGCAGCAATTACGGCCCGATCAACAGCGGCGACGTGCTGTTCCCCGGCACGGTCGTGTCGAACGGCACCACCCGCCGCAGCGGGTCGGCGCTGACCGGCAAGGCGGGCCTGCGCTATGAATTCAATCGCAACCTTCAGGCCTATGCCAGCTATACGCGCGGCTATAAGGCCTTTGCGCTGGATATCGACATCGGCACCAACTTTGCCACCCAGACCGGTCTGGCGCCCGAGCGCGTGAATGCCTACGAACTGGGCCTGAAGTGGTCGGCGCCGGGCGGTCTGCTCGACATCAACACGGCGATCTTCCGCTCGGACTTCACCGATCTTCAGGTGCAGGCGTTGGTCACGGACGTTTCGACCGGCACGTTCAACACCGTGCTGGCCAATGCGGGCAAGTCGCGTTCGCAGGGCTTTGAAGTCGAGGCCACGCTGCGCCCCGTCAAGGGCCTGAGCATCGGCGCGAACTTCTCCTACACCGACGCCACCATCGACGTGCCGGGCCAGAGCTGCGCCATCCAGCAGCAGACGGGCCTCTCGACTTATTCCTCCAACTTCCCGTCGAACACCTGCTATCTCAAGCAGACCACGACCGGCGGTGTGACCAGCACATCGAGCGCGATCATCGACGTTGTGGGCGGCAAGCTGCCCGCAACTCCGGCCTATCGCTTTGGCATCATCCCGCGCTATGAACGCGACTTCGGCAATCTGACGGGCTTCATCCAGATGGCTCTCAATTATCAAAGCTCGACGATCTTCGCGCTCAATCAGGACCCGATGCTGGCGCAGGGCGCTTATACGCTGGTCGATGGCAGCATCGGTGTGCATGGCCCGGATAACCGCTGGAGCGCGACCGTGTTCGTGCGCAACATGTTCAACCAGAATTACTACACCCAGTTGAACCACGGCACCCTGCTGGCCAACACGGCCAATTCGGGCGACCTGTGGGCGAACTTCAATAAGGACTCGCGTCGTTACTTCGGCGCGACCGTGGGCTTCCGCTTCTGATGCGGCGGGGCGGTTTCTCGCCCTTGGTTTCCCTCCTGCGCGCCGGGTTTTCCCTCCCGGCGCGCAGACGGTTTTGGCTGGGGCTGGCCGCTTTTGGCCTGGCGTCCCATCCAGCGCCGGCCTCTGAGCCAGCTCCAGTCAAAATCACGCCTCCGGCTTCGGCAAAATCACGTATCCTTGTCCTGACCGACATTGGCAATGAGCCCGACGATTCCGAAAGCCTCGTCCGCCTGCTGCTCTATGCCAACGAATTCGACATTGCCGCGATCATCGCCACCACATCGACGTGGCAGCGCGACCGGGTTCGCCCCGATCTGATCGACCAGCGCCTCGACGCCTATGCGCAGGTCTGGCCCAATCTGACCCATCACGCCGATGGCTATCCATCGCCCGACACCCTGCGCCAGCGCCGTATTGCGGGCGCGCCGCTCTATGGCATGAAGGGCGTTGGCAAGGGGCATGACACCAAGGCCAGCGCCGCCATCATCGCCGCCGTCGACGCGGGCAGCGCGACGCGCCCGCTCTGGGTCCTGGCATGGAGCGGCGTCACCGATCTGGCGCAGGCCCTCTGGCATATCCGCGCCACGCGCAGCCCGGCCGATCAGGCCCGCTTCTTAAGCAAACTGCGCGTCTATTCGATTTCCGATCAGGATGACGCCGGGCCATGGGCGCGCCGGAATTTCCCATCGCTGTTCTGGATCGCCAGCATCCACGGCTGGGGCCAATATACCATGGCGGCATGGAGCGGCATCTCCGGCGACCGCCGCAGCGCCGAACAATGGCCCGACCGCGACAAGGTGATGGACCCATGGCTGGAGGCCAATATCCGCCGTGGTCCGCTGGGCGGGCTCTATCCCTTGCCCGCCTTCATCATGGAGGGCGACACGCCCTCGCTGCTCTATATGATCCCCAATGGCCTGTCCGATCCTGAAAGGCCCGATTGGGGCTCGTGGGGCGGGCGCTATATGGTGGCGGCTCCGGGGGCCGGATTGTATGCCGACACCAAGGATGTCTTCACCCGCGACGGCGCGACCTATGCGGGCAATCAGGCGACGATCTATCGCTGGCGCGGTGCGTTTCAGAATGACTTTGCCGCGCGCATGGCATGGACGCTGATGCCCGATCGCGCCAAGGCCAACCACGCGCCCGAGGCTGTCGTCAATGGCGAGGCGGGCCGCGCGCCCTTGCGCATCACGGCGCGGGCGGGCGAGACGATCCGCCTCGATGCGGGCCAGTCGCGCGATCCTGATGGCGACGCACTGAGTGCCCATTGGTGGCAATATCGCGATGTCGGCGGCATTCCGCCTCAGGCCCCCGCCACCATCGCCGCGCCCGACGCCATGGCAACCGCCATCACCATGCCCATGGTGGGCGCCCCGCGCGACCTGCATGTCATCCTCGAACTGTCCGATCGCGGCGCGCCCGCGATGCTGGCCTATCGACGTATCATCATCACCGTTTTACCAGTCGCGGCGGCAAAACCGGCGCAATAGGCCCAACTTTTTGGAAAAGCAGACAAAGATGCAAACCCAGGAGCAATCTTCCGCCCCATGGCCCTCGGCGGGCCGCGCATGGTGGGTGGCCATTGTGCTGATGCTGGCCAACACGCTGGCCTTTATCGACCGTCAGGCGCTGGCCCTGCTGGTTCAGCCGATCAAGCAGGATCTGGGCATTTCCGATACGGCGATCAGCCTGCTTTACGGCCTGTCCTTCACGCTGTTCTACATTGCCGTGGGCCTGCCGATTGCGCGTCTGGCGGATCGGTCAAACCGGCGCAACATCGTGGCGGGCGCGATCTTTGTGTGGAGCGTGGCCACCAGCCTTTGCGGTCTGGCGCGCAGCTTTACCATGCTGTTTGCCGCCCGCGTGGGCGTTGGCGCGGGTGAGGGCGGGCTGACGCCTTCGGCCCTCTCGCTGCTGTCGGATTATTTCCCCAAGGAGCGCCTGCCGCTGGCCATGTCGATCTATCAGATCGGTATCTATCTGGGCAATGCTTCGGCGCTGGTGATCGGCGGCGTGGTGTTCACCCATATCCAGCCGACCGCCTCGATCATCCTGCCGATCTTTGGCGCGATGAAGGGGTGGCAACTGGTGTTCCTGCTGCTGGGCCTGCCGGGCATTGTGCTGGCGGCGGTCACGTTCACCCTGCGCGAACCGGCCCGTCAGGGCGTCGGCGCCAAGGAACCGAGCGCGCCGCTCTCGCAATTCTTTGCCCATATCGGCGCGCGCCGCCGGGCCTATATCGGCATCATGCTGGGCTTTGCGCTGATGATCCTTGTCGGCAATGGCACGGCGGTCTGGGTCCCGGCGTTTTTTGAGCGCACCTATGGCTGGACCACGGCCTCGGTGGGCAAGATCCTTGGCCCGGTCATCTTCCTGTGCGGCACGACCGGCGCGCTGACCGGCGGCTATGTCGCCACGGTGCTGCGCCGCCGGGGCATGGCGCATGGCAATCTGGTCGCTGCGCTTTTCGGCTTCTGCATGCTGGTGCCGATCACCATCGGCTTTCCCTTGATGCCCAACCCCTATGTGGCGCTGGCGTTGGTGGGGGTGATGAACTTCTTTGCCGGGTTCAATTATGGCGGTGGGCTTGCCACGCTTCAGGAACTGACGCCCAACCGGATGCGTGCGCTGATGTCGGCGGCCTATATGCTGACGATCAACCTGATCGGCGCGGCGCTTGGTCCGACGGCCATTGCGCTGGTCACCGATTACTGGTTCCACGATCCCAAGTCGCTCAATCTGGCGATCTCGCTGGTTTGCGCGGTGGCCTCGCCGCTCTCGGTGGTGCTGTTGTGGATGGGGATGCGCGATTATCGGCGCATCCTTGCATCGCAGTAATCAGGTGCTTTCGCGCGTGACGATCTGATAGGGGTGCCACTGGGCGGTAAAGGGGCGGTCGGCCTCGCCGTCGCGGTGGCGCTCCACCAGCCAGTTGGTGGCCTGCGCCGCCATCAGGTCGATATCCTGACGCACCGTGGTCAGCGGCGGCCAGATCTTGACCGCAATGGGCGCATCGTCAAACCCGGCCACAGCGACATCCTGCGGAATGCGCAGGCCCCGGCGATGGGCGGCCAGTACGACGCCCGCCGCCATATCATCATTGCTGGCAAAGATCGCATCGGGCGGAGTTTTCAGGTCGAGCAGGACGGCGCCCGCACTCAGGCCCGATTCAAAGGTGAAATCACCCGGCGCGATCAAGGTCGGGTCCAGCCCCAGCCCCCGCGCCGAGAGCGCCGCGCCATAGCCTTCAAAACGCGCCTTGCTGGCCGAATGGGTCGATGCGCCCAGCACGAAACCGATGCGCCTGTATCCCCGGTCGAGCAGGTAATTGGTCATGTCCATCGCCGCGCCGCGCTCGTCAATGCCCACCACGTCCATGTCATCCAGCGCCCGCCCGCAGGCAATCGCGGCAATCGGCACGCCAAGCCCGGCAATGGTTGGGCTGCCCGAGAGCATCTCATTATAGGGCGGAGCAAGCAGGATCGCGCTGGCCCCACTGCGCACGAGGGAGGACACAGCCTCTATCGCGGCGGCGGCGGACAGGTCGTCGCATTTGCGGATGATGATCTGGGCGCCCGCGCGCGCGGCGGCGTTCAGCGCCCCCACCAGCATGGCCGAGAGAAACGCATTCTGCGCATTGCGATAGACGATGCCGATGCGGGGAGAACGCGCACTGGCCAAAGAGCGGGCGGCCGCATTGGGCACATAGCCCAACTCCTCCACCGCCTTCAAAACCGCCGCCCGCGTCGCCTCGCGCACGCTCTTGGTGCCGTTCAGGACATGGGAAACCGTCATCGGGCTGACCCCGGCCAGATCGGCCACCGACTGGATGGTGATGCTCTGGCGCGAACGTCTGGACCGGGCGGGGATGGGGTTTGACATGATCGGCATCGGTCCATTCGTGATCGGGCCCGCAACAGCTTGGCCCCCTGCCGTTTCAGCGCTACGAGAGAGCAGGGGCAGAGCGCAAGCCCTCGATTGCGAAACTCTGGTATAGCGCTACAATTTTTTGGTTGCGCGCGCCATCACTTTTCGCCAGATGAGGATGCAGAGCCAAATCTGTTCCCGAGTTGAGAGGATTCGACAATGACGCTGGCGAATGAGCAGCAGGCCCAGTTGCATGCGCTCTATGATGAAATGGCTCCCTCCTATCTGACGCCTTTGTGGGAATCCCTGGCCGATCTGGTGCGCCCGTTTCCGCGCTCTGCGGCCCATGCCCATCGGTGGAATTATGACGAGGCCCGCAATTACCTGATGCGCGCCGGGGACCTGATCAGCGCGGAAAAGGCCGAGCGCCGCGTGCTGATCCTGGAAAACCCCGGCCTGCCCGGTCAATCCGCGATCACGCCCAGCCTCTATGCGGGCCTGCAACTGATCCTGCCGGGCGAAGTCGCACCCTGCCATCGCCACAGCCAGTCGGCGCTGCGCTTTGTGATGGAGGGCGAGGGCGCCTTTACTGCGCTGGACGGCGAAAAGGCGATCATGCGCCCCTTCGACCTCGTGCTGACGCCGGGCGGCCAGTGGCATGATCATGGCAATCCCAGCGACAAGCCGATGATCTGGCTCGATGGTCTGGATATTCCCACCGTCCGCCTGTTCGACGCGCAATTTGCCGAACACTATGACGGCAAAGCCTTCCCCGAAAGCGCGCCTGCGGGCGATACGCTGGCCCGTTATGGCCACAACATGCGGCCCATGCGCGGCACGGCGGCCGACCGCCGCCCCGCGCATCAGCCCTTGTTCCACTACCCCTATGCCCAGTGGCGCCCCGCTCTGGACGCGCTGGCGGCCAGCGGCGATATCGACCCGCATATGGGCCATGCGCTGGAATTCACCAATCCGGCTGATGGCGGGCCGATCATGCCCACCATCGCCGCTCATGTCCGCCTGATCCCCGCCGGTTTTGCAACCAAACCGCGCAAGTCCAGCGACGGCACAATCTTTGTCGTGGTCGAAGGCAGCGGCACCGCCAAGGTGGGCGACACCGAAATCAACCTGTCCGAACGCGATGTTTTCGCCGTGCCTTCGTGGAGCGAACTGGTGCTTCAGGCGGGCGAGACGCTTGTGCTGTTTGCCTATTCGGACAAGGCATCCCAAGAAAAACTGAACCTCTACCGTGAATGGAACTCGTAAGATGACGCTGTTTGCACCTCCGGCTCCGATCATCGCCGAAACCACCGAAGGCAAGGGCTTCCCGGTCCGCCGCTTGTTCTGCATCGGGCGCAATTATGCCGCCCATGCCCGCGAAATGGGCAAGGACCCGACGCGCGAGGCGCCCTTCTTCTTCACCAAATGGGCCGAAACCGTTGTGCCCAGCGGCACGACCATCGCCTATCCGCCCGAAACCGCCAATTTCCACTATGAGGCCGAACTGGTCGTGGCGATCGGCAAGGGCGGTCGCAACATTGCCGAATCCGATGCGCTGAGCCACGTTTACGGCTATGCCACCGGCCTCGACATGACGCGCCGCGACGTTCAGCTTGAAGCGCGCGACAAGGGGCGCCCCTGGGACACCGGCAAGAATGTCGAACAGTCCAGCCCGCTGGGCATCATCCATCCGGTTTCGGAAACGGGCGAGCTCAAGACCGGCCGCATCAGCCTGACCGTTAATGGCGACATCAAGCAGGACGCCGATCTGGCCGACCTGATCTGGAGTGTGGACGAGGTGATCGCCTATGTCTCGCGCTTCTATCGCCTTGAGCCGGGCGACCTGATCTACACCGGCACGCCCGCCGGCGTCGGCGCGGTGGTGACGGGCGACGAGATCGTGATCTCGGTCGAGGGCCTGACGCCCTGCACGATCAAGGTCGGGCCCAAGGCCGATGTCTGAGCCGCTGCTGCACGGCTTCTTCCGCTCGGGCGCATCCTATCGGGTGCGCATCGCGCTGGGGCTGAAGGGCATCGCCTATGGCAATGTCAGCTATAGCCTGCGCGATGGGGCGCAGCGTTCGCCCACCTATCTGGCGCTTAACCCGCAAGGGCTGGTGCCCGCGCTGGAAGTGGACGGGACGGTGCTGACGCAAAGTCTGGCGATCATCGAATATCTCGATGAAACGCATGACGGCCCGCGTTTGCTGCCCGCCGATCCGATCCTGCGCGCCCATGTCCGCGCGGCGGCGCAGGTCATCGCCATCGACACCCATCCGATCCAGAACCTGAAAGTGCTGGGCTGGGTGAAAGCGCTGGGCGGTGATGAAAGCGCATGGGCTGCCCGCGTGATCGAGGAAGGCTTTGCCGCTTTTGATGCGCTGATCGCGCCTTATGCGGGCCGGTTCTGCTTTGGCGATACGGTGACTTTGGCTGATGTGTGCCTTGTGCCGCAACTGGTCAACGCGCGCCGCTTTGGCGCGAAGGACACCCCCGCGCGCCTGCTGGCCATCGAGGAAGCCTGTCTGGCGCTGCCCGCTTTTGATGCGGCGCGCCCGGAAAACCAGCCCGACGCTGTATAAAACGAAAGATACCGCCCATGAATGTGCCTCTCACACGCCGCAATATCATGGGCGGTATCGGTGCCGGGATGCTGTCCGGCGTCCTGTCTCATGCCGATCTGGCGCAGGCTGCGCCTTTGGCTGTACCGGTGCCTTCCAGCGCCGGTTCGCGCCCCAATCTGATCCTGTTCTTTCCCGATGAACTGCGCGCCGATGCGTTGGCCTGTTATGGCAATCCGGTCACGCGCACGCCCAATTTCGACCGTCTGGCCAAATCGGGCACGATGTTCCGCAACGCCCATGTGCAATATCCGGTCTGTGCGGCCTCGCGCTGCTCGATGCTGACGGGCCTGCCCACCAGCGCCACCGGCCATCGCGGTTTTTCCTATCTGATCCAGCCCAATGAGCCCAATCTCTTCGCGATGTTGCGGCAATCGGGCTATGACACGTTCTTCTTCGGCAAGAATGATGTGCTGGCGCCTGAAACCTTCGCCACCAGCCTGACCGCATGGGCCGATCCGCCAGCGCCCGGCGCGGCCTCGGGCGATCATGCGCCGGGCGCGCGGGCGGGGGTCAACAATGGCCCGGTCACGATGTTGCTGCCCCCCATGGGCGACCGGCGCGAGACCAGCGATTACGGCATTATCCAGCGTGCCATCCACGTGATCGAGCGCAAGGAGAGCGACCGGCCCTTCTGCCTGTTCCTGCCGATTTTCCAGCCTCATCCGCCCTACCGCGCCCCCGCCGATTTCGCCGCGATGTACAAGCCCGAGGATCTGCCCGCGCTGATCCCGCCGGGCCTCTCGGGCAAACCGGCCTATCATGAGGCGATCCGCCGCGCCTATGGCTTGGACAAGGCCGGGCCGGAGGTTTTCGCCCGCGTGCGCGCCGCCTATTACGGGCAGGTGTCCTATGCCGACTGGCTGCTGGGTGAATTGCTTGATGCTCTCGAACGCACGGGCCGCGACAAGGATACCGCCGTGTTCGTGGGATCGGACCATGGCGATTATGCGGGCGATTATGGCCTGGTTGAAAAATGGCATGGCGGGCTGGAAAGCTGTCTGACGCATGTGCCGCTGATCGGGCGCGTTCCGGGCGTGGCGGGCGGCCATGTGGCGCAGGATATGGTCGAGCTTTACGACATCATGCCCAGCTTCCTCTCGCTGGCCGGGGCGCGTTCGGGGGGCACGCAGTTCGGGCGCTCGCTCTTGCCGCAGATCCATGGGGGCGCGGGCGATCCCAATCGCGCCGCGTTTACCGAGGCGGGGATCAACTCCTATGAACCGCAGGCCTTCGATACGCCGTCGGGCGGGCTGTATCGGATGAAGTCGCAACTGGCGGCGCAGGAGCCGGTCTTGGTGTCGCGCGCGGCCAGCGTTCGCACGCAGCGTCACACCTATATCCACCGTCCGCAGGGGCAGAGCGAGTTTTACGACCGCATCGCCGATCCGGGCGAGACGCGCAATCTGATCGGCACCAAGGCGGTGGCCAAGGATCAGGCTGCGCTCCAGCAGCGCCTGCTCAACTGGTATGTCAACACCAGCGGCGTGCCGCAGGACACGCGCAACAGCCGCGATGTGCCCAATTTCATTCCGCCTCAAGCGCCCAAGCCCGAGGCGCCCGACAGGATCCTCGACCTCTGATATGAAAAAGGCCGCTGTTTCCAGCGGCCTTTTTTGTCAGTGATTATGTCGGGGCGTCTTTGCCGCCAGCCCGCGATATTTGACCGCCATTTCCAGCACGGCCCCTTCGCCCATCTGTCCGGTCTTCTCGCGATAGAGTTCCTCCCAAGGCGTGTTGCTGGGCGGAACCGGGGGCAGGGGTTCGGCTCGGCGGCGCGCGATTTCTTCGTCCGAAACCAGCGCGTTGCAGGTGCCCTTGACCACATCGATGCGGATGATGTCGCCCGTGCGCAGCCATGACAGTCCGCCGCCCACCGCGCTTTCGGGCGAGCAGTTAAGGATCGATGGGCTGTCCGAGGTGCCCGACTGGCGCCCGTCGCCAAGCGTGGGCAGCCATTGCACTCCGCGCTGGATCAGTGCGGCGGGCGGCTGCATGTTCACCACCTCGGCGCTGCCCGGCCAGCCCTGAGGCCCTGCGCCGCGCATGACGAGGATGCAGTTTTCATCGATGTTCAGCGCAGGATCGTCGATCCGGTGATGATAATCGTCGCCCCCTTCAAACACCACCGCGCGCGCTTCAAACGTGCCGGGGTTTTCAGGGTTGGACAGATAGCGGGCGCGGAATTCCTCGGAAATCACGCTGGTCTTCATGATGCCGAAATCGAACAGATTGCCCGACAGCACGAGGAAGCCCGCCTTTTCCTTCAAAGGCTCGGTAAAGGGGCGGATCACCTCGCGGTCGCGGGCAGGGCGCGCGCCTACATTTTGCGCCACTGTCCCGCCCGTCACGCTCAGGCAATCGCCATCCAGCACGCCCTGTTGCAGCAATTCCCACATCACCGAAGGCACGCCGCCCGCGCGGTGGAAGCGCTCGCCAAGGAAACGGCCCGCAGGCTGCATATCGACGATCAGCGGCAGGTCATAGCCATGCTCCATCCAGTCGGCGGCGGTGATTTCCACGCTTGCATGGCGTGCCATGGCGACGATATGGGGCTGGGCGTTGCTCGACCCGCCGATAGCCGTAACCACGCGGATGGCGTTCAAAAAGCTCTCGCGCGTCAGGATCTTGGACGGGCGCAGGTCCTCATAGGCCATCTCCACAATCCGGCGGCCGGTTTCATAAGCAATCTGGCCGCGCTCGCGATAGGGCGCGGGGATCGCCGCGCATCCGGGCAGCGACAGGCCAAGCGCTTCGGCCACGGCATTCATGGTCGAGGCCGTGCCCATCGTATTGCAATGGCCCGCCGAAGGAGCCGAATCGCAGGCGCGCTGAAGGAACTCTTCCTCGTCGATCTCGCCCGCCGCCAGCTTGCGGCGGCTGCGCCAGATCACCGTGCCCGACCCCACCAGATCGCCTTCATGCCACCCGTCGAGCATCGGCCCGCCCGACAGGACAATGGCGGGAATATCCACCGTGCTGGCCGCCATCACCTGGCTGGGGGTGGTCTTGTCGCAGCCCGTGGTCAGCACCACCGCGTCGATGGGATAGCCATAAAGGATCTCCACCAGCCCCAGATAGGCCAGATTGCGATCCAGCGCGGCGGTGGGGCGGCGGCAGTTTTCAAAGATCGGATGAACCGGAAATTCCATGCAGATCCCACCCGCATCGCGGATGCCGTCACGCACGCGCTTGGCCAGATCGAGGTGGATGCGGTTGCAGGGCGAAAGGTCGCTGCCGCTCTGTGCAATACCGATGATCGGGCGGCCGGAGCGCAGTTCGTCGGGCGTGATCCCGTAATTCATGAAGCGTTCCAGATAGAGCGCTACCATGTCCGACCGCGCCGGATCGGCAAACCAGTCCTGCGAACGGAAACGGCGGGTGGAATTATCGGTCATCTGTATCTCTCCCTCCGGGCAGCCCTAGAGCGCTTTTACCATGAGCCAAAAGGCCCAAATCCTTGATGGTCGCATGTTCCGAGCCGATGCGTCGAAACGGTCTTCCTGAAAATGCTCTAGCGCGCGATGAACGCGATGCCAGTGATTTCCCGCCGCGCTTTCGAAACCACTTGACAGCGAGCCTGTTTACATGATGGTAGCGCTATCAAGCTTTGTCAACGCCGCGCGCCCGCGTTTGGTGTCGAAAATCCTGTCTGGAGAGAAAATGTCTGGGAATTCTTCCTTCGCGGCCCTGCTGCCCGCCGATTGGCGCGGCGGCCGTTTCCTTGGCCGGGTGCAGTTGCCCGAAGGCCCCACCCCGATTCTGGTCGAGGGCGGGGTGGCTTATGATATGTCGGGCGTGGCGCCCACGGTGTCGCAACTGGTCGAGGCGCTGCCGCTCGATGCTTCGGCGGGCCGCGTTCTGGGGCCGCTTGATGAACTCGATGCGCCCTGGCTCAGCCCGGTGGACCTTCAGGTCATCAAGGCCTGCGGCGTGACCTTTGCCACCAGCACGCTGGAGCGCGTGATCGAGGAACGCGCGCGCGGCGATTCGAGCAAGGCGCTGGAAATCCGCGCCCGCATCGAGGAGCGCGTGGGCGGTTCGATCCGCTCGGTCGTGCCCGGCTCGGTTGAGGCCGAGGCGCTCAAGGAATTGCTGATCGCCGATGGCCTGTGGTCGCAATATCTCGAAGTCGCCATCGGGCCTTACGCCGAAGTCTTCACCAAGGCGCCGGTGCTGGCCACGGTCGGCGCGCTGGCCGAGGTGGGCGTGCGCAGCGACAGCACATGGAACAACCCCGAACCCGAAGTCGTGCTGCTGGTTGATGCGGGCGGCAAGGCCGTTGGCGCGATGCTGGGCAATGACGTCAACCTGCGCGACATCGAAGGGCGCAGCGCGCTCTTGCTGGGCAAGGCGAAGGACAATAACGCGTCCTGCTCGCTCGGGCCGCTGGTGCGCCTGTTCGATGACAGTTTCTCGATTGACGATGTGCGCAATGCCGAGGTCGATCTGCTGATCGAAGGGCCGGAGGGCTATCGCCTTGAGGGCCATTCCAGTATGCGCGAAATCAGCCGCGATCCGCTCGATCTGGTGCGCCAGACGCTGAGCGAGCATCAATATCCCGATGGCTTCACGCTGTTCCTCGGAACCCTGTTCGCCCCCACACAGGACCGCGACGATCTGGGCCGTGGGTTCACGCATAAGGTGGGCGATGTCGTGACGATCTCGACCCCCAAGCTGGGCAAGCTGGTCAACACCGTGGTCACCAGCAAGGAAGCCCAGCCCTGGACGCAGGGCATCGCCGCGTTTTACGCCAATCTGGGCGCTCGCGGCCTGCTGGGAGCGAAAGCATGAGCGCTGTTAACAACGGGCGCGCGATCTATCCCAGCCTTGCGGGCAAGCGCGTTTTCATCAGCGGCGGCGCCAGCGGCATTGGTGAAGGTTTCGTCGAAGCCTTTGTGGCGCAGGGCGCGAAAGTGGCTTTCTGCGACATTGCAGAAGAGGCAGGAAAGGCGGTTGCAGCCCGCCTGAACACCGGCGCGAATCCCGCGCCGGTGTTCTTCCCCTGCGATCTGACCGACATGGCCGCCGTTCAGGCGATGATGGCGCAGGTGGAAGAAACGCTGGGCGGCATCGACGTGGTGATCAACAACGCCGCCAATGACGACCGCCATTCCGTGGCCGAAGTCACCCCCGCCTATTGGGACGAACGCATGGCGGTGAACCTGCGCCATCAGTTCTTTGTGGCGCAGGCCGCCGTGCCATCGATGAAGCGCGCGGGCGGTGGGGCCATCATCAATCTCGGCTCGATCAGTTGGCATCTGGGCCTTGAGGATCTGGTGGTCTATCAGACCGCCAAGGCCGCGATCGAGGGCATGACGCGCGGATTGGCGCGTGAGCTGGGCCGCGACAATATCCGCGTGACCAGCATCATCCCCGGCAATGTCAAAACCCCGCGTCAGGAAAGATGGTACACGCCCGAGGGCGAGGCCGAGATCGTTGCCGCGCAATGCCTCGATGGCCGCCTGTTGCCCTATGACGTGGCGGCGCTGGCGCTGTTTCTGGCCTCGGACGATGCGCGGCTGATTACGGGCCATGAATATTGGGTCGACGCGGGGTGGCGATAATGGCGCCGCAATCGGTCTGGGCGCTGGGCGCCACGCTGGGCGAAGGCCCGGTCTGGGTGGAGCGCGACGCGGCGCTGTGGTTCGTCGATATCAAGGCGCCCGCGATCCATCGCTTCACCCCCGCCACCGGCGAGCAGCGCACATGGGCCGCGCCCGCGCAGGTCGGCTGGGTGCTGCCCAGCGCGCGCGGGGATATGATCGCGGGCCTGCAGACGGGCGTGCATCGTTTCGATCCAGCGACGGGGGCGTTTTCGCTCCTTGTCGCGCCCGAGGCCCATCTGCCGGGCAATCGCTTGAACGATGCTACGGTGGCGGGCGATGGCGCGATCTGGCTTGGATCGATGGATGATGGTGAGGCGGCCGAAACCGGGCGCTTCTATCGTCTGGATGGCGCCGGATGCACGGAAAGCGGCCTGCCGCCGGTGTCGATCACCAATGGCCCGGCCTTCTCGCCCGACGGCGCGACGCTTTATCACAATGACACGCTGGGCCGCAAAGTCTGGGCCAGTACGCTCGAGGATGGGCGCATTGTCGCCACCCGCCTGTTTGCCGACATCGACGAGGGTTATCCCGATGGTCCCTGCGTCGATGCCGAGGGCTGCGTCTGGGTCAGCCTTTTCGCGGGCTGGGGCGTGCGGCGTTATGATCCCAGCGGGGCGCTGATGCAGACCATCCGCTTTCCGGTGGCCAATATCACCAAGATCGCCTTTGGCGGGCCGGACCTGCGCACCGCCTATGCAACGACCGCCGCCAAGGGATTGTCGGCGCAGGAACGCGCGCAGCAGCCTTTGGCGGGCGCGCTGTTCGCCTTTGATCCGGGCGTGGCGGGAATGCCGAGCGTTCTGGCTCAAGTATAAGAATTTACGGGAGAGAGAGGATGCAGGAGCAATCGGAAGGCCCCGTCAATACGGGCTTGATCGCGATGATCGTGGCGGTGGCCACGATCGGCGGCTTTATGTTCGGCTATGATTCAGGCGTGATCAACGGCACGCAAAAAGGGCTGGAGGCCGCCTTTGACCTTGGCAAGGTGGGCATCGGCATCAATGTCGGCGCGATCCTTGTCGGCTCGTCGGTGGGTGCGTTTGGCGCGGGGCGTCTGGCCGACCGGATCGGGCGGCGCGGGGTGATGAAACTGGCCGCCGTGCTGTTTCTGATCAGCGCGCTGATCGCCGGGGCGGCGGGTTCGTCGCTGGTGTTCATTCTGGCGCGCATCATCGGCGGCCTTGGCGTGGGCGCGGCCAGCGTCATTTCGCCGGTCTATATTTCCGAGGTCGTGCCCGCCCATGTGCGCGGCCGCCTCTCCAGCGTGCAGCAGGTGATGATCATCACCGGCCTGACGGGCGCCTTTGTCGTCAATTATATCCTGGCGCAGGTGGCGGGCGATTCCACCGCGATCCTGTGGGCCGACCAGCCCGCATGGCGCTGGATGTTCTGGCTTCAGGCGATGCCTGCGGCGATCTATTTCGTCGCGCTGATGTTTATCCCCGAAAGCCCGCGCTATCTTGTCGCGCGCGGTGACGAAGCGGGGGCGCAGAGCGTGCTGACCCGTCTGTTCGACGGCGATGTGGCGCGCCGCATGGTGGGCGAAATCCGCGACAGCCTTGCTGCCGACCACCACCGCCCGCGCCTGTCCGACCTGATCGACAAGGCCACCGGGCGTATCCGCCCCATCGTGTGGACGGGCATCGGGCTGGCCGTGTTTCAACAGCTCGTGGGCATCAACGTCGTGTTCTATTACGGCGCAACCCTGTGGCAGGCGGTGGGTTTCTCGGAAAGCTATTCCTTGCAGATCAACATCCTGTCGGGCGTGGTTTCAATTGTCGGCTGCCTTGCCACGCTGCTGCTGGTTGACCGGGTGGGGCGCAAGCCGCTGCTGCTGGTCGGCTCGGCGGGCATGGCGGTTACGCTGGGCGTCGTGGCTTGGGCCTTTTCCACCGCCATTCATGGCGCCGATGGTTCGGTCAGCCTGCCGGGGCATAATGGCGTGATCGCACTGCTGGCGGCCAATGCCTATGTTGTGTTTTTCAACATGAGCTGGGGCCCGATCATGTGGGTGATGCTGGGCGAAATGTTCCCCAATCAGATCCGTGGCTCGGGGCTGGCGGTTTCGGGCTTTGCCCAATGGATCGCCAATGCGGCCATCTCGGTCAGCTTCCCCGCGCTGGTCGTCTCGCCGGGTCTGGCGGTGGCCTATACCGGCTACGCGGTGGCGGCGGCGGCGTCCTTCTTCTTCGTCCGCGCCATGGTGCGCGAAACCAAGGGCGTCAGTCTGGAGCAGATGGAAGGCTGAACGAAAAACGGGGGCTTGGCGGCCCCCGTTTCTTTATGTCTGGCTGCCTCTATCGGCCTTACCAATTCCACATGGTACCATCTTCGAGCCTTGCGACGGGGAGGTATGCGGGCTTGTAAGGATACTTGGCGGCGAGGGTTTCGTCGATGTCGACGCCATGGCCCGGTGTGTCGCCGACATAGAGCATGCCCGCATCGAAAGTGTAATCGTGGGGGAAAACCTCGTCGGTTTCGGGCGTGTGGCGCATGTACTCCTGAATGCCGAAATTTGGCACCCAGGTGTCGAAATGCAGCGCGGTGCCCATGGTCACGGGCGAGAGGTCGGTGGCGCCGTGGCAGCCGGTGCGGACCTGATATAAGCTGGCAAGGTCCGCGATGCGGCGCAGATGGGTGATGCCGCCCGCGCCCACGATGGTGGCGCGGATATAGTCGATGAGCTGGTTCTGGATCAGGTCCTTGGCGTCCCAGATCGTGTTGAAAATCTCGCCCACGGCCAGCGGGGTCGTAGTGTGCTGGCGGATCAGCTTGAAGGCTTCCTGATTTTCCGCAGGCGTCACATCCTCGAGCCAGAACAGCGAGTAAGGCTCCAAAGCCTTGCCCAGTTGCGCGGCCTCGGTGGGGCTGTAACGGTGGTGGCCGTCATGCAGCAGATGGTGGTCGAAACCATAGGTCTCGCGCAGCTTTTCAAACAGTTTCGGCACGTAATTCAGCGCCTTGCGCGTGTCCCAACCCGTCACCGAGGGCAGCGCCGCATCGGCCGGTTCATAATACAGCTTGCCCCGGCCCACGCCGTAGGCATCCTTGATGCCCGGCACGCCGGTCTGCGCGCGGATCGCCTTATAGCCCATGTCGATATACTGACCAACCGCATCAACCGTCTCGGCAATGTCGGAGCCATTGGCATGACCATAGACCATCACGCCATCACGGCTGCGCCCGCCCAGAAGCTGGTACAAAGGCATGCCCGCCATCTTGGCCTTGATGTCCCACAGGGCCACGTCCACGGCGGCAATCGCGCGCATCGTGACCGGCCCGCGGCGCCAGTACGCCCCGCGATAGAGATATTGCCAGATGTCCTCGGAATTGCGCGGGTCCATGCCGATAAGGCACGGAATCACATGGTCTTCCAGATAGGAGACAACCGCCTTTTCGCGGCCGTTGAGCGTCGCGTCGCCAATGCCGTAGACGCCCTGATCGGTTTCGATCTTGAGCGTGACAAAGTTGCGACCCGGGCAGGTGACGATGACGCGGGCGGAGGTGATTTTCATGGGTTGGTCCTCACGGGGATCTGTTCCCGAATTGGTCTGCTTGTGCTAGAGAAGACTCTTGACCAATTTGAGTTGGCCTGTCAATTTCTAATTAAGCGGTAAGGCCATTTCGCGGAAGGTGACCTCAATGAACGATACCAGTCCCGCACAAGAGCGCCTCTATCAGGACCTTGCGCGGCGTTTGATGGATGAACTTGTCAGCGGCCGCTATGAAGTGGGCGACCGCCTGCCGGCCGAACGCGAATTGTCCGCGCAATTCAACGTCTCGCGCCCCACCGTGCGCGAGGCGGTGATCGCGCTGGAGGTACAGGGTCTGGTCGAGGTGCGCGTGGGTTCGGGCGCCTATGTGCGGCGCCTGCCCGGCAAGGGCGACATCCCCGGCTTCAACATTTCCGCCTTCGAACTGACCGAGGCGCGCCTGTTGTTTGAAGGCGAGGCCGCCGCTCTGGCCGCGACCACGATCACCGAGGAAGGTCTGGCAGAACTGGCCGCATTGGTCGAGGAGATCGAGAGCGAGAACAGCAATCCGCATGGCACGGAAAAGGCCGACCGCGCCTTCCACCTCGCCATCGCGCGGGCCACGCGCAACGCGGCCGTGGCCGAGGCGGTCGAGCGGCTCTGGTCCTTGCGCGCGGATTCGCCCGAAAGCGCGCTGCTGCACGAAAAGGCCCGCAGCGCCAACATCAAGCCCGTGGTCGAAGAGCACACCGCCGTGCTCGAAGCGCTGCGCGCCCGCGACCCCGCCGCCGCCCGCGCAGCCATGCGCAGCCACCTGGCCAGCGTCCTCGACAGCCTCCTCTTCGCCACCGAGGAAAAGGCCATCGCCGAAGCACGCCGCGCATCTCAAGCGCGCAGGGATCGATATACCAAAGCTACCAGTTGAGCGTTGCATTCGGGCGGGGTGATTGTACGATATATGGATAATAATTCCATATATCGGAGGATTCGTGACGCATCCCAACCGGCGTGAAGCCATCGCGGGGCTGGCCTTGGCGCCTTTGCTGACCGGGGCTGCGGCCCCCGCGCTGCGCATGGAGCAGGTGAGCATCAAGGCGCCGTTTCCGATGGAGCCGATTACGGTGCCGGATTTCACGTCGGCGCCGCGCTTTCCGATCACCCGTTTCGGCGCGCGGCCAGAGGATCGCCGCCGCAACACACGGGCCATAGCCCATGCCATTGCGGCGGCCAGCAAGGCGCGGGGCGGGCGTGTTGTCGTTCCCGCCGGGACGTGGGATGTGGGCGGCATCCGCCTGCTCAGCCATGTCGATCTGCATCTGGAGGAGGGGGCTGTGCTGCTCTTTTCGCCCGATCCGGCCGATTATCTGCCGCCGGTGCCCAGCAGTTGGGAGGGGGTGGAATGCATGAATTACGCCCCGCTGATCTATGCCTATGACTGCGAAAACATTGCCATCTCCGGGCACGGCAAGGTGCAGGCGCGCATGGATGTGTGGCAGCAATGGGCGGGGCGGCCCAAGGCGCATCTCGACGCTCTGATCGCGCTTTACCAGATGGCGCGCGCGGGCGTTCTGACCAATCAGCGCGACATGACCAAGGGCGAGGCCCATCTGCGCCCGCAATTCATCCAGTTCAACCGCTGCCGTCATGCGTTGATCGAGGATGTTTCGATTGAAAACAGTCCTTTCTGGACCGTCCATCTCTATCTCTCGCGCGATGTCGTGCTGCGCCGCGCCAATATCCGCGCGCGGGGGCATAACAATGACGGCTGCGACCCCGAAATGAGCCAGAACGTGTTGATCGAGGATTGCCGCTTCGACCAGGGCGACGATGCCGTCTCCGTCAAATCGGGGCGGGAGGATGATGCGTGGCGCCTGGCCACGCCTGCGCGCAACATTGTCGTGCGGCGATGCCATGTGCGCAATGGGCATCAGTTGATGGCCATCGGCAGCGAATTGTCGGGCGGGGTGGAGAATGTCTGGGTCGATCAATGCCGCGTGTTTCAGGAAGCACGGGGCGAAACCAACAGCGATTTCAACAATCTGCTCTATATCAAGACCAATGAGCGGCGCGGCGGATTTGTGCGCGGGATCCATATGACGAATATCGTCGCCGGGCCGATCAAGGGCGGGGTGCTCTCGATCGAGACCGATGTGCTTTATCAGTGGCGCACGCTGCTGCCCACCTATCAGCGCCGGTTGACGCCGATTGAGGGCGTGCATGTTTCGGGGATCAAGGTGGCGAGCGCTGGCTTTCGCGTGAACATCAAGGCCGAGCGCGAGGCGCCGGTGCGCGATGTTACGCTGTCCGACATTGCCATTGGCGGCGCGGCCGGGACCACGCTCGACAATGTTGCCGGTTTTTCCGAAGGTTAGGGCCGCCAGCCAATCGCCGCGCTGACATCGTCGGCGCATTGCTTGACCTTGTCGGCCAGCTCTCCGGCGATGTCATCGGTCAGATAATGGGCGGCGCTGGCGATGCTGATGGCAACGCAAATCGCGCCGCGCGCATTGCGTACCGGGGCGGCGATGGAGCGCACGCCATCGCCCAATTCGCTGTCATGGCGCACAAGGCCTTCTTCCTTGTATCCGCGCATCCGCTTCAGGAAATCGTCCAGATCGGCCTCGGTGCCGCTGTCGGAATGGGCCTGTTTCCAAAGCTTTTTCCAGCTCGCCTCGCTGTCATCCAGCATCAGCGCCTTGCCAAGGCCGGTCTCGGCGATCGGGCGGCGGTCGCCCGGCGCGGTGGCCACGCGCAGCCGCTGGCGCCCGGTCACGCGTTCGAGATGGCGCGACCAGTTGCCCTCGCGATTGCCGATGAAGACGCAAAAGCCGGTCTGGGCCGAAAGCGCCTCCATGCGGGGGCGGGCGATGCGGACATAATCGGTCTGCTCGCTGGCCAGTACGCCCAGTTGCAGCAGTTTGGGCCCCAGCGCAAAACCATCGGGCGTCACGGCCAGATAGTCGCGCGTACGCAGCGCATGGGCCAGACGATGCGCGGTGGTGCGGTTCATGCCCAGCTTGCGCGCCAGATCGACCGCGCGGATCGGCCCGTCGATCACCTCGTCCAGAATGTCGAGCGCGCGCATCAACGTTTGCGCACCCTTTACGGTGTTGCTGTCCGGGGTGGTTTCCTGGGTGTCGTCGTCGGCCATGGACTGCTTTTAGATCCTTTTGCCGCGAAAGCAATGGATGTGTGCGCAATGTGAAACGCCCGCGCGGTGTGTGCAAAATACAACAGGGGCGGATTTCCGTGAGAATTCACGCAACAATCCCGCAATGTGAAATTATCGTGCAATATATGCATTGACGTGCCCATATATCGGACTTATCCATCGCCCTAACGGGAAGCCCGGCGCTGCATCAGCGGCAAGCCGAGGCAAGGCCCGCAAATGGGATTATGGAGGGTACTTTGGGGCAGATTTCAGCAGCACAATTGCGTCTGGCGGCTTCGGGGCTGGCGATCATCGTGGCGGGGCTTGCCGCCGGGGCGCAGGCTCAGGCACCCGCGACGCCCGCGCCTGCCAAGGGCGACGAGCAGACGATCATCGTCACCGGGTTCCGTACCTCGCTGGCCGCTGCACTGAATGAAAAGCGCGCGTCGGCCGCCGCCATCGACACGATCAAGGCCGAGGACGTCGGCAAGTTTCCCGACTCAAACCTTGCCGAATCCATGCAGCGCGTGCCGGGCATCGCACTGGCCCGCGGCGATGGCGGCGAGGGCAAGAACATCTCGGTGCGCGGCCTCGGGCCGGGCTTCACCCGCGTCCGCCTGAACGGCATGGAAGGCACCGCGCAAACCGGCTCCTCCGACATTTACGGCGCGGGCAACACGGGTCGCAGCTTTGACTTCAACGTCTTCCCGACCGAAATCTTCTCCGAACTGGCCGTGCGCAAGACGCCCTCGGCCGATGTCGAGGAAGGCTCGCTGGGCGCGACGGTGGACCTGAAGGCCCCGCATCCGCTGGATTTCAAGAAGAGCTTTGTCGCCACCATTTCGGCCAAGGGCGTGTGGAACGAGGTGAGCAAAAAGCTTGATCCGCGCATCTCGGTGCTGTTGTCCAAGCAAAATGAGGAGGGCACTTTCGGCGTGCTCGCCACGGCCAGCTACAGCCATCGCAACATCCGCGAAGTGGGCTATTCGGCAGTCAACATTCTGCCCACCTATGTGAATGGCGGCTTCTGTTCGCCCATCGGCTATGCCCCGCAGAACCCGGCCACCAATGCGGCCAAGGGCACGGATGCGGCCAATTGCTCGACCGGCAATCCCCGCACAGGCAGCACGGCGGCCTATAATCTGATCCAGTCGATGACCGGCCCTTCGGGTCAGGCGGGCGGCGGCGTGTTCCTGCCGCGCATCCCGCGCTATCTCAATTCGCGCCAGGATGCCGAGCGCATGGGTGGCTCGCTGGCCCTGCAATGGAAGCCCGACGACAATACCGAAATCACCTTCGACGCGCTGTTCTCGCGTTATAAGGTCACGCGTTGGGACAATTACATCGATGCGCTCTCCTTTGCCCGCAATGCCAGCAACAACGGGCAGCCGATGACCTCGGTGGTCGATCTGTCGGTCAAGCCCAATGGTTCGCTGCTCTATGGCCTGTTCAACGGGGTGGACCTGCGCTCGGAAAGCCTGCGCGACAAATTCACCACCACTTTCGGTCAGGCCAATCTGAATATCCACCACAAGTTCACCGACCATCTGACCATCGACATTATGGCGGGCTATTCCAAGTCGATCTTTGACAATCCCGAGCGTCTGACGGTCAATCTGGACGCGATCGACACGCCCGGATTTGGCATTGATTTTCGTGGCGGCGGTTCGATCCCGGTCATGAAATATGGCATCGACGTGGCGAACCCTGCCAATTTCAATTATGCGCCCGGCCGCGCCGACGGCACTGTGCTGGGCAATTTCAACACGCGCAACTGGAAGGTGACGACCGACAATTATACGTTCGAGGCCAATTCCACCTATGAATTCAGCGACGCCTTCAAGATCAAGGGCGGGCTGCAATATCGCCAGAGCGCGTTCAGGAACCGCGTGCTGGGCGTGGCCCCGGCCAATCAGGCGACCACGGCGCTGCCCGCCGGGGCCTCGGTGGCCGATTTCACCTATCAGATCACGGGCCTCAACAATCTGCTGATCCCGGGCGCACTGCCCAGCTTCCTCGCCACCGATATTGACAAGTGGAAGCAGACGGTCGGCTTCAACAATTTCACCTTCTGCGGCGTGGAATGCGGCAATGGCTCGCCCGAAGTGCGCGAAGAGGAAAAGTCGGCCTTCCTGATGGGCCAGTTCAACCTGCCTGACACGCTGCCGATCCCGATCCGGGGCGACGTGGGCGTGCGCTTCGTCAACACGTCCCAGCACACGGTCGGCTATATTCCCACCACCGCTGCGGCTGGATCGGCCTATCCCACGGTGGCGATCCCGGCGATTGTCGATCGTTCGTACAGCGACTGGCTGCCCTCGGCCAATCTGGTGCTGGAATTCACGCCGCACCTGCTGGGCCGCCTTTCCGCCGCCAAGGTGATGAGCCGCCCCGAACTGGGCGTGCTGCCCTCGGGCGGGTCGGTCAATGCCGTCACGCGCACGGCCACCATCGGCAACCCCTATCTCGATCCGATCCGCGCGAGCACCTATGACGCTGCGCTGGAATGGTATTTCCGCCCCGGTTCGTTGCTCTCGGTTGCCTATTTCCACAAGGATATCAGCACCTATATCCAGTCGGTCAGCAGCCTTGTGCCCTATAACACGCTGGGCCTGCCCAATTCGCTGCTGACCGCGGCGGGCACGCAACCGACCGATCTGTTCACCGTGACGCGCTCGGTCAACACCAAGGGCGGACCGCTCAATGGGGTCGAGGTCAATCTGCAACTGCCCTTCACCTTCCTGCGCGGCTTTGCCAAGGACTTTGGCCTGCTGGCCAATTACACCCATGTCTCGTCCAAGGTGAATTACGTGCTGCAATCGAGCGGTGGCGCGGCCACGCTTTCGACCACGGCCAATCTGGTCAACATGTCGCCCGATACGGCCAGTGGGACGCTCTATTATGAAAACCGCAAGTTCAGCATTCGCGGCACGATCAACTATCGCGGCCCCTTCATCCGCCAGATCCCCTCGGGCGCGAATGACAGCGACATTCTGGGCAACAGCGCGACCACCTTTGTGGACGCTTCGTTCAGCTACAATCTGATGAAGGACATCAAGTTCACCATCGAAGGCCAGAACCTGACCGACGAGCATAACACGCTTTATATCGACAGCGGCCGTCAGGATCCTTTGTTCAACACCCGCACCGGCCGCACGATCACCGTGGGCGTCAACGCCAAGTTCTAACAGTTCCTCCCTACACGCTCCCCCGCGTGTTTCGGGGCCGCCGGACGAGGCATCCGGCGGCCCTTTTTTTAGTTCCCCAGCGGGCGTTGCGAAGAAACCAGCGCACTGGGCGGGATGGCGACATTTTCCGGGCGGGCCGGATCGAAAGGGGCCGAAGTGATATGCGGGGCCAGAGCAGGAATAGCGGCGCGGATGCCATCGGCGATGACGCGCGCGCTCATCCAGGCGCCCCAGGCATTATAATGCGTTTTATCGCGGCCTTCGTCATTGAACATCGCGGGCGCGCGATCCGGCTTCAGCGCTTCGTAAAGGGTGATGCTGGCGCGGTTGAGGTCGATCAGGGGGATGTGCATCTGCGCCGCCATCTCCCGCATCACCGCCGGATAATCGCCCAGCGAGGGGATGATCCGCCCGCGCGCATCAAAGTTGCGCCGCTCCGGACTGGTGACCAGTACCGGGTTGGCCCCGCGCCGCCGCGCCTCGGCGATATAGGCGTTGAGGTAGGCGCGATAGGTCGTGCCCGCCTCGGCATAGGTCTGGGGCCATTGCGCCTTCTGGTCATTATGGCCGAACTGGATGAACAGGTAATCGCCCGGTTTAATGAGGCTCAGCACCTTGTCCAGCCGCAGGTCGGCGAGGAAGGATTTGAGCGTCGCCCCGCTTTCGGCATAATTGGCCACCGCCACCGTATCATCCAGCATCAGCGGCAGGATCTGGCCCCAACTGGCCGTGGGTTCGCGCGGATGGTCGGCCACCATGGAATCGCCGACGAGGAAGATGGTCGGCCCCTGCGCGGGTTCAATCGTGACGGATCGCACGGCGGGCGTGCCGAGGAATTCCAGCGTCAGCCGGTCATCCCAATTGCGCTGAGATGCCTGATCGGGGCGCAGGCGGACGTGGTCGCCTCCCGGCGCATTTTCCGGCACCGCGCCAAGGCCCGCATTGTGAACATGGACAATAAAGCGCCGCGTCACGCTTTGCCCCCGCGCGGTTGCGGCGTTCAGCACCATCAGGCGGCGGTTCTCGGCCTTGACCGTCGTTTGGCCTGCGCTTTTGTCGCTGCCCAGATCGAGCGTGATGCGCCAATTGCCCTCGGGCAGAGGCAGGGAGAGGGCGCCATCGCTCTCATAGCCGCCGACACCGGGGGCATAGGGCGTGCCGGGCGCAATCGCGCTTTCCCCGCTGCGTGCCGGACCATCGAGGCGCCATACGCGCGCGGTTTGCGCGTGAGCCACAGGGGGCATCGCGCTGGCGCCCATTGCAGCCAGAAGCAGGGATAAACGTGCCATGGAACAAACATCTCCTAACCCATCTTGATTTTCTATATGTGAAATCTATTCTCACAATGTACGTAGCATAAAGGTCAGGGAGAGACCATGATTCGTCGATTGAGCCAACTTCTGGCATCCGCCGCCTTGTCGCTTTGCGCCGCGCCCCTGCTTCACGCCCAAACCCCCGCCGCCCTGCATGGCGAAGCGCCGGGGGCCACCATCGACCCGCGCATCTTCAGCCAGTTTGCCGAACATCTGGGTTATGGCATTTATGGCGGGATCTGGGTCGGGCCGGAATCGAAAATTCCCAATATCAAGGGCTATCGCCGCGATGTGGTCGAGGCGCTGCGGGCGCTGCATGTGCCGCTGGTGCGCTGGCCGGGCGGGTGCTTTGCTGACGAATATCATTGGCGCGACGGGATCGGCCCGCGCGCCAAGCGCCCGGTCAAGATCAACACCCATTGGGGCGGCGTGACCGAGCCCAACACATTCGGCACGCATGAATTCATGGACTTTGCCGAGCTGATCGGCGCGCAGGCCTATGTCTCGGGCAATGTGGGCAGCGCGCCTGCGGGCGAGATGGAGGAGTGGGTGCAATATATCACCGCTCCGCAAGGCACTCTGGCCGATGAACGCGCGCGCAACGGGCGCAAGGAGCCGTGGAAACTGCCCTATTTCGGCATCGGCAATGAGTTGTGGGGCTGCGGCGGCAATATGAGGGCGGACTATGCCGCCGATGTCACGCGCCGCTATGCCACTTTCGTCAAAGTCCCCTTTGGCACCAAAATCCAGAAGATCGCCAGCGGCGCCAATGGTCCCGATTACAACTGGACCGAGGTGATGATGCGCGAGGCCGGCCGGATGATCGATGGCATCGGCCTGCATTATTACACTGTGCCCGGCGACTGGAAGGGCAAGGGATCGGCCACGGATTTCAACGAAACCGACTATGCCCGCACCATGGCCAAGACTTGGAAGATGGAGGAACTGCTGACCAGGCACTCCGCCGTCATGGACAAATATGACCCGGCCAAGCGCGTCAATCTGGCGGTGGATGAATGGGGCATCTGGACCGATGTGGAGCCGGGCACCAATCCCGGTTTCCTCTATCAGCAGAACAGCCTGCGCGATGCCTTGCTGGCGGGGGTGAACATCAACCTGTTCATCCGCCATGCCGACCGCGTGCGCATGACCAACATTGCCCAGATGGTGAACGTCCTCCAGTCGATGATCCTGACCAAGGATGCGCAGATGGTGCTGACACCCACCTATCATGTGTTCGACATGTATCGCGGTTTTCAGGATGCGACGGCTCTGCCGCTTGATCTGCCCAAACTGTGGTACGGGCGCGATGAATGGGTGTCGCCCGCGCTGCATGGCGCGGCGGCGCGGGGCAAGGACGGCGTGGTGCATGTGGCCCTCGTCAACATTGATCCGGGCAAGGCGCAGCATCTGGAAATCGCGCTGTCCGGCGTCAAATCGACGGGCGTGACGGGCCGCATCCTGACTTCGGACCGGGTTCAGGATGTGAATGATTTTGCCAATGGCGCGCGGGTGCATCCGGTGGCGTTTACCGGGGCGAGCCTGCGTGAGGGCAAGTTGCTGGTCGATCTGCCCGCCAAATCGCTGGTCGTGCTGGACCTGCCGTGATCGCGGATCTGGGCGCTTTTGCCGATGGGCGCAGCCTTGCCCATGGCGCGATCAATGCCGCCATCGCCGCCGCGCATCAGCGTGGTGGCGGGGTGGTGGAATTGCCCGTCGGGCGCTTCCTGTGCTTCTCGATCCGTCTGCTTTCCGGCGTCCGGCTGCATCTGGGGCAGGGCGCAGTGATCGAGGCAGCGGACCCGACGCGCCACGGCGGCGCCTATGACCTGCCCGAGGACAATGGCCCGCAACTCTATCAGGATTTCGGCCACAGCCATTGGTGCAACAGCCTGATCTGGGCCATCGGCGCGCAGGATATCGCCATCACCGGCCCCGGCCGGATCGAGGGGCGGGGCCTGACCCGCAACGGCCCCGGCTCGCTCTGGCGCGCGCAGGCGGGTGAAAGGCCGCTCTCCATGGCGGCGATGAGCGAGGCCGAAGTCGGCGCGCTGGAGCAGAGCCATGCCGCGATGCGCGGGCTGGGCAACAAGGCGATCGGCCTGCGCGAATGCCGCAATGTCGAACTTTCGGGCTTTACCATTGCGGGGGGCGGGCATTTCGCCATCCTTGCCACCGGGTGCGAGGACATGGCGATCCGCCACCTGTCCATCGACACGGAGCGGGACGGGATCGACCTCGATTGCGCGCGCCGCTGCGTGGTCGAACATTGCCGGGTGAACAGCCCCAATGATGACGCCATCGTGGTGAAAACCAGCCTTGCCCTTGGGCGGCTGGCGTCATCGGAGGATATTGCGATACGCCATTGCACGGTCTCGGGCTATGACCTTTGCACGATGCTGGATGGCACGCGCGGGCGGACGCAGCAATTCGCCCCCGACCGCGACCGGGTGACCGGCCGCATCAAGATCGGCACCGAAACCAATGGCGACATTCGCCGTGTGACCATCGAGGATTGCCATTTCGAACGCAGCCGGGGATTGGCCATCGAATGCGTTGACGGCGCCACGGTCGAGGACATTACCGCCCGCCGCCTGACCATGCGCGAGGTGACTACTGCCCCGATCTTCCTGCGGCTGGGCGCCCGGCTGCGCGGGCCGGAGGGGACGCGGATCGGGGCGCTGCGCCGGGTGGAGATCAGCGATATTCGCGCCACCGGGATCGCCCATGAATTCCCCGCGATTGTGGCGGGCCTGCCCGGTCATCCGGTGCAGCAGGTGGCTTTGCGCGACATTGACCTGAGTTTCGATGGCGGCGGTACGGCGCAGGATGCCGCCCGCCAGCCTCCGCTGGTGCCCGATGCCTATCCCGAACCCAGCATGTTTGGCGTGCTGCCCGCATGGGCGCTGTGGATGCGCGATGTTCAGGATGTGACCGTCGAGCGTTTCGCCGCGCGCCATGCCGGGGATGATGCGCGACCCCCGGTGATTGTGCGTGATGCGCAGGGCCTGAATCTGCGGGAAATGCCGCATTGGCCGCCCGCCTGACCCATTTGGGCGATTGACGGCGATCCGTCCTGCGTGTATCACAATAAGCAACAAATGTGCATAATGCGGGATTTTGGAGAGGCCAGTGCAAAGGTTCGCATTCCGGATGCAATTGAAACCCGGCATGGTCGATGAATATCGCCGCCGCCATGACGAGATCTGGCCCGAGCTGGTCGATCTGCTGCGCCAGGCCGGGATCAGCGACTATTCGATCTTTCTGGATGAGGACACGCTGGCGCTCTTTGCGGTGCTGAGGCTTGCCGAGGAGAACAGGCGCGAGAGCTTGCCCAATGAGCCGGTGATGAAACTGTGGTGGGCCGCGATGGCGCCGCTGATGGAGGTCGAACCGGACAATCGCCCGCGCGAATGGCCGCTCATGCCGATGTTTCACATGGCCTGATGGGGGTGGCGATGCGTTCTCTTTTATTGGTTGGCGCGGCTCTGATCGCGGCCCCCGCTCTCGCGCAGGAAGCGCGTCCGACCGTCAATCTCAAGGCTCCGGTCAAGACATTCGGCCGCGTGTCCTTCGATGGCCGCTCGCTGATGATCGATGGGCAACGCACACCGATCTGGGCCGCCGAATTTCACCCCTATCGCCTGCCCAGCCCCGATCTGTGGCGCGATGTCCTGCAAAAGATCAAGGCCAGCGGGTTCAACACCGTCACCTTCTATTTCGACTGGGGTTATCACAGCCCCAAGCAAGGCGAGCTGGATTTCACCGGCATCCGCGACATGGAGCGCGCCATCACCATGGCCGGCGAGGAGGGGCTTTATGTCATCACCCGCGTTGGGCCCTATGTGAACGCGGAGCTGGCGCGGGGCGGCTTTCCCGGCTGGCTGAACAACCAGCGGGCGAGGGCGCGGACCGATGATCCGGAATATCTGAAGGCGGCGGATGAATGGCTCGCGGCCATCGACGGCATTGTTGCGCGCCATCAGATCAATGATGGCAAAGGCCCCGTCATCCTGCATCAGATCGAAAACGAACTTTCGCAGACCAGCCCGGCCCATCGCCGCTATATGGACCATCTCTATGCCGTGACGCGCAGCCACGGCATCACCGTGCCGATTTTTCACAATGATCCGGGCCGCAATGGTAATTGGGCGCCCGATGGTTCGCCCGTGCCGGGCGTGGTCCATGGCCCGGTCGATATGTATGCCTTCGATGGCTATCCGGGCGGCACCTGCACCGCGCAGGGCAAGATTGCGCGTGGGAATGGCGCGCCTGATTGGGGCTATTATGGTATCGGCGGGGCCAAGGGTGGGGCGTCGGCCTCGCCCGACACACCGGGCTTTATGGCGGAAATCGGCGGAGGCTGGTTCGATTATTGGGGGTCGGACGGGATCTATGCCTGCAATGCGGGACAGACGGGGCCGGGCTATGGCCGCCTGTTTTACGGCACGAATTTCGTCAACGGCATCGGGTTGCAAAGCATCTATATGGGCTATGGCGGCACCTCATGGGGCTGGCTGCCCGCGCCGGTGGTGTTCACCTCCTATGACTATGGCGCGGCGATTGCCGAGGACCGATCCCTGCGCGAAAAAGCCTTGGCGTTGAAGCCCATCGGCGGCACTCTTGCGGCGCTGCCGGAGATTGCCGCGATGGTCCCGGCGGACAAATTGACGCCATCTTCGGACGCCATCCGCCTCTATCACAATCGCAGCCCTGAAACAGATGCCCGCCTGATTCTGGCCGCGCATCAGCCGGGGCATCTGACGCAGGATACCAGCTTTACCTTCGCCGCCGATCTGCCTGATGGGCATTATCAGATGCCGCAGATCCGGCTGAACGGCTATGATGCGAAATGGATCGTGGCCGGGGCCAATGTCGCGGGGCAGCGGTTGGTTTACACGACCAGCCAGATCCAGACCGCGCAGAACGGCCTGCTGCTGCTGATCGGCCGCGCGGGTGAGGGCGGACGGACCGTGCTGCGCTACAGCGCCAAGCCCGCGATCAAGGCGCCCGATGGGGTCGCCGTCTCTTGGGATGCGGCGTGCGGCGATCTGACGCTGGATTACACCCATGGCGCGCTCTCCACGGTGGAGATCAGCGGCGGCGGGCGGCCTGCGCTGAGCCTGCTGCTGGGCGATGATGCGGCGGGCGGGGCTTGCTGGGATGCCGATGGCGTGCTGGCCTGCGGGCCTGCGCTGGTGCGCCATGCGCGGGCCAAGGGCGGAGCGCTCGCGCTGACCGGCGATACTACCGCTCCCGCTTTCTTGCGCGTGTGGACCCGGCAATCGCGCATCACATGGAATGGCGCCCCGGTGGCCATGCGGCCTGCGGCGGGCGGATCGTTTGAATCCATCGCGCCCATTCCCGGTCCGGCCCCCATTGCGCTGCCCGCGCTGACCGACTGGCGCATGGCCGAGGGCACGCCCGAGGCCGCCGCCACATTTGACGACAGCGCATGGCAGGCCATCGACCACCGCGCCGACGCCACGCAAAGCCAAAAGCCCGCAGGCCAGCCCACACTGACCATGGATCCCTATGGTTTCCACGAGGGCGATGTCTGGTATCGCGCCCATTTCGCCGGTTCCGCCGATGCCCAGCGTCTCAGCCTGACCTATGGCGCGGGCGGGGCGGGGATGGTTCAGGTGTTCCTCGATGGCCGCCTGATCGGCCAACAGGATCTGCCCGCCGCCATGCCGCGCCCGATCACGACGGGCAATCTGACGGTTCCCATGCCCGATGCCGCGCGCGTATCGGGCGATCATGTCCTGTCCGTCATGGTGCGCAACAATGGCCATAACTGGGACCTGACCGCGATGGACGAGCATAAGGAGGGGCGGGGCCTGATCGCCGCCTCGCTCGAACCGCTGACGGGGCCTGCCTTTGCCGTGCCGCTCAACTGGCGGATACAGGGCCGCAGCGGCGGCGAGGATTTCACCGACCGCGCGCGCGGCACGCCCAACAATGGCGGCCAATATGGCGAGCGCATGGGCTGGCATCTGCCCGCTTTTGACGATCATGCGTGGCGCGCCACCGGGGCCGCTCTGCCGCAGGGATCGGCGGGCACGAACTGGTATCGCACCCATGTCACGCTCAATGTTCCGCGCGGACAGGACGCCACCATCGGCCTTGCCTTTGGCGACACCGCGCGGCCGCGTTCATCGGCGCAATACCGGGTGCTGATCTTCGTCAACGGCTGGAACATGGGGCAATTCATCGCCCATGTCGGGCCGCAGCGGATCTTTCCGCTTCCACAGGGCATCCTCAACCATCACGGGGCCAACAGCATCGCCCTTGCCGTCACCAGCGACGGCGCACCGGCCAATGCGCCCGAGAATGTGCGCCTCGTCACAATGCAAAATCGCCGCGGCGGGCTGGAGGTGGCGCAGGTTGCCGCCCCTGCCGGCCTCGCGCCCATCCGTTGATCCATGGAGAATAGTGTGTCCGCAACTCTTCCTGCACGTTCCGATCTGATCGGGCTGATCCATCGTCTGATGGACAATCTGGTCTCGATCCATGATGAAACCGGCGAATTTCTGCTGCGGCTCGAGGATGGCCGCGTCATTGACACCAAGGGCTGGAACGGCTGGGAATGGACGCATGGCATCGGCCTGTTCGGCATGTGGCGCTATTATCAGCAGACCGGCGATGACAAGGCGCTGACCATCATCCGCCAGTGGTTTGCCGACCAATTGCCGCGCGGGACGACCAAGAACATCAACACCGTCTCGCCCTTTCTTACGCTCTCCTATCTCTATGAGCGCGAGCCGAATGCCGACTGGCTGGCCCAGATTCAGGAATGGGCCGACTGGCTGATGGCGCCCGATGGCCTGCCCAAGACCGAGGAGGGCGGTTTTCAGCACATCGTCTATAATGACGAAAACCCCGGCGAGATGTGGGACGACACGCTGATGATGAGCGTGCTGCCGCTGGCGCGTTTTGGCCTGCTGCTGGATCGCCCCGATTATGTCGAGGAGGCCAAGCGCCAGTTCCTCGTGCATATCAAATACCTGTTCGATACGAAAACCGGCCTGTGGTTCCATGGCTGGGATTTCAACGGGCGGCACAATTTTGCGGGCGCTCTGTGGGCGCGGGGCAATTGCTGGATCACGATTGCTATTCCCGAAATCATCGAATTGCTCGGCCTGCCCGAAGGCGATGCTTTCCGCACCTTCCTCGTCGATACGCTGGCCGCACAGGTCAAGACTTTGGCCGCGACGCAGGCGGAGAATGGTCTGTGGCATACGCTGGTGATGGACCCGACCTCCTATCTGGAAGCCTCGGCCACGGCGGGTTTTGCCTATGGTATCCTCAAGGCCGTGCGCATGGGCCTGCTGGACGCAAGCTATGAAACGGTGGGCCTTAAAGCGGTGCAGGGCGTGATCGACCATATCAACGCGGATGGCGAATTGACGCAGGTATCCTTCGGCACTGCGATGGGCGATACGATGCAGTTCTATAAGGATATTGCGCTGACCTCGATGCCCTATGGGCAAAGTCTTGCGATCTGCGCTTTGGCCGAGGCGCTGCACCGGCGGTAAGTAGCCGGACGAAAAAAAAGGGGCGGCGGACCTGATCTGGTCCGCCGCCCCTTTTGTTTGGCCCATCAATGACAGGCGTATTTGCCCAGCGGCGTCTCACGCTCCAGATCGAGCCGCTGCGCCAACACCGCACGCGCGGCGGGTACCGACAGGCCCGAGAGCTGCTCTGCCACCAGATCGGCCATGGTCCGCGCGCCCAGTTCCGTAAAATGCGTGTCATCCTTCAGCCCGGCCGCAAAGGCGGGATAGGCCCCCGGCGCCAGGTTCATGTAATAGACGACCGACTTGTCCGCCCCCATCCGGTCGAGCAGATTGCGCGAGGCGCCCTCAAGGTCGATCAGCGGCGTTTGAGTCGTGGAGGCCAACTCGCGCATCACGGCGGAATATTCGGCAAAATCGGCCCGCGCCTTGCCCGCCGCGTCAAACGACCGCCGCGCCACCGGCGTCACCAGCACGGGAAAAGCCCCATGCCCCCGCGTTTCCCAGATGAAGCGCAGCAGATTGTCGCGATACATCGCCGGATCGGCAAAGCGTTCGGGCTTGGCCTTGGTGGCGTCATTATGGCCGAACTGGATCAGCACGGTGTCGCCCGCGCGGATCTCGCCCATCATCCGGTCCCATCGGCCCTCGTTGATGAAGCTTTTGGTCGAGCGACCGCCAATGGCGCGATTGACCACCACCGCATCGCCCGACAGGCCGCAGGCGAGGAATTGGCCCCAGCCGCCTTGAGGGTATCGTTCGGGCGCATAGGTCTGGACCGTGGAATCCCCCGCGATCAGGATGCGCGCCGGTTCGGGTTTTGGCGCCGGCTTGGGCGTGGCGGCGACAGACAGGCTGGCCGCAGCCAGCAGCAACAGATGTTTCACAATTTTCCTCCCACCGGATTGTTGCCCCACAGGCTCTCATAGTCCCAGCCTGTCAGGTCCTGAACCACTTCGCGCGCATGGGGGCTGGTCGGTTCGCGCCCGCCGCCGCGCAGATGTTCGATCTCGCCCATCAGCACGTCATGCGTGGCGCGGCTGAGACGGAAGCGGCGCGAGACGGCGATACCAAAGCCCAGCATCGCCCATGTGCCGATGCCCATCACCAGCACCAGCGTCAGCACCGCGCCATGGCTCTGTACGTCCGCCTTGGGCACGAAACCGCCCGCATCCATCAACAGGCCCACCAGCGCCACGGCGGCGGCCTGTGTTGCCTTGCGGATAAAAGTCATCACGCCCGCAAAGGAGCCTTCGCGGCGGCGACCGGTGACGATCTCATCCACATCGGCCATGTAATTGTAGGTGGCCCATGGAATGTAGTTGAGCGCCCCGCGCCCGAGGCCCACCAGCCCCATGCCGATCCAGATCCACCCCGATGCGGCAGGCAGCCCCGCCCACCACAGCGCCAGCAGCGCCGCCACGCCCAGCGCGAAACACGCCGCCGCCATGCGATAGGCCAGCGCGGGGCTGGAGCGCAGCGCCATGCGGATGGCCAGCATCACCGCGCCCAATTGCACAATATACATCGTGCCCAGCAGGGCGGAGGCCGCCTGCGTCGATCCGGCCAGCGCAAAGATCACGAAGAAGGTGAAAGCCGCGTTGAAAATGTCCTGCGAGATATATCCGCCCAGATACATGCCCAGATGCAGCCGGAACGCCCGAATGCGCAAGGTGGACGACAGATTGCGCCACAGATGCAGCAGCGGGGATCCGGCGGCGGGCTTGGGCGGCGTGGGGCGCTGGCGTTCCCAACTGAAGGCATAGAGGAAGCCCGCCGTCGCCATGAACAGCGCGGCAAAGATCGCCCCCATGATGAGGAACGTGTTCGCACTGTCGCGCCCCAGCCAGTTGATCAGCCAGAGCGGCAGGAAACCGGCCAGAATCGCCGACCCTTGCGCAAACAGAATGCGCACCCCGGCAAACTTGGCCTTGGTGGCAAAGTCGCTGGCCATTTCGGCGGCCAGCGTTTCATAGGGGATGATCTCCAGCGCATAGGTCAGTTCGAACAGCACATAGGAAACAAGGTAATACCAAAAGGTCTGACCCGGCAGCCACATCAGCGCGAATGTTGGCAGCAGGGGAATGGCGGCCAGCACGAAAAACCGCCGCCGCCCGAACCGCCGCCCCAGCGCGTGCCGGTCGAAATGGTCCGAAATATGCCCGATCGTGGGCGAGACAAAGGCGTCGAGAATGCGCGCCACGGCAAAGATCAGCGCAGCCTGTCCGGCTGAGAGGCCGCAAAACCGCGTGTAGAAGATCAGCACCCATGCCGAGATCACCGCCATCGACCCCGCGCCCAGCACGTCATTCGCGCCATAGGCCAGGTAATTGACCAAACGGACCGGTCTTGCCGCCGGTTGCGCCATCACGCCTTCCTTTTCCCTTGGGGCCGGAATGGCGTATCACCATGCGGCGCAATTATTCATATTGTGGACTTCGTTTATACTATGTAAAACCGCATCGACAAGCGGCAATCATAGCGCCGCACCGATTCATGGGAGATTTTCGGATGCGTTTCCGCCTTTTGACGGGTCTGCTCGCTACCTCGCTACTGGCCCCCTTTGCCTTGGCCGCCCCCGCCATCGCCAAACCGGCCAAAGAATGGATCGACCCCGCCACCGGCCACCGCATTGTGCGCATCAGCACTCAGGGCGGAACCTCCAATCTCTATTTCACGCAAAGCGCCTTTACCCCCAAGGGCGACAAGATGGTCATCAAGACCCCCGACGGGATCAGCGTTGTCACGCTCTCGGACTGGTCGATCAAATTGCTGGTGCCCGGGCCGCATCTCAACCTGCTTTTTACCGGCCATATCAGCCGCAACGCCTATTACGCCACCCGCGCGCGCGACGATGCGGGCGGCGCGTTTCAGGTCTATGCGGTGGATGTGGACACCGGCAAGGCCAAGAAGGTGGCCGATGTGGCGGGCGGCTCGATCGGCTCGATCAATGCCGATGAAACGCTGCTGCTGGGCCAATATACTTTGCCCCCCGCCAAGGTGAACCCGGACGGCACGCTGGTCCGTGCGGATCAGGGCAACAATGCGGTGGCGGGCGGCAACACCTATGCCGAAAACCGGCCCGACGGCACGCCCTACACCTATGCCGATGCAAAAACTCGCTCGCTGCACCGCCGGTTGAAGGCCGGTTTCCCGATGGAGGTCTTTACCCAGAACCTCGTCACCGGCGAGCGCAAGACCATCGTGGCCAGCAATGACTGGCTCAACCATGTGCAATTCTCGCCCACCGATCCGGGCCTCATCATGTATTGCCACGAAGGGCCTTGGCACGAGGTGGACCGGATCTGGACCATCCGCACCGATGGCACCGGCAAAAAACTGGTCCACACCCGCACCATGAACAATGAGATCGCGGGCCATGAGTTCTTCAGCCCCGATGGCGAGACGATCTGGTACGATCTGCAAACGCCTCGAGGCCAGGTGTTCTGGCTGGCGGGCTATAATGTGCGGACCGGCAAACGGACCTGGTATCATCTGGAACGCAACCAGTGGTCGGTGCATTACAACCAGTCGCCGGACCTCAAACTCTTCACCGGCGATGGCGGAGACAGCGAGATGGTGGCCCATGCGCCCGATGGCAAATATCTCTATCTCTTCACCCCGCGCATGATCCCCGACGATGCCGAAATCCCGACCGCCGACGCGGACAAGCTGATTGTGCCGGGCACCTTCGATCAGGAAAAGCTGGTCGATATGCGCGCCAACAATTACAAGACCGAACCCAACATGACCTTTACCCCGGATGGCAAATGGATCATTTTCCGCGCAAATTTCGAAGGAACCACTCACACCTATGCGGTGGAAACCGCCAAGTGAAGGGCGCTTTGCTGCTGGCCGCGCTGCTGACCAGCGCTTCGGCCCATGCGGGCGTGGCGCGAAGCTGGGGCGTGGCGATGCAGGCGGCCCCGGCGGCGGACGCACCCAACGCGCCGCCCTCGATTGCCGATGCCACGGTGCGCCAGGTCCTGCGCCTGTCGGCGGGCGGAGACCGGCTGCGCCTTGTGCTGGACAATCAGGACAGCGCGAGCGCTTTGACCATCGACCATTTCGCCGTGGCGCTGGTCGATGCGCGCGGAGCGGTGATCCCCGGCAGTACCCGCAGCATCAGCTTTGGCGGGCGGCCCGGCGTGACCATCCCGGCCCATGCGCCGATGATCAGCGACTGGCTGCGTATGCCGGTCAAACCTCTGAGCCGGATCGCAGTGACTTTCCATGTCGCGCCGGGACAGGTGTTGGGCGCGTTCCATTCCTTTGGCGCGGCAAAGACGCAACTGGCGCCCGGCGATCAGGTGGAAAAGCCTGAATTGTCCGAGGCCGCCACGGTCGAGCGGCGCTTTGTCATTTCCGGCGTCGATGTGGGGGCCAAGACGCCTTTGCGCACCATCGTCACCTTTGGCGATTCGATCACCGATGGCGTGCGGGCCACGGTTGATTCGGATCTGCGCTGGCCCGATCAATTTGCCGCGCGTCTGCAAAAATCGGGCCTGAACATGGGCGTGGCCAATGTCGGCATTTCGGGCAACCGGATGCTGGCCGATGGGGCGGGGCTTAATGCGCTGGCCCGGTTTGACCGCGATGTGTTGGCCATTCCGGGCGCGGACCATGTGATCGTGCTGGAAGGCGTCAATGACATTGGCGCGGCATGGCGCGAAAAGCGGCATGAGAGTTTCGACACCGAGGCCGTGATCAACGCCTATCGCCAGATGGTGATCCGCGCCCATGACCATGGCATCAAGATCATCCTTGCCACGATCCTGCCTTATAAGGGTGCTGGCTATTGGTCCGAATGGGGCGAGATGCAGCGCCAGAAGATCAACACATGGATCCGCGAGCAGAAGCAGAGCGACGGCATGGTCGATCTGGACGCGGTGATGCGGGACAAGGTCGATCCGCTGGTGATGAACCCGGTGTATGATTCAGGCGACCATCTGCACCCCAATGACAAGGGCTTTGCCGCGATGGCCGATGCTGTGCCTTTGGCGCTGCTGCGTCAGGGCAGGACGCCCACGCGATAGACCATCACATGCACATAAGGTCGGCCCGGATCAACGCGGGCCGACCCGAATTGCGGGAAATGCGGCGTATCAGGCGGCAGTCCCGGCTCCAGTGCCACACCATCGCCCATGCGATACAAATGTCCAGCTTTGCCCGGTTTGCTGCCGTCGAAATAATTGCCGGTATAAAGCTGGACCGAGGGCTGGGTGGTCCACATTTCCAGCCAGCGGCCTGATGCGGCATCCGTCATACGCGCGGCCAGATGGGGCAGGGCGGTCAGCCCCGCATCCAGCATGAAACTGTGATCATATCCGCGCGCCTGTACGATTTGCGCATCATGGCCGTCGCGGATCGCGGCATCGATCAAACGCGGGCGTCGAAAATCAAACGCCGTCCCGCCCACATCGCGTAACACTCCCGTGGGCAGATTGCCCCGCGCCACCGGCACCATACGGCTGGCCGGGATCATCAGCCGCGCCATGGTCGCTGCCCGCCCCGCGCCTTCGCCCGACAGGTTGAACAGCGCATGGTTGGTGATGTTGACGATGGTGGGCTTGCTCGTTTCCGCCTCAAACCGGATGGTCAGCGCGCCTTTGGCATCCAGCCGATAGGTGACGGAAACCCTCAGCTCCCCCGGATAGCCGCTGTCGCCATCGGGGCTGGTATGGGTCAGGCGGACCATGGCATCCTTGCCGCCTTGCACCTCGGCCACATCGAACACTTGCCGGTCAAAACCCAGCCCGCCGCCATGCACCGAATTCGGCCCCGCGCCATTGCGCCGCAGATGGTATGTCATGCCATCCAGCGCAAATTCCGCTCCGGCGATCCGGTTGGCATAGCGCCCAACGGTGGCGCCCAGATAATCCTGATGCGCCTCGTATTCGGCGGCGCTGTCATGGCCCAAGACGATATCGGCGCGGCGCCCATGGCGATCCGGCGCGATCAGACTTTGCAGCGTGGCGCCATAGGCCAATATCCGCGCCGACACTGCGCCACTGCTCAGCACGATGGCCGCCACATGCCGCCCATCGGCCAGCGCGCCGCCATCCTCCACACGCGCGGTTGCCGCCATCGCGGGCGAGGCCGTGAGCAGCAGAGCCAGCGCGATCCTCAATGGCGTGGTTCCTGCGGGCTGTTGCGATGGGCGGGGATATGGGCAGAGTCGATTTCCGGCCCTGCCAGCGCCAGCATCTGGATCGCGGCCAGCCCCCATTGCGCGGCGGCATTGGTGGACAGGCGCGGCCATTCGACCTGATTGCCCAGATGCACGCGCGGATCATGATCCCATGTGCCAAGCCCTTCATCGCCGGAGAAGAATTCCTCCACCGCGCGCGCCATCAAGCCTCGGTCATGCCGCGCGCGGGCGGCATAGGCGGTCATGCGCGAATAGGCCTCGCGCAGATTGCGCGCGCCAAAGGGCGGACCGAATTTGGCGAGGAAATCGGGCTTGGGCGCATTGTACCATTGGCAGAACGTGACCCATGCCTGCGCATAGGCGGGAATGTCGATCAGGCTGATGATCTCTGCATTGATCTCGGTCGCGCCGAAGACGGAGGAGAGATGGCTGATGCCGATCGTGTCGCCTTTGCCAAGGAACCGATGCGTGGCCGGATCATAGGGCGCGCCGCCCACCAGCCAGCCATATTTCATCGCCCCGATACTCTGCATCCCCGCCGCGATCCGGTCACGCCATTGCGTATCGCCGGTGCGCTCCCACTGGGTCAGCCAGGCGCCCACCACGGCGGTCCAACTGGGGCCGAAACCCATCTCGAATGTGCCCTTGGGCCCGGCATAGGGTTTCGCACCCGGCACCTTGCGGCCGATTTCCACATGGTCCAGCGTCCGGTCGCTGTCCACCAGATCGGCGATCAGATCACCCACCCGATCATCGGCGGTGAGGTAAAAATAGATCCGGCGATAGATGGCATTGGACACGCGCGGCTGTTTCGAACTGTCGCCCCAATGCTGCACCCCGTGGCGCGTGCCCAGCCCCTTGAAGCGGCCAAGGTGATAGGTGTCGACCTCGCTGGTGTGGCGCGTCATCGCCTCGGCCAGACGGAAGGGCTGGGCCGCCCCGGTGCGCAAAGCCTGATACCACAGCCAAAGGTCGGGCGATAACTCGCTGTTGTCCCATGCAAAGCCGCCGATGTCATAGCGCCACTGATGCCGGTCGGCGTCATAGGTGTGCATGATGTCGCCATGGTTCCAGAAACCATACCAGCCGCGCCGGTCCACTTCGCCCGCATAGAAATCGACGAGGCGTTCGAGCTGATCCTCGACAATCGCGCGGTTACGGCTGGAGCGGTCCGGCAGGGACCAGTCACCAAACACGCCCGCCTTGTTCAGATGCTCTGGCGCGGCCATCATCCGGGGCGAGGCGGCATTGGCGGCCGCCATTGTCTCAATCATAGCATTCTCGGGCGTCGCCTCACAGGCCCAGAGCGTCAGCTCATGCGTCTTGGCAATGCCGGTCGCGCTGCCCCAGCCGGGTTCGTAATCCTCATAGGTGATGTCGAGGCCAGCGTTTTGAGCGTCATACCCCTCCATCCCGTTGACCCCGCGCCAAGGGCGCAGGTCCATCGGTTCGGCGCGCGGGCTCCACAGCCATGCGGTGAGATGGGCGGTATTGCTGGTCGCATCGCGCACCGACAAGGCGCTGGGGCAGGTTTGCCAGAACCAGCGCTGGGCAATGGCCGCGCCGCCGCTCGGCCCGCCGACATAGGCAAGGCCCGGCGCGCGATGGCCCGATGCCGAGGCCACCCATGCCATATTTGCCTCGGTCCGCTTTTCGATGCGGAACCCGTCGGCATTGGCCTGTTCCAGCCAGAAGTCGGACCATGTGGGGATGTACTGCAATTTGTCGCGCACCGCCGCGGCCATTTGTGCGACGGGCGGCGTGGCGCGGCCCGCGATTTGCGCGGCGCGGAAGGCAGCGCCCGGATCGCGGCGCAGGCCCGTCAGCGGGCGGACGGCCTCGGCAAACAGGGGGCCATCGCTGGCCATGCGGATATGGCGATCATGGGGCGCATCGCGCATCGGCACGGCGACCGAGAGGCCCAGCGCGGCAATCGCATCGCGCGCCGGATCGCCGTTATAGATGAAGCTGTGAATGATGCGCAGATGCCGCGCCCCGGCATAGGCGTAGAAACGCAGGGTGAAGGGCAGGGTGGCCTCCTGCCCCTGCCGGTGGACGCCCTCGACCTTGATGACCGCGCGCACCGGGCCGCTTTGCTCCAGCGTCAGGCGCGTGACCGTGGCGGCAAAGGCCCCACCCATTTGCCCCACCAGCGAGACCGGCCCCATCACCGCCCGCCCGCCGATGCTGACCGAGCGGATCACGGCATCGCCTGATTTGGCGAAATCCCATGTCACCCCGGCGCAGGTGAGGCGGAGGCCATCGGCGGCCTGTTCAATGCGGATCGGATCGGCGGAGGCGGGGCCAGGCGCACCGGGGGCCACGGTGATGCCATCGGGCACGGCATCGCCCATGCTGGCGGGCAGGGCATGGGCGCTCCATTTGATCGAGCCATCGGGCCAGAAGGCGGTGGGCCAGCTTTGCGCCGGGAGGGCCGCGCCGCCTGCGGCCAGCGTAAAGCCCGAGCGCCGCGATACCGCCCCGCGCGGCCATGCCACGCCGAAACTATGGCCCAGATCCATGGCGGGGCGGCCCTCCAGCCAGTGCACCGGTGCCGGGGAAGGCGCGGGCGCGGCATGGCCAAGGCGCGGGGCCAGCGCGGCGGCGGGGATCAGGCTGGCCAGTTTGAGGGCATCGCGGCGGATCATCATCGTTGAGCCTTTATGCTGATATGGCGGAAGGCCCAGTGGCTCCATGTGGTGCGCAGGCCAAACCAGCCGGAAGTGTAGGGGGTAGGGTCGGTCAGGGTGAAGAGGCGAGATCCGTCGCGCTCCACGGCGATGGTCGCGCCATCGGCGATCAGGGTGATATGCGTCCAGCGGCCCGGCGCAAGGCGCGCATCGCCCCGGTCATGCTCGGGCAGCAGCGGGCGCACCCTCGGCGTCGCCACATAGCGGCGCAGGCGGGTGGTGGTGTTGCGATTGCCGCCGATGCCCACGTAATAGGTTTGCAGGGTGTCGTAATCCTCGAACCGGCCGGAACGGGGGGCTGGATCGGAGCCGTCCTTCTCGCGCGCCATCCAGAAGGCGTTGAGGTCGCTGACCGTATCATTGGGGCCGCCATGGGCGATGGGCATGGCGTCAAAACTGATGCGCACCGCGCCCGAAAGGCGACGGCGATACCACAGCGTCAGGCCCAGCGGCGTGTCGATTTCGATGCCGCCATGGGAGAAGGCAACGTGGGCCGGGGCCTCTGCCTCGATACGCCAGTCTGCCGGGCGGGCATCGGCCACGCCCGGCAGACAACAGGCGGCGCAGAGCAGGAAAGGAAATCTCACGCGCCGCCTGCCGGGCGTCACATCTTGGCCCGGACGCCGAAATAGACCCGGCGGCCATAGGTTTCGACGGTGGAAACGCGATAGGCGCTTTCCTCGTCCTCGATGCGCTGGGCATTGGTGATGTTCACCAGATCGACAAAGGCGGTGAAATGGTCGCCGATGCGATAGCTGATCGAGGAATCCCATTGGCCATAGGGGCGGCCAAAGGCGTTGAGATTGTCGCGCTCCGGCCCGATATTATAGCGCGAACGCCAGTTGTACGAGATGCGCGCGTTCAGACGGCCATCGTCATAGAAGGCGGACAGGTTATAGCTGTGGCGCGACAGGCCGGGGAAGCCCAGCGCCTGACCGCTGTAATAGCCTGTCGTGGTAAAGCCGCGATCCTTGGCATAGGTGTAATTGGCCTGAAGCCCCATGTTCTTGAACAGGCCTGGCAGGAAGTCGAAGCCATAGACGAGGCCCGCCTCAAACCCGTTGATCTGAACCGGGGCGGCGCTGTTGTAATAGGTCGAGATGGTGAAATCGGTGCCGTTGTAATTCTCGGTCGTGGCCACCTTATAGGGGAAGCCCTGAATATCCTTGCGCCAGAAGGTGGCCGACAGATAATTCACCCGCGAGATATACCATTCCAGCCCAAGGTCATATTGCTGGGCGGTATAGGGGCTGAGCTTGGGATTGCCGCGCGATCCGGTCTGGGCAATTGTGTTGAGCGACATGGAGGGCGCGATCTTGGCCAGATCGGGCGCGGCGGCCACCGATGTGGCCGTGGCGCGGAAGATCAGCTTGTTGGGCACCAGCTCATAGCGCAGATTGGCGCTGGGCAGCACATAGGTGTGATTGCCGGTAAAGGACACCGGGGCGAAAGTGCCCGCGCTGGTGTTGATGTTATAGCCCGAGGCGATGGTTTCCATGCGGATCACGCGCGCGCCCACCACCACGGCCAGATTGCGGTCAAACGGGGTAAAGCCCCATTTGGTCGAGACATAACCGGCCCAGTTCTTCTGCTTCACATCATAGGTGTCGCCCGGCGACCAGTTGTTGGTGGTATAGGTGGTGGGAATACCCGCCGCATTGGCGATTCCCATGTTCATGTTCAGCCAGCGCTGAATATTGGTTGAGCCGATATTGCCGGTCGAAAAGAAGTTGTGATCGCCAAGATCGGCATATTTTACATAGGACTGGATCTGCGAGAGGATCGCGGCATTGGTCCCGGTCGAGGTGACGGCATCGACCGCCGTGCCCGTGACCCATGTGCGCGTCTTGATATCGCCCACGCCCGGCGTTGCGGTATAGCCCTCATAGGTGACGGTGCCGTCGTGATAGATCGAGTTGAGATCGGTCACGCGGCGCTGGACGCCGAACTTGATCTGTTTCAGGAAGCCGCCGACGTCATAATCGCCGTCGAACTGGAAATTGCGTTCGGTCTGGACGTTCAGGCGCGGCTTGTGCTGGATCTGCAGATTGTTGATGCCCGCCGGATTGGTGGGGTCGGTCGACAGGCTGATGTTGGGGGCGCCCGCCGAATTGCGATAATCCACCGTCACCGAGGTCAGGCCATATTGCGTGCCCACCACGTCGATTTCATCATTGAAGGCCCGCGCCCAGGAATAGCCGCCGCGTGCGCGCAGGGTCAGCTTGGGGCTGACATGCCATTCGCTGCCCAGCGTGCCGGTATAGGTCTGGCGGTCGATCGTGCCGTTGATGTTGCGATAGGACACGCCCAGCGCATTGGTGCTGTTCGGATTGGCCACCGGGGTTTGCTGGAATTGCACATAGCTGGCCGCGTTGCCCGCGTTGACACTGGTGTCATTGCTGAGCGAGAGAGCCGAGGTCAGGGCCGAAAACGTGTTGATCTGCATAAGCTGCGAGTTCAGCGTCTGCTGCCCGCGCGTATAGGTGTTGTCAAAGAACAGGCGGAAATTGTCGGACGGGCGCCATTCGACAATGCCGTTCATCGCATAGCGTTCAGTGCGTTCGCGATACATCGCATAGCGCGGAATGTCGGGATAGAAATCGCCGGTGCCGTCATTGTTCAGATCAACGCAACCGGTCTGCACCGTCTGGCTGCATTGCGCGGCCGTGGCGCCCACCTTGCGGATCTGGCGCCAGCCCGTCGTCTTGGCCTGATCGTACCACAGGCTGCGCTTTTCATAGGTGGCCGAGAGCAGCACGCCCAGCGTGTCATTGGCAAACAGGTGGCTGCCGATCAGCGCGAATTTGGGGTCGAGCCGGTCGCCCAGCGTACCGTAAACGCCCTGAACCGATCCGGCCAGATAGTCCTTTTTGGTGTCGAACGGGCGGCGGGTGATGATGCGCACCGTGCCGCCCAGACCGCCCTCGGTCATATCGGCGGTGGCGGATTTGACGACTTCGAGGCGGCTGATGAATTCGGCCGGGATATCGCGGAATTCGACCGCCGGATTGGTGGCCGACCCTGCGGCTGGCCCGGCGGCGGTGGAGAGGGTGGATTGCCCATTGATTTCAACGCGGATCAGCCCCGGATCCACGCCGCGAATGGACACCGCAGATCCTTCGCCGCCCGCGCGACTGATCTGGACGCCGGTGATGCGTTGCAGCGCTTCGCCCACGTTCTTGTCCGGGAATTTGCCCACATCCTCGGCCGAGATCGCGTCCACTACCTGATCGGAATTGCGCTTGGTGTTGAGCGCATTGGCAAGGCTTTGGCGAATGCCGCTGACGATGATGTCGGCGTTGGTGGCGGGGGCGGGCGCGCTTTGCGCATGGGCCAGGCCGGGAGAAACGAGCGCGATGACGAGCGCGGCGGACGCGGGTGAGCATCGCCAAAGGTGAGCCTTTGAAGCCATGGTGGACAACCTTCCCTGTTATCATTCTTAATATTGCTCAATATGAACTTATCGAGCGCATTATGAACCTATCGCCAAGATAATCACTTTGCAAGCCGGAAGGCGAAATATTGATGGTGGGGCGATAATTTTTGAAATCACACGATAAATCATCGCTCCGGCGCCGGATCCCTGTGCTCGCACTGGGCCTTTATGTGGCGGTTAATCTCACTTTGTGAAACTTTTCCAATATCGGAGTCGCCCTGATGCCCCAAAACAAAAGAACCCGGCATGCCCTGCCGGGTTCTTTCATGATGATGCTCTGGCTTTTAGCGCAGAATTGTGGGGGGCAATCCTGCTTTCTGCCCAATGGCTTCAATATAGGCCAGCACCGCCTGCGCCCGCTCGCCCGCCGGAACCGGCCGCCCCGGCGGCTCGAACCAGATCGGGATAGCGCGCAAATCCAGCCTGCCATCCTCATGCCAGAGGATTTCGCCGATCATCCCGTTCACCGCCTCGGGATGAAACGGGGCGAGGGGGTAGGCCGGATCAGGCTCAAACCCGAACAGTTTCTTGCGCCGCTCCACCCATTCGGCGCGGGCCGGATGATCCTGCGCGGGCGAAAGCGCATGGGTGACGACGCACCCATTGCCCAGCCCATGAAACACAGGCGCGCCATCAATAACCTCGATCCCGCGCGCGATATGGGCATGATGGCCCACCACCACGCCCGCGCCCGCCGCTACCGCCGCTGCGGCAAGGGGGCGTTCATAGGGCGCCAGATCAGCGGGACGATGCGTGACCCCCTTGTGCAGGGCGACGATGACCAGATCGGATGCCGCCCGCGCCGCGCGGATGTCGGCCTCCATTGCGGCCTGCGATGCCGGGTCGATATGCACCAGTTCGGCCTGCGGGCGGCTTGCGCTGCCATCTTGCGGCGTGATGCGGACATAGGCGCAGCCCGGCTTGCCTTCGCCCGCCCAGCTCAATTCGGGCCCCACGCAATTATAACTGAGCAGGGCGATCCGGCGCGCGCCCGCCGCGATGAACACCGGCGCGCGCGCCGCGTCCAGATCCACGCCCGCCCCGGCATGGGCTATCCCGTTGCGATCCAGCCCCGCCATCGTTTCGGCCAGCCCCACCGGGCCGCAATCCATCATATGGTTGCCCGCCATGCTGACCGCCGTGATCCCGGCGCGGGCCAGCGCGTCCAGATGCGCCGGATCGGCGCCGGGCGCGGGCACATCGCCGGGCACCTCCTCCTGACAGGTCGTATAGGGCACCTCGAGATGCCCGATCACTACATCGCCCCCGCGCAGGATCGGCGCAATGCCCGACAGCCAATGGTCCGGCTCGGGCACATCAAGGATGAGATCGCCCAGCAGCAGAATGCGGGTCGCGCTCATCCGATCACCCCTGCATCGCGTAAGGCCGCAATCGTGGCCCCATCCATCCCCATCTCGCCCAGCACCGCATCGCCATCCGCGCCCAGCACCGGCACCGCGCCCGCATCGCCGCGCGCGCAGAAATCCGGCCCCATGCCAAGACCCAGCACCGCCAGCGGCCGATCATGCCCCGGCAATTGCGCGTGCGAAATCAGCCCGCGCTGCGCCATATGGGGGTGGCTCAAAATGTCGCCGATCTCGCCGATCCGCGCGGCGGGGACGCCCGCCTGCGTCAACCGGTCATCGAGTTCCTGCGCCGAATATTTCAACATTTCCTGCGTCAGCCAGCTCTTGAGCGCGGCGTAATTTTCCACCCTCGCGGCATGGGTGGCAAATCGCGGATCGCGGATCATCTCGGGCGCGCCAAGTGCGGCGAACAGCGCCTCGATCTGATGCTGATGATTGGCGCCAAGGGCAATCCAGCCATCGCCGCAGGCATAATATTCCGCCGTCGCCACAAGGCGAAACCCGCGATTGCCCGTCCCCTTGGGTGAGGCCCCGGTATAGTCCCAGACGGAGGCCGCAGCGCCCATGATCTTGAGCGCGGCATCCAGCATCGCCACATCCAGCTTCTCGCCCGCGCCGGTCCTGTCTCGCCGCCGCAGCGCCGCCAGCACGCCCATCGCGCCCAGATAGCCGGTGAAACTGTCCACCACCGGAATGCCGATTTTCAAGGGGCCATCGGCGGTGGCATTCATCATCGCCATGCCCGATGTGGCCTGCGCAATATGGTCATAGGCGCCGCGATCCTGCAAATCCCCGCTTTGTCCAAAGCCGGAAAGCGAGAGCCAGATCAGGCGCGGATTGAGCGCGGACAAAGCCTCATAGCCCAGCCCCAGCCGCGCCATCACGCCGGGGCGGAAATTTTCCGCCACCACATCCACCTGCGCTGCCAGATCGCGCGCAATGGCCACCCCGCGCGGGTCTTTCAGGTTCAGCGCCAGACTGCGCTTGCCCGCATTGACCGCGGCAAACGGCACCGACATGCCCGGCAATCCTGCATGTTCGGTGTAGTGGCGGAAATCGTCGCCCTTTTTCGGCGGCTCGATTTTGATGACCTCGGCCCCCAGTTGCGCCAGCGTCATCGTGGCGGTCGGCCCGGCGATGGCATGGGTGAAATCCAGCACGCGAATGCCCGATAGCGGCATCATTGTCTCTCTCCTGCATCCAGCGCCCCGCTGGCGGCAATCATGGCCGGGTCAAAGCCCAGTTCTGTCAGGATCGCCTGATTGTCGGCCCCGGCGTGCACCGCAGGGCGAGGCGGCACGCTGCGCGTCTCTGACAGGCCAAAGGGCAGGCTCAATTGCGTCACCGGCTCTTGTCCGGGCAGGGGCACCTCGATGATCCGCCCGCGCGTGCGGTGGTGGGGGTGGGCAAGCGCCTCGGCCATCGAATAGACCGGCATGGCTTGAGCATCGGATTGTTCCAAAAGCGCGGCCCATTCGTCCCGCGTTCTGGTTCGCATGATCGCGGCGATCTGCGCCTGCATCATCGGATGCTGATCGGCGCGGTGCTGCAAGGCGGCGAAATCGGGCCGCCCGATGGCCTCGCAAAAGCGCCGCCAATAGGCCGGCTCCATATCGGTGGTGCAGAGGAATTGCCCATCGGCGCATTCCCAAACCCCGCCCTTGGGGTGCCACTGGCCCGGCGGTGGCGCGGCGCCGGGATCGTCATAGCGCCCCATCGACACCGCCAGCAGCGGCAGGCACGCGTCCGCCATCGCCACATCCACATGCTGTCCGCGCCCGCTGCGATCGCGCGCGGCAAGGGCCAGCAGCATGGCAATCGTCCCTTGCGCGCCGGTCAGCACATCGGCCACCTGCAAACCGGGCAGGGAAGGGGTAGGCAGGCCGTTGATACGCGACAAAGCCCCTGCCAGCGCCAGCGCCAGCGGATCATGCCCCGCGCGGCCCGCCAGCGGCCCGCTCTGTCCGGCAAAACTGACCGAGAGATAGACAAGGCCAGGATTGAGCGCGAGCATTCGCCCCGCGCCATATCCCATGCTTTCCATCACGCCGGGGCGGTAATCCTCGATCAGCACATCGGCCCGCGCGATCAGCTTTTCCAGCACCGGTTTTGCCGCCTCATGGCCGGGGTTGATCTTCAGGCTGCGCTTGCCGCGCGTATAGGAGGGGCGGGCGCGGCGGCGCAGGGCGGCGGCCTCATCCTCGTCGTGGCCAAACATCGCCTCGGCCTTGGCCAGTTCGCGCGGGTGTTCGATGCGCACCACATCCGCGCCCATGTCGGCCGCCACCCATGACGCATAGACGGCTGGCAGAAAGCGGCTGAAATCGACCACTTTGAGGCCGGTTAAAGCAGTCATCTTTGCGCCGCCCTTTGGCCCGCCGCGCCCTCGATAAAGCCGGTGATCGCCGCCTCGATGGCCGCGCCATCCTCGCCCTCGCGGTTGAAATTGTCGGCGGTCAGCTCCAGCACCGGAAAGCCCGCTTCGCGCAGCGCCCGCACGACGAAGGGATCGGCGTCCGACAGCGCCACAACGCCGTCAATCGTATGGGTCTGCGCCTCATGCACATACCACGGTCCGGCCCATGTCGGCATGCGCAACTCATCGCCCATGGTGATGCAGCGCGAGGCCAGCGCGCGCAGAGCATCCTTGCCCTCAATATCGCGGATATAGCCATCGGCGGCCAGCGCCAGATACATCGACCAGACAAAGACCGCGCCATGGCTCTCCTCCCATTTCTGGTAGAAGCCCATCTCGCTCCACAGACCCCGGCCCACCCACATCAGGCGGACTTTCTCGCCGGGGCACGCGGCAAGGCCCGCATCGACCCGCGCCTTGACCTCTTCATAAAAGGCCAGCGCCGCATCGCGCGCCCATTCTGTTCCGCGATGCCACTGCGGCACCATCGTGGCGGGCATGGAATCGACAATGCCGATGGGGGCGGGCACGGTCCGGGCGATCAGGTCGCGCGTCTTGCGGTAATAATCCTCCTGCTCATTGACCAGATCCATCACAGCGCGAAACCGTGCCTCGTCAAAGCGGCGGCCGGTCTTGGCCTCGATAGTGGCGATCACCTCGCGCAGTTCCGCCGTCATCAGGTCGATGCGTTCGGGTTCGAGCGCTTCCTCCCAACGGTCGGGCAGACGCGCCCACCAGTCGCCATAGAGATCCATGCGCGGATCATTGCTCTTTTCATAGACGAAGGGCGCCGCGCCCGTCACCTGCGCCCATTCGGCAAAGATGCGCGCGGTAGGATCGCTGGTAGCGACAGCATGGACGAAATCGGGCTGGGGCAATCCGCCCCAAGGCGCGTTTTCAGCGTCATCATCAAAGGCGGCGGCGATGCCCTGCGCGGAATAGGCCTCGACATTGGCGGGGTAGTGATGCTCGCGCAGCAGGGTCTGGTATCGGCGCGATTGCTGTTTGGCCGCGACGATGGAGGCCCACCATTGGTTGACGACAAAGGGTATGTCCATGGCGCGCAGGATTTCCTGCGGGGCATTGGCATTGGCCATGGCAAAGGGGCTGCCCGCCGCGACCTTGGCGCGCAGGTCGGCAAACCATTCGCGCTGATAGGCGTTGAAACTGGCGACGGATTCAAGGGATTTGCGGCTGCGCTTTTCACCTTTGGGCGGCGCGGCGCGGGTCGGTTTGGGCGCGCGGGGCGGTTCGGCTTGCCCACGCAAAGCCCGCAGGAAACGCGCGTCGGGCAAGGCATCGCAGCGCAGCGCAGTAAAGGCCATATCAGGCAGGGCACGGCGGATCACGGCCTCTTGCCATGGCGCGGCCTCATCGCCGCCGATGGACAGGTGCAGCACAGCATCCGCCCCGCAGGCCGTGGCCGCCGAGGCGATCCGCTTGGCCCCCGCCATGTCGATGCGCGGCGGGCAGGGGGCATGGGCGAAAGGCTGACCCCATGCGTGATCCTCGCCCACGATCAGCCAGCCTTCCGCCTCGATGGCCTGATAGAGTTCGAGGCCCTCATGCGGGGTGCCGGTGATGAACAGGCGTTTGCCGGGGATCTCTGGCGCCGCTACCAGTTCCACCAGCAATTCTTCGAGCGCGGAGTTGTAATCCGCCGGGTGGAGAATAGCCGAGGCGCCGATCACGGCCAGCGCATCGGCGCCGCTGATCTTGCCCCGCCGCCGCGCCTCGCCCAGCGCGTCGAGCAGATGGGCCTGATGGGCGAGCAGAGCATGAGCGTCACCAGCCGGAGCCGTGCCAAGCCCCGCCAACCAGTCGCCCATCTGCGCCATGCGCGCCTCATTATAGGCCATGGATGCAGCGCGCGGCAGGTGCAGCAAATCGAGGAAATGCATGTGCCGGGGCACTGCTTCCCCCTGCCGCCCCAGTTCTCGCAGGGCGGCGAAGATCTGCGGCTGTTCGCCATCCGCGGCGGTGATCAGCAGCGGCGTGTCATCCCATGACAGCAGCACTTCCAGCAGGCATTTGCCGCGATGGCCCATTGCCGCATGGCCCATCACGGCATCGGCGCGGGGCGTGGCGGCAAGGCGCGGGGCGACCAGACGCACAGGCTGAAACCCGGCGCCCAGCAGCGCGGCGCGCGGCGCATCGAACCCCAGCGTGCGGATGATCGGCGCGCGGGTGGGGGCACTCAAAGGATCGGCATAGACCTGATGGAAGAAGGCAAGCATCAGATGACGCCTTCGCTTTTTAGCCGCGCCACATCGTCGGGCGAGAGGCCGAGATATTGCGCGTAAACATCCTCATTATGCTGGCCGATATAGACCGGCAGCGCATCGTCGAAACCGGTGCTGGCGGCGGAGAACTGGATCGGGATGCCCGCCGTGCGCAGATCGACATTCGAGCCATAGGTGGGATGTTCGATCGCCATGGTTTCGTGACGCTCGACCACGCGCGGGTCGACCAGAGCGTCTTCCGGGTGGCGCACCGGGGCGACCGGCACGCCGCGTTCCTCCAGCAGGCGGCAGACCTGCGCCACGGGTAACTGTCGGCTCCACGCATTGATCGTGGCTTCCAGCACCTCGGCATTGGCCACGCGCGCGTCGCGGTTGGCAAAGCGCGGGTCATCGCCAAGCTCGCGCTGGCCCATTGCGTCGAACAGGCCCCGGGCAAGGGGCTCATGCACCGCGACCACGGCCACATAGCCATCGGCGCATTCAAACACGCCAAAGGGCGAGAGCCGCTGAACCGTCAGGCCCGTACGCGCGGGCATCCCGGCGGCGGCCATGGCGGACCAGTTTTCGATGGCGACGAAAGAAGTCAAAGCGCCCAGCATGGAAACATCGACATGCTGACCCACGCCGGTGCGGTGGCGCTGTTCAATGGCGGCAAGGATACCGATGACGGTGAAGACCGGCGCCAGCATATCGGCAATCGGAATGCCGATGCGCACCGGCGGATGGCCCGGCTCGCCGCTGGTGAACATTGCACCCGACAATGCCTGAATGATCACATCCATCGCCTTGCCCGAACGGTCGTTCGCGCCAAAGCCGGATAGCGAGGCGAAGACGATGCGCGGGTTGACCTGCGCGCAGGCTTCATAGCCCACGCCCAGCCGGTCGGCGGTGCCCGCAGTGAAATTCTCCACCACGATATCCGCCTTGGCCACCAGCTCCATGAACAGCTTCTTGCCCTCTGGCCGCTTCAGATTGAGCGAGACGCCATATTTGCCCCGCGCCCGCGTGAGGTGCGAGAGCGAAATGTCATCCTCATGCGCGCGCTCGACCATGATGCCGTCGCGGCCCAGATAGGGGCTGTTTTCGCGGGCAAGGTCGCCGCCCACCGGCTCTTCGATCTTGATGACCTTGGCGCCCAATCCGGCCAGCAGCAGCGTCGCATAAGGCCCGGCCAGCGCGCGGGTGAGATCAAGAACGGTCAGCCCTTCGAGAGGGCGGGTCTGGTCAGTCATGGGGCATATCCTTGGTGCAGCGGGTCTGGCCGCTGGCAATGAGGGCTTGGGCGGCGCGGAACACCGGTTCTCCATCGATGCCCACGGCCGAAAGGCGGCGGGCCTGATCGAGGGCAAAGCGGTTATACAGCGCATCGAAACGGGTCTGGTCGGCGGCGGGCAGGGGGATGATGGTCACCCCGTGGTCGCGGGCAAAGGCGATTCCTGCCTTTTCCGCCCGTGCATTGTTGGCGTTCAATTGCGCCTCCCACTTGGGCTTGGCGGCATAGAGCACATTTTGCAGATCGGGCGGCAAGCGGCGCCAGGCGATGTCGGACATGGCCCGCGCGGGATATCCGCCCCGGCTGAGCCGCAAAGTGGTGAAGTAATGCGCCACTTCCGAGAAGTGCAGGCTCTTGATCGTGTCGGCGGGCGCCACCACGCCGTCGATCACGCCTTTGGCCAGCGCGGAATAGACCTCGGCCATCGGCATGTTCACCGGATCGGCGCCCAGCGCGCGCAGCACGTCGATGCTGTCGGTCTGCGCGCGCAGGCGCAGGCCCTTGAGGTCTGCCAATGTGCGCACCGGGCGGTTGCGCGTCATGATGCCGGGAAAATTGCCGCCCTGCACCGCCAGCACTTGCAGGCCCGGCAATTCATTCGACAATTGCGGGAAACGCGCGGCCAGACAGTCATAGATGCTGACCTGATCCTCCATGGTTTTGACGCCGCCGTAAAAGCCCGCCTGCGCGCGCTGCAGATGGACCCCGCCGCGCGTGTAGATCGGCGTGATGAGGCCGATGTCAGCCAATCCGTGGCGGATTTCGGTGATGCTCATGTCCGAGGAAATCAGCGCGCCCGACCAATAGGGCTTGAAGGCGATGCGCCCGCCGCTGTCCTTTTCCACCTGATGCATCCAGGTGATGTCGGCCTTGCTGAAAGGATGCGTGGGCGGATAGGGGCTGGCATAGGTCAGCGTATATTCGGCTTTGGGCGCGGGCGAGGAGCAGGCGGTCAACAAGGCCACAAGCCCCAGAGTGAGAGTTTTGCGCATGGGATCAGGCCCCCATCATCTTGGGCAGCCAGAGCGCCATGGCCGGAAAGGCAATGATCGCGCCCAGATGCAGAAAATCGGCAACGAGGAAGGGGATCACCCCGCGAAAAATCGTGCCCAGCGAGAGGTCCTTGGCCACGCCCTGAAGCACGTAGATGTTGAGGCCCAGCGGCGGGTGGACAAAGCCCAGCTCCATCGTGCGGACAAGGAAGATGCCGAACCAGATCGGGCTGTAGCCCAGCGCCTCGGCAATCGGCAGGAAGATCGGCGTGGTCAGCAGCATCAGCGCCACACCGTCAAGGAAACTGCCCAGCAGGAGCAGCACCAGCGTCATGACGATGATGGCCAGAACCGGGCTGGCATGAAGGCCGATGACCGCGCCGGACATGGCCTCGGTGATGCCGGTGATCGAGATGAAGGTGGCGAACAGCATCGCCCCGATGATGATGACATAGATCATCCCCGCCGTGCGCAAGGTGGCATGGGCGGCCTGTTTGAGCGCGGCCAGCGCAAAGCCCCCGCGCAGCGCCAGCAGGACCAACGAGGCGACGACGCCCACCGAGGCGGCCTCGGTCGGCGTGAACCAGCCGATCATCAGCCCGCCGATAACGAAGGTGATCATCGTGACAATATCGGCGATCTTGCCCAGCGCGCGCAGGCGCTCGCCCCATGTGGCGCGCGTGCTGGCCGGACCAAGGGCGGGGTTGATCGTGCAAAGGATGATGATGGTGACGAGATAGGAGATCGCCTGCGTCGCCACGGGAATGAGCGAGGCGGCGAAGAGTTTGCCGATGGATTGTTCGGCGATGATGCCAAACACGATCAGCGCGCCCGAGGGCGGGACCAGCGAGCCTAGCGTGCCCCCGGCGGCCAAAGCGCCTGCGGCAAAGCCGGGATTATACCCCGCCTTGCGCATTTCGGGCAGGGCGACCGAGGAAATCGTGGCGACTGTGGCCAGCGACGAGCCGGAAATCGCGCCAAACCCCGCGCAGCCGCCGATCGAGGCCAAAGCCAGCCCGCCCCGCCGATGGCCGACAAAGCGCGCCGCCACGGCAAAGAAATCGCGGCTGGCCCCGGCGGCGAAACAGATATGCGCCATCAGCAAAAACAGCGGCAGCACGCCCAGTTCGTATTTCGAGATCACCTCATAGGAAACGACACCGGCCTTGATGAGCGCGGCCTCGGGCGAAATCATCACCGCCATGCCGCCGATCCCCGCCAGCATCAGCCCGATGCCGATGGGAATGCCCCCCGCCAGCATGGCCAGCAGCAAGGCAATGCCGATCCCGCCGATCAGTTCGGGGCTCATGCCTCGCCTCCATCATTGCGCAGGGCCTGAAGCAGAAAGAGTCCGGCGATGGCGAAACTGGCCAACAGCCAGAGGGCGCGCAGCCAGCGGATCGGGATCTGCAGCAATTCGGTCATTTCATACCCGTTCCACAGGTCGCCCATCACCCATGCCGTGCCGATGGCCACGCCCAGAAACACCGCCGCGCTGACCACCGACATGATCCGGCGCAGCAGGGCGGCGGTGGGAGGGGACAGGCGGGATGTGACCATGTGAACGCTTGCATGGTGGCGCTCAAGCGTGGCGTAAAGCATTGCCCCGGCGCCCAGAAAGACGATGCCCGTCTGCGTCAGTTCAATCGAGCCGAGCAGATGCAGCCCCAGATGCCGCCCCGCCACAGCGATGAAATCGGACAATGCGGCCAATCCCAGCCCCGCCGCGCCCAGCCCATAGGCAAGGCGGCGCAATACAGAAGGTCTGGTTTCATCGCCATGCGGCGGCGGTGCGGGCATCTTGCTCTCTTCCCTTGGTGCCGGCTTGCTTGAACGGCCGGATCTTTGCGGCGGTGGCCCGTATTGGCATCACGTTGACATCATCCTGTGTCAGGCGTCTAATGGCCGAGTCACCGAGAAGGTAGATTAATTCAATCGTTGAATATGTCAACTAAATGGGATCGGGTTTGCGGATGAGTAAGGCAGAGACGGCAACGGGCGTGAAACTGGGGCGGCTGGGCGATTATGTCGGCTTTCGCCTGCGCCGGGTGCAAAACCAGCTCTCGCGCGATTTCGTCAATGCCACGGCCAATCGGGGGCTGCGCTCGGGCCTGTTTTCCTCGCTCGCGCTGATCTCGGCCAATCCGGGTATTTCGCAGGCCGAGCTGTCGCGTGAAATCGCGATGGACAAGTCGGTGACGGTCAGTTTGCTCGATGATCTGGAGCGTCGGGGCTGGGCCACGCGCAAGCGTTCGACCCAGGACCGGCGGCGTCACGCGCTCTATATTACCCCTGAGGGCGAGCGCGAGCTGGAGGAAATCTTCGCGGTTGTCTCGACCACAGAGAATGCTGTGCTGCACCAGCTTTCTCCTGCCGAATTGATGTTGCTCAGCGAATTGCTCGACCGGATGTATGCGGTGTGCGTGCGCGAAGAGTGAGGGGAGGGAATGCTGCATCGCGGCAAATTGATCCGAAAAAAATATAGTTGACTCATTCAACCAATTTACGCATCTTCATCCTCAAGAACGCATAAGTTCCGTCTGGCAAGGCCGAATCCGGCCACCAGCTTGTGAGGAGAGGAAAGGTGCCCGGCATCATGCGACACAGCGCATCCATCTCGCTCAGCGGACCATTTCTGTAATCGCTTGCAATTCTCGGGAGGATGCCATGAACCATCGTAAGTTCCGCGCAGCCGTGCTCGCCAGCACGGTTCTGGCCGGGGCGCTGTCCGCGTCCGCGGCATCGGCGCAGGGGGCGCAGGAAGCGGCCAACAACGCCGACATTATCGTCACCGGCAGCCGTGTCCGCGGCGAGGCCCCCATCGGTTCGACCGTTACAGCCCTGTCGAATGCCGACATCGCCGCCACGGGCCGCGTCACCATCGACCGCGCGATCCGCGATCTGCCGCAGGTGTTTGACCTTGGCGTGTCGGAAAATTCGCGCGGGCAATCGGGCGGCGCGGGCAATATCGTCTATTCGAACTCGATCAACCTGCGCGGGATCGGGCCGAATGCCACGCTGATCATCGTCGATGGGCACCGCGTCACCAACAACAGCCGCTCGATCGACCCGTCCACCCTGCCGACGCTGGGCGTTGAACGGATCGAGGTCGTGGCGGACGGCGCATCGGCCATTTATGGTTCGGACGCGGTGGCGGGCGTGGTCAACCTGATCCCGCGCCGCAGCCTCAACGGGCTTGAAGTCACCGCGCGCGGCGGCATCGCCTCGGACGGGGCGTATAATGAAAAGATGGCCGGGGCCGCCTATGGCCGCAAGTTCGACCGGGGCCAGTTCATGGTCGCCTATGAACATGTGGAAAAATCAAACCTCAACGGTTCGGACCGCCCCTTCTTCACCTCAAACCAGACGCGCTTTGGCGGCAATGACTATTCGGTCACGCGCTGCAACCCCGGTACGATCACGGCGGGCGGCGTCAATTACGCCATTCCGGCGGGCGGCGTCACCAGCCCCTCGCAATTGACCGCAGGCACCAGCAACCGCTGCGACGATCTGCAGGGGCAGGACCTGATCCCGCGTCAGAAGTATGATTCGGCCAACATGACCGGCAATTTCAAGGCCACCGACTGGCTCGAATTCTTCGTCGATGGCTTCTATTCCTATCGCTCCTTCTATCGCCTGCCTGCCTACAGCAGCGCGACGCTTACCGTGCCGCAGACCAATGCCTTCTTTGTGCGGCCCACGGGCTTTACCGGCACCTCCTATACGCTGGGCTATAATTTCTCGGGCGATGTGGCGCGCAATGCCAGCTATGGCCATTCGGAAAGCTGGCAGATCACGCCGGGGGTAAAGATCAAGCTGCCAAAGAACTGGCAGTTCGAGGCCTTGGTGGGCAAGGGGCGCACCTATGACATTTCGGTCAGCACGCTTGGCACGAACAATGGCGCGCTGAATGCCGCGCTGGCCAGCAGCAATCCGGCCACCGCCTTTGACCCCTATGGCCTTGGCCGCACGTCGGCCGCCACCCTGGCGGGCATTTTCAATCAGGTCTTCTATGCGCCCACCATCGGCCGCTTTGTCGGCTATGAGGCGCGGGTGAACGGGCCGCTGTTCAATCTGCCCGCCGGGCAGGTCAAGCTGGCCGCCGGTTATGAAGGCCAGGAATTCAACGTCTCGCTGGGCAGCCAGCGCGGCAATCCGGGCGTCCCCTATACCTGGACCAATCCGGGGCGGCGGGTGGATTCGGCTTATGCCGAAGTGGTGATCCCGGTCTTTGGCCCGGACAATGCGATGCCGGGTCTGCAAAAGCTGGAGATCGATGCGGCGGTTCGCTACGACAAATATTCCGATGTCGGGCAAACCACCAATCCCAAATTCGGCGTCAACTGGAAGCCGGTGGAAAGCCTGACCCTGCGCGGGTCCTATGGCACGTCCTTCCGCGCGCCGACCTTGCCGCAGATCTACGGCAATTCGAACGGGCTTTTCGTGCAATCCTATCAGAACCCCACCGGCGGCGCGCCGATCACCGGGGTGGCGCTGTCGGGCGGCAATATCAACCTGAAACCCGAAACCGCCACCACATGGTCGGTGGGCGCCGATTTCCAGCCGACGCGACGGACCAAGTTCTCGCTGACCTATTTCAACGTGGATTACAAAAATCAGGTCATCGCGCTGCTTTCGGATCTCTCGCTGCTCAACCGCGTGGCGCAATATGACGGCACCGGGCTGATCACGCAGGGCGCTGCGGCGGGCGCGCTGGCCGCGCAATATGTGGCGCAGGGGTTGACCGTTTCGGGCGCTTTCCCCGGCGGCAGCCCGAATAATGTGACCCTGTTCGTCGATGGGCGCAGCCAGAATCTGGGCCGTTCGATCACGCGCGGCCTCGATTTCACGGCCAGCCATGTGATCGACACCGACAAGGCAGGTCGCTTCACGCTGGCCGCCAGCGGAACCTACAATCTGGGCTTCAAGACGCAGCAGGCACCGGCGGCACCCTTTATCAGCCAGCTCAACCTGATCTTCCAGCCGTTGCGTTTCCGCGCGCGGGCCAGTGTGAATTGGGAAATGGAGCGTTGGGGCATCCTGCTGCGCGCCACCCATGTGGGCGGATACACGAACAATGCGATCAGCACGCCGCAGGCGGTGAAGAGCTACACCCCGATTGATGCGGTGATCAATTTCAAGGTGGGCGAGCAGGCGAATCCGTTCAATCTGGGGCTGGAAATCCGCAATGTGTTCAATATCAAGCCGCCCTATGTGAACATCGCGCCCAGCTCGAACGGCAGCGGCGGCTATGACGCCACCGCGTCCGACCCGATCGGCCGCCTGATCGCGGTCAGCGCGCGGAAGAAGTTCTGATGCGGTCCGTGTTCCTTGCCGGTGCCATGGCGCTGGCCGGAGCCGGGTCTGTTGTGGGGGGAGTGGCGGGGGCGCAGGCTCCCGCCGCTCTGGCGCCTGCGGCAGCGGCATCCAGCTTCGGGCACTATCAGCCGCCCAAGGCCTATAATTCCCAGATCAGGCAGAGCTTTTACGTGCGGATGCGCGACGGGACGCGTCTGGCCGTCACGGTGGCGCGCCCGGCGGTGGATGGCAAACCGGCCGAGGGGCGTTTCCCCGTCATCTGGCACCACACTTTGTCCGCCACGCAGGAGGCCGCCGATGGCACTGGCCCGCGCGCGGCAGGGTTTCGCTCGATACCGGGCCTGACCGATTACGGCTATGTCGTGGTGCAGGTTGCCCGGCGCGGCAATGGGCAGAGTTTCGGCACGATGCGCGGCTATCACGAGCGCAACGAGGATGCCGACGCCTATGAAATGATCGACTGGTTGGCAGAACAACCATGGTCGAACGGAATTGTCGGCCAATATGGCTGTTCAAACACCGGCGATGCGGCGGTCCATGCGATGACGGGGGGCAACCCGCATCTGAAAGCCGTGTTTGCGGGCTGTTTCAGTTGGAACAAATATGACGCGATGCGGCGCGGCGGGATCTTCGCTCAATGGGGCACCGGCCCCACGCGCACCATCGAGCAGGACATGGCCATCACCCCCATTGATGGCGATGAGAACAAGGTCCTGCTGCGCAAGGCGGCCGAAGAGCATCAGCGCGCCACGCCTTTGTTCGAACTCTGGAAATCGCTGCCCTATCGCGACAGTTGGGCGCCCAGCGTGCAAAGCACCTTCTGGTCCGAGGGCAGCGCGTCCTCCTATGCCAATCAGATGCGGCGGTCGGGTACTGCGCTGTATGTCGTGGGCGGATGGCGCGATGAATTGCGCGATCAGGGGCTGATCGCCTTCCTCAATATCCCCGGCACGCGTATCCTGATCGGTGACTGGCTGCATTGCCAGAACGATGGCTTTGGCCTTGTCGAGGAGGCGCATCGGTTCTTTGACCGCCACCTGAAGGGCATCGACACCGGCATCGACCGCGATCCGCCGATCCATTATTACACCGTCGGCGCCGATGAATGGCGCAGCGCCGCGCAATGGCCGCTGCCGCAGGCGCCGCAGACCAGCTTTGCCATCACCGCGAAGGGGCTGGAAACCGATGCCATCAAACCGGCGCCGCTCTCCACCAGCTTTGTCGTCGATTACGCCACGCCCTGTGTGGGTGAGGGCGGCGGCCCCACGATGCAGCCATGCCATCCCAAGGGTGCGGGCTTCTCCGTGGCGGGCAAGGCGCTGACGGCGCCGGTCGAGGTTACGGGCCATGGACTGGCCGATGTCTGGATCGCGGCCGACACGCCCGATGCCAACCTCTTTCTCCTGCTTGAGGATGTCGCGCCCGATGGCAGCGTCAAGGTTGTGACCGAGGGCCGCCTCAAGGCGTCGCTGCGCAAGACCGACAAGGCGCCATGGGCTTTGCCCGGCCTGCCGTGGCATCGCGCCTATGCCGAGGATGCGCAGATGCTGAAACCGGGCGAGCCGGTGCGGATGCAGTTCGACCTGATGCCCACCTCCCATGTCTGGGCCAAGGGGCATCGCATCCAGTTCACCTTTGCCGGATCGGATTACCGCGAAAGGGCCCGCAGCGCCAATTCGCAACCCGCGCGGATCACTCTTATCAGCGACGCCGGACATCCCTCCAGCGTCAGTCTGCCTATCGTGAAACCCTGATCGGGTCGCGGCGGGGCCGGGTCAACCGGCCCCGCTTTTGTATCAGGAAAACAGATCGCATGCATCTTCGCCACGCCTTGTTCGCCACGGCCATGATGGCCGCTCCCGCCGCCGCCCAACCTTTGCACTGGAGCGCGCCCGTTCCGCAAACCGCCAGTTCGCAAATCTTCGCGCCGCTTGTCCTGAACGGCACGAAGGAGGCCGAGGCACTGGCCCGTGCCGGTTATGTGCAGGAGGAATATTTCATCAACGGCAAGGGCGCGATCTATACCGAAAAGGAGGACGGCTCTCTGGCGGTGCGTCAGGGCGATGTTTCCTATGCCACGCGCATTATCCTGATCCGCCCGCGCGATTCCAAGCGTTTCAACGGCATCGTCCATCTGGCGTTTCAGCATCCCAATCTGGCGGGCACGCAATGGGGCCGGATCGACAGCCTCGTGCTGCGTTCCGGCGCGGTCTATGCCATGGCCATCAACGGCAGCGACGCGCCCAGCCGCAAGGCATCCACCCCCGCCACGCCCATCGCCACCACCGACTTGCCGCAATGGTTTGATGCCAAGCGCTATGCCGGGTTCAACATCCCCAAGGACGATGGCATCCGCTGGGACATCATTGGGCAGGTGGCCGCCGCGCTGCGTGATCCGGCCAAGGGCAGCCCGCTGGCCGGGTGGAAGGTGCGCCGCGTCTATGGGTCGGGCTGGTCCTTTCTGGGCAGCCAGTGGCGCAGCTGGATCAATTTCGGCTTTCACGACCGCTATCGCCGGCCCGATGGCTCGCCGGTGATCGACGGCTATCTGATTGGCATTTCGGCGGGCGCGGTAGATGCGGGCCATGTGCCTTTGAACTCGACCGATCCGGTGAAGGACCGTCATCAGCAGAAGTTGCGCATGATCGACGCCCCCGTCATCGAACTGACCAGCGAGATGGAGGCGATCACCAATATCCATCCCCTGCGCGAACAGACGGATGCGGCCAAGGGCGGCTATCGCATCTATGAACTGGGCGGGGTCAGCCATGGCGACAGCGGCGTTACGGGGCAGGTGCGCCCCTCGACATGGCAATTGCTGGCGCGCCGCCATGCCGGGGTAGAGCCGGTGCCGGTCTGCTCGGTGGAGGACAGCGACAGCCCGATGCGCGATGTGGCGCAGGCCGCACTGGTCAATATCGACCGCTGGGTTTCCACCGGCACGCCCGCGCCCCATGCCGAACGGATGCAGGTGGCGGGAAAGGATTACGCCCGCGACGCCTTTGGCAATCCCATCGGCGGGGTGCGCGTGGCGCAATTGGATGTGCCGCTGGTCCGCTATGGCGAGCCGCCCGCTTCATCCTGCGGCGGCAAGATTCCCCGGCGCAATCTGAAGCGCCTGCCCGTCGATCCGGCGCTGATTGCCCAGACCTATCCGGGTGGGCGGGCCGAGTATCTGGCCAGGTTTGATGCGCGGGTGGATGCGCTGGTGGCGGGCCATTGGCTGCTGGCCCCCGATGCGGCGGCGGAAAAGCGCGAGGCGCGCCGCTTTGCCGATCAGGCTTTTGGGCCGGGGCGGGGCGCAAAGCCGGAAACCGCCGAGGGCACGTTGAAATCGGGCGCGAAATGGGCGGCGCAGGTTCCTGTTAACTGGAACGGCACGCTGCTGGTTTGGGGCAGGGGCTATTCGGCGCGGTTGGGCGCGCCTGAGCTGGCGCCTGCCAATGCCAAGGCGCTGTTGCTGGAAAAGGGCTATGCCTTGCTGGCCAGCGATTATGGCGCGGCGGGCTGGTCACTGGCCGAGGCGGTGCCCGCGCAGACGCAGGCGATTGCCGCATTTGCCCAGATCTATGGCCGGCCCAAGCGCACCATCGCATGGGGCAATTCGATGGGCGGCCTTGTCACCACCGCTCTGGCCGAGGCGGCAAAGCCTGCGGTGGATGGGGCGATTGCGTTCTGCCCCTCGATCGGCGGTGCGGTGGGGATGATGAATATGGCGCTGGACGGGGCCTATGCGTTTCGCACTCTGACATCCGCCGATGGCCTGCAACTGACCGGCATCACCGATGATATGGCCAATGGCCAAAAGGTGGAAGGTGCCGTGCAGACCGCGCTGACCACGCCGCAGGGCAGGGCGCGTCTGGCGCTGGCGGGCGTGCTGGGCGGCATTCCGGGTTGGACCCGCCGCGATCATCCCCGCCCCGCCGATGGCGATATGGAGGCGCAGGTCGATGAAATCGGCGCGGCTTTCACCATGGGCATCTTCCTGCCACGCGCGGATCAGGAAAAGCGCGCGGGCGGAGTGTTTTCATGGAACACCGGCGTGGATTACACCGCGCAATTGGCGCAATCGGGCCGCCGCGCCTTTGTTGAGACGCTTTATGCCAAGGCCGGGCTGGATCTGAAGGCGGATCTGGCGCGGCTGAATGCGGGCGTGCGGGTGGCCGCCAGACCCACGGCGGTCAATTACATGATGGCCCATTATACGCCCACCGCGCGTCCTTCGGTCCCGCTGCTCTCGGTTCAGGCGATGGGGGACGGGGCAACCTCGCCCTCGCTGCAGCGCGCCTATGGCGAGGCGACCAATCCGGGCATGTTCAGCGCCATGTGGCTGGCCCAAGCCGGCCATTGCGGCTTTTCGGGCGAGGTGCTGGTGGCATCGCTGCGCCAGATGGAAAAGCGTCTGGACAGCGGCGTATGGGATAATCCGGCGACCGGATTTGTCGCCCATACGCCCGCGCCGATGCTGCGGCCCTGTATCCGGGGCCGCAACTGTCGGTGAATTAATCCATATGTTTGCGCTCGATGCTCCATCCGGGCGCAACGCAAAGGCGACAGGCCGGGCCGGTAAAGGTCCGGCCTGCGCTTTTATCCCCGCGCAATTGCCATTCCAGCCAATCGACCGAAACCTGCGCCACCGCGCCGCCATAGGGTTTATAGAAAGTGCCACCATGGCCCACAGGCAGGTTGACCAGCACGGCGGGAACATGCTCGATCCGCGCGTAATCGTCGGTGCCGTTGGGATAGGCGATATCGCCCGGCCCGCCCAGAATATAGATGATCGGGGTGTGAATATCCTTCAGCAGCGCCTTGGTCACATTGATCCCGGCGATCGGATTGCTGCCATCGGCAAAGACGCCGCTGTTATGGATCAGCACGGCATGAATGCGCGGATCGCGGGCCACTTCGAGCGCCTGCAGTCCGCCGCAGCTATGGCCCGCAACGGCGGTTTGCTTCGGATCGATATGGCCTTGCAGCGGGCTGCCCGCCCGCGCATTTTCCTTCAGCGCCCAGTCGAGGCCCGCCAGCACATCGGCGCTTTTGGTGGGCGAATCCAGACGGCGCGGGGCGCCGGGGGCGGGTTCGGGCAATTTCTCGGTGGCGGTGGGGCCGGACATGATGCGCCCCGGCGCGATCACAACATAGCCATGGCTGGCGATTTCCAGCAGGTGTTGCCGCGCGCTGGCGCCATCTTCCTGACATCCGCCATTGCCCCAGACCAGCACGCCCAGTTTTGCGGAAGGCATGGCGGCGGGGCGATAGATCACGTGATTGGGCAGGCTGGGGCTGACCTCCATGATCGCCGGATAGGGGCCGGAGCCGGGAATATTGGGCAGATTGCGCGCGGCGATACGTTCGGCTTCCTGCTCGGGTGTCAGGGCCGGGGCGCGGGGCGGCGGCGGTGTCTGTGCGATGGCGGTGCCGGCAAGGCTCAGCAGGGCGGCCGCGAGGGGCAGGCGGTAAGAGGGCATCCTTGTCTCCTTTGTAGCGGGGCGATGTTTGCCGATTTTTCAAACAATGACAACGCTTGCATTGCCAGGTTTGCATGGCAAAATCACTTTTTTCCGTGTTGGATGGCGGCTGGGTGCTTGCACCGCGCGGATAGATATAATATTGCTATCAATAATAGCAGAATGTCAGGATGCTTTTGAAAGGCTGAGCGCATGGAATTCACGAGATTGAACCCGGTGACGGGCGAAGTTGCCTCGTCGGCAGTGGCGATGCAGGCGGGCGAGATGGCGGGAATCGCGGCGCGTGCCGCTGCGGCCCAGCCCGCATGGGGCGCCATGGGCCCGAATGCCCGCCGCGCGGTGCTGCAAAAGGCGGCCGATGCTCTGGCAGCCAAGAAGGATGAGTTCGTCGCCGCGATGATGGGCGAGATCGGTGCGACCGCCGGTTGGGCGATGTTCAACCTTGGCCTTGCCGTCAGCATGGTGCGCGAGGCCGCCAGCCTGACCACCCAGATTTCGGGCGAAGTGATCCCCTCTGACAAGCCCGGCTGCCTTGCCATGGCGCTGCGCGAACCGGTGGGTGTGATCCTAGGCATTGCGCCGTGGAATGCGCCGATCATCCTTGGCGTGCGCGCGATTGCCACGCCTTTGGCCTGCGGCAATGCGGTGATCCTGAAGGCCAGCGAACAGTGCCCGCGCACCCATGCGCTGATTATCGAAGCCTTTGCCGAGGCCGGTTTCCCCGAAGGCGTGGTCAATGTCGTCACCAATGCGCCTGCGGACGCCGCCGATGTCGTGGGCGCGCTGATCGACGCGCCCGAGGTCAAGCGCATCAATTTCACCGGCAGCACCGCCGTTGGCCGCATCATCGCCAAGCGCGCGGCCGAACATCTCAAGCCCTGCCTGCTCGAACTGGGCGGCAAGGCGCCTTTGGTGATCTGTGCGGACGCGGACCTTGACGAGGCGGTCAAGGCGGCCGCTTTCGGGGCCTATATGAACCAAGGCCAGATCTGCATGTCGACCGAGCGGATCATCGTGGTGGATGCCGTGGCCGATGAATTCGCGGCCAAATTCGCCGCCAAGGTCAAGACCTTGACTGCAGGCGATCCGCGTCTGGGCAACACGCCGCTGGGCGGGGTGGTTGATGCCAAAACGGTGGCGCATTGCCTTTCGCTGGTTGACGATGCGGTGGCCAAGGGCGCGGTGTTGCTGACGGGCGGGGAAACCACGCTGAATGTCGTGATGCCCGCGCATCTGGTGGACAAGGTGACGCCGGACATGAAGCTGTTCCGCGACGAAAGCTTCGGCCCGGTGGTCGGCATCATCCGCGCGCGTGACGAAGCGCACGCGATCGAGCTGGCCAATGACACCGAATATGGCCTGTCGGCGGCGGTCTTCACCAAGGACATCGCCAAGGGTCTGCGCCTTGCCAAGCAGATCAAGAGCGGCATCTGTCACGTCAACGGCCCGACCGTGCATGACGAAGCCCAGATGCCCTTCGGCGGCGTCGGCGCCTCCGGCTACGGCCGCTTCGGCGGACGTCAGGGCATCGACAGCTTCACCGAAACGCGCTGGATCACCGTGGAAACCCAAGACGGGCATTTCCCCATCTGATGGGCAAGGGTCTGATTGCGGCGGGCCTTGCGCTCGCCGCTTCGTCCGCGTTGGCAGAGGGCGCGTCGGCTCAGGCGCCCGCCGCGCCCGCGCCCACGCTCGATTATGCGTTCACGGCGCGCATCACCCTTGCCGCTCCGGTTGAACAGGGCGAGGTGGCTGGTGGCCGCAAGCGCTTTATCGCCATCACCGGCGGCACGGTCGATGGGCCGATGCTGAAGGGTACGATCATGCCCGGCGGCGGCGATTGGCAGACAATCATGCCCGGTGGCCTGACCAAGGTCGAGGCGCGCTATTTTATGAAAAGCGCGGACGGCACGGTGATCGAGATCACCAACCCCGGCGTGCGCGTGGCCAGCCCGGAAGTGACCGAGAAACTGGCCAAGGGCGAGAAGGTGGACCCTTCCGCCTATTATTTCCGCACCACGCCGCGCTTTGATGTGAAGGCGGGGCCGCAGGAATGGCTGGCGCGCTCGGCCTTTGTCGCGCGGGGCATTCGCATGCCGGATCATGTCGTCATCGACTTCTATGTCGTGCGATAAAGCATTGTCGGATCGGCTTTCCGCCTTTGTCGCGGATTGCCGGTTTGACGATTTGCCGCCTGCCACCTTGCGCTCTGCGCGCTGGGTGCTGCTGGATGCTTTGGGCGTGATGCTGGGGGCCAGCGGCATGGCGGGCGAGGTGGCACCCTTTGTCCGCGTGGCGGCGGGTGATGGCCCTTGCCGCATCCTTGGCACGGGGATGAGCGCGACAGCGCCGATGGCTGCATTGGCCAATGGAGCTATGGCTCACGCGCTCGATTACGAGGATGCGCTGGACGGCGCGCCGATCCATCCCAATGCCAGCCTTGTTCCCACCTTGCTCGCTCTGGCGCAGGCCGAGGGGGGCGTCGATGGACGGCGTTTCCTGACCGCGCTGGCGGTGGGTTGCGATGTCGGGTGCCGGATGGCGATGGCGCTGCGGCAAAGGATAGAGATGGGCGGGTGGTATCCGCCGCCGATTCTGGCCGGGTTTGGCGCGGTGGCGGGGGCGGCTTCCCTGCTGGGCCTTTCGGCGGCCCAAGTGCGCGATGCTCTCTCGTTGATGCTGTGTCAGAACGTGATGCCTGGTGAGATCAAACATTCGCAGGGCACCGTGATCCGCGCCGTGCGCGAAGGTTTTCCGGCGCAGGCGGCAGTGCTGTCCGCCTTGCTCGCGCGTGAGGGCGTGGCCGGGTTTGAGCAGCCTTTGGAGGGTAAGGGCGGCTTTTACGCGCTCTATGCCGGGGGGCGATATGATGCTGGCGATCTGCTCGACGGGTTCGGGCAGAGGTTCTGGATCGAGGCGCTGACTTTCAAGCGCTGGCCGTCATGCCGGGGCACCCATGCGATGATCGAGATGGCGCGGGCGATGCAAGTCGCGCCCGGCGATATTGCCCGCATCGAGGTGGGCGTGGATACGATCCAGACCATGCTGTGCGAACCCTTGGCGCGCAAACAGGCACCGGCTACGGCGATTGATGCGAAATTCTCCATTCCTTTTACGCTGGCGCTGGCTTTGGTGCGCGGGGATGTGGGGCTGGATGATTTCGATGCGGCATCGCTGGCCGATCCGGCGGTGCTGGCCATGGCGGCCAAAGTGTCTCCGCGCGTTCTGGAGGAGGCAAACTGGCATGGCGCCGGCGGACATCTGACGCTGCATCTGCACGACGGGCGCAGCATCAGTGCGCAGCAGGAAGATGCGCTTGGCTGTCCGGCAAGGCCGCTGGGCGAGAAGGCGCTGGTGGCCAAATTCATCGACGGCGCGGCGCGGGCGAAAGTGCCGCCCGCCGATCCGCAAGGGCTCGCGCGGGCGATCCTTTCGCTGGAGGGATGCGCGGACGTTGGGGCGTTGTTTTAGAACAGCGCCCTGATTTCCACGCGACGGCGCGACTGGCTGGGCAGGCCGTCGGCGTCTTTGTCCTGCGTTGCGCTGCCGCTGGTGTCGGCGGCGGTTTCGATCGGCATGCCCGGCATCAGGCGGCGCAGCGTTTCGGCAATCGTCTCGGCGCGCTGGGCGGCCAATTCCGCCGGTTCGGCCATGGCGCGCCCGGAAATCACCTCGGGCTGCATGGCGGCAAAACCGGTGACGATCAGCTTTTTGGGATGCGCGGCATTGATCCAGTTGCCGGCCTGTTCAATCAGATAGTCGCCGTATTGATAGATCAGAAAGTCATTGCCGAATTCGAAATAGACGGGAAACACGCGCTCTGCATAGGGACCGGGCGGGACCGGGCGTGCCACCGATGAGGGCGTGATATTGCGCTTGGGCAGCACGAAGCGGCGGCCCGGAAAACCCTCTGCGGGCAGCATATGGCGCGTGCAGGGCGTGTCATACAAGCGACTGGTGCGCACCGCGTCCAGAACCATACCGCCGCAGGGCGTGGTCGGGGCGGCGGTTACGATCCCCTCCACCATCACCGCATAGTTCCAGTCGGGCTTGTGCGGGCTGAGCGAGACGTCATAGCGCACGCCCGTTGCCGGATCGTCGGAGAGCCAGCAGCCCGATTTCTTGCCGCTGTCGGCATCGCGATAGATCGGGCAGGCGATGAAGCGGACCGTTTCGGCGGCCGCCGCCGACAAGGGCGCAACCAACGCGGCCGCGGTGAGAAAAAAGCGAAACATCACAATGCACTCATCATATTGGTGAGATCCTGCTTTTCCTGCTCGGTATAGCCGATGTTGTAGCGGCGGTCGTAATAATCGACGATGCCACGCAGATCCTTGGCCAGACCATTGGAGAAATAGGGCGCGCGGGCGGCCAGCCCCCGCATGGATTGCAGCGTGATCTTGCCCACATCGGCGCAGCGGCCTGTGGTCATCGCAAAGCCGGGGTCCATAGTATAGATCACGCGGCCATAATGGGGATGCGGCGTTTTCAGACAGGTGATGCGGAACAGCGGCAGATCGCGCCACGGGTCGGCAAAAGGCATGGTGGTGGTGCCCAGATCGACTTGCCCGGGGGCCACGTCATTGCCCATCTGGCTCATATTGTGGCAGAAAACGCAGGAATTGCGGACCGGATTGCCAAAGCCGATGCGCGAATTGATGCCCGCCGTATCGGTGATGAGGAACATTTTGTCGCGGAACACCCGCGCGCCGCGCGCCACCGATTGGCGGAAGGCCAGTTGCTCCGGCGTCAGCGCCTTGGCGTCCTCGGGGCTGATCTTCTCCCACTTGGCGAACTCGCTCCACACCGGAATGCCGATGCTGCCCAGCGCGCCGGGCTGCGAGTTCTTCAGCTTCATCGGCCCGCCCTCGGCGCCCATACTGTCGAGAGCGCCGGCCTTTTTGCTGACCTGTTGGGCGGTATAGACGCGCATTTCAAAGTCGCGGATCTGGGCGATCTGCTTGGCGTTCAGCCCGCGCGCAAATTGCAGATGGCCATGCGCGGCATCCTCCATCTGCATCCGCAGATTGCCTGCGCGATTGTCGGCCATGATATTGCCCGACATCATCGAGCCATCGTCAGGATCGCGGGGCAGGGCGAAACCCTGCTTAGGATCGAAGGGAAAGCCGACGGCGAGCAGATATTTCATATTCGCAACCGGCCGCGCCCGCCGATAGACCGAAATATTGCCCGCCCCCGGCCCATAATTCGGCCCCGAATTGCAACCATTGGGGTCGCGCATCACCTCGATGGTGAAGTCGGGCGTGACAGGCCGCCCGTTCCATTGCCGCACCGGCCAGGGCAGTTGAATGCGGAACAGGCCGCGCTCGATCAGCAGCGAATGGGATTCCCGCTTGTCCTGCGGCAGGCTGGGGCAATTGGCGCCGTCGATGGCGGCGAAAAGCGGGTCTTTGCCGCCTGTCTTGCTCCAGCGCTCCGCCGCCGTGGCCGCCGAAATGCTCATCGCATCGGCAGGCTGATGACAGGTGACGCAGGCGCGGCCATTGGCGCCCAGCGGCTCGAAGAAAGGATGGCCCTTCGTCGCCACCGGCCCGCCATCGACCAGCACGCGCAGGGTGCCATGATCGTTGGGATAATCGAGACTGGCGGGGAACACGCGCCCTTCGCCCGGCGACCACCAGCGTTCCGGATGACGCTCCGGCGCGGCGGCGCCCAACTGGCCAAAGATCGCCGCCCCCGCGACACCGGCCACCATCAGGCTGATCTTGCGCATGATCCCCGCTTCCTCTTGCTTATTTGCCGAACACGGCCTTCAGGCGCACGCCCCAGGTGCGCGGCGCGCCATAGATGATCCCGCCATCCGCGCTGGACGAGTTCTGGATCTGTGAGGCGATGTAGAGCTTGTTCGTCAGGTTCTGGACAAAGGCTTCCACCTGCCAGCCATGGTGGAAATCAAAGGTCACGCGCGCATTGAGCAGGTCGCGCCCCGGCACCAGCGTGTTGATGCTGGGGAAGGGCGTGGCGTTCTGGCTCGACACATGGCTCCATTGAAGACGCGGGGTGGCGGTGATGTCGCCGCCCAGCGGGATGGCATATTGAATGCCGCCGTTAAGCGTCAGCTTGGGCGAGAAGGGCAGGGTGCGCCCCTGCGGCACAAAGCGCAGGTTGGTGGGGCATCCGGCATCGGTTCCGGCCGCATTGGTGTCGGAAATACAGGCCGCATTGCTGAATTGCGCGTCCAGAATGCCCGCACCCATATTCAGCCCCAGAGCGCCAAACTGGCCGGTCACTTCCAGTTCGGCCCCCTTGGCATGGCCGCCCAGCGCGTTTTGCGTGACGGGCAGGCCGCCCACGAGGCTGGAAAGCTGGATGTCCTTGTAAACCGAATAGAACACATCGCCATTGACCCGCAGATGGCGGTCGAGGAATTGGGTCTTGAAGCCCGCCTCATAGACGAAATTGCGCTCTGGCATGAAGTTGGGCGTGTTGGGCGTCAGGTTGACGCCGCCCGCCTTGTAGCCCTTGGACGCTGAAACATAGAGCAGCCCGTCGCGGCCAAGATGATAATTCACCCCCACCTTGCCGGTAAGCTGATTGGTCGAGATCGATGAGGTGAAGGGCAGGGTGAAACCGGCCCCCGGCACGGCAAAGCGGGTATAGACCTGACTGTCCCAGCTATAGCGTCCGCCGACCACCAGTTCGAGCTTGTCGTTGAAATGATAGTTGATCTGGCCAAAGCCGGAATAGGTGGTGTTTTTGGCGGTGGTGATGATCGTGCTGGTGCTGCTGACGAAATCGCGCACGTTATTGTTGTCGCGCAGCAGCGTGACCGGCACCTTTTCATCCATGAAGAACGCGCCCAACACCCATTGCAGCGGGCCCTTGTCGGTCGAGAGCAGGTTGAATTCCTGAATGAAGGTCTGGAACTGGGTGCTCGACTGGCTGACGCGGCCGATATTGCCGGCGGGCGGGCGCGGTGCGGCCGTCGCGGTGCGGTCGCCATCGGTCTGGTCCAGCGTCTTGCCGTCCTGCCAACTGGTCAGCGTGCGGAACTGCACTTTGTCGGTCAGATCGACGCGGGCATCCATCGCCAGACGATAACCATGCTGGTTGAGGTAGGAGCGTGCGTCCTCCTCGATCTGGAACGGGTTGCTGGTGACGGCGTCATTGCGGTTTTTCACGGCAATATTGTCGCTGCGCGAATTGAAATATTCGGCGCGCAGGTTGAGGTCGAGCGTGCCGTCCATCCCGCGCACGCGCAGATTGCCGCGCACCGCATCCATCTTCAGATTGCCGGGCTGGCTCTGCGCATTGGCGGCGATGTTCTTGGTATAGCTGTCGCGCTCTTCATGCACATAGGCCAGACGCAAGGCGACATTCTCGCCGCCGATATTGGCCGCCGTTTCCGCGCGATAGCGGCCGTAATTGCCCGCCGTCAGATTGGCCATGGTCGAGAGCGAGTCAAATTGCGGCTTGGGCGTGCGGACATAGATGGCGCCGCCGGTCGAATTCTGGCCGGTCAGCGTGCCCTGCGGTCCGCGTAGAACCTCGATGGAAGCGATATCATAGAAGCTCATGCCGATGAATTGCTCATGCGGGATCAACTGGCCGTCGATGTAATAGGCAACGCCGGGGTTCGAGGTGGGCGCGCTTTGTGCAATGCCCACGCCGCGAATGTTGACGAAGGTCGAGCGGTTGACCGTGTTGATCGCAATCGAGGGCGCAACCTGCTGAATATCGGCCAGATTGCCCACGCCCTTGCGTTGCAGATCCTCGGCATTCAGCACCGTGGCCGAGATGGGAACCTGTTGCAGGCTTTGCTCGCGCCTTTCGGCGGTGACCACAATATCGGCCAATCCGGTGTCCTTGGGCGCGGTTTGCGCCAAAACAGGCGTGGCGGTGCTGGCCAGCAAAAGCGCAAAAACGGGCGCGTGGCGGCGGCGAAACTGGATCATGACATCCTCCCTTTATCTCTTTGCCGGATATTTATGAAAGGGCTTGCATTCTGTCAAGATTGTTCTGTCTCATACGCTTTTGCCGGCTGCGATCCGCACCAGCCCGCCCCCGCGCAGACTGCCGCCGTGGTCAGCATCGCCAGCGCCAGACGCCATGACGACATCGGCGCGATCAGCCCCAGCGCCAGCGTTGCCCCGGCGCTGGCCAGCATTTGCGTGGCGCCCGCGATGCTGGTGGCGGTGCCTGCCATGCTTTCCTCGGCAAAGACGATGATGGCCATGGCCGATGGCCCAGCCACCCCCGCGCCCAGCCCCACCAGCACAATCGGCCCGATCAGCGCGACGGGCGAATGCAGCCCGATTCCCGCCAGCAAGCCCGCCCCGCAGGCCCCGACAAAGATCAGCCCCGTCCCGATCGCCAGCCCATAGCCCCCGCGCGATACATGCCGCACCATCCGCGTACCGCCAATCGAGGCCGCAGCCACGACCAGCAGCGCGATCCCGATTTGGCGCGGATCAAGCCCTTCATCGCGCAGCAGAAAAGGTGCCGAGGCAAGGAACATGTACAAAGTACTGCTGGCCGAGGCCATGGCCAGCGTGGAGAGTGTAAAGCGCGCATTGCCCAGCAAACGCCGCAGATCAGGCGCGGCCTTGGCGGCGGAAACCGCACGCGCGCCATGCGGCAATCGAGGCCCCACCAGCGCCAGTACCCCCAGCGCCACCAACGCCAGCACCATAGGTATCGTCCTCCATCCGCCCAACGCGGTCAGAAACCCGCCCAGCACCGGCGCGAGCGCAGGCGAAATCAGCACGATGGTCATCAGCGTGGCCTGCCGCGCGGCGGCCTCGTCCCGCCCGAACAGATCGCCCACCATCACGCGCGCCGTGACCACGCCCGCCGCGCCGCCCGCCGCCTGCACTGTGCGCGCGGCCAGCAGCATCGGCAAGGACCCCGCCAACGCGCAGCCCAGCGCCCCCAGCCCATAAAGCGCCAGCCCCGCCAGCAGCACTGGCCTGCGTCCCAGCCTGTCCACCGCAGGCCCGGCCACCAATTGCGCCGCGCCAAGGCCGATCATGTAAATGCTGATCGCCAGTTGCGCCCCATGGGCATTGGTCGCGAAATCACTGGCCAGTTGGGGCAGGGCGGGGACCAGCATATGGATCGCCATCGAGCCCAGCGCCGCCACCATCGCCAGCGCCAGCATCGTACCGTTCATGCCGCGCGCGCCATCTGTCGCCGCGCCAGTATCACCAGTCCCGCGCACATAATCGCCAGCCCCAGCAGCAGTAATGTCGGCGGCAGGAACGAGCCGGTCGCCTGCTTCAAAACCCCCATCAGCGGCGGCACGGTCGCGCCCGCCAGACTGCCCGCCATGTTGATGACGACAATGCCCATGGCCAGACTTTGCGGCGCCAGCATCCGCGTGGGGATCGCCCAGAAAGCCGCCACGGTGCAGCCCGTGCAGGCCCCGCCAAGGATCAGGCAGACAAGCCCCGCCGCCCCCGCGCCCAGCCACCATGCGCAGACCAGCAGCACCCCGCCCAGCAAGGCCGGGATGGCAACATGCAGGAACCTCTCCCCCGTACGGTCCGAATGGCGGGCGTTCAGGATCAGGCCGATCGCGCTGGCCGCATTGGGCAGGGCGACGATGATTCCCGTCTCGGTCGAGGTCAGATTGCCCATGCCTTTGACCACCTGGGGCAGCCAGAACATGATGCCGTAATTGCTGGCCAGAATACAGAACCAGATGGCGGCGCAGGTCCAGCCCACCTTGCTGCGCAGCACGGCCCAGCGCTCGCCGCCCGAGGGTGCCTTTTGCGCGCCGCGCACATTGGCGCCGATCCATGCGCGCTGCTCGCTGTCCAGCCAGCGCGCGCGATCTGGTGTGTCGGGGAACCAGACATAGGCAAACACCGCCAGCGCCAGCGCGGGGATTGCCTCGGCGATGAACATCATCCGCCATGGCGCGATGCCCGATGGATTGGCCCAATCAAGCAGCAGGCCCGAGACCGGCGCGCCGATCACCTGCGCCACATTGATCGACATGATCGGGATCGCCAGAATGGCCGCGCGATGCCGCTCGCTGGCCCAGAGGCTGAGATAGAGCATCAGGCCCGAGGACAGGCCCCCTTCGGCAAAACCGATGGCGATGCGCAGCGCGTAAAGCTGGCCATTGGTGTGGACCAGCGCCATGGAGGCCGAGCAAAGCCCCCAGATCGCCGTGATCGCCGCCAACCAGCGGTGCATGCCGATAGCCTCATAGAGCAGCACGCTGGGATATTTGGCCAGCATATAGCCGATGAACAAGACCCCCGCGCCAAACCCGTATTGCGCGGGCGAAAGGCCCAGATCGCGGTTCATGGTCAGCGCGGCAAAGGCGACATTGGTGCGGTCGATCGCCCCGATCAGGATATAGAGCGCGCATGGCACCACCAGCCGCGCGATGACCTTGGCGCTGATGGTCTGTTCCAGCGCGCTGTTGGTGGATTGTTTCATGTGCTCTCCCAGATGCTTTGTTCTATGTGATAGCGCTTGCATAGTGCCGCGTCGAGCCTCTTTGCACCCATCATGCCTGCTTGTGAGAGGCGGTGCGCGCGGCTAAGTGTAAGCGCATGAACGAGCCTTCCACCCGCAATCCCACGCTGGACGATGTTGCCGCGCTGGCATCGGTTTCGACCGCCACAGTCAGCCGCTATCTCAACAATCCCAAGGTGGTGGCCGCCGCGACCGCCGAACGCATCCGCGAGGCGATTGCCCAGACCGGCTATATTCCCAATATGCTGGCGGGCGGACTGGCTTCGTCGAAATCCAAGATGGTTTCGGTGCTGATCCCGCATCTGACGGATTCGATCTTCAACGACACGATCCAGACCATGGCCGAGGAACTGGCCGGCGCGGGCACCACGGTGATGATGGGGCTGACCGGGGTGGCGCCCGAACGCACCGATGAGATGATTTTGGCGGCGATGGGGCGGCGGGTCGATGCGATCATTTCCACCGCGCCGCTGGGGCCGCAGACGCGCGAGTTGGTCGAGCGTTTTCCCGGCCTGTTCATCCAGATCTGGGAATTGCCGGAAAATCCGCCGGGGATCGCGGTGGGTTTCTCACACCGCGATGTGGGCCGCGATGTGGCGCGGTTTCTGCAGTCGCGGGGCTATCGCCGCCCCTTGCTGGTGACGGCGGAGGGGACGCGCGCGCGTATCCGTTCGGACGGTTTTATCGAGGAATGGCAGGCGCTTGGCGGCGGCGAAGTGGCGCAGGCACAGGTCGATATTCCCTCGCGCTTTGGCCATGCGCGGCGGATCTTTGCCGATATGCGGCGGATGGCGGAATTGCCCGATGTGGTGGTCTGCGGCTCGGACTATCTGGCGCAGGGCCTGATTGTCGAGGCGCAGGCGGCGGGGCTGCGCGTGCCTGATCAATTGGCGGTGATGGGCTTTGGCAATTCGGCGCTGGCGGGGGCGATGCGGCCCACGATCACCACGGTGGACATTGACGGATCGCGCATTGCCCGCGAGGCGATTGCCGCCATCCGCCACCATGCCACCGGTGCGCCTCCGCTGGCGCGCAGCATCGATGTCGGCTTCCGCCTGATCGAGCGGGAAAGCGCCTAAATTTCCGCGAATTGCAGCTCGATCTTCACCCCATTGGGGTCGAGCAGATTGAGCTGCGTCACCTCGCGTCCCTGAAGGCGCGCCTCGCGAAATTCCACGCCCTGCGCGGTCAAATGCGCGCGCCATTGCGCCAGTCCGGTGCAGGAAAGCGCGAAATGATCGAGGCGGCTTTTGACGCCAATATCGGCCACCACCTCATCCCCGGTCGGCCCGTTCACATGGATCATAGGCACGCCATCGGCATAGAGCCACAGGTTTTGCGGCCGCCCATGGACCGAACCTGCCGGGCCGCGCTTCATGCCAAGGCAATCCTCGTAAAAACGCAGAGTTTCCTCGAACAGAGGCGTGCGGATGTTGATATGGTCGATTTTCAAAATCCGCATCGCCATCATGTCCTTATACTTTAATCGCCGTCTTAGTCGCGCGGCCGCGACAGGCGGGGAGGCTGGGCCGAGGCGGCAGGCTTATGCGCGGCCAGCCAGGTCTGTCCAGCCACATTGAGCTTCACCGTCTCCACCTTGTCGCCAAACCAGACCAGCGTGTCATTCTTCGCGCTCCACGGTTTCCACGGCATGGCGGGCGTATCGGGCGATCCGGTATTGGCCAGCGCCAGCAGCGCCTCCATCATCTGTTTCGACAGGGTGCGGTCCCATTCGGTCCACTGGCGGGTGGGGCGTTGCCAGTTATAGGCGTCCTGCGTGCCGAACCAATAGGGGATGTCGGCGGTGTGATAGGCGCCCACGGTTGCCGTGTCCTGATCGGCCAGTTTGACGCCCGGAATATAGGGATGGCGGCGGGCATATTCGTCGATAAAGACATTGACGCCCTGAGCCGCTGTATCGACCGCACAGCCACGGGCCGAGGCGGCCAGATTGGCATCCTGCGCGGCGCGGCGGGCGGCGCTGCGCACATCGGCGTCGGTCTTGGCCGGATAGAGTTTCAGGAAAGCCGGGGCATCGGCGCCAAACAGCTTTTGCGCGCCCGCCTGATAGTCGGCCACGGTTTTGGCGCCCGTGATCGCGTCAAAACCAAAGGCCATGTCATCCTCGTTGAAGGAGGCGATCATCGGCACCTTGGCGAAATTGCCGCCGGCCACAGCATCGGCGGCCTGTTGGGGCAGGACGCGGCCATCGACGATCGGCCCATTGATCCGCACGCCCGACACCGACAGGCCCAGTTGCGATTCCGATTGCGTGGCCAGAATGCGATCCGCCGCCATGGCGCGCATCTCGCTCAGGCTTTTCGCGCCCAGCTTTTCCTGAAACGCCAGACCGATCTTTTCCGCATCCGCCAACGTGGGTTTCGCCCCGCGCAGGTTGCAGCCAGACGACATGACCGCCGCCCGGAACAGCCCCCGCGCTGCGGGCGCCAGCACCTGCGCCGCCACCGATCCTGCGCCCGCCGACTGACCCATGATGACCACCTTGTCCGGGTCGCCGCCGAATTTGGCGATATTGTCGCGCACCCATTGCAGGGCAAGCGTCTGATCCATCAGGCCATAATTGCCCGATGCGCCGCCCTGTTCCTTGGTCAGTTCGGGGTGGGCCAGAAAGCCCAATGCGCCCACGCGATAGTTGAAATTGACGAAGACTGCGCCCGCCTTGGCCATGGCCTCGCCATCATAATTGGCCATGCCGGACGAGCCGATGGTAAAGCCGCCGCCATAGATGAAGACGACCACCGGGCGTTTTTCGCCCGCCTTGGCATTGGTCCACAGGTTGAGCGTCAGGCAGTCCTCGCCGGTCGCTTCCTCGCCGAAATAATGGTTGATGTCATGCGGGCGCAGCACCTGAATGCAAGCCGGACCCTTGCGGTCGGCGTTGAAAATGCCGGTCCAGTGCGATGGCTTGGGCGGCGCCCAGCGCAGATCGCCGGTGGGCGCCTGCGCAAAGGGCACGCCCAGATAAGCGTGCACGCCCGAGGCCAGCGCGGTGCCCGCCACGCGGCCGCTGCTGGTTTCCACCGGGTCCGAGGCGATGGGCTGCATCGACCTGTCGGCGGCCTGCAAGGCGGCGGCGCCTGATGCAATCGCTATCATGCTTGCAGCAAAAGCAATGCCCTTCATCACATTCTCTCCTCATTGGGGAAGGCCGCGCCCGCTTCAGACGAGCGGGTCGCGGTATTTGGCCTGTGCATTGAGGCGGATCGAGGCGTTGACAGCGCCGTAGCCGTCATAGCCCCGCCGCTCGACCACCTCGAAAAACACGCGCTTGGCCACGGCGCGGGTGTAGAACTGGAAATATTCGGCCTCTCCGTCGCGGTCATAGAGGATGTTCAACCGCTCCATCCGCGCGAGGAGTTCGGGATCGAGGGCGTATTTTGCCTCCAGATCCTCGTAATAGTTGGGGCCGATATCCAGCATCGGCAGGCCCGCATCGGCGGCGCTCTGGGCGGCGGCAAACACATCGTCGCAGGCAAAGGCAATATGCTGCACGCCCGCGCCGAAATAGGCCTGAATGAAGCGCGAGGAGAGGGATTGCACCGCCATCGAGCCGTTGAGCGTAAAGCGCAAAGCCCCATCGGCTGTTTCGACCGCTTGGCTATAGACCAGCCCCATCGGGTCGGCGATCTCAAGCTGGGGCGTCTTTTTCACATCCAGCAGCGCGTGATAGTAGAGCAGCCAGCTGAGCATTTCCTCATATTGCATCGTCTGGGCAATATGATCGACGCGGGTCAGCACAGGCTTGGCAGGGGCGGGTTCGACAGCGCGGGGGAATTCATCGGCCCACATTGCATCGCGCGTCTCGGCGTCCACCAGATAGAGCAGGCTGCCCCCCACGCCGCGCAGGGAGGGGATTTCCCATTCCTCCGGCCCCACAGGCTGGGCAAAGCGGGGAATGTCCAAAGCCTGCGCCCGGTCCAGCGCCGCTTGCTGATCCGGCACCGCCAGACCGATCGCGCAGACCGATCCGCCGTGAACCATATCGAAACTATGCGCCAGACCTTCCGGTTCGGAATTGACGACAAGGTTGATCTGCCCTTGCGCCCAGCGGGTCACGTCCTTGCTGCGATGCTGGCCCACCGGGGCAAAGCCCAGAGCGCGGAACACGCGGGCGAAATCTTCGGCTTCCTCATGGCTGGCGGCAAATTCGATGAATTCCACGCCCTTGGGCGCAATGCGCGGCGGCATGGGCGAGGGGCGTTTGAGCAGGCGCGCCGCCTGATCCTCCAGCAGGCGCAGCGAGCGATGCCCGTCGCGGGCCACCTGATGCGCGCTGCCTGCGCGGAAGCGGTCGTTGAAAATCTCAAGGCTCCACCAACCGTCATAGCCGGTGCGCGCAATCGCGGCGGCCCATTCGGCCAGCGGAAAGTCGCCTTGCCCCGGCATACAGCGGAAATGGCGCGACCAGTTGAGATAATCCATGTCCAGCATCGGCGCATCGGCCACCTGCACGATGAACAGCTTTTCGGGCCGGATGTCGCCGATGCTGGCCGAGGGAATGCGCCGGGCCAGCGAATGGAACCCGTCCAGCACAAGACCGATGGCCGGGTGATCGACATCGCGAACCAGCGCCCAACTGTCGCGGTGATCAGCCACATGGCGCCCCCACGCCAGCGCCTCATAACCCACGCGCTTGCCATGGGCGGCGGCCATCTCGCCCAGTTCGTGGAGATCGTCGAGCATCCGCTGGCGGTCATCCATCGCGTGGGGTGAACAATTGGAACAGAGCAGCACCAGATCGGTGCCCAATTGCTCCATCACTTCAAACTTGCGCTTCATCCGCTCAAACGCGCGGGCGCGCATATCGTCGGGCAGGCCCTCCAGATCGCGGAAGGGCTGGAACATCGTGCATTCCACCCCCAGTTCGCGCATCAACGCGCCGATTTCCCGCGCGCTTTCGGGAGCCGAGAGCAGATCGTTCTCGAAAATCTCCGCCCCGCCATAGCCCGCCTCGGCAATCGCGCGCAGCTTGTCGGAGAGAGCCCCGCTGATCGAGACAGTGGCGATAGAAGTCTTGAATGTCATCGCCTTGCCTCCCTCAATTCGCGTCTTGCTCAAATTTGGAGAAACTGTCCCACATCCTTTGCCGGTCGGGGGTCAGGCCGGTGAAGATGCGGAAGGCATCCACCGCCTGACCCACCGCCATGCCCCGCCCGGTCATGGTGCGACACCCGAGGGCCTTTGCCGTTTTCAGCAATTGTGTTTCGAGCGGGAAATAGATGATTTCGGAAACCCAGTGGTGGGGCTGAAGCGCCTCGGCCACGATGGGCATACCGGGGAATTTGGCCATGCCGATGGGGGTGGCGTTGACGATCCCATCCACGCCGGCGGCGGCCTGCGCCGCATCGGGAGCCACGCTGGCGCGCCCCTCGCCATAGGCGGCGGTCAATTGCGCGCGCAGGGCCTCGGCCCGCGCTGGATCGGTATCGGTCAGCACCAGATGCGCCACGCCATTGAGGGAGAGCAGCGCATGAGCTGTAGCCGACCCCGCCCCGCCGCAGCCCAGTTGCAGCACGCGGTCGAGTTTTTCACCGCCCATCCTGTCGCCAAAGGCATGGGCAAAGCCGGTGACATCGGTGTTATAGCCAATCCGCCGCCCATCGCGAAACGCCACCGTGTTGACCGCGCCGATCGCGGCGGCCTGGGGCGAGAGTTCATCGAGCAACGGCACCACGGCCTGTTTGAAGGGGAAGGTCACATTGACCCCGGCAAAGCCGACCCGCTGCACCGCATCGAGCGCGGCGCCCAGTTCGCCATCGGCCCATCCGCGGTCGGAAAAATCCAGCAGGGAATAGACCATATGCAGGCCCTGCGCCTGCGCTTCGCATTCCTGCATCCAGGGCGTGCGGCTTTCCAGAATGCCACGCCCCAGAAGCCCGGCCAGCACCCGTCCCTTGCCAATGCCCACGACCGGGGAAGAATGCAGGGAAGGGGCAGGCTGTGTCATTGTATTTCCTATCAAAAAGACCCGCCCCGGAAAGGATCCGGGGCGGGGCAGGGGAGGATCAGAATTTGGTCCGCAGACCGATATTGATAACGCGGCCCAGCGGGTTGGCGTTGAGGCCGTCATAGCCGACCGCGCCGTTGACGGTGTAGGTGTTCACAAAAGGCGGCGCCTGATCGAGCAGGTTGTTCACGTCCAGATAGAACTGCGCTTCCTTGACAACGCTCAGGTTCTTGAACGTATAGGCAAGGTGCAGATCGACCGTGGTGAAGGGCTTCACATAGTCGCCGCCGCCGGTGGGCACGCCATTGGTGCGCACAATCGGGTTGACCACCGAGGAGCCCCAATAGGTGTAGCTGCCCAGATAATTGACAAAGACATCGGCGCTGAGCGGACCCTTGTCATAGCCGATATTGGCGCGGCCTTCCATCTTCACGCTGGGGAAGGTGGTGTTGAAGCCCGAGGTGCCCAGCACGCTGAACTTGGTGCCGTTGGTGCCGAAATACTGCTCGAACTGCAGCTTGCGGGTAAAGGCGGCGCCGATGTTGAAGCGGCCGACCGGCGTGTCGAAGCGGTAATTGGCCGAAACGTCCAGACCCGCCACGTTCAGGTTGAGCGCGTTCTGCTGCTGGAAGTTATAGCTGTAATAAACCGGGTTGGTGATGACGCCGGTCTGGGGCAGGCCAGCGCCCAGCGCCACGATCTGGGCCGTGGTGGCGCCGGTGGGATAGAGTTGCAGCAGATAGGACAGATCCGCCGAACCCAGCGCCAGCGGGGCCTGAGGTGCGGTGATGCCGCCGCGAAGCTGGTTCTTCCAATAGGTCACGCTGATGCGCAGACCCGGCACCTGAACCGGGGTGAGGTCAACGCCAACGCTCCATGCCGTGCCCTTTTGCGGCTGGAGCTTGCCATTGCCGCCCGTCACCAGCACGCCATTGGTGCTGCTGCCGAGGGTGCAGGCCGTGGCCGAGCAGGTCACGCCCGGAACCGAGGTGATCGAGGGGAAGCTGGCGATGGAGATCGTGGGCGAACCGCCCGGAATGCCGCTGGGCACGATGCCCGAATAGCCCGATTCGCCGGTCAGGCCGGTTCCGTTCGACCCGATCGAGGTCAGCGCCGGGGCCACAAAGCTCTTGGCCCAGTTGGCGCGGAACTTGATGCCGCGAACCGGTTCGAAATTCATCGCCAGCTTGGGGTTGGTCGTGCTGCCGAAGTCGCTGTAATGGTCGTAACGGCCCGAGATGTTCAGATCGAGCAGCTTGATGAAGCTGTCCTTGATGATCGGCACATACAGTTCGCCATAGGCCGATTGGACATTGCGGTTGTAATGGGTGTTGAACGCCTGCGAAGCCTGGCTGGCAATGCCCAGATTGTTGGCGCGGATGTTGTACTGATCCATCTCATAGCCCATCAACTCGCCGCCGACGGCGATCTTGGCCGGGCCTGCGGGCAGATCGAACAGATCGCCGGAGACTTTTAGATAGGCATTGCGCATGAGCTGGCGCGCATATTGGAACTGGCGGTTGTCGATCAGCGCAGCCTTGGTGGCCGCCGACGTGCCATTGGCCCACAGGTCGATGGCATTGGCCGTTGTCAGCGCCTGCGACACCGATTGCGACACGCCGTTGATCGCGGCCGAAGTGAAGCCGTTGAGCGCGAGGTTGAAGACCGAGGCATTAAGCTGGCCAACGTTCACCTGCGTCGAGCTGTCCGAGCCATAGACGCCGCCCAGATTGATCTGCCACTTGGGGGAGAGGTCATAGATGGCATCGGCGCGGATCGAGATGTCCTCGGCCGTGCCGGTGATCGTGGCGCCGGGGCCGAACATGCCGTCCGCGTTCCAGTTCGCCGTCATGGTCGAGCCGCTGTAGAACGGATTGATCGAGCGACCTGCGGGCAGCGTGCCGGTGAAGGCGGTGCCATAGACGGTGCCGCTGGCGCTGCCGCGCGTCACGTTCTGGAGATTGCGGCGGTTCGAATAGATGAAGTCGGCATAAAGATGCAGTTTCTCGCCCACGTCCTTGGTGATCTGGGCATAGACGTTATGGCGCTTTTCCGAGGGCAGCAGATCCCACGATTTCACCGGATCGCAACCTGTGGCCGTGGTCACGTCATTGCAGCGGGTGGGCGTGAAATTGGTGCCGCCGCGGCTGCGCAGATCAGCGCTGCTGGCATAGCCGCGCGAGGAGGCGGCAAGATTCGAACGGTCGGAATAATTGTACGAAACTAGCACGCTGCCCGTGTCATAGGTCTGACCCCAGAGCAGACCGGCGGTCAGCGAATTGTAACCGCTGGCAAAGCCCTTCTGCACATTGGCTTCAAAACCATTGACCTTCTTGCGGGTGATGAAGTTGATGACACCCGCCACCGCGTCCGAACCGTAAACCGAGGATGCGCCGTCGGCCAGCACCTCGACCCGCTCCAGCGCCATCGGGGCCAGAATGTTGGGGTCGGCCAGCACGTGGTTGATGCCGCTGGTGGGCAGGCGGTGGCCGTTGATCAACACCAGCGTCGAGTTCGAGGCCGAAGCGCCAAGGCCGTGGATGGTGGGCGCATTGGTGCCCGAACCGTCAGCCGAACCGAAGGCGCCTTGCCCGGCGCTCTGCAGACCGACGACCGAGGGGACGGTTTTCAGCACCTGCTGCACGGTCTGGGCGCCCGTCGCCTCCAGATCGGTGCGGGTCACGGTGACAAGGTTCGAGCCGACCGGGGCCACGCCCTTGATGCTCGATCCGGTAACGATGATTTCGGCGTCGGGCTTGGCTTCCTGGGCATAGGCCGAATGGGCACAGGCCAGAGCCACGGCAAGCACCGAGCTTTGCGCGATGAAACGCATCTTGAATTGCATGATTGTCCCCTCCCAAGGGCGTTGTCACTTGTTTATGAACTAACTGGTACATACATGAAGGGCGGGCGTCAATAGGTCTGCGCACCCGCCCTTTCGACCTCAATCGATTTTTACCCGCTCCACCGGGCCAAGCACGATCAGATAGGCCAGCGTGCCGATGATCCCCAGCGCGCCGATATAGGCCAGCGCGGCATAAAAGCTGCCCGTGGCGCCCACGGCAAAGCCGACCACCAGCGGGGTGATGATGCCAGCCAGATTGGTGAAAAAGTTGAACAGGCCCGCCGTCAGCCCCATCATCTCCTTGGGCGCGACATCGGACAAAAGCGTCCAGCCAAGCCCGGCCAGGCCCTGACCGAAGAAGGCCAGACTCATGACGGCGATGACGGCATTGTTGCTGTCCATATAATTGGCCGAAACCATGCTGGCGCAAAGCAGCAGGCCCGCGATGATCGGCACCTTGCGGCCAATCGTGGGCGAGCCAGTGGCGCGAATCAGCCAGTCGGAAAACACCCCGCCCAGCATCACCCCCGCCGCCGCCGCGATATAGGGCAGCGAGACCAGCCAGCCCGACTTGATGAAGGTCATGCCGCGTTCCTCGGCCAGATAGGACGGGAACCATGTCAGGAAGAAAACGAGGGTGGAATTGGAGCAGAACTGGCCGATCGAGGCGCCCGCGATCTGGCGCGTGGTGACCAGGCGGCGGACATTGGCCCAACTGAAAGCGATGGGAGCGGTGCCGCCGGAAAAGCCGCCGCCAGCGGCGATCAGGTCGATTTCGGCCTGATTGGCATTGCTGTCCTGCGGCTCGCGATAGAGGCGGTGGAACAGGATGGCAAAGGCGATGCCCAGCGCGCCCACCACGAAAAACAGCGAGCGCCAGCCATAATGGGCCAACATCCAGCCCAGCACCGGGATCAGCAGGCCAAGCCCGATATATTCGCCCACGGTATAAACGCCCGTCGCCTTGGCGCGCTCATTCTGGGGAAACCATGTCGAGAGGACGCGGCTGTTGGCGGGGAAGCAGGGCGCCTCGGCCAGACCCAGTGCGAGGCGGGCGGAAACAAGGCCCGCCACGCCCGTCGCCAACCCGTGCAGCGCCGTCATCGCCGACCACAGGCCCAGCGAGAGCGCATAAGTCAGCCGCGTGCCGAGGCGGTCCAGCACATAGCCGCCCGGAATCTGCGCCAGCGCATAGGTCCATGAGAAAGCGGAGAAAATCAGGCCCATCACCTCGGGCGTGATATGCAGTTCCTTGACCAGTTCCGGCTTTGCCACGCCCATCACCGAACGGTCGAGATAGTTGATCAGGGTCGCCGTGGAGATCAGCGCAAGGACGGTAAGGCGCTTGGTCGTCGGCTTCATTGCGCGCGCTCCCGCGCCCACATCACATGGCGCACGCCAAGCGGGTATCCATTAACGCCAAGGCCCGAGATGATGCCGGTCACCACCTGCGTCATGATCGAGTGGCTGCGCCATTCGGCCTCGCGGCGGTGGATGTTGCTGATGTGGACTTCGACCACCGGGCAATCGACCATTTTGAGCGCATCAAGGATCGGATAGGCGGCATAGGTGAAGGCGGCGGGGTTGAAGACGATGCCCGCATGGCCCTTGCGCGCGGCCTGGATCCAATCAACCGCTTCATGTTCCGCATTGGTTTGTCGAAAGTCGATTCGATAGTCGGTTCCGGCCACTTCGGCCTCACACATCGCCTGCACATCGGCCAGCGTTTCATGGCCATAGATATGCGGCTCGCGCTCGCCCAGCAAATTGAGGTTGGGCCCGTTGAGGACCAGAATCGTGCCACCCATGGCATGTCTCTCCCTTGTTTGGCCCCGGCATAATCGAAAGCGCTTGCCTTGGGAAGAATTATGTACGAACCAGTTCATAAATCAAAAGTGGGAGAATGTGATGCGATGGGGATTCGCCGGAATCGCGACTGCGCTCTTGTCAGGTGTCGCCTTTGCCCAAGCGCCGGGCGACTGGGCCACCTATGGCCATGACAAGGGCGGGCAGCGCCACTCGCCGCTAAAGGAGATTACCCCGGCCAATGCGGGCAATCTGGCCCCGGCATGGACCTATCACATGCGCCCGGCCACGCCCGCGACCACCACGGACGCCAATGCGGATGCGCAGCGCCGCGCGGAGGGCCTGCCTGATATGACCGCAGGCGGCGCTCCCGCTGGCCCCCGCGCCCGCCGCAGCCGTTTTGCCGGGTCCGAGGTCACGCCGCTGGTGGTGAACGGGCGGATGTTCGTGTCCACACCCTATGGCCGCGTGGTGGCGCTCAATCCTGATACGGGCGCGGAAATCTGGGCCACGACTATTCCCGGCCCCGGCCAACCGAGCTTGCGCGGCGTTGAATATTGGGCGGGCGATGCGCAAACGCCCCCGCGCATCGTGTTCGGCACGCGCGATGGCCGCCTGATCGCGCTGGACGCGGCGACCGGAGCCTTTGCGGAAGGGTTTGGCGAGCATGGCGTGGTCGAAATGAAAACGCCCGAGATCCTGGGCGGCAATGACGCCCGCTTCTACGGCATGACCAGCCCGCCCATCGTCTATGGCAACCTGATTATCACTGGCAGCGCGGTGCAGGAATTCCCGGCCAAGGGCGCGGCGGGCGATGTTCGCGCTTGGGACGCGCGCGATGGCCATCTGGTCTGGACCTTCCATTCCGTGCCGCGCAAGGGCGAGAAGGGTTATGACACATGGGCGCCGGGCAGCGCGGAAGGGCGCAGCGGGGTCAATGCATGGGGTTTCCTCAGCCTCGATGAGAAGCGCGGCATTGTGTACATGCCCTTTGGCGCGCCCACGTTTGACCGCTATGGCGGGGATCGGGCAGGGGACAATCTGTTCGGCACCTCGCTGGTGGCTGCCGATGCCAGGACAGGCAAATATCTTTGGCATTTTCAGGTGGTTCATCATGACATCTGGGATGGCGACCTGGAAGCCGCGCCCCTGCTGTTCGACGCCACGGTCAAGGGCAAAACGGTCCCCGCCGTCGCGGTGATCTCGAAATCCGCCCTGCTTTTCGTGCTGAACCGCGAGACGGGCAAGCCGATCTTCCCCATCGCCGAGCGCAAGGTTCCGGGCAGCGATGTGCCGGGCGAAAAACCATCGCCCACTCAGCCGTTCCCGCTGGTTACCCCGGCGCTGGGGCGCACCAGCTTTTCGATCAAGAATGACATCACCGACCTGACGCCGGAATTGCACGATACATGTGCCAAATGGATTGCCGACAATCAGATGGTCGAGGGACCGATCTATACGCCCGTCCATCTGGACAAGGTGACGATCAGCTTCCCCGGCCTGCTGGGCGGGGGCAATTGGGGCGGGGCCACCTATGACCCGGCGCAACGCCTGCTGGTGGTCAACACGCATGATCTGGGGCAGGCGACCAAACTGGTGCCGTCCAAGGGGCCCCTGCCGTTTGAGCGGGGCCAGCCTTCGGGTCGGTTTCGTCCCGACAATTCCCGCCTGCTGTGTCAGAAGGGGCCGTGGGGACGGTTGTGGGGCGTCGATATGACGACTGGCAAGATCCGCTGGCAGGTGCCTTTGGGCATTTCCGACGAGGCGCCAGAGGGCAAAAAACTGACCGGGCGGCCCAATATGGGCGGGGCCATCACCACGGCGGGCGGGCTGACCTTTGTGGGGGCGACCGATGATAACCGCTTCCGCGCCTTTGCCACGGCGACGGGCAAGATGGTGTGGGAGGTGAAGCTGGACGCTGCCGCCCATGCCACGCCCATGACCTATGCGGGCAAGGATGGGCGGCAATATGTGGCCATCGCGGCCACGGGGGGCACCTTCCTCGACAGCCCGCTGACATCGGACACGATCACTGCCTTTGCCCTTCCCGGAAAAGATTCTGGGCCAAAGAAGGATGCCGGACAATGAAAATCGCGCTTCGTATTGCCGCCTGCGCCGGTCTGGCGCTGATGCTTTCCGGCCAAACTCCGCCGCCTGCCGCGCCCAATGGCCCGCCGCGCACCCCGCCGCCCGGCTATCAGGATGTCTATGCGGGCAAGAAGCGCCTGCTGGTGATCGCCGATCTTTCGACCGGCAACCAGAGTGCGCATATGGCCGTCAGCCATGCCGTCTCCGTGATCGAGCAAATTGGGCGCGAGAGCGGGGCCTATGTCACCTTCATCCGCACCGACATGGACTGGATCACCAAGGGCGAGACCTGGGGCAAGTTCGACTATGCCAAGGGGGGGCCGAAACAGGCGAGGGGCAAGAACCTCGACTATTTCGACGCCGTGCTGTTCTACACCAACGGCGACACCACCCTCTCGCCCCAGCAGAAGCAGGACCTGCTCGATTACGTGGCCAAGGACGGCAAGGGCTTCATCGGCATCCACACTGCCACGGCGACGGCCACCAACTGGCCTGAATATGGCGAGATGCTGGGCGGGGTTTTCGATAACCACCCATGGATGATTTCCGACGCGAAGATCATCGTTGAGCGGCCCGGATTCCCCGCGATGAAGGCGTTGAAAACCGGCATGGTGCTGAAGGACGAGCATTACCAGATGCTGCCCAATCCCTATTCGCGCGACAAGGTGGATGTGCTGGCCCGCATCGACACGTCCAGCGTCAACATGGCCGCGCCCATGGTTCACCGCAAGGATGGCGATTTTCCGGTGGCGTGGATCAAATCCTATGGGCAGGGCCGCGTGTTCTATTCCGGCCTTGGGCATACGGACGCCAGTTGGGACGATCCGCGCATCCGCACGATGGTTTTGGAGGCGGTGAAGTGGGCGGTGAATGGGGGGGAGAAGCCGGTGCCGCATGGGATGAAGTGAGCGGGGGGGATTTATGCCTCCGGCGGGCAAAGGGCGGGGGCCCTTTGCAATCCCGTTAATGGGGTGGCGCAGGGGGCGCGGCGTTACGTTTGTGTGCCATGAATGAAAGCCTGCGGCGCTATTTGACGGCGCCGCAGGCTTTGAAAATTCCGAGGCCGCGTCCGACACCCATCGGCCGAACTCGTGGCGCAACATAGGCAGTCATGGGAGCGCGAGGGACGAGTCCCTCGCATTTAACCCTTACTTCCCCACCCCATAATTCTTCGCCAGATAGGCCACGATTACATCATAATCGGCGTCCGACACCTTGGCCCCCTTGCCGATCATCTGATCGACCACCTCGGCCCATTTGTCGGCGTCATAGCGCTTGCCGGCGACGATGGCGGGCGGGTGGCATGCGGCGCAGGCGGTCTGCACGGCGGCCTGTCCTTCGCCAGCGGGAAAGGAGGGCGCGGTATCCTGCGCCCTCAGTCCGCCTGCCAGCAGCGCGGCCATAATCGGCAGCGCCATCCATACAGGCTTCATTTCGCCGGACTCTTCTTGTCGAGGCGGGCGTGGAGGAAGTCGAACGTGGCGTTCATCGCGCGCAGGGTTGCCTCGCGGGTCTGCTCGGGGGTCTTGCCGATGAAGCTGTGATCGACGCCATCGATATAGATGCTTTCCACCGGCACGCCCGCAGCCTTCAGCTTCTCCTCGGCCAGATGCGATTGGGCGACGGGGACGGTCTTGTCCTCGACGCCGTGGATCAGCAGGAAGGGCGGGTCTTTGGCGTCGATATAGGTGTTGGGGCTGGCGGCGGCGAATTTTTCCGCCGTGCAGGGGCCATCGCAGCCCAGCAGTTTGCCCGCCGCGCCATCCTGTCCGCCGGGGCGGCCAGCGGAAAGTGCGGCGAAATCGAACACGCCGTACCAGATCGCGGCGGCCTGCACGCATTCGCTGCCCGGCGCGGCTTTGGTGCCGGGGGCGTCAAGCGAGGCGTCACCGCAGCTCAGCGCCGTCAGCGCCGAGAGGTGGCCGCCCGCCGATCCGCCCCAGATGCCGGTGCGGGTGGGGTCGATGCCAAAACGGGTCGCATTGCCCTTCAGGAAGCGCAGCGCCGCGCGGGCGTCCTGAACCTGTGCGGGGAAGGGCGCTTCGGCGGCGAGGCGATATTCGAGGCTGGCCACCACAAAGCCTTCGCCCGCCAGACGTGCCAGCGCGGCGGGAAAATCGGCCAGCGCCCCCGAATGGCGCGTATGCCCTGCCACCCAGCCGCCGCCGTGAATATAGAGCACCAGCGGCTTGGGCCCGACACTCTTGGGCGGCATATAGATATCGACGATCATCGGGCGATAGCCGGGGATGGTGGAATAGGTGACATCGGCAAGGCTGGTCACGCCGCCCGGCCACCCGGTGACATGCACCGGATAGTGATCCTCCAGCACCGGCTGGGCCGCCACGGGGAACACGCGCGGGGCGGGCTTGGCAGCCCCGGCATGCGCCGCGCCGGGCAGCGCCATGGCCAGCGCCAGGGTAAGAAGATATTTGCTCATGAGGCCCTCTCAGACTGTGTTATGTGAACCAGATAGTACACATCAGTCGCAAGGGCGCAACGGGGCGCGTGGCGCAAATTGTATCAGGCGTGGAAAACCCTGCTTATCCGACCTTCACCCAGCGCAGGACGCAATCGATGATCTGCACCCGGCGCCGCGCTTTTTGCGCGGATTCAGCAAAATCGACGCCGAAGTTTTGGCGGAAAGTGTACCGGTTGGATACGTTGTAGAAGGAGAGGGCCGAAATCGTCATATGCAGATCGACCGGATCGATCCCATCGCGAAACACGCCCTGATCTACGCCCTTCTTCAAAATCGCGCCCAGCGCGGCGATCACCGTGCGGTTGCGTTCGCGCATGCCGGGGATCTGGGCGATATGTTCGCCCTTGTGGACGTTTTCGTTCATGACCAGACGCACGAAATCGGGATGTTCGAAGTGATAGTCGAAATTGTGCCCGATGATCGCGCGCAAAGCCTGTTCAGGCGAGAGATCCTCAAACCGCGCCGCCTGTTCCTGATTACGGATCGTTTCATAGGCGCGTTGCAGCACGGCCTGATACAGCCCGTCCTTGCTGCCGAAATGGTAATAGATCATCCGCTTGGAGGTCTGCGTCTTTTCCGCGATCTCGTCGATCCGCGCGCCCGCCAGCCCTTTTTCGGAAAATTCGTGGCCCGCAACTTCGAGAATGTCTTCGCGCGTGCGCAGCGCGGTCAACTGGCGCTTGGAAAGACCCGTATTTTCCGATTGAGCCGTGCTGTCTTGCGTCACCTTGCCTGCAACTCCCGCGGGTCAGAGCGATCCCATGCCTGAACCATGATCGGCCTAGCCCAAGCGTTACCGCTTGTCATCCCCGTCGGGGTGGCAGGCGCCGGGCGGATGTGCCACAAGGGGGCATACTCTAGTCAGAAAGCCCGGTTAATTCATGGAAAATAGCTCGTCCTTGCTGCACGATGGTTTTCTGCTGCTTGGTTTTGCCATGGTATTTGTGCTGGTGTTCCGGCGGCTGGGATTGGGGGCCACGCTGGGCTATCTGCTGGCCGGCGCGGTGGTCGGGCCGCATGTGCTGGGCCTTGTGGGCGAGGCAGAGCAGAAGATGGGCTTTGCCGAACTGGGCATCACGCTGCTGCTGTTTCTGGTCGGGCTGGAATTGAACCCGGCGCGTTTGTGGAAGATGCGGCGCGATATTCTGGGGCTGGGCGCGATACAGGTGGTGGCCTGCGGCGCGGCGCTGGCGGGCTTTATCTATGTGGCCACGATGCTTTCGCCCACGGCGGCGCTGGCGCTGGGGATGCCGTTGGCGCTGTCGTCCACCGCGCAGGTCCTGCCGATGCTTCAGGCGGCGGGCCGTCTGCGCACCCCCTTTGGCGAGCGCACCTTTGCCATCCTGCTGTTTCAGGACCTCTCGATTATCCCGATGATCACCATCATCGCCACGATGAGCCGCAATCCGGCCGATGCCAATGGGCCTCCGGGCTGGCAATTGGGGCTGTATACGGTGCTGGCGATTGCGGGGCTGATCCTTGCCGGGCGCTATCTCATCCGTCCGCTGTTCCGCCTGATCGGCAATCTGGGCGAGCGGGAAATGTTCATCGTGGCAGCGCTGTTCACGGTGATGGCCAGCGCGGCGGTGATGGAACTGCTGGGGCTTTCCACGGCGCTGGGGGCGTTTATCGCGGGCGTGATGCTGGCGGATTCGCCCTATCGGCATGAACTGGAGGCCGATGTCGAGCCTTTCCGCTCGATCCTGCTCGGCCTGTTCTTCCTGGCGGTGGGCATGATGCTCGACCTGCACACCATTGCCGAAAGGCCGTTTTTCGTCATCGGTATGGCGCTGGGTCTGGTGGCCATTAAAACGCTGGCGATCTTTGCCATCGGCAAGATGTTCGGCATGAAGTGGCGCGGCGCTCTGGCGCTGGGCCTGTTGCTCAGCCAGGGCGGCGAATTCGGCTTCGTGCTGTTTACGCAGGCCCAACATGCACTGTTGATCGCGCCAGAGGCAGCCAGCCTGTTCGGCGCGATTGTCACCGTCTCGATGGCCACCACGCCTTTCCTGATGAAGGCCACCAAGCGGATGCGCGAAGAGCCCGCCATGGCGCAGGGCGAGCGCGCCGGGCCGGAAAATGCGGACCGCGCCGCCGCCATCGTCGTGGGCTATGGCCGCTTTGGCCAAAGTGTGGCCCAGATGCTGAACGCCAGCGACATATCGGTGACCATGATCGACACCGATATCGAAATGATCGACATCGCCAGCAGCTTTGGCGCCAAGGTCTATTTCGGCGACGGCACACGGCTCGACCTCCTGCGTCTGGCCGGGGCCGAGGATGCCAGCATGATCCTGTTCTGCATGGATGGCGACCAGCTTTCGGCCGATGCGGTCGAGGCCGTCCATCACGCTTTCCCCGAGGCCAGTCTCTATGTGCGCGCCTATGACCGGCGCGCGGTGATCCGGCTGAAGAAATCGCCCGCCTCGCGGATCGTGCGCGAGGTGATGGAATCAGCGGTCAAGATGGCGCGCCTTGCGCTGGAGGACAGCGGGGTAAGCATCGAGGCGATTAACCGCGCCGAGGAAGTGTACCGCGCCAATGACCGCGAGCGGTTAAAGATCCAAATCGAGGCGGGCGACGTGCGCGCCGCGCGCGGCATGATGATCGTGCGGCCATCGGGCGAGGAGTAAGCCGAACCATCGATGCGTTTATGCAATCCTTTATGTAAGGGATAATGATAGCGCTTGCATAAATGGGCTGTGCGCCATATCGATGGACGCCATGAAACAGACTCGCGCCGATTTTGATCCTGCCGCCCCCGAAGATTTTGACAGCGCCCATGCCGAATACGCCCGCCTGCGCGCGCAATGCCCGGTGGCCCATGCCACGGAACTGGGCGGTTTTTGGGCGCTGACCAAATATGAGGATGTAAAGCGGGCGGCGTCTGATTATGCCGCCTTCACCACGACGGTGCAGAATGTGGTGCCCAAGGTGGCCTTTACCGGGCGGCGGCCTCCGCTCCATCTCGATCCGCCCGAACACACGCCCTATCGCAAGGCGCTTAACCCCTTGCTTTCGCGCGAGAGATCCGAGGCGCTTGAGCCGCGCGCACGCGAATTGACCCGCGCTGCGCTGGCCCCCCTGGTGGCGCGGGGCGGGGGCGATATCTGCATCGAGTTTTCCTCGCATTTGCCGGTGCAGATCTTTGGCGAATGGATGCGGATGCCAGGCGAATGGCTCGAAACGCTCCACCGGCAGGGGCGCGAATTCGTGCTGGCGGTGCATTTGAACGATCCCGACAAGATGAAGGAAACCAGCCTGCGCCTCTATGACATGGCGCGCGCATTGATCGCCATCCGCCGCGAACATCCCGAAGATCCGGCGCTCGATCCCACCACTGCCCTGCTGGAGGCGCGGCATGAGGGGCAGGGATTGCCCGATGAACTGATCGTGGGGTCGGTGCGGCAAATTCTGTTGGTGGGCATTGTCGCGCCGCTGGTGATGGTGGGCAATATGGCGGTGCATCTGTGCCGCGACCGCGCGTTGCAGGACCAGTTGCGCGCGAACCCCGACCAGATCCCGGCGGCGGTTGAGGAGTTCCTGCGCCTCTATACCCCTTATCGCGGCTTTGCCCGGACGGCGGTGCAGGACATTGAAATTCGAGGTGAAAAGATCTGCGCGGGCGAGGCGGTGGCCTTGCTCTACGGCTCGGCCAACCGCGATGAGGAGGTGTTTCCCGATGGCGACCGGTTCATCCTCAACCGCCCCAACATTGCCGAGCATCTCGCCTTTGGCCGCGGGCCGCACAATTGTCCGGGGCTGCATCTGGGACGGATGGAATTGAAGGTTGCGCTGGAGGAAATCCTTGCCGCCACTCCCAACGGTTTCGAACTGGCGGGCGAGATCGCGATGAGCCGCTGGCCCGAAATCGGCGCGCTGTCGGTGCCGCTGCGCTTCCTCTAAACGCGGCGCAGCAGGACCGAGAGATTGTTGGCGGGCATGGGCAGAACCGTCTCGACCCGCAGCCCGTGCCGGGCCGCGCAAGCGCTGACATCCTCCAGATCGCGCAGGCCCCATTCCGGATTGCGCGCCCGCAGATCCGCATCAAACGCCGCATTGCTGGGCTCCAGCGCCACCCCCGCGCGGCGATAGGGACCATAGAGATAGAGCAATCCGCCCGAAGGCAATATCGCCCCCGCGCCGCGCATCAACCCCTGCGTGGCGGCCCATGGGCTGATATGGATCATGTTGATGCACAGGATCGCATCGGCTTGCATTATCGGCCATTCCCCCGCCGCATCCAGCGCCAGCGGCGGCGCAACATTGTCCAGCCCCTCCGCCGCCGTCCATGCCGCAATCGAGGCGCAGGCATCGGGCGAGGGATCAGAGGGCTGCCAATGCAAATCGGGCAGGGCGCGGGCAAAATGCACGATATGCTCGCCCGACCCGCTGGCCAGTTCCAGCACCACGCCCGATCGCGGCAGCGCATCGCGCAGCACGTTGAGGATCGGATCGCGATTGCGCGCGGCGGCAGGCGCGATACGGCGCAGGTCTTGGCTGGTCATGCGCCCTGATTAGACGGCGCGCATTGCGCCTGCCAAGCCCTTATGCCCGCTGCATCAGCCATTCCCTGTCAATCGCATCGCATGGGCCTCGCGATACAGGTCATCGCGGAAATCGGGATGGGCGATGGCGATGAGAGCCTGCGCACGCTCGGCCAGCGTTTTGCCCTTCATATCGGCCACGCCATATTCCGTGATCACCAGATGCGTATCATTGCGCCCTGTTGTTACCGGTCCCGACAGGCGCGGGGTGATGCGCGAGATCGTGCCGCCCGCTGCTGTGGAATGGCATGCGATGATCGATTTGCCCCCCGCCGACATATAGGCGCCGCGCACGAAATCGACCTGGCCCCCGGTGCCGGAAAATTGCCGCCCGGCCACGAATTCGGAATTGCATGCGCCGTGGAAATCGACCTGCGTGGTGGCATTGACCGAGACGACGCGATCATTGCGGGCGATCACGGCGGGGTTGTTGACATATTCGACCGGGAAAGCCTGCGCGGCGGGATTGTCGTCGATGAAATCATAAAGCGCCCGGTCGCCCAGCGCGAAGGTGAAGATGGTGGCGCCGGTATGGGTCTGCTTGGCCGAATTGTCGGCCACGCCCCGGCGCACCAGTTCGGCAAGACCGGGGGTTATCAGCTCGGTATGGATGCCAAGGCGGCGATGGTGGTGCAGCCCCGCACAGACCGCATCGGGCAGCGCGCCGATCCCCATCTGCAAACACGCGCCATCGTCGACCAGCCCCGCAATGATCTCGCCAATGCGGATATCGACCGGAGACAGAGGCGCAGGCGGCACTTCGACCAGCGGCGCGTCATTTTCCAGCAGCGCGGCCACATCCGACAAAGGCACGCGGCAATCGCCCCGCACGCGCGGCATATGGCGGTTCACCTCAAAGACGATCCTCGCCCCCGGCTTGCGCGCCACGGCCAGCGCATAATCGGTGTTGGTGCCAAGGCTGAAGAACCCCTCGTCATCCATGGGCGAGACGGTGGCGATCAGCGTATCGACGCCGACATGTTCGACCATGGAGCGCGGGATCTGGCTGAAATGGGATGGGATGTAATCGACCAGGAACTCATCGCCCCCGCGCCCTTTATCCAGCATGCGTTCGACGCCGCTGTGGAAATAGCTCATCGGGATCAGGCGGTCGGTCAGTTGCGGGTCAAAGATGGTGCGCCCGGCAATCGCGGTGCAGAGCATATAGTAAAAGCGTATGTCGCGCGCCGTGCCCGCCCGCGCTCGATCGGCCAGAGCATGCAGCAATAGCGGCGGCGCCCCTGCGCCCAAGGACAGCGCAACCCGCGCCCCGTCGGGGATCATCGCGGCGGCCATGGCCGGGGTGGTCAGGCGGGCGCGATATTGCGCATTCAGATCCATCATCACCGTCTCATCCTCTTGCGCCCCGGTTCGGCGGGGTCTGCATCACAGACTAGAGACAGAGGCGCGCTCGGCCAAGGGCTGCGATGGGGCGATCATACCCGACCATCGGATTATTGGGATTTGCGTCGCCATAGAATAATCTTGCAATTGTTTGCCTGTGGCCCGAGAAGGCCCGATCCTTCGCCAGAAAGCGCCCATCAGGCATGAGCAGAATTCGCAATATCAAGGAACTGGCCGATCTGGCCGGAGTGTCGACAGGTACGGTTTCGCGCGCGCTGGCAGTCTCGACCCTGATCAGCCTCAAGACGCGCGAACGGATTCAGGCGCTGGCCAAGGAGCATGGATTTCGGCCCAATCTGCTGGCGCGCAATTTGCGGATTCAGCGTACGAACACCATCGGCGTGCTGATCCCGCTGGGCCATGAAACAGCCCAGCATCTGACCGATCCTTTCTTCATCACCATGCTGGGCCTGCTGGCCGACAAGCTGACCGAGCGCGGCTATGACCTGCTGCTCAGCCGCGTGATCCCCACCGACAGCGCGTGGCTGGACCGGATTGCCACCTCGGGGCGCGTCGATGGCTTGATCGTGATCGGGCAGTCGGATCAGGCCGCCACGATTGACGCGGTGGCCAAGGATTACCGGCCGCTGGTGGTCTGGGGCGGCTATGATGCCGATCAGGTGCATTGCAGCGTGGGCAGCGACAACCGCAAGGGCGGCGATCTGGCGGCCAGCCATCTGATCGCGCAGGGTTGCCGCAAGATCGCCTTTTTCGGCGATCCCAAAACGCGCGAGATCGAGCAGCGTCTGCAGGGCGTGCGCGATGCTCTGGCCCGCGCCGGTATGGGCGAGCCGCATATTGAGCCCGCGCATCTGACCGATGATGAATTCGGGCCGGAAATTGCCGGTTTTCTGGGGCAGGCCGCCGATGGACCAATCGGCATCGTGGCAGCCTCGGATGTGATCGCGCTCAAGACCTTGCGGGCGATGGCGGTGATGGGCCTGTCGGCGCCGAATGATGTGCGTGTGATGGGCTATGACGGGCTGACCATCGGCGAGCACACCGTGCCGCAGCTCTCCACGATCTGTCAGGATCTGGTGCGCGGCGCCGAGCATCTGGTGGATATGCTCGTGCGCCGCATCGCGGGCGAGGACACGCAAAGCGTGGTGATGGAACCGGAACTGGTCCTGCGCGCATCAGCCTGAGTTAAATACCCAGCGCCACCGCCAAAGCGCCCAAGAGGCCCGAATTGTCACCCAGCGCGGGGGCGACGATCACCTCGGCCGGATTGCCCACGAAATAGCCCGCGCCGCTTTGCGCGGCCATGGTGCGGACTTTGTCCAGCAGGCCGGGCGTGGCCGTGACCCCGCCGCCCATGACGATGCGGGCCGGATCCATGATCGCCTGAAACGTGACGGCGGCCTGCGCCAGATACCATGCGATGATGTCCGCGCCCGGATGGCCCTCGGGCAATTCGGAGAGCGAGACGCCCCAGCGCGCGATGATCGCCGGGCCGCAGGCCAGACCTTCGAGGCAATCGCCGTGGAACGGGCAATGCCCGGCAAAATCCACATCCTGAGGATGACGGGGCATACGGATATGCCCCATTTCCGGGTGCGACAGGCCATGCAGCAGCCGCCCATCGGAAACAAAACCGCCGCCAACGCCCGTGCCGATGGTCAGATAAAGCAGCGAACCGGCCGCCTTCCCCGCGCCCCAGCGCGCCTCGGCCAGAGCCGCGCCGTTCACATCCGTTTCCAGCCCCACGCGGCAGCCAAACGCGCGCGCAAACGGCCCGGTCAGGTCCGCACCGCTCCAATGCGGCTTGGGCGTGCGGGTGACATGGCCCCATGTGGGCGAGGCGCGGTTGAGGTCCAGCGGTCCAAAGCTGGCGATGCCGATGGCCTCGGGCTTGAGGCCTTGCTCGCGAAACCAGCCGATGGTGGCGCCCAGCGTTTCCTCGGGCGTGGTGGTGGGGATGCGGTGGCGGGCATAGATCGTGCCCTCTTCATCGGCGATGCCCGCTACGAATTTGGTGCCGCCCGCCTCGATCAGGCCATATTGCGCCATCTTATGCCCCCTTTACCCCAGCCTGATCTATCCATGCCCGATCGCCATCCAGCGCGATGCGGAATGTGGGTGCAGGCGTACCGCCAAAATGGGCGCGCCGCCATGCCGGATCGTCCACTTTCGTTTGCGCGGTGCAGGCGGGATAGTCGATAAAGCCCCAGACATCGAGATCGGCATCCACCCACCAGCTATAGGTCTGGAACGGCGCTTCATCGGGATTGGCCGCGACTAGGCCGGTGCCGTTGAGCGGACGCCAAGGCCCCAGCACATTCTCGGCCACCGCGCCATAGACGCCATTGGGGCCGGAGGGGCCATCGGGGGCAAAGACCTTACGCTGGGTGGACCAGAACAGGTAATAATGCCCGCCGCGGTGGATGAGGAGCGGGCGCTCCTGCTCATTGTTCAGCCCATCGGCGCTCAGGATCGGGGGCAGGATTTCCCAGTCGGTCAGCGCCTCATTGGTGGCCTGCGCAATGCCGATGCAGCCGTTGAAGGCATGGGTCGATAGTTGGAGCGAGCCGGTAAAGACGATATAGGTCGCCCCATCCTTGGGATCGCGGAAATGGGCCGGATCGCGGAAACCCTTGATGAAGCCCGGCGCGCCCTCGCGCTGGTTGACCAGCGTGTAATTCACGTTGTCGGCAATGATATTCTCATGCGGGGGGCTCCATCCGGTGATGGTGAAATCATCGGTGTTGAGCTTTCCTTTGGTCTGAAACAGGCGCTGGGCAAAAGAGCGGGTTTCCTCGCCCGGATAGCCCGCGACCGTGTAGAACAGAGTGACTTCTGCGCTTTCCGGATGCCACAGCGCGCTGCCTGCCCATTCGCGGCTGCCGGGGTTGAACCCGTCGGGCAGAGCATGGCCATGGTCGCGCCAAGTGCCATCGGCCGCATGGGTCATGAGGCGGATGCGCACGATGTCATGGCGCGCCTCCGGATCGGGCAGGGCGGGGGCGCACAGCACGAACCACAGGCTGGCCCCGTCAAACAGGGTCGTGCTGCCATCGGCATTCTGCAGCGGCCAGAGATCCCACAGGTCAATGCCGGGCAGGATGGGGTGAACATCGGCCGGATCGATCAGCGGAATGGTATTTTGCGCGGACGGAACAATCGCGCTGACATGCTGCGCGCGCCACGTGGAAATCGAGGGGGGAACGCTGGGCTGCGTCACGGTCATTCTCTCCCGGTATATCTGGCCATTTCGGGCTTGTAGGTGATGATTGCTGAATAGGCAATCGTTTGCATTCTTATGCACGAGGCTTGGATCAGCGCGCGGTCAATTCATAGACCAGCACTTCCTCGCCCTTCATCGGGGGCAGGGGCAGACCCATCCGGGCCAGCCACGCACCGTCCATGTCGACCGCCGCCGTGCCATCGCGCGTCAACCGATAGCGCCGTGCAGGATCGACCATGTCGAGGCGCAGATGCGGTTGATGGCGCATGGTGGTCGGCGCGGTGCGGGTGACGATCAGCAGCAGCTGGTCCTCATCGCCATGTGCCTGCCAGACCACGCTGTCGCCCGCTTCGCCCTGCCACAAGCGGCCATGGTGCAGGCGGTCGCGCAGGGCTTTGTAGCGGGCGATGGTGGCGGCCAGATCGTCCGTTTCGGCCTGGGTCAGTTTGCGCAGGTCAAGCTCGACCCCGAAATGGCCGGGCAGGGCGACGCCCGCGCGGAAGGGCATCGACTGCATCCGCCCCGTTGAATGGGCCGGGCAGGCGCCGACATGGCTGCCCATCACCTCGGGCGGCATGAATTGCAGAAAGCCGCGCTGGATCGAGACGCGGCTGATTGCGTCGATACAGTCGCTTGTCCAGAAACGATGCGTATGGGCGATCACGCCCGCATCGATCCGCCCGCCGCCGCCCGCGCAGCTTTCGATTTCCACATCGGGGAAGGCCGCGCGCAGGCGCGCCATCAGCTCATAGGTTCCAAGCACTTGGGCGCGGAACTTCGCGCTGTTTCCGGCATGGGTCAGGTCGCGGTTGTGATCCCATTTCAGATAGGAAATCGGCAATTTGCGCAAATGCTGCGCCACCGCATCAAACAGATAGTCGCGCACCTGCGGCAGGCTCATATCCAGCACGAGTTGGTTGCGCGCGCCCAGCAAGGGGCGGCCCGCGATATGCAGCGCCCAATCGGGATGGGCACGGTAAAGATCGCTGTCGGGGTTGATCATTTCGGGTTCGACCCAGAGGCCGAATTCCATGCCCAGATCGACCACATGGCGCGCCAGAGGCATCAGCCCATCGGGATATTTGTGTGCATCGACCACCCAGTCGCCCAGCGAAGAGGTGTCATCATCGCGCCCCTTAAACCAGCCGTCGTCCAGCACATAGCGCTCGATCCCCACGCGCGCGGCGGCATCCGCCAGTTCTTTCAGCGCATCGAGATCATGGTCGAAATAAAAGCCTTCCCACGTGTTGAGATGGACCGGACGGGGCTTCATCACACCATCGGGCCATGTCATCCGCGTTCGGATCGCGCGGTGAAAGGCCCATGACACGCCATTGGCCCCTTCGCCTGAAACGCTGGCGAGGATCTCGGGCGTGGTCACGCTCTGGCCGGGCGCGAGGCGCATTTCGCCCGGCGCCAGCGCCTCGCCCATGGTCCATTGATGGCGGCCGTCGTCCAGCCACTCGATGGATTGGATGTGGTTGCCGCTCCACGCCAGTTGTGCGCCATAGGCCGCGCCATCCGCGCAGGAAACGATCGCGCCGGGGAAGCAATCATGGCTGGTCAGGCCACGCCGGTTCTCGCGCCGCCACTGGCTGCGGGTCAGCGCATCGTCGATGGCGACAAATTCGCTGTTATGCCGCCCGCCATAGGATCGCACGCGGTCCGCATCGGCGGGCAGGGGCAGATTGCCCGAGGCCAGAAAGCCGACCTCCAGCACGTCATCGCCCGCATTGGTCAGCGTGGTGGAGAGCGTGAGCGTGTCCGTCGCCGGATCGAGGCGGGCGGTGATGGCCACGGCGATCCGCGCCACATTGTCCGCCATGTGGAAGATCACGCCATCGGCGATCTTTTCCACGCGCATTGCGGTGATCGCCTGCGCCCAATCCTGTCCGGCGCGGCTGGCCACCAGGGCGCTTGGCCCGAACCAGCCCATGCCCATGGTGGGAAAGATCGACAGCGGCTGGTCGAAATGCAGCGAGAAGCTGGGTTCGGGCCGCGTATCACGCAGGGGGGCGGGCGGCACCACGCCATCGGGCAGGCGCGGGCCCCAATAGCGCCAGAGCGCCGCCTCATCGGGCCGCACTTCCCAGATGGCCGTGCAGGCGGGCGAATGGAGCGTGACGAATTCAGGCGGCACGGCGATTGTCCTCGGGAACGTCACGGACGCGGATCATGGTCAGGCCCGCGCAGAACAGGAGAAGGGCGGCAAAGCTGATCGCATGGCGCGGATCGGCGTTCAGCACATGGCGATAGATCCAGCCGAAGGTCAGCCCGTTGATGAGCATGGGCAATACGATCATCATATTGAAAATGCCCATGTAAACCCCGGTCCTTTCGGCCGGGATGGCGCGGGCCAGAATGACATAGGGGTTGCCCATGATGCTGGCCCAGCCAAGGCCGAGGCCCAGCGCCGGGATCATCAGCGCAAGGTGGCTGCCCAATTCAGGCATGGCCAGCGTGGTGAAAATGGCCGGGGCATGGGCCGATCCCGGGCCGACGCCGGGCAGCATCAGCAAGGACAGCGCGCAAAGCATCAGCGCCACCATATGCATCCGCGATGCGCCAAACCGCCGCGCCAGAGGCACCATGGCAAAGGCCGCGCCAAAACCGATCAGATTATAGAAGGCCCCCAGTTGCTGGGTGGTCAGCACCGCATCGCGGAACAGGGCGCTGGTCTTGTCCGCCGTACCAAAGGCCGAGCGGCCGATGGAAAGCGCGGCATAGGACCAGTAAATCGAAAAACCATACCATTGAAACAGGCTCATCCACGCCATTTGCCGCATCGCGCGGGGCATTTCGACGATGGCCTGAACGATCTCGCGCAGGGCGGCCCCGGCGGTCTTTTCACTGGCCGCGATGCGTTCGCGTTCGTCGGGTGTGGTGGGCAATTCGGGCACGCGCAGCACCGACCACAGGATCGTGCAGATCGACAGGACCGCGCCGATCAGGAAGGAAATATGCGTGATCGTGGGGATATTATGCGCATCCACCGCATTGCGATCCACCCCGAACCAATAGACCAGGATCGAAGGGCTGAGAAAGGCCATGCATTGCGCAAGGCCGGTAAAGGCGCTCTGGCTGAGAAAGCCGATCTCATGCTGATCGGCGTTCAGCCGGTCGGAGACATAGGCGCGATATGGCTCCATTGTGGTGTTATTTCCTGCATCCAGCAGCCACAGCAGGCTGGCCGCCATCAGCAGGCTGGAGGAATGCGGCATCAGGAACAGGCCAAGGCTGCACAGGATCGCGCCGATCAGGAAATAGGGCGTGCGGCGGCCAAAGCGCGAGTCGGTCCGGTCGCTCATCGCGCCTACCAAAGGCTGGATCAGCAGCCCCGTCATCGGCCCTGCCAGCTGCAGGATCGGCAGGCTGGCCTCATCGGCGCCCAGCCACGAATAGATCGGCACCATATTGCCCTGCTGCAGGCCAAAGCTGAATTGCAGCCCGAGAAAACCCAGGTTCATTTCAACAATGCGCAGCAGCGACAGATGGGGCTTTCGGGCGTCTGTGCGGGCCGGGTGAGCAACCAGATCGGCGGGGGCGGCGTGGGCCATGGGCATCCTTTCCTGACGCCCTCTTCGTGGGGCTGACTCGTTCTTGCTCCATTGGCTTAGCCTGTGTCACGAGGAAGTGCAACAATCGTTTGCATAGATTTGTCGCACTTTCCGATTCGCGGGCTGTTTTATGTGTCGGTGGGGTGGAGCCAGAGCTCTGTCGGGCTGGGCGATCTGATCCTGTCCGGAGGGATTAGTGCCTAACCCGCAGCTTGCCTTGTCGTAACTTTAACGCGCGCGCGTGAGGGTGTAAAACCATGTTTCAAATCGATCCCGGATGATGAGGGCCGGGGTTGGTGTAGCCGATTTGCCACAGGAAAGGAAAAGTCAGAACCACAAATGCACTCGATTGCAAAACCTATTGCAACCGATTGTTTTGGGGTTTAGAGGGATTTTTTATGAGCTGCCCGGAAGAACCCGGGGGCGTTCCATACCTCTTGGGGGAGGATCAGATCATGAAATCAGTTTTCAAGTCGTGCGTATCGTTTGCCGCGTTGAGTCTGGCCAGCCTTTCGGCCCCTGCCATGGCGGCGGATGCCGCATCGGGCGACAAGCCGGATGACTCGCAGGCCATCGTCGTTACCGCTTCCAGCGCGGGCAAGACTGCGCAGAACAGTTCGATCTCGGTCTCGCAGCTCAGCCAGGAAGCGATCACCAATTTCACCCCGCGTTCGCAGGCCGAAGTGCTGCGCTCCATTCCCGGTCTGAATGTGCAGGATACTGCCGGTCCGGGCGGCAATGCCAACATCGGCGTGCGCGGCATTCCGGTTTCCACCGGCGGTTCGGAATATGTCGGCCTTCAGGAAGATGGCCTGCCGGTTGTGCTGTTTGGCGACATGCAGTTCGGCAACAATGACTATTGGGTCCGCTTTGACAACAATGTGGACCGCGTGGAAGCGGTGCGCGGCGGCAGCGCTTCGACCTTCTCCAGCCAGGCGCCGGGCGCGGTCATCAACTATGTGTCCAAGACCGGCACCAAGGAAGGCGGCGAAATCGGCCTTTCCACCGCGCTCAACTATCGCGAATTCCGTCTCGATTTCGATTATGGCGGCAAGATCAGCGACACCGTGCGCTATCACCTTGGTGGCTATGTGGTCGATGGCAACGGGCCGACCCATCTGCCCTACACCGCCAGCAAGGGCTATCAGATCAAGGGCAACATCACCAAGGACATCGCTGACGGCAAGGGCTATATCCGCCTGAACTTCAAGCGCCTTGATGATCAGGAGCCGACCTTCACCTCGATGCCCGCACTGGCCACGCTGTCGGGCAATACGATCACCGGCTTCTCGCCATTGCCCGGTGTGGACGCTCGCCAATATGCTTCCACCGGCATTTATAACCGCAATTTCAATGTCCTGGCGGCCAATGGCTCGCTCCAGAATGTCCAGATGCAGGGCATCCATCCCGTCTCCACGGCGGTGGGCGGAGAGTTTCACTATGAATTCTCGCCCCTCTTCACGCTGGATGAAAAGATCCGCTGGACCGATATGAGCGGCACGTTCAGCAACCAGTGGACCGGCGAAATGGCCACCAGCAGCCTGCTGGGTCAGACCATCGGCGGCGTGAACGGCACAGCGGATGCGCGCACGATCGGCGCGATCAAATATGCCGCCGGTCCGCTGGCCGGACAGGCTTACACCGGTGCTTTCCTGTCGAACAGCGCGCAGGCCTATGTCAACATGAAGGATGTAGGCAGCCTGGCCAGCGATCTGACGCTCAAGAGCAAGTTTGATGTGAAGGGCGCCAAGGTCAATATCCGCGCGGGCTGGTTCCATATGCGCCAGAACATCTCGATGGATTGGCGCATCAATAACGCGACCCAGACGCTGAACAGCAATGGCAATCCGGTGCCGCTCAACCTTTACACCGCCGCTGGCGCCCAGCTTACCGCCAATGGCGTGACGGGCTATAACAACCAGTGGGGCGGCTGCTGCGGCGGGCGCAGCTATGATGTGGCTTACACCGACGATGCGCTCTACCTCGAAGGCGAAACCGATATTGGCCGCCTGAACCTCTCGGCCTCCTATCGCCGCGATATGCTTCAGGCTGACGGCGTGTCCTATGGCACCACGCAGACCGGCACGATCACGGTTACCGATGCTTTGGGCAGCGCCACCCTGCCGACCTGGAACACCTCCTCGGTGGTGGCGGACCGGTTGAACTACACGAAGAGCTATTCCAGCTGGTCGCTGGGCGCGCTCTACAAGCTGACCGACAACACCAATGTCTTCGTCCGCGCCAGCAGCGGCGGCCGCTTCAATGCCGACCGCATGCTCTATGGCGGCAACAGCTTCACCGCCGATGGCAAGCTGACGGCGGGCGGCGACCACCTCGCGGTCAACACCGTGACGCAGCAGGAAGTGGGCGTGAAGCACAACGGCAGCATCGGCGGCGCGCGCTATCACGTGGAAGCGACCTATTACCGCGCGCAGGTGAAGGAATCGAACTACGATTTCACCGCCATCAGCCGTGGGCAGAACCCGTTCACCGACACGATCTATCACTCCAGCGGCGTCGAGCTTTCGGGCAATGTCCGCTACGGCGATTTCGCGATGAACGGCTATGTGGTCTATACCGACAGCAAGGACACCAAGACCAATCTGACCCCGATGGCCATGCCCAAGTGGACCTTCCTGGTCTCGCCCAGCTATGACATGGGCAAGGCGGCGATTGGTGTAAGCGTTTCGGGCCAGTCCGATTTTTCGATCGGCACGATCACGGCGCCCGGCTCGGTCTTTGCCAATGGCTATGTCAAGGTTCGCCCGATGGACAATGTGGAAGTTGGCTTCAACGTCAACAACCTGTTCAACACGCTGGGCTATCGCGCCAACAATGGCAGCCTTCAGGCACGCGGCGCCGGCGGGTTGACGGCCAATCAGGCGATCTTCGACAATTCGGCCATGCTGGGCCGCACGATGACCGCCTCGGTGAAGTACAAGTTCTGATCTGACCGGCCATAACAGGCCGCAGCAAGAGAAACGGGGAGGCGGGCACGGAAGGACACTTCCGGCCCGCCTTCTTTTTGGTCTAGAACAGAGAAACAAGGGAGAAGACGATGGGCGATTCCGATCGGAAAATCCGCAGGATTCTGGTGGTGGGCGGCGGCTCGGCGGGCTGGATGGCGGCCGCGATGCTGGCCAATGCGCTCAGGCAAAATTGCGCGATCACGCTGATCGAAAGCGAGGAGATCGGCACCATCGGCGTCGGCGAGGCGACCATCCCGCCCATCCGCATCTTCAACGAAACGCTGGGCATCGACGAGCGCGAGTTCATGGCCGCCACCAAGGGCAGCTTTAAACTGGGCATCGAATTTGTCGGCTGGGGGCGTGAGGACAGCCGCTATTTCCACCCCTTTGGCCCGCATGGCCGCAATTTCGACATGGTGCCGCTGCATCAATATTGGCTGAAAGCGCGGATGGCGGGGGATGACACGCCGCTCGATGATTATTCGATGGCCTGGCATATCGCGCGCGCCGGGCGCTTTTCCCACCCTTCGCCCGATCAGCGCAGCGTGCTCTCCACCTTTGAATATGCCTATCATTTCGATGCGGGCCTCTACGCCCGCTTCTTGCGCGCCTATGCCGAAAAGCGCGGTGTTACGCGGATCGAGGGCAAGATTGCCGATGTCGGGCTGAACGGCGAAACCGGCTATGTGCGCGATGTGACGATGGCGGATGGGCGCGTCATCGAGGCTGACCTCTTCATCGACTGCTCCGGCTTTCGCGGGCTGCTGATCGAGGGAGCGCTCAAGACCGGCTATGAGGACTGGTCGCACTGGCTGCCCTGTGATCGCGCGGTGGCGATGCCCTGCGCCCATCCCAAGGCCGATCCCAACCCCACGCCTTATACCCGCTCCACCGCGCGCGAGGCGGGCTGGCAATGGCGGATTCCGCTGCAACATCGTATCGGCAACGGCTATGTCTATTGCAGCGACTTTATGGAGGATGACCGCGCCGCCGAGTTGCTGAGCCAGCGCCTCGATGGCGAGGCTTTGGGCGATCCGCGCCATGTTCGTTTCACCGCAGGCCGCCGCCGCCAGCATTGGAACAAGAATGTCATCGCGGTGGGCCTCTCCTCGGGTTTCCTCGAACCGCTGGAATCGACCTCGATCCATCTGATACAGGCCAATATTTCCAAGATCCTCGCGCTGTTCCCCGACAAGGATTTCGATCCCGCCACCCGCGATGAATTCAACCGCATTGCCCATGGCGAGATGGAGCGCATCCGCGATTTCATCATCCTGCATTACAAGCTGACCCAGCGGCAGGACAGCGAGTTGTGGCGCTATGTTTCGGCCATGGATATTCCCGATACGCTGGCGCTGAAGATCGAGCATTTCCGCCGCCATGGCCGCTTGATCGCGCGCGAGCTTGATCTGTTTGCGCCGCCCTCGTGGCTGGCGGTGCATGTGGGGCAGGGGAATATCCCGGAGGGCCTCGACCCGCTGATCGACTATCGCGGCATCGATGCGCGCGACTGGCTGGGCAAATTGCGCGGCGCGATGGCGGCCGAGGCGGCGCGTATGCCGATGCATGGCGCGGTTCTGGCCCAGCATTGCGCGATGTCATGAGTTCGATCGCGATCCAGTGGCGGGATCGCGCCCGCGTGCTGCGCTCGATGCAGCGCATGATCGAGGCCGACGAGGCCATGGCGCAGGCCCATGCGCTGGCGCCCGATGATCGGTTGATCGCCTTTCTTCACGCGCAATCGCGCTATGAACTGGGCTACCCTGCTGCGGATCTGTTTGCGCAGGTCTGCCGCCTGTGGCCCGACAATCCCGACGCCCTGCGCAATCAGGCCATGGCGCTGGCCGGCGAGGGGGATGTTGGCGGGGCGGTCGATCTGCTCTCCGCTGCGCTGGGGCAAGATCCGCAATGGCTGGATGGGCATCGCGTGCTGGCATCGCTGCGCTGGGTGGCGGGTGATGCGCAGGATTTCGATGCTTCCTATGCTGCGGCCGCGCGCGCGCATCCCCGCGCGCAGGGTCTGTGGTTGGGCTGGTTTTCCGCCGTGGCGCAGCACCGTGACTGGCCCCGCGCCTGCGCCATTCTGGACGAGGCCGAGCGCCATCTGGGCCAGACCAAGCCCCTGACCGAGGCGCGCCTGTTCATCGCCAGTGAAAGCGGGAATGGGGCTGAAACCGCGCGCCTGCTGGCCGCCACATCGGCGTGGGACGATCCCTTTATCCAGATCGCCCGCATCCGCGCTGCCCTGCGGGCGGGTGATCCTGCGCGCGCGCTCTCCATCGCCCTGCCTTTGGCGCAGGCCGCTCCCGGATCGCCGCTGGCGGGGCAGGCGTGGCCCTATGTCTCGACCTGCTGGCGCCTGCTGGATGATCCGCGCAGGTGCTGGCTCGATGACGATTTTGTGCGCAGCATGGACGTGGGACTGGGCGAGGGCGACCTGAATGAGCTGGGCGAATGCCTGCGTGCGCTGCATGTCGCGCAATTGCCCTATCCCGAACAATCGGTGCGTGGCGGCACGCAGACCGACCGCTCTGTCCTGCTGCGCCATGAGCCGATCCTGCAACGCGTCCGCGAGGCATTGATGGCGGCGGTGAAGGATTATGTCGCGGCTTTGCCCGCGCCCGATCCCACGCATCCCTTGCTTTCGCGCCCGCGCCATGACCTGCGGATCAGCGGCAGTTGGTCGGTGCGCCTGACGGGCGGGGGATACAACATCCCCCATTCACATCCAATGGGCTGGATCAGCAGCGCCTTCTACGTCAGCCTGCCCGAGGACGACGCGCCCGCGCCCGCCGGTCATTTCCACTATGGCGCGCCGCCGCCCGAACTCGGCCTCGACCTGGCGCCTTATGCCACGATTGCCCCCCGGCGGGGCCATCTGGTGCTGTTCCCTTCCACCCTGTGGCATGGCACGGTGCCGACCACCTCAGGGGAGCGCCTCAATATCGCTTTTGATATTGTGCCTGTTCAAGCCTGAAAGGCAAAGTGATAGCGCTGGCTGCGGCGCTCTCCGGCGGGCAGGATATCCTGCGGCCCCCATTCGCCCCGGCCAAAGCTGTTGGGTGCGTGGCTGACCGGTTCGACGCAGAAGAAATCATGGTCGCCGGGGCAATAGAGGTGAAAGCCCGCGCCGGGGCCGGACAGGGTGACGGTCATTTCCGGCCCGGCAATCACGATCTGCGGATCGGGTGCGACAAAGAAATTGTCCAGCCCCTCCAGCGCCTCGATCCCGACCGGAGCGCCGGAAAACAAGCCCGATTCCTGCGGACAAACGGCAAGACCGGTGGGATCATTGAACCACATCACCTCGGCGCTGGCCGTCACAGTGCTTTCCAGTGAACGCGGGAAATAGGGGTGGAGGCCAAAGCCTGCGGCCATGGCTTCGCTCTCATGCCGGTTCTCGATGGTGAGTTCGACCCACAACCCATTTTCCTCCAGCGTAAAGGCCTGCCACGCGGCATAGGGCCAGGGCCAGTCGCCGGCGGCCTCATCCAGCCGCAACGTGGCATGGTCGGTCCCGGCCTGTTCCACGCGCCACGCCCGCTGCCAGCCATTGCCGTGGATCGCATGGGGGGCGCCCAGAGGATCCACCGCAATCGCATGATCCGCCCCGTTCAGCGCCATCCGCCCATGCGCGATCCGGTTGGCAAAGGGCACCAGCGGAAAACACGCCATATCGAGCAGATTGTCCCCCGCCGCGCGACGCAGCACCGGCACCCCGCCGCAATCGAGCGCCCGGATCGAGCCGCCCAGCGCGGGCGCGATCTGGCAAATGGCATCGCCCTTGGCGAGATGGATCAGCGTGTCATCGGTCATGGGCGGGTTCTAGCCGGATGCCGGGAAAAGAGAAGAGCTGTGCAAACGGATGGAATGGCAAATTATGCTCCGTTGCCGTTGAATGAATTTCATGATGAATGCTATAGGCCAAGCCGTTAATATCGCCCCATGCGATAATGGGCCAAGCACCCCCGCCAAGGCCCTTAACTTGCCGAGATTTCAGGAAAAATCATGATCGAATTGACCATCAACGGCCAAAAACGCCGAGTCGATGCCGAGAGCGACACGCCCTTGCTCTGGGTCCTGCGCGATGATCTGGGGATGACGGGCACCAAATATGGTTGCGGCGTGGCGCAATGCGGCGCCTGCTCGGTGCTGGTCGATGGTTCGGTGATGCGTTCCTGCGTCACGCCGGTCGAGGCCGTGGCGGGCCGCAAGGTGACCACGATCGAGGCGATGGAAAAGGACCCCGTGGGCGCGAAGGTCGTTGAGGCATGGGTCAAGCATCAGGTGCCCCAATGCGGCTATTGCCAGTCGGGACAGGTGATGGCGGCGACCTCTTTGCTCAAGCAGAACGCCAAGCCGAGCGATGCCGATGTCGAGGCCGCGATGGTCAACCTGTGCCGCTGCGGCACCTATAACGCCATCAAGGCGGCGGTGCGCGACGTGGCCGGATTGGAGAAGAAGGCATGAACCTGCCGTTTCAAACGCCGGTGAATGATCCGGTCAATGTCTCGCGGCGCGGCTTTATTGCGGGCGCCGGCGTGGGCGCGCTGGTGCTGGGCTTTGGTGTGCCGATGGGCGCGGCGCGGGCGCAAGGGGCCGCCAAGGTGGTGCCGGGCACGCGGGTCCCGGCCTTTCTGGCGATCCGGCCTGACAACACCATCCTGTTTCAAAGCCCGTTTGCCGAGGGCGGGCAGGGCGTGTGGACCGCGATGGCCCAGATCGTGGGCGAGGAACTGGACGCCGATCCGGCCAGTTTCACTGTCGAAAACGCGCCTCCCGGCCCCGATTATCAGGTCGTCTTTGGCCAGATGCGGATTACCGGCGGGTCTTTCTCGGTGCGCAGTTCCTATGCGACGATGCGCAAGCTGGGCGCGACGGCGCGGGCCATGCTGGTGCAGGCCGCCGCGCAGAAGATGGGCGTTCCGGCGGGCGAGCTGACTACCGAGCCGGGCCGCGTGATCCATAAGGCCAGCGGCAAGGCGATGACCTATGGCGAGTTGGCGCCCGCTGCGCTCGATATGCCCGCACCCGCCAATGTGGCGCTGAAGGATCCCAAGGACTTTCGCTGGATCGGCAAGCGTCAGGCGCGGATCGACGTCCGCGCCAAATCGACCGGCAAGGCGCAATTCTCCATCGACATGAAGGTCGACGGGATGCTGCACGCTGCGGTTCAGCATGCGCCGCGTCTGGGTCAAACGGTGGGCAAGATCCGCAATGAGGCCGAGGTGAAGGCGATGAAGGGCGTGCATTCGGTGCACGTCCTGCCCGGCGCGGTGGCCGTGGTGGCCGAGCGTTTCTGGCACGCGCGCCGCGCGGTGGAGGCGGCGCAGGTCGATTGGGCCGAGGCAAGCGGCGAGACCTATCGCCCGATGCCCGCCGATTTCTCGACCGAGGCTTTCGCGCAATACCTCGCCAATTATCAGGGCAAGGAAGAGGTTGCCGAAACCGCAGGCGACATGGCCGCCAGATTTGCCGGGGCGGCCAGCACGGTGACCGCCACCTATCACAGCCAGTTCGTCAACCATGCCCAGCTTGAGCCGCCCTCGGCGCTGGCGCGGTATAATGTCGATGGCACGCTGGACATGTGGTTCCCCAATCAGGCGCCCGAAATGTTCCTGGCCGAGGTGGTCAAGGCCTCGGGTCTGGCGGCGGACAAGATCAACATCCATTCGCCGCTGCTGGGCGGGTTCTTTGGCCGCCATTTCATCTATCCCCATGGCACGCCCTGGCCGCAGGCTCTGGAACTGGCCAAGCGGGTGGGGCGTCCGGTCAAGCTGATCTGGACGCGTGAGGAGGAATTCCTGCGTGATCCGCTGCGCCCGATGGCGGCGGTGCGGTTTCGCGGCGCGCTGGATGCCAAGGGCATGCCGGTGGCCATCGAGGCGATCAGCGTTACCGAAGGTCCGACCGAGGGCATTGCCGACAAGCGCGCGGCCAAGCTGGACGATGCCGCTCTGGAAGGGCTGACCGGCAAGAAATATGCCTTGCCCGCCAAGCGCATCGCGCAGGTTTTCGTGAAAAGCCCGACCACGCTGGCCTATTGGCGCTCGGTGGGCAATTCGATGAACGATTTCTTCTATGAGACGTTCCTTGACGAACTGGCCGACAAGGGCGGGCAGGACCCCTATGCGCTGCGTCTGAAACTGCTGGAGGGCAATGCGCGGCTGACCAATCTGATCAAGGCGGCGGTCGATCTGTCGGGCGGTTGGAAGGCTGGACCTTTCACCGCGCCCGATGGCAGCAAGCGCGCGCGCGGCATAGCCATGGCCTCGCCCTTTGGCACCGAAACCGCCGCGATTGCCGAGGTCTCCATCGCCGATGGCCAGATCAAGGTCCACGATGTCTGGCAGGCGATTGATCCGGGCAGCATCGTCAACCCCGCGATCATCGAGGCGCAGGTCAATTCCGCCGTGGCGCTGGGCCTGTCCGAAGTGCTGATCGAGGAGGCCGTGTATAAGGACGGCCTGCGCGCGGCGCGCAATTTCGACGGCTATCCTATTCTGACGCCCGACCGTATGCCGCGCGTGCATGTGCGGATCGTGGAAAGCGGCGCGCCGATGGGCGGGATTGGCGAACCGGGCCTGCCCGCGGTGCCGCCTGCGGTGGCCAATGCGGTGTCGCGGCTGGTGGGCAAGCGCCTGCGCAAGATGCCGCTGGCCGGGTTTGCGTGATGGAACGGGGCGGCGGGGTAAAACCCGCCGCTTCCTTTATGCGGCGCCCATTGGATCCATCGTGCCCGCCGCCGCAATGCACCAGATCACGCCCAGCGCGAGCAGCGTTTCGAGCGTAACACTGCGCCGCAGCGCGGCCAGAGCGCGATGCCGCGCGCGCGGATCTATGGCCCGCTCAAGAGCAGGCACCAGATGGAACCGGTTATGCCCGGCCAGCAGGAACATCGCGCCAAACAGGCCCAGCTTGGTCAGCAGCAACCGGCCATAGGGCGTTGCCGCCATCACGCCCCATTGCCCCGGCGGGGCCAGAAACAGCAGATTGTCAAAGCCGCTGAGCACCAGCACGCCCACCAGCACCGTGCCGATCAGCGCAAATCCGCCCAATTGCCGCCCCAGCCGGGCCAGCGCCGTGCGATCATCGGCCCCGCTGCTCCACACCAGCGCGGTAAACAGCAGCAGCGCGCCCAGCCATGTCAGGCCCGCCCACAAATGCGCCATATCGCCGCCCAGCCGGACCAATGAGGCAAAACCCATCGAGGCCGCCGCGTGGCCGCCCCAAGCCAGACAGGCCGTTGCCAGCCCGCCCAGCACCGCGACCGCCAGCAAAGGCGTATTGCGCCGCCGCCACAGGATCACCCCCAGAGCCAGCGTCAGAAACAGCCCGCGCGCGATCGCCGCCCAGCCCAAGGCCGTGTCGGTCAGCATTGTCGAGACCATCTCGGTATCGAGATCAGCAACCGTGCTGGCCGCCATGCGGGCCAGGATGAAGGCAAATTCGCCAGCCCCCAGCGCCAGCCCCAGAACGCAGCCCAGCCCCAGCACCCGCCGTCCCCAAGGCGAAGCGACACGCTGGCCCAGCAGGCGGGCCGTCAGAGCAGCACCAAACACCAGCCCCAGATCCATGAACTGAAGCCAGCGCAGCCAGACCAGCGTTTCGCCCATCACTTGACGGTAAAGTTCAGCTTGCCCGCGACGCGATGCGTGTCGGTCGAAACCACATGCCAGTTGGCCTCATAGGTGCCGGCGGGCAGCGCGCGGGGCAGCTTGGCCACCAGCGTCACCTTGTCGGCGGCAAGGGCGGTTTTAACGCCGGTCATCTTCATCGGTTCGTGATTGGCCATGCCCGGCATGCCCGTCATCACCACATCCATGCCCGACATCGCGGCCATCAGCGGCTCGCTGAACGTGATCGAAACCTGCGTCACCTTGGCGGCGGCGGTCGAACCTTCGGCCGGGTTGGCGGAAACGATCTTGGGATGGGCCAGCGCGGGTGCGGCAAAACCGGCAACCGCAACACAGGCGGCCAGAGTGGAGGCGAGAATATGGCGCATCGGATCGAACTCCCCGGATAGGAACTGGTAAAGGCTTTTGCCCGATCCTGTCATACGATCATCGGGCGCAGGAGTGAAAGGGCATTTCGGCCTTGCGGCGCGCAACACTATGCCGTTTCGCCGCGCCGCTTTGGCATCCATGGTCTGGCATCGTATTCACGCCGCCTCCATTTGACCCGGCCCGCCCACCACCCTATCCCCGCAACAGATCCGGCTAGGGTTTCCCGACCGGGCCACAGGGGAGAAGAACGCAGTCAGGCGGCCATGGCCGCCCGGCACGCATGCCCATGGCCTGCAATGGAGCCTGCACCGCGCAACAAAGGCTCGTTCATGGAAACCACTTTCCCTTCGCTGGTGAATGCCCACCGCCTGTCGGCCTTGCAGATCACGCTGTTTGCGGTCTGTTTTCTGGTGGCTGCGCTCGATGGTTTCGATGTCGCGCTGATGGGCTTTCTGGCGCCTGCGATTCGGCAAGGGCTGCATCAGGCGCCGCCTGAATTGGCCTCGGTGTTCGGCGCGGGACAGTTCGGCTCGGTGGCGGGCGCGCTGATTATCGGGCCGTTGGCCGACCGGTTCGGGCGCAAGCGGATGATGGTGGCCTCGACCCTGTGGTTTGCGGTGATGACGATCATTTCGTCCTATGCGCCTGATCTGGCCTCGCTGTCCTTGTGGCGGTTTCTGACCGGCTTTGGCCTCGGCGGGGCGCTGCCCTGCGCCACCGCGCTCACCTCGGAATATTGCCCGGATGGCAAGAAGGCCAGCCTGACCACCGCGATGTTCTGCGGCTTTACCTTTGGCTCGGCGGTGGGCGGTTTCATCACGGCATGGGCCGAGCCGTTGGTGGGATGGCGGATGGTTATCATGGGGGCGGGGGTGGCGCCCTTGCTGCTGGTGCCGGTGGCGTGGATGCTGGTGCCTGAATCGGTGGATTATCTGCAGCGCAGCGGCGGCAATGCCCGCGCGCTGGACCGCATCGCCCGACGCATCGCGGGGGTTGAGGGCTGGTCGGCCCATGCTATCGCACAGCCGCGCGCGCAAGGATCGATCCTGAGCGACCTGTTTCGCTCGCGCCCGGCCTGGGGCATTGTGCTGCTGTGGGTCACGTCCTTCATCACCCTGTCCATCGTCTATCTGCTGACCAGCTGGATGCCCTTGCTGCTGACCGCGCAGGGCTTTTCGATGAAGCAGGCTTCGCTGGCCACCGCGATGTTTCAGGTGGGCGGGACCATCGGGGCGGTGGTGCTGGGCCTGTTGATGGACCGTTTCCGGCCCAGCCGGGTGCTGGCGGTGGCCTTTGCGCTGGTGGGGGTGTTTGTCGTGCTGATCGGGCGGGTTCCGGCGCAGAACGCTGTGCTGCCCGTGCTGATCTTTATGGCGGGGGCCACGGTTTCGGGCGGACAGGTCGGGCTGATGGCCTATGCCGCCGGGTGGTATCCGGCCCGCGTGCGCGCCACCGGGGTCAGCTGGACCAATGCCTGCGGGCGGATCGGTTCAATTGCGGGCAGTCTGGCGGGCGGGGCCTTGCTGGGGCTGGGGCTGGGCTATTCCTCGATCCTGATGCTGCTGGCGATCCCGGCGCTGTTTGCGGCGCTTGCCATCGGGATGCAGGGGCGCGCGGCCTAACGCGCGCCCCTATCATTCAGGCTTCCTCGCGCCGCATCTGCATCAGGCGGCGGCGCGCCCGGATCGCGGCGGCGTCCGATGGCAGGATGACCGGGCGCAGCGCCCAGAAATCCTGATCGCCCATCGCTTCCTGCTGGGCGCGGATCATCGGCTCATCCTCCTCCAGAAAGACCCGGCGCGCCATTTGCGCGGCTTCCTCGCCATGGTCGCGGGTGAAGAAATAATGCGTCTCGCGCGCGCTCTTGGGGGTCAGGATATGCGGGTTGGCCATGGGCGGCACCACCGGCGCGCGGGTTTCCGAATGCACCACGCCGATCATCAGCGCCAGCGAGGCCGGAGCGTGCCAGCGCATATGCAGCCATTGATCGACCCGTGCGTCCCCCACCATAGGCACGGCCCATTCGGGCGGGCGCGAACCGTTCATGTCCCACTTGTTCCACACCGCGCCGGTGTCGTCGCTCTCAGCCGTCTGTTCGCCAAATTCGAACAGCGCGCCATTCACGCCGAAGGTCTCGGTGTGCAGAAATTCAGCATGGCTGAGGTCGAGCAGATTGTCCGCGATCAGCTCGTAATTCACATCCATTAGCAGATGGTCGCGCGCATCGCGGGCATCGTCGATGAAGGAGAAATCGGGGATCGTGGCGGGATCGGCCCGCTCCGCCTCGCCGGGCCAGAACCACAAGGCCCCGTGGCGCTCGACCAGCGGACGGGTGGCCACGCGCGCCTCGGGCGGGAGCGCCTTGCCAAAGGGGTTGAAGATGCAGGTGCCATCCATGCCATAGGTCAGCCCGTGATAGCCGCAGGCTACCCCATCGCCCACGCGCCGCCCCCGGCTGAGCGGGACGAAGCGGTGGGAGCAGCGGTCGGCCATCATCACCCAGGCGCCATCGCTCGATTGCAGGATCAGCCATGGTTCGTCCAGCAAGGTGCGGGCGAGGAAGCCGTCGGCAGGCACCTCGGCGGCCCATGCGGCCATATACCATGCGTTGCGGACATAAGACTGGGCGGCCATTGCAATTCTCCTCTCCAAACGAGGGAGCGGGCCATGCCTGTTGTCTTTGATCGCTGCATGCCCGCACCCACGCGCGGGACTTTCCCGCATTAAGCTGTGGGGCCTGCAGCATGACGCCATGGGCGCCTTCCCAGACCGGTTTGCACCGGCCACCAGGCTGTGCCCGCAGAACGGGCATGGACGGGATAAATTGGAACGGAGATTTGAGTCAAGAATCATTCGTGGATCGAAAGGCGCTCCAGCAATTTCTCGCCCTGCGGCCCCATCACATCGGCCAGCGTATAGCGCTCCAGCACGGCAAAGAAGGCGTCGAGCGCCAGATCGAGCGGGCCGGGCAACTGGCACGCGCCCGCCAGTTTGCAGGTGCCGCAGCCGACCAGATCGATCTCGCCCTCGGTATGGCGGATCAGGCGGCCGATGTTGATTTCCGCCGCCGGGCGGGCCAGCCGCAGCCCCCCGTTGCGCCCGCGCAGCGCCTGAACATAGCCATGCGCGGCCAGATCGCTGACCACCTTCATCAGGTGATTTTGCGAGATGTCATAGGCCTTTGCCACTTCGCCGATCGAGCACAGGCGATCGGGATGCGTGGCCAGATAGAGCATCACGCGCACAGCATAATCAGAGAAGCGGGTCAGGCGCATAAGGGTTCATCCTAAAGATGCATTTCACTTGCATGATATATTTCACCCCCATATATAGCATCCAAGATGCATGATTTGGAGTCGTTCCATGACCTCCCCCGCAAACCGCCCGGATCCGGTGCCAACGCCCGCGCTTGACGATGTCGCGCTGGCCGGTCTGGTCGATGCCTTTTACGCTCGCGTGCGCGCCGACCCGGAACTGGGCGCGATGTTCAACGGGGCGATCTCGCCCGAGGACTGGCCTGCGCACCTTGGCCGCATGGCGCAATTCTGGTCCTCGGTGATGCTGGGCAGCGGGGCCTATCACGGCAATCCCGTGGCCGCCCATATGCGCCATCGCGCGGAGATGAACCCCGCCATGTTCGCCCGCTGGCTGACCCTGTGGGAGGATACCGCGCGCCAGTGCCTCAGCCCCCAGGACGCGCTGGCCATACAGACCAAGGCCCGCCGCATTGCCGAGAGCCTGCAACTGGCGCTCTTCTTCCGTCTGCCCCGTTCTCAAAACGCTGCCTGAAACCCCCAAAAGGAGCCTGTAATGACCCCCGAACAGACCGCCATCATCAAGGCCACCGTTCCCATTCTTGAAACCGGCGGCGAGGCGCTGACCACCCATTTCTACCGCATCATGCTGTCCGAATATGACGAGGTGCGCCCGCTGTTCAATCAGGCGCATCAGGCCCATGGCACCCAGCCGCGCGCGCTGGCCAATGCGGTGCTGCAATATGCCCGCCATATCGACAATCTGGGGGCGCTGGGCGCGCTTCCGGCTCAGATCATCCAAAAGCATGTCGCGCTGCAGATCCTGCCCGAACATTACCCCATCGTCGGCACCTGCCTGCTGCGCGCGATCCGCGAAGTGCTGGGTGAGGAAATCGCCACGGATGCGGTGATTGACGCATGGGGCGCGGCCTATTGGCAATTGGCCAACATCCTGATCGGGGCTGAGGGCGCCGAATATGACCGCCTTGCGCAGGCTCCGGGCGGGTGGCGCGGGGCGCGGCCCTTCCGCGTGGCGCGCAAGCAGGTGGAGAGCGCCGAGATCGTCTCCTTCTATCTCGAACCCGTCGATGGCGGCCCGGTGGTTGATTATCAACCGGGCCAATATCTGGGCCTGCGGCTGACCATCGACGGGCAGGAATTGCGCCGTAACTATTCGCTCTCGCAAAAATCCGATGGCCGCACCCTGCGCATCAGTGTCAAGCGCGAACCGGGCGGCGTGGCCTCGAACCATCTGCACGATCATGTGGGGCAGGGCGATGTGCTGGACGTGTTCCCCCCGGCGGGCGAATTCGTGCTGGCATCGAGCGAGGTTCCGTTGGCGCTGATCTCGGGCGGCATCGGCGTGACGCCCACGCTGGCCATGGCGCAGGCCGCGCTGGAGGAAGGCAAGCGCGACGTGACTTTCATTCACTATGCCCGCAATGGCGATGTCCATGCCTTTGGCGATGTGATCGACGGCTGGGCGCGCAACTATCCGCGCTTTACCGCGCATATCGTCTATGAACAGGGCGGGCATGAGGATGGCCCCTCGGGCCGCCCTTCGGTCGAGCAATTGCAGGCATGGGTGCCGGTTGAGGCCGATGCCTATTTCCTCGGCCCCAAGCCTTTCATGGGCTTTGTAAACCGTACGCTGGCGCAGATCGGCCTGCCCGAAACCCGCCGCCATTTCGAATTCTTTGGCCCGGCCGAAGCGCTCGATTGATCCCTATAGGCTCCCGCCCGGCAGATAGCGGTTGGGCGGGACGCCAAGGCGGCGTTTGAACATGGTGGTAAAGGCCGCCGCGCTGTCATAGCCCAGATCGAAGGCGATGCCCGTCACGGCCTCACCTTGCGCCAGACGGGGCAGGGCGATCAGCACGCAGGCCTGTTGCCGCCATTCGCCAAAACTGAGGCCCGTTTCCCGACGAAAGGCGCGGGTGAAGGCGCGCCGCCCCATGCCCAGATCCGCACTCCACTGGTCTATGCTGTCACGCGGGGTGGGTTGTTCCAGAAAGGCCTGACACTTGGCCGCCAGCGCGGGCGTCTGGGGAAAGGGCACCGCCAGCGGCACCGTGGGCGCCAGCGCCAGTTCGGCCAGCAACAGCGCCATCAGCTTGCCGTCGCGCCCGTCGCGGTCATATTCGGGCGCAATCTCGCAGGCCGCCTCCAGCAGGCTGCGCAAGAGGGGCGAGACCTGAATGACCTTGGTTTCCCCGCCCAGCGAGCCTTGCACCCCCGGTTCGACCAGAACGCTGCGCGTGCTGACCGCGCCGACCATGCGCACGGCGTGGGGGCATCCCCCCGGCGTCCACACTGCGCGTTCGGGCGGGGCCACCCATGCGCCCTGCGGCGTGGAAAGCACCACCACGCCCCGCGCCGCATAGAGCAATTGCCCGCGCCGATGCTGATGCCAGTCCAGTTCAAAGGCGGGCGGATATTCATTGCCGACGCCGATGATGGGCCGGTCGATATGGTCCACCGCTTCGGGATTATTCCAAGGCATGCCTGTCCCAATCGCGAAAAGGAAAGACCCATACAGGAATGCGGGCCAAGGCGCGAGGCGCTATAGCGCTCGGGCAACACAATTGGATATGAACGATGCACGGGACCAAAAACACGGCCGCCCAAACCACCGCCTACGGCATCATCGCCGCGATCAGCGCCTGCCATCTTATCAACGATATGCTGCAATCGCTGCTGCCCGCGATCTATCCCAATCTGAAGGACGAGCTTGGCCTGTCCTTTGCCCAGATCGGCCTTATCACGCTGGCCTATCAGATTACCGCCTCGATTCTTCAGCCGCTGATCGGCCTTTATGCCGATAAACGCCCCACGCCGCTGGCGCTGCCGGGCGGCACGTTATTCACGCTGGCGGGGCTGCTGGTGCTGTCGGTGGCGCACAGTTACGGGCTGCTGCTGGTGGGCGCGTCTTTGCTGGGCATGGGATCATCGGTGTTTCACCCCGAAAGCTCGCGCGTGGCGCGTATGGCGGCGGGGCAACGGCATGGGCTGGCCCAGTCGATGTTTCAGGTGGGCGGCAATGCCGGTTCCGCGCTGGGGCCGCTGGCCGCCGCGATTGTCGTCGTGCGCTGGGGACAGACCAGTCTGGCGGCCTTTGCCTTGCTGGCGCTGCTGTCCTGCGCAATCCTTTGGAATGTCGGGCAATGGTATCGCCATCACGGTCTGGCCCGCCTTTCGGCCGGTAGTGGTGCGCGCAAATCGGCCGAACCCCTGCCGCGCGGGCGTGTGCTGGGCGGCATTGCGGTGCTGCTGGCGCTGATCTTCTCGAAATATGTCTATCTGGCCAGCCTGACGAGCTATTTCACCTTTTACCTGATCCACCGTTTCGGCGTCTCGGTCGAGGTGGCGCAGCTCCACCTGTTCGTCTTTCTGGGCGCGGTGGCCGTGGGCACGATTGCGGGCGGGCCGCTGGGTGATCGGTTTGGACGCAAATATGTGATCTGGTTCTCGATCCTTGGCGCGCTGCCTTTCACGCTGCTGCTGCCTCATGCCAGCCTGTTCTGGACCGGGCCGCTGACGGTGGCCATCGGCCTGATCCTGGCCTCGGCCTTTCCCGCCATTGTCGTGTTTGCCCAGGATCTGGTGCCTGGCAAGATCGGCATGATCTCGGGTCTGTTCTTCGGCTTTTCCTTTGGCATGGGCGGGCTGGGCGCGGCTGTCCTTGGCGAGGTGGCCGACCGTGCGGGGATCGAGACGGTCTATGCGATCTGTGCTTTCCTGCCCGCAATCGGCCTGTTGGCGGTGTTCCTGCCCAATCCGAAAAGGGGCTGATCAGGCCGCCTGGCATCCGCCATGCCAACGGGCCGCCCTCAGGCCATCATCGGCTCGATGATTGTTTCGGACAAGGCGGCGCCCTTGTGCCGCAGAAACAGGCGGAATTCCGGCTGGGTGATCGCGGCGGGGCGCATGTCCAGCGTCACGCGCCACCGCCGCGCCATCCCCACCACCGGATAAGCGGCCTGCGCCACCACGGCGGCTGGGGGCAGATTGGTCACTGCCTCCACCCCGCTCGACCGGTCCAGCCCGGCCAGATTGTCACCTTCGAAATCAAACACCAGTTTGCGCGTGTCCTGCCGCGCCTCAGAGCCCGGTATGCCGCCCGCGCCGTTCCATTGATCGACCAGATGGGCCCCCGCGCCCGCCGAGGGATCATGCGATATCCAGTGCAGCCGATAGCGCCATTCATGATAGCCGCCCGCCCGCATCGGCGCATCGCTGACCCAAAAGGCGGCGATATTGTCGGTGGTTTCGGAATCGGTGGGAAATTCATAGAGCATCACCGCGCCCGGCCCCCAATCGCCCAAGGGCTCCACCCAGAGATTGGGGCGGCGATCATAAAAGGCGCCATCGTCCTGATAATCGGCGAAACGGCGGTCGCGCTGCATCAGGCCAAAGCCGCGCGGATCGGTGGTGGCAAAGGCGTTGGTGCGCGCATGGCGCGGGTTGCGCAGGGGGCGCCAGAGATGCTCGCCATTGGCCGCGACAATCGCCAGACCGTCTGAATCATGGATTTCGGGCCGCCAGTCCGTCGCGCGCGTGGCGCCATTCTGGTCATACCAGAACATGCTGGAGGCTGGCGCAATGCCCAGCCGCCTTATGTCGCGGCGCATGGCAAAGGCGGCGGTCACATCCTGTATCACCCCGTCCGGCCCGTTGGTGCTGTCGATCCGCATCGCGCCCGACAGGCTGGGACCGTCGATCAGAGCATGGATGCGGACATGGGCATCGCCTGCGGTCTCGATCCAGAACTCGGTGAAGCGTGGAAATTCCTCGCCGCCCTCCAGCGCCGTATCGACCGCGACGCCTCTTGCGGAGATGCCATACTGGTTCTGCGCCCCGGCGCTGCGGAAATAGGAGGCGCCCACAAAGGACAGCCAATCGCCATCGGCGCGGGCGTTGAGCACGCGGAAACCAGCCGGGGCCGCATCGCGCCCTCCGGCAAACAACCCTTGGCCGGAGAGCAGGCGGCGCGCCTGGCCGCCCTGAATGAAGTTGAGCCGGACCGGCACAGGCGCATAGCGGCTGACCGGCAGCAGGCGCACCGTTCCGCCCAGCGCCGTGGCGGGCCCGTAAGTGAGCCTGCCCGCGGCATCATAGTCGATCCCATGCGCGCCGGGCGCGTCACGCTCCGCCTCATAGGGCTTGGCCGCCAGCATCCTTGCGCGCTCGATCAGCGCCTCCCACGAAAAGCTCTGGGGCGGGCCAAAGCGTGGGCTGCCTTGGCCGCCGGCGGCCGCCCCCTGCATCAGCGCAAGGAACGGGAGCCCGAGAATACCGCCGCAAACGCCTCGGCGTGAACAGACGGTGGATGCGTTTTGTAGGATCATGGGGGCAAACTCGCGCTGTTCCGCTGTACGGCGGATTTACGCGAATAGAATGTGACGGGCGCCCAAGATGTTCCGGGGCGAACGGACCGGGTGAGGCGATGAACCGTGCCTTGCAGGGGGAAAGGGGCAGGGTTTTACGATTTCGGCCCGGCCCATCCTTTGGCGATTTCGCGGTTTTCATCCTCGGTTGACAGGGGCTCGCCCGCGATCATGCCATCGACCTGCGCCATGAGCGAGGGCGGAACAGGCGACCCCGCCAGACGATATTCGCTCTGCCGATGGGCCATCTCCTGCTGCACGGTGCTTTGCACGCGCCATTGGCCCGATTGGCGGCAGGCCAGCCCGGCGGTGCCTCCGGCCATCGAGAAGATGCGGCAAATGCCATCCTGCGTGCGAAAGCTCAGGCGGATCGTCACCGGCGAATTGTCGGCCTGCGCGCTCACTTGCCGCGACAAGGCCGAATCCAGCCCGCCCGACGCCATCAATTGCCCCTTCTCGACCCGCAGAATTGTCCCGGAAGGCGAGCCGTTCCACCCGCCGATCATTACCCCCAGCGCGAGCGAGGCCGCCATGGCCGCCACCGGCCAGAAACGATAAGGCGCCTGAAACTTTCGCGCAGGCGGCAAGGGCTGGGCGGCATCCGTCGGCGCCTCCAGCAACCGGTGAATGCGCGCCAGATCATCCTCGCCCGGCGCCGGACCCCACGCCTCGATCAGGCCGGCGCGCAGGGCCGTGTGTTCGGCCACCAGCGCCTGCAATTCGGGGCGTGCCTCCAGCATGGCCTCGAAGGCCCGATTTTCCTCTTCTCCCATTTCCCGGTCGACATAGCGCACAACCAGTTCGTTCACATCGCCCAGCATCATGATGCCTCCTGCGCCTTGAGGGTCTGGAGCAGGCCCGAGCGCGCACGCGCCAGACGGCTGGTAAAAGCGCTCACCGAAATGTCGAGAAACTCGGCCGCCTCGCAATAGGACAGATCGCCCATCACCACGAGCTGGATCGGAAGCCGATGATCCTCGGGCATGGTTTCCAGCACCTGACGCACCCGCGCCAGTTCGACGCGGCGCTCGCTGGCGGTCACGGCGTCTCCTTCATCGGAAGGGTCATTGTCATCGGGCAGGGGCGTCACGATCCTTTGCCAACGCCGCCGTTTGCGCATTTCATCGATCCAGAGGTTTTTCATGATCCGCAACATCCAATAACCCAGCCGGTCGGAACCAGGGGCCCCGGCCTCGTGGCTCAATGCTTTTTCCACCGCCGCCTGAAGCAGATCGAGCGAGTCGGCCTCATGCTGGGTCAAGGCCCAGGCCACCCGTCGCAATTTCGGCAATAGAGCGGCAATTCCTCGGCGTAACTCGTCCAATTTTCATCCCCTTGTGAAAGAGACGCTTGGGGTCGGACGTTTCTTTCCGGTAGACGCGCGCCAGGCGCAAAAATTTTCGCGATGCGCAGGAAGATGGAAAATGGACCCTATCCGATGATGGCTAGTATTGTCGACAAGGCGGCTTGCGGCAGGCGCGGCGCGGTGCGGCTGTTGGCGGCCGCGCTGGTCTGCTCTGTCGCCCTGACTCCGGCGGCGATGGCGCAAGGGCATGGCGGCATGGGTATGGGTATGGGTATGGGGATGCATCCCTTTCCCAACCTGCCCGATGTGGCGCATGGGCCTCCGGCGGATCTGGGCCTGCTGCGCGGGGGCGAGGCGGCGGCGCAGGCTATCGCCAATGAGGCGCGCAGCCAGCGCCTGTCCAGCGGCCGGGTTGAAGAGGCTCGCAAAATCGCCAAGGCACGCCCGGATGTGTTTGAAACCGACCGCAACGGCGCGCTGGCCGTTCGGGCCGAGATCCTGGCCTACAACATCCCCGCCTCGCGCCTTGAGGCGATCCGCAAGGCCGGTTTCACCATCCTGCGCGAGAACCGGCTGGACGGGCTGGATCTGGCCATGCTGGTCCTGACCAAGCCGGATGAGAACACACCGCGCGCCATCAGGCGATTGCGCCAGATCGCGCCGGAGGGAACATTCGACCAAAACCATGTCTTCTTCCCATCGGGCCGCCGCCCCGGACCGGCCCTGTCGCCCCAGCCTTTTCAATCCGCCGGAGAGCAGGCGGCCGGTATGATCGACACCGGTGTGGCGCGCAGCGTGACCGGCCTGCGGCAGGTGGAGGTTCTGGAAAAACCCTTCGCCGGACCATCGCCCACACCGGCCGATCATGGCACCTCGGTCGCCGCCCTCATGCTTCAGGCATCGCGTGATGCGCAGGGGCGGATGCCGCTCAAAAAGCTCTATGTGGCCGATGTCTATGGCACATCGCCCACTGGCGGTTCGGCCGAATTGCTGGTGCGCGGTTTGAACTGGATGGCGCGCGAACAGGTGCCGGTGGTCAATGTCAGCATGGTCGGGCCGCCCAATGCGATGGTGGAGGCCGCCATTCGCGTCATGGTGGGGCGCGGCTATCTGATCGTGGCCCCGGTGGGCAATGACGGACCGCAGGCCCGCCCGCTCTTTCCGGCTTCCTATCCGGGCGTCGTGGCCGTTTCGGCGGTCGATATGCAGGACCGGCTGCTGCCCGAGGCCAGCCATGTGCCGCGCGTCGATTTCGTGGCCAAAGGGATCGCTTCGGCGCCCGATGCCGCCGGGCGGATCGATATGGTGCGCGGCACATCCTTTGCCGCGCCCATCATCAGCGGGCGACTGTCGGCCGCTCTGCCCCGCCCGGATCCGGCGCTGGCCCATCGCGCCTTGGCCGCTTTGGCCGCCTCTGCCCGTCATCCCCATGGCCGCGCGGCCGGTTACGGCAAGGGGATCATCGACACGCCCTGAGCCGCCTCGTTTTGAAAAAAATTTTCCGCCCGCTGAAAGAAGCCACACCCTCCGCGCGTCTTCCCCTTCGACACGGTTAAACCATCACAGTCGAAATAGGTGGGACATGAGGACATTGAAACTGGCGGCCGCACTGGGCTGCATCGGCATGGCGGCATCGGTGCATACAGGGGCCCATGCCGGGGCCGCCGATCCGCAAACGGGTGTGAAATCATCGGCGGCCTTGCCTGCGCAGGACAGCGAGGCCTTGCCTGCGCCGCATTTTGAACTGGCCACCGGGGTTGACTATTCGGCGGGCCATTACGGCGCGGCCGCCGACACGACGGTTTGGAGCATTCCGATAGACGCCAAGGCGCAACTGGGCCGCCTGCGGCTTCAGGCCAGCCTGCCCTATGAATTCATCAACGGGCCGGGCCAGATGGTGGGCGGCGTGATCGTCTCCTCGCCCTCCGCCACGGCCACCACCGGCCGCTCTGGGCTGGGCGATCTGGCGCTGACGGGGGCCTATATGGTGGTGCGGGAAAGAGGGATCTTGCCCTCGCTCGAGCTGGGCGGGAGCGTCAAACTGCCCACCGCGCCCACCTATATCGGCACCGGCAAGACCGATTACACCCTGACCGCGAACCTTTACAAAACGCTGGTTCCGGGGGTGATGCTGTTTGGTTCGGTGGGCTATTCCTGGCTGGGCAGCCCGGCCCTCTATCAGCTTCAGAATGGGATCATGGCCTCGGCGGGGTTGAATTTCCGCCCCTCGGCCAGAGCGAATTACGGGCTCAGCCTTGCCTATCGCGATCCGGTCGTCGCGGGCCTGCCGGGACAGGCCATCGCTTCACCTTACATGACCTATCGGATCGGGCGCGGGCTGGGGATCACCGCCTATGCCATGGGCGGGCTCAACCGGGCCAGTCCGCGCGTGGGCGCGGGGCTGCGGTTGAGCCTGATGCGCTGACAGGGGGAAGCAAGGGGGCAGTCACGAAACCATCGTTCAAGGAGTTCGACATGCGATACAATCCTGTTGCCATGAGCACCGCCATGCTGGCCCTGTTGGCCGCGCCATCGGCCTTTGCCGCGCCGCCCGCCAATGTGCCGCACGGCCCGCCCGCCTTTGTCACCATGGGGCCGCCCAGCGTGGCCACGGCCCATATTCCGCAAGGCGTTCCGGCGGCGGCCGGTTTGCCTGCGGCGGCGTCTGCGGGTGTTCATGCCGGTGTCGCCGCCAATGCCAATGGTGCCGCCTCGATGGACAGGGCCGCCGCCATGCTGGGCAAGCTGAATGCGGCCCATGCATCGGATACGGCGCTGGCGCATGCCTCGTCCAAATCGGTCGTGGGGGCGCTGGCGCTCTATAAATCCTCGACCATCAGCGCGCGCGCTTCCATCACCAGCTATTCCAGCGCGATTGCGGCGGACAAGGCCAATATCTCGGCGGATCAGCTCGCGCTGACCAATGCTCAGGCAGCGTTGAGCGCTGTGCAAAGCGCCTCGCCGCAAAATGCCGCCGCCATCGCCACCGCGCAGGCCAATCTGACCGCCGCCCAGAACCAACTGGCCGCCGATCAGACAAGGCTGGCCTCCGATCAGGCGGGCCTTGCCGCCGCGCGGCAATCATTGCTGGCGGCTCAAACGCAACTGGCGACCTCGACCCATACCACATTGAATGCGTCGGTGATCGGTCGGTTGAACAAGCTGCTGGGCCTGTAAGGCATCGGCCCTTTTGATCCTGCCCCGGCCGGGTTTGCCCTGGCCGGGGCAGGCCGTTTCACGGTTCCTTGGGAAACCGGGCGGCCAGATGGTCGATCAGCGCCCGCACCGCCGGGGGCAGCCCCCGCCGCGTGGTGAACACCAGATGGACGATGCCGCGATGCGCGCGCCATGGCGGCAACAGGCGCACCAGCCGACCATCGCCCAATGCTTCGGCGCAGACGTGATCGGGCAGCAGCGCCACCCCCAGATCCGCAATGGCGGCGGCGCGCACGGCGGCAAAATCGCTGCATGTCATGCGCGGTTCGTGGCGCAGATGGTGGGTGGCGCCATCGCCGCGCTCCAGATGCCAGTCCACCTCGCCGATCTCGTCGCCGGTGCCCAGCGTCGGTTGCCCGGCCAGCGCGGCAATATCGCCGCCGATGCGACCGGCCATTTGCGGGCTGCCCACCAGAATGCGCGAGGAATGGCCCAGCGAGCGCATCGTCAGGGCCGCATCGCTGGTCAGCGCCACACGCACGCGCAGCGCCAGATCGATGCGCTCCTCGATCAGATCGACCGCGCGGTCGGTCGCCAGCAACTGCAGCCGCACCTTGGGATAGCGCGCCAGAAAGGTGGTGATCAGCGGATGGACCACCTCGACCAGGCCGGTGGGGCAACTGAAGCGCACCCGGCCATGCGGCTCGGCCTGCGCCTCGGCCACGGCCGCTTCGGCCCGCTCGGCCTCCTCCAGCATGGCGCGGCAGCGTTCATAGAAACTCTGCCCCACCTCGGTCACGCGAAAGCGGCGGCTGGACCGTTCGATCAGCCGCACGCCCAGCCGCGTTTCCAGCCCGGCGATGCGGCGGCTCAGTTTCGACTTGGGCTCGCGCAGGGCGCGCCCGGCCGGGGCAAAGCCGCCATGGGCCACCACGGCGGCAAAATAGGCATAGTCATTGAGGTCGGCGCGCATCATCGTTCCTTTGATGGAACGACAAGTATCATTTTTGCCGACTACAGCCAAGATCGTTCCGGGTGCATCTCCTCTTTCACCGGTACGAAGGGTGCCGCACCAAGCAACAGGAGAATGAACCATGGCACAGGATTTCAACAACAAGGTGGTGGTGGTCACCGGCGGCACCTCGGGCATCGGTCTGGCCACGGCCAAGGCGTTTGCCGATGCGGGGGCCTCGGTCTTCATCACCGGCCGCCGTCAGGAAGCGCTGGACGCGGCGGTCAAGGCGATCGGTGGCCGGGTGACGGGCGTGCGCGGCGACATGGCCGACCTGAACGACATCGACCGCCTGTATGATGCCGTCCAGCAGCAGCATGGCCAGATCGACGCCCTGTTCGCCAATGCGGGCGGCGGCGAATTTGCCCCGCTGGGCGCGATCAGCGAGGAGCATTACGCCAGCACGTTCGACACCAACGTCAAAGGCGTGCTCTTCACCGTGCAAAAGGCGCTGCCGCTGCTGCGCGATGGGGCCTCGGTGGTGCTGACCGCCTCGACCGTCAGCATTTCGGGCAATCCGGCTTTCAGCGTCTATGCAGCCAGCAAGGCGGCGGTGCGCAGCTTTGCCCGCAACTGGATCCTTGATCTGAAAGACCGCCGCATCCGCGTCAACGCCATCAGCCCCGGCGTGACCGACACGCCCGGCGTCACCCATCTGTTTGGCGAGAATGCTGAGGGAACCAAGGACTATCTGGCCAGTTTGGTTCCGGCCGGGCGCGTTGCCCAACCCGAGGAGATCGCCAAAGCCGTCTTGTTCCTTGCCTCGGACGATGCAAGCTATATCAATGGCATCGAACTCTTCGTCGATGGCGGACAGGTACAGATCTGAACCCGTGACCAAAGGCCCGCATCCCGATGAACGGGCAAGGGGATGCGGGCAGCCCGATTTCGCCCCCCAACAAGGAGCATTCCATGACGATCACCCCCCGTTACACGACCAGCGCCACAGCCACCGGCGGCCGCGACGGCAAGGCCGCAACCGATGACGGCAGCTTTTCCGTGACGCTGGCCGTGCCCAAGGAAATGGGCGGCAATGGACAGGGCAACAATCCCGAACAGCTTTTCGCTTCGGGCTATGCGGCCTGTTTTCTGGGCGCGATGAAATTTGCCGCCTCGCAGGACAAGGCCCTGCCGCGCGTTCCCGCCGATGCCAGCGTCCGGGCCACGGTGGGGATCGGCCCGCGCGATGACAAAGGCTTTGGCCTGACGGTCGAACTGGCGGTGTCCTTGCCCGGGGTCGATCGCGCGGCGGGTGAGGCGCTGATTGCCGAGGCGGACACGATCTGTCCCTACAGCCATGCCACGCGCGGCAATATCAGCGTCAGTCTGAAACTGGCCTGACACGTTTCGAGCATTTTTCAGGGGCGCGAAGGGTATCCTTTGCGCCCCTGATGCGTTGTGGTTCCTGAAAACCGGCGATGCTTTTGCGCAATCAGTTAAATGTTGAACGTCCAGCCTGAACCAAAGCCGCCATGGTTGCGATCAGATGGTCAGCCGCGCGCGCTCTCTCCCTTTGCCCGGCCAAGGCGGTAAAGGCGGAAAACTGGCTGCCGACGAAAAGGTGGGGGCCGGAATAGGCCATGCTCCATCCCGGAAATACCCTAACTTCCTGCACGCTTTCCCTAACAATATCGAGGCGCTCATGCCGCGGATCGCGGCGGATTCTCTTGAACAGAGCGTCAATTTCATCGCCCGGCCCTTCAAGAAATTGGGCAAAATACAGCTCTGTGAACATTAACGCGCCGGTTATATTGACCTTTGCATTGAAGTGTCGGGATAGTTTAACGATTTCTTCAACTCGCCACCCTTGCTCGGGAAGCGATAAGGTGCTCTTGCTTACATAAAGAAGAGATCTCAGCATGGAGCTTTTATAGCTGTGGATCGTTTTTGGGGGTAGTCCGACATTCGGTATGAGTATCGTAGGGAACAAGGCCGGTGCTTGCCCCGCTGCTGAATAAACTGAATCAGCTGGAACCGCTTGGACAGGAAGATCAGGATGCTTTTCTGGCTCTTCCTTTCAGAGTGAAAGAGGTGGAAGCTGGCCAGATCATCCTTGATGAAGGAAAGCATTCGACGGGCTGCATAGGCCTGCTCGCGGGCTTTACCTATCGCCACCGCACGCTTCGCAACGGCGCGCGCCAGATCATTTCCGTCCATGTCCCCGGTGACTTCCCCGATTTGCAAAGCGGGCTGCTGGGCACGGCGATCCATACGTTGCAGATGCTGACGCCCGGCAGGCTGGCGCTGTTTCGCGCCGATGATCTCCAGCGCCTTGTTTCCGAACGACCGGCGATACGCGATGCGCTCTGGCGAGAAACCCTGATCGATACGTCGATCTGCGGAGAATGGGTTGCCAATGTCGGGCGCCGGGATGCGCGCGGTCGCATTGCCCATCTGCTTTGCGAATTTGCCATGCGGCTGCGCTCGGCAGGATTGCTGGAGGGCGATTCCTATGAATTGCCCATGACGCAGGATCAGATCGCCGATGCGACCGGATTGACCGCTGTCCATGTCAACCGCACCCTGCAGGAAATGCGGCGAACCGGCCTGATCCATACCGAACGGCGCATGGTCAAGGTCAATGACTGGGACCGGTTGGCCGCGCTTGGCGATTTCAACCCGCAATATCTTCATCTTGAGGCCGTCCGGAACTGAACCGGCCTGTCTGGCCGACGGGGGTAATTTCCCTGCGCCGGTCATGGAACTTCGCCGGTTTGCCGCGCTTTCATGAACACAGGCGCATGGATCCCCAGGGCGCTGATCGGGTGTCCCATGATCGCGACTGGAAATACGGGCGGTGAAGCGTTGGTGCAGGCTGCGCCGCTGCCGCTGGCCATTCTTGAACACAATATCTATCGCGGCCCCAGTCTCCACGCCGACCGGCCGATGATCCGCATCAAGCTCGATCTGGGCGCCTTGCAGGAATGGCCCACCGACCGTCTGCCCGGCTTTGCCGACCGCCTTTTGGCGCTGTTGCCGGGGCTGGCGCGGCATGGTTGCTGTTATGGTCGCCCGCTGGGGTTTGTCGAAAGGCTGCGCGCCGGAACATGGCTGGGCCATGTGATCGAACATGTCGCGCTCGAACTTCAGGTCATGGCCGGATACCGGACCAGCAGGGGCAAGACCCGGTCGGTTTTGCGGCACCCGGGCTGTTACAATGTCCTTTATGCCTATGAGGATGAAGGATGCGGTCTGGCGGCCGGTTCCTATGCGATCCAGATCGCCGCCGCGCTGCTTCCTCCGGATCTGCGCTCTGTGATCGGGCTTGACCGGCTGGGTGTGGCGGTCGAGGAGGATCCGCTCGATATTGCGCGGATCAGGGCGCAATTGCGCAGGCATTGCAAAAGGGTGCCGCTTGGCCCCACCACCCGCGCGCTGGTCGATGCGGCAAAGCGGCGACGCATCCCGGTCCAACGCCTCGACAATCAAAGTCTGATCCAGTTTGGCCATGGCCGCCGCCAGAAGCGTATCCGGGCCAGCATCACCGGCGAGACATCGCTGCTGGGCGCCGAGATCGCGGGCAACAAGCAACTGACGCGCGAATTGCTGGCGCTGGCCGGACTGCCGGTGCCGCGCGGCGGCGTCGCGGGCAACAGCGCCGAGGCCCGTTTGCTGGCCCGGCGCCTGGGCTGGCCGGTGGTGGTCAAGCCGCTGGACGGCAATCACGGGCGGGGCGTGACAACCTGCGTCACCACCCCGGAGATGCTAGAGGATGCCTTTGCGCTGGCCGCGAGGCGAGGCCGCCGGGTTGTTGTCGAACAGCATCTGCCCGGATCGGACCACCGCATTCTGGTGGTCGCCGGAAAAATCGTCGCCGTGGCGCAGCGGCAGCCGCCTCATGTCACGGGCGATGGATGCCATTCGATCCGCGATCTTGTGGCGATCGTGAATGCCGATCCGGCGCGGGGCCAGGGCCATGAAAACATGCTGACCCGCATCACCTGTGATGACACGGTGGCGATGGTTCTGGCGCGCGCGTGCATGGATCTCGACAGCGTGCCCCCGGCGGGGCAGAGCGTTATGCTGCGCGATACGGCCAATCTGTCCTCGGGCGGCACGGCGACGGACCGCACGGGCGAGATCCATCCCTTCAACGCCTCGATCGCGCTTCAGGCCGCTGCCATGGTGGGGCTGGACGTCTGCGGCATAGACTTTCTGTGCCCCGACATCGCCCGGCCGATCCATGAAACCGGGGGCGGCATTGTCGAGGTCAATGCCGCGCCGGGCTTGCGCATGCATCTGGCGCCCACACAGGGCGAAAGCCGCGATGTGGCCGGGCCGATCATCGACGCGCTCTTTCCCGGCGGCGCCATGGCGCGCATCCCCATTGTGGCCATCACCGGCACGAACGGCAAATCGACCACCGTGCGCATGGTGGGCCGGATCCTGCGGCGCGCCGGACATAATGTGGGCATGACCACCACCAGCGGCCTGTATCATAACGAGCATCTGATGAAGCCCTATGACGCCACCGGACCGAAAAGCGCGCGCGCGGTTCTGGCCAATCCGCTGGTGGATGTGGCGGTGCTGGAAACGGCGCGGGGCGGCATTCTGCGCGAAGGGCTGGGGTTTGACCGCTGCGATGTGGGCGCGGTGCTGAATGTGGCCGAGGATCATCTGGGGCTGAAAGGCATCGATACGCTCGAACAGATGGCCGATCTCAAGGCCGTGGTGCCGCGCGCGGTCCATCGCCATGGCCATGTGGTGCTCAATGCCGATGATCCGATGTGCCGCCGCATGGCCGCCCGCGCCGGGGGTGAGGTCGTCTGGTTCTCGATGTGCGAGGGGGGCGCCATGCCGGGTCCGGTGAAGGACCATGTGGCCGATGGCGGCATGGCGGCGCTGCGCGATGGCGAGGATCTGGTGCTTTACCGCGACGGGCGGCGCACTGTGCTGATCCGCGCGGCCGACATACCCGCGACCCACGGCGGAACGGTGCATTTCAACATCGCCAATGCGCTGGCCGCCGCCGCCATATGCAGCGCGCGCGGGGTGCCGCCCGCGCTGATCCGCGATGGTCTGGCCTCCTTCGCCAGTTCGTTTGAGGACAATCCGGGCAGGCTCAATATCCATGACGCCCATGGCATCCGCTTTCTGGTCGATTACGCGCATAATCCGGCGGGCCTGCGCGCGCTGGGTGATGTGATTGCCCATATGCGGGGCGGTCATACGCGGGTGCTGGGCATGGTGAGCATTCCGGGCGACCGGCGCGACAGCGATATTGCCGAGATGGGCCGGTTGGCCGCCGGTCTGTTCGACGAGGTGGTTTTTCGCGAGACACCCGACGGGCGCGGCCGGGCGCGGGGCGAGATCAACGCCATCATGACGGCGGGCGCGCTGGAGGCGGGCATGGACCCTTGCCGGGTGCGGCGGGTGCTGGATGAAGACATTGCCGCGCAAAGGCTGATCGCCATGGTGCGGCCGGGCGATCTGGTGGTTCTGCTGCCCACCTCGATCACGGCGGTGTGGGAACAGGTGCTGGCCTATCGCCCGAACATGGCCGCCGCGCTGGCGCCGTCATGAACTGGGCGGTGATTGTTCATGGCGGGGCGCGAACCATTGCCCCGGCGATGCAGGCGCGCAACCGGGCCGGATGCGCCGCGGCCGCGGGCTTGGGCGCGGCGTGTCTGGCCGCGGGCGCATCGGCGGTCGAGGCGGCGGCCGCCGCGATTGCCGCGCTGGAGGACAATCCGGCGTTCAATGCGGGCTATGGCTCGGTTTTGACCAGCGCGGGCACGGTGGAAATGGATGCCGCGCTGATGGATGGGCAGACGCTGGATGTGGGGGCGGTGGCCTGCGTGAGCCGGTTGCGCCATCCCATTCGCGCGGCCGGAGCGCTGTTGCGCGCGGGCCCCGTGTTTCTGTGCGGACAGGGCGCGGAGGATTTCGCGGTCGAGGCCGGTATGGCCCTTTGTCCGCCCGAGGCGATGATCGCGCCGGAGCGGGCGGCGGGGCAAGGGCATGATACGGTGGGCGCGGTGGCCATCGATGCCCGAGGCCATATTGCGGGGGGCACATCGACCGGCGGCCTGTCGGGCAAGCGGCCCGGCAGGATCGGGGATTCGCCGCTGCCGGGATGCGGATTGCTGGCCGACGATGCGCTGGGCGGGGTGGCGCTCTCGGGCGAGGGCGAGGCGATGATCCGGGTCACGCTGGCCGCGCATATCCTGCAGGGATTGGCCGACATGGGGGCGATGGAGGCAGCGTGCCTGCTGCCCGCGCGGATGGCGCGGGTGGGCGGCGAGGCGGGGGCGATTGTCATCGACAGTTTCGGGGCGCTTGGTCTGGCGCATAACAGCCGCCATTTCGCCGTTGGGCTGCAGACCGCAGACATGGCTGGCCCCATCGGCCTGATCGACGCCGGAGAATGGGAGGCGCAAGGCCATGGCCGATGAACCCGGCCCCTTGATCATCATCGGCGGGCATGAGGACAAGGAGGGCGACAAGCTCATCCTGCGCGAGGTGGCCGAGCGGGTCGGGTCGCGCCGACTGGTTCTGGCCACGGTGGCCAGCCGCGAGCCGGAGGGCTATTTCGAGACCTATTCCCGAGCCTTTGCCGATCTTGGCCTGCATGATCTGGTCGAACTCTATCTGCACGAAAGGGCCGAGACACTGGACGCCCATGTTGCGGACATCTTTGCCGGAGCGGGCGGCGTGTTTTTCACCGGCGGCGATCAGTTGCGCATATCCTCACAGATCGGCGACACGCCCGTCGAGCATCTGGTGCGCGACATGCACCGGCGCGGCGGCGTGGTGGCGGGCACGTCGGCGGGCGCCTCGGTAATGAGCGAGACGATGCTGGTGCGCGGGGCGAACCGGGAATCGCACAGGATCGGCGATCTGCATATGGCGCCGGGGCTGGGGCTGGTGCGCGATATCATCATCGACCAGCATTTTGCCGAGCGCGGGCGCATCGGGCGGCTGCTGGGCGCGGTGGCGCAAAATCCGCGCGTGCTGGGGCTGGGCATTGACGAGGATACGGCGATGGTGCTGACTGGCAACCGGTTTCGGGTGATCGGATCGGGGGCGATCTATGCGATTGACGGCGCGGGCGTCACCCATTCCAATATTGCCGAGGCCAGCCCGGAAAAGACACTGTCCATGCATGAGGTGCGCCTGCATGTGCTGAGCGGGGGCGATTGTTTCGATCTGGAAACGCGCCAGCCCGCTCTGCCTCCCTGTTAGGCGGCCCTGCCGGGCGTCGGCATCAGGCGTTTTGCCGCCACAGGTGATCGCGATAACGCTCGAAACAGCGCGCGCCGCACAGCAGCCGCATCAGCGCACCTTCGGCCATGGCGGTGGCGCGGCGCGGATCTTCCTCGACCAAGGGGCGCATCGCCTCGCGGTTCCAGTCCTCGCTGTGCTTGACGTCCAGCACGGCGTGGAGGTCGAAATAATGGCGCTCCTTGCCGCTCAGGCCCAGACGCCGCAGCCCCTGCGCCACCAGCGCCGAGCGCCCCGGCGCGGTCAGTTCGATCACCCCCAGCGCGCCCACCGAATGCCACGCGAAATGGCGGTTGGTGGCCATGCCGGTCATCGCATTGGCCAGTGCCAGACTTTCCCAGACCGTGTTTTCGATGGAGGGATCGACGCGCAAGGTGCGCACCAGTTCATCCAGCATCGGCCCATGCATCCCCTTGGCATTGCCGCGTCCCATTTCGTCCCAGTAATTGCGCGCCAATTCGAGTTTGGCGGCCACCGGCAGCTTGACCTGGGTAAAGGCGACCAGATCGTCGAAACCGGCTTCCCCGGCCGCTTCCTGTTCAAAGAACCACCGCATCTGCTCAAAGGTCGCGTGCTGAGCCAGCCATGGGAAAAGCGGGTCGCCTTGCCCCGGCCCGGTCAGGCAAAGATCCTCGAACCATGCGACAAAGCCATCGGCGGTGCGGGGCGCATGGGATGCCCGTTCGGCAACCGCGCCGCGCAATTCTTCGAGGAAACCCGTTTCCATGAGCCGGAAATGGCGCTCCTGCTCGAAATGGTCGTCCCAGTCGCCGATGGGGAACTGGGGGCTGAGCCGGCGGCGGTTCCAGCGGGCAAGATCCTGCTGAAACGGCGCCGTATAGCATGGCTGGGCCTTGGGCGGGGGCAAGATGGTCATGGTCTGCATGATGATGAAACGGCGCCGTTATGGCGATGTTCCGCGCGCGGAGAGGGCCTTGCCCTCAACCCATGTTAGGACTTTTGGGCAAGGCCAGCACCGCGCCGATGGCGGCAATGCGTTCGACATGACGGTAAAGGGGGCGGTCCAGTTCTTCGCCAAACACATCGGGGTCGATTTCGCGGTAATGCATGGTGCAGCCATGCTCGCGCGCCAGCCTTTCCAGCGCCGCGCGCATCCGGTCCTCGCCCGCGACAATCGCGCTGCCGCTGTAGAGATACAATTGCCCGCCCGGCCGCAATCGGGGCAGCGCGCGGCGGGTGATTTCCACGCTGATCTGTGCGCCATGCCATTGGCCCCCGTCGCGATAGGCGCGTTTTTCATCGTCGGCCATATAGGGCGGATTGGCGATGATGCGGTCCACCATGCCCGCGATGGGATCCAGATAGGCCCCCAGCGCCATGTCGCAGGACAGACCCGCCGCATGGGCATTGACCTGCGCCAGCATCAGCGCCTGCGGATTGATGTCGGTCATCGTGATCCGCAGTTCGGGGAAGGCCCGCGCCGCCGCAATGGCCCCTGCGCCCGCCCCGGTGCCGATATCGACCAGACTTTCGCCCGGCCGGGGCGGATGGCGCGTCATCTCGCCCAGCACGAAATCGACAAAGCGATAGCTGTCCGGACCAAAGAACACCGCGTCGGCCGAGGATGTGGGATAGGCCGAATGCAGCAGCAGATCCTTGCCAAGGCTGGAAACGCGATAGCGCGACCGAAAACGGCCATCGGGCAGGCTGTCGAGAGCCTGCGCGGTCTGGAGAAGGGCCAGAACAGGTGAAGGCAGCACTTCCGGCTCGAAAGGCAGGCTCCAGCCCAGCACATCGCGCAGGTTCAGCGCCTGTTGCCCGGACCTGTTGGCCAGCACGCGGCTGTGGGTCGCCGGGGTCGGGGTGATGAAGCGATAGTGCTGCGCCTTGAGGCAGGCAAGCAGCTCCACGAGTGCTTCGTCCCGAACCCCGTCGGCGGCGGAAAATGCGCTGGCTGGTGAAAAGATCGACATAAAAGCCCAACGTTCGGCCGGGCAAATAGTGCCATCAGGAGGAGAGTGTTTCCCCGTCGAAAGACATGTCGATCACCAGACGGTCGGGCTGCCAGTCGCGATGGATGGCGGCATTGAGCACACGCGTCGCCATGGTTTCAAGACGGGTGCCGAAACCTTTGGTCAGGGGCGCCGAGAGCGGGGCGGGCAGCCCTGTTTCGGCCCAGATCAGCCGGACCCTGGGCCCGATGATCGCCATTTCGATCCGCAACAGGCCCTCAACGGACCGCAGCGCTCCGTATTTGGCCGAATTGGTGGCCAGTTCATGCAGCAGCAGCGCGATGGAGGGCAGGCTGCGTGGACCGATCATGGCATGGGTGCCGCGGATTTCTATGCGTTGGTTTGACCGACTCTCAAAAGGCTTGAGGATGGTCTCGAGCAGATCGCGCAGCGAGATGGTGCCGGTGCGATGATCTTCCTGAGGCAGACGGGCGCTGGCCTCATGGGCCTGCGCCAGGGCGACAAGGCGCGATTGCAGATCGGCGGCAAAACCATCGATCGTCTCGGCCTCGCGCCTGCACAGCGCCACCAGTCCGTTGGCCAGCATGAAGAGGTTCTTGATGCGATGGTTCATTTCATGAAGGATCAGTTGCCGCTGTTCGGCCATCCGGCGCGACTGGGTGATGTCGCGCGCCACTTTTGACGCCCCTATCAACCGGCCCGTCGCATCGCGGACCGGCGAAATGGTCAGGGAAACGTCGATCAGGCTGCCATCCTTGCGCTTGCGCACTGTTTCGAAATGGCGGGTCATGATGCCCGCCTTTATGTTGGCGATGATGGCGTCTTCTTCGTGCCGGCGATCCTCGGGAATGATCAGCGTGATCGGCTGGCCGATCGCCTCTTGCGGACTATAGCCGAAGAGCTTTTGCGCGCCGCCGTTCCAACTGAGAATTTTGCCCTCGAGGCTCTTGCTGACAATGGCGTCCTCGGATCCCTCGATGATTGCGGCAAGCCATGCACTTGGTTCAAGACTGGTGTGGGGAAGGGTATTCATGTGGTGGTATGACGCCCCTTGCAACATCTGCGCTGGATCCGGGCCATCTTCCTGCGAATTTGGCTGATCGCGGGGCGAATATGAAAAGGGCGGCGCACCATTTCAAGACAGATGAAACACTGCGCTTGCGGGCGTCCTGAATGGATTTTGACGGGTGGCGAGATTTTTTGGATTTTTAGGATATTGAAATAAATAGATTAAATTTAAGGATTTCGCGCAGGCCGCAAGATTTCATCCCGCTTCCGCATGGAAGTTTCTAACATGGGTTAGGACGATTTCAGCAACAATGCGCAACATATCGCCTTGCCGCAAAGATCTGCGCGATCCGCCGCAAGGGCGGCCGTCAATGATCGGCCGGTTTGGCGACCCTGTGCGCTGAGAGATAGCGCTGCACGACCGCAGGCAGCGTCTTTTCCAGAAACTCGACCATCGCCAGTTCCTCCTGCAGCGTTTCCTGCAGCAGCGGTATCGCATCGGGAAAACCGCCTTCCCGCGCCATTTCGATCAGCGCACGATAACTGGCCACCTCGAAATTCTCGAAGGCGAAATTGGCCAGACTGTTCTTGAGAACCTTGTCCGGCGCCAGCATCGTGGCCAAGGCTGCCAGATTGCCGCTCAACGACATGGCCATATCCTTGAAGGTGCTGGCGCTCTCATCCAGACTGGCCAGAATGATGTCGAGCCGCTCGATCTGGCGCTCGGTCTCGCCGCGATGGCTGCGCAACCGCGCCTGAACATCGAGATATTCGGCAAGGTGCTGGATCTGACGGTCCATCAGTGCCAGCGCCTCGTGCTCCATGGCATGGGCATCGCGCAGGCCTGCGAGAAAGATTTCGCGGATGCTGGGGGTTTTGGTCAAAGCCTGTCTCCTGATCGTCGGGTTCGACAAGGAAAGCAGGCGAGGGGACCGCTGTTCCCCCCAAAGGCCCCGCGGCCTAATGCAGGTTAGCATCATCGCGGCATGACAGCCGGCTCCGGCCGGAACTTCCCCCCGGTTTGTCGTTTCCCGGCCGAACCTTACGGGCCGCAAACCATTATGTCTGTGAACAGGGGAGCGGTCTTTCCCCGGCAGCATAAGAGCGTAGGGATGTTGAAAATTTCCAGTGTCTTATCCAGTCGCGCCCGCAGGCTGGCCGGTTTTGCGCTGATGGGCCTTGCCGGGGCTCCCCTGTCTGCCGCCACCATCAGCGGGGCGGGGGATAATCTGCCGGTCCTTCTGGACGCCCAGCGCGATCTTGAGAGAATATGGGCCCTTTTCGAACGCCAGATCACCCAGCCGTTCAGAACCGCCTTTGGCCTGCCCACTTTGCTGGTGGCGGTGGGGATGGCGCTGCTGCTGGCCTGGCCCCTGCGGATACGCATGCTGCATCGCCTTGCCTTCTGGCTGCGGAGCCTGTCGCTGGATCTGAGAGTGGCCATTGGCCTCAAGGCCGTGGCGACGGTCTTTGTCACCACCATGCTGTTCTATCTGGCCGAGGAGATCGGTTTCGGCGGGCTCGATCTGGCTCTGCCGCTCTTGCCGGAAAGCGAGGTGATGGTGACCGCGCTTTCCATGGGGATCGGGGTGGCCGGTCTGGGCCTTGGGGTCGGGCGCGCGCTGGAATCGCCGGAGGACCCGGCGTGGCGCCCTGTGGATTGTGGCGTGTCTTTGGGCGAATATCCGCTGGCGGCGGGCATCATGCTGGGCGCCACCAATGTCATCGACCAGACCGCCCGCCTGATCCATGCCAACAACAGCAGTTGGACGATCGCGCAGGGGGTGATCGCCATCATCGAAACCATGATCATCGGCCATTTTCTTCTGTCGATTGCCCATGCCCGCGAACCGCGCGAAGAGGAGAAGGCAGGTCCCGGCAAAAACCCTGCAGGCCCTGCGGTCTTTGGGGCAACGGCGCTGTTGTGGGTCATTCTGGCTGTGGGCGCGGGGGCGTTTCTGGCCGGGCATATCCGGCTTTCCATGCTGATTCTTCAGGAATTGCTCTGGGCCGGTCTGGTGCTGACCATGGCCTGGCTGGTGACGGGGTTTATCGACGCCGCGCTGGCGCAATGGTCTGACAGTATGCGCTCGGGCAAAGCGGTGGTGACGGCGCGCAGTATGCGCGCCAAACAGCTTGCCTTGCTGGCCAGCGCCGCCTTCACCGTCCTTGTCTGGCTGTTTGCGATCGGGCTGGTTGCCGCGCCGCTGCATGGCGACAATGCCGTGGTGGTCGAGCAGATCAGGCCGCTGCCCTTGCTCAATTCGCTGCGCTCGCTCGATCTTTCGCCGCGCAGTCTGAGCATGGCGCTGTTTGTCCTGATTGCGGGCATAGCCTTGACGCGGGTGTTTCGGCGATGGCTGGAAACCCGGTTCCTGCCCTCCACCTCGCTTGATATCGGGGTGCGCACATCGCTGGTGACCGGGCTGACCTATGTCGGCACGCTGATCGCCTTGCTCGGCGCCACCAATATGCTGGGGCTGCAACTGGAAAAGGTCACGCTGATTGCCAGCGCCCTGTCGGTCGGGGTAGGTTTCGGCCTTCAGTCGATCATCCAGAATTTCGTGTCGGGCGTGATCCTGTTGATCGAGAGGCCGGTCAAGCCGGGCGACTGGGTTTCGGTATCGGGCGCGGAAGGCACCATCCGCAGGATCCGTGTGCGCGCCACCGAATTGGCCACCGCCGACGGAGGTATCGCGATTGTGCCCAATTCCTCCTTCATCTCCTCCAATGTCGCCAATCGCGCCGACACGCTGATGTCCAGCCGTCTCGACCTGACGCTGACGGTTTCGGGAGGCCAGAGCGTGGCTGCGGCGCGCGATGTGGTGCTTGAACTGGTCAGGGGCTTCATGTCCCTGCGCGATCAGCCCGCGCCGCAGATCTATCTCAAGACTTTGGGCGAGGCGGAATGGGTTTTTGATCTGGTCGCCTATGCGAAGCCGGGCATGAGCGTGGCGCAAACCCGCAGCGATCTCCTCTTCTGGCTGGCAGGGCAGCAGCAGGGCAGGGATATCAGGATAAGGTCGAGCTAGAGCGCAATCGCGCCATTGCGGCTCGCCTGCGCGCCATGGCGTGCAGAATGCGCGGCCGCTGACAGGCAAGGATACCGTAATGCTACGGTATCGTGTAGGGTAAGCGGGATTTAACCTTGCAGCTAAGTGCAAATCAGTATGCCCGAGCGATCCGGGCGTGAAACGAGCAGCATCGTGTTCAAAAACCGCGTGGCTTATATCGTAGATGGTGATGCGTCCTATCGGCGAAGGTTCGCTCTGGCTTTGCGGCATCAGGGATTGGAAACGCGCGCCTTTTCCGGCGGCGGGGATCTGATCGAGGAGGCATCCTATCTTCCGGCCGGCTGCGTCCTGCTGGCCGTGCGCGCGGGTGAGGGCGACGGGCTGGAGACGATCCGCGCCCTTCTGGCGCAAAGGTCCGACATGCCGGTCATTGTGATGCGCGTCGATCCCACCATCCGCGAGGCTGTGCAGGCCTTGCGGGCGGGAGCGGTCGATTGCCTCGCCATTCCCTGTCCCATGGCCAAGGTCCGCCTGGCTCTGGATTATGCCTATGAAATCCTTCCGGCCAAGGTTGCCCATCAGCAGTTCATCGGCGAAGCGGCCGCCCTGCGCGCCCATCTGACTCCCAGAGAGGAGGATGTGCTCAAAAGGATCGTGGCGGGCATGACCAATCGGCAAATCGCCCATGATCTGGAGATCGGCGTGCGGACCGTGGAAATGCATCGCGGCAATATCATGCAGAAATTGCGCATGGATAATCTTGTCGCCCTGATCCGCTTTGCCACGCTGGCGGGGATTGCCGGTTCCGATGAAGATGCTGCATGAAGAGAGGATTGTTCATCCCATGACACAACTGCCTCTGCAAGGCACCGGGCTGGCCGGGTGGCTTTATGCCAGTCGTTGCGCTTTGCCCTCGGCATGGGCGCAACGGGCCGTGGATGACATTGTGGCCAAATCGGTCCCGCGCAATGCGGCGCTGGACGTGACGGGGGCTTTGCTTTTCACCGGCGCCCGCTTCGTCCAGTTTCTGGAGGGGCCCGCCGAGAGCATAGTGGCCATCCGCCAGAATATTCTGGCCGACAGGCGGCATCATGACATTGTCACATTCCTGAGCGGCGGCCGGGCCGAAAGGGTTTTCAGCAACTGGTCGCTGGCCTATGCCGGGCCTTCGCTGTTCGTGGCCGACAAGGTGGAAAACCTCTTCCATACCGGCATCCGGCACACGGCGGAGATCATCGACCTGCTGGAACAGTTTGTCATTATTTCCGAGGCCAACAAGCCCTGATCGGGGGCCCCGTGTGCTCGCTCATGCCTGTCAGGGCTAGTCGTGCTCCCAATGGTTCTCCCTGCGGAGCTGGCGCGTGTAGAGGTCGCGATAATATTGCGCCCGCGTTGCGCGCAGCCCGCTCAGGCCATTGCGATGAACAGCGCGTTGCCAACCGGCAAATTCTTCCAGCGAGAGGGAATAGCGGCGGCACGCCTCCTCAACCGTCAACAGACCGCCATTGACCGCCGCCACAACCTCGGCCTTGCGGCGGGGCACCCAGCGGCGAGTATCGGGCGAGGGCAGGGTTTCGAGAGTGAGCGGTTCGCCCAGCGGACCCAGCACCGTGCCCGGACGGATTTTCTGATTTTCGACCATGCGGCACCTCCGGGGATATTCTGCAGTCGCAATGCTTCATTCATGCCTAAGCCGGGCATTCGGCATATACGGTATACCACCTAGTCGCCGTTTAGTGCCTGAACGGCGGCGCAGCGTGCCACCAAGCGTTGCGATTTTGCGCCGGACAGTTGCCGCATCGGTGGGGGCCGGAGTCGATTGTTCGCTGGCGATGGCTTTATGTTTTGGGATTTGCTGATTGAGATGGCGGCCGACATTGGGGCGTCTTTCATGATATTTATTGTATTTCAACGTATTATATAAAAATCTCTATCTGCAGATCTTTGATAAAAAGTACCTTGCTACTAAAAAATAAAATTAGTAGCCTGCGTTCAACGAATCCAGAAAAACATAAAGGAAGAGGTATGAGGAAGGCGAAAGGCGGCCTGCCCTGCGGCAGGATCGTGTCGGCCTTGGCTTTGGCCTGGGCGTCGAATGCGGCACATGCACAACAGGCGGCCCCCAATCCGCCCGAGGCGACGGAACCGGCCCAACCCATCGTCGTCACCGGCTCGCGCATCGCCACCGGATTTGATGCGCCAACGCCGGTTTCGGTGCTGAATACGCAGCGCATGGCCGAGCGCGGCGCGGCCAATATCGGCGACGCGCTCAACGAATTGCCCGCCTTCCGTTCTACCCAGACGCCTGCCTCGACCGGCCTGTCGGCGGCGGCGGGCTATATTGGCGGGCGCATTCTCGATCTGCGCGGCCTTGGCTCGGTGCGCACGCTCACGCTGGTCGATGGCAAGCGCTTTGTGCCCTCCACCACGCAGGCGACGGTCGATACCAACATGATCCCTTCGATCCTGCTGCAAAGGGCCGAAGTGGTCACCGGCGGGGCATCGGCGGTCTATGGTTCGGATGCGGTGTCGGGCGTGGTCAATCTGCTGATCGACAAGAAGCTGACCGGTTATCGCATGAATATGCAGGCTGGGATTTCCAAATATGGCGACAATCGCACCACCCAGATCGGCGGTGCGGGCGGATGGAATCTGGGCAGCAACGCGCATCTGGTCATCGGCGGCGAATATGAAAAGAACACCGGCGTCGAGGCCTGCCGGGTGCGCGACTGGTGCTCCAACGGCCTGATCAACTGGGGCCGCAATCCGGGCATTTCGAACATGCCCGCCAACAATATCCTCTCCAACGTCCACCCCTGGACGGCCTCGTACAATGGCGTCACCACGCCGCCGTCCTCGGCCTATACCGGCAATCTGCTGCCCACCTTGCGCGCCATCGACGGCATCACCTTCAACCGCGACGGCACGCCGCGTCGCTTTCAGTTCGGCTCGATGGCCAATTCGCTCTATCAGGTGGGCGGCGAAAGCGACGGGCCGGGACAGAATGTCTATTTCGACTTTCCCATCGTTTCGCCCACCACGCGCTATAATGCGATGGCGCATCTGAGCTGGGATGTGACCCCGGCGCTGACGGTGGAATGGACCGCCAATTACGGCCATGGCGAGGGCTATCACCGGGCAGTCGCCTATCGCAATACAGCGCTCACGATCCGTTCGGACAATCCCTTCCTGCCGCGATCAAGCGATCCGACGCTGGATATTCCCACCATCCTTGCCAACAGCGGACTGACCAGCTTTACGCTGGGCAAGGGGTTTGACGATATCGGACCGGGACAATTGCGCGTGCGCAACGATGTCATCCGCTCGGTGCTTCAGGCATCCTATCAACTGGGCGGCGGATGGAAGGCGGATGCCTATTACCAGTTCGGCCGCAACAGTTTCCGCAGCGATCTGACCGGGGGTACCGTCACCTCGCGCCTGCTCAAGGCGATTGATGCGGTTTCGGTGAACGGCACGCCCACCTGCCGCGTGAATGCCGATGCTGGCACCGCCAATGACGATCCGGCCTGCGTGGCGCTCAACCCCTTTGGCTATGCCAACGGGCCCAATTTTGCCGCCGCCCGCGCCTATGTCACGGCCAACGGCTATCAGACCAACGTCACCACCGAGCATGTCGTGGCGGCCAATATCACCGGCTCGCCCTTTCAATTGCCGGGCGGGCCGCTTGGCGTGGCCTTTGGCGCGGAATATCGCCATGACAGCGTGAAGGGCAGCACCGATGCGCTCTCGCAGGCCAATCAGTTTTTCTCCGGAGGCGGCTCGCTCATTTCGGGCCGGATCGGGGTGCTCGAAGGCTATGGCGAACTGGAGGCGCCGGTTCTGCGCGATCTGCCCTTCATCCATGAGCTGAGCTTTAACGGGGCGGTGCGCCGCACTCAGTACAACCGGTCGAGCGATTTCTTCGCCTCCAGTTCACTGGGCGTGACAACATGGAAAGTGGGGGGCGTCTGGGCGCCGCTCGATTTCCTCCGTTTCCGCATCACCAAATCGCGCGACATCCGCGCGCCCAATGTCTCCGAACTCTTCGGCCCGACCACGCAAAGTCAGGGTATTTTGACCGACCCGGCGCGCGGCGGCGTACAGACCGTGGCGCCGATCACCTCCGGATCAAACCCCAGATTACAGCCTGAAAAGGCCGATACGTTTACCGTAGGCATGGTGGTCCAGCCCAAGACTGGTTTTGCGCGCCGGTTCCGCGCCTCGGTCGATTATTACAATATCCAGATCAAGGATGCGATCAGCACGCTGGGCCAACAGAACATCGTTACCCGCTGCTATCAGGGCGATCCGCTCAGTTGCTCGCTGGTAACGCGCGACGCCTCGGGCATCATCACCAATATCACCGACACGCAGCAGAATGTGAACCGGCTGATCGTGCGCGGCATCGATATCGAGGCATCCTATCGCCAGCCATTGGGCCGCGACAATGCATTGAGCGCGCGCCTGCTGGCCAGCAATGTGATGAACCTGATCACCGTCGATGCCATCGGCCCGACCGAACGCGCGGGCCAGACGGGCCTGCGCGCGGGCACGCCGCCGGGCATTCCCGACTGGACGCTTGATGGTATGCTCACCCTCGATCTGGGTGAGCGGATGAGCTTTTCCACCCATGTGCGCTGGATCAACGCAGGCTTTTACAACTCCGCCTTCGTCGGCCCGGATCAAAGCGGCTATTCGATCGCCTCGGCCATCAGTTCGAACACCAACAGCGTGCCCTCGCGCACCTATGTCGATCTGATGGCGACCTTCAAGGTGAAGGCTGGGGAAGGGCGCAAGTTCGACTTCTATGTCGGCGTCGACAATGTTTTCGACGTCGATCCGCCCAATTTCCCCGGCGCCAACGGTTCGGGCAACAACATCCTGTTCAACCCGGTCGGCCAGTATTTCAAGGCCGGCGTGCGGGCCAGTTTCTGATCCTTTTCCCCCTTCCATCAACGGATATTGCTCATGCTTGATCGCCCCTTCGACCCGGAAACCCGTATCGTATCGCGCCGCGACGCGCCTCCCGTCATCGAGCAGGAATGCGACATCTGCGTCGTGGGATCCGGCGCCTCAGGCATTTCGGCCGCCATTGAGGCGGCCCGCGCGGGCAACCGGGTCATTCTGGTCGATGGCCTGCCCACGCTGGGCGGTCAGGCGGTCAATTCGATCATCGGCATGTTCTGCGGCCTATATGCGCCGGGGCTGAACGGGCGCCAACTCACCCATGGCATCGCCGATGAGATCATCGCCGAACTGACCGCGCAGGGCGATGCCCATATCATCCAGGGCGGGGTGATGAAGGTGGTCATGTATAATGAGGTCGCGCTGGGCCGCTGGGTGGAAAAGGCGGTGCTCAAAGCCGATGTGCGCCCCTTGACCGGGGCGATCATCCGCAAGGTCAATCTGGACGGGCGGCGGGTGCGTTCGATCGATGTGGCCACGCGCCACGGCGATGTGCGCATCACCGCCAACGGCTTCATCGACGCTTCTGGCGATGCGGCGCTGACATGGCAGGCCGGGTTCGATTGCCGCGTGCATGGCAATGGACAGATCTATGGCTCGCAGATGCTGATCGTCGAGGGTATCAATGATGCCCACAAACCCGATTGGGACACGATGGCCAAGCGCATTGCCGAGCGCGGCGAGCATTACGGCATGATGCGGCGCGACGGCTTTGCCGCGACTTTTCCGGGCACCGACATCGCCATGGTCAACATGACCCATATCGAAACCCCGCTCGACCCGTTCGAGGCCGCCGAAAAACAGATCGACGGCAAGGAGCAGGCCGACCGCACGCTGGTCTTCCTGCGCCACGAATTCCCCGAGGCTTTCGGCAAGGCGAAGGTGCGCGCCTATGGCCTGCCCGGCGTGCGCCAGACCCGATGGATCGTGGGCACGCATCATCTGACCACGCAGGAGGTGCGCGATGCGGTGCAGTTCGACGATGCCATCGCGCGCTGTTCGTGGCCGCTTGAACAGCATCACAACCGCGAGGGCTATGTCTGGGAGGTCTTCCCCGAGGATCATGTTCACACGATCCCGCTGGGTTCGCTGACGGTGGCGGGGGCGGATAATCTGCTGGCGGTGGGGCGGTGCATAGATGCCGATTCCGCCGCGCTTTCCTCGGTTCGGGTGATGGGGCCGTGCATGGCGATGGGGGCCGCGGCCGCCCATGCGCTGACCCTGGCCGGATCGGGCAGCGTGCATCAGATTGACATCGGGCAATTGCGCCGGAAAATCGCCGCAAACCTAGAGGGATAAGCGCCGCAAAGGCCAACCCAGCCGCGAGAGGAAACCCCTGTGAGTCAGGCACCCAGAACCATCGATGTTGCCCGGATAATCGACCAGCGCGGCCTTGGCCCGTTCCATTATCGGCTGATCGTCCTGTCATGGCTGATCACCGTTTTCGACGGGTTCGACATGATGATGATCAGCTTTACCGCGCCCTATATGCGTGATGAGCTGGGCCTGTCCAAGCCGATGCTGGGCAATGTGTTTTCCTCGGGCCTGTTCGGCATGATGGTGGGCGGTTTCGTGCTGGCCTATATCGGCGACCGCTATGGCCGCCGGTTGACGATCACGCTGGCGGCCATGGCGTTTGGCCTGCTGACGGCGGCAACGGCGATGGCGCACAGCTATGAGGCGTTGCTGCTGCTGCGCTTTCTCGATGGCTGCGCGATCGGCGGGATGCTGCCGCTCGCCTGGGCGCTCAATATTGAATATGTGCCCGTGCGCCTGCGCGCGACTGTCGTGACGGTCATCATGATGGGCTACAGTCTGGGCACGGCCATGGCGGGGCCGGTCACGGTCTGGCTGGCGCCCGGTTTCGGCTGGCGGGCGGTGTTCCTGTGCGGAGGGCTGGCCACGCTGGTGATTGCTGCGGGGTTGTTGGCATGGCTGCCTGAATCGGTGCGCTTTCTGGTGGCGCGCGGGGGCAATGCGCCGCTTCTGGCCGCCACGCTCAATCGCCTCGATCCGGCGCTGGAGGCGCGCGCCCAGGACCGTTTCGTGCTGGGCGACGAGGCGCAGGCGCCGCGCCATTTCACCCTGCCGCAATTGTTCGAAGGCGATCTGCGCTGGATCACCCCGCTGCTCTGGCTGGGCTATATCGCCAGCACGCTGGCGGTCTATTTCAAGGCCAACTGGGGCCCCATCGTCTATGAGGATCTGCATTTTCCGCGCGCCACGGCGGCCTATGTCTCCTCCTTTTCGGGGCTGCTGGGGGCGGTGCTGGGGCTGGCGCTGATGCGCTATACCGACCGCAAGGGCGCGCTGGCGGTGGCCTTCTTTCCGGCTCTTGCTGCGCCCGCTTTGCTGCTGATCGGTCTGGCGCCGGTGGGGCGTGACACGTTCCTGATCCTCTCGGTGCTTTCGACCAGTCTGGTGGGCGGCGCGCATTTCGGCATCCTGTCCATCGCGGGCATCTATTACGCCACCGCGATCCGCGCCAATGGGGCGGGCTGGGCCACATCCATCGCCAAGATCGGCGGGATCGCGGGGCCGCTGATCGGCGGCTGGGTGCTCAGCTCTGGCCTGCCCATCGTCAAGAGTTTTGCCATTCTGGCTATCTGCCCCATCGTGCTGGCGCTCTGCGCGCTGGGCATTGCCGCCACGGTCCGGCGGCGCGGCGATGGCGCTCGTGCTCCCCTTCCTGTTCCCGCTTCGTGAAAGGTCATCCCATGTCCCATCCTGCCCCTCTGCGCAGTCTTGCCGCTAATTCCCCCGTCCGCCGTGCGCATTGGCTCGCGCTGGGGCTGAGCGAGGAGGACATGCTCAAGCCCAAGATTGCTGTGGTCAATTCCTCGTCCGAACTGGCGGTCTGCTTTGCCCATCTCGACGGCGTTGCGCGCGTGGTGAAGGACGCGATCCGCGCGGCGGGCGGCGTGCCTTTCGAGGTGCGTACGACCGCGCCCTCCGATTTCATCACCGGCGCCGGGCGACAGGGCAGCTATATTCTGGCCGCGCGCGATCTGGTGACCAATGATATCGAGGCGCAGGTCGAGGCCGCGATGCTCGACGGCATGGTGTGCCTGACCAGTTGCGACAAGACGCCGCCGGGCCATCTGATGGCTGCGATGCGGCTGGATATTCCCACCCTGCTGGTCATCGGCGGCTATCAGGCCTCGGGCGAGATCGACGGCGATCCGGTCGATATCGAGGACCTGTTCTCTGGCGGGGTCAGCGAGAAGCTGGGCAAGCCGGGCAGACATCCGGTTGAGGAAGTGGCCAAACAAGCCATTCGCGGCCCCGGCGTCTGCGCGGGAATGGCCACGGCCAACACGATGCATTGCGTGGTCGAGGCGCTGGGCATGTGCATCGCCGGATCGGCCCCGGTGCGCGCCAACAGCGGCAAGATGTTTGAAGCGGCCCGCGCGGCGGGCGGGCGCATCGTCGATATGGTGAATGAAGGGTTGACCCCGCGCCGGATCATGACGGCGGGCGCCTTTCGCAATGCGGCGGCGATGGTGCTGGCGGTGTCGGGCTCGATCAATGCGATCAAGCATCTTCAGGCCACCGCCGTCGAGGGCGAACTCGACATCGATCTTTTCGCGAACTGGGAGGAGATGGGCCGCAAGGTGCCCGTCCTGTCGGCTGTGCGCCCCAATGGGCCGGTGCGGATCGAAGGGTTTGAGGATGCGGGCGGCGCGCGTGCGATGCTCAAACAGCTTGAAAGCCTGCTCGACCGCGATGTGCTGGTCGCCTCGGGCCGGACAATGGGCGATGATCTGGCCGATGCCGGGGTGGAGGATGCGGAGATCATCCGTCCGCTTGACCGGCCGATTTCGGACGGGCCTTCCATCGCCATTCTCAAGGGATCGCTGGCGCCCGAAAGCGCGGTGGTGAAACTGGGCATCCGCGATGGTTCGCGGCCCGAAGCCTTCACCGGCAAGGCCCGCGTGTTCGAGGATACGGCCAGCGCGATGCAGGCCATTGCCGAGGGGCAATTGCGCAAGGGCGACGTGCTGGTCCTGCGCGGACAGGGCCTTAAGGGCGGCCCGGCGATGGGCGGCGGGGCCTCGCTAGTGCTGTTTGCGATTGATGCGGCGGGGCTGGCCAAGGACGTCGCTTTTGTCACCGACGGGCAATTGTCGGGCCTGTGCCTGAAAGGGCTGACCATTGCGGAGGTGGCGCCCGAGGCGGCGGTGGGCGGCCCCATCGGGCGGTTGCGCGATGGCGATCCCATCGAGATCGATGTGGCCGCGCGGCGGATGGATGTGATGATCCCGGCCGAGGAACTGGCCCGGCGTCCGGGGCCGGGCAATGCCTTTGCCGTGCCCGCCTCGGGTTGGCTTGGGGTCTATCGCCGCGATGTTCAGCCGATGTCGACCGGCGCCGTGCTGATCGATCTGGATTGAAGCGGCGATGGTGAAGCCTTCTCCCGCAAGGCCTGCCGGCTATACTTCCGATCCGGCCTCGGGCATGGATCGGGACATGACAGACGAGCAGAACGGCGACGGGAACCACGCGGATCAGCATAAGGGCGAGGAGGTGCAGAGCGGGCGCAGCGCGCGCAAACGCGGCCCCAAGGCGGCTCCGCCCAAGGTTGCCCCGCCCAAGCCGGTGCGCCTCACCAGCTTTTCGCCCGATGATGCGGACCGGCACCTGATGAACTATCGCCGGTCGAGCGGGGATCAGTCGAGCGACCGGCATTTCCGCATCACCCGCTCGCTGGTGGTGGCCGCCCGGCTGTGGCGCAAGGTGGCCAATGAGCGGATCAAGCCGCTCAACCAGACGATGGCGCGGTGGGAGACACTGTTTCATGTCGCCTATTCCGGCGCCGACCTGACGCAGAGCGAGCTGGCCCGCATGATCAATGTCGAGGGGCCGACGATGGTGCGGATGCTCGATTCCCTGGCGCGCGACGGCCTGATCGACCGTGAACAGAGCGCGCAGGACCGCCGCGTGACGGTCAACCGGATCACGCCTGCGGGCGAGAAAGCCATCCAGGAGATCATGGCGATCACCAATGATCTGCGCGGCGAGATACTGGAAGACATCGAACCCGAGAGGCTGGCCGTGACCTATGAGGTGCTGAGCCAGATCCTCAAGCGGCTGGGCCAGATGCGCTAGGGGCGGGCGATCCGGCCCCCGGCGCGACACTATGGAAATTACAGGAGGATGCGCTGTGGTGAAATTGACAGGCCGGGAAGAAGCCATGCTCGCGGGCGAAGAAGGCGCGGCGGTGCAGAAGGCGATGGAATTGCTGATCCGTTACGCCGACGCGCTGGGCGCGGAGGATTTTGTCGAGACCAATAATGTTGCCGGTGTGCCCGGTTCCGCGCCGCCGTGGATCAAGCAATATTACGCGGCCGATGGCGGCGATTACCGGGCGGTCTTTTCGCGCTTTGACCTTGATGCCGATGAGGTGGTCGATATTCCGCGCATGAACGCCTTCAGTTGCCATCTGCAAGGGGGCATGGACCCGATGCTGTGGCGCGAACAGGGGATGAGCGAGGCCGCCTTCGACAATTTCCGCTCCGACGAGCAGCAGGTGGCCGAGCATGGCATCCAGTTGCTCAAGACCTGCACGCCCTATCTGGCGGGCAATGTGCCGGTGATGGGTGAACATTGCGCATGGATGGAATCGAGCGCGGTGATCTTCTGCAATTCGGTGATCGGCGGGCGCACCAATTGCGAGGGCCGCGAATCCACCAGCGCGGCCATGTTGGCGCGGCGCATTCCCAACTGGGGCTTTCACCGCGACGAATATCGCAAGGGACAGCACAGCGTGGATGTCGCCGTACCGGTCGATGATGTGTTTGAATGGGGTATGCTGGGCTATTTCGTGGGCGGGGAGGTGCAGGACACGATACCCGTGATCGAGGGCGCCATCGCCGCGCCATCGCTGATCCGGCACAAGCATTTCGGTGCGGCGGCGGCATCGTCGGGCGGGGTGGAAATGTATCACATGGTCGGGATCACCCCCGAGGCGCCCGGCGTGGAGGCGGCCTTTGGCGGCGCGCGGCGGGGCGAGACATTCTGCTATGACGCGGCTGCGCGCAGGCGCACCTATGAAACGCTCAACAGCGTGGGCCAATGCGAGGATGTCGATTATGTCATGCTGGGCTGTCCGCATTATTCCATCGAACAGATCGCCCACGCTGCCGGCCTGATCGAGGGGCGCAAGGTTCACAGCAACAGCGCCTTGTGGATATTCACCAGCCGTTCGGTCAAGGCGCTGGCCGATGCCAATGGCCATACCGAAACCCTGCGCAAGGCCGGGGCTTTGCTGATGACCGACACCTGTTCGGCGATCTCTCAGGCCGTTCCCGAAGGCACCCGCGTTGCCGCGCTCGACAGCGCCAAGCAGGTGCATTACCTGCCCGCGATGATGGGGATAGAGGGCTGGTACGGCACGACCGCCGATTGTATCGACGCGGCCTGCAGCGGCAAATGGCGCGGGAGGCTGGCATGAGCGGGGCGGCCATGGCGCAGGCGAGGGGCCAGACCCCCGATTACATCATCCGCGGCCGCTGCGTCGTCCCCGGCTGCATCGAGGGCGAGGCGCTGGTGACGCGCGATACGATCTCGGGCTGGGGCGGGGTCAGCCCGATGACCGGCAAGATCATCGAGAGCAGGCACGAATTGAACGGCGTCAGCTTCGCGGGCAAGGTGCTGGTGTTTCCCGGCGCCAAGGGTTCCTCGGGCTGGTCCAGCATATTCCACATGACGCGCCTTGCCGGAACCGCGCCGCTGGCGCTGCTGTTCAATGTGATGACCACCAAGGCGGCGCTGGGCGCGGTTGTGCTGCGGGTTCCCACGCTCACCGATTTCGACCGCGATCCGCTCGAGATCATCCGCAGCGGCGATCTGCTGCGCGTTGATGCGACGCAGGGGCAGATCAGCGGGTGGCGCCCAATGGCTTGACCTTGCGTTTTCGCGCCAGAAAGAAGCGGAGCATTTCGCGCGACGCATCCGGCCCGGCGGGGTCCGTATAGGAACCCGCCGCATGGCCGCCCGACCATCCATGGCCGCTGCCGTGAATGGTCCAGACTTCGAGCAGGACATCTCCGGCGGCGGATTTGTAAACCTTGCGGGTGAAATCGCGCCCTTTGGCCGATTGGCCGGAAAAGCTTTGGGAGACGAGCGGACCGGGGCGAGAATTTTCCAGATTGGCAAGGAATTCAGCCGCATTCGAAGGATGGACCATGCGGTCGCGGTCGCCCTGAAAAACGATCATGGGCAAGGGGCGGCGCATTTTGGCCGCCGGTCTTGGTGTGGCCTGACCGCGCATGGCCGACATGGCCGAGCCCAGCGAATGGGCCTGACCCAGCGCCACGCCCGAATGAATGCCCACCGCCACGAAAATATCCGGATAGGCCGAGCCCATGATGGCCGCCGCCCCGGCCCCCGCCGAAAGCCCCGCGACATAGATGCGCGACGGGTTGGCGCGGGCCAGCGCGACGGCATGGCGGGTCAATCCCGCGATCAGCGCCGGTTCGCCGCGCCCGCGCAACTGATGCTGCGGATCGTGCCAGTTCCAGCATCGCGCAAGGTTCGCGCCCTGGTTCTGTTGCGGATAGAGCACGAGGAAACCCAGTTCATCGGCCAGACGGTTCATATGGGTACCCAATGCGAAGTCGGCGGCGGTCTGGCCGCATCCGTGCAGCATCACCACCAGCGGCATGCGGCGGCGCGGCGAGCCCACCGACGTGTAAAGCCGATAGGCGAGCGCGCCATGCCGGTTTTGAAACTCGCCGCTGATGAAACTGCCCGGGGCGGGGCGGGGCAAATTCGATCGGGTACGCCGCGCAGGTTTTTTGGCCCTGGCTGGCGCGAGGCTGGCTGGCGCAAGGCTTAAAAGCGCTTGCTGGACCTTTGCGGCGGCGGCCAGGGGGCGGGCCTTGCGCGCCAGACGCGAGGCCTTGCCAAGGGTCTTGAGGAAATTCGTCATGATCTTTGCGCAGCGCCGGGCGAATGTGTGTCCACTAGGACAGCTGCGGATCGTCCTCCGGCTGGGCATGATGGTCGCCGCCCGCCAGCGCCTTGGTAAAACATTCCTGCCACCAGCGGACGTCCTCGTGGCGGATGCTGTCCATCATCGAATGCCAGCGGTCCTTGCGCTCCTGCAGATCCATTTGCAGCGCCCGGTCGATGGCCTCGGCCAATTCGTCGGGGCTGTGGGGATTGACGATCAGCGCATCGGTCAATTGGCGCGCAGCCCCCGCGAATTGCGACAGGATGAGGACGCCGGGATCTTCCGGATCCTGCGCCGCCACATATTCCTTGGCCACCAGATTCATTCCGTCGCAAAGGGGCGTCACCAACCCGATGCGCGAGGCCCGGTAAATGCCTGCCAGCGCATCGCGCGGATAGCCTTTGTTGATATAACGCAGCGGCACCCATTCGGCATCGGCGAATTCGCCGTTGATACGCCCCGAGAGGCTGTCGAGCGTGGCGCGTATCTGCTGATATGTGCGCACCTGTTCGCGCGAGGGCGGGGCGATCTGGAGCAGGAAGAGCTGTCCATGCAGATCCGGGCGCGAGGCGAGCAGGCGCTCATAGCCCAGAAAGCGTTCGGGCAGGCCCTTGGAATAATCGAGCCGGTCGACGCCCACGATCATCGTGCGCCCATTCGCGCTGCGCCCCATGCGTTCGCAGAATTCGCGCGCGGTCTGACCATTGGCGGCCTCGTGAAATTCGGCAAAATCAATGCCGATCGGGCATACCACAATCCGCGAGCGGCGCTCGCCAAGGGTGATGGTGCCGTCCTGGTCGATCGTGGCGTCGGTATGGGTCTGAACATATCGGACGAAGGATTCGCGCCAATGTTCCGATTGGAAACCGATGACGTCATAATCCAGCATCGCATCGAACAATTCGCCATGCCCGGGCAGCGATTCCAGCAGCCGCGCGGGGGGCCAGGGGATATGCAGGAAAAATCCGATGCGGTTTTTCACGCCCCGCGTCCGCAGGTTTCGCCCCAGCAGCATGAGGTGATAATCATGCACCCAGATCAGATCGCTGTCCTCGATCAGCGGCGCCACGGTTTCGGCCAGACGGTCATTGACCCTTTCATAGCCCCCCGCAAAGCCACGCTCGAATTCGGCCAAGTCGAGCCGGTTGTGAAACAGCGGCCAAAGCGTGCAGTTGGCATAGCCGTTGTAATATTCCTCAACGTCCTGCGCCTCCAGATCGACGGTGGCGGTGGTCACGCCATAGCTGCGCTGGAAATTGATGTGGCCGGTAAAGGCCTCGGTTTCCTCGCCCGACCAGCCGAACCAGATACCGCTGCTTTCCCGCAGCGCCGCCGACAGAGCGACGGCCAGACCGCCCTGATTGCCGGGGCCATCGCCGGTGGGCGGCGACACTCGGTTTGAGATGACGATCAGGCGGTTCACCTGACCGCGCTCCATGGTTTGCTGAGCAGCGTCGCGCAGTTGATCAGGCCGACGAGTGAGTAGGTTTGCGGATAATTGCCCCATAGTTCCCCCGTGTGTGGATTGGTGTCTTCCGACAGCAGACCCGCCGGGGTCCGGCGGGCCAGCATTTCCTCGAAAAGGTTTCGCGCATCGCCATGGCGGCCGGTGGCGTGCAGCGCCTCGATCAGCCAGAAGGTGCAGATGTTGAAAGCGCTGTGCGGCAGGCCGAAATCGTCCTCATCGGCATAGCGCAGCATGTGCGATCCCCGGCGCAGCCCGTGTTCGACCGCGCGCAGCGTGCCCAGAAAGCGCGGATCGTCGGGCGCCAGAAAGCGCAGGTCGAGCAATTGAATCAGGCTGGCGTCGAGCAGATCGGCGTCGAAGGTGGCCGACATGCGCTGTGTATCGTCGCGCCATGCCGCATCGATGATGACCCGGCCCATGCGATCCGCTCGCTCCTGCCATAAGGTCTGGCGGTCATGCAGGCCCAGATGATGCGCCGCCTTGGCCAAGCGGTCGCAGGCCGCCCAGCACATGGCCGCCGAATAGGTGTGGACATGAAACCGGCCGCGCAATTCCCAGAGGCCGGAATCGGCCTGATCGTAGGAAAGCCAAGCCCTTTCGCCCACCCGTTCAAGCGCGCGAAAATCTTCCTCGCCCGCCATGCGATACAGCCTCTGGTCGAAGAATGCCTGAACGTTGGACAGGACGATCTGGCCATAGGCGTCATGCTGCATCTGGGCATAGGCCTGATTGCCCACGCGCACCGGCCCCATGCCGCGATAGCCCGCCAGCCCGGCCTCGATCCTTTCCTCCAGCCGCGCCTCGCCGCCCACGCCATAGAGTGGCTGGATATGGCCGGAGCGGGCATTGTCGACAATGTTGCGCAGATATTCGAGATAGGATTCCAGCACATCGAGCGCGCCCAGCCGGTTGAGCGCCTGTGTGGTGTAATAGGCGTCGCGGATCCAGCAGAAGCGATAGTCCCAATTGCGCCCCGACCCGGCATGTTCGGGGATCGAGGTGGTGAGCGCGGCCACAATCGCGCCCGTTTCCTCATGCTGACACAGTTTGAGCGTGATGGCCGAGCGGATAACGGCCTCCTGCCATTCAAGCGGAATGGCCAGGCCGCGCACCCAATGCCGCCATTCGCGGACGGTCAGATCGAGCATTTCCTCGACTGTGGTGGCGATATTGCCCTCAAAACCTTCATCGGGGCCAAGGAAGAAATGCAGCGGACGTTCGAGCCGGAACACCTGCTCGTCCTCGATCCACCCGATCGGCGCCGAGGTGGAAAGGCGCAGCGTCATATGGCCGAGCATATAGCGGATATGGTTCGAGCCGCGCGTGCGCTCCACCTCTCGCCGGGCCCAATCGCGCGTCGGACGCAGGCGTATGCGGATGCGCGGGCTGCCCGCCACGGGGCGTACGATCCGGGCATAGGCCACCGGCCGGTAAATTCGCCCATGCCGATGAAAACGGGGGCAGAAATCGGTCACCACGATGGCATTGCCCGCATCATCCTCATAGCTGGTTTCCAGCACGGGGGTGTTGCGCAGATAGCGCTGCGTGATCTTGGTGCGGCCATCCAGATCAATGGCCCAAAAGCCATGCCCATCCGCCGCATGGTTGACGCCATCGTCGAGCAGCGCGCTGAAGGCGGGAGGGCCATCGACGCGGGGCAGGCACCCCCACAGGAAAGTGCCGTCGCGATCGATCAGCGCCGAGATCTGGCAATTACCGATGGGCCAGAGGTCAAGCGTCGCACTCATGCGGCCGGCCTTGCCAGCCAGGCCAGCACGGCGGCCGGACCGGCCAGCTTGTATTGCGCGTTGGTCGCCCGCGCCGGGCCGACCAGAACCGAAAGGCCGCCAAGCGCGTTGACTGCTGAAAAGGCGGATTCATCGGTCAGGTCATCGCCCAGATAGACCGGCGTTCCCCCCACCATCGGCGCGCATCCCATCAGGTTGCGCACCGCCGTGCCCTTGTCACCGCCGCCAAAGCGCAGCTCGACCACCATCTTGCCATTTTCCACCACAAGTCCGCTTTCCGTGGCCAGATGCTCGGCCAGTCGCTGTGCATAGGGCGCGCAGGTGGGATCGCCGCGATAGTGAAGCGCGACGCCATAAGTCTTGATCTCGACCAGCGTGCCAGGATGACCAAAGGCGAAATCGTCGAACTTGCGCGCGGCATGTTCCAGTTCCTCGACCGGGCGGGGTGGATGGACCAGCTGGTCCTCCCAGCGGTATTCACAACCATGGCTGCCCGAGATGGCCAGCCCATGCATCGAGCGGCCGAGCAGCGTGTCGATCTGGGCAATGGAGCGCCCGCTGACCAGAGCGAGGCGGCCGTGAAGGCGGGCCGCCATGGCGAAAAGCAGATCCGCCAGTCCACGCGGAACAGCCACTTCGTCGGGCCTGTCGGCAATTTCCACCAGCGTCCCGTCGAAATCAAGAAATAGGCTGGCACCGCCGGGCAAAGGCGGGGGCGGAGCCAGCAGATCGGCAATCGGGGCTGTCGGCATCACTGTCTCCAGAGCGGCTTTCTCCGATGCGCGGCGCGCAGATGGCGCCTTGCGATGGAGGGAAGGGGCGGTTGCAAAGCCATGGGCAGGACATCCATCTGGGGGCGGTCCCGCCCGCAGGCCCAGCATTATCCGTGGACCATCCTGTGGTCCGCCGCCGTCAGGCACCTGGATGGGCAGACTGGATCGCGGCGTCCACTTCTTCCTTGGTCATGTTGATGGCCAGACCCTTGGTGCCCGCAAACAGTGAGGCCAGCGGAATCGTGACCTTGCCCTTGGTGGTGGTCACCACGACCTGCTGGCCGTTGGTGCTGGCCACGGTGCCGATCTGTTCGGCGTTCTTGTCATAGACAATATCGCCTACCAATGGCTTTACCGCCTGGGGGGCGGGCGCCTCGGCCGGCGCGGTTTCCTGCGACGGTTGCGCAGTCTGCGGCACGGTCTGGGCCAGCGCGCCATGGGGCATTACGGCAACAAAGGCCGCAGCGATCGTGTATTGGAAGATTTTCATCGTCGTTTCTCCGGTTATTGTCCCCCTGGATGGAAAGAACCTGTTGCCGGTATCCCCGGGGGGCGGTGCCAAATGGCTCTGGCCTTGCCTTGGCGCCACGGGTGGATGACGAGGCGCGGGCCGGAGCGGCGGGGACATAATCTGAATTTCTTCAGATGGTTCATGGATGTAATGGTCGGCGGCGGTGAAAGGTTCCTTCGCAAATGCGGAAATTTGCGAGGCGGAACGATGACCTTTGCCGCCCATGCCCAATCATGCGTGCCGGGCGGCCCGTTCGCGCGCGCGGCGCGTGTCCCAGCCTTTGCGGGCCGCCGCGCTGCGCTGTTCGGGCGAACCCGATTTATGCGCCCGACCCCCGCGTGAGGAGGAAACATGCGTATCGGGCTTGTCCCGGCCGGAGCCCGACAGATTGCCTCCGCCGGTCTCCTTGTTCACCGTGGCCCAGCCGCGCGCTTCGGCCTCGTCATGGGGCACGCCGCGCTCTTCATAGCCTTCGGCAATATGGCGGGCCTGACGCTTCTGCTTGGCCGTATAGGCGCTTTTGTCTCCACGCGGCATATCCTGTCTCCTTTATGGCAGCAGGCTGACCTTGGGTTCACGGTCCCAGTGGCGCGCCGGGGCAAGCTCGGGGAATTCTTCGAGACTTGCGATGCCGTCATCGCGGGCGATGCCCCATTCCTCCAGCAGGCGGTTCGTGGCGGGACAGGCGCCAATGGTTTTGCAATGGGCATAGGCATCGGCAAACCAAGCATGAACCGTATGGTCCGACCGCAGATGATCGAGCGCATCGGGATGGATAATGGAGGCGACCGCATCGAACAGCGCCGACGGATTGCCCATCAACTGTCCATCGGCCTTGAGCATGCCGTCATCGACCGGAATCCCGCCCACCTTTTGCGCGACCAGCACGGCCTTGCCGCCCTTGCTCTCGATGGCGGCTTTCATTGCTTCGATGCCCTTCAGGCTAGACCCTTCGGCAAACAGGATGCCGATCTTGCGTCCCTCCATCGGCGGCTGGCCATGGTTCAGGATGGAAAGCGCAGGTGAGGGCTCCATCTCGACAATCGGGGCCGCCACATCGGCGGGCGGCGGCAATTCCATCGCCAGCCCGCCCGCCACGCGCCGCGCCAGATCCTCGTCCACCGCGCCCAGCAGGGTCAGCATACGGTGGCGGACATGCTCCAGCCCCACCTTGGACAATTCGAACACAAAGGCATTGGCCAGATGGGCCTGTTCGACCGGCGTTTGCGAGCGATAGAACAGGCGGGCCTGCGAATAATGGTCAGCAAACAGGGCGGGGCGCACCCGCAGATGCTGTTCGCCATTGTTGGGCAACATGCCGCGCGCAAAGGTCGTAAAGCCGGTGGCCGGGCATTCGCGCGGGCCGGTGGGCTCGCCCGCTTCGTTCAGGCTGTTGGGCTCGTAATTGGCGCGGCCCTTGGGAACGTCCATCTGCATCATGCCGTCGCGTTGGAAATTGCGCATCGGGCATTTGGGCGCGTTGATCGGCAATTGGTGGAAATTGGCCGTGCCCAGCCGCGATTTCTGGGTGTCGAGATAAGAGAACAGCCGCCCCTGCAGCAGGGGGTCGGGGGTGAAATCGATGCCGGGCACGATATTGGCGGGGCAGAATGCCGATTGTTCGGTTTCGGCAAAGAAATTGTCCGGATTGCGGTTGAGCGTCATGCGCCCGATGATCCGCACCGGCACCAGTTCTTCCGGGATCAGCTTGGTGGCGTCCAGCACATCGAAGGGCTGTTCATGGGCCCAGCTTTCCTCAAAAACCTGAATCCCCAGATCCCATGCCGGAAAGGCGCCCGTGTCGATAGCTTCATACAGGTCGCGGCGGTGATAGTCCGGGTCGGCCCCGGCGATCTTGACCGCCTCGTCCCATGTCGTCGATTGCAGACCCAGCACCGGTTTCCAATGAAACTTGACCAGCTTGGACGCGCCCTCGGCGTTGACGAAACGGAAGGTATGGATGCCGAAACCTTCCATGAAACGGGGAGAGCGCGGGATGGTCCGGTCGCTCATCTGCCAAAGCACCATATGGATGCTTTCGGGCATCAGGCTGATGAAATCCCAGAAGGTATCATGGGCGCTGGCGGCCTGGGGATAGCCCTTGTCGGCCTCCATTTTCACGGCATGGACAAGGTCGGGGAACTTCATCGCGTCCTGAATGAAGAAGACCGGGATGTTGTTGCCCACCAGATCCCAATTGCCTTCCTCGGTGTAGAATTTGACCGCAAAGCCGCGCACATCGCGCGGAGTGTCGACGCTGCCCGCGCCGCCCGCGACGGTTGAAAAGCGCACAAATACCGGCGTTTGCTTGCCCACGGCGGCAAACAGGCCCGCGCTGGTCAGTTCGGGGATGGCCTGTGTGCATTCGAACACGCCATGGGCCGCCGATCCGCGCGCATGGACGATCCTTTCGGGGATGCGCTCATGGTCGAAATGAAAGATCTTTTCCCGCAGGACGAAATCTTCAAGCAGCGTGGGGCCGCGCGCGCCTGCCTGCAGGCTGTTTTGATTGTCGCTGATGCGCAGGCCCTGATTGGTGGTCAGATGGTTTTGCGCCGCCTCGTGTCGGGTTCCGTGCGGGCCGTTGACCGGCACCTGCTGATGGGTTTCGCCCGCATCGCCGGTGGTGCTTTCAAATGAGGGATCTGCGTTGGCCAACATTGCCTCCTGTTTTGTGCGACCTGACAGGAGGCTGGGCGCCCCCCATTCTCACCCTCTGCGGAAAGGTAATCGGGGTGCATTGTTCCGCGCCTTTTCCCGACATGTGCTTTTTGCGCGATGAAGTGCGCGGAATCATGAACAGGTGTTTTGGGAGCGGCGCGCAGATATCCGGCATTTTTGCTCAGAAAATCAGGCAGAACAGGGCGTTATGGGTAAGTACGCATTCTTTGGATTCCAAGAGATAAAAACTGCATAAATATTAAAAAAACCTAATGTTTGTTTCTGAAATATTACGATGAATCGGTGCTGAGCGCCGGTGGACCGAAGGGCGCCGGGTGGTGCATCAATTCGCGTTGTTTTATTATTTCTCCTTTGGATCGCGATGCAATCCGAGCGGTGGGCCTGCAGCAATTCCGTGCATGGCCGTTTCCGTCATCAAGGAACAGTTTATGAGCGATCCCCGGCCCGTAACGATCATCATGATCGAGGATGATTTCGGCCATGCCCTGTTGATCGAAAAGAGCATCCGGCGGGCAGGGATCGCCAACAACATCGCCCATTTCGACAATGGCGGCGCGGCGCTCGAATATCTGGGCGATGGTTCGGCCTTGCGCGATCAGGGCGGGGCGGCGCTCATCCTGCTCGACCTCAATCTGTCCGATATGAATGGCGCGGAGATTTTGAAGCGGATCAGGGAAACGCCCTTGTTGAGCCCGGTGCCGGTGATCATTCTGACCACCACGGATGACGCGCAGGAGGTCGAGCGGTGCTATGATCTGGGCTGCAACGTCTATATCACCAAGCCGATGAATTACGACAGTTTTTCCGAGGCCATCCGCCAGTTGGGGCTGTTCATCTCGGTTATGCAGATACCTGAGATACAGGGCTGAACGACACACGCGTGATCAGGGGCCTTCGGCGGCGCGGGTGAAAGCGCCGCCGAAGGAACTGTGCCCTGGTGGCTCCGGTGGGGGAAAGGTCAAGCCATCAGTCACAGTTTCTCTGAAACATTCAAAACTGGGATCGCCCCAGGGCCCTCGTTCAGGCGGCCCATGCCAGATGGCGGGAAAGCCGCGCCAGATTGGGGCGCACGATGGTCTTGAATCTGGCGAAGAAGGCGTCGACCACTTCGCCTTCCACCACGAAATTGCGCCGCGAACCGGGCAGCAGCCCCTTTTCCAGCGCGGCCGAAAGGGCCGCACGGGCGCGTGAGATCCGACTCTTTACCGTGCCGATGGTCACGCCGCAGCCTTGCGCGATTTCCTCATAGCTGACCGAACCGATGGCCATCAGGATGAGCATTTCGCGCTGGGCAAGGGGCAGCGTTTCGATGGCGCGCAGCACGTCGATGGTTTCAAGGCGGGTTTCCTGATCGCCCTCCCGGCCCAGAATCTGCTCGGCCGCCGCCTCGTCATAATCGCCGACAATGCGCTGACGGCGCAGTTGTCCGAAATAATGGTGGCGCAGGATGGTGAAGGTCCATGCCCGAAAACTGGTTCCCGCAATGTAATGGTCCCGCGCGGCCCAGGCTTTCATCACCGTTTCCTGCGCCAGATCATCGACATTGTCCCGGTTGCTGCACAAACTTCGGGCAAAGGCGCGCAAAGAGGGCATGGCCGCAACAAGCTCCTTGCGGAATTCGGCTTCGGGAAGCGCTGAACCACATATGTCAGCCTTCTCGAATTTGTTTCGCTTGGCCATGTTTTTCCCCGACAAAGGTATTTTTCCGGAAAATCTATGGGAGAAAGATCCGGGCTTTGTCTAAGTTCCTGCTTAAATATACTTTCAGCGTTGAGTAGGGTTAGATTTGGGGTAATCTGAAAATTTAATTTTAAAATTTCAATTTAAAAACAGGAAGTATTATAGAATGAATTGGTAATATTGGAAATTATCCCGATTTTATCAGGAATTTTACTGGGCCAAACGAACGGCTTGCCTGCTCCCACCATGGTTGTCAGTGATCGCGTTTTTGCAACGGGTCGCCTTGGTCCCGGCCATGGGCGGGGGAACATCTTTGCTTGCTCGGTCTTTGTCCGGCGTCTTTGCCGCTGTCAGGAGGATGTCATGGCCCAAACCGATCCGCGCTCGCCCCCCGATTTCAAACCGCGCAAGCGGCCCAAAAACCGCGAGGTGGAAAATGAGATGATGGGCTGGGTCAAGTCTTCGGGCGAACCGCCGCACAGCGCAACCGAACCGCCCGCCGAAGAACAGGACACAGATGAGGCCGAGGACCTGAGGGAGCCGAAAGGCACCGGCGCCCACAACTCCGAATGATCCGCGCCATTTGCATCGGGCGTGTTGCCCCCCGCCGGCCGCCTGTTGGCCCGCGCATCATTCGCATCAGCAGGGCAAATACGATATGCTCCCCCACAATGATCGGTCGCGAAGGTTTGACGAGATGTCTTTCGACAAGGATCGGTTCTTTATGATGGCCCATGGCCGCACAACCTCTGCCGTTGCGGAGGCTCTGTCATGAGCGCCGCCGACCCATCGGTCCCCACAAGAATGGAAAGCGACAGCATGGGGTCCGTTGCCGTCCCCCGCGATGCCTATTGGGGCGCGCAGACGCAGCGCAGCCTGACCAACTTTGCCTTTCCGCCCACCGAGCGGATGCCGCTGCCCATTATCCATGCGCTGGGGATCGTCAAACTGGCGGCCTGCCGCGTCAATCGGCGCTATGGGCTGGACCCGGCCCTGGCCGATGCCATCGAGGCGGCCGCGCGCGAGGTGATCGAGGGTGCGCATGACGATCAGTTCCCTCTGGCTATCTGGCAAACCGGGTCGGGCACGCAGACCAACATGAACGTCAACGAGGTGATCGCCGGGCGCGCCAACGAGATCCTGACCGGCGTGCGGGGCGGCAAGGCGCCCGTTCATCCCAACGATCACGTCAACCGTGCCCAATCCTCCAATGACAGCTTTCCCACCGCGCTGCATATCGCGATCCAGCGGGCGATGGTGCGCGAGTTCAGCCCCGCGCTGGGGCGGCTCTATGAAGACCTGATGACCAAGCGGGCGGCATGGGCCGATGTGGTCAAGATCGGGCGCACCCATCTTCAGGACGCCGTGCCGCTGACGTTGGGGCAGGAGTTTTCCGGCTATGCCGCCCAGATCGCCCGCGCGCGCCAGGCCATCGCCCATGCCATGGACGGGGTTTGGGAACTGGCGCTGGGCGGCACGGCGGTTGGAACCGGGCTGAATGCTCCGGCAGGCTTTGGCCGGGCGGTGATCGAGGAAATCCGCCAATCGGTTGGTATGCCCTTTCGCCCGGCCCGCAACAGTTTCGAGGCGCTGGCCAGCCGCGATGTGCTGGTGGGCCTGCAGGGGGCGCTGGTGCAACTGGCGGTGGCTTTGACCAAGATGGCCAATGACATCCGCCTGATGGCATCGGGGCCGCGCGCGGGGCTGGGCGAATTGCTGCTGCCCGAAAACGAACCGGGCAGTTCGATCATGCCGGGCAAGGTCAATCCCACCCAATGCGAAATGATGGCCATGGTCTGCGCCCAGGTGGTCGGCAATGGCACGGCCACCACGGTGGGCGGAATGCAGGGGCATCTGGAGCTCAACACATTCATGCCGCAGATCGGGGCCAATGTGCTGCGTTCGGTCACGCTGCTGGGCTGCGCGATGGATGGGTTTGTCCAGCACGCTCTGGTCGGAATGCAGCCCGATCACGCGCGGCTGGGCAGTCTGGTCGAACGTTCGCTGATGCTGGTAACGGCGCTGGTGCCCCATCTGGGCTATGAAAAGGCGGCCGCGATTGCCAGAGACGCCCATAAGCGCGGCATCGGCCTGCGAGAGGCGGCGCTGGAGAGCGGCCATGTCGATGCGGCAACCTTCGACCGGATCGTCCGCCCGCAGGATATGGTGGGCAACCAGCCCGAAGGCTGATTGCCCGCCCGTTCAGCCATTGATCACCGTCCCGCCATTGGGATGCAGCACCTGCCCCGACATATCACTGGAATCCTCGCAGGCCAGAAACAGGAAGGCGGGTGCGACCTCATTGGGCTGTCCGGCGCGGCCCATCGGCGTGGACTCGCCGAAATGCTTGATCTTCTCCTTGTCCGCGCCGCCAAAGGGGTTGAGCGGGGTCCAGATCGGCCCCGGCGCCACGGCATTGACGCGAATGCCCTCCTTCACCAGATTTTCCGAAAGCGAGCGGGTGAAAGCGGTGATCGCTCCCTTGGTCGCGCTGTAATCCAGCAGGTTCTTGCTGCCGTGATAGCCGGTGATCGAGGTGGTGTTGATGATGGCGGCGCCTTGGCCCAGATGCGGGCGGGCGGCCTGAACCATATAGAACATGGCGAAAATATTGGTCTGAAAGGTGCGCAGCAACTGGCTTTCGGTGATATTGGTGATGTCGGTATCGGGGTGCTGTTCGCCCGCATTGTTGACCAGAATGTCGATGCGGCCCAGACCGGCGATGATCTGGCGAACCAGCCCTTCGCAGACGGATTTGTCGCCGATATCGGCCCGGATGGTCAGTGCGCGACGCCCTTCGGCCTCGACGATGCGCCGGGTTTCTGCCGCATCCTCGTCCTCCATCAGATGGATGATGGCGATATCGGCCCCTTCGCGCGCAAAGAGCGCCGCCACGGCCCGGCCGATGCCGCTGTCGCCGCCGGTGATGACGGCCACCTTGCCCTGCAACCGGCCCGAGCCGGGATAGCGCGGCTGCCACTCCGGCTTGGGATTTAGCGCGTGCTCATTGCCGGGCAGGGCGTCTTCGTGGATCATGCTCTGGGTCTCAACCATGGTAATTCTCCTTTTGAGGGGAAATGGGGGGCAGAGAAGGATGTTCGGCGGCCCGAAGGTGGGCTGTCGTGCCTGCGCCTCAACCGGGCGAAATCAGCATCGCCAGCACCGCCGCCGCCATCGCGCCCGTGGTTATCCATCCGGCAATCCGCAGCGGGCGGGGGGCTACAAATGATCCCATGATGGCGGACCGCGACACGATATGCATCAGCCCGGCCAGCACAGGCACGGCCACGACCCCATTGATCACCGCGCTCCAGAACAGCGCCTTCATCGCATTCAGCCCCAGCCAGTCCATGGCCATGCCCAGCATCATGCCCAGCGTGATGATCAGATAGAAGGCGCGGGCGTGCTGCGGCATATCCTGAAGACTGGCCTTGCGCCCCGTGGCCTCGCAAATGGCATAGGCCGATGCGCCCGCCAGCACCGGGATCGCCAGCAGTCCCGTGCCGACGATGCCAAGGGCAAAGATCGCAAAGGCCAGATCCCCCGCCACCGGCTGTAGCGCGCGGGCGGCATCGGCGGCCGAATTGATGTCGGTCTTGCCCGCATTGTGCAGCGGGACCGCTGTGCCCAGCATGATGGCCAGTGCGATGATGTTCGACACCGCCATGCCGCTCCATGTGTCGATGCGGATCCGGGCAAAGGCGTCGGCGGCCTGACCGCGCGCGCGGCGCAGGGGCTGGCGCTCCTCGACCTGACGGATTTCCTCCACCTCCTGCGATGCCTGCCAGAAGAAGAGGTAGGGGCTGATCGTGGTGCCCAGGATGGCGACAATGGCGGTGATGGCCGCAGGGCCGCTGATCCGGGGAACGACCAGATCATGCAGCGCCGCGCCCCAATCCACCCGCACGATAAACACCAGCGCGACATAGGCCAGCAAGGTCAGCGTCAGCCATTTCAGCAGCCGGGCATAGCGGTCATACGGCACGAACAATTGCAGCAGCAGCGAGAGCACCGCAAAACCTATGGTGAAGCCATGGCGCCCCCAACCTGCAATCAGCGCGGCCGCTTCGCCCATGGCCGAGAGATCGGCGCCGATGTTGATCGTATTGGCGCAAAACAGCAGCACGAGGATCGCGGCCATGATCCAGCGGGGCAAAACCGCGCCCAGACTGTGCGCAAGGCCATGGCCCGTGACCCGGCCCACCCGCGCGCAGACCAGTTGAACCGACACCATCAGCGGATAGGTGAACAGCATGGTCCACAGCAGCGAGGTGCCGAATTGCGCGCCCGCGATGGCATAGGTGGCAATGCCGCTGGGATCATCATCGGCGGCGCCGGTAATCAATCCGGGGCCAAGCCGGTCGACCAGCCTGGATTTAGCCATGGTCGGCCATTGGCGATGGTTGCGCGTGATGCATCGGCATTCCCTTGAAAAGGGGGGAGAGCGGGCCATGCAAAGAAGGAAGCGGCTTTGGCAGCGCGCTTCCTTCCCTCGACGGCTCCTGCCCGTCAGGTTGTCACGCCGGGGGCGTCAGCCCCTTTGGCGTTTGGTGGCAGGCCGTTGGCCGCCATCAGGCATAGGTCAGGCCGTAATGCGAATAGACCCGCCAGTTGTAGTCATTGTCATAGGTGGGCGTGTCGTTCTCGCTGTAATGGGGCGCGTTTTCCAACTGCTCCCTGTCGATATTCACGACATAGCCGCCCTGCGCCGGATCATAGGTCAGGATCTGCCAGGGCAGGGGGTAATAGTCGCTGCCCAGACCAAAAAGGCCGCCAAATTGGAGCACGGCATATTGGGCCTTGCCGGTGCGCTTGTTGACCATGAACCGGCTGATCGTGCCCAATCGCTCGCCTTCCAGATTGTAGACGATGGTGCCTTCGACCCGATCAGAGGAAATCAGATCGTGCGTTTCATAGCTGTCCGTGGTTTCGGGCATGGTGAATCTCCTGCGTGGTGTGAAACAAGCCAAGGCACCGCGGCGGTTGCCTGACATAATCGGAACAGGGGCGGACGCGGCTTGTTCCGCGCGCAGGCAGGCTTGATCCTAATCCAGGTTAGGATCTCGGCATGGATCATCTTGTCCTGCCGCACGTTAGTCAGACCATGTTTCTCTGCCGCAGCGGGGGGCCGCAACGGGGCCGCCAAAGGGCCTGCGGCATCCATTCCGGCTTTCGCGATGTTTCCCCTTCGCGACATGCCCGTGACGGCGCGACATGCCGGGGCGGGCCGACAGGAGGACCGATCATGCGTGCGCTGACCTGGCATGGCAAACGCGATGTCCGCGTCGAGACGGTGGAGGATCCCGGGATCGTCAATCCGCGCGATGCGATCATCCGGGTCACTTCCTCGGCCATTTGCGGATCGGATCTGCATATCTACGACGGCCTGTTTCCCGCCATGGGCGCCGGAGACATCCTTGGTCACGAATTTATGGGCGAGGTGGTCGAAGTGGGCGCGGCCTCCACGCTGCGGCGCGGACAGCGGGTGGTTGTGCCCTCAACTATTGCCTGCGGGGGCTGCTATCACTGCGCGAAGCAGCAATATTCGGCCTGCGACAATGGCAATCCCCCCGAAAACCAGGATTTTGCCAGCCTGATCTATGGCATGCCCACCTCGGCCCGGTTCGGGCATGGGCAGATGGGCGGCGGCTATTCGGGCGGACAGGCCGAATATGTGCGCGTGCCCTTTTCCGACTTCGGCCCGATCGGGGTGCCCGAGGATGTGGCGGATGAAAGCCTGCTTTTGCTGGCCGACACTTTGCCCGCCGGATGGCAGGCCGCGCGCAATGCCGCCATCGAACCGGGCGACACGATTGCGGTCTGGGGCTGCGGCCCGGTCGGGCTTTGTACGGTGCGGGCGGCGTTTCTGCTGGGGGCGGAACGGGTGATCGCGGTCGATCATCATGCGCACCGGCTGGAACTGGCGCGCGGCCTTGGCGCCGAGGCGGTCAATTTCAGCCATACCGATGTTCATGGAGCGCTGACCGACATGACCGGCGGCATCGGTCCTGATGCCTGCATTGATGCGGTGGGCATGAATGCGCATGGCACTTTTTTCGAGGTGATTGCCGATCCGGTCAACAGCTCGGTTTTTCCCGCGCTGGATCAATCGCATGTCATTCATCAGGCGATCATGGCCTGCCGCAAGGGCGGGCGGATCTCGATGCCGGGATGCTATGGCGGAATGGTCGACAAATTCCCGCTGGGGGCCGTGATGCGCAAGGGGCTGACCCTGCGCAGCGGCCAGAGCGATGTTCAGCGCTATCTGCCCGAATTGCTCCGGCTGGTCCTCGACCGGAGGATCGACTGCACTTTCCTTGTCAGTCACCGGTTTGGCCTGGAGCAGGCCGCCGATGCCTATCTCCAGTATCACTATGCCCGCAATGAAGTGACCAAGGTGGTGCTGAGCATGGAGGGCAATTCTGCGTCCTGATCGAGAGGCGCGGCGGGGCTGCGCCTTTGGGTCAATGTGGAAACCGATGGTTTTCCACCGGACGGAAATGGGCCGAACGCATTCTGTCGGAAAGGAGAAAATCCATGAAATACCGTCTCTTGATGATCGCCTCTGTTCTGGCGCTGGGTGCCTGCAACAACAAGGCGGACAATGGCAATCCGGCCGTCGACAATGAGGCCACCACCGCCGCCGCGCCCGATATCACGCTGCCGCATCTGACGCTTCAGCCTTCGGATGCGCGCGGCTATCTCGACAAGGCGGCGGCAGGCGACAGTTTCGAGATCGAATCCTCGCAGGCTTTGCTCAAGACCAGCAAGAACCCGGCGGTCCGCTCTTTTGCCAAGATGATGGTATCGGCGCATCAGGAATCGAGCCGCAAATTGCAGGCCGCCGCCGACAAGCTCAAGATCGCCGCCGGATCGACCACGCTTTCGCCCGATCAGCAACAGAAGCTGGACGGGATCAAGGCGGCCGATGCGGCCCATGTGGATGAACTCTATCTGGCCAGCCAGCGCAGCATTCACACCGACGCGCTTGACCTGCACAAGCATTACGCCTCCGATGGCGATACAGCCGCGCTCAAGACGGTCGCCGCCGGTATCGCGCCAGTGGTGCAAAAGCATCTGGACGAGCTGGACAAGCTGGGCAAGCAGGGGGATGGCGCGTGACGCCCGCCTTTGAAAAGGATGACGCCCCCGTCACGTCCTCGCGCGATATAGAGCCGGACCGCGAGCTTTTCGCCGAAACGGTGACGATTGCCCGCTCCGCCGGGGAACTTTACGCTTTCTGGCGCGATCCGAACAATGTGGCTTTGCTGGTGGGGCCGATGGCCTCGATCGTTCCGTTGGAGGATGACCGGGTGCGCTGGACCATCATCGGGCCGACAGGCGCCGCCGCCACCTGGGTGTCCGCCATCAGCGAGGACCGGACGGGAAGCACTCTTTTCTGGCAGTCCGAGCAGGGCGGGGATGTCGAGAGCGGCGGCCGGATCGATTTTCTGGACGGCGGCCTGCGCGGGGCGGTGGTGCGCGTGACATTGGCCTTTACCTTGTCCGCGCGCAGTCTCGGCAGGATCATGACATCGCATCTGAACCGTCAGGTCCGCGCGCATGTCAGACGAATTTTGCGCAGTTTCAAGCAGATGATGGAGGCCCATGAAATTGCCACGGCCGCTCGTCATCGCCGTCTGCTGAACAATCCCTCGCAATAGGCCGAGGGCAAACAGTGAAGGAGAAGGACATGACCGATCTCAGCACAATCAGGGAACATATGGAAATCGTGGGCGCCGATGGGGTTCATCTTGGCACGGTCGACCGGGTTGAAGGCAAGCGGATCAAGCTGACGCTGGCGGACAGCGGATCCCATGCGGGGCAGGAGGGGGCGGCCCCCTCGCAGGGTTCGGGCGGCCATCATCACTATATCTCGGTCGGGCTGGTCGCGGCGGTGGAGGGGCAGCGCGTCCGGCTCTCGGCCAATGCGGCCAATGCCGCCTTGCTGGAGGAAGAGGAAGGCGGAGAGTCTCTGGCCGACCGGCACGGATCGGCCGATCAGGGGCAGCAAAAGGGTGGCCCGGATGTCATCGCATTGGGCGGCGACGCCTGATTCCACGCCTGGGTATCGGGGCCGAGATTTTCGGGGCCGGAGTGTCGGGGCCGGGATTTTCGGGGCCGGAGTGCCGGGGCCGGCAACCCGGCGCCCGGTCTTTGCCAGTTAGGGTGATGCGATGCGTTCGATGATGGGCCGCAAACTTGGGCATTTTGTCGATCTTACCGACCGTGATGAACAATTGCTCGCCTATATGCTCAGATCGCAGACGTTGTTTGTCGGGGCGGGGCAGGATATGATCCGCGAAGGCACCCGTCCGACCTTTGTCAAGATCGTCATGGAAGGCTGGGCTGCGCGGTACAAAATTTTGGAGAATGGCCGACGTCAGATCGTCGGCTTTCTTTTGCCCGGTGATCTGTGCATCCCACAGGCGATCATGACAATGCGGCTGGACCATTCGATCGCGGCGATTGATGATCTGCATTGCGCGATGGTCCACCCCGAACAGCTCGATGCCATCGAACAGGAATCGATCAATATTCGGCGGGCTCTGGCGATGGACGCCCAGATCTCGCTGGCCATACAGCGCGAATGGACCGTCAATCTGGGGGCGCGCGCCGCGCCGGAGCGGATCGGCTGTCTGATCTGCGAATTATACCTGCGGCTCAAGGCCGTGGGCATGACCGAGGGCAGCGGATATTTCTGTCCGCTGACCCAGATCGACCTGGCCGAGGCGGCGGGGGTCAGCACGGTGCATGTCAACCGCGTGATCAAACAGATGCGCCGCGCCGACCTGATCCAGTGGCGCGAGCAATTCATCGAGATTCCCGATCCGCTCCGTCTGGCCCAGGCCTGCGGGTTTCGCCCCAGCTATCTGCAGATGCCCTTTTGATCCGTCAAACATGAGCCGGGCCCCCCAGCCTGCGCAATTCCACCGGATTGAGCAGGGCCAGGCGCCCGGCCTCCAGCGAAATCACCCCTTCGCCGCGCAGCATCTGGAGCACGCGGTTGACGTGAACCGAAGAGATGCCGACGATATCGGCCAGATCATATTGCGTCAGCGGCATCGGGCAATGGTTGGAAACCACCTTGCCGCTGGGCCGCAGACGCTCGACCAGATCATGCAGCAGCGCGCAGATCCGCTCGGTGGCGCTCATCCGGCCCAGATTGACGATCCATTTCTCATGGCTCTTCAATGTGTGCATGATCGATCCGAGCAGGCTCTTCATGCCATCGGGTTCCTGGGAATTATGGGCGGCATGACGGGCGCGGATGTCGTGAAACGGGATTTCCGTCACGAACATGTCGGTCAGGGCCACAATCGGCCAGTTGGCCTGACCCGTGAGCACCCATTGCGCCTCGCAATAATCGCCGGGCAGGAACAGGGCGATGATCTGCCGTCGCCCGTCGGGCAGCAGGCGATATTGGCACGCCCAGCCGTCCTCTATGCGAAAGAGCCGGTCGGTGTGTTCGTGGCGACGCGCCAGATGCTTGTGGCGGCGGATTTCATAGCGCGCGCGCGTCATTTCCGCAGTTGTCGAGATCATGATCAGCACCCCCGTGCCTGAAGATGTTTCCTGATGAAAAGATGTCAGCCTCAGAACCGGGGCAAAGATCATCCTGCGACAAGTCGAAGAAATATTTCAGAAGGGAGATGATCGGACTGGCTTAGACTTTGGATCGTCTCAGTTGTCGGATTGTCTGCCTCCTGAAACATCTGTCCCGGCAAGGCACATCGTTCGGATTGCTGTGTGGACGCGAAATATCACGCGCGGATTCACATATGTTAAGAAGGGGCAAAACAGGCGTTCAGCCGTGCCTAATTGCCGGTGCATTGACTTTCGGGCGGGCGCGAAAGGATCATGCTAACCTGTGCAAGCATCGCGGATCGAACCCGATCCCGCGCTGTTCTCCCCCACAACGGCAGAGCAAAAAACCTCTGCCGGTTCCGGATCCGCCAGATCCAAAAGGAGGAGAGCCTGATGGCTACCAGCACGCCCGAACAATCGGAAGCCGGCAAGACCGCCGAGGCGACCAAGGCGCAGAACGCCGGTCGCAAGCAGCCCAATGCCAATACGGCGCAGGACCCGGCAGAAGGCCCACGTCCCGACAAGGAAGAGAATGCGCAGGCCGCCGCCAAGGCTTCCTCCGCATCCGGTCAGGCCCGAGGCGGCGACGAGGAAGCGAAGAAGAAAGCGCAGCCCCAATCCGCAGGAGCCGTCAGCGCGCTGCTGATGGCCGACCATCGCGCCGTTGAAAAGCTATTCGCGCAATATGACGATGTCGACGAAAATCGCCGGCGTGACATCATCGAACGGGCGTCGCAGGCGCTGATCATTCACACGATCCTTGAAGAAGAAATCTTCTATCCCGCCTGCCGCGAGCACTTCTCCGAAGAAGATCCGCTCGATGAGGCCCAGGTTGAGCATGACAGCGTCAAGATCCTGATCGGCGACCTGCTGCATGGCCGGACCGACGACCCCTATCGCGATGCGAAATTCCGCGTGCTGGCTGAACAGGTGCGCCACCATGTCTGCGAAGAAGAGCAATCGGGCGGCATTTTCCAAAAGGCGCAGGCCTGCGGGATCGACACGCCCGATCTGGCCCGGCGGATAAAGGAAAGACGCAGGCAGCTTGAGGATGCCGGACCGTTTTCGGCCCCACCCCCCATATCCCTCGGTCGCTTTGCCCAGCAAGGCTCCCGCCGGGATGAACCGCGCCAGAGCCGGCGCGACGAAGAAGAACGGGGTCAATCCCGTTACACGAAGGAGAAGGAAATGGCTAGTTATCAGCAATATCGCGACCGAGATCGCGACGACCGCGGCCGCTTTGTCAGCCATGACGAGGATGACCATCGCTCATCGCGCCGCGGCAATGAACGGCCGCGCGACGAGGAAGGGCGTTTCGTCAGCCGCGGTCGCGGATCGGGCCGGGATGACAATGGCGATGGCGATTATGGCCGTCGCGGCGAACAGCGCTATCGGCGCGATGAGGATGACGACCGCGATTCGGGCCGTCAGGGCCGCAGCCACGGCGGGTGGTTCGGCGATTCCGAAGGCCATTCGGAAGCTTCGCGCCGGGGCTGGGATGAGCGGGGATCCTCGCGCCGTCAGGATTATGATGATCGCGACTACGGGCGTTCCCGTTCGCGCGATCACGATGATCGCAGCTATTCCTCACGCGGCGTGCGCGATGATCGCGATGATGATCACCGGGGCCGTCATGGCGGATGGTCGGGCGATCCGCGCGGGCATTCCGAGGCGGCAAGGCGCGGCTGGGAAAATCGTCGCTGATATGGCGGCGCTCACCAATCGGGCCGGTTCCTTTGGGAGCCGGCCCTCTTTGCTGTTGGTCGGGCTGCTGGTCGGATCTGGCAAAAGCGAATGGGCGGGGATGGCCGGCCATGCGGCCGGTGCAACACAACGCCGCCCGCGCGGGCGGACGGCGCCGGTTTATTCATGCGCGTCAATATTTCGCGCTGGCATCGCTGGCCGGAAAACTTTCGTCGGAGGCCTGATCGACCTTGTCCCAATCGTCATGGGGCGAACGCATCGCGTCGGGCCCGGCATTGCGGACCTGCACGAAATTCTCGGGCGCTTCCTCGCCCGGGGCAAAGGCGGCGGGGGCCTTCTGCGCGTTGGGCCGGAGCCAGTGATAGAGGGCGTAAAGGCCAACGATACTCAGAGCCGTGTTAATCCATCGCATGACAGCATCTCCGTAGCGGGTTGTTGGGTTCGTTCTGAAAAGAAAGACCTGGCCCAAAGGGATGTTCGGCAGAATTCGGGGCGCATGTCCCGAATATTGCACAGCTGGCCTCAGCCAGGAGGCCGGGGATGGGAACAGGCCGGATGCTGCGGCGTAAGCCCGCCATACGAGCCTCTCATGCGCCAAAGGGCGAATGCCGATTGCGACGGACAATCCGCCCTGATCGCCGCTCTGGCGGAGCATCAGGAGAATGATCATGAAAGAGGATGGCGAACCGGTAATCATCGAAACGAACAAGGTGCGCGCCGGATCAACCCCCCATATCGTGCGCTACATATTGATGGTCAGTATGGCGCTGGCGATCATCGGCATGGGGCTGATCTGGTGGATCGGCCGCGGGTGAGGGGACCACAGGTGACGGGTGCGCCCGACTTCTGCCTCTCCAATTGTTGTTTGCGCTGTGATGGAACATTTCCGTTGCCGGCCCATTTGAACTCCTGACAGGGAAGAGGTATCTGCGATGGGCGAGGAAAATTCCGGCACACCATCTTTGGGCGAACAGGGCGCCAACCACGAAGTTGTCCCTTTCATGCTGCGTCATGCGCTGGGGGCCAGACGCCTTCGCGTGGCGCTTGTGGGCACCTATGCGCCGCGCAGCTGCGGCATAGCCACCTTTTCCGCCGATGTGCGCGAACAGTTGATGCGCCACGCAGGCGGGGTCGACATTGACGTCTATGCCCTGGACGGGCCGGATTCCGGGCTGGTCTATGCTGCGGATGTCCATGTCATTGGCGCGCAAAGGCGCGAAGATTATCTGCGTGCGGCCCGCGCCATCAATGACAGCAAGGTCGATGTGGTGTGGATTCAGCATGAATTCGGCATTTTCGGCGGGACCGACGGGGCGCTGATTGCCGAACTGGTCGACAGGCTGGCCGCGCCGGTGCTGATCACATTCCATACCGTGCTGGCCAAACCCTCGCCGGGACAGCGCGCGGTGATGGAGCATTTGCTCAGCCGTTGCTCGCGCATCATGGTGATGTCGCAGCAGGGGCGGCAATTGCTGATGTCCACCTATCGCGCGCCGGGCGGCATCATCGAAGTGATCGAGCATGGCGCGCCCGATCGCCCTTTCCGCACCGCCCAAAAGGCCAAGCAGCGCATGGGGCTGGCGGGCAGGAAAGTGCTGACCACCTTTGGCCTGCTGGGGCCGGGCAAGGGGCTGGAAACCGCCATCGCGGCCATGCCCGCCATTTTGCGCAAACATCCCGAAACGGTCTATCGCATCGTGGGCGCCACACATCCGGTGCTGGTCGCGCGCGACGGCGAGAGCTATCGTCAGGGGCTGATGGCGCAGGCCGAGGCTTTGGGCGTTTCCCACGCGATCTTATGGGAAAACCGCTTTCTGGCCATCGAGGATCTGCTCGAACAGCTCGAATGCTGCGACATCTATCTCAGTCCCTATCCCGGTCTGGACCAATCGACATCCGGCACGCTCAGCTATGCCGTGGCCTTGGGCAAGGCGGTGGTTTCGACCCCCTATGTCCATGCGCGCGAATTGCTGGCCGATGGGGTGGGGTGCCTGATCGAGCCCAACGCGCCCGATGCGATTGCCGAGGCGGTCAATGATCTGCTTTCCAGCCCGCAGCGCCTGCTGGAATTGCAGCGCCGGGCCTATGAACGCGGGCGGCGCACCACATGGCCCCATTTCGCAAGGGCCAGCGCGCATCTCGTCCGCAACACTCTGGCCGCGCGCCCGCAGCGGGTGGAGCCCACCGTGGTGCCCGAACTGGCGGCCGTATGGAACATGAGCGATGCCACCGGCATGTTGCAGCATGCCGTCGGCCCGGTGCCCGACCGTCGCCATGGCTATTGCACCGATGACAACGCCCGCGCACTGATGCTGATGAATGTGGCCCGGGGCCTGCCCGAGGCCGAGCGGATGCGGTGGAGCGGCATCTACGGCGGTTTCCTCTTTCATGCGTGGAACCCGGATGCCGGGCGCTTTCGCAACTTCATGCGCTTTGACCGGGAATGGTGCGAAACCATCGGGTCGCAGGATTCCAACGGGCGCGCCCTATGGGCTCTGGGCCACACCTGCGAACAGAGCCCCATTGGGGAATTGCGGATGTGGGCCGGGCGCCTGCTGGACGAGATGATCCCGCGCATGACGGATCTGGATTCCCCGCGCGCGCTTGCCTTCAGCACGCTGGGCTGCTGCGCCCTGCTGCGCAGCGGATGGTCGAATGCGCTGGCGGGTGAACTGGTTGTGGAGACGTGCGAATCCCTGACCCGTCTTGTCTCGATGTTTCGTCGGCCCGGATGGCTCTGGTTCGAGCCGGGGCTGGCCTATGACAATCCGCGCCTGTGTCAGGCCCTGATCGAAGGGGGGCTGATGATGGGGCGGCAGGACTGGATCGACACCGGGCTGGAAACGCTGGCATGGATCATGGATTGCCAGACGTCGGCCCAAGGTTTCTTTCGCCCGGTGGGATCGGAAAGTTTCGATCAGCATGGGGGTTGGAAGCCGTTCGACCAGCAACCGCTGGAGGCGCAGGCGGCCATCGAGGCGGCGCGCGCGGCCTGGATGGCCTCGGGCGACGAGATGTGGGTCCGTCAGGCCCATCAGGCCTATCAGTGGTTTTTTGGCGCGAATGACCGCGGCGTGGTGATGGCAGATATTGCCAGCGGACGCTGCTGCGATGGTGTGACGCCGCGTGGCCGCAATGAAAACAGCGGCGCGGAATCCATCCTCGCGTTTCAACTGAGCCATTACGCACTTGCCGCAATGAACCGGGAAGCAAGGCCTTATGCTAAAGCTGGAACCGATCTTGGAAACTCCATCGGATAGTCTCGCCCGCAGTCCGCTGCGCATACTTGAACAAAGACTTCACGCCGACCCGTCCCGGGTGGTGCTGAGGCCGTTTCACTTAGGCTGGCAGGCGACCAACGCGCCCGAGGGGCGTGCGCTGCGCCTTGTGTGCGATGTCATGGGCCTGAGCGAGGAGCAGGTGGCCCATGAATATGATGTGGTGATCCGCGACTTTGGCAATCGCCATTGGCAGACCGAGCATCTGTTCGAGGCGCGCTATCGCGAAGTGGCCGAAAGCCTGCATCTGGACGGTCATGGATTGTCGGAAGCACGGTGCCGTCTGATCGGCGCCTTCTTCTGCCATGAATATACCTATGCGGCGGCGGCGCTGATGAACCCGTCCATCGTGCCCAGCCCCAACCAGTCGGGCATGGAGGACGGGGCCATGCGCTTCATCCTGTCGCTGCGCGCGGTGGGCGAGGGGCATATCAGCTCGATCGCCTTTCGCGAGGGGATCATCGAGCCGGACGGGCGTTTCCTGCTCTGGCCGGAATCCGCCTTTGCCACGAGCGTCCAGCGCACCGATGCATGCGCCCGCAACGATGCCAATTGCACCGTCACGGTCCAGTGCCACCCGGAAAGCACGCTGTCGAACACGGTGATCTTTCCCATCACCGAGCAGCAGGCCAATGGTCTGGAGGACCTGCGGCTGGTGCGGATGGACCATGGCGACGGCGATTTCGAATGGTTGGGCACCTATACCGCCTATTCGGGCCGCTCGATCCGGTCGGAATTGTTGCGCACACGCGATTTCCGCCAGTTTCAGCTGACCCCTATTCAGGGGCGCGCCGGGCGCAACAAGGGCATGGCGCTGTTTCCGGAAAAGATCGGCGGGCAATATTGCATGATCGGCCGACAGGACGGCAAGAACCTCTATCTCCTGCGTTCCAACTGGGTGGATACATGGGATGATGAAGGCATCCTGCTGATGGAGCCCCGCTTTCCGTGGGAGTTCATCCAGATCGGCAATTGCGGCAGCCCGATCCTGACGCCCGAAGGCTGGCTGGTGATCACGCATGGGGTGGGGGCGATGCGCAAATACGCGCTGGGCTGCTGCCTGCTGGACCGGGATGATCCCAGCAAGGTGATCGCCCGTTCCGCCGAACCCATCCTGACGGCGGAAAATGCCGACCGCGCGGGCTATGTGCCCAATGTGGTTTACAGTTGCGGCGGGATGTTGACGGGGGGCAACCAATTGCTGCTGCCCTATGGCATTTCCGATATCGCCGTGGGCTTTGCGCTGGGATCGTTGAGCGACATTATGGCGGTGATGAGCTGATGCATCCGGCGGGCGCGGCTGCGCCCGCCGGGCTCTGCGCCTTCATGGCCTTGTGCTGTCCCCTTGTGAATGCAGGCCGCTCGACCGGGTGATCTCGCGCAGCGCGGCCCCCGAACGTGCGATCTCGCCGCCGGCGGCCAGATCGGTGATCGAGATCACGCCCACCAGCCGCTTGTCACGGTCAACCACGGGCAGGCGCCGGATCTGCTGCTCGCCCATATTGTAGAGGATCTGCTCGACCTCTTCGTCCTCATAGCAATAGCGCACGTCCTTGCTCATGACATCGCGGATTCTGGTGTCGGGGGCCATTCCCTTGCCCACGCCCCGGATGGCGATGTCGCGATCGGTGATGATCCCGACGATCCGGTCATTCTCGCCGACGGGAAGAAAACCCGCATCGATATCCATCATCATGCGGGCGGCGTCCTGAAGCGTCTCGGCCGGGTCCATGATCCGCACCTCGCGCGTCATGCATTCACAGGTTTTCATGATCGGTCCTTTCCGGATTGGGGCTGTTTGGCATTTGCCTCGGGCCGGTTGGCCGGGGCGGGGCTGGGGTCGATGGCGATCTTGCGTTCGCCTTTTTCCTGGTCGGCCCCGTGCAGGATGATGCCCATGTGTGAAATGGGCGCGGATCCGGTCGGGCTCGACCGCTTCGGGCAGGCGGAAGGTCCGCTCGAATTTGCCGAAGGCGCGTTCCTTGACCTGACGGTTTTCACCCGCGCCATCCTGTTCGACCCGTTTTTCGGCGCGGATCGTCAGCAGGTCGTTTTTGATGGACACATCAATGTCTTCTTCGCGGATACCGGGCAATTCGGCCGTGATGCGGATCTGGTGATCGTCCTGGGTGACGTCCACATTGGGGGTAAAGGTTCCTCCCAAGGCTTCGCGCGCCTCGTCAAATTCGCGAAAGATGTCCTCGAACATCCGGTTCGCCTGCCGGTAAAACGAAAGGAAGGGGTTGGGCGGACGCAGCGGTTCGACCGAGCGGGGATGATAATAGGCCAGGGGGTGGGAGGTCATGTCATCTCTCCGGGCTTGCTGGTTGGCTAAGTGACCGCGTGGCCCGTGGCTCGTGGGCGAGCCCAAAAGTCGAAGGTGTCAGCCGGAGGGAATTGTACCAACATGGGTCCAACAGGTCCTTTGGGCGGGCTTTGTCGGCCCGGTCCACGCGATCCCCAGCGTAATAGGCGGGGCCGGGGGATGTTCCGTGCGAATATGATGAAACGGGGCATTTTGCCGTTCAGCCGTTTCGGGCCGGGAGTGTCCGGTTCGTCCCTGTCATCCTGCTATCATTGCCCGGATGTTAATCGACCATTTAAATCATTGGTTCACATCGATCATGGTCAAAGCGGATCTATCCTGAGGCTCTGTCTGTTCAGACAACGTCTGTCGAGACATCCGCAGGGGAAGCGCGCCGGTCCTAGCGATGAGGCTGCCATGACCGGCGCGCTTTTTATGGCGGGATGGCCGCCCAACAAAAATCGGGACCGGACCCAAAGGTCCGATCCCGACAGTTTCGGTTCCCGCCGCCATCGCTCTATCGATTGCGCGACGGACAACCGGCCCGGTGTTCTTCAGGGCTTCAGCTTGCTTTCGAGGCGGGCCTTGGCCTTTTCGGCGTCGCCCTTGGCTTCCTGAATGTCGCCTTCGGCCTCGATATCGGGGCGGTCGACCGCCTCGCCGATCGCGCGCTTGGTCTTGCCGATGGTTTCGTCCATAAAGCCCTTGGCCCGGTCCTTGATCTCACCCATGGTACAGCTCCTTTTTTCCGTCTCGGTATGGATGAAAGCGGGGGCGGGCGGGCATGTTCCGTGTTGGCTTGCCGCTTTCCGGGCCGATTGCGGGGAAGCGCCCATCCCGCACGGCGAGCGGAACGCCCTATGACCGCAGCGAAGCCATCTGCGCCACAAACCCGGCATAGGCCTGCATATAGCGGCGCAGGAATTCCTTGCACCGCACATCGTTGACCTCGCCGTCGTCGGAAATCAGCCCCGGCGTGAAATGGATATAGGCCTCGGGCGCGTTCATTTGCGGACAATCGCAGGAGGCCAGAATGGCGCGCAGGTGCTGCTGGGCGATGGCGCTGCGGATTTCGCCCGGCGAGGTGCCGATGATGGCGCCGGGCTTGTGGGTAAAGGAATTCCGGCCAAAGGGACGACTGGCCCAGTCGATGGCATTTTTCAGCCCGCCGGGAACCGAACGGTTATACTCGGGCGTGACAAACAGCACCGCATCAACCTGTTCAAGCGCCTCTTTGAACGCCCGCGCCGCCGGGGGAAAATCGGCGTCATGGTCATAGCTGTAAAGCGGCAGATCGCGGATGGGAATTTCGGTGCAGACCAGTTCGGGCGGCGCCAGCCTTACCAGCGCCTTGGCCAGTTTGCGGTTGATCGAGGCCGTGGCCAGACTGCCTATCAGATAGCCGATCCTGTATTGGGTCATGACATGTCCTTTCCTCATTGCCGGGATGGCGGATGAAGCGGACGGGCGCGGGAGAGATCCGGCATTGGCGCCCGCCCGCTTCCTGCGCAAGACAGTATGATGGAGACGGCCAGCGCGCGGCCCGGTTCCCCGCATGCCGCAAAATCGGACCAACTGTTTGCGTCGCGCGCGCATCGGAACGCGGCCGGATGGAACATTGGCCCTTGGCTGCTCTTTCTCCTGAACAAAGCAGGAGATCGAGACATGACCCACAGGATAATGACTTCGTTCGCGCTGATCATGAGTATGGCCTTGGGCACGCATGCCCTTGCACAGAGCGGCCAGAAGCCCGCCGCCAGCGACCATGCTCCCGCCAATCCGGCCGTCAAATCGCCCGATGCGATCACATGGGGCCAACTGAGCAAGGGGCGCAATTCCTTCACCGAGGGCGAGGCCCGGACACGGCTGGAAAAGGCGGGCTATAATCGTGTCGACCAGTTGAAGCTGGACAAGGACGGCCTGTGGCAGGCCCGCGCCCAGCTCGACGGACAGCCCGTCCATGTGGCCCTCGATTACAAGGGCAATGTTGCGCACCGATAACCCCCAACCTTTGACGCGATGAGAGAGGATTGACCATGAGCACGATCGTCACCCGACTTTACGACAGTTTCGAGCAGGCCGAGAACGCCGTGCGCGACCTTGAACTTGCCGGTATTCCCGAGAGCGATATCAGCCTGGTTTCGCACCGGTTTGCCGCCCATGGCGTCAAGGGCGCCCCGGCCGACCTGCGCGAACCCGAGGATATGACCGCCGCGCAGGCCGCAGGCCGTGATGCGGCGGCGGCCGGTTCATTCGGCGGCATTCTGGGGGCGACCGGGGGCGTGCTGGCCGGGCTGGGCCTGCTGGCGATTCCGGGCATCGGACCGGTCGTGGCGGCCGGTTGGCTGGCCAGCGCGGCGGCGGGCGCGGTGGCGGGCGGCGTGATCGGCGCGGGCGCCGGGGGCATTGTCGGGGCGCTTTCCAACGCGGGCGTCAGCCGCGAGGAGGCCGAATTCTACGCCGAAAGTGTCCGGCGCGGCGGCACGCTGGTCAGCGCCAAGGTGCCCGATGATATGGCGCAGACCGCACAGCGGGTGCTGGCCGATTCCGGCTCTGTCGATGCGGTCGAGCGCCGCCGTCTGTATGAAGGCTCCGGCTGGACGCGGTTTGACGAAAGCGCGCCGTCCTATTCGGCCGAGGACATCACCGCCGAACGCGACCGGTGGATGCTGCGTCACTGATCGCGGGTGCGGCATTGGTGAAGGAGAGCGCGGGGAGGCAAGCAGGCATGTTTGCCCCCGGCGCTCTTCGCGCGCTATTTCTGTTCAAAAACCAGCAGGGTGGACGTTGCGGTGGCGCATAATTGCCCGTCGGCATTGTGCAGGCTTGCCTCGGCGAAACCGGCCCGCCGCCCCATCGAGAGCAGGCGCCCGGTGGCCCTTACCGTCCCGCTGTCGGCATGAAGCGGGCGCAGATAGGACACTTTCAGCTCCAGCGTGGTATAGCCGTAACCGGGCCGCAGCCCTGTGTGGGCGGCAATGCCGCAGGCACTGTCCAGCATGGTGGCGATAAAGCCGCCATGCACAGTGCCCATCGGATTATAGGCGCTGCCGTCGGGCGTCGCCTCAAAGACGCAATGGCCATGATCGGCCTCAACCAGCGCGATGCCCAGCTTCTCGCCCAGCGGCGGCTGTTTTCCCTTGGCCAGCAGGGCCTGCACCTGTTCAAGGCCAGTTGGTGATTTGGTCATGCTCGTGTCTTCGGTGTGGCGCGTCATTGTGCGGTGGCGGGCGGGTTCCATCCGCCGCCCAGCGCGCGGAAGGAGGCGATGGCGCCGCGCGTGGCCGCCGCCCGCGCCTGTATCGCGCCATCGCTGGTTTCCAGCAGGCGCCGGTCGGCATCGAGCACCTCGATCAGGCTGACCATCCCGCCCTTATAGGCCGCCATCGAGGCATCGCGTGCCTTCGTCAGCGAGGCTTCGCCATCGTGGAGAGATGTTGCGCGCGCCTCCTGCTGCACAAGCGTCGAGAGAGCATCCTCGACATCCTGAGACGCCCGCAGGACGGCAAGGCGATAGGCGGCCAACGCCTCAGTGTTGCGCCCCTTGGCCGCGCGGATCTCGGCATCCACCCGGCCAAAATCGAACAGCCGCCAGCGCAGGCCCATCACACCATTGGCCTGTGTCGCACCGCCGGTGAACAGGCCGCCTGTGGTGGTGGTGGCGCTGCCTACCAGCCCGCTGAGCGAAAATTTCGGGTAATATTCGGCCACTGCCACCCCGATCCGCGCGTTGGAGGCAGCCAGTGTCCTTTCCGCCGCGATAATGTCGGGGCGGCGGCGCAGCAAGGCGGCAGGGCCGCCCGCCGTGGCCACCGCAGGCGGGGCGGGGATGGGGGCCTGCGCCGTCAATTCGGTGCGGGTCGATCCGGGCTGGGCGCCGATCAGCACGTCGAGCGCGTTCATCGCCATGTCCAGTTGATTGCCAAGCGCGGGGATCGAACCGCGCACCTGTGCCAGTGCGCCTTCGGCCTGCCGCAACTGTAATTCGGCCGCGACGCCCTTGCGATATTGCAGGGCGACCAGATCGACAAGGCGCTGCTGTGTATCAAGCTGGGCGCGGGCGACATCGAGCCGCGCCTGAAGCATCCGGATCGTGACATAGGTATCGGCAATCTGCGCCGCGACCGACAGGCGCACCGCCACCGCGCCCGCTTCACTGGCCTGCCAATCCGCCCGCGCGGCATCGCGCGCGGCATCGCGGCCCCCGAACAGGTCGATTTCCCAGCTTGCGCCCAGATCAACCTCATAGGTTTCGCTGGAGCGCTGGAACCCCGGAAAGGCGCTGCCGATCCGGCCGATGGGCGTTTGCAGCGATTGATAGGTTTCCCCCGCCTGTCCGCTGACCTGCGCGGAAGGGAGCAGAGCGGCATTGGCATTTTTAAGCGCGGCGCGGGCTTGAAACACACGGGCTGCGGCCTGCTGCAGGTCGAGATTTTGCGCCAGCCCCCGTTCGACAAGCCTGGTCAACAGCGGATCGTTGAACGAGCGCCACCAGTCGGCCAGATCGGCGGTTGGGGCCGAACCATCTTGGGCTGAACCATGGCGCGCGGCCACGGCGGCCTCGCCGTGAAAGGCGGGGGGCAGGGCGGAGACAGGCCGGTCATAGCGGGGGCCGACGGAGCAACCGGCCAGCAGCAGAGGGGCGCCAAGGGCAGGCAGGATCAAGGTCAAAGGCCGCATATTTTCCTCGCAGCGCCAATGGATAATGTGTGACCAATATATTGTTTGGTTACACGTTGTCAATGCGCGGGGCGAGGACTATGGTTGCGCCATGACCAATGCACCCACCGATACCGCCCCGCGCGGCCCGGCCGAACACACCGTGCGCGACCAGATCATCGCGGCGGCCCATGAATGTTTCGCCCGCTATGGCTATGGCAAGACAACGGTTTCCGACCTTGCCAAGGAGATCGGCTTTTCCAAGGCCTATATCTATCGGTTCTTTGAATCGAAGCAGGCTATTGGCGAGGCGATCTGCACCGACCGGCTGGATCAACTGGTGTCCGAGGCGCGCGCCGCGATTGATGAAGGGGGCAGTGCGACGGAAAAATTCAGGCGTATGTTCAAAAGCTTGACGACGCTTAGTCTGCAGCTCTTCTTTCATGACCGCAAGATTTACGAAATCGCGGCGCTTTCGGCGGCCGAGCAGTGGAACTCGGCCAAAACCTATAAGGCGACGCTCAAGGCGATGCTGATCGAGATCGTCAGGGAAGGGCGCGAAAGCGGCGAGTTCGAGCGCAAAACCCCGCTGGATGAGACCTGCCGCGCGATTTTCTACGCGATGATGCCCTTTATCGATCCGCTGCATCTGGAGCGCAATCTGGACCTGTTGCCTGATGCGCAGGTCGAGGTATGCGGTCTGATCCTGCGCAGCTTGGCTCCGTGATGCAAAATGTGACTACTTGACATTATAGTCACATGAACACACATGATCCCTCTCTCGTTGGAGGAATCGTGCGTGACGAATCGGTATCGCAAATCTGCTCTCGCCCTGCTGGCTCTGCCCGCGTTTGCACTTTCGGCCTGCCACGGCGCCGACCCTGATCCGCGCGCCCAGCCGCCGCTGGTGCGGGTGCTCTCGCCGGTGGCTGCGGGCGATGCCGCGCATGAATTCACCGGCATCATCGCCGCCCGCGTGCAGAGCGATCTGGGCTTTCGCGTCGGGGGCAAGATCACCGAGCGGCTGGTGCAGGCCGGGCAGACCGTGCGACGGGGACAACCCCTGATGCGGATTGATCCCACCGATCTGGCGCTGGCCACAAACGCCTCGCAGGAAAATGTGCAGGCCGCCCGCGCTCGCGCTTTGCAAACCTCGGCGGACGAGCGGCGCCTTCGCGATCTGATTGCGGCGGGGGCGGTGTCCGCCTCGGCCTATGATCAGGCCAAGGCCGCCGCCGATGCCGCCCGCGCCCAACTGGCCGCTGCCGAGGCGCAGGCAAAGGTCGCGCATAATACGGCGGGCTACAGCCTGCTGGTCGCCGATGCCGATGGCACGGTGGTCGAAACGCTGGCCGAGCCGGGGCAGGTGGTGGGCGCGGGCCAGATCGTCCTGCGCCTTGCCCGTTCCGGCCCGCGTGAGGCGCTGGTGCAATTGCCCGAAACCGTGCGCCCTGCGATCGGATCGGAGGCCAAGGCGCGCACCTATGGCGGCGCGAATGGCATGGCCACGCTGCGCCAGCTTTCCGATGCGGCCAATCCGGCCTCGCGCACGTATGAGGCGCGCTATGTCCTGCATGGCGCGTCCGCACAGGCTCCTTTGGGGGCCACCGTCACCATCGCATTGGCGCAGCAGGGCCATGCCGGGGCAACGCAGGTGCCGCTTGGCGCGATCCGCGATGTGGGCAAGGGGGCGGGGGTCTGGGTTCTGCGCAATGGCGCGCAACCTGCAGTCACATGGCGCCCGGTCCATATTGCCGCTCTGGCCGAGGAAACCGCGACCATTGATGCCGGGCTGAGGCCGGGCGAGCGCATTGTCGCCATGGGCGCGCATATGCTGCATGAAGGCCAGCCTGTCCGGGTGGCGGCACAATGAGCGGCGGGTCGGAAACGTCCGGACGGTTCAACCTGTCCGCGCTGGCCGTGCGCGAAAAATCGGTGACGCTGTTCTTTCTGATCGCCATCATTCTGGCCGGGGTCTTTGCTTTTCTGAAACTGGGCCGGGCCGAAGATCCCGGCTTTACGATCAAGGTGATGACCGTGGTCACCGCATGGCCGGGGGCGACCGCGCAGGAGATGCAGGACCAGGTGGCCGAGCCGCTGGAAAAGCGCCTTCAGGAATTGCGCTGGTATGACCGCAGCGAGACTTTCACCCGGCCCGGCCTCGCCTTCACCACGCTGACCCTGCGCGATCAGACGCCGCCCAAGGACGTGCCCGAGCAGTTCTATCAGGCGCGCAAGAAGATCTCGGACGAGGCGCGCAAATTGCCGCAAGGCGTCGTCGGCCCCTTCGTCGATGATGAATTTGGCGATGTCAGCTTCGGTCTCTATGCGCTGAAGGCCAAAGGCGTGCCCCAGCGCGATCTGGCGCGCGAGGCTGAGAAACTGCGCCAGCAATTGCTGCATGTCCCCGGCGTCGACAAGGTCAAGATTCTGGGCGAGCGGCCTGAGCGCATCTATGTCGAATTCGCGCAGGAACGGCTCGCCACGCTGGGTGTTTCCCCCCGCGCGATCTTTGACGCGCTGGCCAAGCAGAACCTGATGACCCCCGCCGGTTCGATTGAAAGCAAGGCGCAGCAGGTGGTGGTCCGTCTGGATGGCGCGTTTGATGACCTGTCCAAAATCCGCGACCTGCCCATCGTCGCCAATGACCGCACCTTGCGCCTGTCCGACATTGCCAAGGTCGAGCGCGGCTATGAAGACCCCGCCACCTTCCTGATCCGCAGCGAGGGCGAACCTGCGCTGATGCTGAGCGTGGTGATGCGCGAGGGCTGGAACGGGCTTGATCTGGGCAAGGCGCTGGCCGCCGAGACCGACACGATCCGGCAGCAATTGCCGCTGGGCATGAGTTTGAGCAACGTGACCGACCAATCGGTCAACATCCATGATGCCGTCGACCAGTTCATGCATACCTTCATGGAGGCGCTGATCATCGTGATGATCGTCAGCCTTATCAGCCTTGGCTGGCGCGTGGGGATCGTGGTGGCCGCCGCCGTGCCTTTGACGCTGGCGGTGGTGCTGATGGTCATGTGGGCGACGGACCGCGCCTTTGATCGCATCACGCTGGGCGCGCTGATCCTGGCGCTCGGCCTGCTGGTCGATGACGCGATCATCGCCATCGAGATGATGGTGGTCAAAATGGAGGAGGGCTATGATCGCATCCGCGCCTCGGCCTATGCGTGGAGCCATACGGCCGCGCCCATGCTGGCGGGCACGCTGGTCACGGTGATCGGCCTGATGCCGGTGGGCTTTGCCAAGTCCACGGCGGGCGAATATGCGGGCAATATTTTCTGGGTGGTGGGCTTCGCGCTGATCGCCTCGTGGTTCGTGGCGGTGATCTTCACGCCCTATATGGGGGTGAAACTGCTGCCCGCGATTAAACCGGTGGAGGGCGGCCATGCCGCCATCTATCAGACGCCGCGCTACAGCCAAGTGCGCGGCATCATTGCATGGGCGGTGCGGCGCAAGAAGCTGGTGGCGGGAGCGACCTTTGGGGCGTTTCTGGTGGCGGGCGTGGGCATGGGGCCGGTGAAGAAGCAGTTCTTTCCCACCTCCGATCGGCCTGAACTGCTGGTCGAGGTGCAGATGCCCAAGGGCACCGCGATCGGCCAGACGAGCGAGGCCGCGCGGCAGGTGGAAACCTGGCTGCGCAAGCAACCGGAATCGCGCATCGTCACCACCTATGTGGGTCAGGGCGCACCGCGCTTCTATGTCCCGCTTTCGCCCGAATTGCCTGATCCTTCCTTCGCCAAGATCATCGTGCGCACGGCCAAGGAAGCTGACCGCGACGCGCTGAAACTGCGCCTGCGTCAGGCGGCAGCCGATGGTCTGGCCCCGGCTGCGCGGGTGCGGGCGACGCAATTGGTGTTTGGTCCGCCATCGCCTTTCCCCGTGGCGTTTCGCGTCAACGGACCCGATCTGGCCACGGTGCGCAGCATTGCCGCGCAGGTGCAGGCGGTGATGCAGGCCGATCCGATGATGCGCACGGTCAATGCCGATTGGGGCGACCGCGTCCCGGCGCTGCATTTCGTGCTGGATCAGGATCGGTTGCAGGCGCTGGGCCTGACCTCGGGCGATGTGGCGAACCAGTTGCAATTCCTCCTCAATGGCGTGACGGTCAGTCAGGCGCGTGAGGATATCCGCACCGTCGATGTCGTGGCGCGCTCGGCGGGCGGCGACCGGCTCGATCCGGCCCGCATCAGTGATTACACGCTGACCGGCGCCCATGGCGAGCGCATCCCTGTCAGCCAGATCGGCAAGATCGAGGTCCGCATGGAGGACCCGATCCTGCAACGCCGCGACCGCGTGCCCACCATCACCGTGCGCGGCGACATTGCCGACGGGCTTCAGCCCCCCGATGTCTCCACCGCCATGCTGGCCAAGCTGCAGCCGATCATCAAGAATCTGCCCGCCGGGTATCGCATCGACATGGCCGGTTCGATTGAGGAGGCGGCCAAGGCCAATGCCGCGTTGGCGCCGATCTTCCCGATCATGATCGCGGCGATGATGATCGTCATCATCCTTCAGGTGCGCAGCCTCTCGGCCATGTGGATCGTGCTGCTCACCGCGCCGCTCGGCGTCATCGGGGTGGTGCCCACTTTGCTCATCACCGGCACGCCTTTTGGCTTCAACGCGATCCTTGGCCTTATCGCTCTGGCGGGCATTTTGATGCGCAACACGCTGATCCTGATCGGCCAGATCCGCGATAACCAGAACGCGGGCATGAGCCCCTATGACTCGGTGGTCGAGGCCACCGTCCAGCGTTCGCGCCCGGTGATCCTGACCGCGTTGGCCGCTGTGCTGGCCTTTGTGCCGCTCATCAGTTCGGTGTTCTGGGGCTCGATGGCGATCACGCTGATCGGCGGCACGCTGGGCGGAACGGTGCTTACGCTGGTGTTTCTGCCCGCGCTCTACGCACTGTGGTTCCGTATCCTGCCGCCTGCCTCAGAGCACTAGCGGAAGCTGAGCGACAGCGCGTGATAGAGTTTGGGCCGGCACACCATCGCGCTGGCCCAATCCGCGATCAGCGCGGTGCCGAACAGCGGCAGGATCATCGACCGGTCGGCGGTCATCTCCATCACGATGATGATCGCCGTCAGGGGCGCGCGCACCACGCCGGAAAAATAGCCGACAATGCCCAGCACCACGATCGCCCCGCTGGCATGGGTGGGAAAGATCATCGCCAGAGCCTGCCCCAGACCTGCGCCCACCGAAAGCGAGGGGGCAAAGATGCCCCCCGGCGCGCCGCTCAGCGCCGTGGCCAATGTCGAGATCAGCTTGGCCGGGCCGAAGGCCAGCGAAACCTGATGCCCTTCGAGCAGCGCGCGGGTGGTTTCATAGCCCGTGCCCCATGAGAGGCCATTGCTGACAACGCCCGTGATCGCCACAATCAGCCCGCAGGCGCCCGCCAGAACCAGCGGCCGCCCCTTGATCCGGGCCAGCCAGGGCGCGCTCGACCATGCCATGGCCACCATCGCGCGGGCAAACAATCCGCCCAGCAACCCGCCGCCGATCCCGGCCATCGGCACGACCATCAGCATGGTGCGCAGATCCAGCGCCGCGCTCATCGCGCCGAAATAGATGTAATCGCCCGACAGGCCCAGACTGACCAGACCCGCGATCATCACCGCCGCCATCACCTGCACCGCGACCTTCTGCTCGAATGCGGCGGCCAGTTCCTCGATGGCAAAGGCCACCCCGGCCAGCGGCGTGTTGAACGCCGCCGCCACGCCCGCCGCGCCGCCCGCGATCACCACGCCCGAGGTGATCGGCACCCGCAGCATCCGGTTGACCGCCATCATGATCGAGGCGCTTATCTGCACGGTGGGCCCTTCGCGCCCGGCCGATCCGCCCGCCAGCAGGATCAGCAGCGTGCCGACAAATTTGGCCGCAGCCGTTGCCGGCGAAAGCAGCGCTGCGGCTTTGGCCCCGTCGGGTTTATGACAGGCGGCCATCACCTGCGGAATGCCCGAGGCCCGCGCCATCGGCCAGAAGCGGCGTGTCAACCACACCACCGCCATGAACAGTGCCGGGGTCAGGATCAGTGGCGACCACGGCGCATGGTGATAAAGCGCTAGAAAAGCGCGTTGCGCCCATTCGCCGCCTTGCGCAAATGCGATGGCGACTAACGCCAGCGCCATCGCGCCAAGGATGGCGGCAATACGCGATGCAAAATTTCGGGTCCAGCGCAGGCGGGCGAGCCCGGTTTTGGCTTGTCGTTCCATCGACACAGCGGGCCTCTTGTTGCAGCCTGAAAGTTCATCTCCCTTAGGCGCGGAACGCGGCGGCGTCTATGGGCGGTGCGGCGGATCGATGTGCCGGATTTTCCTGGGGAAGGGGCCGGGTCTGGACCTCGGCCCCCATTCCGGTCAGCCTGCGGCCCGCGTGATCAACCGCCCCAGCCGTTCGGCAAAGGCGCGAGGGTCGAGCGGTTGTTCGCCATCGACAATGCGCGCTTCATCCAGCAGCAGATGGGCGGCATCGGCGCGCAATCCATCCTGCGCGGGCAGGGCGGCAAGGCGCGCGATCTGCGGATGGGCGGGGTTGACCTCCAGCACCGGCTTGGCGCCTGCGGGGGCTTGGCCCGCATTGGCCAGCAGCTTTTCAAGCTGGCGGTCAAGGCCGCTTTCGCTGGCCACAAGGCACACCGCGCTGTTGGTCAGGCGGTCCGAGGCACGCACGTCCGACACCGCCTCGCCCAGCGTGTCCTTGATGAAGGCGAGGAAGGAGGAAACCTCATCGTTCGCCTCCGCCTTGGGTGTTTCGGCGCCTTCGGGCAGGGGGATCAGGCTCAGATCAGCCGCGCCCTGCGTCACCGACTTGAACGGCTTTCCGCCCATGTCGATCCCGCCGCGCACCCAGAAACTGTCCACCTGATCGGGCAGCAGCAGCACCTCGATCCCGCGCGCACGGAAGCCCTCCAACTGGGGCGAGGCGGCGATGCGGTCGATGTCGCTGCCGGTGGCGTAATAGATCGCGGTCTGGTTCTCCTTCATCGCCGCGACATAATCGTCGAGCGAACGCCATTCGCCGCCCGAGGTGGTCGTCTTGAACCGGGCCAGACGCAGCAGGCTCTCGCGCCGCTCGAAGTCCTCGTACAGCCCCTCTTTCAGCACCGCCCCGAACGTGTCCCACAGCTTGGCATAGGCCGCCGGATCATTCTTCGCGGTCTTTTCCAGCTCACCCAGCACCTTGCCGGTCAGGCCCTTCTGGATCGTGGTCAGGATCGGGCTGTCCTGAATCATCTCGCGTGAGACATTGAGCGGCAGATCTGCCGAATCCACAAGGCCCCGCACAAAGCGCAGATAGCGTGGCAGCAATTCGGCCTCATCGGTGATAAACACCCGGCGGACATAGAGCTTCATCCGCCCCTTGCGGTCCGGGTCGAACAGGTCGAACGGGCGGCTTTCGGGCACAAACGCGAGGACGTTATATTCATACCGCCCCTCGGCGCGGTAATGCAGGGTCAGCGCCGGGGCGTCCCACTGGCCTGCCACGCTGCGATAGAAGTCCTTGTATTCCTCCTCGCTGATCTCGTTCTTGGGCCTGGTCCACAGAGCGGTGCCGTCGGCCAGTTGCTCGCCCTCGGCATCGGGCTTGTCCTTCAGCATGATGGGCACGGGGACATGGCCGGACTGGGCGCGCACCATCTGCTCGATGCGATAGCGCTGGGCGTAATCCTTGGCCTCCTCCATCAGATGCAGCACGATGCGGGTGCCGCGCGCAGGCGCTTCATCGGCGGAGACGGCGCCGACAGTGTAGGTGCCCAAACCGTCGGAGGACCAGATCGCCGCCTCATCCTGTCCGGCGCGGCGCGAGATGACGTCGACCTTGGATGCCACCATGAAGGCCGAATAGAAGCCCACGCCGAATTGTCCGATCAATTGTGTCTGTTCATCGCCCTTGGCCGCCGCGATGCTGTCCAGGAAGGCCTTGGTGCCCGAGCGCGCAATCGTGCCCAGCGTTTCGGCCATGTCGGCCGCGCTCATGCCGATGCCATTGTCCTCAAGGATCAGGCGGTTGCCGTCGGCGTCAATGGTGATGGTGATGCGTGGGGCCGGGTCCTCGCCCAGCAGGTCGGGCCGGGCAATCGCTTCATAGCGCAGCTTCTCGCAGGCATCCGCAGCGTTCGAGATCAGCTCGCGCAGGAACACATCCTTGTCCGAATAGACCGAGTGCACCATCATGTGCAGCAGCTTGGCCACGTCGGCCTCGAATGCATGGGTCTGCGGACGCGCCCCGTCCAGCACTTCGTTCGTCATGGGTCGGCAAAACTCCCTGCTGTTGGTCAATAATGGCGCTCAGATGTTGCGCGGCAGCGCCAGTTTCAAGAGCGGGCGGGCGATAAAGCCGGATCATCCCCTGCCAGCGCGGTGGCGCAATGATGCAGGCTTTGGGCCAGACACACAGCGGAGGCGGAAAAGCGGTGCTCCACCCAGCCTCGCAGGAGCGCGCCCATGGCCCCGGCGATCTGTTCGGCCAGCATGGGGATCGTCTCCTGCCGCCGGGTTGCGGGGCCTGTGCGCAGGCTTTCCTGAAAATGGTCGACGAGCATCGCGTGGATTTTCTCACCGGTCCGACCGGCGAACAGGCGGCGCGCTGTGCCGCGATGCTGCCAGATATGGGCGACCCATTGCTCCAGCTCGGGCGAGACGGAACGGCTCTCCAGCGTGGAGGCCAGAGCCTTGGCGAAAGGCTGAAGATTGGCGAGCAGCAGATCGTCCTTGCCGCTGAAATGGTAATAGAAGGTCGAGCGCGCCACCTGCGCCGCACGGATCACGCTGTTCACGCCGAAATCGGCATAGCGGCGGGTCAGCACCAATTCGCCAAAGCTGCGCAACAGGGCGAGGCGGGCATCGGCCCCGGAATGTGTTTCGCCTGAATGGGGTGCGGGGCGTGTCATGCATGATGGTTCGGACATTACGGCCGACTTGTCCATATCGGCCGTGATCCGCCACCATTAAACACCCGGCCATCGTCACCATTGGAGCCCGCCCTTATGTCCTCACCCAGCCGCAATGCACGAACCGGCGCTGTTGCGCTCGCCCTTGGCGCGGCCTCACAAATGGCTGCCGGCCTGCTGGGCCGGGTCAATCTGCCGTGGGCTTATGCGGGATGGCTGCTGTTGGTTTTCGGCGCGCTTTGCCTGTGCGATGAACTGGGCGCGCGCCGTCCGCTCAACCGGGCAGGCATCATCATGCTGGAGGTGGGTTTCGCGGCGCGGACGGTGATGCTGATCGTGCCCGAACCTCTTGTGACTGTCCGCGCCGAACTGACCTTTGTTCTCTCCTGCCTGCTGGCCCTACTCCTCTGGTCGGTTGCGCTTATGCATCGCTCCGAACGGCCCAAGGCTATCGGCATGTTCGGCACCTTGCTGTCCGGGGGAGGGCTGGCCATGCTGGCGGCGGCGCATATCGCGGTGGCGGGGGTGGGCTATCTGGGCTTTGCCGATCTGTTCGCGGCCCTGCGGCGGCCGGATGCGCAGTCCGCGCAGGCCACAATCACCCTTTGCGCGATCATGGCCGCATGGGCGAGCGCCGTTGCCGGTCTTATGTGGACCGGAGGCATTAACGGCGGAGTGCAGCCGTCATAATCAGGCCGCGCTCCGCTCTTTCCGCTTCACTCCCCGGTGGGCATGGCGCTCATATCCATCCAGAAGGCTTCCCAGACATGCCCGTCGGGATCGGCAAGATTGCGGTTATACATAAAGCCCAAATCCTGCACCGGATTGACGTCCGCCTGACCGCCATGGGCATCGGCCGCCTCGTTCATCCGGTCCACCGCCTCGCGGTTCTCGCAGGAAATAGCCAGCATCACTTCGCTTGATGTGGCGGGCGGGATCGGGCGGCTGGTGAAAACGCGCCATTTGTCATGGGTGAGCAGCATTACGCTGATCGTTTCGCTCCACACCATGCAGGCGGAATTGTCGTCGCTGAACTGCGGGTTGTTGGTGAAACCCAGCGCATCGTAAAAGCGCATGGCGCGGGGCAGATCGGTCACCGGCAGATTCACGAAGATCATTTTTGTCATGCAGCTTCTCCCTTGGCGTCCAAACCCATGCCCTCCGGGTCGGTTCCGTGTCCACAGACGAATTGCTCTCCCCATGCGACGAGAATGGAGGCGCGCAGAGAGGGGACAGCGGCGCCAAGGACCGATGGGAGGCCAGCCCAGCACGCCGCCTTGCAAACCGCTTGCCATTTGCTGTTTAGCGTATTAGCTAAATAGCTATGAACGCTATCTTCGACGCTCTCTCCCATCCGATTCGCCGTGAGGTGCTGGAATTGCTCAAGCGCGGCGGGATGACCGCAGGCGAGCTGGCCGAACATTTCCCGGTTTCCAAACCGACCATGTCCGGCCATTTCGCCAAGCTGAAATCCGCAGGCCTGATTTTGGGCGAAAACCGTGGCGGGACCATCATCTACACACTGAACCTCTCGGTGCTCGAAGAGGCGGTGATGGGGTTCATGAACCGGGTGCGCACCGGCCAAAGCACTTCGGGCCATGGCGCTGCGGCCCAAACCTGTCCGCCAAAGGGAGAAACAGCATGAAAGTGAAGGGCCTTTTGATGGCGAGCCTGCTGCTTGCCGCGCTGATGGCCGCGATCGGGGCGCTGGCGCTGATGCGGCTGCCCGAAGGCGCGCGGCTGATCACGCATTGGGCGGCGGACGGCAGGCCCAACGGCTCCATGCCTGCGGCGCGTGCGCTGTTCATCGCGCCGCTGATGGTTGCGCTGCTGGGCGCGCTGTTCGCCGTTCTGCCCAGCATCGAGCCCTTGCAGGACCGGATGGCGCAATCGGCGCAAGTGCTGCGGGTCGGCTGGATTTCGCTGCTGATGCTGATGACGCTGGTGTTCGCGCAGATTGCGGGTCCGGCCTTCGGCATTGTGCTCCCCGTCTCTTTGGTAAGCTTTGGCGCGGGCGCCATGCTGGTCGCTTTGGGCAATGTGCTGCCCAAGTCGCGGCCCGGCTTTTTCGTCGGCATCCGCACGCCATGGACGTTGACCGACACCGAAAACTGGATTGCCACGCACCGGTTTGCCGCGCGTCTTTTCATCCTTGCGGGCCTTGCCGTGATGCTGGCTTCGGTCTTGCCGGTGCCGATGGCCTTGCGCGGCGGATTGCTGGTGGGCGCGGCGCTCTTTGCCGCACTGGTTCCGACGATCTATTCCTGGTGGTTCTGGCAAAGCCGCAAGAGGCGTTCATAAGCGTTGCGGCATTGCGCAAGAACGGTCGAGCGGGGATCCTGCCTTCATGGCTAAGTGACGGGGCCACCACGAAGGAAGTTCCCGATGACCGCTGCCGACACGACCGAGGCCCGCTATCTGCTGCGAATACAGCGGGTGGTCGATCATATCCACCGCCATCTCGACGGCGATCTTGGGCTTGAAGTGCTGAGCGGGGTTGCGGCCTTTTCGCCCTTTCATTTCCACCGGCAGTTCAGCGCCATGTTCGGCATGTCGCTCCACCGCTATGTGCAGATGGCGCGGATGAAACGGGCCGCATCGCGATTGGCCTATCGCGCAGACACCGTGACCGACATCGCGTTCGAGGCCGGCTATGAAGCGCCCGACAGCTTCGCCCGCGCCTTTCGCCAGCGCATCGGGCAGGCGCCTCTGGCCTTTCGGGAACAACCGGACTGGGCGGCATGGGAGGCGGCAATGGCGCCGCTTTCCCGAGCCAGGAACCGTATCATGACCCAGCAATTTTCCAGCAACGATATATCCCTGCGCGAGGTGTCCGATGTAACCATCGCTTTGATGAGCCATCACGGCGATCCGCAGCGCCTTGGCGAAACGATCAGGCGCTTTATCGCGTGGCGCAAGGGCAATGGCGTGCGTGCCGCCGATCATGCCACCTACACGATCTTTCACACCGACCCGGAGATCAGCGGACCCGAGGCCTATCATCTCGATCTGGCCACCGAAATCCGCCGTCCGTTGACAGCGGCCGATGCCGGGGTTGAGGCGGGCGTCATTCCGGGCGGGCGTTGCGCGGTGCTGCGCGTGATGGGCAACAGCGATGATCTGCGCCCGGCGGCGGAATTTCTCTACGGCACATGGCTGCCCCTCAGCGGAGAGGAATTGCGCGACTTTCCGCTCTACGCCCAACGCATCCGCTTCTTTCCCGATGTGCCCGAGCAGGAGGCGATCACCGATCTGTTCCTGCCGCTGCGATAGGGAGGCCGACCGCGCGGGACGGCTCTGCTCGCTTCCGCGCTATGGCGCCACACGCACCCCTGCGAGGCCAAGCCACGATGCCATGCGTTCAAGTTCGGCCCGAAGCCGCACCATGGTCTCGGCCGGAGCATCCGGTTCAAGCGTTATGCGATGGGCAAGGAGGAGCCCCGCCGCGCGGTCCGCTTTCAGATCGACGCGCGCGACCAGAGCCTCGTCCATCAGGAAGGGCAGGACATAATAGCCATGCGCACGCTTTTCCTGCGGAACATAAATCTCGATGCGGTAGCGGAAGCCGAACAGCCTTTCGGCGCGGCCACGTTCCCAGATCAGCGGATCGAAGGGGGCGAGCAGCGCGGCGCCGGTAATCTTGCGTGGCGCGCGGGCATCGCGGTGCATCCAGGCCTTTTGCGTCCAGCCCTCGACGCGCACCGGCACGAGAAGGCCCGCATCGACCTGCGCCGCGATGGCGTGATCGGCCTCATCCGGTTTGAGACGATAATAGTCGCGCAAATCGGCCAAGGTCGCCACGCCCAAAGCCATGGCGCTGCGGGCGATAAGCTCTTGCTGCGCGGTTGCGGCGTCCGGTGTGGGCAGGGCCAAAATCTTTTGCGGCAAAACCCGTTCCGGCAGATCATACACCCGCGCGAAACTTCCCCGCCGCGTGGAGGTGGTGATCTGCCCGGACCAGAACAGCCATTCGAGGGCGTGCTTGGTCTGGCTCCATTCCCACCATCCGCTTTTGCTGGCCCCATTCTCGAAATCGGCGGCGGTCAGCGGGCCTTCCGCCGCGATCCTGTTGAGCACAAGTTGGGCTTCCTCACGGCGCTCGGTCGCAAAGCGCCGCAAGGCAGAGTATCCGATCTCGCCGCGCTCCGCCCGCGCCATGCGCCAGCGCAGCAGCGGATGGAGATCGAGCGGCAGCAGCGATGCCTCATGGGCCCAGTATTCGAACATGCGGCGGTGCCGTCGGGCGCCCCACGCCGCCTGCTCCAGATCTGCACGATCATACGGCCCGATGCGCGAAAAGGCCGGGAGATAATGCGCCCGCGTCAACACGTTCACGCTGTCGATCTGAAACAGGCCCAGCCTGTCCAGCACGCGGCGCATTTGCCCCGCCGCCGGACGCTCGGACTGACGCCCCCCGAAACCCTGTGCCGCAAGCGCAATGCGTCGGGCGTCGCGAAGGGAAAGCTCAATGGTCATGGCCGCAAGTCTGGCGGCGCAAAGCCGAACCTGTCAATCGGAGGTGGAGCGCCGGTTCACAGATGACTGAAGCCACCGGCTGTTCAGCATAAGCCATCCGATCAGGACAGCGACAAAGAACCGGTTGGTGATGCCATAGGGCGCGCCCCTGTGCAGGGTCAGATACTGAGCGATAAAGGCGGCGATCAAAAGCCCGGCCCATGCCAGCGCCGCAATTCGATGGGCGCGCCAGCGGGGATCGAGAGCATAGGACCATGCCAGGCACATCGTAGAGAGCAGGATGCTGACGATATTCACCAGAAAGCTGATCGCGTGAATATCGCCGGTGCGCGTTGACGGCGCGGTTTCAAGGTCTGTCGGATAGAGCGCTGTAACAAGCAGGCCGACAAACGCCACGACCAGAAGCGCCGCCCCGATCCGGCCCGGCCACGATCCCGGCCCATCCCGCAAAAGCCCCAAGGCCAGCGTCAGGCAGCCCGCGCCCAAGGCGACAAAGGCCGTCGTCATGATCCAGCCGAAACGGCCGACCGCATAGTCGCTGATCATATGATCGATGACCGTGTAATCGGGCCGGATCACATGCATCAGCAACAGCGCAGTCAGGAAGTACGCAAAGAACCCCGTCGCCGCCCTGGGCAGGATGGTGGACCTAGAGTGCTTTCCATCATGGTTGGACTCGGCCATCTGCCGCCTCCCATTTGCTTGCCCCGAGCAGTTTAGAGCATGAAGCTGCGTCTGCAAGTAACCGCTCCTGTGCCCGATGACGGGGCAGGGCGGACGGCGCTTTACCGCAGATAGGCTCTGACGATCGCCACCAGTTCCTCGGCGGCCTGCACCTTGGGGTCGCTGACGGGCAGGTCCGGCTCGATCATATGTTCGCGGATGTGATCCTCGATCACCTCGGCGATGAAGCCTTCAAGCGCGCCGCGACAGGCGGTGGCCTGTTGCAGCACGCGGGCGCATTCGACATCGCCGCTGACGGCGCGTTCCAGCGCATCAACCTGTCCCTTCAGCCGTTTCAGCCGATTGAGGAGCTTTTGCTTTTCAGCCGCAACATGGCTCATGCTCTGCCCTTTTCACCTTGATACCATACCCCCCTAGGGTATATGCCCGCCCAAGTCGAGTCGGCCTGCAACCGGCAGCCATGACCGACGTTCCGAGGGAATCAATCGATGCCGCGAAGTTGCAACCATTCCGCCGACGAGGGCGACAGTAGGCTCAACGCCTTGCTGACGCTTGCGTGGCGGTCGGCATCTTTCCGAACCGGGAAGCCATGCGCGTAATCTGATGCGCGATGGGTTGGGACGGAAGGCGTGCCTTTCCGTTCAAGGACCCGATAATGATCAATCTGACTGCTTTGCGCGCCCTGTGCGCCGCGCCTTTCGCGCTGGCTATGCCGGCCGTCCCCGCCTTTGCCGACGAGGCCCCGCCGCCCGATCAGCGCTATGCCGTCCATGGCCAATATACCGGGGTGGTACAGGGCGTCGGCGGCTTCGCCTCACCCTATGCCGCCGACAACAGCCTCGATCCCCATCAGGTCAAGGCCACCAATGATGCCACGCTCTATTTTGGCCTGCGCCTCTGGAAAGGCGGCGAGATCTGGATCAACCCGGAAGTGGATCAAGGCTTTGGCCTGTCAAACACGCTAGGCGCGGGCGGTTTCCCCAGCGCCGAGGCCTATAAGGTCGGCAAGATGGCGCCCTATTTCAAACTGCAGCGCGCCTTTGCCCGCCAGACCATTGCGCTGGGCGGGGATACGGTCGGGCTGGAGGCGGGGATCAACCAGTTGCGCGCGACCACCACGGCAAACCGCATCGTCATCACGGCGGGCAAGATGGGGGTAGGTGATATTTTCGACACCAACAAATTCGCCCATGACCCGCGCGGCGATTTCCTCAACTGGGCGCTGGTCGACACGGGCAGCTTCGATTACGCGGCCAATGCCTGGGGCTATACCTATGGCATTGCGGCGGAATGGTATCAGGGGCCGTGGACCCTGCGCGCCGGTTTGTATAACCTGTCCAAGGTTCCCAATGGCATCGAGCTGGAGGCCGATTTCTCGCAAAACGCCTTGATGGTCGAGGGCGAGCGGCGCTTTCGCATCGCCGGACGCGAGGGCGCATTGCGGGTGACGGGCTTTCGCAATCGCGGCCTGTTCGCGCGGTTCGATGAGGCGCTGGCCAGGGGCGCGCCGCTCGACCTGGCGCCCGTGCGGCGCAGGCAGGATCGCTTCGGCATCGCGCTCAATGCCGAGCAGGACGTGACCGATGCTCTTGGCCTGTTCCTGCGCGCCGGGACCAGCGACGGTGCGATCGAGACCTATGACTTCACCGACATCGACCGCAGCCTTGCTTTCGGCGGAGCGCTCAAGGGCAAGGCATGGGGGCGGCCGCAGGATACGCTGGCCGTAGCGGGCGTGGTCAACGGCATTTCCGATGCACACAGGCGCTGGCTGGCGGCGGGCGGCATGGGCGTGCTGGTAGGCGATGGCGCGCTGCCCCATCCGGGGGATGAAGAGATCATCGAGGCCTATTACGCCTTGCGCCCTGTGGGCTGGGCTTCGTTCACCCTCGATTATCAGCATATCGCCAATCCGGGCTACAACCGCGATCGCGGCCCGGCCGATATCATCGCCTTTCGCGTTCATGCAGGCTTCTGAAGCCTTGTGAGAGGGTCGTTCCATGAGCCCTGACAAAAAACCGCTCCCCGTCCTGCCCAGCTTCTCGCGGATGCTGCGCCTGACACGCCCCAGCCGCGAGGATGCGATGGCATTCGTCATCCTCGCGGGTCTGGCGCTGCTGGTGTTCCGCGCGGGTGAGGGGATGGTCGAGCCGCTCTCCAGCCTGCATCTGGAGCCGGTGACGCTTGATCCGGCGCATCTGCCCTATTATGCGCTGCGCACGGTGCTGCGCATGTTTGCCGCGCTGCTCGCCTCCACGCTGTTCACGCTGATTGTCTCGACGCTGGCCGCACGCAGTCGGCGTGCCGGACAGATCATCGTGCCCGCGCTGGATATTCTGCAATCGGTGCCGATCCTTGGCTTCCTGACCTTCACCGTCACCTTTTTCATGAACCTGTTTCCCGGCAATGTGCTGGGGGTGGAACTGGCCAGCATCTTTGCCATCTTCACTTCGCAGGCGTGGAACATGGCCTTCAGCTTCTACCAGTCGCTGCGCAATCTGCCCGGCGATCTGGAGGAAGTGTGTGAGGGGTTCGATCTCTCGCCGCTGCGTCGGTTCCTGCGGCTCGACCTGCCCTATGCCACGCCCGCGCTGGTGTGGAATGCGATGATGTCCATGTCGGGCGGGTGGTTCTTTGTGGTGGCCTCCGAAGCGATCACTCTGGGCAATACGACCGTGACCTTGCCGGGGATCGGTTCCTATCTGGCCTTGGCCATCGCGCATCAGGATTTCGGCGCGGTGGGCTGGGCGGTGGGCATGATGGCCCTGGTCATCATCGCCTATGACCAGTTGTTTTTCCGCCCGATCGTGGCTTGGGCCGACCGGTTCCGTTTTGAACAGACGGCTAGCGCCGAGGCGCCGCAAAGCTGGGTCTATAATTTGCTTCGTCGCACCCGTGTCCTGCCGTTGCTGTTCGCGCCTCTTGGGGCCTTGATCGGATTGCTGCTAGCGCTTGAACCGCGCCGATCCAAACGCCGCGCGGACGAAACTCGCCCGGCCAATGCCGTGGTCGAGCGGATATGGCAGGCGTCGGTCTGGATGGTGGTGGTCGCGGCCCTGGGCTGGACCGGTCATTATGTGCTGACCTCGCTGGGCCTGCATGACATCCTGCTGGCCTTTGGCTATGCGGCGATCACGCTGGTGCGGGTCGTGGTGCTGATCGTGCTGGCCAGCGCGGTCTGGGTGCCGCTTGGGGTGATGATCGGCCTGCGCTCGCGCCTTGCCGAGAGGGTTCAGCCCTTTGCGCAATTTCTTGCCGCGTTCCCGGCCAATGTGCTGTTTCCCTTTGCGGTGATGGGCATCGTGCGGTTCGGCCCGCTGCCCGACATCTGGCTCTCGCCGCTGATGATTCTGGGTACGCAATGGTACATCCTGTTCAACGTGATCGCGGGGGCCAGTTCGATCCCCAATGACCTGCGCGAGGCGGCGGACATGTTTGGCGTGCGGGGCTGGCAATGGTGGCGTCAGGTCGCGCTGCCCGGCGTCTTTCCCTATTATATCACCGGCGCGCTGACCGCCTCGGGCGGCTCGTGGAACGCCTCCATCGTGGCCGAGGTAGTGACATGGGGCAGCCATCGCCTCGAAGCGCATGGCCTTGGCGCCTATATCGCCGATGCCACCGCGGCGGGCCATTATCCGCAGGTCGCGCTGGGCATCGCCGTGATGAGCCTGTTCGTCCTTGGTTTCAACCGTCTGGTCTGGCGCCCACTCTATGCCTTTGGCGAGCGCCGCCTGCGGCTTTCCTGATTTTCGGAGTATTTCCCATGGCAACCATCGCTCCTGCCGCCCCGCTGCCCGCCATCCCGCTGATCGAGGTCAATGGTCTCAACCATTATTACGGCCCGCCGCCGGGCGGCCATCTGGTGCTCGAAAATGTCGATCTGACGCTGTATCAGAACGAGGTTGTCGGCCTGTTGGGGCGTTCCGGTTCGGGCAAATCCACCTTGCTGCGCTCGATTGCGGGGCTGATCCGCCCGCGCCACGGCACGGTGGAGCGCGTCGCCGGCCCGGATTGCCCCGACCCCAGCGTGGCCATGGTGTTCCAGACCTTCGCGCTTTTCCCATGGCTGACGGTGCAGGAAAATGTCGAACTGGGGCTGGAGGCGCAGAAAGTGCCGCCTGAGGAGCGCCGCGCCCGCGCGCTGGCCGCCATTGACCTGATCGGGCTGGACGGGTTTGAACACGCCTATCCCAAGGAATTGTCTGGCGGGATGCGGCAGAGGGTGGGGCTTGCACGGGCGCTGGTGGTCAATCCGTCCCTGCTGTTGATGGACGAGCCGTTTTCCGCGCTCGATGTGCTGACGGCCGAAACCTTGCGCACCGATCTGCTCGATCTGTGGTCGGAAGGGCGGATGCCGATCAAGTCGATCCTGATCGTGACGCACAATATCGAGGAAGCAGTGCAGATGTGCGACCGCATTCTGGTGTTTTCCTCCAATCCGGGGCGCGTGGTGGCCGAGATCAGGGTGGATATTCCCCGCCCGCGCGACCGGCTCGATCCGCCGTTTCGCGCGCTGGTTGATGATATTTACGCCCGCATGACCGCGCGCCCGGATCAGGTTCAGCCCACTCGCGATGGCGTGTTTCCCGGCACAGGCATCGCCATGGTCCTGCCGCGCGTTTCCACCAATACGCTGGCGGGGCTGATCGAGGAGGTGGATGGCACACCCTTCAACGGCAAGGCCGGTATGGCCGAACTGGCCGCCACGCTCAATTTCGAGGTGGATGATCTGTTTCCGATGGCTGAAACGCTGCAATTGCTGCGCTTTGCCGAATTGCGGGGGGCCGATCTGCTGCTCACCCCATCCGCGCGGCGCTATGCGCAGGCAGGCGTTGACCAGCGCAAGGCGATGTTTGGCGAGGCGCTGCTGGCCCATGTGCCGCTGGCGGGTCATATCCGCCGCATCCTTGACGAGCGCGCCAGCCACAAGGCCCCCGCGCGCCGTTTCCGCGACGAGCTGGAAGACCACATGAGCGAGGATTTCGCCAGCGAAACGCTGCGGACCGTCACTAACTGGGGACGCTATGCCGAGATCTTCACCTATCATGAGGATGTCGATCAGTTCAGTCTGGACGATCCGCAATGACCGGCTTTCATGGGCGCCTTGCCGAAACAAGAGTGCAGGCGCCCGCCACAATGAGGGCCGCGATGCTCAATTCGCCGGTACGAATCCATGCGAACAGTCCGCTCTCTGACAGGGGCATGTGCGGAATCGGGGCGGCGAGGCACAGCAGGCCAAGGCGGCGGACCTGCCATGTCCATGCGCGATGCGCGCATGGGCCGGGACAACCATGGTGGCTGCAACGGCGGCCATACGAAAACTTCCTGATCACAAGCCGACGGGGATTGGTCCGTGACAGCGAGTTGAATTACGAGTTCTCCCGCTGGAAATACGAACCATTCGCAATGGCCGGTTTGGACCTCCTTTGCGGATACCCGCCCCGGTCCGTTCAGCCTTTTCCCTTTGCCTTGCGCGTGCGCTCGGCGGCGATGGTCATCAGGCGGCGGAAGGTGGGGCATTGCGCATGGCTGGGCGCGGGACAGGCTGCCGCATGGCGCAGCCCATCGCGCAGTGCGGCAAGGCGATGAATGGTCCGGTCGATCTCCTCGGCCTTGTTCAGCAACATTGCCCGATCAATATGCGGCGCGCCGCCATCCCCCAGCATATCGGCGATTTCATCCAGCGAGAAACCCGCGGACCGGCCCAGCGCGATGAGCGACAGGCGCTCTACCACATCGGCATCGAATGTGCGGCGCAGACCGCGACGGCCCAGCGATTCAATCAGCCCCTTCTCCTCATAGAAGCGGAGCGTCGATGCTGGTACGCCGCTGCGACGGGCCAGTTCGGCAATATCGATCAATGCCATCTTGACCTCAAGTGGACTTGAAGTGGCAACATGGCGCGAATCGACAGGTTAGGCAAGGAGCGCATATGACGGATCAGCAACCGGAAACCACGGGGTGGAACACACAGCGCAGTCAGGTGTGGGTTGAATTGCAGCCCATGCTCGACCGGTTGTTTTCGCCCTTCGAACGCATTCTGGTCGACGCGGTGGGGGTTCGGGGCGCGCGCGCCGTGCTCGACATAGGCTGCGGGGCAGGGGCGACGACGCTGGCCATCGCGCAGCAGTTCGGGGGCGAGGTGGATTGCACCGGTCTCGACATTTCGCAGGACCTTGTCGATGCCGCCTCCCGCCGCGCGGAGGGCATGGACAACGTTCGCTTTCTGTGTGCCGATGCCCAAAGGCACGCCTTTCCGCCCGAGCAGTTTGACGCGATTGTCTCGCGCTTCGGGGTGATGTTCTTCGATGATCCGGTCGCCGCTTTCGCCAATCTGCGAGCGGCGGCCCGACCGGGAGCCGCGCTGACCTGCATCGCCTGGCGCAGCGCTTCGGACAATCCTTTCATGACGGTGCAGCGCCGGGCCATCGCCGAAGTGCTGGGGCCGCAGGGCGATCCCGCCCCCGATGCGCCCGGCCAGTTCGCCTTTGCCGATGACGGGCGGGTGAGGGGCATTCTTGCCGATGCCGGATGGAGCGACATCGACATTCGGCCGATCAATGTGCCATGCACCTTGCCCGCCGAGAATCTGCCGATCTACGCCCGGCGCATGGGCGGGATGGACGCCATCGCGTCCGATCTGGACGAGGCGCAATGGGGCCGCCTCGAAGCGGCTTTGGATCGCGGCTTCGCCGGTTTCGTGGTCGACGGCGTCGCCCGGTTCGAGGCTGCATGCTGGGTGGTGCAGGCCAGGCGATGATGGTCGCGCCGGAGCGGCTATAGCATCTCAAGCCCTCGGCGCGCGGTCGGGCGGGGGAAGCTGCGCTCAAGCTGGGCGATGTCCTCGTCGCTCAGCTTGAGATCGGCCGCCGCGCGATTGTCCTGCACGTGCCGGACCGACCCCGCCTTGGGAATGGGCAGGATACTGGGGCGGCTCAGCAGCCATGCCAGCGCGATCCGGGCCGGGCTTGCCTCATGACGGCGGGCCACTTCGGCAAGAGTCTTGTGCGAGAGCAGGCGCCCCTGCTCGACCGGGCTGTAGGCCATGACCGGCATCGAGCGATCCGCCAGCCAGGGCAGAAGATTCAGTTCCGGCGCGCGGCGCGTGAGGTTATATAGGATCTGATCGGTGGCGCAGGAATTGCCTCCGGCATCGATCAGTTCTTCCATATCGTCCATATCCAGATTGCTGACCCCCCAGCGGGCGATCAAACCCGCCTCGACCAGTCTCTCCATGGCTTCGACCGTTTCGCCCAGCGGGACCGCGCCGCGCCAGTGCAGGAGATAGAGGTCGAGATGGTCGGTTCCCAGCCGCTTCAGGCTGGCCTCGCAGGATCGGCGCAGGAGCCGGGCCGAGGCGTGATGGGGATAGGCCTTGCTGACCAGAAACACCTTGTCGCGCAGGCCCGCGATCGCCTCGCCATACATTTCGGCGGTGTCGATCAGGGTCATTCCAAGCTCGACCCCTTCGCGCAACGCGGCGATCTCGTCATTTCGCCGCGCGGGGTTTTCGGCCATCATCCATGTGCCTTGTCCCAGCGCAGGAACGGCGGTGCCATCGGGAAAGCGGATTGTCTTCATGATCCTTGCCATGCCTTTCGCGCAGATCGCCCTAGGGCTCCTCAATAGGGCTGCAGACGCAGACTGACTGTTTTTTGCAGCGCCTGATCCAGTTCTTTGCGATGGATTGCAGCGCGGCGATACCTTTGGCAAGCGCGGGACACAAAGCAGCGATCAGCAAAGCAATCATGGGGCGTATCACCACATCGCGGCGGCGCGCCAAACCGGCCCTCGATAGGCGGCTTGCGGTCCTTTGCGCGGTCACCGCGCCCGGCGCCCGCGCCAATGGGCGGCCAGCAGGCCCAGTACAGGCATGGCAATCACGGTGAGCACGCCGATGGTGGCGGCGGCATGACCGGGCAAGGAGCCGACCAGCGTCAGGGCGTCGAGCATGATATAGGCCGCCGCGCCCAGAGACAGCGTGACCACCAGCCAGCCGACCAGACGGCGAAACCGTTCGATCCGCTGCTTTCGCATCGAGCGCAGGACGCGGGCCACGATCTGGCTGTCGATTGTGTCGACCAGTATCATGCCCGCCGAAAACACCCCGATCAGCGCCAGCACAGCCGCAGGGCCGCCGCGCGTTGTGGCCGTCGCGCCCCATGCCGCAGCCTGAGTAATGGTATCGAACACCAGTCCGAACATCAGCCCCACGCCGATGATCGACACCGGCCGGTCGAGCTTGTCGATCCGGCCCGCCAGCACCCGTGAGCGCCAGCCGGTCGGGCGAAAGGGTGTGGGCTTTAAAAGCCCGTGGAGATTGGCGATGCCGACCACCAACAGCATGGCCAGCACCATAACCTCGCTGGCCGGGGCAAACCACGCGGGCGGCGAAAGCCTGTGGGCGACAGCGGCCACCAGAAGCGCCACCACGGCCACGCCAAGACTGTGGCCAAGGGCAAAAAGCGTTCCGATCCACGCGGCCAGGCGCGGTCTGCGCTGGTTTACGGAAAAGACCATATTGTCGATCATGGCGATATGGTCGGGATCAAGACCATGGCGCAGGCCCAGCATGAACATGAGCCCGAGCGCGGATAGATCCAGTCCGGTCGGCAGGGATTGCATCATGGCCCTGGCCACCATGGCTGTCCGGTTTGGGGCAGGAGGGTGCTTGAGAGTATCATGGCATTTCCTTTGGGCGTGAGGCGGTGACGCCTGAGCGCGGGTTGACGGTAGCGTAATATGGTATAACATCACATAATCATCTAGGGATTCTTTGTGAACCCCCTTCTGTTGCCCTTTCCGGCCCCTTGCGGGCGGGCAAACGGAAACACTGTCAGGCCCTTTGATCCGACATGTTTTTATGGCTTTCCGACGGAGGAAATGGGGCTCCATCCCCGCAAACGGAGAAAATGATATGTTATCTTGTTACATTGCAGGATCTCGTCTATGCAGACCCCGTGCCTGAGGGGGCGGCACACTATCGGATCGGAATAAAAAGGACTGAAACCATGAAATTGCCCTCGCTTCTGGCAAGCACCTCGCTTGTGGCCAGCTTGATGGCGGCTGCCCCTGCATGGGCCGCCGATGCCGGCCCGAATGATGGATCGGGACCGGCCATCGTGGTCACGGCAACGCCCTTTCGGCATACCCAGGATGAAACGCCGTCCATCCCCGCCAAAGTGGACACGCAGCAGATCCGGCAGGCGGGCGGGGCCAGCATCGCCGACGCTCTCAAGGACGTACCGGGCGTCTCGGCCTCCGGCTTTGCACAGGGGGCTTCGCGGCCGATCATTCGCGGCATGGATTCCAATCGCGTGCGCCTGCTCGAAGACGGCACGTCGATTTCGGATGTTTCCGACATCGGCCCCGACCACGGCACGCCGATCGACCCGCTGTCCGCGCGCAGCATTGAGGTTGTGCGCGGGGCGGCCACTCTGCGCTATGGTAGCCAGGCGATCGGCGGGGTGATCAACACGATCAACAACCGCGTGCCGACTGAATTGCCCAAGACGCCGTTGTCGGGCGAGCTGACCTCATCCTATACCAGCGTCAATCGCGGTGGCGAGGTCGCCGGGCTGGTGGATGGCAAGGCGGGCGACCTGGCGCTGCATGCCGACGCCTATTACCGGCGCACCGGTGATTATGACACGCCGCTAGGGCGACAGGACAATTCGTTTTTCCATGGTTGGGGCGGGTCGCTGGGCGGCTCCTATTTCTTTGGCAACGGCAGTCACGCCGGGCTGGCCGTCACCCATTATGATGCCCAATATGGCATCCCCAGCGACACGACCTATATCGACATGCGCCAGACCAAGGTCATCAGCCGCAATGTGATCGAGATTGCCTCGCCTTTGCTCAAGTCGGTCAATATCGACGGCAGCTATGGCGATTATCAGCATCAGGAGAAGAATCCCGACGGCTCGGTCAACACCACTTTCCGAAACAAGGAAGCCAATCTGCGCGGCGAACTGCTGTTCAACCGTCTGGGCGCGATCAGCAATTCGGCGCTGGGCGTGGAGTATCAGCACCGTGATTTCTCGGCCGTCGGCGCGGACAGTTCCTATCTTCAGCCTGCCACCTCGCAAAACATCGCCGGATATGTGTTCAGCGAGGTCGAACTGGCCAAGCCGCTGCATCTGGAGGCCAGCGCCCGCGTGGAGCATGTCTCCGTCACCGGCACACCGCTGTCGGATCAATTCACCAGCCGCAATTACACACCGGTCAGCGCTGCGTTGGGCATGCTCTACACCGCAGCGCCGGGGATCAAGCTTGGCTTGACGGCTTCGACCACGGGACGTGCGCCCGCGCTGACGGAATTGTTTGCGCGCGGCGGGCATGATGGCCCCCAGACCTATGAAACCGGCGACCCCAATCTGAAGGTCGAGCGCGCCAAGGCATTGGAGCTGAGCCTGCGCGCCAATCGCGGCGCCTTTCATTTTGAAGGCAGCCTCTATTCCACATGGTTTTCCAATTACATCTATGGCGAGCTGACGGGGCGGACCTGCGATGATGACGGCAATTGCGTGGCGGGCGATACCAATGATCTGCGCGAAGTGTTCTATCGCCAGCAGGGCGCCCATTTCCGGGGGCTGGAAGGCGAGGCGCGCTATGATCTGACCAAGACCGCCCACACCAGCCTGACCGCGCGGGTGATGGGCGATCTGACCCGGGCCACACTGAATGACGGCAACAATGTTCCGCGCATCGCGCCATGGCGTCTGGGCGGCGGGCTGGATTGGCAAAGCCCGCGCTGGGATGCCGGTTTCAGCTATACCCGCTATGGCACCCAGAATGACTATGGCCTGTTTGACACGGCCACGGCGGGCTACAACGCGCTCTCGGCCCATGTGGCGGTGCGCCCTTTCAAACAGTGGCAGGGCGTGGAATTTTCGCTGGTGGGGCAGAACCTGACCAATGACGTTCAGCGCTATGCCACATCCTTCAACAAGGATCTGGTGGTGATGCCGGGCCGCTCGGTTCGGATTGTGGCAAGGATCGCCAGCTTTTGATGATGGCGGGCCCGTATCGTTTGGGCGGGTGAATTTGGGGCCGCTTCGCCACGCTGCCGGGCGGGATCTTACCTGTTCGGCAGCGGGGCAGGCGGCCCGGCCTCGCTGTCATTGCGGAAGGCCTTCCTTCCCTGCGGGCTCGATGATAGCTTGCGGCAAGGACATCGACCGGGTGCCGTTTGCATCGCGGTCTGAGGGCAGCGAATGGTCAGCGCGGGCATCCATACGACCGATTTCCCGACGAAAGGCATCCGGCCTGATGGCGCGGATGGCCCGTCCCATGCCCCGGAATACCCGCCGGGCCCGCAAGCGAAAATGAGCGCGGACGTCTCCTTGGCCGCTTTGTTCGCATGGGATACGGGGGCGTCGATCCTGCCTGAAAGCTATGCCCGCCTGCGCCAGGATCCCGCCTATCCGCGCGCGGTCCGCCGGTTGATCCGAACCATGCTCGAAGCCGCCGCCGACGATCCGGCGCTGGACGGCATCTTCAAGGATGCCGGGCGCAAGGTCGCCGCGCTGGCGGCTGCGCATCTGCACATGTCGGGCGGGATATCCCTGCCGCGCCTGAAATCCCTGATGGCGGAATTTGGACTGGCCAGTCCCGGCCGTGCCCGCGCGCTTCTCCTCTACATGATCTATCTGGGTTTTGTGGAAGCGAAACCGTTGAGGGAGACCGGTGCACCGGCACGCTATCTCGCCACGGAAAAGTTTCTGGCCACCTATCGCAGGCATCTGGCGCTGCTGGCCGAAGCACTGGCGGTCCTTGCCCCGGCGGCGGGGGAAATCGCATCGGATATTGAAAATCCCATCGTGTTCGACAGCTTCATCCGGCACCTCATGCACGGTTTCCTCTACGAAACCCGGCAGGGCCATGACGTCGATGCTTATCACCATGTGTTCCTGCACCGGAATGCCGGCACCCAGATCCTGTATCGGCTTCTTGATGCGGCGCCCGATCACGTCTTCCCGCCGGATGTGCCCGTTCCCTTCGCGATCGCGACGGAGGCGCGCAGATTCAAAGTGTCGCGGATGCATGTCCGCCGTATGCTGGCGGCGGGCGAGGCGGCGGGCCTGATTGCGGTCAGAAACCGGGCGGTCCTGTTCACCCCTGCAGGGCGGACGGCGGTGGAATGGGTCTTTGCAACCAAGATGATCGTTTATCTGGGCGCGGCGGCACGCACATTGCGCGACCGGGCCGCCGCCGTGGGCCACATCGCCGCCTGAACAGGCCGTCGTCTATGCCCGGTCAAAAATGTGCCATTGGGGCATCGGCACTTTCGCGTTAATCCAATCATCGAGACGGGCAAAGGTTCGTTTTCCACGCGATCACAACCGAGGATGAAATCGCCCGATCGCGCCGGAAAATTCGGGTTCCTGCCCGCTGACCAGAAGATTGGTTTTCGCAATGAAGGCATTTTTCATGCGTCCCGGCCGGGTGGTTCGCGATTGTCCGCCTGCTCCCCGTCTGCGGACCGCGCGTTTCATGCCATGGCCGGGCGGCATAGTGTTTCAGCCGTCCAATTGATCAAGCGCGGATCGGCGATTTTGCCCCTCCGATAAACACAATTTCCCCGTCAACCCACGCGCCCGCCCCCCCGCGAGGTCGCGGGCGCACCCGCCTGTCCGTTGGACAAGCACAATGCAGGAGCAGATCCATGGCCAAGACCTTCATCATCGCCACGTTTGCCGCCGCTTTGGCCAACATTCCCGCCATGGCCCACGGCACCATGAATCCGGGTGATCCCGCCGCGGAACCCGCGCCAGTCGCCGTGACCTATGCCGATTTGAATCTGGGCTCGGCCGCCGGACAGGCCACACTGCACCAACGCATCGCCCACGCCGCAACCGAAGCCTGCCTGAATGCCGGTGACGGATTGAGTACACCCCGCGCGGTGTATGAACAGCGAGTATGTCGCGCCCGCGCGATGTCGGGCGCGGAAATCAAACTGGCAACGCGCGGAGCGCCTATGTCGCATTGATCGCTGCTGGGCTGAACATTGCTGACCAACCGCTCTTCGGTTCGGACCTGTGCATAGCAGGCATAGGGGCCGGCCGCATAGTATCCGGGAAATGAACCCGTCGCTTTGATTTTCGATGATAATCGAAGAATGGCTGGGGCGGGAGGATTCGAACCTCCGCATGGCGGTACCAAAAACCGCTGCCTTACCGCTTGGCTACGCCCCAGCATCGCTCCGGCCGCCTTGGGCCGGGAGGCGTCGCATAACGGGATTGCGCGGCGAAGAAAAGAGGCAATTTGAACTTTTTGCGCAAATTGCCTCTTTGTCCGCTTTCATAGCGCGATCAGGCGCTGGCGTTCACAAGAGCGGCGAAATCCTCGGCCGAATGGCGCTCCAGCAAGCCCTTGCGATTGTTGACCAGACGTCCGCGCTGGGTCGCCTCGCGCGCGTCGATTTCCGTTACCCACCGACCCACGTTTTCATACTCCTCAAGGCCGAGGAAGGTTTTGGCATCGCCATAGGCTTCGCCGCGCCACAGGTTGCCCAGCCAGGGATAGGCCGCCATATCGGCGATCGAATAATCGTCGTTGCCCAGAAAACGGCTTTGCGCCAGACGCTTGTCGGCCACGTCGAACAGGCGCTTGGTTTCCATCGCATAGCGGTTGATCGGATATTCGTATTTTTCCGGCGCATAGAAATAGAAATGGCCAAAGCCGCCGCCGATGAAGGGCGCGCTGCCCATCTGCCAGTTGAGCCAGCTAAATGTCTCGGCGCGCGCGGCCCCGCTGGTGGGCAAAAATGCGCCGAATTTCTCGGCCAGGTAAATCAGGATCGCCCCCGATTCGAACACGCGAACCGGCTTGGCCTCGGTCCGGTCGAGCAGGGCGGGGATTTTGGAATTGGGGTTGATCTCGACAAAGCCCGAGCCGAACTGATCGCCCGCGCCAATGTCGATGAACCACGCATCATAGTCCGCGCCCGCATGGCCCGCGGCCAGCAGTTCCTCGAGCAGGATCGTCACCTTCTGTCCATTGGGCGTGGCCAGCGAGTAGAGCTGCAGCCCATGCTGTCCCACAGGCAGTACTTTTTCATGCGTGGCGCCGGAAACGGGGCGGTTGATGCTGGCGAACTGGCCGCCGTTGGTCTTGTCCCAGGTCCAGACCTTGGGCGGGGTATAGGTGTCGCTCATCGTGACAGGCTCCTGCGGGGGTTGATTGCTGGGGCAAGATAGGAACACCCCGCGCGATCCGCCAGAAGCGCGCGTCACAAGAAAGTTTTGACCGGGCAAAAGAAAAGCGGGGGCGTGTTAGGCCCCCGCTTGACGCATTCTCATTTGACTTTGACCTCAGGGGCCTCAGGCGATTTTCATCACCCAGCCATGCGTGTCGGGCATCTGTCCGCGCTGAATGGCCACAAGGCGATCCTTCAGCTTGGCCGTGGTCTGGCCCGGGCCGCCGCTGCCGATGGTAAAGCTGGTGCCGTCGGGCGAGGCCACGCGGCCCACCGGGGTCACCACCGCCGCCGTCCCGCAGGCGAAGGTTTCCAGCAGCTTGCCGCTGGCCGCATCCTCGCGCCACTGGTCGATGGAATAGCGTTCCTCGCGGATGGTCAGCCCTTCCTCGCGCGCCAGTTCAATGAGGCTCGCCCGCGTGATGCCGGGCAGGATCGTGCCCGACAGCGGCGGGGTCAGCAGGCTGCCGTCCTCAAAGGCGAAGAACAGGTTCATGCCGCCCAGTTCCTCAACCCACTTATGCTCGGCCGCGTCAAGGAACAGCACCTGATCGTGGCCGCGTGCAAAGGCTTCGGCGGTGGGCACCAGCGAGGCGGCATAATTGCCGCCACACTTGGCCGCGCCCGTGCCGCCCGGGGCCGCGCGGGTATATTCCGAAACCCAGATCGACACGGCGGGCGCGCCGCTCTTGAAATAATTGCCGGCCGGGCTGGCGATCACGATAAACTTATACTGCTTGGCCGAACGCACGCCGAGGAAAGGCTCGGTGGCGATCATGAAGGGGCGCAGATAGAGCGAGGCGCCTTCCTGACCCGGAATCCATGCCTGATCGGCCAGAACCAATTGCTTGACCGCCTCGACAAACACGTCCTCGGGCAATTCGGGCATGGCAAGGCGGGTCGCGCTGGCGTTAAAACGCTGCGCATTGGCCTCGGGGCGGAACAGCGCGATCGAGCCGTCGGCGTGCTTATACGCCTTGAGGCCTTCAAAGATTTCCTGTGCGTAATGCAGCACGCTGGCCGCCGGATCGAGCGGGATCGGGCCGCGCGGACCAATGGTGGCATCGTGCCAGCCTTTGCCCTCGGTCCATTCAATCACCACCATATGGTCGGTGAACTGCGTGCCGAAACCGGGCGCGGCCAGAATCCCTTCGCGTACCTCATCGGCCACGGGGGCGGGGTGGGGCAGGCGGGTGAAGGACAGGACAGGCTCGGCGATGGTCGCCATGATACACGACTCCTCATGGGGTGAATGCGGTTGCCTTTGAACGAAAATTACGCGCAAGGCAAGGGGCTTGAAATTAAAAATCACAAGGCCCGTTTGTGTCATGGCTGATAGCACGGTTGATGGCGCGGGAAAACCGCCTGAAACCCATCAATTGTCGATGCGGGGCAATTCGCGGGCCTCAAGCCTTGCGTAAAAATGCGAAACCGAGCGCTGCAACTCATAGCGCGCCAGCGCCACGCCCGCAAAACGCTCCGGGATCGGGATGTCGCCCGCCTCGCTCATATCCAGTCCGCGCGCCACTGCATCGGCCAGCGCGCCTTCCAGCCATGTCAGCCAGTCGCGCGTCTGGGCAATCGCGCCATGGGTGGCGTCGACCGGGCCGTGGCCGGGGATCAGCCGCGCGAATTCCCGCCCGTCCAGCACGTCCAGACTGCGCCGCCATGCGACAAGATCCGCATCGGGCGTCGCGGGCGCGCGATTGTGAAACACCAGATCGCCCGCGATCAGCGTGGCCGTAGCCCGGTCCATGATCGCCAGATCGCCCCCCGAATGGCCCGACAGCGCAATGGCCTCCAGCGCCCGCCCGCCGATCTCGAAAGGCCCCGGCGCCACATCCATCCCCGGCAGCACGACATTCGTGCCCGTCATCCAATCGGCCAGCAGGCGATACATGCCATCGGAAAAGCCCCGAGCATCGCGCTCCAGCTCGCGCCGCGTCTCGGGCAGGGCGGCGATGATCGCGGGATCGAAGGCGGCGGCCCCCATCGCATGATCGGGGTGAAGGTGGGTAATGAGCACGCGCAAAACCGGCCCCCCGGTCAGTTTTTGCGCCAATTCCGCCAGCGCCTGTCCATAGGCCAGCGACGGCCCGCAATCGCACAGGATCGCGCCGCCCTTGGCCGCCAGTATCGTGCAATTGGCAATCGCCCCGCCATTGGCAAAGGCAATCGCCTCATCCGCCCCGCGCACCACCCAGACGCCGGGGGCCAGGTTTTCGGGCTTCAGGACATAGCGCTCCGCAGCCCTTGCGGCCAAAGGCGCGGCCATCATGGCGCCGATCATCGCGCGTCGGGTAAAGCCGTTATCCACGCGGGCGACTCTGCAGGCCGATCACGCCCTGATACTCGCGCCCCTCGCTGTCGCGGGCCTGCACCTTGACCGGGCCTTCGCGCGTCGGACGTAACAGGAAAGTGAAGGCCGGGTCTTCGCTCACCGATCCTTCCACCGTCATGCTGGCCAGTTCCACCCCGGCGGCATCGCGCAGATAGATGGTTTCGATATAAAAACTGGGAATATTTTCCACCAGCCCGGTGTCCATCGGATGGCGCAGCGAGACGCGCAGACGCAGATCATCGCCTTCCTTCCACGCGCTCCCCCGCATTTCGCCCAGATGCAGCGCCCAGTCGCCCTTGGCCCGGCTGACCGGAGGTGCAGAGCAGCCTCCGCCCGCCGCATCGACCCATACGCCCGACACATGCCACGCTCCATCGGCCCCCATCACGGCTGCGCGCACCGGGGTCCGCTGGTCCAGCTTGATGCGCAGCGAGAGGAAGGGTGCTGCATGGAGGGGCCGGAAATCAACCGCCTGCGTCAGCGGGTTGAGGTCGGCAAAGATGATGATCCGCGAGGCGCCCGGGATGGTGCGCGCGTCCACCGTCACAGGAAACTGATGCTGATTTTCCGCGATCATCGGCACCTGCAGCCGCACGCGCGGGTCGAACACCACGGGCGCCCCCTTGAACAGACGCGCCGCATGATAGGTCCACATGGGCGACCCCAGCGGGTCTTTCGGCAGGGGGGAGGCCGCCCACGCGCAGGCGGGCAGCAGGAGTAAGGACAAGACCGTGAGGGCTGCTTTGCGCATCATACCAAGGGCGACTATGCACCCTTGCGCGGGCGGGTATATGCTACCTTGGGATAAGGAGGATGGCATGTTGGGGCTGATGGCGGGCGTGATTTTGGCGGCGACGCAACCCGCTTTGTTCGACGCGGATGGCTATCGCGCCTCTTCCTATCGCGCCCCGGTGGACCGCGATCCGGCCCCCGCAACGCGACTGGCGCTGGGGGCGGCCAAAGAATTGCGGGTGGGGCGTGATGCCATGTTTATCGACGCCTTGCCGCTGGGCCGCGCCGCCGGACAATGGCTGCAGACCGAGCCGCATGACACGATTGCGGGCGCGGTCTGGCGGCCGGAGGTCGGGCGGCCCGGTGTCGATCCGGCGCTGTGGGCGGGTCTGCGCGGCGCGATTGCGGCATGGCGGCGGGGGCATCCCGGCGGGCCGGTGGTGCTGTTCTGCCGGGTGGATTGCTGGATGGGGTGGAATGCCGCCCGCCGCCTTGCGCGCGAAGGCGTGGGCGATGTCTATTGGCTGGCCGAAGGCGTGGAAGGGTGGCGCGAGATGGGCGGCGCGCTGGCGCCTGCAAAACCGGAACCCGCAAAATGAGCCAAGCCCGAAAATGAGAAGGGCCACGACAGCCTAAACCGTCGCAGCCCTTCGCATGGTCAGCGGCCGCAAAAGTGCCGCTCACGAAGCCTCTATCGCTTAATCGTTAAACTCAGCGATAATGCCTCGCGATACGGATTGCCGACCTCTCTGCTGAACCATGAGACATCGGATCACCTCCTTTCGCGCTGTTGAGCCATAGGGAGCCGCCGGGGGGCGCAATACCCAGTCCAGACGACGGGGCGAGGGTCTGTTCAACCGCGCTCGCCTTGGATCAAAGGTGGTGTATTTCGCGCTGCACAACAAGTCTTGAAATGGAAAAAATTGCTGTCACAATCTTGGCTCCCTGGACAGGCGAGTCTGGGGAAATCCGCGAAAATCCGTCATATTGCCGTCATGGGCGGCGCGCTCCGGGCGGGGCGGGCGGCGTGTTGCGGAATTATCCCCAGTGATGATGGCATGGGCCTGAGTCGCGCGGATTTTATCACCCGATTTTTCAACGCGGCGCGCGGCAATCCTCGATCACGCGTGAGGCCGAGGCATCGGCGGGCAGCAGCAGCGGCGCATGGCCCGAAACCTCGACCTGCCAGCGGCCGCGCGTAAAGGCGATCGCGTCGAGCAGGCGGTCTGCGGCGGGCAGGGGCAGGACGGCTCCTGCGGCATCGCTCTGCGCGCTTGCCTGACGGGTCTGGGTGGCGGTGGTGATCTGAATAACGCCTCCGGCCGCGCCCGGAATAATCAGGCGCACCTGACCGCCCTGACAGGCCATGATGATCTGTGGCGCAGCGCCCTGCGTGCCATAAACGGCCTGCGAGACGCCGCCCGACGGGCTCCAGCGCCAGGCGCCCGGCGTGATCGGCAGGTCGCGCCAGTCGGTGGGCGTGGCCATCGGCGCGGGCGCGGGGCGCGGGGCCGGTCTGGCCTGCGGCGTGGGCGCAGGCGCGGCGACGGGAGGCGTGGGGGCGCAACTGGACAGCAGCATGGCCAGCGAGACAGGCAGCCCGATCAGAGCCATAGGGCGCCTTGTGGCGAAGAAAGGGGCGCGCGCGATTGCCATCATCGCCTCCCTATGGAATGGGGGAGCGTCCAAGACAAGCCGCCAAACAGAACCGAGACGATGAACAGTTCCAAAAACCGACCGGATGCTGCCGCCAATAGCGCCAAGGCTCCGCCGCCCAAAAAGCCCGCCAAAACCCGCGTTGATCAACTTCTGGTCGACCGCGGCCTTGCCGAGAGCCGCAGCCGGGCCAGCGCGCTGGTGCTGGCCGGATTGGTGTTCAGCGGCGAGACGAAGATTGCGAAGCCGGGACAGCAGATTGCCGAGGACGCCCCGCTCGAAACGCGCGGCCGCGATCATCCGTGGGTATCGCGCGGGGGGATCAAGCTGGCCCATGCGATCGAGCATTTCGGGCTGGACCCGGCGGGCGCCACTGCGATGGATATCGGCAGTTCGACCGGCGGCTTTACCGACGTTTTGCTGACCCATGGGGCCGTGCGGGTGTTTGCCGTCGATTCCGGCACCAACCAACTCTCGTGGAAATTGCGGCAGGACCCGCGCGTCACCGTGCTGGAGCAGACCTCGGCGCGGATCCTGACCGAGAATGAGATCGATGCGCCCTGCGGCTGGGTGGTGTGCGACGCTTCCTTCATCGGTCTGGCCAAGGTGCTGGAGGTGCCGTTGCGGCTTGCGGCGCCCGAATGCCGCCTGGTGGCGCTGATCAAGCCGCAGTTCGAGGTCGGGCGCGGCGAAGTGGGCAAGGGCGGCGTGGTGCGTGATCCTGCGCTGCACGCCCGCGTTTGCGAAGAGGTGCGCGGCTGGGTCGAGGGACTGGGCTTTGCGGTGCAGGGCATTGTCGAAAGCCCTATCACCGGGCCGGAGGGCAATGTCGAATTCCTGATTTCGGCATGGCGCGGGGGCGGATCGACGCAAGGCGCGCAGGATTAACCCTGTTCACGCGATTGGCTCCGTTTCGGAACCAGCGCGCCATGCGCCATTGCGCGCGCGGTTGGCCCCGGCCAGAACACTTTCATGCGGCACGAATCGTGGCGCCGTGTTAACCAGTCGTTTCACCCGAATGGCTCATAAAGGAGCAGGCAGGGCTGGCTGAAGGCCATCGGGCCGGGCTATGAAGGGAATGCGGCGCGGCAGGGCGCGGCGGCAATCAGACGGGGTTCTGGACGAAGATGACGGAAATTGCCTCCTCGGGTCAATTGCGGGCGGGACTGGCGCGCTGGATGCTGGTGCTGGTGCCGGGGATCAATCTGCTCGGCTTTCTTTCGGCCAGCGTGTCGTTGTCGGGGCCGAGCAATCCGTGGTTTGCCGCGCTGGTCAAACCGGGGATCTATCCGCCGCCGTTGGCCTTCCCGCTGGTGTGGACCGCGCTTTATATCCTGATGGGCGTGGCGCTGGCGATTGTGGTTTCGGCGCGTTCGGCGCCGGGGCGCGGGGCGGCGATTGCGCTGTTTGCCGCGCATCTGGTGCTCAATCTGGCATGGTCGCCGGTGTTTTTCGGGCTGCATCGGATCGCGCTGGCGCTGTGGATCATCGTCGCCATGGCGGTTTCGCTGGTGGGGGTGATCGCGCTGTTCTGGCGGGTGCGGCCCGTGGCGGCGGGGCTGATGCTGCCCTATCTGGCATGGGTGCTGTTTGCCAGCATGCTCAATTATCAGTTCCTCGTGCTTAACCCTGAGGCCGATGGGCAGGACGCGCCTGCTGTGGTGCATATCAAGCTCTAGAATTTTGGTCCGGCCCTTGATCCTTGCGGCTTTGCGCGCCATCTAGGCGGCCATCGGACTCCTTTGTCATGCGGACAGGGGGCCGCAGGATTACAAGACGAAAGCCGCGCCATGCAGAGCGAAAACCCCTTCCTTGCCGATTTCGTGAAGCTGATGAACAGCGCCGCCGGGACCTTTGCGGGGGCCACGCGCGAGGCGCGCGATGCCGCCCGCGAACGTTTCCGCGAGGCATTTGGCGGTCTCGATTTCGTCAGCCGCGAGGAATTCGACACGGTCAAGGCCATGGCGGCCACTGCCCGCGAAGAAGTCGAAGTGCTCAAGGAAAAGCTGGCCGCGCTTGAAGCCAAGATCGGCGGCTGAAGCATAAAGGGCGGGGCGATCATGCGCACCCGCCCCGGTATCTGCGCGCGTAAACGCCGCTATGCCAATGAGGCCGAGGCGGTGGCGGCAGCCTTAAAGGCCGCCGTCACCCTGCGCCCCTATCGCTGCGCGATCTGTCGCCAGTATCATCTGACCAGTCGGACCAAGGGGATGCGGGTGTTGCGGGTGGAACGCGCCCACCCGCCCGTTTAGATTAAACCCCGCCTTCCGGCGCCGAAACGCGGCCCGTCCGCTCCAGCTTGCCCCAGCCGGTGCCGACCCCGCGCACGGCGGCGGCCACAGCCCGGATCACCACCGAATACATCAACTGGCGATAGACAAAGCGCTGGGCCAGCAGCAGGAATGGGCGGAATTTGCGGTCGCGCACATCCATGCGATAGGCGATCCAGCCGCACACAAGGTCAATCGATGAAAACGCCGCCCAATAGACCGCCATGCGCAGCACATCGGTCTGGGTCTGGGCCCAGCCATGCTGGATCACGCGGGTGATCGTGCCCAGAATCGAGACGACCAGCGCCAGATCGATGGTGGGCGAAATGACCGCGAAGAGGATCTGGAACACCCATGCCTGCGGCACGCCGATGAAGGCCAGGCCCCCCGGCTTGCCCCGGCGCATGATCTTGCGATGCTTCCACAGACATTGCAGCGTGCCATAGGACCAGCGGAAGCGTTGTTTGGACAGGGCGCCAAAGCTCTCGGGAGCCTCGGTCCATGCCACGGCCTCCTCGTCATAGGCGACCTTCCACTTCTTGCGCTGGATGGCGATGGTCAGATCCTGATCCTCGGCCAGCGTATCCTCGGGATAGCCGCCCACGCTTTCCAGCGCGCTGCGCCGCCATGCGCCCACCGCGCCCGGCACCACCATGATCGCGTCAAACCGCGTCAGCGCGCGGCGCTCGATATTCTGGGCCGTGGTATATTCCACCGCCTGCCAGCGGGTGACCAGATTGACCCGGTTGCCCACCTTGGCATTGCCCGCCACCGCGCCGATTTTCGGATCGATGAACCAGCGGACAAGGCGCAGGATCGTTTCTTTTTCAAACTGCGTGTCGGCGTCCAGCGCGACGATGATCTCGCCGGTGGCCTCTTTGAGCGCCTTGTTCAGCGCGCTCGCCTTGCCGCCATTGACCAGCGTCATCAGCCGCACGCGCGGATTGTCGCCGAATTTCTCGGTGATGATCGCGCTGGTCCGGTCCTTCGATCCATCGTCCACCACGATCACGTCGAGATAGGGATAGGTCGATTCCAGAATGCGTTTGACGCTGGTCTCGATCACCTTCTCCTCGTTAAAGCACGGGATAATTACGGTGACCTTGGGCCGGAAGGTGGCATCGGGCGTGGGCGCCTTGCGCTTGGCGGGCAGCATGGCCAGCGCCACCAGCGTGACCGAGCGCAGCACGCCCAGCGCGATGGCGAAGAAGAACGACCAGTTGAGCACCACGATCATCACGCCGATCGAGGTAAAGGCGAAAACGTCGGCCCGCACCGCCAGCAGGTCATAGCCCTTGACCGGCGGCATCACCTGATCGGCGGTCAGACCTGCCAGTTCGGCCACGGTGACGAATTTGTACCCCTGCTGGCGCAGCGCGACGATGATGCCGGGCAGGGCGGTCACGGTCTGCTCACGGTCGCCGCCACCATCGTGCAGCAGGATGATGTTGCCCGAATAGCCGGGGCGGCCTTCCTTGACCTGAGTCAGCGTGGAATCGACGATATGCTGGACGCCGGGGCGCATCCAGTCATCGGGGTCCACATGCAGGCCCACGATCGTATAGCCATGCTCCTGCGCGATTTGCGCGGGTACCAGTTCGTCGGCGGTGGTGGGTTCGGCGTCACCGAAATAGGGCGCGCGAAACAGACGCATCGAACGCCCCGTATAGGCTTCGACCAGCCGCTGCGTCGCGTTCAGCTCCAGCCGAATGCCGGTTTCCGAGGAATTGGCCATGTTGGGGTGGGTATAGGAGTGGTTGCCGATCTCCATGCCCGAGGCGACCATCCGTTGCAGGATCGCCCGGTTCGATACCCCGTTTTCGCCGATGATGAAAAAGGTGGCGGGAACCTTGTATTGCTCAAGGATCGAGAGAATTTTCGGCGTCCAGACAGTATCAGGCCCATCGTCAAAGGTCAGCGCGACCTTTTTTTCGGCATAGCCGGTGCGCTGGACCTTATAGGGCGTAGGCAGGCTGTCATAGGTTTGGCCCGAAACCAGCCCGGTCTTTGGGTCAAAGCTCACCTTGCGCTCGCCCTCGCGCGGGGTTGATGTGATGCGCAGGATTTCGCCCGCGCCCTCAACGTCGGCGTTCGCGGTTTGGGCGATATGGCTCAGATCCGGAAAAGGGTTCTGCCTGCCCCCACTGCGCCAGCTTTGCAGCGCCTGCCAGAAACCGGGGTCCTCGGTGCCAAGGCGCCAGAGCGCGATATTGCCCACGCCCAGTTGCGAAAGGATGCGCATCTGGTTCCAGCTCGCCGCCGCGTCGATCATCCACACGTCATGGCGCTGGCCATTTTCGAGGAAAGAGAAGCCGGTGTTGCCGCTGGCCTTGTCATAGGTGGGCGTGGCGGCGGAATCATGGGCCGAAAGCCACGCTTCTTCGACGGTCAGGCTCTCGGCGGCATTCTTGCCATCGGGGCCGGGGTGCCAGTCGTAGGCATAGGAGCCCAGCGCGATGATCACCTTGTCGGCGGGCATATTGCCGATGGCCTTGCGCACCTTGGAGGCGAACCAGTCGTTCGAGGCGATGGGGCCGGGGTTGCCGCTGGCCCAGTGCTCGTCATAGGCCATCAGGATGATCTTGTCGGCAACGGCCGCAAATTGCGAAGGCGACCAGCCATCGCCTTCCATCGGCAGCGTGACGGCCACGACCTGCCCGGTAGGATCAAGCGCGCGCTCGACCTCGGCGATCATGGCGCGATAGGCGGGAATGTCGCTGGGGCGCAGGTCTTCAAAGTCGAAGATGATGCCCGCATCGCCTGATTTCTTCAGGTAATCGATCAATTGCCCGATCAACACCTTGCGCTTGGCCTTGCTGGCGAAAAGCGCGATGGCGGCGAGGCGTGAAAAACCCTTGTCATCCACATTCTGCAGCACCGGCACCACCAGCGGGCGATGCAGCGCCGAGAGCAGGATGCGCCGCAGCGGGCGGTCCTCGCTGACATGCAGGTTGCCCGCCATGTCGATGTTGAGCGAGGTGGGGGCGATCCAGTCGATCTGGTTGATATGGCGCAGCAGTGAAGGCGCCGAGGCATCCGACCAGTTCGAATAGAAGGCGACCGTGATCGTCTGGCCCTTGCTGTTCGCGCGCTGTTTGGGCGGGGTGCTGAACATGCGCGAGAAGGAATGCGACAGGCGCGACACCTGTGTACGCATGGGCAGCGCGGTGCGCCGTTCAAACCCCAAAGGCAGCGGCGAGGGCGCAGGGATATGCACCACGGTCGTGGCAAAGGCGATGGCCGCGATCACCAAGGCGATCAGGCCGAAGAAGGTCAACCGTCGCGTCCAGCGCCGACGGCGCCCCGAGGGATCGAAAAATACTGGTCTGGACAAGTCCGCCCCACCTTTACACTGCGAAGACAGGCGCTTCATCCCGAGCGCCCTTTGGGCCGTCTCTAGCATTGCGCGGGCGCGCCGCAAAGCTGCGGAACGCATTCTCCCCCAAATCAAACGAAAACGCCCCCCTTGGATCACTCCAAGAGGGGCGTCTCGAGCCGACCGGGGAAATCAGGCGGCCAGAGTGTTGAGGATGGGGTCCGGCCCGCTCAACCGCACCGCAGCCCCGCCGCGACGCCGGCGCGCGATCCATTCGCCCAGCATTTCGGCCGTCGTGTGGTCGATGCCATGCACATCCTTCAGGTCCAGATGGACCGGTCGGTCGGCAGGCACGCTTTCCAGACGATTGGTCAGCTTGGTCAGGCTGAGGAAGGTAGCCGAACCCTGAAGGGCGACATGATGCCCATCGTCGGTATGCTTTTCCTCGACGCCCAGCCGCAGACCCTTGGCCAGCGGGATCAGCTTCCACCAGCGAGAGCAGCAGGCCCGCGATCACGCCCGTCAGCAGGTCCTTGCCCACCACCAGCGCGAAAGTGACGACCCAGATCGCCGCCGGAATCACGCCATAGTTGTGGAACAGATGCGTGACATGCTTGAGGCTGACCAGGCGCCAGCCCGTGACGACCAGCACGCCGCCCAGCGCCGCCATCGGCACTTCGCGCAGCAGCCAGGGCAGCAGCGCGACAAAGGCCAGAATCCACACGCCATGCAGGATGGCCGAGAGCCGCGTCATCGCGCCCGCCTGCACATTGGCCGACGAACGCACGATCACGCCCGTCATCGGCAGCGCGCCCACCGCGCCGCACAGCATGTTGCCGATGCCCTGCGCCCACAATTCCTTGTTGTAATTGGTGCGCACGCCATCATGCATACGGTCCACTGCCGCTGCAGACAGCAGCGTTTCGGCGCTGGCGATAAAGGCGATGGCGATGGCCGCCGTAATCACCGCCGTATTGCCCAGCGGGGCAAAGAAGCCCGCGCCCGGCGTGCCAAAGGCGGCGGCCAGCGATTCGGGCACCGCGATGCGCGTGACGTTCAGGCCAAAGCTGGCCGCGATGATCGTGGCCGCGCCCACGCCCAGCAGCGCGCCGGGAACCAGAGCGAGCTTTTTGGGACGCCACTTTTCCCATGCCAGCATGACAAGGATCGTGGTCAGGCCAAGGCCCAGCGCCATTTCGGTCGAGCGAATGTCGGGCGAAAGGCCCAGCACGCGCCCGGGAATGGCCGCCAGATTGGCCAGCCCGTTCGACATCGGCTTGGCGTCAAACAGGATGTGGAACTGGCCCAGCACGATCAGCGCGCCGATGCCCGCCAACATGCCATGGACCACCGCCGGGCTGATCGAGCGGAACAGGCCGCCCAGTTTGGCAATGCCCGCCACCAACTGAATCGCGCCTGCCAGCACCAGCATCGGCCCCAGCGCCGACAGCCCGTGATCGCGCACGAATTCGAACACGATCACCGCCAGACCCGCCGCCGGGCCCGACACCTGCAAGGGCGAGCCGGCCAGCGCGCCCACGACAATGCCGCCGATCAGGCCCGTTACCAGGCCTTTTTCGGGCGGCACACCAGAGGCGATGGCGATGCCCATGCAAAGAGGCATCGCCACCAGAAAGACGACTATGGAGGCGGTGAAGTCGCGCGCGAGAAACGCGCCGATCCCGCTCTTTTGCGCCGTCTGGCTCATTCAGCCGCCTCCGCAATCAGCGTTTCGTCGGCGATCCGGCGCGAGGCGGGCATAGCGACGGGCAGCGGGCTGTCCTCGCGCAGGGGCACGAAATGGCCGGATTCGCCGTCAAGGCCCAGCACCTGCCCGGCGTGAATGTCGACGAACCAGCCATGCAGCGCCATTTCGCCGCGCGCGATGGCCGAGGCCACCGAGGGGTGGGTGCGCAGATGGGCGATCTGGGCGATGATGTTTTCCAGCGTGATCGCGCGCACGCGTTCCTTGTCCTGCAAATGGCCCTTGCAGGTCGAGACGATATGTTCAGCCGCAGCGCCGTGATCCAGCCATGCCTTCACATTGGGCATACGCTCAAGGCCGACCGGGTTGGACAGCGCCTTCATCGCGCCGCAGTCCGAATGGCCGCACACGATGATGTCGCGCACGCCCAGCGCGGCCACCGCATATTCCACCGTTGCCGACACACCGCCAAGCTGGGTGCCGTAGCTGGGCACCATATTGCCCGCGTTGCGGCATACGAAGAGGTCGCCGGGCTGGGCCTGAAGAATCTGTTCGGGCACAACGCGCGAGTCAGCGCAGGAAATCATCAGCGCCTTGGGGAATTGCCCATGGGTGGTCAATTTGTTGAACAGCTCGCCACTGGCCGGAAAAGTGGTCTTTTCAAAGCTGAATACGCGGCCAATCAGTTCGTTCATGGTCACACCTTTTGATCTGTTGCCTGCCGCAAGGGGGGCTGGCTGATGAGATCAGTTTATGTGTCCGATTTTGCTATGACCGCGCTTCTATGTAAGGAAGTGTTTCTGGAAACTGAGCGCGGGATGAACCACTTACATCGGCGGTTGCGGCAGGCGGATAAGCGCGCGCAGCCCCCCGTCAGGCTTGTTCGACAGGATCAGCTCGGCCCCCTCGCTGCGCAGAACCCGCACCACGATGGGCAGGCCCAGCCCCATGCCCGCCGTATTGCGCGCCCGCGCGCTGTCCAGCCGGATGAAGGGTTGCAACACCTTGCCCAGATGTTCCTCGGGAATGCCGGGGCCGTCATCCTCGACCGCCAGCGTGACACTGGCCTTTTCGATCTCGACGCGCACCATGACATTGCCGCCGTAATGCAGCGCATTCTCGATCAGGTTCGACATGGCCCGGCGCAGCGATACCGCCCGCGCCATCACCACCAGCCGGTCCGGCCCCTCATACTCGGCCGGATAGCCGCGATCCTGCGCGCCATCGACCAAGGTTTGCGCCATTGCGGCAAGGTCCACCGGCTCCTTGGCGGGGCCGGGTTCGTCCAGCGCCACAAAGTCCTGTAGCGAGGAGAGCAGGTCGCGCATTTCCGACAGATCGCCATCCATCGCATCGCGCTCTTCGGCATCCATCGGCACACCGTCCAGCCGCAACTGCATCCGCGCCAGCGGCGTGCGCATGTCATGGCCGATGGCCAGCATGGTCTGAGTATTGGCGTCGAGCAGGTCGTCGATCCGGCGCTGCATCGCGTTGAACGCGCTAATCAGTTCGCGCACTTCGGCCGGGCCGTCCATTTCGATGGGGCGGGCATGGGGCGTGCCGACATGCCGACTGGCGCGCACCAGCCGCCGCAAGGGGCGCAGCGAGGCGTAGACCAGAAACCACGCCAGCGGCACCAGCAGCAAGGTGGGCAGGATGATGCGCAACAGATAGCTGGCGCGCAGCACGAATATATCGCGCGCCTCGCTGTGGAAGGTGATGAGCGAGCTGTCGGCCAGCATCATCGAGCCATCCACCTCATGCCGGGCATGGAGCGGGGCCAGATGCAGTTGCAGGCGATACTGGTTCAATTGCGGCTGATAGGCGATCAACTGCTGCTGCATCGTGCCCAGATCAAGCGCGGCCAGCGGTCGTTCGCCGCCCTGCGGTTTCCACAGCAGTTTCAGGCCCGGGCGGCTCAATTCCCGCGCAACACGTTCGCGCTGAGGAGGGGGCGTCTCGTTCAACAATCGCGCGGTAACGATCAGATCATCGGCGAGATTGTCGGCCTCTTCGGCCTCCAGCGCGAATTCATTGGCGCGTTCGAACAGGATCGCATTGGCGCCGATATCCACCAGCATGACCATCGCAAGGATGGCCAGCATCCGCGCGGGCAGGCCCAGAGCGTGAAGCCACTTCAATGACGCGCAACCTCGGCGGTGAACATATAGCCGATGCCGCGCACGGTGGCGATCGGGGCCTGACCATTGGGGTTGGACAGCTTGCGGCGCAACCGGCTGACCAGCACGTCGATGCTGCGGTCCGAGCTGTCGGACAGGCGCGTGCGCGACAGTTCGATCAGGCGCTGACGCCCGATCACGCGCTGGGGCTGGCCAAGGAACGTGGCGAGCAGATCGAATTCCGCCCCCGTCAGATCCACCAGCGCCCCTTCGGGCGAGCGCAGTTCATGGCGCGATAGCGAGAGCGACCAGCCATCGAAGGTCAGCATCTTCTGGACGGGCGCGCGTTCCTCGTCGCTGCCCCCGCGCCGCAAGACCGCGCCGATGCGCGCGATCAGCTCGCGCGTGCTGAAAGGCTTGGCCAGATAATCGTCCGCGCCCAGTTCGAGGCCCAGAACGCGGTCCTCCTCGCTGCCGCGCGCGGAAACGAAGATGACCGGCGTGTCCGATTCCTTGCGCAACCGGCGAAAGAGTTCGATGCCCGTCGTGCCCGGCAGCATGATGTCGAGCACGATCAGATCGGCCGGCGCGCTGTCGAGCATCACCCACATTTCCGCGCCTGTGCTGGCCGTGCGCACGTCATAGCCATTGGCCCGCAGCGCCCGCGCCGTCAGCAGGCGCAGCGCCGGATCGTCTTCTACAAGCAGGATGGATTTAGCTGTCATGATTTTATGAACCTGGCCGTTGTCGGCGCACAGTAAAGGCGATCGGGGCGCGAGGTAAAGACCTCTTGCCCCGATCGCAAGGGGGCAGGCGCGGATGGAGTGGCGCCTGCGGCATGAACCGGCCTCAGGAGGGTTCTTGGGGATCTTCGGCCGGAACGCGTAAAACCGATCAATGCGGAGCGGGGATCAGCGCCGTTTCATTCAGGGCATGGGCCGATGTGAAAGGTACCCGGATCATTTCGCTCCTCGTGCATTCGTCCGTGCATTCGATGGTCATGATCTAGAGCGCCCATTTTGCGGGTTAAGTGCCGGTTTGTGATAAAATGTTTCTGCCTGTCCGTGTTTAGGTGGGGGTGCCGCTTGCGGCCGCCGCGCAATGACGACATGCTGGGCTATTGCATCTGCACAAAAGGGGCTTTCCCATGAAACTGCTTCGTTCCGGCGCGTTCCTTGCGCTGGCCTTTGCTCTTGCAGCGCCCGCAGGCGCGCAAAATGCCGTGACGCCGATGACGCCCGATGTGGTCAAATCCTATGACGCGGTGCGCGCCAATGCCGATTTCACCCTGCGCGAGGTGATGATCCCGATGCGCGACGGCACGAAACTCTATACCGCCATTGTGTTCAAGAAGGGCGCGAAGAACGCCCCCATCCTGATCTCGCGCAGCCCCTATAACGCGCATGGCGACGTGACGCGCACGGCCAGCCAGAAGATCACCGAGATCCTGCCCGCGATGGATGCCGAATTTGCCGAAGACGGCTATATCCGCGTCTATCAGGACATCCGCGGCATGCATAAATCCGAGGGCGACTGGGTGCTCAACCGCCCCATCGTCGGCCCCCTGAACAACACCGGGATCGACGAGGCGACCGACGCCTATGACACGATCGACTGGCTGGTGAAGAATGTGCCCGAAAGCAACGGCAAGGTGGGCATCATCGGCAGCTCCTATCTGGGCTTCACCTCGCTGATGGCGCTGATCAATCCGCATCCTGCGCTCAAAGCTGCCGTGCCGCAAAGCCCGATGGTCGACGGCTGGATGGGCGATGACTGGTTTCACAATGGCGCGTTCCGGGTGAACAGCTTCGACTATATGGTCGACATGAGCGTGGGCAAGGGCGATGCCGACGCCAAGATCCCGCGCGGCGCAGGGGACGATTACAGCGCCTATCTGGAGGCAGGCTCTGCGGGCGATTTCGCGCGCAAATGGGGCATTGAAACCATTCCGGGTGTGCGCAAGCTGATGGACAATCCGGCCTATACGCCGTTCTGGTCGCTTCAGGCGGTGGACAAATGGCTGGCCGCGCGGCCCTTGACCGTGCCCACCATGCTGGTCGTGGGCCAATGGGATCAGGAGGATTCCTATGGCGCCCCGGCCGTCTATCGCGCGCTGGAGCCCAAGGACACCGGCAATGACAAGCTCTCGCTGGTGATCGGGCCGTGGCGGCATTCCGGCGTCAACCATTATGGCTATGAGCTGGGCGATGTGAGTTTTACCGGCGACACGGCCCATGAATTTCGCGTCAAATGGCTCAAGCCCTTCTTCGACCACTGGCTGAAGGATGCGCCCGATCCGCACACGCCCCCGGTGCTGACTTATGCCACCGGCATCAACCAGTGGGAGGTCTCGCAGAAATGGGATGATGCGAAAATGACCCCGCTCTATCTGGGCGCGGGGGGCGGCCTGTCCTTTACGCCGGGCGCGGCGGGGCATGATGATTACGTCTCCGATCCGGCCCATCCGGTGCCTTTCCTGCCGCGCCCTCTGTCCATGAGCGACCGCAAGCAATGGACGACATGGCTGGTCCACGATCAGCGCTTTGTCGAGGATCGCCCCGATGTGCTGACCTACAAAAGCGCTCCGCTGGACAAGCCGATCCATATCAAGGGCGCGCCCAAGGTGGACCTCTATGCCGCCACCACGGGCACGGATTCGGACTGGGTGGTCAAGCTGATCGACGTAGCCCCCGACACCACGCCCGAGGCGGCCTCGCAGGGGGCCAAGCCTGCCAATCCCGGTTTCGAACTGCCGCTGGGCATCGAGATTTTCCGGGGCCGCTATGTTCACGGCTTTGCCACGCCCGGCGCGTGGAAGCCGGGCAAGGTGGAGAATGTCCGCTTCGAACTGCCGCATATCAACCATGTGCTGCTGCCCGGACATCGCTTGATGGTGCAGGTGCAATCCAGCCTGTTCCCGCTTTATGATCGCAATCCGCAGACCTATGTGGCCAATATCTTCAACGCCAAACCCGGCGATTACAAAGCCGCCACGCAGAGCATCCAGCGCGGCGGGGCCACGGCCAGCGCCGTCCTGCTGCCCATCGCGCAGGATTGAGGGCGAGGGGGCGGATCAAACCGCCCCCTTCCTTGACGGGCGCCTGTCGCCTTCACGCCCTGCGGATTTTGCGCGGATCCCGCTCTTGCCCCGCCGGATTCATCGGCCTAGAGCCTTTCGCAAATGCAGCAAGCGACTCCCCCGATTGCCGATGCGGCCCCCGTCGAAGAGATGGGCGCCAGTGATTATCGCCTGATCGGTCTGATCGTTGCCTGCGCGCTGTTCATGGAGCAGTTCGACGGCACGGTGCTGACCACGGCCTTGCCCACCATCGCGCGTGATTTCGGGGTGCGGCCTCCCGCGCTTTCGGTGACGGTCACGTCCTATCTGCTGGCGCTGGCGGTGTTTGTGCCGGTCTCGGGCTATATGGCCGACAGGTTTGGTGCGCGGCGGGTGTTTTGCGTGGCGATCGGCGTTTTCGCGCTCGGCTCGCTCGGCTCGGCGCTGACAAATGGGCTGGAAGCCATGGCGGCGGCGCGTTTCCTGCAAGGCGTGGGCGGGGCGATGATGTTGCCGGTGGGGCGTCTGGTGATGCTGCGCACGGTGCCGCCGCGCGATCTGGTCAATGCCACAAGCTGGATGCTGGTGCCCGGCCTGCTGGGCACGATTCTGGGGCCGCCGCTGGGTGGCTTTATCGTCACCTATATGCATTGGCGGGCGATCTTCTGGATCAATCTGCCGATTGCCATGCTCGCGCTGGTGCTGGTGTCGCGCTACATTCCCGATGTCCGCGCGCAGGAGCCGCCGGTGTTTGACGCTGTGGGATTCGTGCTGTCGGCCGTGGCGCTGGCCGCGCTGATGGTGGGGTTCGAGGCGGCCGGGCCGATCCATGCGGGCGCGGTGGCGCTGTTGCCGCTGGGGCTGGGTGTGGCGATGGCGCTGGCCTATTGGGCCCATGCGCGGCGACACTCCGCGCCGATCATGGATTTTGCGCTGCTGCGCCACCGCAATTTCCGCCTGTCATGGATTGCCGGGTCGATCACCCGCCTGCTGCAGGGCGCGCAGCCCTTCCTGCTGGCGCTGATGGTGCAATATGGCTTTGGCTTTTCCGCCGCGCGGGCGGGCACGATCACGCTGGCAACGGCGGTCGGGTCCATCGTGATGAAGGGGCTGGCCGGGCCGGTCCTGCGGCGGCTCGGCTTTCGGCGGGGGCTGACCCTGATGGGCGCGGCGGGAACGGTGGTCTATGCAACCTGCGGCTTCTTTTCGCCCGCATGGCCGGAATGGGCGATCTGGGGCGTGCTGGTGCTGGCCGGTTTTCTGATGTCGTTTCAATTCACCGCCTATAACACCATCGCCTATGACGGATTGGCATCTGAGGAAATGAGCCGCGCGACCAGTTTCTACACCACGTTTCAGCAGCTCACCCTGTCGCTGGGCGTGTGCATGGCGGCCACGATCCTTCAGATCAGCACCGCCGCGCATGGTGTGCAGCACCCCGAGTTGCGGGATTTTGCGCTGGCCTTCTGGATCATCGCGGCGATCAGTTTTACCGCCATCATCCCCAATCTGGCCTTTGCCCCCGATGCCGGATCGAGCCTTACCCAGACCCCCTGAAGGCGGCGTCGATGCGGGCCACTCAGACCGGCGCGTTTTGGGACGCTGATGGGCAGAACGCTTGACGTTGCAGGGCAAGTAGCCCATGGCCCGAGCCGAATTTTTTCGTCCTGATTTTACCTGATCAACATATTCGGGGGTCACTTGACCAAGGCAGTAATTCTAGCGGGTGGTTTGGGAACGCGGCTGGGCGAGGAGACTTCGAGCCGCCCCAAGCCGATGGTCGAAGTGGGGGGTATGCCGATCCTTTGGCATATCATGAAGATCTATGCGGCCCATGGCGTCAATGACTTCATCATCTGTCTTGGCTATAAAGGCTATGTCATCAAGGAATTTTTCGCCAATTACTTCCTTCATGCCGCCGATGTGACCATTGATCTGGCCAATAACAAGATGACCGTGCATGAGGCCAAGAGCGAGCCCTGGACGGTGACTTTGGTGGACACCGGGCCGACCGCGCAGACGGGCGGGCGCCTGTGGGGCGTGCGCCGGTTCCTGACCGATGGCGAGCCTTTCTGCTTCACCTATGGCGACGGCGTTTCCGACATCGACATTTCGGCCGAACTGGCCTTTCACCGCGCCCATGGCAAGAAGGCGACGATTGCGGCCGTTGCGCCTCCGGGCCGGTTTGGCGCGCTGGAATTCGGCGATGGTTCGGGCGGGCATGAGGTAACGAGCTTCAAGGAAAAGCCTGCGGGCGATGGCGGCCTGATCAATGGCGGTTTCTTTGTGCTGGATCCTTCGGTGATCGACCTGATCGCGGGTCCGGATCAGGTTTGGGAGGATTATCCGCTCGAAACGCTGGCGCATAGCGGTGAGCTGGTGGCGTACCGCCATGACGGCTTCTGGCAGCCGATGGATACGCTGCGCGACAAGCAGCATCTTGAACGGCTCTGGGCGCAGGGCGCCGCGCCGTGGAAAAAGTGGTAAGGGATCGTGGCTGTCGTGCATGATCCATCCTTCTGGGCAGGGCGACGAGTCCTGCTGACAGGGCATACCGGCTTTAAGGGGAGCTGGCTGGCGCTCTGGCTGCATCAGATGGGCGCGGTGGTGACGGGCCTGTCGCTGCCCGCCGAGGAGATCAGCCTGTTCCGTCAGGCGCGGGTCGAAAGCCTGCTGACCCATATCGAGGGCGACATCCGCGACATGGCCGTGGTCGAGGCCGCCGTGGCGCAGGCCGACCCGGAGGTGGTGTTCCATCTGGCCGCGCAACCTTTGGTGCGCCTGTCCTATGACACGCCGGTCGAAACTTTCGCCACCAATGTTCAGGGCACGGTGCATGTGCTGGACGCCTGCCGCCGGGCGCCCAATCTGAAGGCCATCGTGGCGATCACCTCGGACAAGGCCTATGAGAACCGCGAATGGGTCTGGCCCTATCGCGAGAGCGACCCGATGGGCGGGCATGATCCCTATTCGGCCAGCAAGGGCGCGGCCGAACTGGTGATCGCGGCCTATCGACGCAGTTTCTTCTCCGCGCCGGGCGCGCCGCTTTTGGCATCGGTGCGGGCGGGCAATGTGATCGGCGGGGGCGACTGGGCGCTCGACCGGCTGGTGCCCGACATCATCCGCGCGCTGATCGCCGGGGAGCGTCCGCTGATCCGTTCGCCCCATTCGATCCGCCCGTGGCAGCATGTGCTCGAGGCGCTGGGCGGCTATCTGCTGATCGCGCAGGTGCTCGCCGCCGGCGAGGCCTGGGCCGCCGAGGGCTGGAACTTCGGCCCGGCCGATGATGACACGCAGCCGGTAAGCTGGATCGCCGACCGGATCACCGGGCATTGGGGCAATACCGGCTGGGACCAGCCCGAGCAGGTGTCGGGCCCCCATGAGGCCAAGATCCTCAAGCTGGATTGCGCCAAGGCCCGCAATTATCTGGGCTGGCGCCCGGCCTGGGGGCTGGGCGAGGCGCTGAACCGGATCGTGGAATGGCACAGGGGCGTGGCCGAGGGCGGCGATGCGCAGGCAATTTCACTGACACAATTGGCCGCCTATCGCGCTTTGTTTCAACAAGGCTAATAATGTTTCAACGCGTCTGAAATTTTCAGAAGACAGTTTACAGGCAGACAGTTTCTATGGCCACGATTGATAATCCCATGCTCGACCTTTCCTCCGCCGTGGCGGGCATGGTGAAGGACAGCGATGAAGGGCAATTGCGCGAACTGATCCTTGGTCTGTCCGAGGAATATGCGCGCCGTTACCACGCCCCCCGCGCGTTTCTGCCTGGCGAGAGCGTCGTGCCCGTCTCAGGCAAGGTCGTGGGCGAGGGCGAGCTGCGCAATCTGGTGGATGCCAGTCTGGACATGTGGCTGACCACGGGACGCTATAATGCGCAATTCGAGGAAAAGCTGGCCGCGCGTCTGGGGGTGGCCCATGCGCTGACCACCAATTCGGGCTCTTCGGCCAATCTGCTGGCGCTGGCGGCGCTGACCTCGCATTATCATCGCGGCGATGCATTGAAGCCGGGCGATGAAGTCATCACCGTGGCGACGGGGTTCCCCACCACGGTCAATCCTTCGCTGCAATATGGGCTGGTGCCGGTCTTTGTCGATTGCGATATCCCGACCTATAACATCAAGCCCGAGATGATCGAGGCGGCGATTTCGGACAAGACCCGCGCCATCATGATCGCCCATACGCTGGGCAATCCCTTCGACATTGCCGAAGTGATGCGCGTTGCCGAGAAGTACAATCTGTGGGTGGTCGAGGATACGTGCGACGCGCTGGGCGCGACGTTTGACGGCAAGCCGGTGGGCACGTTCGGCCATCTGGGCACGCTGTCCTTTTACCCTGCGCATCACATCACCATGGGCGAGGGCGGGGCGGTCTTCACCGACAAGCCGCGTCTGAAGCGCGTGGTCGAATCGTTCCGTGACTGGGGCCGCGACTGCTGGTGCGCGCCGGGTCAGGACAACACCTGCGGCAAGCGCTTCAACCGCAAGCTGGGCACGCTGCCTCATGGCTATGACCACAAGTATACCTATGGCCACGTCGGCTATAACCTGAAGATCACCGACATGCAGGCGGCCGTGGGGCTGGCCCAGCTTGACCGGCTCGACGGCTTCATCGCCGCGCGCCAGCGCAATTTCGACAAGCTGACGCAATTGCTGAAGCCGCTGGAGGATATCTTCATCCTGCCGCAGGCGACCGAGCGTTCGCAGCCCTCGTGGTTCGGCTATCCCATCACCATCCGTCCCGAGACCGGCATCAACCGCGAGGCTCTGGTCGAATTCCTGACCGAGCAGAAGATCGGCACCCGTTTGTTGTTTGGCGGCAACCTCTTGCACCAGCCCTATATGAAGGGCCGCAACGTGCGCGTGGTGGGCGATCTGGCCAATGCCGATCTGGTGACGACCAATACTTTCTGGTTGGGCATCTATCCGGGTTTGACGGATGACCACCTTAGTTATACCGCCGAGCAGATTGGTGTCTTCCTTGCGGATCATTACGGATCGGCTAAGGGCTAAGGGACCAAGGTTTGTTACGGGCAGGGTCGGAAAGCCAGCCGAAGAGGTTTAGACGTGAACGCATACGAAAAACGCATGTTGGCGATTCTGGCCGAAGGCGCGGCCAAATATGGTTTTGTCTCGGTCAAGGCCGAGTTTGAGGCCGAAGGCACGCGCAGCGATGAATTCCTGCGCCTGCTCGAACTGGCCCGCCGCGCCGGGTTGAAGGTCGCGCTCAAGATCGGCGGTTGCGAGGCGATCCGCGACCTGATCGAGGCGCGCCAATATGGTGTGGATTACATCATCGCTCCGATGGTCGAGACGCCCTATGCGCTCTCGAAATTCATTGCCGCCAAGGACAAGGTGTTTCCCAAGGACGAGCAGGCGGACATGTCCTTCCTGTTCAACGTGGAAACGGCCACGACCTTTGACAGCCTGGAAAAGCTGGGCGAAGTGGCGCAGGCGGGCAATGTCGGCTTTGTGTTTGGCCGCGTCGATTTCGCCGGTTCGCTGGGCCATGACCGTTCGTTTGTGAACAGCGATGCGATGGCCGACTATGTCAATGCCGTGGCCAAGGTGGCGCAGGAGCGCGGCCTCGAACTGGTCGTGGGCGGCGGGGTCAGCCCGGATTCGGTGCCTTTGCTGGCGGGCGCCCGCGCGCATCGTCTGGATCGTTTCGAAACGCGCAAGGTCGTGTTCGACGCCGCCGTGGTCGAGGATGGCCGCGCGCAGGCGGGCATGGAGCTGGCGATCGAGTTTGAGCTGCTTTGGCTCAAGAACAAGCGCGATTTCTATCGCGGCATTGCCGAGGAAGACGCCACCCGCATCGCCATGATGGAGGCGCGTCAGGCCACCGCCAAGACCGCCGAGCCTGCGTAAATCATCATGGCTGAGACTATCCGGGTCGCGGACCTGATCGCCCGCCTGTTGGTGCAAAGCGGTGTTTCGGACTGCTTCATGCTGACGGGCGGCGGGGCCATGCACCTCAACGACGCCTTTGGGCGCGAAGCGGGCCTGCGCAAGATCTTCAATCACCACGAGCAGGCCAGCGCCATTGCGGCGGAAAGCTATGCCCGGCTGTGCGGCAAGCCTGCGCTGGTGAATGTGACGACGGGTCCGGGGGGCGTGAACACGCTCAACGGCGTCTATGGCGCCTATGTCGATTCGATCCCGATGATCGTGGTGTCGGGTCAGGTGAAGCGCGAGACGATTGCGGGCAATTTCCCGCATATCCCGCTGCGCCAGTTGGGCGATCAGGAAGTCGATATTGTCGGCATGGTGCGGCCGATCACCAAATATGCGATGGTGCTGCAGGACCCGGCGCAGGCGCGCAAGGTGGTGGAAAAAGCGATCTACCTTGCCACGCGCGGGCGGCCCGGCCCGGTGTGGATCGATGTTCCCATCGACGTTCAGGCCGCGCCCGTGGACCCGGATGCGCTGGAGGCCTTCGATCCTGCGGCCGATGTGGACACAGCGGCCGAATGGCCAAAGGAATGGAACGCGCCCAACAATGTGGCTGAAACCGGCGCGCTGACCGGCGATGCGTTGCAGGCCGAGGTCGGCGCAATGCTGGCCGAATTCTGCGCGGCGGAGCGGCCGGTGGTGTTTGTCGGCGCGGGCGTGCGTCTGTCGAACACGCATGAGCGGTTTCTGGCGCTGATCGAGCGTCTGGGCGCGCCGGTCGTCACGGGCTGGAACGCGCATGACGCGCTGCCCAATGCCCATCCTCTCTATGTCGGCCGCCCGGGCAGCGTGGGCGACCGCGGCGGCAATTTCGCCGTGCAGGGCGCCGATTATGTGCTGGTGCTGGGCAGCCGCCTCAACATCCGCCAGATCAGCTATAACTGGCAGAGCTTTGCCCGCAATGCGCGCGTGGCGATGGTCGATATCGACAAGGCCGAGCTTTCCAAGCCGACGCTCAACCTGCACCGGGCGATCCATGCCGACCTGCGCGATTTCTTCGCGGCGGTCGATGCGGTGGGCGTGCCGGCAACGGGGGCGGACAACCGCGCCGCCTATCTGGCGCGCAGCCGCGAACGCAGCGCGCAATATCCCACCGTGCGCGATGAATTTCGCAGCGAGACCGGCCCGATCAACCCCTATGTCTTTGGCGAGGCATTGTTCAACGAGTTGGAGGAAGGCGACATCATCGTCTCGGGCGACGGCACGGCCTGCGTCACGATCTTCCAATGCGCCGATCTGAAAAAGGGTCAGCGGCTCTATACCAATTCCGGCTGCGCCAGCATGGGCTATGACCTGCCCGGCGCCATCGGCGCCTATTATGCGGGCGGCGGGCGGCGGATCATCTGCCTTGCCGGTGATGGCTCGATCATGATGAACCTGCAGGAGTTGCAGACCATCGTGGGCGCGCGTCTGCCGATCAAGATCTTTGTCCTCAACAATGACGGCTATCACTCGATCCGTCAGTCGCAGGTGGCCCATTTCAAGGGCTTCTCGGTCGGCTGCGGGCCGGACAGCGGGTTGACCTTCCCCGATTTCGCGCGTCTGGCGGCCGGTTTCGGCTTCCCCGCGCGCAAGGCGGAAAAGGATGGCGATCTGTCCGCCGCGATCCGCGCCACGCTGGATGGCGAGGGCCCGCAATTGTGCGAGGTGATGATCGACAAGGCGCAGCAGTTCGAGCCCAAGCTGTCGAGCCGCCGCCTGCCCGATGGCACGATGGTCTCGCCCCCGCTCGAGGATCTCTCGCCCTTCCTGTCGGACGAGGAACTGGCCGCAGCCATGGCGCCCTGCGCCACCTTGCGGTGAGCACATGCTTCGCCATCTGATCTTCGATCTCGACGGTACGCTGGTCGACTCTTGTGCGATCTGCATCGAAATCCTCGAAGGGATGCTGGCGGAGCGCGGTAATACGCGCAAGATCGACCCCGAATTTGCCCGCCCGTGGATGAGCCATGGCGGGCAAAAGATGGTGATGGCGCTGCTGGGCGATGACTGCGGTGATCCGGCGCAGGAACTGGCCGAATTCCGCCGCCGTTATGCGGTGACGCAGACGCGCGTGGAAACGCTGTTCAACCATGTCGCCACCAGCCTGCGCAGCCTGCATCGACAGGGTTTCGTGCTGTCGATCTGCTCGAACAAGCCGCAAAATCTGGTCGACAAGGTGCTGGAGGATACCGGCCTTGCCCCGCTGTTTCAAAGCGTGGTGGGATCGCGCGCAGGGGTTGCGCCCAAGCCTGCGCCCGACCTGCTCGATCTGGTGCTGGCCGATCTGGGCGCTTCACCCGACCATTGCCTGTTTGTGGGCGACAGCGAGTTGGACCATGCCGTGGCCGATGCGCGGGGCATGCCCTTCCTGTTCCTGACCCATGGCTATGCCGACCCCGATTACCGGCCCGATCCGGCGATGAGCTATGATTGTTTCGGCGAACTGGCCCGCGCGGTGATGGAGCGGGCGCATGGCTGAAGGTTTGGCTCCCGAAGTGGTGCAGGCGCTGGTCGAGGACGGGCGGCGCATCGTCATCACCGGGGCGGGGGGCTGGATCGGCCTTGCCACGCTCGATCTGCTGGCCGCCGCGCTGGGTGACAAGTTTGAGAAGCGGGTGCGCCCCTTCGGCTCGAACACGCGCGCGCTGCGTCTGGCCGATGGATCGCAGGTGTTGCAGCGCCCGCTGGCGGACATGGCATGGCTGCCCAAAGAGCCGACCATTGTGCTGCACACCGCTTTCCTGACCAAGGATCGCGCCGAGGCGATGGATAAGGCCGCCTATATCGCCGCCAATCGCGCGATCAGCGAAAGCGTGCTCAAAGCCCTTAACCCGATCGGCGCCGAGGCGATTTTTGTGGCCAGCAGCGGGGCGGCGGCCAAGGCCGATGATCCGCAGGCCAGCGCGGCCATGCGGCTTTATGGCGCCCTGAAGCGCGAGGACGAGGAACGCTTTGCCGCATGGGCCGATGAAACGGGCCATCGCGCCGTTATCGCCCGAATCTATGCGCTGACCGGGCCCTATATCAACAAGCCGGGCGCCTATGCCATCGCCAGCTTCATCGACGACGCCATCGCTGGCCGCCCGGTTGAGGTGCGTGCGCCCCGCCAGGTCGTGCGCGCCTATGTCGCCATTCGCGAATTGATGAGCCTTGCCTTTGCCGCCCTGCTGCCGCCCAAGGGCGTGCTGCGGTTCGACAGCGGGGGCGAGGCAATGGAACTGGGCGAGATCGCGGGCGTGGTGGCCGCCCAGACCGGCGCCAGCGTTCAGCGTGCCGAAATCACCACCGGCCCCGCCGATATCTATCACGGCGACGATGCGGCCTATCGCACCCTGCTGGCCGACCATGGCATCGCGCCCGTCCCTCTGGCCGCGCAGGTGGCCGAGATGATCGCGTGGGCACAACGCTCCTCTTGAGCGGGAAGGTAATTCATGACGAAGAATGCCGACATTGATGTCTCGGTGGTCATCCCCTGTTACAACGAGGAGATGAACGCCGGGCCGATTGCCGAGGCGGTGATCGCGCAACTGGAGCCGTTGGGCGTCAGCTTTGACATCATCTTTATCGACAACCATTCGACCGACAACACGGTTGGCATCATCAAAGCGATGTGTATGCGCGACCCGCGCATCCGCCTGATCGTCAACACGCGCAATTTCGGGCAGATGCGCTCGCCCACCCATGGCATTTATGCCGCGCGGGGGCGGGCGGTGATCGGCATGTGCGCCGATTTTCAGGACAGCCCCGAACTGCTGCCCCATTTCGTGCGCCGCTGGCAGGAGGGCGTCGACATCGTGCTGGGCGTGCGCGAGCGGGAAAAGTCGGGCCTGATGCTGACCGCGATCCGCGCGCTGTCCTATTGGCTGGCCAAGAATTTCGGCGACTTTCAGACCATTCCCAACGCCACCGGCTTTGGCATCTACAGCCGCCGCGTGGTCGATGCGATCAAGGCGCTGAACGAGCCGGAGCCGTTTTATCGCGGGTTGCTGGTGGAAACGGGCTTTCCGCTGGAGACGATCAACTATGTTCGCCCGCCGCGGACGAGAGGCAAATCGAAGAACAATTTCTTCACCCTGCTCGATTTCGCCATCGCGGGCCTGACGGGTTCATCCAAGCGCCTGCTGCGCGCGCCGCTTTATCTCAGCGTGCTGGGGGCGGTTGTGTCCCTGCTGATGCTGGTGGGCGCGGGGATCGCCTTTTTCACCGGGCGTCCGATTGCGGGTTGGCTGATCGGCATGGTGCTTCAGGCGCAATTCGCGCTGATCTTCGGCTTTATGGGCCTGATGGGCGACCATATCCGTCAGATCTCCGAACGCACACGCGGCACGCCGCTGGTGCTGGAGCGCGAGCGGGTGAACTTCCCCGAGGATTACGGATGATCTCGCGGGATCGCGCCGCTGAAATCCTGCGCTTTCTGATTGCGGGCGCGCTCAACACGGCCTTTGGCTATGGGCTTTATGCCGGGCTGATCTGGCTGGGGCTGGACCGCTATCTGGCGCAGGCCATCGGCTATGTGCTGGGCACTGGGTTCAATTATTTCACCTATTCGCGCGGGGTGTTTACCGGGGCGGGCCCAGCGAAATTGCGTTTCGCGCTGTCCTATGCGGGCAATTATCTTATCAATCTGGCGGGGTTGAAGCTGGCCTCGCATTTCATCGCCGATCCCTATCTGGCGGGCGCGGTCACGACCTTTGTGGTGGTGGTGCTCAACTATGCGGTGCTCAAACGGCTGGTGTTCAGGGCTTGAAAAATTGTAAGTAATACGTCTCTTTTTTGCTAGGCAAGGTCAGACCTCCCCGTTATCCTCCCCCCATAAATCCCGGATACAGATGGAGCGGAGAAACCGCCCAGCCGGGGGAGAGAGGATTGCGATGCATATGCAGACGGGGGGAATTGCGCCCTCAACGACCCGCGTGGCCAAGGGCGGATGGTATGCCCTGCTGCTGGTCTGCGCGATGCAATTGCTCAGCCTGCTGGATCGCAACATTCTGGCGATCCTTTCCCCGCGCATCAAACATGATCTGAACATCGGCGATGCGGAGATGGGCCTGCTCTATGGCACGGTCTTTGCTCTGTTTTATGCGGTTTTTTCGCTGCCCTTGGGCCGTCTGGCCGATGGCTGGCGGAGGACATGGCTGCTGGCCATCTGCATCGCCTTCTGGTCGTTGGCCACGGGCCTTGCCGGGATCGCCAGCGGCTTTGCGCTGCTCGCCCTCTCGCGCCTTGGCGTGGGTATCGGCGAGGCGGCCAGCCAGCCTGCGGGTACGAGCCTGATCTATGACTATTTCCCCAAGGCGCGGCGGGGCCTTGCCATGGCGGTGATGGCGGCGGCGATTGCCATTGGCCTTGGCCTGTCCAGCGTGCTGGGCGGAGTGGCGGCCGATTGGTGGGATGGACGCTTTGCGGCGGTCGGTGCGCCCTTTGGCCTGCGGGGGTGGCAATTCGCTTTCCTGCTGGCGGCGGTGCCGGGCCTACCTTTGGCCGGTCTGCTCTGGCGTCTGGCCGAGCCCGTGCGCGGGGCCATTGAGGGCATCACCACGCCCCCCGATCCGCGCCCCTTTGCCGCCTCGTTCGAAGTGCTGTTGGCGGTCGTGCCGTTTACCAACTGGCTGATGCTGGCGCGGCGAGGGGCTTCGGCGCGGGTCTGGGCGGTCAATCTGATGGCCACGGCGGTCATTGTCGGCGCGATGGTGGCGCTGGCCCGCGCGGGCGCCGCTTTCAGCCCGCGCCCGCTGCTCAATCTTGGCGTGGTCAGCCTGTCGCCCCATACGCTGCAATGGGCGGTGGTGGGGTTGGGCCTGTTCGCCACGCTCAATCTGGTGCAGGCGGTGCGTATCACCGACCGGCCCGCCTATGCGGTGATGCGCAGCCCTTCGCTGATCCTGTGCATTGCGGCCGGATCGCTGCAAAGCATGATCAATTACGGCTGCATGGCCTTTACCCCGGCCTTTCTGATGAAGACCTATCACCTCACGCCTGCCCAGACCGGGCTGCAATTCGGCCTGCTCTCGGCGGCGCTGGGCGTGGTGGGGCCGATGGTGGCGGGGCCGGTGACGGACTGGGCGGGGCAAAGGCTGCCCGGCGTGGGGCGCGTGCTGCTGGCGCTGTTCGCGATGGGGGTTTCGCCCTGTCTGGCCTACTGGGTCTATCATGCGCCTGATGCGGCCGGGTTCTATGCGCGCTTTGTGCTCTACAGCTTCGTGCTGACCATGTGGATGCCGCCGCTCTATGCGGTGATGTATGATCAGGTTCTGCCCCGGATGCGCGGGCTGACCGCCTCGACCTATATCGTGGTGATGACCATCGCGGGGCTGGGCGTGGGGCCGTATATTGTGGGGATGATTTCGGATGCCACGCATGGCGATCTGGGCCGGGCGATCCTGTCGATCAATCTGGTGGCGGTGCCTTTGGTGCTGGTGCTGGTGGCTCTGGCCATGCGGGTGCGGAGTGATGAGGGCGCGGTATTGACCCGCGCCCGCGGGGCGGGTGAGCCGGTTTAGAGCCAGACCCGATCTGTTAGGATCGGGTCTGGCGACAAGCCCGCGCGGCAATTGAGCGTTGCTTTGCGTTCGCGCAGCTTGAAGGCAAAACGCATTACACCACGCGCCACACCCACAATTTGATGCCCAGCGGATAGCGCGCGCCCGAGCAGATGAAGATCGAGCGGTTCATCCATTCATACGGCCCCTTGGGCGCGATGAATTCAGGCACGGTGCGGAAATAATATTCGGCGGGGTCCACCGTCTCGCCCGCCGCCAGTCTTTGCATCACCTCGGGCGGGCCGTGGCGCAGCCCCTTGTTGCGGATCTGGATCACCACGCCATCGTCGGTTTCGATGGCATAAATCGCATCGGCCACGGTCACGCCATCGGGCCGCGTCACCTGCCAGTCGGCGGCATTGCCGATCAGACGGCCCTTGATCAGCGGTCCTTCGACGCGCCCGCCGCCCACGATTGGGATGATGCGCCGTGTGCCGTCATAGGTCTCGCCGATGGGGCGGGGCGGTTCCAGTTCGCCGGTGGCTTCATAGACGAATTCCAGTTCGGGCTTGATCATGCAGGCTCTCCCAATTTTGCTATGGAGAATAGCGCTGTGTCCGAAGGGCGCAAGTGCGGGGGCAAGCGCGGGGTGGCAAAATGATCGCCTTGGGATTATGGGGCGGGCATGATCCGCCTTTCCGACCTCGCCCTGCCGCTCGACCACACGCCACAACAGCTTGACGCTGCCATCGCCCAAAGGCTGGGCGTGGCGCCGCAGCGTATTTTGCGCCGCACCATGGTCCGGCGCGGCAATGATGCGCGCAAAAAGGGCGCGATCAAGCTGGTCTATGTCTTTGATGTCGAAGTGGACGATGAGGCCGAAGTGCTGGCCCGGTTGGACGGAGACAGCCATGTGCGACCTGCGCCCGACACGGCCTATCGCCCGCCGGTGGTGGCGCCCGATGGGTGGGCCGGGGACAAGGAAGGCGAGCGCCCCGTGGTGATCGGGGCGGGGCCTTGCGGTCTGCTGGCGGCGCTGATTCTGGCGGAAATGGGGCTGAAGCCGATCATCATCGAACGTGGCACGGCGGTGCGCGAGCGTACCAAGGACACCTGGGCGCTGTGGCGCAAGAACAAGCTGACCCCGGAATCGAACGTCCAGTTCGGCGAGGGCGGGGCGGGCACCTTTTCCGACGGCAAGCTCTACAGCCGGATCAAAGATCCGCGCCATCTCTCGCGCAAGGTATTGACCGAATTTGTGAAAGCGGGCGCGCCCGACGATATTCTCTATGAGGCGCACCCCCATATCGGCACCTTCCGTCTAGTGACGATGGTGATTTCGATGCGCGAGACCATCGAGACGCTGGGCGGGGAATACCGTTTCCAGACCCGCGTGGCCGATTTTGACATCAAGGATGGTGTGCTGCGGGGCCTGCATCTGGTCAGCACCAGGGATGGGGCGGAAAGCTATCTGCCCGCGCGCCATTGCATCCTTGCCCCCGGCCATTCCAGCCGTGACACGTTCGAGGTGCTCCACCAGCGCGGCGTATTCATGGAGGCCAAGCCCTTTGCCATCGGCGTGCGCATCGAACACCCGCAAAGCTGGGTGGACAAGGCGCGCTATGGCGCCTGCGCGGGCCATCCGGTGCTGGGGGCTGCGGCCTATGCGATCTCGCATCAGGCATCGAACGGGCGGGCGGTTTACAGCTTCTGCATGTGTCCGGGCGGGCGCGTGGTGGCGGCCACCAGCGAGGAAGGCCGCGTTGTCACCAACGGCATGAGCCAATATTCGCGCGCGGAATTCAACGCCAATTCGGGCCTCGTGGTCACGGTCGATCCCGGCAAGGATTATCCTGCCGACCCGCTGGCGGGCATTGAATTTCAACGCAAATGGGAAAGCCTGGCTTTTACCGCAGGCGGCGGCGACTATTGCGCGCCGGGGCAGAAGGTGGGCGATCTGCTGGCCGGGCGCGCCTCCTCGGGCGATTTCGGGGCGGTGAAGCCGTCCTATCAACCCGGCGTGAAACTGACCGACCTGTCGGCCTGTTTGCCCGATTATGTGCTCGACGCGATCCGTGAGGCGCTGCCGGTGTTTGGCCGCCAGATCCCGATGTATGACCATCCCGATGTGGTCATGACCGGTGTGGAAACGCGGACCTCAAGCCCTCTGCGCATCACGCGAGGCAAGGATTTCCAGTCACTTAACACACGCGGGCTGTATCCGGCGGGTGAGGGGGCGGGCTATGCTGGCGGGATCCTGTCGGCGGCGGTGGATGGGATCAAGGTGGCGGAGGCCTTGGCGGTGGAGGTTTTGAAGTAAGGTTTGCCTCCGGCGGGCAAAGGGCGGGGGCCCTTTGCAATCCCGATAATGGGGTGTTGGGTTCGCCGAGATTGCTTGTGGATCATGCGATTAAAGCCTGCGGCGCTCGTGATAGGCGCCGCAGGCTTTAAATTTGAAACATTGCGTCCGGCACCCAACGCCGATCCGATCGCGCAACGCATACAGTAACGGGAGCGCGAGGGTCTAGACCCTCGCATTTCCCCCTTATCTTCTGGAAAACTCCACCCCCAGCCCTTTGCCCAACGCTCCCCACACGCTACTAGGCCAACCGTGACTGCATCCATCATCATAGGCGAAGAATCGAACGGCAAAGCGGTGCCGATCGATATTGAGGAACTGCTGGCCACGCGCCTGTTGGTGCAGGGCAATTCGGGTTCGGGCAAATCGCATCTGCTGCGTCGTTTGCTGGAGGAATCCGCCCCGCTGGTGCAACAGGTCGTAGTCGATCCCGAGGGCGATTTCGTCACGCTGGCCGAGCCGTTTGGCCATATCGTCGTGGATGGTTCGGCCTATAATACCAATGACTTGGTTCGGCTTGCCAATCGGGTTCGTCAACATCGCGCGAGCGTTGTTCTGGCGCTCGACGGGCTGGAGATCGAGGCGCAGATGCGCTGTGCGGCGACGTTCCTCAACGCGCTGTTCGATGCCCCGCGTGAGATCTGGTATCCAGCGCTGGTGGTGGTGGACGAAGCGCAGATGTTCGCTCCTGCCGCCGCTGGCGATGTGACGGATGAGGTGCGCCGCCTGTCGCTCTCAGCCATGACCAACCTGATGTGTCGCGGGCGTAAGCGCGGCCTTGCGGGCATCATCGCCACCCAGCGTCTGGCCAAGCTGGCCAAGAATGTCGCGGCCGAGGCGTCGAACTTCCTGATGGGTCGCACCTTCCTCGACATCGATATGCAGCGCGCCGCCGACCTGCTGGGCATGGATCGGCGTCAGGCCGAAACCATCCGCGATCTGCAACGTGGGCAGTTTCTGGCGCTGGGCCCGGCGATCACGCGGCGGCCTCTGTCGGTCCGCATCGGGGGCGTGCAAACGCGAAGCCAGGCTGTGTCCACCGGGCTTCTGCCCCCGCCCAGCGTGACGGGCGATGATCTTCATGCGCTGCTCCACGCGGCCCCCACCGCCGAGGAACTGGCAGCGCAGGAAACCCCGCTGCTGGCCGGTCTGCCGCGCCCCGATGCCGGCGAATTGATGGAGCAGATCGGCGCCTATGTCATGGCCCCCGCGCCGGGCGAGGAGCCGCTGGTCGATGACAGCGGCCCCAATCTGTTTTCCGCCGCCAGCGTCCCCGCGCCGCCCAGCCTGCCGCCCGAAGAGGTGCAGTCGATCATGGCCGCGATCATGGAGGATATCACCGCCGAGCGTGATTGCACCTATCAGCCGATTTCATCGCTGTTTCAGGACTTTACCACCCGCTGCCGGATGAAGAAGATCGGTCAGCATGTGGGCGATGTGACCCAGTTCCGCCGCCGCTTTGCGCTGGCCGTGGCGGGCATTTACCGCCCGACGGATGAGGAATGGGCGCCGCTGCTGCAATTGTCGCGCAGCGTGCCCGATGACCTGCTGACGCCTTTCCTTGTCATCGCCCGCGCTGCGATGGACGAGGCGCCATGCCCCGACGATGAAGCGCTGGCCCGCGCCTATGGTACCAGTTCGCCCGGGCGCATTCGCCGCCTGCTCGAACATCTGGAGAAGTCGAACCTGATCGTGGTCAAGACCGATTACAGCGGGCGGCGCTCGATCGGCATCCCGGATCTGGGCGTTTCGACGGCGGCGGTTTAGAAGCCAGAAGGTATGCGAGGGACTCGTCCCTCGCGCTCCCATTACTGTCGGCGTTGCCTCATGGGTTCGACATTGAGTGTCGGACGCGGCGCTTAAAAATGAAAGCCTGCCGCGCCTATTACCAGCGCCGCAGACTTTCATTGTATGATCCACAAGCAAACCCTGTGAACCCAACCCCATTAACGGGATTGCAAAGGGGACCAAGTCCCTTTGCCCGCCGGAGGCATAAAGCCCCCGATCAACCCTCAGCGACGACGCGCCTTCACATCGACATTTTCCCGCAGCGGATCAAACTGCGAAGCACCGCCAGCAGCAGCAGGACGCGCGCGGCCATGCTGTTCGCGGCGTTCGGCGCGGGCGCGGTCGCCGTCGCGCTGGGTGCGCGAACGCTGGCCATCGCGGGGGGTGTCGCGGCCCGCGTTGGGGCGGCGGTCATTGTTGCGACGGCCTTCTTCGCGACGTCCGCCATCACGGCCGCCATCGCGGCGGCCTTCGCCCTGCGGACGCGAGGCCTTGATCGCGCCATTGTCGCCCGTGCCGCGCTTGGCGGGGGCAGGCAGGCGCGAGGCTTCCTTCTGGAATTCGGGCGGCAACGCCATAGGCGTCAGTTTCACGCCCGTCAGGCGCTCGATCCCGCGGATATAGGGGCGCTCGTCCTCGGCGATCAGGCTGATGGCGATGCCATCGGCCCCGGCGCGCGCGGTGCGGCCGATGCGGTGAACATATTGTTCGGCCACATTGGGGATTTCAAAGTTGAACACATGCGACACGCCCGAAACGTCGATCCCGCGCGCGGCAATGTCGGTGGCGACCAGCACCTTTACCGTGCCGTCGCGAAAACCCTTGAGGGCGGCGGTGCGCTGGGCCTGGCTCTTTTCACCATGGATGGCGGCGGCCGGGATGCCTGCGGGCGTCAGGAAGCGCACCACGCGATCCGCGCCATGCTTGGTGCGGGTAAACACGATCGTGCGGTCGATGCGGTCGGCATCGCCTTCTTCCTTGGCCAGACCATCGCGCAGCAGGATCGTCAGCAGCGCCTGCTTTTCGGCCTGATTGATGAAGATCGACTTCTGCTCGACGCGCTCGGCGGTGGTGGATTGCGGGGCAACCTCGACCTTGACCGGGTTCTGGATGAACTGCTTGCCCAGTTGCTCGATCGCCTGCGGCATGGTGGCGCTGAAGAACAGGCTCTGGCGCTGGGGCGGCAACAGGCGGGCAACGCGCTTCAGCGGCACGATAAAGCCCAGATCCATCATCTGGTCGGCTTCATCCAGCACGAAGATTTCGACGTCGCGCAGCGTCAGCGCGCGCTGGTCGATCAGGTCGAGCAGGCGGCCGGGCGTGGCCACCAGCACATCGCAGCCCGGCACTAGAGCGCGGGCCTGCTTGCCCGCAGGAATGCCACCGAACACGCATTGGATGTTCAGACTGACATATTTGGCATAGCCGCGCATGTTGTCGGCGATCTGGGCCGCCAGTTCGCGCGTCGGGCTGAGCACCAGCATACGGCACGAGGCGGGCTTGCGCGGCTTAGGATCGTTGATCAGGCGGTGGAGCGAGGGCAGCGCGAAGGCCGCCGTCTTGCCCGTGCCGGTCTGGGCCAGACCCAGCAGGTCGCGCCCTTCGATCAGCGCGGGGATCGCCTGACGCTGGATCGGCGTGGGATCGTTATAACCCTTGGCCTCCAGCGCGCGCAGCAGGGGTTCGGCAAGGCCAAGTTCGGAAAAATAAGACATGGGAAACTTTCAAACAGGCTTCACAGCGCACACCAGCGTAAGCGGCGCGGCAAGCAGGTGGCTCAAAAAGCGCGACCCTGCGTGAGGAGGAAGCGAAAAACGGACTGCAAATCCGTGAGATCCGGGGCGGGCGGCCATAAATGGCTGCCCTCACGCTGCCCGGTCCTGCGCGCTGCCTCATGCGGCGCGCCGACTTGCTTGGGACCGCCCATACAGCAACATGGCCATATTGCCAAGTTTTTTGCGCGTTGCAGCAAAAACGGGACTGTCTGACGCAAAAAGAGGCCGGTTTTGCGACCGGCCCCGTTTGCATCATGACTGGAATATCAGGTCAAGCGCCAGGTCATCGGCACCGTCAGCGTGGTGGGGCCTGCGGGCGGGGCAGGCACCTTGCCGACCTTGGCGGGCACAGACAGGGCTTCCTTGTCGAGGATTGCCGAGCCCGAACCGGCCACCAGTTCCGCCTTTTGCACCGCACCATCGGCGCCGATATAGACCTTGACCTTGGCGGTGCCTTCCTCGCCGCGCATCTGGGCGGTCGAAGGGTAGGTCTGTTTCGAGGCAAACATGTTGGTAACCGAACGGCTCCAGTCCGACGACTGCGCAAAAGCCGAAGTGCTGAGGAGAACAGCGCCGGTCATGGCGAACGAGATCTTGGCAATAGTCTTGATCATGGTCGGCTTTCTCTTTTCAAACTGTTATTTCGATAAACCACTATTGCCCAAAATTGGATAAGAACGGGCTGATGTTTATGCTTGTTCTGTTTCTGCCATGGTCTTAAGTGAATTTACCAAATCGCTCAGAATTCGGACCAGTCATCTTCGATCTTGAGCGCTGTGGCCCCCACCGACGGTGCGCGGCGGGCCGAGAAGGAAGGCAGCGCCACATCGTCCTGGGCAACGGGGGCGTTCACCCTGCTCTGCATGCGCGCGGGCGAGGCGCTGCCCGAGCGGCTCATTTCAAAGCGGCGCAACTGTTCGACCAACCGCTGCGTTTCGCCCGAAAGGCTGTGGGTGCTGGCGGTGCTCTGCTCGACCATCGAGGCGTTCTGCTGGGTGAACTGGTCCATCGAATTCATCATCGCCGAGATTTCCTCGACATTGGACGACTGCTTCTGCGCAGCCTCGGCGATCTGTTCGACCAGTTCGGAAATCTGCGAGACTTCGCCCACGATCTGGCGCAGCGCATCGCCGCTGGCGCTGGCCAGAGCCACGCCGGTGGAGACCTGATCGTTCGACGTGGTGATCAGCGCGCGGATGTCCTTGGCCGCATCGGCGCTGCGCTGGGCCAGAGCGCGAACTTCATTGGCCACCACGGCAAAGCCCTTGCCCGCATCGCCGGCGCGAGCGGCCTCGACCCCGGCGTTCAGGGCCAGCAGGTTGGTCTGGAACGCGATCCCGTCGATGACGCCAACGATCTCGGCCATTTCGCGGCTCGACGCCTCGATGGCCTGAAGCCCGTGGACCGCCTGTTCGGCCTGCTGGTCGGCGGCCTCGGCGGTGTGGCGCGCCACGGCAAGGCGGCTGCTGGTCTGGCGGGCATTGTCGGCGGTGACGCGCACGGTGCCGCTGAATTCGTTGAGCGTGCGGCTGGTTTCGGCAATCGAGCTGGCCTGATGCTCGGTGCGGCGGGCAAGGTCCCCGCTGGCTGCGGCGATTTCGTCAGTGCCGCGGCGGATGGCGTCGCAACCATCGACGATTTCGCGCATCACGCCGGCCAACTGGCTGACCGCCTCGTTGAAATTGACGTGGAGCTGGCCCAGCCCGCCCGCGCCGTTTTCCGGTACGCGATGGGTCAGATTGCCGCGCGCCAGTTCGGACAGGCCCGAGCCGATGGCGTCAATGGTGATCTGGGTTTCGCGGGCGCGTTCCAGTTCGGCCTGCGTGCGCTGCTGGTCGGCGGCGAAGAGGGCCTTGAAACTGTCGAGCGCGCGGGCAAGGCTGCCCACTTCGTCGTGACGGCCCATGGCGGGGATTTCGACATGCATGTCGCCATCGACCAATCGGCCCACGGCCTCGCTGATCCGCGCGACCGGGCGGGCTATCGTGACCATCATCAGCCCCATCAGGCCCAGCGCCACGGCCAGACCGGCCACCACTGCGCCGATAATGACCTTGCGGCCCTGATCATAAATCGCGGCCGAACGGCCCGAGGCGGCATTGGCCCCCTTGGTGTTCAGGTCGATCAGCGCCAGCAGATCATCCTCGACCGTGTAGAATGCGGTCAGGGAATCGCCGTCGAACATCGCCTTGGCCGCCGCCGCATCGGTGTTCGACAGGTTCAGCAATTGCTCGTTCTGGCCCAGATAGGTCTGCCAATCACCCTTCAGCTTGGCGAAGGCGGCCTTTTCTTCCGGGCCCTGGTTCAGTTTCGCGGCATCATTCATGCGGGTGGCGATGGCGGTCTGCGCGGCGCGCATCAGCTTGGCTTGGCGGGTCTTCATGCCTTCGGCGCTGGCGCCGACATGGACGCTCTGCTTGATGCGATATTGCGAGACGAAGGCGTGAACATCGCCCAGCGCCTGCGAACCGGGCAACCAGCGCTCGCGCAATTCGGTCGAGATCGCGTTGACCTCGCCCAGTTTGACCACTGCAAAAGATCCCATCGCGGCCATGACCGCCAGAAGGACTGCAAAAGCGGCCAGAAACTTGGCCGAAATACCCATACGCAACAAGGCTGATCTCCCCCGCGTCATTCATGAAGATGCGACGGAATGCTTTTCTCCCTATTTCGTCAGCATTTGGGGCTACAGGTTGATCCGAAAACTTACCTAAGGCGGCGGGATAAAGTGACGATTTCGATTTACGATAATGGGATGATTGCGGCGCCCAGCGCGCTGCTATAGGGCGGGGGGCATGACTGCCAGCATCACCATTCGTCCCGCCAGCACCGCCGACATTCCCGCGCTCGCCGCGCTCAAGCTGAATTGTTTCCGCGACACGTTCGGGCCAACCGGCTTTGCCATTCCCTATCCGCCCGCCGATCTGGCCGTGTTCGAGGCCGACTCCTATGGCGAGCCAACCGTGGCGCGCGAATTGGCCGATTCCACGCATCGCACATGGGTGGCGCAGGACGGGGATGGCGCGCTGGTCGCCTATGTCCATATCGGCCCCAGCAAATTGCCCCATCCCGAGCGCGAGGATGGCGATGGCGAACTTTATCAGCTTTATCTACGCCGCGAGGCCCAAGGCGCGGGGCTGGGCAAGCAATTGCTCGATCTGGCGCTGGCTGAGCTGGCCTCATGGGGCCGCCCTATCTGGATCGGCGTGTGGCAGGGCAATCTGAAGGCCCAGCATGTCTATGCCGGGCGCGGGTTCGAGATCGTGGGCGAGTATAAATTCGCCGTGGGCGATTGGCGCGACGAAGAATTCATCATGCGCCGGAAATAAGAAAAGGCGGGGTTTGCGGCCCCGCCTTTTCGTATCAGAACCCGCGGGCCACACCCTCGCGGCGCGGATCGGCCCCGCCTTCATAGCCCTTGGCGCGGCGCACGATCACATGCAGCCCCGAATTTTCCCCCCGCGCGGTCAACAGCGGCAGGCCCTTGGCCGCCAAAGCATCGGCCACCGGGGCAGGGAACGTATCGGCGCTGAACATATCGCCGCGCGCCACCAGATTGGGCAGGCTGATCGCATCCTGCGGCTTCATCCCCCAATCAAGCATGCCCACCAGCGCCTTGATATTATAGGCGATGATCGAGGTGCCGCCCGGCGAACCCACGGCCAGTTCGAAATTGCGCTTTGGCGTCAGTACGATGGCGGGCGCCATGCTGGAGCGCGGACGCTTGCCCGGCGCGACGGCATTGGCCGCAGGCGCGCCATCGGGATCGTTGGTGCTGAAGGAGAAATCGGTCAACTGGTTGTTGAGGAAGAACCCGTCCACCATCCGGCCCGAACCAAAGATGCTCTCCACGGTGGTGGTCATCGACACGACATTGCCCGCCGTGTCCACGATCACCATATGCGTCGTGCCGCCTGGCTCATGCGTGGCGTCCTTGCCCACCTTGGGCGCGTCCTTGGGCATGCCGAAGGTGACAGGCTGGATCGTCTCGCCGATCAGCTTGGCCCGCTCGGCAATGTAATCAGGCGCCAGCAACCCGGTGGGGAAGGGCACAAAGGCCGGATCGCCCTCATACCGGTCGCGGTCGGCATAGGCGAGGCGGCTTGCCTGCGCGATCTGCAGCCAGCCCTTGGGGTCCTGCGCATTGCGCGTGGCAATGTCGGTATGCGCCAGCAGGCCCATCGCCTCCTGCACTGCCACGCCGCCCGATGGCGCCTGCGGGGTGCAGATCAGATGGGTGCGATAGGGCATGCAAAGCCCCTCGGTCTTGCGCGGCTTATAGGCGGCCAGATCGGCCAGCGTCATCGTGCTGGGCAGCGTGCCGCTCGTCACCTTGGCGACGATCTTTTCGGCTACCGGGCCGGTAAGCAGCCCCTTGGAACCCTGCGCGGCAATGCGGTCCAGCGTGGCGGCATAGGCCTTGTTCACGATATGCTCGCCCGCCTGATAGGGCGTGCCGTCGGCCTTGTGGAAATAAGCCTGGGCATCGGCGCCCTTGGCCTGGGGAGCCTGGCTGACGATGGCGCGGGCCAGCTTGCCCGTGACCTCGAAACCATCGCTGGCCAGCTTGTGCGCCTCGCCAAACAACTGGTTCCATTTCAGGCGGCCATGCTCTTTCTGCGCCATTTCCAGCATGGCGATCGCGCCCGGCACGCCGGTGGCGATCCCGCCCACCACCGCCACGGGGAAGGGCAGCAGCTTGCCGTCGGGGCCGTAGAACTGGCGCGGGCTGGCCCCCTTGGGCGCCACTTCGCGCCCATCATAGGCCGTCACCTGCTTGGTCTTGGCATCGTAATAGAGCAGGAACGAACCGCCCCCCAGACCCGAACTTTCCGGCTCGACCAGACCCAGCACCGCCTGCACCGCGACCGCCGCGTCCACCGCGCTGCCGCCTTGCTGCAGGATGCGCAGGCCCGTCTGAACCGCCAGCGGGTTGGCCGCCGAAATCATGGCATGGGTGGCAAAACCGGCCTTGGCATCGCCCTTGGCCGGGGCAACGGTGATCAGGGGCCGGGCGGCCGGGGCGGTGCGGGCCTGCGCCGCGATGGGCAGCGCGCAAAGGGCAAGCGAGGCGGCGCCAATGCGGAACAGCGCGCGGCAGGAAAGCATTACAGACAAGATGATACTCCGGGATTGTAATCCATGGACTTGGCCATGGCCCCGGTGTTTGCGCTTTGGCGGGCAAAGTCAAAGGGGCTTTTTGCGGATGCTGATGAATTATCTTTCACGGTTGCAGACTTGACGGATGGCGATGGAGGAATTTTGCCCCATTCGCGCCAATGCGAACGAAGGGTTAACCAGACATACGCTAGACTACATAAGCCATGCGATCCCGCCAGACCACCCGAGAGGCCATCCGAAGGCCGCTGACCATGTCGGCCCGCTGTCGTCTGATGAGCGGGCTGCAGGACAGCGTGACGGTCAGCGATCTTTCCACCCACGGGTGCCGCATTACGACCCGAACGCTCTCGCTGGCGGTGGGGACGCGGGTCCTGTTGAAACTCGACGGGCTGGAAGCGATCAGTTGCACGGTGCGCTGGGTGGAGAGCGGCCAATGCGGATTGCAATTCGAACGGCCGATCTATGAACCCGTGGTCGAGCATCTGTGCCGCCTGCATGTCCAGATGAGCGGCGAGGTGCACGATTACCGCGCCCGCACGCGGGGCCTGTGCTCGGGCTGATTCCTAGCCGCGCCGCGCGGCGCTGAACGGAATGGCGGTGATCGGATAGCCCAGACCTTCGGGAATCGTCAGCCATTCCTCGCCATCGCGCATCATGCGGCGGGCCGAGATCGGGGCGATGGGATGGGCTTGGGCATCGGCGCGCGCCTGTGCGAAATCGGCAAATTGGGCAAGCCGCTCCAGATTGAGCAAGGTGGGCAGGATGATCTTGAGCGCGCCGCTGGCCGCGCCGTTCAGGCATTCACCGGCACTGGCCCAGAAAAGGCGGCTGTTTTCCGTGGCATCCACCGCCAGATCGACCGCACCGGTGCCGATGTTGGCCAGATAAAAGCGAGTGTCAAATCCTCCGACACTCTCGCGCCGCCAGCGGGCAAAGGGTGTCAGCGCCTCCAGATTCAGCGCCAGACCGATCCGGGAGAGGACATCGCCCATGGCTCCGCCCGATTGCAAAATCGCCCGCGCGGCGACCGCTTCGTCATAGTGCAGGTTGCGGGTGAAGCCCAGTCCAAGCCCGGTTTCCTCCAGCGTTTCCCGGATCGCCGCGATGCGGGCAGCGGTGTCGGTCGGGTCCTCATCCGTCAGGCTTTGCGCCAGTTCGACATCTTGCGGATCGACCTTGCCGCCGGGAAAAACCGTGGCCCCGGCCGCAAAACGCATCGCCTCGGAGCGTTCGACCATCAGCAATTCAGGAGGGTTTTGCACGCTGGTCTGGCGAAAGATGACCAATGTGGCCGCGGGGCGCAGGACGAGGGGCAGGCTGGAATCCATCTGCTTTTGATAGGGCGCGATCATGGCTTGGCAAGAGGTGTCGGAGAATTTGACAATTGGCGGATCGCGGCGGGAATGCACTCGATTGAAATCCGCTGAAATCCGCCATTCTTCAAAACTGGCACATCTCATGCTTAAATAACTGAACCAATGGCAGTCTCGAAAAGAGGCGGGCTGCTTCCCGGTCTCCGTGGTCCCGCCTCATTCCCGTCTCGAGCATAAAGGTGGGGTCGGTCTTCCCAGTCTCCCGACCCCACCATTTCCCAAACGAAAGGGCCGCCTCCCCACGGGGAAGCGGCCCTTTTTTCATCGGAAATGACGCCGTGCTTAGGCGACCAGACCGTTCTGCTGGAGCAATGCCTGAAGCTCGCCGGCCTCATACATTTCCATCATGATGTCGCTGCCGCCCAGAAATTCGCCCTTCACATAGAGCTGGGGGATCGTGGGCCAATCCGAATAGGCCTTGATGCCCTGACGGATCTCCATATCCTGAAGTACGTCGACCGTGTGATAGGTCGCGCCCAGATGCTCAAGGATCGCAATCGCGCGGCTGGAAAAACCGCATTGCGGGAAAAGCGCGGTGCCCTTCATGAACAACACGATGTCATTCGTGTTCACGATATCGGCAATGCGGGTCTGGACGTCGGACATGGCTTGAAACTTTCTGCAACCAATCGGGGGAACAGGTCCTTTTTGCGAAGGAAATCTGTTTCGTCAATCGCTCAGGTGGGGATGCCGGTGGTCAGTTGCAAGGCATGAAGTTCGCCCCCCATGCGATCGCCCAACGCGGCAAAGACGGCTTTGTGCTGTGCGATGCGCGGCTTTCCGGCGAAACTGGGCGAGGTGACATGGGCGGCATAATGGTCGCCATCGCCGGCAAGGTCGGTGATCGTCACCTCTGCATCGGGAATGGCGGCGCGAATCAGCGCCTCGATCTGGTCGGCGGGCATGGGCATCGGGGGTGTCCTGTCAAAAAGGGCGCGTGGGCCTTGAGGCCCAGCGCCCGGAAAATTAGGCTCAGACCTGACCGATCATCGCGCGGCGGGCTTCGGCTTCCTTGGCCTTAAGCGCGGTGCGCACTTCAGCCTCATCGGCATCGACGCCCGCGCTGATCAGATCGCCCAGCAGCTTGCGCACGACATCCTCATCGCCTGCTTCCTCGAAATCGGCCTGCACCACCGATTTGGCATAGGCTTCGGTCTCGGCCGAAGACAGGCCCATCCGTTCGGCCGCCCAGGTGCCGAGTAGACGGTTGCGGCGGGCGTGGATGCGAAACTCCAGCTCTTCGTCATGGGCAAACTTGGCTTCTTCGCCCCGCTCGCGATCTTGAAAGCTGGTCATGATGCGTCTCCCGCGTGAATTTGAGGTTTGTGGATTTTTGCAATGGTCGGCGTAATGTGGCGCTTTTTCAGCCTGCCGTCCATAACGCGATGAAAATCGCGCGCCAATGTATATGTGTCGCAGCGGCGGCGGTTCAATCCCCCGATTTGGCGCGACCTCCGCTGCGACAGGGCTTTTTCAGCATATCGGCAGCGGACGATCTTTGCGCTTGCTCAAAAACGGGGAACTTTTCCTTAAAAAAGCGAGAAAATCTTTCCCGCCTCAGGCCGCCGATGCTGTGGCCAGAAACGGCAGGTCTGCCGCAATCTTGGCTTCATGCTGCTTGATGGCCGCATCGCGCGACAGCGTCAGGCCCACTTCATCAAGACCGCCCAGCAGGCAATGCTTGCGGAACGGATCGATTTCGAAGGTGAAGCGGTCCTGGAACGGCGTGGTCACAGTCTGGCTTTCCAGATCGACATCAATCGGCTGGTCAACCGCCACGACGAGCAGGCGGTCGATGGCTTCCTGCGGCAACACCACCGTCAGGATACCGTTCTTGAACGCATTGCCCGAGAAAATGTCGGAAAAGCTGGGGGCGATGACGCAGGTGATGCCCATGTCGAGCAAGGCCCATGCGGCATGTTCGCGGCTGGACCCGCAACCGAAATTGTCGCCCGCGATCAGGATCGGCGCGCCTTTGTTGCGCTCCGTGTCGAAAATATTGCCTTCCTCGGCGCGGATCGCCTCAAACGCGCCCTTGCCAAGGCCCTCACGCGTGATCGTCTTGAGCCAATGGGCCGGGATGATAACGTCGGTATCGACATTCTTGGCGCCAAACGGGATCGCCGTACCCGCTACGTGGTTGATCGGTTTCATCAGGAAATATCTTTCGGATCAGTCGGTTTCGGGCGCATCTTCAGGATGGGCGGGAGCATCGGTCGGTTTGGGCTTGCGGCGGCTGCCAAAGATCAGCGCCGCCGTCAGCGCGGCCGAACCGATCGCCGCCGCGCCCGCGATGGTCGCCACCCCGGCCCAGCTCGAACGCTCGCCCAGAACCTTCTTTTCGCTCTCTTCGCTCATCCCTTCACCCTCCAAATTCAAGGCAAGTTTAGGCCAGGTTCAGGCCAGAAATTCACGCGCATCGGTCAATTTACCGGTGACGGCCGCCGCCGCCGCCATCGCGGGCGACACCAGATGCGTGCGTGCGCCCGGACCCTGACGACCCACGAAATTGCGGTTCGAGGTGCTGGCGCAGCGTTCGCCCGAGGGCACCTTGTCCGGGTTCATCGCCAGACAGGCCGAGCAGCCCGGCTCGCGCCATTCAAGGCCCGCCTCGATAAAGATCTTGTCCAGACCCTCGGCCTCAGCCTGTTCCTTGACCAGACCGGAGCCCGGCACGACAATCGCCCAGCGCACATTGTCGGCCTTGCGGCGACCCTTAACAACGGCGGCGGCGGCGCGCATGTCCTCAATGCGGCTGTTGGTGCAGCTGCCGATGAACACGTTCTGCACTTCGACATCGGTCATCTTCTGACCCGGCGTCAGGCCCATATAGGCCAGGCTCTTGCGCGCGGCTTCCTGCTTGCTGGGATCGGCAAAGCTTTCGGGCGCGGGCACAACGCCGCCGATCGCCACGGTATCCTCGGGGCTGGTGCCCCAGGTCACGGTGGGGGCGATCTCGGCGGCGTTGATCACCACGACCTTGTCATAGGTCGCGCCCGGATCGGTGGCCAGGCTCTTCCACCATGCCACGGCCTTGTCCCAATCGGCGCCCTTGGGCGCATAGGGGCGGCCCTGCACATAAGCGAAGGTCTTTTCATCGGGCGCGATCAGACCGGCGCGCGCGCCATGCTCGATCGCCATGTTCGAGACAGTCAGGCGGCCCTCGATCGACAGGCCGCGAATAGCCGAGCCGGTATATTCAATCACATAGCCCGTGCCGCCGCTGGCGCCCAGTGTGCCGCAGATATGCAGCACCAGATCCTTGGCCGTCACGCCCGCGCCCAGCTCACCCTCAACGCGCACTTCCATCGTCTTGGAACGCTTGAGTTGCAGGGTCTGCGTGGCCAGCACATGTTCGACCTCGGACGTGCCGATGCCAAAGGCCAGCGCGCCCAGACCGCCGTGGCAGGCGGTGTGCGAGTCGCCGCAGACAATCGTTGCGCCGGGCAGCGAGAAACCCTGTTCCGGGCCGACGACATGGACAATACCCTGTTCACGATCCGCATCGCCAATCAGGCGGATGCCGAATTCGGGCGCGTTGATTTCCAGCGCGGCCAATTGCTGCGCGCTCTGGGGGTCCTTGATGGCAATACGATGGCCTGCGCTGTCGCGGCGCGCGGTGGTGGGCAGATTGTGATCGGGCACCGCCAGCGTAAGATCCGGGCGGCGCACCTTGCGCCCCGCGGCGCGCAGCGCCTCAAAGGCCTGCGGACTGGTCACCTCGTGCACAAGGTGTCGGTCAATCCAGATCAGGCTTGTGCCATCCTCGCGGGATTCCACAGTGTGGGCATCCCAGATCTTTTCGTAGAGCGTCTTGGGTCCGGTCATAGTGAAACCGACCTAGGCATGGGGGGCGGCAAAAACAAGAGGCGAATGGTCGCACCATGGACATTCACATGGACATTCGGGCCGGTGGCGAAATCATGCATTGCGCATTATAGGGGACTTTATGAGTCCTTTTGCCGCCATCGCCATCGTCATCATCAGCTTTTTCGCCATGGAGGGTGTCGCGTGGAGCGCGCATAAATATATCATGCATGGCTGGGGCTGGGGCTGGCACCGCGACCATCATGAACGCCATGACCGGATGTTCGAAAAGAACGACCTTTACGCCCTGTTCGGCGCGGGGATGAGCATCTCGGCCTTCGCCATCGGCAGCCCGCTGATCATGGGCGCCCATGCCTGGGAGCCGGGGACGTGGATCGGGCTTGGCATCCTGTGCTATGGCATCGTCTATTCGCTGATCCATGACGGGCTCGTCCATCAGCGTTATTTTCATTACGTCCCGCGCGGCGGCTATGCCAAACGGCTGGTTCAGGCGCACCGGTTGCATCACGCCACGGTGGGCAAGGAGGGCGGCGTGTCCTTCGGCTTTGTCATCGCGCGCGATCCGGCGGCTTTGAAAAAAGAGCTGGCCGAGCAGCGCAAGGCGGGAATTGCCGTGCTGCGCGAGGCCGAAGAGGTCTGAAACCGTATTTAATGCCCATGCCATTTGCGCTTTGGGCTCAGCTTTGCAAAAGAGGCCCAGATTTGCGAAGCGGTCGTTAAGGGAGGGACCATGGTGAAACAGCGCTTTCGCGCCACGTCCTACGACGTTGCAGAAGCAGCAGGCGTCAGCCAGTCCACCGTCTCGCGCGCATTGAGCGGCGACCCGATTGTCGCAGCAGCCACGCGCGAGCGGATTGTCGAGGCGGCGCGGCGGCTCAACTATCACATCGATTCCTCCGCCTCGCGGATGCGCAGCGGGCGATTGAACACGATTGCCGTGGTGGTGATCTGTCCCGAGGATGAGGATGTGCGGGCCTTCAACCCGTTCCATTATGCGCTGCTGGGCGGGATCTGCGCGGCGGCCTCGGCGCGGGGCATGGAAACCATCGTTTCGTTTCAGGGCGCGCCCGATCGCCTGGACGATCATTTCGAACGCAGCCGCCGCGCCATCGGCATGATCGTGTTCGGCACCAGCGAGAACCGCGCCGCGTGGGACTATTTTCAGGCCTCGGCTGATGATGGATGCCATGTCGTATGCTGGGGGGCGCCTGCGCCTGCGCATGAATTGCCATGGGTGCGCGCCGACAATCACGGCGGGGCGCGTGCGGCGGTCAACCATCTGCTCGACCATGGCTATCGCCGCATCGTCTATGTGGGCGAGGCCGATTGTCCGCAGCGGCAATTTGCCGAACGCTATGACGCCTATGCCGAAACATTGCAGGCCGCCGGGCTGGCCCCGCGCATCATGACGCTGGAGCCGGGCCATTCGCGCCATGAACAGGGGCGGCGGGCGGCCGCTGCGCTGATCGACGCGGGCGAGCCTTTCGACGGGCTGTTCACCGCCTGCGATGATATTGCGCTGGGCGCAATGGCCTTGCTCGAGGAGCGCGGGCTCAATGTGCCGGGCGATGTCGGCGTAGTGGGCTTTGACGGCGTGAAGGCGGGGCAATTCAGCGTGCCGCCGCTCACCACCATCGAACCGGACTTTGCGGTTGCGGGCCAGAGGCTGGTCGATCGCCTGCAGGCTCTGGTCGATGGCGAGGAGGGGCCGCAAGACCGCGTGCCGGTCCGCCTCGTCGTGCGGGGCAGCGCTTTGGGGCGGGTCGCCACGCCTGCCTGAAGTCGCATTGGCCTGAAGCTACATAAGAAAAGGGGCGGGAAAGCGTGATGCCTTCCCGCCCCTTTTTTGCCTCAGGCAGGCCGATCACATATGGATCGGCTTGCCCAGCACAGCCATCGCGGCTTCCTTGATCGCTTCCGAATGAGTCGGGTGAGCGTGGCAGGTATAAGCGATGTCTTCGCTCTTGGCGCCAAATTCCATGGCCTGCGCCGCCTGCGCGATCATGGTGCCCGCAACAGAGGCAATGCACCACACGCCCAGGACGCGGTCGGTTTCGGCGTCGGCAATGACCTTGACGAAACCATCGGGCTCGCGGTTGGTCTTGGCGCGGCTGTTGGCCAGCATCGGGAACTTGCCGACCTTGATGGGGCCGCGTTCCTTGGCGGCTTCCTCGGTCAGGCCCACGCCCGCGAATTCCGGCATCGTGTAAACCACGCCCGGGATCACGTCATGGTTCACAATGCCGGTCAGACCGGCAATGTTTTCCGCCACCGCAATACCTTCGTCCTCGGCTTTGTGCGCCAGCATCGGGCCAGGGATTACGTCGCCGACCGCCCACACGCCATCAACGGCGGTGCGGAAATCGTGGTCGGTCTCGATCTGGCCACGCGCGTTGAGCGCCAGACCGATGTTTTCCAGACCCAGACCGTCGACATTGGGACGGCGACCGATGGCCACCAGCACGCAGTCGGCTTCCAGCATCGAGGCTTCGCCGCCCGCAGCAGGCTCGAGGGTGAGGGTGGCCTTGCCGCCTTCCACGACAGCGCCCGTGACCTTCGTCGAAAGCTTGAGCTCCATGCCCTGCTTCTTGAAGATCTTGGCCGCTTCCTTGCGCACTTCGCCGTCCATGCCGGGCAGCAACTGGTCAAGGAATTCGACCACGGTGACCTTGGCGCCCAGACGGCGCCACACCGAGCCAAGCTCCAGACCGATCACGCCGCCGCCGATGACGACGAGGTGGTTCGGTACGCGGTCGAGCGCGAGAGCGCCGGTCGAGTCCACGATGATGCCCGCGTCATTGTCCACCGGCACGGTGGGCAGCGGCGTCACCGACGAACCGGTGGCGATCACGATATGCTTGGCCGTCACGGTTTCGCCCGCGACTTCCACCGTGTGGGCGTCCTTGAACTTGGCGTAGCCCTTCTTCCAGTCGACCTTGTTCTTCTTGAAGAGGAACTCGATGCCGCCGGTCAATTCCTTGACGGCGGTCGACTTTTCGCCCTGCAGCACGGGCAGGTCCAGCTCGACCGGACCGGTCTTGACGCCAAACTTGGCCAGCGTGCCATGGGCCGCTTCCTCGAACAGCTCGGAGCCATGCAGCAGGGCCTTGGAGGGAATGCAGCCCACGTTGAGGCAGGTGCCGCCCAGCGTGGCGCGACCCTCGGCGCAGGCGGTCTTGAGACCAAGCTGCGCCGCGCGGATTGCCGCAACATAACCACCGGGACCAGCGCCGATGACGAGGACGTCGTAATTGTATTCAGCCATTTGTTCCGCCTATCTTACTGCTGAACTGGTCAGGTGATGATACCAATGATACATGACCCGCTGTTCGCGCAGCGGTTGAGCAGCGCCCGCAATGCGGGAACGCCCTGCATGATATACTCGATTGCTTCCTCGCCTTCGTCTGCAAATGTATCAGCAAGATAGACGTCGGCAGCAACCATTGCCGCTGGATCATAGCGCTCGATGATCTGTTCGTCGGAAAGCTTTTCCAGTTCCGCATGGAACTTTGCCGTCCGCTCGGGAGACAGGATCCAAGGCCCGCCATATCCATTATCGGTGCCCAGTCTTTCGGGATCTTTCAGCAGGAAGCTCAGCGGGTGATCGGTTTCCTCGACCTGTCCGGTCAGCATGAAATGCAGCGCATGCCATGCCTTGTCAAAATCGATCACATCACCCGCTTCGTAAGCATCCTGGCTGAACAAATAGCCGTCCGCCGCATCGGGATCCGACCGTAAAACGGCCAGATCCTCAGTGCTTGCACCCCGCAGGCAGACGACCATTCCCATATGTTCTACCCCTTACAGGTCGATCAGCAGACGCGTGGGATCCTCGATCGCTTCCTTGATGGTCTTGAGCGCCGTCACGGCTTCGCGGCCATCGATGATGCGGTGATCATAGGACAGGGCGATATACATCATCGGGCGGATCACGATCTGACCGCCCCGAACCACCGGGCGGTCCTCGATACGGTGCAGGCCGAGCACGGCCGACTGGGGCGGGTTGATGATCGGGGTCGACATCAGACCGCCGAACACGCCGCCATTCGAGATGGTGAACGTACCGCCCGTCATGTCGGCCATGGTCAGCGAACCTTCCTTGGCCTTTTTGCCATAGTCGGCAATCGCCTTTTCGATGCCCGCGAAGGACATCTTGTCGACATCGCGCACCACCGGCACGACCAGACCATTCGGGGCCGAAACGGCGACCGAAATATCGACATAGTCGTGATAGACGATTTCATCGCCCTGGATCTGGGCGTTGACGGCCGGGATGTCCTTCAGAGCCAGCACCGAAGCCTTGGCGAAGAAGGACATGAAGCCCAGCTTCACGCCATGCTTCTTTTCAAACGAGTCCTTGAAGCGGTTGCGCGCTTCCATCACCGCCGACATGTCAACGTCGTTGAAGGTGGTGAGCAGAGCGGCATTTTCCTGCGCGCTCTTCAGACGCTTGGCGATCGTCTGACGCAGGCGGGTCATCTTGACGCGCTCTTCGCGGCGCTCGTTGGCAGGCGCAGCAACAGCGGCCGGAACCGTCGGCGCGCCGCTGGCGGCCTTGGTCTGGGCGGCAGCCACCACGTCTTCCTTGGTGATGCGGCCGTCCTTGCCGGTGCCCTTGATGGTGGCCGGGTCGATGCCATATTCAAGCACCGCGCGGCGCACGGCGGGGCTCAGCACCGCAGGATCGGTGCTCTCACCAGCCGCCGGAGCAGCCGTAACCGGGGCCGCCACCGGGGCGGGAGCCGCGGCCGCCGGAGCCGCCGCCTTGGGAGCAGCAGCGCCCGCTGCGCCTTCTTCGATCACCGCGATGATCGCGCTGACGGTCACCGTGTCGCCGACAGCGGCGAGCTGCTGGCTGAGCACGCCCGCGACCGGCGCGTTGACTTCGATCGCAACCTTGTCGGTTTCGAGGCTGGCAATGGGTTCGTCCAGAGCGACCGTTTCGCCCGGCTGCTTGAGCCACTGGCCGATCGTGGCCTCGCTCACCGATTCACCCAGAGTGGGGACTTTGACTTCCGTGGACATGACTTGCTTATCCTAGAGAAATTGGGAGGAGAGCGAGGGCTCAGCCCTTCTTCTTGCGGCGGATTTCGCTGCGGGCCGAAAGACCCAGCGCGTCGGCCACCAGGGCGTTCTGTTCGAGCGTGTGGCGCTTGGCGCTGCCCGTGGCAGGCGAGGCCGAAGCGTGACGACCCGCATAGCGAGCGCGCGAAACCTTGGCCTTGGCATTGGCCAGCGTTTCCTCGATCAGCGGTTCGACGAAGAACCAGGAACCGTTGTTCTTGGGCTCTTCCTGACACCAGATGACCTCTTCCAGATTGGGCATCTTGGCCAGACGCGCCGCAAGCGGTTCGCCCGGGAAGGGGTAGATCTGTTCGATACGGATGATCTGCGTATCGGTCATTTCGGCCGCATCGCGCGCCTCGAACAGGTCATAGGCAACCTTGCCCGAGCACAGGACCACGCGGCGCGTATCCTTGTCGGCGGCGCCGTTGATGTCCGAGAGAATGCGCATGAAGTGGCCTTCGCCCACGAATTCCTCGGCGCTCGATTTCGCCAGAGGATGACGCAGCAGGCTCTTCGGGCTCATGATGATGAGCGGCTTGCGGAAGCTGCGGTGCATCTGGCGACGCAGAACGTGGAAGTAGTTGGCCGGGCTGGTGATGTTGCACACCTGCATGTTATCTTCGGCGCAAAGCTGGAGATAACGTTCCAGACGGGCCGACGAGTGCTCCGGACCCTGACCTTCATAGCCGTGGGGCAGCAGCAGCACGAGGCCGTTGGCGCGGAGCCACTTCGATTCCGAAGAAGCGATGTACTGGTCGATCACGATCTGGGCGCCATTGGCGAAGTCGCCGAACTGACCTTCCCACAGGACAAGCGTCTTGGGGTCGGCGCTGGCATAGCCATATTCATAGCCCAGCACGCCATATTCCGAGAGCGGGCTGTCATAGACTTCGAAGAAGCCATGCGGCACCGTGGTCAACGGAACATATTTCTTTTCGGTGGCCTGATCGACCCAGACGGCGTGACGCTGGCTGAACGTGCCGCGACCGCAATCCTGACCCGACAGGCGGACCGAATAGCCTTCCGAAAGCAGCGAGCCAAAGGCGAGCGCTTCGGCCGTGGCCCAGTCAAAGCCCTGACCGCTGTTGAACATCTCGCGCTTGGCGTCCAGCACACGGCCCAGCGTCTTGTGGATCGTCAGATCGCCCGGAACCGAGGTCAGCGTGCGGCCAAGACTGTCGAACAGCTTCTGCTCGATGCCGGTCGGCACGTTGCGGCGGGCGCTTTCGGGGTCCATCGGCTGGTTGAAACCGCTCCAGCGACCACCGAACCAGTCGGCCTGATTGGCCTTGTAGGTCTTGGCGGCATCGAAGTGCTCTTCCAGATGGGCGTTGAAGGCGGCAACCTGTTCCCCAAGGAAACCGGCTGGGATCACGCCTTCACGCTGCAGACGCTCGGCATAGAGTTCCGACACAGGCTTATGCGCGCGGATCTTCTGATACATCAGCGGCTGGGTGAAACCGGGCTCATCGCCTTCATTGTGGCCGAAGCGGCGATAGCACCACATGTCGATCACGATGTCGCGGCCGAAGGTCTGGCGATAGTCGATCGCCAGCTTGCACGCGAAGGTCACCGCTTCCGGATCATCGCCATTGACGTGCAGCACCGGGCACTGAATGCCCTTGGCAACGTCGGAAGGATACGGCGAGCCGCGCGAGAACTGCGGGCTGGTGGTGAAGCCGATCTGGTTGTTGATGATGAAGTGGATGCAACCGCCGGTGTTGTAACCCTTCACGCCCGACAGGCCGAAGCATTCCCACACGATGCCCTGACCGGCAAACGCCGCGTCACCATGGATCAGAACCGGCAGCACCTGCTTGTGCTTGGCGCCCGGCCCGATGTCGGTGCCGATGTCGTCGCGGATCTGCTGATAGGCGCGAACCTTGCCCAGAACGATGGGATCCACCGTTTCAAGGTGCGAAGGGTTCGGCATCAGGCTCATGTGAACCTTGATCCCGTCGAAATCGCGGTCGGTGCTGGTGCCAAGGTGATACTTGACGTCGCCCGAGCCGCCCACGTCCTCGGGATTGGCGGTGCCGCCCGAAAATTCGTGGAAGATCACCTTGTAGGGCTTGGCCATCACGTTGGCCAACACGTTCAGGCGGCCGCGGTGGGCCATGCCATAAACGATTTCCTTCACACCCAGCTGACCGCCATACTTGATGACGGCTTCGAGGGCAGGGATCATCGACTCGCCGCCATCAAGGCCGAAGCGCTTGGTGCCGACATACTTCTTGCCGCAGAACTTTTCCCACTGCTCGCCGCGAACCACGGCGCCCAGAATGGCCTTCTTGCCCTCGGCGGAAAATTCGATGTGCTTGTCGGCGCCTTCCATGCGGTCCTGCAGGAAGCGGCGTTCTTCCACATCGGTGATGTGCATGTATTCCAGGCCCACCTTGCCGCAATAGTTTGCGCGCAGGATGGCGACCAGTTCGCGGATCGTGGCCCATTGCAGGCCCATCGTACCGCCCAGATAGATCTTGCGATCCAGCGCGGCGCCGGTGAAACCGTAATATTCCGGCGTCATATCGGCGGGCAGATCGGAATGGTGCAGGCCCAGCGGATCGAGATCCGCCGCCAGATGGCCGCGCACGCGATAGGTGCGGATCAGCATGATCGCGCGCAGCGTGTCATTGGCCGCTTCTTCGACCGAAGCGTCGCTGACGGGCGTGCCCGCCTTTTTCGCCGCCGCCTTGATCCCTTCCCTCAGCGTGGTGGGGTCGAGCGCGCGGGTCAGCTCGTCCTCCGCTGCGCCGCCTACTTGCGGCCAGTTGCGTCGCTGCCAGCTCGGTCCGGGCTGCGGCCCGTCCTGTGCTGGGTCGGAAAGAAAATCTTGGCTTTCGCTACCCATGGCTTCACCTATTTTCGCACCGGCGCATTTTGCGCGCTGGTGGGGGTTTATTGTGGCGGCTGGTTCCGAAAGAGCCTCTGGCCCCGGGGAGGAATGGCCGGCACATGGCATTCTTCTAACACCGGGCGTGCTGAACCACAGATGGCCATCACGCCCGGTATTGAACTTAAATTCAGCCCTTAAGCACTTCGGCGAGGGTTTCGCCGAGCAGGCTGGGGCTGGCCGAGACCTTGATGCCGGCCTCTTCCATCGCCGCGATCTTGTCTTCGGCGCCGCCCTGGCCGCCCGAGACGATCGCACCGGCGTGGCCCATGCGGCGGCCCGGAGGAGCCGTGCGGCCCGCGATGAAGCCGGCCATCGGCTTCTTGCGCCCGCGCTTGGCTTCGTCCTTGAGGAACTGGGCCGCTTCTTCCTCGGCGCTGCCGCCGATTTCGCCGATCATGATGATCGACTTGGTGGCTTCGTCGGCCAGGAAGAGTTCGAGCACGTCGATGAAGTTGGTGCCGTTGACCGGGTCGCCGCCGATGCCGACAGCGGTGGTCTGACCCAGGCCGATGTTGGTGGTCTGGAACACCGCTTCATAGGTCAGCGTGCCCGAGCGCGAGACCACGCCGACCGAGCCTTCCTTGAAGATCGAACCGGGCATGATGCCGATCTTGCACTGGTTCGGCGTCAGCACGCCGGGGCAGTTCGGACCGATCAGGCGCGACTTCGAACCCGAAAGGGCGCGCTTCACGCGGACCATGTCGGCCACGGGGATACCTTCGGTGATCGCAACGATCAGCTCGATTTCAGCGTCGATCGCTTCGAGGATCGAGTCAGCGGCGAATGGCGGCGGAACGTAGATGACCGAGGCGGTCGCGCCCGAAACAGCCTTGGCTTCGGCAACCGTGTCCCAGATGGGCAGGTTGGTGTCGGCATGGATCGTGCCGCCCTTGCCGGGGGTGACGCCGCCAACCATCTGCGTGCCGTAGGCCAGCGCCTGCTGCGTGTGGAAAGTGCCGGTCTTGCCGGTCATCCCCTGGGTGATGACCTTGGTATTCTTGTCAATCAGGATCGACATTGGATTCTCCGAGATGGGGAGGAGGTCGTCTTATTATTTTGGCCCCGGCTTATCACCGGGGCCATATTTTTTCGATCAGGCCAGCGAGGGGTCGATGCCCTTGCACGCCACCAGCAGTTCCTTCACCGCCTCGACCGAGACGTTCAGGTTGGCCTGGGCTTCTTCGTCCAGCTCGATCTCGATGACCTTTTCCACGCCGCCGGCGCCGATCATGACCGGAACGCCCACATACAGGTCGTTCACGCCATATTCGCCGTTCACATAGGCGGCCGAAGGCAGGATGCGCTTCTGGTCGTTGAGGTAGGCTTCAGCCATGGCGATCGCCGAGGCGGCCGGAGCGTAGAAAGCCGAACCGGTCTTGAGCAGGCCGACGATCTCGCCGCCGCCCGAGCGGGTGCGGGCCACGATGGCGTCGATCTTTTCCTGAGTCGACAGGCCCATCTTGATGAGGTCGGGAACGGGGATGCCGTTGACGGTCGAATACTGAACCACCGGCACCATCGTGTCGCCATGGCCGCCCAGAACGAAGGTGTTCACGTCGCGGATCGACACGCCGAATTCCCAGGCCAGGAACGTGGTGAAGCGGGCCGAGTCGAGCACGCCGGCCATGCCGACGACCTTGTTCGCGGGGAGCCCCGAGAATTCGCGCAGAGCCCAGACCATCGCGTCGAGCGGGTTGGTGATGCAGATCACGAAAGCGTCGGGGCAGTTGTTCTTGATGCCTTCGCCGACAGCCTTCATCACCTTGAGGTTGATGCCGAGCAGGTCGTCGCGGCTCATGCCGGGCTTGCGCGGAACGCCGGCGGTGACGATCACCACATCGGCGCCGGCCAGATCGGCATAATCATTCGTACCAGTGATCTTGGCGTCAAAGCCTTCGACCGGGCCGCACTGCGACAGGTCAAGAGCCTTGCCCTGAGGAACGCCCTCGACAACGTCGAACAGGACGATGTCGCCCAGTTCCTTTTGCGCTGCCAGATGAGCGAGCGTGCCGCCGATGTTGCCGGCGCCGATCAGGGCAATCTTCTTGCGAGCCATGAACCAATCCTTCCCTACTTGCGGGGCTTCCCCTTGGCCGGAAGTGGCCGCAGGATAGCGGGTGTTTCACTGACCATCATACGCAGTCCCGCAAGCGCGCAGGTGGCCCTTAACCGAATTGGGGGTGGCCCTATTCCTGTCTTTGCTGCTTTGCAAGGCGGGAAAAGCATATAAGACGAAAGAGTTTGCGCGACTAATTCGCAATAGCGGAAAGCCTTGCCTCGATAACCGATATGGCAATTAAATTGGCGCGGCCAGGCCATATCCGGTTTGGCATACGTAACCATACCGGATGAACAGGCGTTCAGGCGTGCTTGCGAGCGGGCGCCGAGTCTTGATGGGGAGTCGCGGGCGCGGCATCGGCCCCGATCCGGCGGCGCTCCTGCGCCAGCAGCATCGCGGCCAGATAGTCCGGCACGGCCCGGCTGAAATACCAGCCCTGACCCAGCGTGCATCCGGTGTCGCGCACCGCCTGCACCTGTTCCAGCGTTTCCAGACCTTCGGCCACGATCTCCATCCCCAGCGTCTTGCCCATGGCCGCCACCGCGCAGATGATCGCATGGCTGGTCGTCCCGGCGCTGAGCCCAGAGATGAAGCTACGGTCGATCTTGATCTTCTTGAAGGGATAGCGGTCCAGATAACCGAGGGACGAATAGCCGGTGCCGAAATCGTCCAGCGCAAAACGCACGCCGGCCCCGGCCAGCTCGTTGATGAAGGCCGAGGTGTTGGGGCTGTGATCCAGCAATGTAGTTTCGGTAATTTCCAGCTCAAGGCGACTGGGGGGCAGTTTCGCCTCACGCAGCGCGTTGAGGATGCCCAGCGCGGCGCCGGGCGCGCGGATCTGGAGCGGGGAGAGGTTGACCGCCAGGGTCACATCGTCCGGCCACTCGGCAGCGACGCGGGCGGCCTTGGCGGTGATCCAGTTGCCCAGCGTGATGATCGCCCCGCTTTCCTCGGCCACGGGGATGAATTCATCGGGCCGCAATTCGCCCTTTTCCGGATGGAACCAGCGCACCAGCGCCTCGAACGCCCGGATCCGCCCGGTTTCCAGATCGACCAGCGGCTGGAAATGGACGGAAAGCTCATCTCGCTGCAGGGCAAGGCGCAGTTCGGCCTCGATCTCCTTGCGGCGGATCAGGTCACGCGTCATCGCGGGGTTGAAACTGACGATCTGTTTGCGACCATTCAGCTTGGCATGGTTAAGCGCCAGATCGGCCCCCTGCAGCACGGCCTCCAGATCGGTGCCATGTTCGGGCAGGATCGCGATGCCGATCGAGCAGCCGATCTCAAGCCGGTCATCGTCAATGCGCAGCGGGCGCAGGATGTCGTTCAGGATCGTATCGGCCACGCCCTTGATGACGGCGTCGGAGGCGGCCTCAAACGCGATGATGAATTCATCGCCGCCAAACCGCCCGATGCCCGCCCCCACCGGCGCGCTGCGGCGCAGGCGCGCGGCCACCTCGACCAGACAGCGGTCGCCCACCTGATGGCCCAGCGTGTCGTTGATTTCCTTGAAGCGGTCGAGATCCAGCCACAGGATCGCCAGCTTGTTGCCCTCCGGGATCGCTACAAGGCGTTCGACCAGATGATGGTTAAGCCCCGCTCGATTGAGCAGGCCGGTGACAATGTCGGTGCGCGCCAGATGCTGCATCTTTTCGGCAAGGCGCTGGCTGGTTTCGGCGCTGGCAATCGAATCGCGCAGCGTGCGGAACACATTGAGCGTGATCGACATCATCGCGGGCAGCACGAGAAACAGCGTGAAGGCCAGCAACTGGCTGGCCAGATCGGTCTGCATCCCGGCCGCCACGATCACCGGCAGCAGCGCCAGCGCCAATTGCCCGATGGCGATTGCGGGGCGCCCGGCGTTGCGCGCGGCAATCCCCACCGAATAGGCAATCGCATTGCCCACCATCAGCGTGCGCACCGGCCCCGGCACTGGATGGAAAAACGTCAGTGCCGCGATCATTCCGGCCATGATCGAATAGGAAAACGCGCCCAATTCATAAATGATTTCAAGCGCGCGTGCCTTATGCGCCATCCATCGCGGCAGGATGGTCGCGCTGGCCACGCGCATCAGCGCGATGGCCGACATGACCCAGGCGGCAAGGGTGATGGAGCGGTTGCCCGATTCAATGGCGGCGGTTGCGCTGGTTAAAATCCCGCACAGCGCGCCGATCGCCAGCGACGACGGTTGCGTATAGAGCGTGGTGACCAGAATGGCTCTTGCCCGGTCATCAGCAGCATGGGTTTTGAACAAAACCCGCAACGTGTCGAATAAAGGACGGATCGGACAACTCCCGCTGGACAAGGACAACCTAGGGGAGAACTCGTCACAGATTGGTTAACGACATTGTCAAACGTTCAAAGTCTGTCGCATTTATACAAAAAATTGCGATGCCGCCAACCGCCCCCTCACTCGGGGGAAACCAGCGGCTCAAACTCCTCCACCGAGCGATGCGCCGTGGCCAGACGGTTGGCCATCTGCCGGTCCAGCTTGCGGCAAATGCCCAGCCAGTGGCGGTATTGATCGCGGTTGCCTTCGAAAAAGGCGCGCAGGGCGATGTTGCGCGCGCGTTCTGCGGCGCCAAGGCCATGGCGGGCGAAATGTTGCAGGGCGCTGTAGAGCATCACATCGGTTTCGACCTGATTGTCATGGTCATTGGCCGGTGCGCGCAGCCGGGGGCGGCGCAACACGCGCGCCACAGCGCCGCATTCACCCGCACCTGCCGCTGCAAATCGGATCGACATGCCTGAAAATTCCTCAATCTCGATTGATAATCGGCTTCTGTCTATCACATGGGGGCTAAGTCTTCGTGTTTTGCCTTGGTTATCATATCCCTGTCGCGGGTTAACCGAGTTTGCACCCATCTTGGATCTACCGAGTGTTAAAATGCCCCGGTGCACCGCGACAAAAACGGCGTTCCGGGGCGGGTTTAACGGGCAAAACAGGGTTTATTCGGGATCGCTGAGCCAGCGTCCGCTGTTCTGATATTCGGGGCGAACATTATCGCTGCCGGGCAAATTCGCCGCCCGATAGGCATTATCTCCGCCATGGCGCAACGCTTCGGCGGTATATTGCGGCGCGGCGGCGGCGGGCGTGGCGGATGCCCCGCTACCATGGGTTGCAGCGCCAAGGGTCTGACCCATTTTGGCGGCATAAGCGCGTTCGATGGCGATCGGGTCGTCCACCAGTTCGCGATTTGCAAAGGCCACCCGCTGATGCGGGACGGGCAGCGGCTCGCTGATGGCGTGAACAAAGCGGAATGCGCCGGAATCGCCCGCCGGTCCATGCATGCGGTAAAAGCGATGCGCGCCGATCTGGCCGATGAAATTCAGGCTGTCGGCCCAATAGGGATGGACGGCAAACGTATGATAATGCGTGGCAAGGCCGACCGGCGCATAGACATAGCCAGCCAGTGCGGCGCGGGCCACGGCCTCGGCGCGGCTCCAGAAATAGCGGCTGGGCTTGCGCATCAGCGCGCCGTCGCAGGTAAAGGTGAACTGGCACCCGGTGGCGCGTTCCGAACCCTGAAACACCACGCCGCACACGCTTTTGGGATAGGCGGGATGGGCCATGCGGTTGAGCACGACCTGCGCCACGGCGCGCTGGCCATCGTCGGGCTCGCTGGCGGCCTCGTAATAGACCGCAGCGGTCAGGCAGGAGAGCGCGCGTTCGCGGTCCACCGCATTGGCCAGGCCCGAAAGCGCGCGCGCCGCCGGACCTGATCCGGGCAGGGGCGTTTCATCATCGCCCTGCGCCGCCGCACCGCCATCCCAATGCAGCCCCGGCGCCATCGCGGCCAGCGCCCCGCGCCAGCCGGTCGCGGGGGCGGGCGCTTCGGCCTCGCGGCTGACGTAATAGTAGGCCGCGCCCGGCCAACTGTCGCCCGGTTGTTCAAAGGGCATGGGGGCGGTGCTGCTCTGGCCATCGACGGGATCGGCCTCGTCATGGGCGGTTGTGGCGGCCAGCGCCATTGCGCCGGTGCCTTGCCCGCGCCATGCCTGCACGGCCAAAATCGCCAGCAGGGCGCAGGCCACAGCCAACAGGCGCTGCATCGTCGCGCGGCGCAGTTCGGCATTGCGCAGGGCGTTGATTCTCATGCCGTCGCCCCGGCGCAAGCGTGCCGCATGGTCCGTCCGCCCATCGTCGCGCGCGGGCGGGGCGGATCGCAGGGCATCAAACGCAAGGGAGGCACGCGGGCTGTTCATCCTGACTTCTCGGCCTTTGGCAAATCGGGCGATCATGGCAAAACACACAATCGCCGGGGCTGCACCTGCCGAATTGGGGCCGTCTCATTGCGGCACGGAAGGGGCGGATAATCCTTAATGCCTTAATTTGGCGCCCTCCGATCAGGGTTAAAAAAGCCTTGCCCGCGCCTTTACGGCTGTGCCCCTTGCACCTTTGGGCATGTGGGGCTAGGGCGGCGGCCACGCCAACGGTGCCCCTCGCAGGGGGGCTGAAAAGGGAATTTGCCCGCTCTTGCTCCGGCAAGGGGGATGCAAAGCTGCCCCCGCAACTGTTTCCGGGCGAGCGTACCGTCATATGCCACTGGGCCGATCGGTCTGGGAAGGCGGCGGATGCGCGATGACCCCGGATAGCCAGGAGACCTGCCGGTGGTTGTCGTTCAGCGCCGGGCGGGGAAGACCGGATGCAGCGCGATGCCGTCTGTTTCCATGCGCAAGGGGCGCGTGGGGCGGCCTCTCCCGCCACGAACGGCAAATAGCCTTCGTGAGGGAAAGAGCTATGAAAATCCGTTATTTCGCCGCCGCTTCGTCGCTGATCGCGCTGGCCCTGTCCGCGCCCGTCATGGCCGCCGAAGATGCTGGGGCCATCACCGTACTGGCCACCGGCAACAGCCAGCCGGTCGATGAGACCGGCCAGTCGATCAGCGTGGTCGATCTGGCCGAGATCCAGTCGATCCAGGGGCCGGACCTGACCCGCGTGCTGACCCGCCTGCCGGGCGTGTCCTTTGCCCGCGCGGGCGGCCTTGGCGCCACCACCAGCTTTTTCGTGCGCGGCGCCAATTCCGAACAGACCCTTGTGATGATCGACGGGGTGAAGGTCGAGGACACGGCGGCCCCTTCGGGCGGCTATGATTTTGCCAATCTGGTCAGCGGCGGCGTCGGTCGCATCGAACTGCTGCGCGGATCGAACAGCGTGGTGTGGGGCAGCAATGCCATCGGCGGCGTCATCGCCATCACCAGCCGCGAACTGAACGGCGCGGAGCTGAATTTCGAGGGCGGCAGCAACAGCACCTTTGATGCGGGAGCCACGCTGGGCCTGTCGAAGGACGCCTATGCGATCACGCTCAACGGCGGCTACATCAGCACCGACGGCATCCCCACCCGCACCACCGACACGCGCGCCAACGGTTTCCACCAGACCCGCCTGTCCACCCGCGCTCGCCTGCGTCTGGCGCAGGGGCTCAACCTTGTGGCCACGGCGCGCTATGCCGATGGTCAGGTGGGCGTCGATTCCTATGACTGGGTGCTGGGCTATGTGAACCGGGGCGAGGTGCAGTCGAGCGAGCAGGTTTCGGGCCGTGTGGGTCTGGAATATGCGGCCGAGAAATATTCGGCGCGTCTGGGCATCAGCCAGTCCTCGCTGCGTCGGGGCTATATTGATCCCACGGTGCAGAACACCGAATACAGCTCCTACCTTGGCCGCAGCACGCGCATTGACGGCGCGGCCCATGTCGATCTGCCCTATTTCTTCTCCGCCGATGTGGGCGGCGAGGCGATGTGGAACCATGCGCGCTCGTATTATTTCACGCCCGGCGCGGTGAATGATGCGAATATCGCCAGCGGCTATGGCCTGCTGGGCTGGAGGGCGTTTGGGCTGAGCCTGTCGGGCGGCCTGCGCGTGGACAGCCATTCCACCTTTGGCACCCACACAACCTTTGGCGCGAACGGCACGTACAGCCTGATCGACGATGTCCGCCTGCGCGCTTCCTATGGCGAGGGTTTCCGCGCCCCCTCGCTCTATCAGCTTTTCGATCCCTATTCGGGCAACAAGGGGCTCAAGGCGGAAACCAGCAAGTCCTATGACGTCGGCCTTGAAAAGGGCGACCGCAATGGCAAGCTGTACGGCGCCGTCACATGGTTCCACCGCGATATCAACAACCAGATCGACTATGACCTGTCCACCTCGACCTATGCCAATCTGGGCCGTACGCGGGCCGAGGGTCTGGAATTCGAAACCGGCCTGCGCCCGGTCGATGCGCTGCAATTGCGTGCGCTCTACACTTTCGTGAAGAGCACCAACCAGACCGCCGGCAGCAGCGCGCTGGGCAAGGATCTGGCGCGTCGTCCGCGTCATATGGTCACCTGGTCGGCCGACTGGAAAACGCCGCTGGCGGGCCTTGCCATCGGCGGCGACATTCGCGTCGTCTCGTCCAGCTTTGACAATGCGGCCAATAGCAACCGTCTGGCGGGCTATGCGCTGGTGGGCCTGCGCGCCAGCATTCCGGTGGGCGATCATGCGGAAATCTTTGGCCGCATCGAAAACCTGACGAATGAGCGTTATGCGGTGGTCAAGGATTACAATTCCTATGGCCGCACCGCATCGCTGGGCCTGCGGGCAAAGCTGTAATTGATGCGCGGGGGGCTGGCCCTGCTTGGAGCCTTGATGGTGGGGGCCTGCGCTCCCGCTGCGCCTCGGGTTCAGCCCTCCCGTATCATCAGCCTTAATCCTTGCACCGATGCGCTGCTGGTCGAACTGGCCGACCGCGATCAGATCGGGGCGCTGTCCTCCTATAGCCGCGATCCGGCGCAAAGCTCGATGGATGTGGCGCAGGCGCGCCGCTTTCCCTTCACTCGCGGCACGATGGAGGAGGTGATCTCCGCCCAGCCGTCGCTGGTGGTTTCGGGCAGTTTTACGCCAGCCGCGACACGCGCCGCCTATGCGCGCATGGGCCTGCGGCTGGAGGAATTTTCCATGGCCGCCACGGTGGAGGAGAGCGAGGGTCAGATCCGCCGCATGGCCGCCCTGCTGGGCCACCCCGACCGGGGCGAGGCGATGATTGCGCGGATTGATCGGGCCATGCGCGATGCCGCGCCGCCTTTGGGGGCGAAACCTTTGCCCGCGCTGATCTGGCATGGCGGCGGGCTGGTCGTGGGGGGCGAGACTTTGGTGTCCGACCTGCTGCGTCGTACCGGTTTCACGCCCTTTGCCGCGATCCGGGGCATGGGCCAGTCACAATTCCTGCCCCTTGAACGCATGGTGGTCGATCCGCCGCGCGTGTTGCTGGTGATAGGTCATGGTGATGCCGATGGCGGGCGCGAGGGGCGGCGGGTGCTGGGTCATCCGGTGCTGGCGCAATTGCGCGCGATGCAGCGTTTCGATTTCGACGCAGGGCTGGAATATTGCGGCGGCCCCACCATCATTCGCGCCGCGCAAAGACTGGCGCAAATCCGCCGGGAGGCTCATTGATGACGCGGTTGAACCTCCGTCTTGTCGGTGCGCTGGCGCTGGCTTTTGTCGCTTCCTTGCTGGCGGGGCGGGTGTGGGTCGATCCATTCCATCCCGATGTGCCGGGCGCGGGCCTGATCCTGATGCAATTGCGCCTGCCGCGCAGCGTGCTGGCGGTGCTGGTGGGCGGCGGGCTGGGCGCGGCGGGCGCGGCGATGCAGGCCTATTTGCGCAATCCTCTGGCCGATCCGGGCCTGTTCGGCATAGCGCCCAGCGCGGCGCTCGGCGCGGTGCTCAGCATCTGGCTGGGCTCTTATGGCGTTGCGCTGGGGCCATGGGCGCTGCCGGTTTTTGCGCTGGTGGGCGCTGGCGGGGCGATGGCGCTGCTGGGGCTGATCGCGGGGCGTTCGGCCGGGGGCGTGGCGCTGTTCACGCTGGCGGGCATGATGATCGCTAGCCTTTCGGGCGCCTTGATGAGCCTTGCCATCAGCCTTTCGCCTTCGCCCTTTGCGCTTTCGGAAATCGTGACATGGCTGATGGGGGCGCTGGCCGACCGCTCGTGGCATGAGGTGTGGATGGCCGCACCGCTGATGCTGGTCGGGCTGGGGGCGTTCGTTGTGGCGGGCCGCTCGCTTGATGCGCTCACGCTGGGCGAGGCGGCGGCGCGCTCGCTGGGCGTCGATCCGCGCCGGTTGCAGGCTTTGCTGATCCTTGGCGTGGGATGCACGGTGGGGGGCAGCGTGGCGGTGGCCGGGATCATCGGTTTTGTCGGGCTTGTCGTGCCGCATCTGCTGCGGCCCTTTACGGATCGGCGGCCTTCTTCGCTGATCGTGCCCTCGGCGCTGGGCGGGGCCTTGCTGCTGGTGGTGGGGGACAGCGTGTGCCGTATCCTGCCGCTGGCGGGGGGCGAATTGCGGCTGGGGATCGCGCTGTCCTTGCTGGGGGCGCCTTTCTTTCTGGCGCTGCTCTGGCGGATGCGGGACGGGGTTTGGCGATGATGCTTTGCGCGCGTAATCTGACGCTGGCCGGGCGGCTGAGCGATGTGTCCCTCGACCTTTCGCCGGGGCAGGTGACGGCGATTTGCGGCCCCAATGGCGCGGGCAAATCCAGCCTTATCTCCGCCATGGCGGGGGTCTTGCCGGTGCCGGGGGCTTTGACGCTGGACGGGCATGACCTGCCCGCGATGCCACCGCGCGAAAGGGCGCGCCTGCTCGGGTACTTGCCGCAGGGGGGCGAGGCGGCGTGGGATGTGTGCGTTCGCACGCTGGTCGAACTGGGCCGTTTGCCGTGGCAGGCCGCGCCGCTCCACCGCGCCCATGCCGATGGCGCACAGGACCGCGAGGCCGTGGCGCAGGCGATGACCGCGATGGATCTTGAGCATCTGGCGGACCGCCCGCTCTCGCGCCTGTCGGGCGGAGAGCGGGCGCGGGCCTTGCTGGCGCGGGCGCTGGCCGGGTGTCCGCGCTGGGTGCTGGCTGATGAACCCTTGGCGAGCCTCGATCTTGGCCATGGGCTGCGCCTGCTGAAGGCTCTGCGCGATCAGGCGGCGCAGGGTGTGGGCGTGTGCCTTGTGCTGCATGATCTGGCCATGGCGATGAACCATGCGGATCGCGTGGTGGTGATGGACCGGGGCCGGGTGGTGGCCGATGGCGCGCCGGGTGAGGCGTTAAGCGAGGATGTTATCGCGCGCGTCTGGGGCGTAAACGGGCGCTGGCTTGGGCCGGAGGGCGCGCAGGCGCTTAGTCTTTGATGTGCCAAATGGGAACGGCCGGGCAAATTGCGGGTTAACCGAATGGACATGGCGCGCGGTTTGCGGTTGTCTTGGCGCTATGAACAAGGGACTGCCTTTCCTCGCCTTGATGGCCGTGCTGGCCGGGCCGCTGCGCGCCGACGAATTGCCGCGCGCCGATGTTGCGCCCGCGTGGGTGGTGCCGGTGGCCATGCCCGCCACGGTGCAGCCTGCGGGCGAAGCGCCGCTGCATATGGTGATGCAGGATCAGCAGGTGTGGTTTCATGGGGGCACGACCAGCTTCTATCAGCGTCGCATTCTGCGCATCGACCAGCCCGAGGGCATTCAGGGCATGGCCCGGCTGTCAGTGCAATGGCGGCCCGAAACGGACCGGCTGACCATTCACGCCTTTCGCCTGACGCGGGGCAATCGCAGCAACGACCTGTTGCCCGCCGTGCAGGAGGTGCTGGCGCATAAAGGCAGCAATCTTGGCGGTTTGCGGGTGGATGGGCAGCGTTCGCTGGGGCTGCCGATTGCGGGCATGGCGGTGGGCGATGTGATCGAGATCGCCTGGACCATCGACCGCACCGAGCCTTTGCTGGGCGGGCATCACGAGGTGTCGCTCGATGCGGGCAGCCATGGGGTAATCGACCGGCTTGCGCTGGCGGCGCGATGGGATGGTGCGCGGCCGATGGGGGTGGCGGCCGAGAACCTGCCCGCCGCGCTGGAGCGAGGGCCGGGGCGGGTGGCGATGGTCACCGATGCGCTGGCCGAGAGCAAGGCGGCGCGGGTGCTGGAACTGTCGGATTTTGCGCAATGGGCCGATGTGGCGGGGGTGTTTGCGCCTTTGTTTGATGCGGCGCGGCGGGTGGGGCCAGATTCGCCCCTGCGCGGGCAAATTGCCGATATTCGCGCGGCCACCAGCGATCCTCTGGCGCAGGCCGGGATGGCGCTGACCATTGCGCGGCGCGATGTGCGCTACCTTTATGTCGGGCTGGGGCAGGGCAATCTGAAGCCGATGCCCGCCGATCAGGTGTGGCTGCGCGGTTTTGCCGATTGCAAGGGCAAGACAGCGCTGTTGCTGGGCTTGCTGGATGGATTAGGCATAAAGGCCGAGGCCGCGCTGGTGGCGACGCAGGGAGGCGAGGGGATCGACCGCCGCCTGCCCAGCGTGACCGGGTTTGACCATGTGATCGTGCGGGCACAGATCGCCGGGCAGGTCTATTGGCTGGACCCCACCGCCGAGATGGGGGCCAAGGAGGGGGCGCTCGATCTGGCCGCGATGCCGGTGCCGCGTTATGGCTGGGCCTTGCCGCTGCGGATGGGCGCGGGGCTGGAGGCGGTGGCAGGAATGCGCAGTGCCAGAGGCAAGACACGCGCCCCCAGGGGAACTTGATCGACGGGCAGGGTTTGTCTAGCGGGGATTGAGGCTTGCATCCCGCGAACAAATCTGGAACACCGCCACCATGAGTCTGACCCACATCACTGTGCGCGGCGCGCGCGAGCATAATCTCAAAGGCATCGACATCTCTCTGCCGAGGGACAGTCTGATCGTCATCACCGGCCTGTCGGGTTCGGGGAAATCCAGCCTGGCGTTCGATACGATCTATGCCGAAGGGCAGCGGCGCTATGTCGAAAGCCTGTCGGCCTATGCGCGCCAGTTTCTTGAAATGATGCAAAAGCCCGATGTCGAGCATATTGACGGGCTTAGCCCCGCGATCTCCATCGAGCAGAAGACCACCAGCCGCAACCCGCGTTCGACCGTGGCCACGGTGACCGAGATTTATGACTACATGCGCCTGCTCTGGGCGCGGGTGGGCATTCCCTATTCGCCCGCGACCGGATTGCCGATTGCGGCGCAGACCGTGTCGCAGATGGTGGACCGGGTGATGGCGCTGCCCGAAGGGACGCGGGCCTATTTGCTGGCGCCGGCGGTGCGCGGGCGCAAGGGCGAATATCGCAAGGAAATCGCCGAGTGGCAGAAGGCAGGCTATACGCGCCTGCGCGTCGATGGCGAGTTGATGGCGATCGAGGATGTGCCTGCGCTCGACAAGAAGTTGAAGCATGACATCGAGGTGGTGGTCGACCGTATCGCGGTGAAGCCGGGCATCGAATCGCGTCTGGCGGATTCGTTTGAACAGGCATTGAAGCTGGCCGAGGGGTTGGCTTTTGTCGATCTGGCCGAGGGCGTGGTGCCGGGGCGCGAGGGCGAGGTTGCGACGGGTTCGAAGAAGAAGGGCGCGCAGTTGAAGGGGGCCGGGGTTCCGACCAACCGCATCGTGTTTTCCGAAAAATTCGCCTGTCCGGTGTCGGGTTTCACGCTGGAGGCGGTCGAGCCGCGCCTGTTTTCGTTCAACGCGCCGCAGGGGGCCTGTCCGGCCTGCGACGGTTTGGGCGAGAAATTGCTGTTTGATCCTCAGCTTGTGGTGCCCAACGAGGCACTGAGCATCAAGGAAGGGGCGGTGGTGCCATGGGCCAAATCGAACCCGCCTTCGCCCTATTACATGCAGGTGCTGGCCTCGCTGGGCGGGCATTATGGGTTCAGCCTGGAAACGCCCTGGGCCGATCTGCCGACCGAGGTGAAGATTGTCGTGCTCTATGGCACGGGTAAGACGCCGGTGCCGCTGACCTTTATCGATGGCAAGAAGGCCTATACTGTCACCAAGCCGTTTGAGGGCGTGATCGGCAATCTCAATCGCCGGATGCTGCAGACCGAAAGCGCGTGGATGAAGGAGGAACTGGGCAAGTTTCAGACCTCGCAGCCTTGCGAAGTGTGCGAGGGCAAGCGTTTGAAGCCCGAGGCGCTGTGCGTCAAAGTGGCCGACAGCGATATTTCCAGCCGGACGCGGTTGAGCGTGTCGGATGCGCTGGAGTGGTTTTCGACGCTGGATGAAAAGCTGACGGATCAGCAGCGCCAGATTGCCAAGGCGATCCTGAAGGAAATCAACGAAAGGCTTGGTTTCCTGAACAATGTGGGTCTGGATTATTTGAATTTGGATCGGACGAGCGGCACTTTGTCAGGCGGGGAAAGCCAGCGGATCAGGCTGGCTTCGCAGATCGGGTCGGGCCTGTCGGGCGTGCTTTATGTGCTCGACGAACCCTCTATTGGTCTGCATCAGCGCGACAATGACCGCTTGCTGGAAACGCTCAAGCGCCTGCGCGATCTGGGCAATACGGTGATCGTGGTCGAGCATGACGAGGATGCGATCCGGACCGCCGATTATATCGTCGATCTGGGGCCGGGCGCGGGCGTTCATGGCGGCAGTATCGTGGCCGAGGGCACGCTCGAGGATATTCTGGCCAATCCCGACAGCATCACCGGCCAATATCTGACCGGTGAGCGGCGTATCGAGGTGCCGAGCGAGCGCAGAACCGGCAATGGCAAGGCGATTGTGGTCGAAAATGCGCGGGCGAATAACCTGAAGGGCGTGACGGCGCGGTTTCCCTTGGGGACGTTTTGCTGCGTAACGGGCGTGTCGGGATCGGGCAAATCGACGTTGACGCTTGATACGTTGCAGGCCGGGGCCAGCCGCGTGTTGAACGGGGCGCGGGTGATTGCCGGGGCGCATGACAAGATCGTTGGTCTTGAGCATTGCGACAAGGTGATTGAGATTGATCAGTCGCCCATCGGCCGCACGCCGCGATCCAATCCGGCCACCTATACCGGCGCCTTTGGCCAGATCCGTGATTGGTTTGCAGGCCTGCCCGAGGCGCAGGCCCGCGGGTATAAGGCGGGGCGGTTCAGCTTCAACGTCAAGGGCGGGCGGTGCGAGGCGTGTCAGGGCGATGGCCTCATCAAGATCGAGATGCATTTCCTGCCCGACGTTTATGTGACTTGCGAGGAATGCGGCGGAAAGCGTTATAATCGCGAGACTTTGGAGGTAAAATTCAAGGGCCATTCCATCGCCGACGTGCTGGATATGACCATTGAGGATGCCGAGAGTTTCTTTGCCAATGTGCCGCCGATCCGCGACCGGATGCATATGTTGAACGAGGTCGGCCTTGGCTATGTCAAGGTGGGGCAGCAGGCCACGACCCTGTCGGGCGGCGAGGCGCAGCGGGTGAAACTGGCCAAGGAACTGGCGCGGCGCTCGACCGGCAAGACGCTTTATGTGCTGGATGAACCGACCACGGGCCTGCATTTCGAGGACGTGCGCAAGCTGCTCGAAGTGCTGCACCGGCTGGTGGATCAGGGCAATTCGGTGGTGGTGATCGAGCATAATCTCGATGTCATCAAGACCGCCGACTGGATCATCGACATGGGGCCCGAGGGCGGCGTGCGGGGCGGCATGGTCGTGGCCGAGGGAACGCCCGAGCAGGTGGCCGCCAATCCGGCCAGCTTTACGGGGGGGTATCTGAAGCCGTTGCTGGCGCGGTGATCTGGGCGGTTCTGATATTGCCGCTGATTGTTGTGGTCGACTGGGCATGCTGGTCAAAGATCGATGGCATGTTGTCTTTTCCTTCGGCCCGGTGGCGCTGGCGTCGTCGGCGGTTGATGCCATGGGCGGCGATGTGGGTCTGGGTTGTGGTTGCAACCAAGTTTTTGGCGCCGGCGTCTGAGGCTGATTGGCAACAGGCGGTGGTCGTGGTTGCGGGTGTGGCTGTTCTGGTCTGGTGGATGGCGGCGATCTATCGCGATCTGACGGACTAGCGTCGGGGCGAACATGGCATTTGCGCCATGTTGGCCCGTAACCGCCCCTCTGTCCCGGTTTTGTCCCAAGGTTGTCATTGTCGTGAGATAGCAGGGCGCCATTCGTGGAGAGGTGGCTATGCGTTTGACGGCATTGGGGCTGATGGCTTTGGGATTGTGCGGCATCGCCCATGCCGGGGTGCCTTTGCGCGAAATGTCCGATCCGCCCCAGATCCATTACCTCAATCCCGCCGAAGTTGCGCCGCGCTTGATTTTCGCCCCTCCGCCGGGCGAAGCGATGACGCGGCAGGAACTGGATTTCCTCCATCGCCTGATCGCGGTGACGCCCGCAGACCGGATTGCGCGTGCCCGTGCTGATGGCGAGGATGAGACGCCCGCAATCTACAGCGTCGCGCTGGGTCGCGATTTGCGCCGGATGCCCGCCACATGGAACCTGCTGGTGGCCATAGAAGAAGAGGCCAATGCGGTGATCGGCGCGGGCAAGGATGAATTTGCGCGGCCTCGGCCCTATCAGGCCGATCCTACGATGCCGACCTGCAAGGCGGTGAAGCCTGGGAAGAGCCAGCGCTCCTATCCCAGCGGCCATGCCAGCGTGGGCTATTCCATGGGCTGGGCGCTGGCGCGTCTGGCGCCGCAGCGGGCCGAGGCGGTGCTGACGCGGGCGGATGATTATGCGCTGGGGCGCTGGCTGTGCGGCGTGCATTATCCGAGCGACACTTCAGCCAGCCGGGGCGCGGCAATGGTGGTGGCCGAGCGTTTGTTGGCCGATCCGCGTTTGGCGGTTCAGGTTGCGGCGGCGCGGACGGAGTTGGCGGGGTTGCGTTAGAGGGGGGTGCCTCCGGCGGGCAAAGGGACTTAGTCCCTTTGCAATCCCGATACTGTCTTTGTCGCGCCCTGAGGCATTGTCGCGTGACGTTGATGCGCCGCAGGCTTTATAAACCGCTTCGCGGAATGGCGCTTCCCGGCAAACTTCGCGCCATCCCATAACGGGATTGCAAAGGGCCCCGGCCCTTTGCCCGCCGGAGGCACACTTTTTCCAAGCCCCAAAAACAAAAATGCCGGAGACCTCGCGGCCCCCGGCATCCTTAATTCGGCTAACCTGCAAACCTTACTTCTGGTTCGCCAGCAGCTTCAGACGCAGCGCGTTCAGCTTGATGAAGCCGGCGGCGTCCTTCTGGTCATAGGCGCCCGCGTCATCTTCGAAGGTCACGTGGCGTTCGCTGTAGAGCGAATAGGGCGACTTGCGGCCCACAACATAGGCGCCGCCCTTATAGAGCTTCAGGCGGACGGTGCCCGAAACCTTGGCCTGCGAATGGTCGATGGCGGCCTGCAGCATTTCGCGCTCGGGGCTGAACCAGAAGCCGTTGTAGATCAGTTCGGCATACTTGGGCATGATCTCATCCTTGAGATGAGCCGCGCCGCGATCCAGCGTGATCGATTCAATGCCGCGATGCGCGCGGGCATAGATTTCGCCGCCCGGCGTTTCATACATGCCGCGCGACTTCATGCCGACGAAACGGTTTTCGACCAGATCGAGGCGACCGATGCCATGCTTGCGACCCAGTTCGTTCAGGGCAGCCAGCAGCGTGGCAGGCGACATCGCTTCGCCGTTCAGGGCAACACCATCGCCCTTTTCGAACTCGATCTCGATATATTCCGGGGCGTCGGGCGCATCCTCGGGGTTAACCGTGCGGCTGTACACATAATCCGGGGTTTCCTGCCACGGATCTTCCAGAACCTTGCCTTCCGAGCTAGTGTGCAGCAGGTTGGCGTCGGTCGAGAAGGGGCTTTCGCCGCGCTTGTCCTTGGGTACGGGGATCTGGTGTTCTTCTGCCCATTTGATCAACGCGGTGCGGCTGGTCAGGTCCCATTCGCGCCAGGGGGCGATAACCTTGATGCCCGGCTCCAGCGCATAGGCCGACAGTTCGAAGCGAACTTGATCGTTGCCCTTGCCGGTGGCGCCATGCGAAACGGCATCGGCGCCGGTTTCGCGCGCGATTTCAATCAGGCGCTTGGAGATCAGCGGGCGCGCGATCGAGGTCCCCAGCAGATAGTCGCCTTCATAGCGGGCATTGGCGCGCATCATCGGGAAGACGAAATCGCGCACGAATTCCTCGCGCAGATCGTCGATATAGATATGCTCGGGCTTCACGCCCATCAGCTCGGCCTTGGCGCGGGCCGGGGCCAGTTCTTCGCCCTGACCCAGATCGGCGGTGAAGGTCACCACTTCGCAATTATAGGTGACTTGCAGCCACTTGAGGATGACCGAGGTGTCAAGCCCGCCCGAATAGGCGAGAACGACGCGCTTGATGTCTGACATGGGGCGCTCCGCATAGGAAGAAAGAGATTGGCGCCGCGCCTAGCAGGGCATGCGCCAAGGGGCAAGCGTTTGGGCCCCCTATCCGCCCCGCGCCAGATAGAGGACATCGCGCGGCTGTGACAGCAGATGCTGGCCGGAATCGACAAACAGGGTTTCGCCGCTGGCCAGCCAGCCATCGGCAAGGAACAGCGCCGCATCGGCAATCTCGGCCGGATCGGTCAACCGGCCCAGCAGGTTCATCCGGCCCGAGGTCTCATGCTCATGCGGTTGCTGGTCGAAACTGGGCAGCATGGCGCCCGGCGCGATGGCGTAGATCCGGTCCTGCGCCCCCGCCGCGCCCATCGCCAGCATCCGCACCGTGGCGGAAAGGGCGTGCTTGGCCATCGTATAGCTGAAGAAATCGGGGTTGGGATTGGCCAGCTTCATGTCGGTGATGGCGATCACGCGGCGGCCCGCCCGCGCCCGCGCATGGGCCAGAAATGCCTGCGCCATGCGGGTGGGGGTTTGCGCATTGACCGTCATCGCCTCGGCAAAGACATCGGCGTCCATCGCGCGGGCATCGTCATAGCGGAACACGGCGGCCGAATTGACCAAAATGCGCCAGTCGCCCAACCGCTGCGCCAGATCCTTCACCATGGCAACGCCCGCATCGGGATCGGCCAGATCGCAGCCCACGCATTCGGCGCTGGGCAATTGCGCGGCCAAGGCCTCGGCATCCTTGCGGCTTTGGCCATAGTGGATCACGACATGCCATCCCGCCGCGCCAAAACGATGAGCAATGCGCGCGCCAATACGTTTGGCGCCGCCGGTGATAAGCAGGGCAGGACGGTTCATGCCCCCATCAAGCATAAAGCGCGCGGCGAGGGAAGGCGGCTTGAGGGGAAGCGATTTGCCGCTATGCTATGTTTCTGAAAGGAAATGGCGATGCGGTTGGATCTGGTCGACGTCTTTGTGAATGGCGCGCTTTCGGGCAATCCTCTGGCGGTGGTGCATGGGGCCGACGGAATGTCGGACGCGGCGATGCAGTCGCTGGCGCGCTGGATCGGCTTTTCGGAAACCACTTTTCTGTTGCGCCCGACGGATCCCGAGGCCGATTACCGCGTCCGCATTTTTACGCCCACGCTGGAATTGCCTTTCGCGGGCCATCCCACGCTGGGCAGCGCCTATGCATGGCGTGCGGCGGGGGGCGTGGCCAAGGGCGAGCGGATCATGCAGGAATGCGGGGTCGGGCTGGTGCCGGTGCGTGTGACGGAGGCTGGGCTGGCCTTCCGCGCCCCGCCGCTGCGGCGCAGCGGGCCTTTGTCGGATACCGAAAAGGCGGCAGCGCTGGCCCAATTGCGCCTGTCGCCCGAGGATGTGATCGAGGCGGTGCATGTCGATAATGGCCCGCCCTGGCAATTGCTCCGCCTGGCCAGTGCGCAGGCTGTTCTGGCGGTTTCACCGGTGGTCACGGCACAGGGCGTGGTTGATCTGGGCCTGATCGGGCCATCGGACGAACCGGGCGTCGATTGGGAAATTCGCGGATTTTTCACCGGGCCCGGCGGCATCTTGGTCGAAGATCCGGTGACCGGCAGCCTGAATGCGGGGGCCGCGCTCTATCTGTATGAAAGCGGGCTGGCCACGGGCGATTATGTGGCGGCGCAGGGGCGCAGGATCGGCGCCGATGGCCGCGTCCATGTTTCGCGCGATGAGGAAGGCGTGTGGATTGCGGGGCAGGTTCGCGCGGTTGGAGCGGGGGCGGATTTGGCCATGTGAGCTTTTTTGGATGCAAGGCTTTCCTACTTTAACCCATTTGGATAATCCATCGCTCGGCTAATCGCTGAGAGATGGAGTCCGACATGCCCAATCCCAAAATTGTCTATCCGGCCACCTATACCCCGGCCAATGCCGTTGCCTTTGCCAATACCGATAATTCGGCCGCCACGGTTTCGGCCAGCACGCCCCTGCCTGTGGCGCTGGGCGATGGGGCGCTGGCGGCCATGGGGTCCACCACCGATACGGCGGCAGCATCGGATTCGGCCACCGCCAGCCTGATCGCCTTGTTCAAGCGCCTGCTGGGCAAATTTCCCGCCGGCCTTGGCCAGAAGACCGCTGCCGCCAGCCTGCCGGTCGTGCTGGCCAGCGATCAGGGCGCGATCACCACGGCGGGTGTTTACAACACCGCCCAGCCCACGCTGACTGGCGGGCAGGTCGGATCACTTCAGCTTGACAGTTCAGGAGCGCTGGCGGTCCGCCTGCAATGGAGCGGGGGCTATATCGCGGGCGTGTCGGGCAATATCACCGATAGCGCGACCAACAGCGTGAACACGATCATGACGCTGACGCGCGGTTTCCTGTTCAATGGCAGCACGTGGGATCGGCAGAAAAAGCCCGTCGCCGTCAGCCGTATCGCCTCAAGCGCGGCGAGCACCAATGCCACTGTGGCCAAGGGCGGCGCAGGCGACCTTTTTGCCATTCAGGCCTATAATACAACCGCCTCTGTCATCTACCTCAAGCTCTATAACAAGGCGGCCGCCCCCACCGTCGGCACCGATACGCCGATCAAAACCATCGCCATTGCGCCCAGCGCCAGCCTCGCGGCCAGCGCGACCTGGGCCAACGGCCTCTATTTCTCGACCGGCATCGCCTATGCGCTGACCGCCGCAGCCGCAGACAGCGATACGACTGCGATCGCCGCAGGCGCGATTGTCGGCCTCAACCTCGATTATCAGTAAGGAGCGCGTATCATGGCAATCTGGCAAAATGACGCGAATGGCGAACGTTTCGATGATGGCGCGGCGCTGCTGCCCGGCGAGGAAGGCTTCAGCCGGGCCGGGGCGGAGGCGCATTTCGGGGCGGATGTCGATTTCAGCTATGTCGGCACGCCCAATTGGGCGCCTGCGGCCCCGGAGGATGACGACTGAGCTTCCGGATTTGTCCGCCTCGGTTCGATGGGCCGGGGCGGTTTTTCAGGCGACCCGGCCAATCGGGCCAGATACCGCGAAAAAGCGGCGATGGTGGAACACCCATACCTCGTCGAAATGGTTGGCGGCCTGCGCGCAGGCCTCCCGCCACCAGGCAAGTGGCGGATCGGAGAGCCCCTCGATCCATGTCGTGTTCGACCGGATCAGCAAGCCATCGCAGCGCTCATACCGTTTCGCGCATTTCTTGGCGATCAGCCGCGCGATTTCGGCGGCATAGGCGTCGGGCGCAATCATCACCGGCGTGGGCGAGACATAGGGCGCCCCCAGTTCAAACTGCCGACATGTCGTTTCATAGGCGGTGTTGCGGTGGACCAGTGGATTGTCCGCCTCGGTATTTTCAAAAACCAGGTCGACACCATGCAGCCGGATTTCGAAGTCGGGCGTGGGCTTGCCGGTTTCGGGCAATAGCCGCACCGCCTCTGCATGGCGATGCTGGGCAAAACTGGCCGCCATGAAGGCCTCGCGGAAGGTCTTGCCGCGCTGGCTGCGGATCTCGCACTCGCTGGCCAGCTGATGCCCCACCCGACTGGCCAGAGCCAGCATATCGGGCGGGGTCATCCATCCACCAACCGGGATCACGCTGATGGCCTTATCCCAGAGCAGCCTGCTTTTCCTCAGCCAGACGATCCAGTTCGGCGCGCGACATTTTCTGCGCCGAGGTCTTCAATTGTCCGCAGGCCGCATCAATATCGCGCCCGCGCGGGGTGCGCACGGGGGCCGAAATGCCCGCCTCGAAAATGATGTTTGAAAACTGGCGGATACGCTCGGGCGTGCTGCATTCGTAAATCGCGCCGGGCCAGGGGTTGAACGGGATCAGGTTCACCTTGGCGGGCAGATTGTACTGGCGCAGCAGGCGCACCAGTTCATGCGCATGCTCGTCGGTGTCGTTCTTGTCCTTGAGCATCACATATTCAAACGTGATGCGGCGCGAATTGGACGCGCCGGGATAATCCGCACAGGCCTGAAGCAGCTCTTCAATGCCATATTTGCGGTTGATCGGCACGATCTCGTCGCGCACCTCCTTGGTCACGGCGTGGAGCGAAACGGCCAGATTGACGCCGATTTCCTCGCCGCACTTTTCCATCATCGGCACGACGCCGCTGGTCGAGAGCGTGATGCGGCGCTTGGACAAAGCCAGCCCATCGCCATCCATCACCAGCTTGAGCGCGCCCTTCACATTGTCGAAATTATACAGCGGCTCGCCCATGCCCATCATCACGATGTTGGTCAGCAGGCGGCCGTCAGGCGAGTAGCCGCCCTCATCATCGACCAGTTCATCGGTCAGCGCGGCCAGATCGGCCTGACCCGCCTTGGGCCATTCGCCCAGAGCATCGCGCGCCAGCATGACCTGTCCCACGATCTCGCCCGGCGTCAGATTGCGGACCAGACGCATCGTGCCGGTGTGGCAGAAGCGGCAATTGAGTGTGCAGCCGACCTGCGAAGAAACACAAAGCGTGCCGCGATCGGCATCGGGGATGAATACCATTTCGAACTCATGCCCGTCATCGGTGCGCAGCAGCCATTTGCGCGTGCCGTCTTCGCTGTGCTGCGAAACGACGATTTCAGGGCGACCGATGACAAAACGTTCGGCCAGCCAGGGGCGCATGGTTTTGGCAATATCGGTCATTGCCTCAAAATCGGTGACGCCGCGATGATAGATCCAGTGATAGACCTGCTTGGCGCGCAGCTTGGCCTGCTTGGGCTCAAGCCCCGCCTCCGCAAAGATTTCGGCGATGCGCGGGCGCGGCAGGCCCAGCAGATCGACGCGGCCATCGGCGCGCGCGGTAATGTCGCGCGCGGTGACGACGGGGTCGATATGGCCCGCAATCGTCATCGACGTGGGCAGAGGAGAAGTGGGAAGGGGGGTGTCCATAGTCGGGCCCATAGCGGCGAATCCGGCAAAATGCTACCCTGACGCCTTATCGCCCCGCACAACCCAGCGCGGCGGCATCAATCGCCGTGGCCGCGCCGGGCAGCGTATATTGGTCGCTGAACAATCGCCCCGCGCCGTCGCGCGATGAAACGGTCATGATCTCGCCCGAGCGCATCGCCGCCACGATGGCGGCCTCCATCCGCGCATCGGCGGCCCATGCGTCGATCCCGCCGCCGATCAGCCGGTAACGCTGTCCCGCCAGCGTCAATTGCACCGCTGCGCCCGGCTGTATCCGGCGCGAGAGGCGGAAATGGACCTGTCCGCGCACGCCTTTTTTCGGCCACAGGCCAACATCGGCATAGGGATCGACCTCGCGCCGCGCGCCCGCTTCGGGCATGGCAATGGCGTAGCAGCGCGGAATGCCCGCATCGCGAAACGCGCCCCATGCGCCGAACATGCCCAGCGCATCGCGGGCATCGGCGGGCGCCGCGCCCAAGGCGAAAAGGCAAAGAAAAAAGACCGGGCGTTTCATCACCCGGCCTCCTTTAATCATGCGGCGATACCGGATCAATCCAGTTACGTCAGTCCAGTTCCCAGGCTCTTTCACCATGCGAGGTAATGTCGAGGCCCTCGCGCTCGTCATCCTCGGTGGCGCGCATCGGCATGATCTTGCCCAGGCCCACGGCCAGAACATAGGACATCACCGCCGACCATGCCGCCGTCACGCCCACGCCCACGGCCTGCGCGATGAATTGATGGCCCATGCTTCCGCCTGCGGCATATCCCGTGCCGCCCAGCGCCGGGCTCATCGCCACCGCAAGGCCGAGCGAGCCGATCATCCCGCCCACGCCATGCACCGCGAACACGTCGAGCGAATCGTCGATCTTCCAGCGCTGCTTGACCAGTTGGATCATCGCATAGCACACGCAGGCGCCCGCAAGGCCAAACACCGCCGCCGCGCCGGGCGCGATCATGCCCGCCGCAGGCGTCACCGTGGCCAGACCCGCCACCGCGCCGGTGGCAAAGCCCACGCTGGTCGGCTTGCCCACATGGGCCGCTTCGAAGACGATCCACATCAGCGCCGCCGCGCAGGCCGCCGTATGGGTGTTCAAAATCGCGCTGGCCGCCGCCGCGCTGCCCGTTAGCGCGCTGCCGCCGTTAAAGCCGAACCAGCCGACCCAGAGCAGACCCGCGCCCAACATCGTCAAGGCAGGCGAATGCGGCAGCATCAACGTCTTGGGAAAACCCGTCCGCGCGCCCAGCACCCATGCCGCCACCAGCGCCGAAACGCCCGCCGTGGTATGGACGACAATGCCGCCCGCAAAATCGAGCGTGCCATAGCCGGTGCTCATCCAGCCGCCGCCCCAGATCCAGTGCGCCACCGGGGCATAGACCAGCAGACCCCAAAGCCCGCAAAACGCCACCACCCAGCCAAAGCGCGCCCGGTCCACCCAGGCGCCCGCCATCAGCGCGGGCGTGATTGCGGCAAAGCAGAGCTGGAACAGCGCAAAGGTGTTTTCGGGCAGCGTCGTGCCCGACCGCACCGGGGCCAGATGCGCCAGACCAAGGCCCGAGAGGCCCCCGATCCAGCCATTGCTCACCGGCCCAAACGCCAGCGCATAGCCCACCAGCACCCAGACCAGCGAGGCCACCGCCGTGATCACGCCCACCTGGACCATCACCGACAGGAAATTCTTGGCCCGCACCAGACCGCCATAGAACAGCGACAGGCCCGGCAGGCACATCAACAGCACCAGCGCGCTGGAGATCAGGATCCATACCGTATCGGCGGCGTTCGCGCCGGTTGCGGTCTGGGCCAAAGCAGGTGTGGGGCACAGCAAGGCAGCCGCCATAAGGCTGCGACGGTGCTTTGCCCAAAGGCCGGTTGGCCGATGGCGCATGGTATGTCTCCTAAGCCAGCGCCATCCGATCCCGGCGCTTTCCTCCGCGAAGCGCCTTAGATGCGAAAGTTTCCTGCGCGCAAGAGCGAAAATGGAGAGTATTTATTACCTGCCGGGCGTTTCAGGGGGCAGGGGGATAGGTTATCATCATCACTTCCCACTCTTTTTCCCCGCCCGGCAGGGCCACACGGCGCAAATCGCCCAATGCGGCCCCGCGCAATGCCCGCGCAATCGGCGCTGACCATCCGATCAGGCCCTTGCTGGCATCCTGTTCGTCATCGCCCACAAAGGTCAGATGCTTGCGATTGTCATCCTCATCGGCAATTTCCACGGTGGCGCCGAACCAGACGCGGCCCCGGTCCTCCTGCCGCGCAGGGTCGACCACGCGGCACGCCTTCATGCGCCGCGCCAGATGGGCCAGTTCGCGGTCGATCTCGCGCATTCGCTTGCGGCCATAGAGATAGTCGCCATTTTCGCTGCGGTCGCCATTGCCTGCGGCCCAACTGACGATCTCGACGATCGCGGGGCGTTCTGTGCCCAGCAGATGATCGTAACGCGCACGCAGCGCCGCCATGCCCGCAGGCGTGATCGGCGGGCCTTCGCCGGGGGCTTTCGGGGCGGCAGGTTTCGGGGCGGGGCGCATGTTTCTCATGGCGCGGGCATAGGGTCAGGCCCGCGCCCAAGGCAAGGGTTCAGAACGGCAATTCCCCCAGATCGGGCGCCACCCATCCGCGCCGCGCGGCCACGCTGAACAGCGTCTCGCGTCGCCAATAGGCCATCGGCCAATCGCTCTTGCCCAGATCGCCCGCCAGCAGGGCGGCGAGGATTTGTGACAAGGCTGTGTCACTTCCATGACGTGCCAACTCAGCCCGCGCGGCGCGCAGCGAGGCGATGGTGATCGTTTCATGATAGCCCGAGGTGTCATCATTCACCCCGCCCACCGATTCATTATAGGCGCGGATCGCCGCCCCCATCGCCTGCGGTTCAGCAATTTCAGGACGATAGCGCAACAGCCAGAGCGCGGCGGCCCAATGCGCGCCGTGGGTCCAGCGTTCCTTGGGCAGGCGGCATTCGACCATGCCCAGCGCAATGGCTTCGATGGTTTCGTCGGAGAAGGCGCTCGATTCGTTCATGACAAAGGCATGGCATCGCGCAGCGCCGAGGTCAAAAAGCGAAGATTGTGACAGGGATTTTGTCATATTTCTTCCGATGCTTGGCTGTCCCTACGTTCGCATACGGGTTTTTGTGACAATCGACTGACATAAAAATGTCATCATAACGTCATAGTTGACGCCGAATTGTCACATACGGGGATCGCAAGAGTGCAGCGCAACACATTTCATGCCATGGCCGTGGGGGCGGCCAAGGCGTTTTTGGCCATGGCGTCCATCACGCCTGTCGCCGCCATGGCCAGCGATGCCCAGCATTGGGAAATCGCCACGGCGACTGCCAATCTGGGCGATGGCTGGCGCGCCTCGGCGGAAAACATCACCCGCTTCAGCCAGACGCGCGGCTTTTACGAGCTGGAACAGAACCTGATGCTGGGCCACGAGATCGGCGACAAGGGCGGACCGCTCGGGATGGTGTTCTATCTGGGCTATACCCATGACCCGCAATATGCCCATGGCAATTTCACCATCATGGAGCATCGCTTTCGCCAGCAATTGAGCTTTGACCGTCTGCTGACGCTGGGTCCGGTGCGGATTTCGGGCCGTATGCGGGTGGAACAGCGCTGGCGCGAGGGGATCACCGGCACGGCATGGCGTCTGCGCCCCTTTATCAAGGCCACGATGCCGGTGGTGGGCAAGGTCATGCTGGTGGCCGCGCATGAGAGCTTTATCGATGCCAATCGCAACGGTTTCCAGCGTCTGGGCGGCGAGGAACGGATGCGCAATTCGCTGGGCTTCAACATGCCGCTCAATCGGCGGGTGAACCTTGAGTTGGGCTATCTGAACCAGCACGGCTTTGTGCCGGGCGGCAAGGATACCAATGACAATGCCGCGACGCTGGAGATCAAGGCCAGTTTTTGACGTACTTGCCGATGGTGTCCGGGGCGGGCAAACCGGGTGCCATGCTGCAAACCTATCTTGCCTATGGCCAATGGGCCAACCGGATTGTCATTGATCGCCTGACCGACCTGCCGGACGCGGTGCTGGATGCGCCGCAACCGGTGGTGTTCGGTTCGATCCGGCGGACCTATCACCATATGCTGGTGATCGCTCAGGTCTGGCAGGCGCATCTGCTGGGCCGCGCGCATGGCCATACCAGCCGCGACCCCGGCCATCCGCCGCCGATGGCGCAGATCGGCGCGGCGCTGGCCTCTCTGGACGCATGGTTCCTGGATTATGGCGCAGGGCTGGATGCCGGGGCGCGGGGGCAGGTGGTGCCTTTCACCTTCATCGGCGGCGGGGATGGCGCGATGACGCGCGAGGCCATCCTGATGCATGTGGTCAACCATGCCACCTATCACCGGGGCCATATCGTCGCCATGCTGAACGGGGCAGGGATCAGCATGGCAAACAGCGATATGCCTGTGTTCCTTACTGCCCCGGCCTGACCGGCTGGATCACCGGCGAAGAGGTGAAGGTCGGCTGCGGCCCATAGCTGGGCGCGGGCGTACGCACCGGCATCCCGGAAGGCGCAGGCATCCCCGAAGGTGCCGGCATGACCGCAGGCGGCGGCGGGGCGGGGCGCGGGTCCTTCAGATAATGGCTGAGCGGATTGGCCCCCTTGTAGGCCGCATGGTCGGGATACATCGCCTCATAGGTGACGGCGTTTTCCAGCACATGGGCGACATAGGAGCGGGTTTCGCTGAAAGGGATCTTCTCGATCCATTCGACCCATTCCGGCCCGCCCGGCATACGCGGATCCCCGCGTGATGCTATCCATTTGTTCACATTGCCCGGCCCCGCATTATAAGCCGCCACCGCCAGCGGATAGGACCCGCGATAGGAGGTCACCAACCGCTGGAAATAGGCATTGCCCAGCGTGGTGTTATACAGCGGATCGTCGATCAGCGCCTGTGTTGACGAGGGCAGGCCTAGGCGGCGCGCCTGCTCCGCCGCTGTTCCCGGCATCAACTGCATCAGGCCGCGCGCGCCGGTGCGCGACATGGCGTTCTGGCTGAACTGGCTTTCCTGGCGCGAAATGGCGTGGATCCATGTCCAGTCGCTGCCCGGAGGGGTTGGCGTGATGGGGAAGGCGGAATCGCGGAAATTGTTGAAGCCCGCATTCTCCGCCGCCTGCCCCACGATCACCGCCAGATCGCGGCGGCCCAAGGCGCGGGCCAGATCGGCCACCAGCGTGAAATCGGCCTCGACCTTGGCCTGATTGGCGATTTCGCGGAAGAAACGGATCGTGGTCTGCCATTCGGCATCGCGGGCCACTTCGCGCACGGCCTGGGTGATCGGCCGGGCGGCAAAGTCGCGGGCCTGCGCATGGGTGGGTGTGGCGCGGCGTCCGTCGTGCAGCGGCGGGATCGGCTGGCCCAGACGCTCCAGCGCCAAAAGCCCGTGGAACTGATCGGGGAATTGCGCGGCCCAGCGGTAATACTCAGACGCGCCATTGCTTTGCCCCACGCTGTCCAGCGCGCGGCCCGCCCAGTAATAACCCTTGGCCCGCGTCATCGGGGTGCGCGCGGCATGGGCGTAATTATAGAACAATTTGGCGGCCGAAGTCGGATCGCGCAATTGCCAGAGCGCCGTGGTCCCGCCCAGCCACATCAGCGAGGTGTAATCATCGCGCACGCCAAAGGCCATCTGCGCGATCTCGCTGCCCTCGGGAAAGCCTTCGGTGGCGCCTTGCGCGATGCGCAGCGAATCGGACGGCCCGCCCGCCCGTGCCGCAGCCAGCAGCACTCCCGTCCAGCGCCGGGGATCGAGTGCCGGGCGTGCCAGCGGCGGACGGGTGGCCAGCAGGCTGGCCGCCTCGGTCCCGCGCCCGCGCCGGATCAGATAGCGCGCCCGGTCCACCAGATAGCCCGGATCGGACAGCATTTCAGGCGTGGCCGCCATCAGCGCCGGAGCGGGGGCCGGAGTCGGGGCCGAGGGGGCGACAAGGCCCGGATTGGCCTCGGCGGTGATGCGGGCCATTTCGGCCTGCTCATCGGCGGTGCGCGCAGTTGCGGCAACCTGTTCGATCGCATCGGGGCCGACCATCGGGGTTTCCACCCCCGCGCCCTGCTGAATGGCCAGACGCGCCTGCGCCACGGCCCAGCGGGTCTGCGAGGCGCGGGTGAGGGCGCGGGCGGCCTGGGCGGTCGAACCGTCCCAGAGCAGCGCCTCAAGACGCGAATCATGATCGGTCTGGGCGAATCTGTCGCCCCAGCGAGAGAGAATCGCCGCCTCGGCCGCATCGCTCATCGCCCCGCCGCGCCATGCGGCGCGGGCCATATCGGCCGCATCGCGCGCCCGTCCCTCGGCCGCCAGCGCCAGCGCATATTGCGCGCGCGCCGGATTGGTCAGCGGGGGAAAGCGATCAAACAGCGCGACAATCCGCGCCGAAGGCACATTCTGGATCGCCAGCGATTTCTCCGCCGCGCGGCGCATGCTCTCCTCCAAAGGAAAGCCCGGCCAGGCCAGAACAAAGCCCGCATAGGCATCAAATCCCTGATTTTCCGTGCCCACCAGCTGTTTCCAGCGGGCGATGGCCGGGGCCACGGCGCCGGGCGCGCTCGCCTTCAATTCGGCGCGGGCGCGGTCCCATTCGGCCCCCTCCTGACATTGCGCGGGCGCGGAGAGGACCACCGTCGCCAGCAGCGCCAGCGAGGCGATTCGGCGCCGACGGTGCCGGGAAGTGGATTTCGAACGGGGCATCATGGTGCTGGACACGATGGCCTATGGCTCCTTATCAGGCGTTGCGATAGTAGGCGCCGGCCCATGGCGCGGCTGGCAGATTTGCCATGCCGCCTATAGGTGGGCGATGAAAGAGGATAAAGTCGATGTTTTCCGGTTCCATACCCGCTCTGGTGACACCTTTTCGCGATGGAGCGTTTGACGAGCCGACTTTCCGCCGTTTGGTGGACTGGCAGATCGAGAACGGTTCGAGCGCTTTGGTGCCTTGCGGGACGACGGGGGAAAATTCCACCCTGTCGAATGCCGAACACCACCGCGTGATCGAGGTCTGCATCGAGCAGGCCGCAGGGCGCGTGCCGGTGATCGCCGGTTGCGGCAGCAATGATACCCAGAACGCCTTGTTGCACATGACTTTTTCCAAGAAATGCGGGGCCGCGGCCGCGCTGCTCGTCGCGCCCTATTACAATCGTCCGTCGCAGGAAGGGTTGCTTGCCCATTTCTCCTATCTGGCCGAACATATCGACCTGCCGATCGTGCTGTACAATGTGCCGGCGCGCACCGTCACCGATATCAAGCCGGAGACGGTGATCGAACTGGCGCGTCGATTCCCACAGCGGATCATCGGCATCAAGGACGCCAGCGGCGACCTGTCGCGCGTGACCGATCACCGCATGGGCATCAGCAAGGACTTCTGCCAGCTTTCGGGCGACGATGAACTGGCGCTGCCCTTCAGCGCGGCGGGCGGGGTCGGCTGCATCTCGGTGACGGCCAATGTCGCGCCGCGCCTGTGCGCCGATTTCCAGGCGGCCTGCGCGGCGGGCAATCTGGCCGAGGCGCGCCGGTTGAACGATCTGCTCTATCCGCTGCACTATGCCATGTTCGAGGATGCCTCGCCGGGGCCGGTTAAGTATGCCCTGTCCAAGGTGTTCGAAGGCTTTGGCGCGGATCTGCGCCTGCCGCTGGTGCCCTGCAATGAGGGCGCGCGCAAAGCGGTGGATGCGGCTTTGGTGCATGCCGGGTTGGTGAAGTAATTTAAGGAGGTTTTGCCTCCGGCGGGCAAAGGGTCTCGACCCTTTGCAATCCCTATAATTGGGTTTGGGCGGCTCCGTTGCGTTTGCGGCGGGGCCGTCTTTTTTATGGCCTGCGGCGCGGGGAGGGCGAGCTTGTTGGGGCGGCGGGCGGGTCTGTGTCCTCGCATCAAGCCCTTCTTACACACTTGTGTAATTCACTAACATCCGTTACCTTCTCTCCGACATCGCCCTAGAGCGCGAATCCGAGAGAGAGGAGCAGATAATGGCCACCATCACCCATGATGCCGTAGAGGACCGGCAGCGGCAGGCTCCGGCCCTGATACGCTATCTGGCGCCGGGAGATTTCGTCACGCGCCGCTATGTTCGCGCCGGGGCCGAGATCAACACCGGCGAATATCGCGATTACGAGGCGGTGGTGCGCGACGGCATGCCGATCCGCGATCACTTCGCCTTTGACACCCATGGTTTCATGATCGGCAAGGGGCCGAGCGCGATCGAGGATTTCTGGAACCGGGAAGAGGTGGACGAGAAATATCACGCCGAGGCCGCCCGGATCATCCGCAACCTGACCGGGGCCGACCGGGTGGCCACGCAGGGCTGGATGATCCGCACCAGCGCCGATCTTTCGACCCGCGCCCAGGAAAAGACGGAAAACTATCAGCACGCAGGCGGCATTCAGCCGCCCGCCGGTGAGGCCCATGTCGATTACAACACGCTGACCGGGCAAAAGGCCGCCGCGCGGATGCATGAGCAGCATTTCGGTTCGCGCGACGGCTATCGCCGCTTCTGCTGTGTTTCGCTGTGGCGCACCTTCTCGCCCGGGCCGCAGGACTGGCCGCTGGCGGTGTGTGATGGTCGCTCTGTGGCCGATGGCGAGGGCGTTTCGAACACTTTGTTCGTGGTCGATCAATTCCCGGTGGGTGAGGCTTTGACCGCGCCGGTCGAGGGCGAGGATCAGATGATCGCCGCCACTATTTTCCGTCACAATCCGGCGCATCGCTGGTGGTATTTTTCGAACATGGAGCGCGATGATGTGCTGTTGTTCAAATTCCACGACAGCGATCATGCGCGCACATGGCGTTGCCCGCACACGGCCTTTCACGACACCAGTCTGGCCCATGCCCAAATTCGCGCCAGCATCGAATTGCGCGCGGTGGCCTATTGGAATTGAGGACGGTTGGCGCCCCCGGCAAAAGGGGGTGTTTCCGATTAACCCATCGCTAACCATTGGCGAATCTTGATTCACCATCCGGGCGCGGTCGGCGTGATGGTAGCGATGGGGTAAAAATGGTTTTACGACGAAACGCTAACGATTGTTCAAAGTTGGCGAACGGTTCCTGAATAAATTACCCCTTATAGAGGGAAAACAGGTTAAACAGCTTGATTTCCCAACAAATGTGGAATTGCCAAGGGGCATGTCGGAAACGCGCCAGACTTTAGAACAGCGTCGCAATCGCAATTATGAGGAAACACACCGCCAACTGGTTGAGCGGGCGGTGGGGCTGATAGGGCGTGACGGTGTTGATTCCTTGACGGTGGCCTCGCTTGCCCGCGATGCCCGGATGAACCGCTCGACCGTCTATTATCATTTTGACAGCCGCGAGGCCCTGCTGTCGGCCGCCAAGGCGTGGTTCGGGGCCCGACTGGGCGAGATGATGGTGGCGCCCGGCGATTCGCAGGTATGGCTGGAAAAGGCGGTGCAGTTCTCGCTGCTCAATCCCGAACTGATGCATGAATGGGTGATGGATCTGGTCAACCATCCGCCGATCCATAACAATTTTCCGCGCTGGGACGAACTGGTCGAACTGGCCTCGCGATCGCCCCAGGTGACGCGCCACGAGGATGGCAAGGGCGGCCCCACGGTCAGCGGCGCCCATGATGCCGAGGTCTGGGCCACGGTGCTGCTGGCCAGTGTGGTGATGGCGCCGCGCTTGTTCCGCGTGGCGGTCCGCCCCGATCAGGAGATCGAGCTGGTTTCGCGCCATTATGCGCAATTGCTGCGCCGGATGTTGCAGTCGACCCAGCGGACCGCAAGATAAGGGACGGGTACCCCATGAATTGCGACAGGCAACCATGCGCTTTCACTTGGCGTTCAGCCAGACGCTGGCTATAGGCCAAACCATGTCTAAGCCTAGCATCAGCCTGTCGCCGCGTGTTGTCCTCCTTGCCTGTGCCGTTGGCGCGATGGCGATCACCGGCGGTTGCGCCGGGCGGGGCAAGAAGCCCAAGGATACCGCCTATGTCGCGCGCGACGTCGATTCGCTCTATCTGGAGGCGAAGAAGCGTCTGGATGCGGGCGAGGACAAGACGGCCGCCGCGCTGTTTGACGAGGTGGAGCGTCAGCACCCCTACAGCCCCTGGGCCCGCCGCGCACAGTTGATGAGCGCGTTTTCCTATTATTCGGCGCGCGATTACGCCAAGTCGGTGCAGTCGGCGCAGCGCTTCCTCTCGATCCATCCGGGCAACAAGGATGCGCCTTACGCCTATTACCTGATCGCGATGAGCTATTACGAGCAGATCAGCGATGTCAGCCGCGATCAGAAGATCACGCTTCAAGCGCTTTCGGCGCTCAATGACGTGGTGCGCCGCTATCCCGACACGCGCTATGCCACCGATGCCCGCCTCAAGATCGATCTGGTGAACGATCATCTGGCCGGCAAGGAAATGGACATCGGCCGCTTTTACGAGCGTTCGGGCCGCTGGCTGGCCGCTGATATCCGTTTCCGCAATGTGATCGACAAGTATCAGACGACCAGCCACACCGCCGAGGCGCTGTTCCGTCTGGTGGAAACCAATCTGGCGCTGGGCATTCCCGTCGAGGCGCAGAAATACGCCGCTGTGCTGGGCGCCAATTATCCGGGCAGCGAGTGGTATGAAAAAGCCTATGCCATGATGGGCAAATATGCCCCCGGCACCAAGGTCAGCTGATCCCTCGGATCGGCCGTTTTGCAAGGGCCCGCGCCAGGGATGGCGTGGGCCTTTTGCGTTGGGCGGCGGGTGGCGGGGCATATCTTTGCATGACACCGTGGAATGTCTAACCCGGTGATTGACATTTTCTTCGGATGGGCGCTGTTATGCCGCCGCCATGCTATCGCAGAAAACCCGCTACACGATCCGCGCGCTTCAGCACCTTGCTGACCTGTGGCAGCAGGGTCCGATTCGGCTCGACGCGATTGCCGAGGCGCAGAATATCCCACGCAAGTTCCTCACCGTCATCCTGTCGGAAATGGTGCGCGAAGGGCTGGTGATCAGCCATCGTGGCCGCGAAGGCGGCTATGAACTGGCGCTGGCGCCTTGCGACATCCGCTATGGCGACATCATCCGTCTGACGCGGGGCAGTCTGGCGCTCGTCCCCTGTGCGAGCCGGTTTGCCCACGAACATTGCGCCAATTGCCTGCCCGAGGCAGATTGCCGGTTGCGCGGGCTGATGCTAGCCGTGCGCGACGAAATGGCCGCCATGCTCGACCGGCTGACTCTGGCCGACCCGATCATGGTCGAGCCGCCCTTTGCCGATCCGCCCGAGGAATCACCGGCCGAAGCGGCGGAGTAAGATATTGTCCTTATCGGGATAATACCGGGGCTTAAGCCACCATCGCCCAGATTACCGCCGAAGGGCAGGGTCGAGTATGAGCGAATGGCGCAGAATTTCCGGGCAGGATCAGGGCGAATGGCTCGATGATGCCGCCGCCGCAGAGCTTGTGCGCGAGATGCTGCAAAACCCGCCGCCCATGCTGCATCCCGATGGGCCGGAATTGCTGAACCCCAACCGGGGGCAGCCCGCGTTTCATATCGAACATGGATTGATTCTGGGCGTCTGGCTGATTTCGGTGGCCGCTGCGGTGTGGCGCTGGATGTTTTGAAGGCGCTTGAGGGCATAGACGCGGGCCCGCGCTTCGGCTAGAACGATGCGCGAACATGCTTAGCCATCTTTCCATTCGCAACATCGTGTTGATCGAGGCGCTCGATCTCGCTTTCGCGCCGGGCCTTGGCGTGCTTACGGGCGAGACGGGGGCGGGCAAGTCGATCCTGCTCGATGCCCTGGGCCTGATTCTGGGGATGAGGGCCGACAGCGGTCTGGTCCGCGCAGGCGCCGAACTGGGCAGCGTGACCGCCTCGTTCGAACCGGGCGCGCTGCATGGCGCGGTGGCGCAGACGCTGGCCGATGCGGGCGTCGAGGTGGAGCCGGGCGAGCCCATCCTGATTCGGCGTCAGATCAAGGCGGACGGCGGGTCCAAGGCCTTCATCAACGATCAGCCCGCCAGTGTTGCCCTGCTGCGCGAAGTGGCGCCCTATCTGGTTGAAATCCATGGGCAGCATGATGATCGCGGGCTGGTCAATCCGCGTGGTCATCGTGCCTTGCTTGATCGCTATGCGCGGGTCGATACCGCCGCGATGGAGACCGCGTGGAAGGCCTGGGGGCAGGCCGAGGCCAAGCTGGCCAAGACGCGCGCGGGCATTGCCAAGGCGGCCGAAGATCGCGAACTCTATCAGGCGCATGTGGCTGAACTCGAAGCTCTTTCGCCTCAGGCAGGCGAGGAGGAGGAACTGGCCGGCGAGCGTGCGACCATGCAGAAGGGCGAGCGGTTGGCGGGCGATCTGGCTGCTGTGCAGCAGGTGTTTGCCGGATCGCATTCGCCGCTGGCCGAATTGCGCGTGGCGGCGCGGCGGCTGGACCGGATCGCGGGCGAACATGCCCTGCTCGAAGAAGTGCTGGCGGCGCTCGACCGGGCGATGATCGAGGCCGACGATGCCGAGGACAAGCTGAACCGGGCGCTCGATGCGCTGGCGTTTGATCCGCTGGCGCTCGACCGGGTGGAAACGCGCCTGTTCGATCTGCGCGCGGCAGGGCGTAAGCACGGCTGCGCGGTTGAGGAATTGCCCGCCAAGCTGGAGGAAATGCGCAGCGCCCTGAGCGCCATCGAGGGCGGGGAGGCCGAGGTGGCGGCGCTGGAACAGGCGGCGGCCAAGGCGCGCGTGGCATGGCTGAAACTGGCCGAGGCGGCGAGCAGCGCGCGGGCCGAGGCGGCCTTGCGGCTGGACGCGGCGGTCAAGGCCGAACTGGCCCCATTGAAACTGGACGCGGCGCGGTTTCGCACCGATGTGGCCCGGCTTAATGAAGCCCAGTGGGGGGCATCGGGCATGGACCGCGTTGAATTCATGATCGCCACCAACCCCGGCGCGGATTTCGCGCCTCTGGCCAAGATCGCTTCGGGCGGCGAATTGTCGCGCTTTATCCTGGCGTTAAAGGTCGCTCTTGCGGAAGAGGGCGGGGCGGCCACGATGATCTTCGACGAAATCGACCGGGGCGTGGGCGGCGCGGTGGCGCAGGCGATTGGCGAGCGTCTGGCGCGTCTGGCCTCCTCCGGACAATTGCTGGCGGTCACGCATAGTCCGCAGGTGGCGGCGCGCGGGGGGCAGCATTATTTTATCGCCAAATCCTCCGACGGGCTGGTGACGCGGACGGGCGTGGTCCTGCTCGACGGTGGCGGGCGGCAGGAAGAGATCGCGCGGATGCTGTCGGGTGCGGAAATTACGCCTGAGGCAAGGGCGCAGGCGGATCGGCTGCTGGAGCGGGTTTAGCAGCGCTTGCGGCGATGGCGGGCGAGGGCATTGGCTGTGTTTAAATGATGGTTGGGCGATGCCGGGTCTGGACCCTCGCCTTATCCTCTCTATATAACGTGTTATGCATCCTCTCGACCGCCCGTTCTGGACCGCCCTCAACACCCGCCAATCGCATCTGGCCCGCTGGAATGCGGGGCAGACCGCGGTGCGGATTGAGCCCGATTATGGCCCTTTCGCCAATGCCGCACCGGGGCAGGAGGCTGCGCTGGCCGAACTGTTGAACGGGGCGGAGGATGAAATCTGGCTGGTCGAACCCGAGGAAGTGTTCGCCCCCGGCCTGACCGCCAGGCTGACAGCACCCTTGGTGCAGATGGTGTCGCAAAATTCGCCGCCCGAGGCGGACTTTGCCGGGATCATGTCTCTGGATAAGAGCCATGCGGAACAGATGGCCGCGCTCGCCATTGCCACAAAACCGGGGCCATGGGGGCCAAAGACCCGCCTTTACGGGCAATTCTATGGCATGTTCGATGGCGAACGCCTGATCGCCATGGCGGGTGAGCGCGCTCGCCCCGGCGATGGCTGGGCCGAGGTCAGCGGGGTCTGTACCGATCCCGATTATCGCGGGCGGGGCTTGGCGCGTCGGTTGATCCTGCGGGTGATGGCCGATCTGGCGGCGCGGGGTGATCGGGCCTATCTGCATTCATGGGCCGGGAATGCTGCGGCGATAGCACTTTATGAACAACTCGGTTTCGCCATTCGGCGCCCGATGGTGGCGAGCGTGCTGACGCTGGGCTAAGAGGGTGTCATGACGATATCCCTGCCCAACGAAGCTGAAGCCGCCAACGAACTGATGCGCCTTGCCCGCAAGATCAACCGGGCGAACAAGGCCTACCATCTCAATGATGCGCCCGAGATCCCGGACGCCGAATATGACGCGATGGTCCGCCGCAATGCCGAGCTTGAAGCGGCCTTTCCGCATCTGATCCGCGCCGACAGTCCGACCAACAAGGTGGGCCATGAAGTGGCCGCTTCGCCCCTGCGCAAGGTGGCGCATGAGGTGCGGATGATGAGCCTCGACAATGCGTTCACCGACGAGGAAGTGGGCGAATTTGTCGCGCGCGTGCGGCGGTTCTTGAACCTTGCCGAGGACGCGCCGGTGGCCTTTACCGCCGAGGACAAGATCGACGGCCTGTCGCTCTCGCTGCGCTATGAACAGGGCAAATTGGTGCGCGCGGCGACACGCGGCGATGGACAGGTGGGCGAGGATGTGACCGCCAATGTCGCGCATATTCCCGATATTCCTCAGGAATTGCGCGGAGATGCGCCCGATGTTTTCGAAATCCGCGGCGAAGTCTATATGGAGCGCGCGGCCTTTATCGCACTGAACGAGCGGCAGGAGCAGGCGGGGGACAAGATTTTTGCCAACCCGCGCAATGCGGCGGCAGGGTCTTTGCGGCAGAAGGATGCGCGGGTGACGGCATCGCGGCCGCTGCGTTTTCTGGCGCATGGCTGGGGCGCGGCCAGCAGCATTCCGGCGGGCAGCCAATGGGCGATGATGGAGCGGATTGCGGCCTGGGGTGTGCCGGTTTCGCCCTGGCTGCAGCGCTGCGACGGTCTTGCGGCCATGCTCGACCATTATCGCAATATTCAAAAGCAACGCATTGACCTGCCTTATGAAATTGATGGAGTGGTCTACAAGGTCGATGACTTTGCCCTTCAGGATCGCCTTGGCTTTGTCGCCAAGGCGCCGCGCTGGGCCATCGCCCGCAAATTCCCGGCCGAGCGCGCCGAAACCACGCTGGAGGCCATCGACATCCAGGTGGGCCGCACCGGCAAGCTGACCCCTGTGGGGCGTCTGGCGCCAGTGCTGGTGGGAGGCGTCACGGTGACGAATGTCACACTGCACAACCGGGACGAGATCGCGCGTCTGGGCGTTCGGATTGGCGACCGCGTGGTGTTGCAGCGCGCGGGCGATGTGATTCCGCAGGTGGTGGAAAACCTGACCCGCGAGGACCCGCGCCCCGCCTTTGATTTCCCCGACCATTGCCCCGAATGCGGCAGCGAAGCCGTGGCCGAGGAGGGCGAGGTCGATGTGCGCTGCACTGGGGGGCTGATCTGTCCGGCTCAACGCACCGAACGCCTCAAGCATTTTGTCAGCAGGGGCGCATTAGATATTGAAGGATTAGGTGAAAAAACGATTCAGGAATTTTTCAACCTGGGCTGGCTGGAAAGTCCGGCGGATATTTTCCGCCTCCATCGCCGCCGCGGTGATATTGTCGGGCGCGAAGGTTGGCAGGACAAGTCTGTGGATAACCTGTTGAACGCCATTGAGGCCAAGCGACAGCCCGATGCGGCGCGGCTGCTGTTCGGGCTTGGCATTCGGCATGTCGGCGCGGTGACGGCGCGCGATCTGTGCAAGCGTTTCGTGACGTTGCCCGCGTTGCGCGCGGTGGCGCAAAAGGCCAACCAGTTGCGCACAGACGGAGATGCGGGCGCGGCCGAACTTCCCGAAGTGGCCGATGCGCGCGCCGAACTGGTGAGCATCGACGGGATTGGCCCCGCCGTGGTCGAGGCATTGGGCGATTTCTTCCACGAGGCGCATAATGTCAGCGTGTGGGAAGACCTTTTGAACGAGGTCAGCCCGCCCGACTATATCGTCGAAACCAAGGCCAGCGAGGTGGCGGGCAAGACGGTGGTGTTCACCGGCAAGCTGGAAACCATGAGTCGCGATGAAGCCAAGGCGCAGGCCGAAAGGCTGGGCGCGCGCTCGGCAGGGTCGGTCAGCGCGAAGACCGATCTGGTGGTGGCCGGGCCGGGGGCGGGCTCGAAACTGACGCAGGCGGAGAAACTGGGCATCCCGGTGATCACCGAGGCGGAATGGGCCGAGATCGTCGCGCGGGCTGGATAGCGAGCGCGTACAAAATCTTACATTCGCGGCCTTGGCAATCCCTCGCGTTAGGATAGGTTCCCATCCGTCTCATAATAGGTGGGGAGTATCAGATATGTCGAAGGCGTGGATGATCGCGGGCGCATTGGCGCTGGCCGGCACGGCGATGGTGCCGGGTGCGGTTCTGGCGCAGGGCAACAAGGCGGCCATCGCGGCGGCCCTGGCCGACAAGGATCGCCCCGAGGCCGATGTGTCGCGCGATGCCGGGCGCAAACCGGGCGATTTGCTGGCCTTTGCCGGGGTCAAGCCGGGCATGAAGGTGGGCGAATTGCTGCCCGGCGGCGGCTATTTTACCCGCCTGCTGTCCAAGGCGGTGGGCCCCAAGGGCGTGGTCTATATCTGGATGCCCGCCGGAACCCCGCCCGAGCGTCTGGCGCGACTCGATCCGATCCTGAAGAACCCGGCCTATTCCAATGTGAAGCTGGTGCTGGGCGAGCAGATCGCGCCGCCTGAAAAGGTGGACCTGATCTGGACTACGCAGAACTATCACGACCTGCACCATACCGGCAAAAGCCCCGAGCCGACCAATGCGGCGGCGCTGGCCGCGCTGAAGCCGGGCGGGACCTATCTGGTCAGCGATCATGCGGCCAAGTCGGGTTCGGGCACCACGGATACGGACGCGCTGCACCGGATCGACCCGGAACTGGTGAAGGCCGAAGTGGTCAAGGCGGGCTTCAAATTTGCCGGTGAAAGCAAGGCTCTGGCCAATGCAGAGGACGATCATACCAAGAAGGTGTTCGATCTGCATGACAAGACGGATCAGTTCTTGTTGAAGTTTACCAAGTAAGGGGTTTTGCCTCCGGCGGGCCAAGGGACTCGTCCCTTGGCAATCCCGTTTTGGGGTGGCGAGAGATTTGCCAGATTGCGTCATGATTTTGGAAAGCCTGCGGCGCGGAGGCCTTGCGCCGGATAGCGCCGCAGGCTTTCAATTTCTAACGGGGCGTCCGACACCCATTGGCCGAACCTATGGCGCAACGCATACAGTCATGGGAGCGCGAGGGACGAGTCCCTCGCATCATCCTTTCACCACTTCTTCGACCAATCCGGCAATGCCCCGACCTGCGAAGCATGCACCCGCGCATAGCTCCGCTTGCGCAGCCACAGGATCGACCAGTCGCCCGAAACCATCCGCGCGGCAAGGCGCATCCCCGCCCGGCGACAGGCGGCGCGCACCTGCGGCTCCTGCGTTTCCAGCAGGCCCGCCAGCAGCAGATGCCCACCCGGCACCAGCGATTTGGCGAAATCGGGCGCCAGCGAGATCAGCGGTCCGGCAAGGATGTTGGCGATCAGCAGATCATAAGGCCCGCGCGCCTGAAGCACCGGATCGTCCATGCCGTCGGCCACGACCATCGTGACCTCGCCCGCGCGGGCGCCCATGGGAAAGCCGTTGACCGCGCAATTATGTTCGACCACGCCGACGCAGGCGGCATCGATGTCGCTGGCCGTGGCATAGGCGCGCGGCCACAATTCCAGCGCGGCAAAGGCCAGCAGCCCCGTGCCCGTGCCGATATCGGCCACATTGCGCGCGATCACGCCCTGATCCTTCATATGGCCCAGCATGGTCAGGCAACCGGCGGTGGTTTCATGATGGCCGGTGCCAAAGGCTCGACTGGCGGGAATTTCAAAGGGGATCAGCCCCGGCACCGGCGCATGGTCGGGCGTGTGCACGCAGAATCGCCCCGCCACGATCGGTTCGAGTCCCTCCTGGCTGGCCGTGATCCAGTCGATATCGGGCAGGCGTTCGACGATCAGTTGCGGAGTCGCATCGGCAAACAACGCGATGACCGCATTTTTATCTGCCTTGCGCGGTTTGCGCGGCAGATAGGCCTCCAGCACCCATTCCTCGGGCTTGTCCTTGGCCACTTCGCAGCCCGACAGCACGATCTCGAAATCCCAGTCAAAGGCGTCTTCATGCGCGATCAGCGCCGCCTCGATCTGTTTGCGGGGGCCAAAAACGGTGATTTTCCAGTTTTCGGCGGATTCAGGGCTGTCATTGGCGTCGGTCATACCGGCGCAGATAGGCCCAAGGCCGACCAATGCCAAGTGGCCGCGAAAATGACCCGCGTGTTACCATTCAATTGCGACTTTAGCGGCAATGCCTCATTGTGAAGCTTGCACGCGACAAGGATTTGGCTAAGGGGTTCTTCGCGCGGGACTGTCCCGCAACGCAACATGAACCAGCCCAAGGGGGATTCGTCGCAATGGCTCAAGCCTCGCAAGCCCGCAAAGCGCGGCCGCTTTCACCGCATTTGCAGATCTGGCGCTGGGGACCAGCTATGGCTGTCTCGATTTTGCACCGTGCCACGGGCAGCGCCGCGTCGTTTGCCGGGCTTGGCCTGCTGCTCTGCTGGCTTGGCACTCTGGCTGCTGGTCCTGACGCCTATGCGCTGTTTTCGGCGCAGGCTGGCACCTGGTATGGCCGTATCGTGCTGATCGGTATCAGCTGGTCGGTCTTTAATCATGCCGTTTCGGGCATCCGTCACTTCCTGCTCGACATCGGCGCTGGCTTTGAAGTGAAAAGCAACAATTTCTGGTCGGCGCTTTGCCCGGTCATTGGCATCTTGCTGACGGCGGCCTTCTGGGCCTGCCTGCTGGCCCGTTAAGGGGATTGGAAGATGGGTAACGGAACTTCCGTAGGCCGCGTTCGCGGTCTTGGCTCGGCCCATTCGGGCTCGCATCACTGGCTGCTCCAGCGCTTTACCGCCATCGGCAATCTGGTGCTGACCAGCTGGCTGGCGGTTTCGCTGATGGCGCTGCCGAATTTCTCTTACATCACGCTGCGCGACTGGATCATCAGCCCCGTGACCTCGACCGGTCTGGCGCTGTTCGTGATCAGCACCTTCTGGCACGCGCGCCTTGGCCTTCAGGTCGTGGTGGAAGACTATGTTCATGAGGCCGGCGCCAAGTTCGCCGCCATGACCGCGCTGAACCTGGCCGCCTTTGGCGGCGCGGCCTATGGCCTGTTCAGCATCCTCCGTCTCGCGCTGGGAGCATAAGATAATGTCCGCGCCTGCTTACAAGATCATCGACCATACCTACGACACCGTGGTTGTCGGCGCCGGGGGCTCCGGCCTGCGCGCCACCATGGGCAGCGCAGAAGCCGGTCTCAAGACCGCCTGCATCACCAAGGTGTTCCCCACGCGCAGCCACACCGTGGCGGCGCAGGGCGGCATTGCGGCCAGCCTCAAGAACAACACGCCCGATCACTGGACGTGGCACATGTACGACACCGTCAAGGGGTCGGACTGGCTGGGCGATCAGGACGCCATCGAATATATGGTGCGTGAAGCCCCGGCTGCGGTTTACGAACTGGAGCACGCCGGCGTGCCCTTCAGCCGCAACGCCGACGGCACGATCTATCAGCGCCCCTTTGGCGGCCACATGCAGAACATGGGTGAAGGCCCGCCGGTCCAGCGCACCTGCGCCGCGGCCGACCGTACCGGCCACGCCATGCTCCACGCGCTGTATCAGCAGTCGCTCAAGTATGACGCCGACTTCTTCATCGAATATTTTGCCATCGACCTGATCATGGAAAATGGTCAGTGCCGTGGCGTGATCGCCATCTGTCTCGATGATGGCACGATCCACCGCTTCAAGGCCCATGCCGTTGTGCTGGCCACGGGCGGCTATGGCCGTTCGTACTTCACCGCCACCTCGGCCCATACCTGCACCGGCGACGGCGGCGGCATGGTTCTGCGCGCGGGCCTGCCCTTGCAGGACATGGAATTCGTGCAGTTCCACCCGACCGGCATTTACGGCGCGGGCGTGCTGATCACTGAAGGTGCGCGCGGCGAGGGCGGTTATCTGACCAACTCGCAGGGCGAGCGTTTCATGGAACGCTATGCTCCCTCGGCCAAGGATCTGGCCTCGCGTGACGTGGTTTCGCGTTCGATGGCGCTGGAAATCCGCGAAGGCCGCGGCGTTGGCCCGCATGGCGACCACATCTATCTGCACCTCGATCACATCGATCCCAAGGTGCTGGCTGAGCGTCTGCCGGGCATCACCGAGAGCGGCAAGATCTTTGCCGGTGTCGACCTGACCCGCCAGCCTCTGCCGGTGGTGCCGACCGTGCACTACAACATGGGCGGCATTCCCTGTAACTATCACGGCGAAGTCGTGACCATCGGGCCGGACGGCAACCCTGACCATGTGGTTCCGGGCCTGTTCGCGGTGGGCGAAGCGGCCTGTGTGTCGGTCCATGGCGCAAACCGCCTTGGCTCGAACTCGCTGATCGACCTTGTGGTGTTTGGTCGCGCAACTGGTCATCGCCTGAAGGAAATCGTGAAGCCGGGCATGGCGCATGGCGAACTGCCCGCCGACTCGGCCGATCTGGCGCTGACCCGTCTGGATCACTTCCGCCACGCCAAGGGCGGCAGCTCGACCGCGGAAATCCGCACCGAGATGCAGCGCACCATGTCGGGCCACGCCGCCGTGTTCCGCACCGATGAGCTGATGGCGGAAGGCAAGACCAAGCTGGCCGCGACCTATGACAAGATGCAGGACATCGCGATCAAGGACCGCTCGCTGATCTGGAACTCGGATCTGATCGAGACGCTTGAACTCGACAACCTGATCTCGCAGGCTTCGGTCACGCTGCATGGCGCCCACGCCCGCAAGGAATCGCGCGGCGCGCACGCTCACGAAGACTTCCCCGATCGCAACGATGGCGAGTGGATGAAGCACACTGTGGGCTGGTTCGACGGTTGGGGCGGCAAGGGTGGCAACGTCAAGCTCGACTACCGTCCGGTCCACGAATACACGCTGACCGACGACGTCGAATATATCAAGCCGAAGAAGCGCGTTTACTAAGACGCCGGTTTCGGATTGAAATGCAAAAGAGCCGGGGGTGAGGAGCCTTCGGCTTTTTTGTTTTAGAAGTAGGGTTGAATGCGAGGGTCTAGACCCTCGCGCTCCCATTATTGTATGCGTTGCGCCAAAAGCGCGGCCAATGAGTGTCGGACGCGGCGTCTGATGTTGAAAGCCTGCGGCGCCAATCAGCCTGATGCTTCTGCGCCGGAGGCTTTCCAAATTCATCACACAATCTGTCAAACCTCCCACCACCCCAAAAATGGGATTGCAAAGGGCCGTCGCCCTTTGCCCGCCGGAGGCCCACTTTCTTTAAAACCTTACCCCGGCCGCGCCGGATAGCCGCAACCCTTCTGCAATCCCACGCCCTTCAGGAAGGCCCGCCGCGCAAACCCGGCATAGATTGCCTGCTGCAAGGCTCGGTTCTCGGCATTGGCCCCGCTGATCTCGCGCACGATGCCACGAAAGGGCAGGATGCCGCCGACCAGATCCTGCGCCACCTTGCCGGGGATGACCTTGCGCCCGCTGCGCCGGGCGGCATCGACATCCTCGCCCAGCACAGCGTTGAGTTGGCGGACTTCTTTTTGCAGCGCCGGGCAGCGGCTCATGCCACTCAGTCCATAAGGGGCGGCCTGCGCGCGGACCAGAATGTCGGGCACCCCCTTTTTGCGGATGTTGAGGTCGCTCAGCGGCGTGGTCGCAACATCTTCAACGCTTGGCGCGGCGCGGGTGACGGGCGGCGGCGGCTTGGGGCTGGGGCTGGCCGTCTGGGCCTGAACCGAGCGCGGCGTGGCCAGCAACGGGATCAGGGCAATCGCGATCAATCGGCAAAGTGTCATGGGCTTGGTCCCGCTGTTGCGTTCCTCTCATCCATGGGAACGCGCGAGACGGCAAAAGGTGGCGCTTATCCCTTCACCGCCCCGAATGTATCGCATTTCGCCGGATCGCCGCTCTCCATGCCGCGCCGCAGCCATTCCATCCTCTGGGCAGAAGAGCCATGGGTGAAGGCGGCCTCGACCGGGGTGCGGCCCGCGGATTTCATCAGCGTATCGTCGCCGATCTGATGGGCGGCATTCAGCCCGCTTTCCATATCGCCCTTTTCCAGCCGGTCGCGGTTGCGCGCGGCCCAGACCCCGGCATAGCAATCGGCCTGAAGCTCCAGCCGCACAGAGAGCGGGTTGGCGGCGTCAGGGTTGCGCTCCTGTTGGGCCTGCACCTTGGCCGAGGTGCCCAGCAGGCTTTGGACATGATGGCCATATTCATGGGCGATCACATAATCGCGCGCAAACTGGCCGGTCGCGCCCAGTTCGGTGTCCATTTGGCGATAGAAGTCGGTGTCGAGGTAGATTCCGTGATCGGCGGGGCAATAGAACGGCCCCATCGCGCTCTGCGCCGCGCCGCAGCCCGAGGATCCGCGTGAAGAATAGAACACGAGGCGAGGGCGGGCGAAAGTATGCCCGCGCCCTTCGAACAGCCCGCGCCATGTCTTGTTGAGCGAGGAGAGCGCGTTGCAGCTCTCCCGGCTTGCCGCATCCACCGTGCAACTGCTGGCCGCATCGCTGCCGCTGGCCACGGGGCGCTGCGCCACCGGCGCGCCGACCGGGCCGCCGCCCGCCAGACCCAGCACGCTGAGCGGGTTGAAGCCCAGCATCCATGCGCCAATCATCAGGACCGCGATCGTGCCGATCCCCAGTCCGCCGCCGCCCAGTTGCAGCCCCTGACCGCCCCCGCCAAAGCCGAAGCCGCCCCCCAGACCACCGCCACGACCGCGCTGATCCTCGATGTCCACATCATTGGGGTCGAAATCGTCAAGCCGCATGAAACTCTTCCTGTTCCTTGCATCGCTAGATCGGGATTTTCCCCCAGCCTTGCAAGCACGGGATGATGCGTGGAGGCAACTTTCGGAATTTTCCCCATTTTGACGTCATCGCCGGTCTTGCGGGTCAAAGCGTTCTGTGTAGGCTGGGCTGCGATGACACGAGGCCGAGTAGCGACAGACAGCAGATGGCGGCGCAGCATTGTGCCGCCTGTGGCCGCGTTGCTGGCCGCTTTTTGTGCGATGCCCGCCGCTGCCCGTACCGACAGCAGGAGCGAGAAGCAGATCGAGGCGCAATTGCTTGAGCATATCCGCGTGCTGGCCAGCGACGATTACGGCGGGCGCGAACCGGGCACCGATGGCGAGGCCAAGACCTTGCGCTATATCGGGCGGCAATTGTTCGAGATGGGGCTGGTGTCGGGCACGAATCAGCCCGCCAATCCCTGGTATGCCCCGGTCAAACTGGTCGCTCGCGAACCGGCGGGCAGTGTGGCGCGTTTCTCGCGGCGAGGGCGGGTCGTGCCCTTTGATCAGGATCAGGCGCTGCTGCTGACCTCGGGGCGGCGGGCGTTGGTTCAGGGGGCGCCGCTCTATTTTGTCGGGCGGGGCAATATCGTGCCGCCGCGCGCGGAACTGGCGGGGCGGGTGGCGCTGCTGCTCGACGATCAGGGCGGACTGGGGGCCAAAGAGGCGCCCTATGGGCCGGATGCGTCGCTGCGCCAGAACGCCTTGCTGGCAGGCGGGGCGGCGGCGGTGGTCACGGTGCTGGATGGTCAGCGCACGCTGGCCGGTGTGGCCGAGCGGCGGCGACGTCAGGGCTATGCGCTGGCCAGCGAGGCGCTGGGGGGCGATATGGAGGGGTTCCTCTCACCCGAGGGGCTTGAGCAGGCGTTGGCGGGTGTGCCCGACAATCTGGCCAGTCTGAGGCGCGAGGCGGACAGGCCCGATTTCGCACCCCATCTGCTCGACGTTTCGGCCAGTTTCGAAGCGACGACGCGCGAAACCAGCATCCGCACGCATAATCTGATCGGCCGCATTCCGGGGCGCAAGCCGGGATCGGGCGCAGTGCTGCTGCTGGCCCATTGGGATCATTTCGGCCAATGCGCCAGCCCGCCCGCCGAACATCTGATCTGCAACGGCGCGGTGGACAATGCCAGCGGGGTTGCGGCCTTGCTGGAGGTGTCGCGGCGGCTGATGAAGGTGCCAGGCGGGATGGAGCGCGATGTGATCGTGCTGTTCACCACGGGCGAGGAAATCGGCCTGCTAGGGGCGGAGGCTTTTGCGGAAAACCCGCCGCTGCCGCTCAAGAATATCGTGGCTGCTTTCAATATCGACTCGGTGGCGATTGCGCCTGCCGGAACGCCGGTGGGGATCGTGGGGCGCGGGATGACGGTGCTGGATACCGGAATCGCCACGGTGGCGCGCGAACAGAAGCGCAAGCTGTCCATGTCGGATGAGCCCAACCGCTATATCCGTCGTCAGGATGGCTGGGCCTTGATGTCGCATGATCTGCCCGCTGTGATGGTGACCAGCGCCTATGGCGATCTGGCGCGGCTCGAGAAATATTTCGACACCGATTATCACCGCCCGCAAGACGTGGTGAAGCCGGGCCTCGAATTGGGCGGGGCGGCGGAAGATGTGGCTTTTCATGTCGCCTTGGTGCAGTATTTTGCCGATACCAAACGCTTTCCGGCCACGGTGGTAGCGGGCACACGCTGAAGCTTTCGGTGCCGTGAACGGGTGGTTCATTGACTGCCAATCGGGCCGGGCATATCCAAGGCAAGTCGTAACCTGCGACGAGGAGGGATTGTATGAAAAAGCTGCTTTTGCCGATGGCTCTGATGGCTCTGGTTGCGCTGCCCGCCAGTGCGCAAGCTGAACAGTGCCGCAACGCCAAGGGTCAGTTCGCCAAGTGCGGTACGCCCGGCGCGATGCCATCCAAGGCCAAGGCCGGCCCGGCGATGAAGCCCGCCGCTCCCGCCATGAAGCCTGCCGCACCGGCCATGAAGCCCGCAGCCCCGACGATGAAGCCCGCCATGGCGCCCGCCGCCGCCAAGCCCGCCGCCCCCGCGATGGCCCCGGCCAAGAAGGCGCCTTGCAAGGACGCCAAGGGCAAATTCATCAAATGCGCCGCCTGAATTTCTGACCTGTCCCGGACGGGATGAAAACAGCGCGTCGGGCCGATCGCCCGGCGCGCTGTTTTGCTTTGAAAATGCCGGATTTTGATGGTCAGGGCTAAGAATGTATGGTGAATTGTTAACCAGTCTTGATCATCCTTTTTAATCAGTAGTTATACGAATCATCGCTCCAAGAAACTTGCCGCTTTCGCCGGGGGAAAAGGGGTTGCCATGAATTTCTATCTTGCCACCTCGTTCATTTTTCCGCGCTCCTTGCGGATGCGGATTTTCTTCCTGTGCTTTGCGGCCACGCATGTGCCTTTGCTGGTCTATACGGTCTGGGGGCTGGCCACGGGGCGGATCGCTGCGGTGGCTTTCTGGCTCTTGCTGACGGCCACGGCGGGAGGGGCGGTGCTGGCGCTGCTGGGCATTGGTGCGCTGTTGGCGCCGATCGAGAAACTGGCCGATGCGCTGGGCGACCAGGATGGCGACCAGGATGGCGAGGAGGAAGGCGAGGGCGGGCACGATATGTCGCGCGCGCAGGATCTGATCCAGAAGCTGTACAATGGCGTCCATCGCGCGCGGCGTTCGACCGACAAGACGATGCGCGAACTGGATCTGGTCGCGCATGAAGACATGCTGACCGGCATTTTGAACCGGCGCGGTTTTATGAAGAAGATCAATTCCTTGCCTGCGTCTCAGCGGCATGGCTGCTTTGCCATTCTGGATATTGACTATTTCAAGCAGGTCAATGACGAGATGGGTCATGATGAAGGCGACCGCGTGCTGCGCGCGCTGGCGGGGCGTTTGTCGGAACAGACGCGGCGGGCCGATATTGTCGCGCGTTGGGGCGGCGAGGAATTCGTCGTCTTCTTCAACGGCGTGATCGAAACCGAGGCGTGCTGGGCTCTTGAACGCATCGCCTGGCGGATGCAGGGCGACCCGATCGGCCGGATCAAGGGGCGTCCGATCACCTTCTCGGGCGGGGTTTGCCGCTGGGTCGAGGGCGATCTGACCGGCTCGCTGATCCATGCCGACGAGGCCCTGTATGAGGCCAAGCGCAATGGGCGCGATCAGGTCTGCACGGCGGTGGCGCTGACCCCGGCGCGGTAAAACGTGGCCAACAAAAATCGCAATGTCATGAAAACAGCCTGAACTCCCCTCTAGCCCTTTGCGCCATGCTTGTTTACATGGGCCGCCACGAATCGATGGGCGGATTCATCAAACGCCCTTCAGCATGGGAATTCAGCGTGGCGATCATGGACATCTCTCTCGGCCTTACCTTCGACGACGTGCTGCTGCGTCCTGCCGAAAGCGACATCGTGCCCTCCATGGCCGATACGCGCACTTGGCTGACCAAGGGCATTGCGCTCAATATTCCGGTGATCTCGTCCGCGATGGACACCGTGACCGAGGCCGATATGGCCATCGTCATGGCGCAGATGGGCGGCATCGGCGTGCTGCACCGCAATCTGACCATCGAGGAACAGGTGGCCGCCGTGCGCGCGGTCAAGCGTTTTGAAAGCGGCATGGTGGTCAACCCGATCACTGTCGGCCCCGACGCCACGCTGGGCGAAGCGCGCGCGATCATGCAGGCCAACCGCATCAGCGGCATTCCCGTGGTCGAGGCCAGCGGCAAGCTGGTGGGCATCCTGACCAACCGCGACGTGCGCTTTGCCGACAATGCGGCCCAGCCGGTGCGCGAACTGATGACGCATGAAAACCTCGCCACCGTGCGCGCGGGCGTCAATCAGGACGAAGCGCGCAAGCTGCTGCACGCCCGCCGCATCGAAAAGCTGCTGGTGGTGGACGACGCCTATAAGTGCGTCGGCCTGATCACCGTCAAGGACATCGAAAAGGCCGTGACCTATCCGGCCGCGACCAAGGATGCCGCCGGTCGCCTGCGCGTTGCCGCGGCCACGACCGTGGGCGAAAAGGGCTTTGAACGCACCTCGGCGCTGATCGAGGCGGAATGCGATGTGGTGATCATTGACACCGCCCATGGCCATAACCGCGATGTCGCGCGCTCGGTTGAGCGCGTGAAGAAGCTTTATCCCCATGCGCAGGTGGTGGCGGGCAATGTCGCCACGGCCGAGGCGACCAAGGCGCTGATCGACGCGGGCGCGGATGCGGTCAAGGTCGGCATCGGGCCTGGCTCGATCTGCACCACGCGTATCGTGGCGGGTGTGGGCGTGCCCCAGCTCACCGCGATCATGGAAGCAGCCAGCGCCGCGCGTGATGCGGGCGTGCCGGTGATCGGCGATGGTGGTCTGCGCACCTCGGGCGATGCGGCCAAGGCTCTGGCCGCTGGCGCCTCGACGGTGATGGTCGGCTCGCTGCTGGCGGGCACCGAGGAAGCGCCGGGCGAAACCTTCATCTATCAGGGCCGCGCCTACAAGGCCTATCGCGGCATGGGCAGCGTCGGCGCCATGGCGCGCGGCAGCGCCGACCGCTATTTCCAGCAGGACATCAAGGACCAGATGAAGCTGGTGCCCGAAGGCATTGAAGGTCAGGTGCCGTATAAGGGCCCGGCCAAGGATGTCATTCACCAGTTGGTCGGCGGCGTGAAGGCGGCGATGGGCTATACCGGCTGCGCCACGATTGAGGAACTGCGCACCAAGGCGCGCTTTGTCCAGATCACCAACGCGGGCCTCAAGGAAAGCCATGTTCACGACGTGACCATCACGCGTGAGGCGCCGAATTATCCGACGCGTTGATTTTTTTGGGTTCATGCCTCCGGTGGGCAAAGGGTCTCGACCCTTTGCAATCCCATTATGGGGATGATGGGGCCCAGATTGTGTGATGATTTTTGAAAGCCTGCGGCGCTAGCAAAAGGCGCCGCAGGCTTTCAAATTGGAACGGTGCGTCCGACATCGGACGGCAAACCCGTGGCGCAACGAAGACAGTAATGGGAGCGCGAGGGACTAGTCCCTCGCATTCAATCCTTCTTTAAAACCCCCAAAAGGCGAAGCCTCGAAACCATGACCCCTCAAGCCCGTGTTCAGGCCGCGATCGAGATCCTTGACGAGGTGATTGCGGCGGCGCGCAGGCAGGGCGCTCCGGCGGATCGGATCATCACCGAATGGTTCCGCACGCGCCGCTTTGCGGGCAGCAAGGATCGACGGGCGGTGCGCGAGCTGGTTTATGGCGCGATCCGCGCCTGCGGCCCGGTTCCGGTCGGCGGGCGTGCGGCGATGCTGCGCGTGGCGCAGGGGGATGCGGCGCTGGCGGCTTTGTTCGATGGCGGGCGTCATGCACCGGCGCCGATTGATCAGTCGGAAGAGGTGGCGCAGGGCGGGGTCGCCTCGGACTGGCTGGCGCAGCGACTGGCGGCGGGCGGCGTGGGCGGGGCTGACGCGCTTTCCTTGCTGGATCGCGCGCCTTTGGATGTGCGCGTGAATGCGCTCAAGGCGGATCGCGCCTCGTTGGCCTTGCCGGAAACGGGCGAGGCTTTGCTCGCGCCCCAAGGCTTGCGTTTCCCCGCCAATACACCAGTCGAGGGCTGGGACGCCTATGCGCAAGGGCAGATCGAGGTGCAGGACGGTGGTTCGCAACTGGTCTGCGGCGCGGTCAAGGCCCAGCCGGGCGAGACGGTGATCGACCTGTGCGCCGGTGCAGGGGGCAAGACTTTGGCGCTGGCCGCGGCGATGGGTAATCGGGGGCGGCTGATAGCGTGCGATGTGGACCGGGCGCGGCTTTCCCGTCTGGCGCCGCGCGCGCAGCGGGCGGGGGCGCTGATTGCCGAAACGATCCTAATGAACCCCAACCGTGAGGCGGAGGCCCTGGCCCCGCTGATGGGCCAGGCCGACGCGGTGCTGATCGACGCGCCTTGCAGCGGGACCGGTACATGGCGGCGCAATCCCGAGGCGCGCTGGCGTCTGACCGAGGCGGAACTGGGCCGGATCGCAGGGATCCAGTCCCGCCTGCTCGATCTGGCGGTGGGGCTGCTGAAACCGGGCGGGCGGATCGTCTTTGTCACCTGCTCGCTTTTGGACGAGGAGGGCGCGGATCAATTTGCCGCATTCCTGACCCGCCATCCCGCCATGGTTCAAATGCCGCTGGATTTGGGCGCGGGCGAGGTGCGCGGCGCCGGAATCCGCCTTTCTCCGGCCCATGATGGCACAGACGGCTTCTTTGTTGCCAGCGCCCGCTTGTTGTAAGCGCAAGCCTTTGGTAGCAAGATTGTCATGTTCGAAGCCTCCCCTGATATCCGGCGGTTTCGCCCCGTTTCGGCCAAGGAAATAGTCATGCGTTTTGCCCCCGTCTCGGCTGCCCTCTCGCTGGCACTGGCCGTGGCGGCCAGCAGCAGCCATTCGGCCCCGGTCGAGGTGCTCGACCCGCGCGCGGCGGTGCTGGAGGAAGCGGGGCGCGTGGCGTTGAACGCGGGGGATGTGGACAAGGCCACCGATGCCTTTGAAGCGGCGCTGGCCATTCAGCCCGGATCGAGCCGGATCACCATATCTTTGGCGCAGGCCGCGCGGATGCAGGGGATGCAGGGCAAGGCGCTGCATTATTACCGCACCGTGCTGAGCCGGGATCCGCAGAATATTGACGCCATGGGCGGCGAGGGCGAGACGCTGGCCGAAAAGGGCGCGGTGGAAAAGGCGCGCGAAAATCTGGCCAAAATCGAGAACCTTGGCGGCAAGGGCAGCGATGCGGCGAACCGTTTGATCGCCGCCATTGCCAAGGGGCCTTTGCCCGCCGCGCTGCCCAGCGCCAAGGTGGCCAGCACGGCGGATGTTGCCGCCAAGCCGACCCCTCAGACCAATTAAATCAGCGCGCGGAATTCTTCCAGCACGGCGCGATACACGCGCTTTTTGAACGGCACGATCAGATCGGGCAGGTGATCGGCCTCGGCCCATTTCCATGCGTTGAATTCGGCCGGATTATGCGCGTTCAGGTCGATGTCGTCATCGTGGCCGTTAAAGCGCATCAGGAACCAGTGCTGGCGCTGGCCGCGATATTTACCCTTCCACAGCTTGCCGATCAGGTGATCGGGCAGATCGTAGAGCAATTCCTCGCGCGTTTGGGCCAGAATGGTCGCATGAGCCTCGCCCACGCCGGTTTCTTCGGCCAGTTCGCGAAAGGCGGCGGCGCGCAATTCCTCGCCGGGGTCGATTCCGCCCTGAGGCATCTGCCAGAAATCGCCTTCGCCATCGACTTCGCTTTCACGCTGATCGATTCGGCGGCCGACGAAAACCCGGCCATGGGCATTCACCAGCATCACGCCAACGCAGGGACGATAGGGCAGGGAAGCAAGATCGGTCATGGGTTTAGGCAGGCTTTCATTGTTGCAGGGCGGCAGGATAGTCGTCTTGGCCGCACCGTCAAAGGGGAAAAGGTGAGGGCGCGGGGCAATAGAATCGCGATTGCCGCTTGACTAGAGCCCGCAACAGGTTTTGGGCAATTCCGACAGGTCCGTGCGCATGTCGGCTCTTTGGGCGGCGTTAAGGGTTGTCGGCCGGATAGCGCATCAAAAGCCAACGATGCGTTTTTGTGCTGACAGTTTTTCTCGATTGCACATGCGACGCCGCCGCGCCAAGGGCGATCACCTTCGGCGCGAAAGCAGCAGCGGTTCGGGCCGGGTATGGAAGGACGATGATGGCTACTGTTCTGGAAGCGGGCGCGAACGAAGGGCGTTCGACTGACAACACACCCGAAGCGGTGGTGGTGCGTTTTGCGGGCGATTCGGGCGACGGCATGCAGTTGACGGGCGGGCAGTTCACGCTCTCGACCGCGCTGGCGGGCAATGACCTTGCCACGTTCCCGGACTTTCCGGCGGAAATCCGCGCCCCTCAGGGCACGCTGTTTGGTGTTTCGGCCTTCCAGATCAATTTTGGCAGCACCGAGATTTCGACCGCGGGCGACCAGCCCGACGTGCTGGTGGCGATGAACCCCGCCGCGCTGAAAACCAACGTTGGTCAGTTGAAGGCTGGTGGCCTGATCATCGCCGACTCGGGCGAGTTCAACAAGCGCAACCTGGAAAAGGCCAAGTATGAGAGCAACCCGCTCGAAGACGGCAGCCTGGCCAAGTGGAACCTGCTGGCTTTCGACATTTCCAAGCTGACCATGGAATCGGTCAAGCCCTTCGGCCTTGGCAATAAGGAAGCGCTGCGCTGCAAGAATATGTGGACGCTGGGTCTGGCGCTCTGGATGTTCGACCGTCCGCGTCAGCCGCTGATCGACTGGCTCAACACCAAGTTTGCCAAGAACAAGGTGCTGGCCGACGCCAATATCGCTGCGCTGAATGCCGGTCATGCCTATGGCGAGACGGCCGAAATCGGCGGTCAGGTCAAGAAGCTGCACATAGAGGCCGCGCCCCAGACGCCGGGCCTCTATCGCACGATCACCGGCGCCGACGCCATCAGCCTCGGCCTGATTGCCGGTGCGCAGCTGGCTGAACTGCCGCTGTTCTTTGGCGGCTATCCGATCACGCCTGCCTCGGCCATCCTGCATAATCTGGCCAAGTTGAAAGAGTTTGGCGTCACGACCTTCCAGGCCGAAGACGAAATCGCCGCTGTCGCCAGCGCGATCGGCGCTTCCTATGCCGGTTCGCTGGGCGTTACGTCTTCCTCAGGTCCGGGCATCGCGCTCAAGACCGAGGCTATCGGCCTTGCGGTGATGACCGAGCTGCCGCTGGTGATCGTCAATTCGCAGCGTGGCGGCCCCTCGACCGGCCTGCCCACCAAGACCGAGCAGTCGGACCTGTATCAGGCGGTCTATGGCCGCAATGGCGACACGCCGCTGCCCGTCATCGCCGCGCGTTCGCCCGCCGACGCGTTTGATTGCGCGATTGAGGCCTGCCGTCTGGCGGTGCAGTTCATGACGCCGGTGATGCTGCTGACCGATGGCTATATCGGTAATGCGGCCGAACCGTGGAAGGTGCCGGATCCGGAAGGCTTCACGCCGTTCCCGGCCAAGTTCCTGCAGGAAAACAACAATCCCGAGGGCAAGGTTCTGCCCTATAAGCGCGATGAAAATGGCGTGCGTCCGTGGATCAAGCCCGGCACCCCGGACCTGATGCACCGCATCGGCGGCATCGAGAAGGCGCCCGACACCGGCGACCTCGATTACTCGCCCGCCACGCACCAGTTGCAGACCGATGCCCGCAAGGCCAAGGTCGATGGCATCGCCAACCATATCCCCGCGCAGGAAGTGTCGCAGGGCACCCCCAATGGCAAGCTGGCGCTGGTCGGCTGGGGCAGCACCTATGGCGCGATCCATCAGGCGGTGCGCCGCGCGCGCGCCAAGGGTCTGGACGTGTCGCACATCCATATCCGCCATGTCTGGCCGATGCCCGCCAATCTGGGTGATCTGCTGCGCGGCTATGACAAGATCATCGTGCCCGAAATGAACACGGGCCAGCTCAAGACCGTGCTGCGCGATCAGTATCTGGTCGATGCGCGTCCGCTGAACAAGGTTTCCGGCCAGCCCTTCACCATCGCGGAAATCGAAGCCGCGATCGAAGCTGCTCTGGCTTGAGGGGATAGAAGATGAACGAGATGACTGCCATCAAGACGACCCTCAAGGACTGGGAATCGGATCAGGAAGTTCGCTGGTGCCCCGGCTGCGGCGACTATGCGATCCTGAAGGCCGTGCAGCGCACGCTGCCCGAACTGGGCGCGGATCCGGCCAAGACCGTGTTCGTGTCGGGCATCGGCTGCTCCAGCCGTTTCCCCTATTATGTGTCGAGCTATGGTTTCCACACGATCCATGGCCGCGCGCCCGCCTTCGCCACGGGGCTGAAGCTGGCCAACCCCGAACTCGACGTCTGGCTGGTGACGGGCGACGGCGATGGCATGTCCATCGGCGGCAACCACACGATGCATTTCCTGCGCCGCAACATCAATTCGCAGATCCTGCTGTTTAACAACGAGATCTACGGTCTGACCAAGGGTCAGTATTCGCCCACCAGCCGCGAAGGCACCAACAGCCCGACCACCCCGCTGGGCAGCGTGGACCGTCCGATGCAGCCTTGCGCCTTTGCGCTGGGCGCGGGCGCTCGCTTCATCGCGCGCGGCTTCGATACGTCGAAGAATCTGGGCGAAGTGCTGAAGGCCGCTCATGCGCATCAGGGCGCGGCTTTCGTGGAAATTTTCCAGAACTGCATCGTCTACAACAAGGACCGCTTTGCCGACTTCACCGAAAAGGCGGTGGCCGACACCCGTCAGCTTTGGCTGAAGGATGGCGAGCCGATGCTGTTCAACAAGGGTACGCAGGGTCTGCGCCTGAATACTGATCGCCTGCATCTGGAAATCGTCGATGTCGTCGATGGTGACTGGAAGGCGGCGGGCGTGCTGGTGCATGACGTCAAGAACCGCTCGATCGCGCATATGCTGGTCGAACTGCCGATGGCGCTGTTCCCGGTCGCTCTGGGCGTGATCTATGACGATCCGCGTCCGACCTATGAATCGGCGCTGCTGGGTCAGGACGCCGTGGCGCGCGAAGGCAAGGTGGCCAACCTCGCCAAGCTGCTCGCCAAGGGCCAGACCTGGACGGTGCAGCCGGAGGATCAGGGGCCGCTTAGCGGGGTTTGATTTTGGGGTGATGCCTCCGGCGGGCAAAGGGTCTTGGACCCTTTGCAATCCCTTTACTGGTTAGCGCCAGAGGTGCGGCCAAGGCTGACCCTTGCAGCGTTTGAAATTGAAAGCCTGCGGCGCCTTTAGTTAAGCGCCGCAGGCTTTTTATCATCATGGCGGCACGCTGCGGATGAAACACCACCCCATAATGGGATTGCAAAGGGCCCCCGCCCTTTGCCCGCCGGAGGCCCTTTATAAAAACTTCCCCTTCTACCATCTTCTAAGCCCATAAATTCGCGCTACCTCCGAAGGATGACCGAACCCATCCTCCTCTGGTTTCGCCGCGATCTTCGCCTTGCCGATCAGGCGGCGGTTGTGGCGGCGGCGCATTCCGGCGCGCCGGTAATTCCGGTCTATGTGCTGGATGATGAAACGCCCAAGCATCGCAAAATGGGCGCCGCATCGCGCTGGTGGCTGCATGGCTCGCTCAAAAGCCTCGCGCGTGATCTGGAGGCTAAGGGCAGCCGCCTGATCCTGCGGCGCGGCGCGGCGGCCGAAGTTTTGGCGCAATTGGCGCAGGAAACGGGCGCGCGCGAAATTCACGGGTTGCATCATTACGAGCCATGGTGGCTGAATGCGGAAAAGGCGATCAGGCGCAAGGGTTTGGACCTGCACCTCTATGACGGCAATTTCCTGATCCCTCCCGGTAGCGTGACGACCGGGGCGGGGACGCCCTATCGAATCTACACGCCGTTCTGGCGTCAGGTGCAAATGCGGATGCCGCCTGCAGAACCGGCCCCCGCGCCCGAAAAGATTTCTGCGCCGGAAACATGGCCAGCCAGCGATGATCTCAGCGACTGGACCTTGCTCCCCACGCGCCCTGATTGGGCGCCGGGCTTCCGCGCGGAATGGACGCCGGGCGAGGGCGGGGCGCAGGATCGCCTCGACGCTTTCCTCCCCCGCTCGAACCTCTATGAGGAGCGCCGCAACCTCCCTTCGCGCCCCGGCACCAGCCGCCTCTCCCCCCATCTGGCCTTTGGCGAGATCAGCCCAGCAACCCTGTGGCATGCGGCGATGGATCAGGGCGGTTCGGTGAATGTGTTCCTTTCCGAATTGGGCTGGCGCGATTATGCGCAGAATATCATTGCCGAATTCCCCGATTACGGCGCCCATTCGGCCAAGCCCGATTTCGAGGCCATGCCATGGCGCGACGCCCCCGATGATCTGAAAGCATGGCAGAAGGGCATGACCGGCTACCCGATTGTAGATGCGGGGATGCGCGAATTGTGGGTGTCGGGCTGGATGCACAATCGCGTGCGGATGATCGTGGCCAGCTTCCTTATCAAACATCTGCTGATCGACTGGCGGCATGGCGAGCAGTGGTTCTGGGATACGCTGGTCGACGCCGATTATGGGCAGAATGCGGTCAACTGGCAGTGGTCGGCCGGATCGGGCGTCGATGCAAACCAGTTCACCCGCATCATGGCGCCCCTGACGCAAAGCCCCAAATTTGAAGCGGGCGATTATATCCGCCGCTGGGTGCCGGAACTGGCCGGACTGGATGAGAGCGAGATCCACGATCCCACGCCGATCACCCGCCGCCGCTGCGCCTATCCGATGCCGATTGTCGGCCATGTCGAGGGGCGCGAAAGGGCGCTGGCGGCCTATCGGGCTATCAAGGGCTGAAGGAAAAAGCAGGCGCGACCGGGCGGGGGTTCGCGGCGAGGGGCATGTCCACGAACGGCCACCCGTCGCGCCTGCTATAGAGATCGGGCAGCAGCGCTTCGCACAAAATACGCCAAGCCCGGTCGCCGATGGTAATCCGCGACACAGGCATCTTTGCAAAATGCAATGAATTAAGCGTTGCCGATCTTAGTTAATGGTGATCCGGTGCGGGCTGGCGAAATCCTGGCCGACCAATCCGACCACCGCATCGGCCACGACCGATGGGTCTTTGACACTCTTGGGATCTTCGCCCGGATAGGCTTTGGCGCGCATCGCGGTGCGGGTCGCGCGGGGATTAACAATCGCCACGCGGACCGAGGAAATATTGGCCACCTCCTGCGCATAGCAGTCGAGCAGGACCTCCTGCGCGGCCTTGGTGGCGGCATAGGCGCCCCAATAGGCGCGCGGCTGAGTCGCCACCGTCGTGGTGAGGCCGATCACGCGCCCGGCCTCGCTCTTGCGCAGCAGGCGATCAAAGGCGGCCAGCAAGGCCTGCGTTGCCAGCAGATGGGTCGAAACCGCCTTGCCCAGCGCCTTTTGGTCAATATCGACCACCGGCATCAGCGTGGGCAGGATGCCCGCGTTGATCACCATCACGTCCAGCTTGCCCCAGCGCCCCGCCACGGCCTCGGCCAGGCGCGCGATGGCGTCATGTTCGAGCAGGTCCATCGGGGCGATGGTGGCGGTGCCGCCCGCCTCGTGGATCGCCTGCTCAACGCCTTCCAGCGCCTTCACATCGCGGCCGGTGATGATGACATGTGCGCCCGCCGCGGCCAGAGCCTGCGCCGTGGCCGCGCCGATCCCCCGGCTTGCGCCGGTGACGAGAGCGATCTTGCCGGACAGATCCATGGTTTACGCCTCAGTCTCGCCCGCCACCGCATCAGCGTCATAGTCGGTCAGATGGGTGGGATATTCGCCGGTGAAACAGGCATCGCAGAATTGCGGGCACTTCGCGTTGCGATCCTGCTGCCCCACGGCGCGATAGAGGCCGTCGATGGAAACGAAGGCCAGACTGTCGGCCTGAATGTAATCGGCCATCGCCTCCAGATCCATCCGCGCGGCCAGCAGCTTGCTGCGCTCGGGCGTATCGACGCCATAGAAGCACGAGTGGTCGGTGGGCGGGCTGGCGATGCGCATATGCACTTCGGAGGCGCCCGCATCGCGCATCATCTGCACGATCTTGAGCGAGGTGGTGCCGCGCACGATCGAATCGTCGATCAGCACGATGCGCTTGCCCGCCACCAGTGCGCGGTTGGCATTATGCTTGCGCTTCACCTCGGCATGGCGCTTGCTGTCGCCCGGCTGGATAAAGGTGCGGCCGACATAGTGGCTGCGGATGATGCCCAGTTCGAAGGGAATGCCGCTTTCGGCCGCATAGCCGATGGCGGCAGGCACGCCCGAGTCGGGCACAGGCACGACCAGATCGGCGTCCGCAGGCGCTTCCTTGGCCAGCTCAACGCCGATCTGGCGGCGCGACTGATAGACCGATTGCCCGCCCAGGATCGAGTCGGGGCGGCTGAAATAGACCTGCTCAAAGATGCAGGGGCGCGGCGCAGGATCGCCAAACGGGCGGTGGCTGGAAATCACGCCATTGTGATCGACCACCAGCAATTCGCCCGGCTCGACCTCGCGTTCGAAATCCGCGCCGACAACGTCCAGAGCCACGGTTTCGGAGGCAAACACCACCGAGGCACCGATGCGGCCCATCACCAGCGGGCGGATGCCCAGCGGATCGCGGCAGGCGATCATGCCTGCCGGCGTGGTGCAGATCAGCGCATAGGCGCCCTCGATCAGGCGCAGCGCATCCACGAAACGGTCGAGCAGCGTGGGATAGCGGCTGGTGGCGACAAGGTGGATGATGACCTCGGTGTCAGAGGTCGACTGGAAAATCGAACCCTTGTGAACCAGATCACGTTTCAGCGTCATGGCATTGGAAATATTGCCGTTATGCGCGATGGAGAAACCACCGTCGGCAAGATCGGCAAACAGCGGCTGGATATTGCGCAGGCCCGAGCCGCCCGTGGTGGAATAGCGCACATGGCCCGAAGCCATCATGCCCGGCAGGTCGGCAAAGATATCCTGATTCTTGAACACATGCGCGACATGGCCGATGCCGCGATGGGAAAAGAACTCGCCGCCGTCAAAGCTGGTGATGCCGACGGCTTCCTGTCCGCGATGCTGCAGCGCATGAAGGCCAAGCGCCACAACCGAGGAGGCCGAGCGCGCGCCGATGACGCCGAAAATGCCGCATTCTTCATGCAGCGTATCTCCGTCATCGCCCACATCCCATGGGGTTTCATCGCGGAAAGCGTCGGAAAGGGCGGCGTGTTGGCTGATGCTGGTCATGCGGGTGGATGCGACTCTTCGATGACAATGCGCCGAGGCGGCGCGGGGCGGGGCGCATTTGGCGCTTGTTGCCCCCGAAAGCAAGGCCCCGGTGCATCACATATGATTAAGCCGCGATGGAAAGCCGGTCTCGGCCCGCTCCCTTGGCGGCATAGAGCGCCTGATCGGCCTCCGCCATGGCGTTGTCGGCGCAGGTGCCAAGGCGGGCAAGGCCGATGCTGGTGGTGACATAGATCTCATGGCCGTCGTAAATCGTGGCGGCATGGGCCAGCGTCTTGCCAAGGCGGGCGCAGATCCGTTCGGCCACCTCGATGCTGGCGCCGGGCAGCAGCAAGGCAAATTCCTCGCCCCCGATGCGCGCCAGCATGTCGGTGCCGCGCAGGCCCTGACGCGCCACCGACGCAAAGGTGCGCAGCACCGCATCGCCAGCCGCATGACCATAGCGGTCATTGACCTGTTTGAAAAAATCTAGGTCGATCAGCGCCACGCAGCCCGATTGCCCCCGCGTGATACAGCCGTTGATCGTATCGAGGAACAGGCGCCGATTGGGCAGGCCGGTCAGCTCGTCCGTCAGCGCCGCGCGGGCCAGCGCATTTTCATAGGCCTTGCGCTCGGACATATCGCGCACCACGCTGACCACGCTCTCGACCTGTCCGGCCTCATCCAGCACGGCGCGCATCTGCGCTTCATACCATCGCGGCGCAGCCTTGCGCGGCTTGCCCAGAAATTCGACCTCGACCGCATTGCCCTTGGCCGCCAGCGCGCGGCGATAGGCATCCACCACCGCCCGGCGATGGCGCGGCGCCACCAGCCGCAGCGCCGAATGGCCGATCAGGCGCTTGGGCTCCTGCTGTGCAAGCTGCTCGATCGAGGCGGAGGCAAAGCGGATCTTGCCCATCGTGTCGCTGGACAGAATGATGTCAGTCGAATTTTCCGCCAGCAGGCGATAGCGCGTTTCGCTCTCGCGCAGGCGGGCCAGCAGGTGGCGCATATGCTGGATCGCGCTGGTCACCGGCATGATGGCCAGGGCGGTGGAGGCCAGATAGACCTGAAGGAACTGCAACTGCCGCCCGATACTGTGGCCCGACAGCGCCAGCGTGCTGTCGCCCCCGCGCACGAACCACAGGCCGATAACCGCCAGAATGACATACATCAGCGACAGCGTGGCCAGATCCACAAACACCGTTGAGACCACCAGCAGCAGGATGGGCAGAAACAGCACCGGGATCATCGTCTGGGCAAAGCAGAGCGTGGCCACCAGCGCCATCGCCATGGGAAAGCCCAGCGCGACCGGCCAGCGCGGACGGTCGAACAGAAACCGCCGCCCGCGCCGCTGGGAATGGGCCAGCACGGTAAAACAGGGCAGAAAGATCATCAGCCCCAGACTGTGGCTGTAATACCAGTTGCGGAAATTCTGCAGAGCCTCGCCATGCCCTGCAATCGACAGGCCGATCAGGCTGATGCCGGCGCCCAGCAAAGGCGTGCAGACCGAAACGCCAAAGAGCAGGCCCATGAGCCAGTTGAGCGACCCCACCAGCTCGGTCTTGGGCAAAAGGCGGCGCATCAGCAAGGAGGCCGCTACCGCTTCGGACATATGGGCCAGCGCCATGATCGGCGCCGCCACCCAGCCCGCACCCCAGATGCCGGTCACCAGCATCGAGGCCAGCGCACAGGCCGCCACCCGCGAAAACCACACCCGCGTCGATACCGTGGCCAGCGATGCCGTCAGCACCGCGCCTGCGGGCCAGAGAAAGCTGTTGCCATGGTCGATCTGGGCAAAGCTGGTGCCCAGTTGCGCGCACAGGAAATAGACCAGCCCCAGAATGGCAAAGCCGGGAGGTGTGCGGTCATGGATAGGCGGGATGCGTAATCTCATGGACGAGGAATGTACGTATATAAGGGTTAATTTCGTCTTTAGGCTGGATTGCGAATGGCGAGAATCCTCTGTGCTGCGCTGTGTTTTGTCACCATCGGGGGATTGCACGTTGCGCGCTTGGCGCGGCGCGCCTAAATCCTGCGTCGGACGCCCGGGTGGGCCGCAGCAAACAGGCGCAATAATTCCGTGATTCTCAATCGTTTTGAATGGACAGTGGCCAAACGCTACCTGCTGCCGGGGCGCGGTGAGGCCTTTATAGCCCTTGTGGCCGGGATCAGCCTTGTGGCAGTCGCGCTCGGGGTGGCCGCGCTGGTCGTGGTGATGAGCGTGATGAACGGCTTTCGCGCAGAGCTGCTGGACAAGATCGTCGGGCTGAACGGCCATGCGATCATTCAGGCCTATGGCGGGCGACTCGATAATTGGGAGCAGGTGCTCAAGGATGTCCGCGCCACGCCCGGCGTGGTCAAGGCCAGCCCGCTGATCGAACAGCCCCTGCTGACCACCTTTAATGGGCGGGTCGAGGCCATTCTGGTGCGCGGACAGACCGCGCCCGATATTGCCGCGATGAAGTCCAAGGTCATTTCCGGATCGATGGACGCCATCACGCCCGACAGCGGCATGGTGGCCATCGGCGCGCGTCTGGCCGAAAGCCTGGGCGCGCGGGTGGGCGACAGCATCACCGTGATCAACCCCACCGGGCGCGACACGCCCTTCGGTACGGTCCCGCGTCAGGTCGCCTATCAGATAGGCGCGATCTTTGAGGTGGGCATCTATGACTATGACAATGCCTTTGTCATTATGCCGATTGCGGACGCGCAGACGCTGCTGCTGACCGGCGATTCCATTGGCATGATCGAGGTCAAGACCGACAATGCCGACAAGGCCGCCGAAATGCTGGCGCCTTTGGGCAAGAAACTGGCGGGCCAAGCGACGATCACCGATTGGAAAACCATCAATGCCCAGTTGTTCGACGCGCTGGCGGTGGACCGCGTGGTGACTTTTGTGGTGCTTTCGCTGATCGTGCTGGTGGCTTCGTTCAATATCCTGTCCAGCCTCATCATGCTGGTGCGCGCCAAGACGCGCGATATCGCCATCATGCGCACGATGGGGGCCTCGCGGCGTTCGATCATGAAGATCTTCCTGACCATCGGCGCGGTGATCGGTTCGCTGGGGACCGGGGCGGGGCTGGTGCTGGGCTTCACCTTCCTGTTCTATCGCCAGAATGTCCTGAATTTCGTCCAGTTGGTCACGGGCCAGCAATTGTGGGACCCCAAGATCCGTTTCCTGACCGAATTGCCCAGCCGGTCCGATCCGGTCGAGGTGATCGGGATCGTGGCGATGGCTTTGGGCCTGTCCTTTGTGTTCACCCTGTTCCCCGCGTTCAAGGCGGCGAGCACGGACCCGGTGCAGGTGCTGCGTTATGAATGAGGTTCTGAAACTGACCGGCCTGACGCGGGCCTTTGAACAGGGCGGGGTGCGGATCGAGGTCTTGAAGGGCATTGACCTGTCGATCATGCCGGGCGAGATTGTCGCGCTGCTCGGCCCATCGGGCTCGGGTAAATCGACGATGCTCCAGGCGGTCGGCCTGCTCGAGGGCGGCTTTGGCGGGCGGATCGAGGTGGCGGGGCAGGATGCCAGCGCGATGAACGGCGATCAGCGCACCGATGTGCGCCGCTCGTCCATCGGCTTTGTTTATCAGTTCCACCATCTCCTGCCCGATTTCACGGCGATGGAAAATGTCGTGCTGCCGCAACTGGTGGCCGGCCATGCGCAGGGCGAGGCCGAAGGCAGGGCGCGCGAATTGCTCGGCGCGCTGGGCCTTTCCTCGCGCGTGACGCATCGCCCCAACCAATTGTCGGGCGGCGAGCAGCAGCGCGTGGCCGTGGCCCGCGCGCTGGCCAATCGCCCGCGTCTCGTGCTGGCCGACGAACCCACCGGCAATCTGGACGAGGCGACCGCCGACCGCGTGTTCGATGAATTCCTGCGTTTGGTGCGCGAAAGCGGGGCGGCGGCGCTGATCGCCACGCATAATGAACGGCTGGCGCTGCGTATGGATCGCGTCTTGCGATTGCACGAGGGGCGGCTGCATAATGAGCGCGCGCCCAATTCTGAACAAACCGCTTGAAGGTTAATGTCGCGTCTCCCACATGGGGTTGGTAAGGCGCAAGATAAGGAGAGATCCATGACCAAACTGATCGACTGGCAGGAAACGGTGGCGCTGCATCTGGCCAATGACGGCGGCGGACTGCTGGACGAGTTGAAGACGGTGCGGCGTGGTTCTCTGGCTGATCTGGTGCGATATATTGCCCTGCTCGATGCGCCCGAGCGGCAGCGTTACGAGATCGAGCGGGTGGGCGACCACCGGATGAAGGCCGATGAAATCATGGAACTCTATGCGCGCGCCGATTTCCCCCATGCGGCATAGGGCGTGAGCCACTGGCCCGAAGTGCCGGTGCTGCGCGGGCGCCATGTCACCTTGCGCCCGCTGCAGCGCGCCGATCGGAACGATCTGCTGGCGGCCTTGTCGACGGGTTTTGAGCGAACCTTTGCGGGCGGATTGCCCACGCCCGAAACCATCGACAGCTGGCTGGACCGGGCAGAGGCCGAGACGGCGGCGGACCGGGCGCAGGTCTTTGCGGTGCTGGACGCCGATGGCGTGGTGGCGGGCACCACGCGCTATATGCGGATGAACGCAGCCGCGCGCCGGGTGGAAATCGGCACCACGCTCTATGCGCCCCGTGTGCGGCGCACCGGGCTGAACACCGAGGCCAAGCAACTGCTGCTGGGCCATGCGTTCGATGTTCTGGGCGTCCATTGTGTCCAGATCCGCACCGATGTCCTCAACCATGCCAGCCGCCGCGCGATCAAGCGGATCGGGGCCAAACAGGATGGCATCCTGCGCGGTCACAATGTCATGCACGATCCTGATTATGGCGAACGGCGGCGCGATACGGTGGTCTATTCGATCCTGGACATTGAATGGCCGGGCATTCGCCGCCATCTTGACGCCTTGCTGGACAGATAAGGATCCCCCGATGCCCCAGACGATTGCCGATTTCACCGCGCATCTCCCCAATGGCGAAACCATCTCGCTGGCCGACCGGCTGGGCAAAGTGCTGCTGGTGGTGAACACGGCCAGCAAATGCGGGTTTACACCGCAATATGACGGGCTGGAAAAGCTGTGGCGCGATTATGGCGCGCGCGGGTTTGAGGTGATCGCCTTTCCCTGCAACCAGTTCGGCGGGCAGGAGCCGGGCAGCGCGGAGGAGATCGGGGAATTCTGCCGCGTCAATTTCGGCCTGTCCTTTCCGCTGATGGCCAAGGTCGAGGTTAACGGCCCGGATGCCGATCCACTCTGGAACTGGCTGAAGGACAGCGCGCCGGGGATTTTAGGCACGAAAAAGATCAAGTGGAATTTCACCAAATTCCTGATCGGGCGCGACGGCCGCGTGGTCCGTCGCTTCGCCCCCAATGTCAAGCCGGAGGCGATCGCCGGGGCCATCGAAAATATCCTCTGAATTGTCCACAGCATTGGCCACAGGCTTGTCCGCAGATCCTGAAGGGTCAGATTGATGCCAAGGCCCCCCGCGCCCTAGGGATCTGATCATGGCTCATTCTTCCTTTGTCCCGCTGCATGTCTATTCCAGCTTCACCATGCTGGACGGCGCCATTGACCCCAAGGCCATGGCCAAGCTGGCGAAGAAGCACAATTTTCCCGCCATGGCGGTGACGGACCGCAATGGGCTTTACTGCGCGCCCGCCTATGCCGGCGCGTGCAAGGATATGGGCGTTCAGCCGATCATCGGCACGCTGCTCTCCATCGCGCGGCCCAGCGCGGGCGGCGGCGGCGTGCTGCCATCTGCGCCCCAGATCGACGCGGTGGTGCTGCTGGCCCAGAACGAGGCGGGGTGGAACAATCTGTGCCACCTGGTGTCCAAGGCGCATCTTGAACGGCCGCTGGAATTTGATCCCCATGTCCGCCTGTCCGATCTTGATGGGCATACCGACGGGCTGCTCTGCCTGACCGGCGCGGGCGAGGGCGCCTTGGCGCGCATGTTTGCCGAGGGGCAGAACGAGGCGGCCCAGCGCTATGCCGATGCGTTGCAGGCGGCCTTCCCCAACCGGCTCTATATCGAGATCGCCCGCACCGGCGACCCGGCCGAGGATGGCAGCGAAGAGGCGCTGATCGACCTTGCCTATGCCCGCGACATTCCGCTGGTGGCGACCAATCCGGCCCATTTTGCCGATGCCAAGGACAGCGCGGCCCATGACGCCATGCTCTGCATCGCTGGGTCCACCCATGTCGATGCGCCCGACCGCAAGCGCTCCAACCCCCAGCAATGGGTGCGCAGCGCCGAGCTGATGGAACAGCTCTTTGCCGATCTGCCCGAGGCTTTGGCCAATACGCTGGTGATCGCCCAGCGCTGCGCCTTTGAGCCGCCCAAGCGCAAGCCGCTGCTGCCGTCTCTGGCGGGCGACAAGGAAGGCGAGGCGCGCATGATGGTCGATCACGCCCGCGCGGGTCTGGCCAAGCGTCTGGCCCTCTATTGGCCTGGCGTGGACGAGGCGACGCTGGACAAGGCTCTGGCCGCGCCTGAGGAAAACTATGAGGCGCTGCGCCCGCTGGGCGTGGATGAAAGCTTCCTTGAATATGCCAAACGGCTCGATTTCGAGACGAGCATCATCAACCGCATGGGATTTGCCGGTTATTTCCTGATCGTGGCCGACTTTATCCAATGGGCCAAGCAGAATGACATTCCCGTAGGGCCGGGGCGCGGCTCGGGCGCGGGCTCGCTGGTGGCATGGGCGCTGACCATCACCGACCTTGATCCGCTGCGTTTGGGCCTGCTTTTCGAACGTTTCCTCAACCCCGAACGTGTGTCGATGCCTGACTTCGACATCGACTTTTGCGAAACGCGGCGCGGCGAGGTGATCCGCTATGTCCAGCGCAAATATGGTGCGGACCACGTGGCCCAGATCATCACCTTTGGTAAGCTGAAGGCGCGCGCCGTGCTGCGCGATACGGGGCGTATCCTGCAAATGTCCTATGGTCAGGTCGATCGCCTGACCAAGATGGTGCCCAACCATCCGACCGATCCGTGGTCGCTCGAACGCGCGCTCAATGGCGTGCAGGAATTGCACCGTGAATATACCAATGATCCCGAAGTCAAGCGCCTGATCGATCTTGCGATGCAGTTGGAGGGCATGCCGCGCAACTCTTCGACCCACGCGGCGGGCGTGGTGATCGGGGATCGCCCACTGGAACAACTGGTCCCGCTCTATCGCGACCCGCGTTCGGACATGCCGGTGACGCAGTTCGACATGAAATATGTCGAGAACACCGGTCTCATCAAATTCGACTTTCTGGGCCTCAAAACGCTCTCGATCCTGCGCAAGGCGGTGGATCTGCTGGGGCGGCGGGGGATTTCGATTGACCTGTCCACCCTGCCTTGGGATGACAGCGACGTTTATGACCTGCTGAAGCGCGGCGATACGGTCGGCGTGTTCCAGCTCGAATCCGAAGGCATGCGGCGCACGCTGGCGGCGGTGAAGCCCACCAATTTTGGCGACATTATCGCGCTCGTCTCGTTGTACCGTCCGGGGCCCATGGACAACATCCCCCTGTTCGGCCAGCGCAAGAACGGCATGGCGCCCATTGAATATCCGCATGAAAAACTCTCGGGCATTCTGGCCGAAACCTACGGGATTTTCGTCTATCAGGAACAGGTGATGCAGGCCGCGCAGATCCTTGCGGGCTACTCGCTGGGCGATGCTGACCTTCTGCGCCGCGCGATGGGCAAGAAGGTACAGGCCGAAATGGACGCCCAGCGCCTGCGCTTCGTCATCGGTTGCCGCGAAGTGTCGGATATCGACAAGGACAAGGCCAACGAACTGTTCGACATCATCGACAAGTTCGCAGGCTACGGCTTCAACAAATCGCACGCCGCCGCCTATGCCTTGCTTGCTTATCAGACAGCATGGTTCAAAGCGCATTATCCGCATGAATTCTATGCCGCCGCCATGTGCTTCGATATGCATCAGTCGGAAAAGCTGGCCATTTTCGTCGATGATATGCGGCGCAACGGCATCGCCGTTGCCGGGCCTTGCCTCAACCATTCCGAGGCCGAATTCATGGTCGAACAGACCGCCGATGGTCATCAGGTGCGCTATGCTTTGGCGGGCATCCGTAATGTCGGGGAAAAGGCGATGGAGGTTGTCGTCGCCGAGCGGCAGGCCAATGGTCCGTTCAAGGATCTGGCCGATCTGTTCACCCGCGTGCCTTATGGCTCGCTCAACCGGCGCATGCTCGAAGGTCTGGCAGCCAGCGGGGCGTTTGACGCGCTGGAGCCCAATCGGGCCAAGGTGCTGGCCAATGCCGACATGCTGCTCGCGGTGGCCGACGAGGCCGAGCGCACCCGCACCAGCGGCCAGCACGGTCTGTTCGGCGGCGAGGAAGCCGGCGCAGGCGCGATCCGCCTGACCGAAGCAACGCCTTGGAGCCGCAGCGACCAGATGGCCAAGGAACGCGAGAATTTCGGCTTCTATTTCGCCGCCCATCCGGTCGAACAATGGCGCGCCGTGGCCAGCGCCAATGGCGCCCGCAGCCATTCCAGCCTGCTGGCCAGCGGCGTTGCGGGCCGCACCAGCGCGGTGATGGCCGCGATGGTCGAAAACGTCCAGAAGCGCAAAACCAAGCGCGGCAAGGATTTCATCATGGCCGATTTCTCGGACCAGTCGGGCAATTTCTCGGCCTCGTGCTTTGAGGAATCTCTTGTCGACAGTTTCGTGAACTGGGCCAAGGAGGGCGCCTGCGTGCTGCTCACCGTGGAACTCGACAGCCCCAGCCCGGAGGAGCCGCCGCGCGTGACGGTGCGGGGCGCGCAGGCTCTTTCCGAAATCAAGGCGGCGGCCAAGATGACGCTCAGCCTTGATGTGTCGCGGCCCGATGTGTTTGGCGAATTGGCTGCTATGCTGCCGCGCGGGGGTCTGGGCACCGTCGAGGTGCTGCTCAAAACCGGCGGGGCGCAGGAGCCGCGTCTGCGTCTGGGGCGCGATTTCCTGCTGGATGGTGAATTGACCGATCTGATCGCCGGCCTCGACGGGGTGGCCAATGTCTCGCTCAAGCCCACGCGGGCGGGCGGGCATCTGCGGCTGGTCGCCTGATCAGAACAGCGTCATCTGCCCGTCGCGGCGCGGAGGGCGAAATTGGGTGATGTCCAGATCGGCGCGGTTGTCGGCAAGGCCTAATCGCGCCTTGGCAATGCGAAAGCGCGCGCGGATCAGGTCGGCCCACACGCCCTGCGGCTTCATCCGGGTGAAGAAATCGCTCTGATAATCGGCCCCGCCGCGCAGGGATTGCACGATATGCATGACCTTATCCGCGCGGTCGGGGAAATGCGCCTCCAGCCATTCGCGGAACAGCGGCGCGACCTCATGGGGCAGGCGCAGCATGATCCAGCTTGCCCCCCGCACCCCGCGCGCGGCGGCGGCCTCCAGAATGCGCTCGATCCATTCCTCAGTGATCGCGGGCACGATGGGCGAGACATTGACCCAGACCGGCACGCCCGCCGCGCTCAATTTTTCAATCGCCTCCAGCCGCTTGGCCGGACTGGCCGCGCGCGGTTCTAGGCTGCGGGACAGCCGCGCATCAAGCGAAGTCACCGAAACCGCCACTGCCGTCAACCGTTGCCGCGCGAGGTCGGCCAAGAGGTCGAGATCATGCAGGATGCGATCCGATTTGGTGGTGATTGTCACAGGATGGCGCGTTTCGAGGCAAACCTCCAATATCTGCCGCGTCAGGCGATAGCGCGCCTCGATCGGCTGATAGGGATCGGTGTTCGTCCCCATGGCAATCGGCGCGGGGGAATAGCCGCGTGCGCCCAATTCCCGGCGCAGCAACTTTGCCGCCTCAGGCTTGGCAAACAGGCGGCTTTCAAAATCCAGCCCCGGTGAGAGGTCGAGATAGGCATGGGTTGGCCGCGCATAGCAATAGATGCAGCCATGCTCACACCCGCGATAGGCGTTGATCGAGCGGTCGAAGGGCACATCTGGCGACTTGTTGCGCGAGATGATCTTGCGCGCGGCCTCCTCGGTCACGGTGGTGCGCAAAGGCGGCGGCCCGCCATCGACATCCTCCATGGCGTCCAGCCAATCCCCATCCGCCTCACGTCCTGGCAGGGCAAAGCGGGTGGAGAGCGCGCCGCTTTGCGCGCCGCGACCGCGGGGAGGGAGAGGCGAAACCATCGCTCATGAAGAACATAAAAAGAACAAATGCGCAAGCGCTGGCTATTGCGCCCCGCGCCGACTAAACGGATGCCCATTGCCCTCTGATCCGGAATCCCTTCCATGTCCGCGCCTTACGCCAGCCTGATTCCCGCCGATGCCGACCGCCTTTCGCTTTATCTGGCGCGAATCGGCCTTGCCTCCCCGGTCGAACCCACAGCGGAGGGGCTGGCAATCCTCCAGCGCGCGCATCGCATGAATATCGGCTTTGAAAACATGGATGTCATGCTGGGCCGCGCGATCAGCCTCGATCCCGATGCGATCTTTGGCAAGCTGGTGATGGGCGCGCGGGGCGGCTATTGCTTTGAGCAGAACTGGCTGTTCGGCACGATGCTGGCGCAGATGGGCTTTGCCAACCGGCCGCTGCTGGCGCGGGTCTGGCTTGGCCTTTCCGAAGATGCCCCGGCATCGCCGCTGACCCATACGTTCCGGCTGGTCGATCTGGATGGAGAGGCCTGGATTGCCGATGCGGGCTTTGGCGGCTCCTATGTCCCGCCCATGCTGCTGGCCGATGGCGCCACCGCCCATACCAGTGATGGCGCGCAGCATCGCATCACCCGGCACAGTGCGCCCGGCTCGCTGTGGGGCGAATGGCTGGTCGAGCGCATGGGCCCCGCCGCCGCCACTGACGGCCGCGCCACCGCGCCGGGGTGGCAAAAACAGTACAGTTTCAACCTCAACGAAGTTGCGCCCATCGACCTTGAACTGTCGAACCACTGGACCTTTACCAAGCCCGAGACGCGCTTCACCACCGCATGGATCGCCTCCATCGTGCTGGAGGATGGCTTTGCCGCGCTCAATGGGCGGCGGCTTTCCATGTATGCGGGCGGGCGCGGCGATGTGATGGAAATCGCCCATGCGCAGGATTGGCGCGCGATGCTGGCCGATTTGTTCCGGGTGGAGTTGAGCGAGGATGAGGTGGCGGGGTTGAAGGTGTTCTAGAGGGTTTAGATAAGGTGCGAGGGTCTAGACTCTCGCGCTCCCGTTACTGTCTGCGTTGTGCGCGTGGTTTGGCCGATGGGTGTCGGACGCACCCTCGCGATTTGAAAGCCTGCGGCGCCAATCGGCACAAGACCTCCACGCCGCAGGCTATAAGACCATAAGCCTCAACGGCGCCCACCAAAAGCTACCCATTAACGGGATTGCAAAGGGACGAGTCCCTTTGCCCGCCAGAGGCATAAAATCCCGGTTCAAACCTCCCGCAACCTCGGCATTAACTCGACAAAATTGCAAGGCCGGTTCCGGCTGTCCAACTGCTCGAACAGGATCCCGTCCCAGCCGTCCTTCACCGCGCCATTCGAGCCGGGCAGGGCAAAGATATAGGTAGCGCCCGCCATGATAGCCATCGCGCGCGACTGGACGGTGCTGGTGCCGATGGATTTATAGGACAGCCAGCGGAAGAGTTCGCCAAAGCCGGGGATAAGCTTGCCGCTGTGGGCAATGATGATCTGGTCGAGCGCCTCGGGCGTAACGTCGCGCCCGGTCAGTCCGGTGCCGCCGGTCGAGATCACGCAGTCGATTTCCGGGTCATCGATCCACGTATCAAGCTGCGCCACCAGCGTATGCACATCCTCGCGCAGGATCTTGCGCGTGGCGAGGATATGCCCCTTGTCGGTGATGCGCTGGGCCAGAATGTCGCCGCTGGTGTCATTGTCCAATGTGCGTGTGTCCGACAGCGTCAGCAGCGCGATGCGGATCGGTTTGAACTCGCGGGTTTCGTCAATGGCCATGGGCGCACTCCTTACTATGGAGTGGCTTGGTAGCCGTTCATGCCGGGGGCTGCAATCGCGCCATTGCTGGCCATTTTGACCCCGCGCGCGCCGTCGAGGCCGGGAAAGGTCGGCCACAGGCCCTGCGCCAGCGCGGTGCGGCTTTCCGAAGCGCCGCCCGCCTGCCGCTCATACATCCAGTAATTGCGCAGCACCGTGGCGACATAGCCGCGCGTTTCCCAATAGGGCACCGATTCCATCCACAGCAGCGGATCGCCGCCATCATGGATCTGTGTGTTCCAGCGCGCCACGGGCAGCGGCCCGGCATTATAGGCCGCCATCACCTTGGGCAGCAGCCCCTGTGTGGCGGCGCTGTTCTTAAGCGCCTGCAAATGCTGTTGGCCGAAAGCCAAATTCACATCGGGCCGCGTCAGATCGCCGACCGACCCCGAAACGCCCAGCGCCGCGGCATGATCGCGCGCGGCGGCGGGCATGATCTGCATCAGCCCGCGTGCGCCCGCGCTGGACAAGGCCGTAGCGCGAAACGCCGATTCCTGAAGCGTATGGGCCAGAACCAGCGCCGGATCGACCTGCCACCCGGTGGCGGGGGTCCATTTCGGCGTGGGGAAACGGCTTGCGGGCGCGGGCACTGCCCCGCCCGGCGCATTGTAGGCCATCCACAATTGTGTGGCGGGCAGGCCCAGATCGCGCGCCAGACGCGACAGCGGCTGATACTGATCCACGCTGCCGATGCGGGCCTGATGGCGCAGCACATCGTCGGCCAGCCCATCCTCGCCGATTTCGGCCAGAGCCACGGCCGCGCGGATATTGGGATTTTCGCGCAGGGATTGCCAGTCGGCGGCGGTGAAATCGGGCGCGGAATGGCTGGTGGGCATGCGCAGGCCCAATTGCTCGGCCGCGATCATGCCATACAGCGTTTCATCGAGCCGCGCGGCCGAACGCAGCGGCACCGAGGCCATTTCCGGCTGACGGCAACGCACCTGCGCGCGCGCCTGCCAATAATAGGCAGCGGCGGTCAGCTCATTGTTGGTGGAACCCTTGGCCGTGCGGGCAAAAGCCTCGCCTGCATTCAGGCAATCGCCCAGCCGCCATGCGGCAAGGCCCGCCACCCATGCTCCTTCGGCCACCCACGGGCCGGACATGGGTGCGCTGTTGTCGCCGATCGAGGAGGCGAGGGCGAAAGCATCGGCATCCTGATTGTTGATGTAATAGGCCCATGCGACCTTCTGCCGCCATTCGGCGCGGGCCTCGGCCGAAAGGGTGGCATCGACGCCGTCGAGCAGAAGGCGCGCGCCCAGCGGATCGTCCACCTTGATCTTGTCATTGATGCCCTGCGCGATGGTGGCGGGCATGGTGCCGTCGGCAATGCTGCGCGGGCGGGCGCGGCGCGGCGCGTTGGGCTGGGTATAAAGCGCCTGCGGCAGGGGCAGCGTGGGCAACGCCGTGCCCCCGCGCTTGATGGCCAGCGCGGCGATCTGTTCGGCCTGAGGCAGGGTGGGATTGGCATTGAGCCAGTCAGTCAGCGCGGCAAGATCAATGCGCGGCGAACCGGGGGCCAGATAATATTCGGCCCGCGCCGAACCATGCAGCGGGCCATCGGGGCGTTCGGCAAACATGGTCTGAACCCGCGTCCAGTCCTGCCGCTTGATCGCGCCGAATATGTCCTTGTACCAGGCGCGCTCGTCCTCGCTTAACAGTTTGGGCACGGCCGAGCGCGAGACGCGGCTCATGAAATAGTCGGCGGCGGCGGAATTGGCGGCGGCCGGCCCCGCCCCGGCGGCGGACGCCAATGCGGCAAGGGCGCAAAGCAACGCGCGCGCAGACCCAGCCTTTTGTCGATCCCGTAACCGCAAAATCAATCCCTTATCCCGTCCAGTCATTCGGCCCAATTCAGCCAGCTGCGCCAGAAACCGGCCTTGCGCCGTGGATTTTCCAGCAGCATACCCAGATCCTGAGCTGCCAGAACGGCGACCCCACGCGCATCCGTTCCGGCCTCCAGGCCGCCATGTCCTGCCTCACTTTGGTTAATCAGTGATAAAAGGGCAGGCTTTTGCGATGGGTCGTGGCCGAGCAGCGGCAGGATGCGATCCCCTAGCAAAAGCAGGCGGCGCGGCGCGGCCAGCGCAATATGGTGGGCCAAAACCGCACCCATGCCCTCTTGGCGCAGCAGATCCCAATCGGGCGCAGGCATCGCGCGGGGCAGTGCGGCGGCGATATAACAATTATCCGCCCCCAATCCCATCACGCGCAGCATGGCTTCCAGCAGCTTGCCCTGCGGCCCGGACAGCAGTTGGCCCGTTTCGCCATCCATGCTTTCGGGCATGGGCACGACCACCATCAGCGCCGCCCCGGCAATCCCGCGCGGGGGCACCCGACCCGAGGCGCCGGTGGGGTCCAATGTCGGCTCGCCCATCCACCATGGCGCGAAATCGGCCAGCGTTTGGGGCCATTGCCCAACCTCGCCGCCAAGGCGCGGGCGGGGTGGGGGAGGCGGCGGTTCGGGCTTGGCCCGCATCATCGGCGGTGGTGCGCCCTGCGGCGAGGCGCCTTCCTGCGCAATCTCCTCCAGCCATTCCTGCGGCTCGTCGCTGTAGGCATAGCTGACCCCGGCCTCGCGCCACCAGTCGAGCGCGGCGGCGATCTGGGCCGAAAGGGGAGGGTGGGCGGTCATTGCGCGCCTGATTGGCGGCATTGGGGGCGGATGACAAGATGCTGTGCGGTATTTTCATGCAAAGGCGTCTTGCCTGCGCGCGGCGCCCGCGCCATGGGAGGCGCCATGGAACCCGTCGATTTCCCCCTCTCCGAAACGGCTTATGCCAAGATCAACCTCGCGCTCCACGTGCGCCGCCGCCGCGAGGATGGCTATCACGAGCTGGAAACGCTGTTTGCTTTCGTCGACGCAGGCGATGCGTTGAGCGCGACGCAGGCAGGCGGGGATTCGCTGGCGATCACGGGGGAATTTTCGCCCTTGCTGGCCGGTGAGGAAAGCAATCTGGTGCTGGACGCGCTGGCGCTGATCCCGCGTGATGGCGGCTGGGCGGTGGCGCTGGACAAGGCGCTGCCGGTGGCCGCAGGGCTGGGCGGGGGCTCGGCCGATGTGGGGGCGGTGTTCCGCATGGCGCGGCGGGCGGGGGTTTTGCCGGATAATTGGCATGGGCTGGCCGCTGGGTTGGGAGCCGATGTGCCCGCCTGTGTGGAAAGCGTGGCGATGGTCGGGCGCGGCACGGGGACGGAATTGGAGCCTGCGCCCGAGGATCTGAAAGGCTGCCCGGTGCTGCTGGTCAATCCGCGCGTGCCTCTGCCCACCGGGCCGGTGTTCAAGGCTTGGGATCGCGTCGATCGCGGCGCCATGCCGCAGGGCAGCGCGCGCGAGATTGCTCTCCATGGCCGCAACGATCTGGAGGCGCCCGCGATTTCGATTTGCCCGCCGGTGGCCGATGTGTTGGGGGCTTTGGGGCAAACGGGGGCTTGGCTTTCGCGCATGTCCGGTTCGGGGGCGACGTGTTTTGCCCTGTTCGACGATGTGGCTGCGCGCGATGAGGCCGCCGCCGGAATTGCGGCGCATCATCCCGATTGGTGGCAAATGGCGGGGTTGCTGCGATGATCGCGCGCGAAACCGACGCCTATCGCCTGTTTGGCGAGCCGAAGTTCGGCGGCATCCTGATCGTATCCGACCATGCCAGCAACCGCGTGCCCGAAAGCGTGGACCTTGGCATTGCGCCTGAATTGATGGAGCAGCATATTGCCGTCGACATCGGCGTGGGTGCGATCGCCCAGATCATGGCGCAGCGCCCCGGCATTGCCGCCTATTGCGCCCATGTCAGCCGCCTTGTCTGCGACCTCAACCGGGGCGATCATCAGGCCGCGACCATCCCGCATGTCAGCGATGGCCATGCGATCCCCGGCAACGAACTGACGCAAGAGGCCCGCGAGGCCCGTCTGGCGCGGTTTCATCATCCCTATCACGCGGCGCTCTCGCAATTGCTGGATGATGCGCCGCCCGCGCTGATCCTCTCGCTGCATTCCTTCACGCCGCGTTTGGCCACCAGCGATGAGGCGCGGCCGTGGCATGTGGGCATCCTCTATAATGAGGATGATCGCGCCGCGCGCATCGCCATTCCGCTGCTGGAGGCCGAAGGGCTGATCGTGGGCGATCAATTGCCCTATTCTGGCCGCGTGCTGAATTACACGATGAACCGCCATGCCGAGGCCGAGGGGCGGCCCTATCTGGGCGTCGAGATTCGTCAGGACCTGATTGGCGATGCCGCAGGGCAGGCGCTATGGGCCAACCGCATGGTGGACATTTGTAATAAAGTTGCGCTAAATCTTCCCTGATTGCAATTTTCACATTGCCACTTGCGCAGCCCTTTAGTAGGGGCGCAAACGTCTTCCCCGAGTCTGCCGGAGTATCCCCATGCCTGCCTATCGTTCACGCACCTCCACCCATGGCCGCAATATGGCGGGCGCGCGGGGCCTGTGGCGCGCCACCGGCATGAAGGACAGCGATTTCGGCAAGCCGATCATTGCCGTGGTCAACAGCTTTACCCAGTTCGTGCCGGGCCACGTTCACCTGAAAGATCTGGGCCAGATGGTCGCGCGCGAGATCGAGGCGGCAGGCGGCGTGGCCAAGGAATTCAACACGATCGCCATCGACGACGGCATCGCGATGGGCCATGACGGCATGCTCTATTCGCTGCCCAGCCGCGACCTGATCGCCGACAGCGTGGAATATATGGTCAACGGCCATTGCGCCGACGCCATGGTCTGCATCAGCAACTGCGACAAGATCACGCCCGGCATGTTGATGGCCGCGATGCGTCTTAACATCCCCGTGGTCTTCGTCTCGGGCGGGCCGATGGAGGCGGGCAAGGTCGTGCTGCGCGGCAAGGAAGTGGCGCTCGATCTGGTCGATGCGATGGTCGCGGCGGCGGACGAAGCCTATACCGATGATGAAGTGAAGACCATCGAACGGTCGGCATGCCCCACCTGCGGCAGTTGCTCGGGCATGTTCACTGCCAATTCAATGAACTGCCTGACCGAGGCTTTGGGCCTGTCGTTGCCGGGCAATGGTTCGACGCTGGCCACGCATAGCGACCGCAAGGAACTGTTCCTGCGCGCGGGTCGTCTGGCGGTGGAACTGTGCAAGCGTTATTACGAGCAGGACGATGAAAGCGTGCTGCCGCGCAACATCGCCAGCTTCGAAGCGTTTGAAAATGCAATGAGTCTCGACATCGCCATGGGCGGCTCGACCAACACCGTGCTGCACCTGCTGGCCGCTGCACAGGAAGCGGGCGTCAATTTCACGATGAATGACATTGACCGTCTCTCGCGGCGCGTTCCCTGCCTGTCGAAAGTGGCTCCGGCCAAGAATGACGTGCATATGGAGGACGTTCACCGCGCGGGCGGGATCTATTCGATCCTTGGTGAGTTGGAGCGCGGCGGGCTGCTCCATGCCGATCTGCCCACCGTCCACTCGCCCACTCTGCGCGATGCGCTGGCCAAGTGGGACATTGGCCGCAGCAACGATCCTGAGGTTCAGGAATTCTTCCTCGCCGCTCCCGGCGGCGTGCCCACGCAGGTGGCCTTCAGCCAGAGCCGCCGTTGGGAAAGCCTCGACACCGACCGTGAAAAGGGCGTGATCCGCAGCGTCGAACACGCCTTCAGCAAGGATGGTGGTCTGGCGGTCCTGTTCGGCAATATCGCGCTCGAAGGCTGCATCGTCAAAACGGCGGGCGTGGATGAAAGCATCTTGAAGTTCACCGGGCCTGCCAAGGTTTATGAAAGCCAGGACGCCGCGGTGACGGCGATCCTGACCGGGCAGGTCGTGGCGGGCGATGTGGTCGTCATCCGCTATGAAGGGCCCAAGGGCGGTCCGGGCATGCAGGAAATGCTGTACCCGACCAGCTATCTGAAGTCGAAGGGGCTGGGCAAGGCTTGCGCGCTCATCACCGACGGTCGCTTTTCGGGCGGCACCTCGGGCCTGTCGATCGGCCATGCTTCGCCTGAAGCTGCCGAAGGCGGCGCGATCGGCCTTGTCGAAACCGGCGATGTGATCGAGATCGACATCCCCGGTCGCACGATCAACCTTGCCGTCTCGGACGAGGTGTTGGCCGAGCGCCGCGCCGCGCAGGCGGCCAAGGGCTGGCACCCGGCCAAGGAGCGTCCGCGCAAGGTTTCGACCGCCTTGAAGGCCTATGCCGCGATGACCACCAGCGCGGCCAAGGGCGCGGTGCGGGATCTCTCGCAACTGAAATGATCGCCCTGTCTCAGATCCTGTCCGCCGAGCAAATGCGCGCCGCCGAAGGCGCGCTGATCGCGGGCGGGATCGGCGTGGATGAACTGATGCAGCGCGCGGGGAACGGGGCGGCGGATTATGTCTGGCGCATCGCCGGGCCGCTGCGCCGGATCACGGTGCTGACCGGGCCGGGCAATAATGGCGGCGACGGCTGGGTGATTGCCGAGGCAATCCGGCGGCGGGGCGGCCATGTTGTGGTGGTTCCTGCCGCAGAGCCTCGCACCGATGCGGCACGGGTGGCGCGTTCGCTCTATTCCGGCGCAGTGGTTGATAGCCCAGTGGATGGCGATGTGCTGGTCGATTGTCTGTTCGGCACCGGGCTGACGCGCGGGTTGGGCGAGGCTGATCTGGCGCTGCTGAACGGTCTGGCGGCGCGCCATGGCAAGCGGATCGCGGTTGATCTGCCCAGCGGGATCGCCACCGACACGGGCGCGGCATTGAATGATGGTCTGCCCGATTATCACCTGACGATAGCATTGGGCGCGTGGAAGCCTGCGCATTTCCTGATGCCCGCGATGGCGCGGATGGGGGAGCTGCGGCTGGTCGATATTGGCTGCGGCGCGGTGGAGGACGCGGGGCGGGTGATCGGGCGGCTCCGGTTTCAAGCTCCGGCGGCCGACGCCCATAAGTATCGGCGCGGGCTGCTGGGCGTGGTGGCGGGTGCGATGCCGGGCGCGGCGGTGCTGGCGGCCACGGCGGCGCAGAGGGCGGGCGCGGGCTATGTCAAAGTGCTTTGCGATTCTCCTCTGACGGTGCCTGTCGATCTGGTCTGCGCACGGGCGGATTTTTCCGATGATCGGATCGCGGCGCTGTTGGTCGGGCCGGGGCTTGGAAGAAATGCGGCGGGCCATTTCCTGCTGGCCGAGGCATTGGCAGCGGCGCGGCCGACGGTGCTGGACGCTGACGGATGTCATTTGCTTTCCAAAGGGATGATGGCCACAATTGCCACACCGCATGAGGGTGAACTGGTCGCGCTGGAGCATCATTTCGGCAGCCATGGCGAGGACAAGATCTCCCGCGCCCGCAATCTGGCACAGGCGAGCGGGATGGTGATCGTGGCCAAGGGGCCGGATACGATAGTCGCCGCCCCCGATGGCCGCTGGGCCGCCGCGCCGCGCGCCTCAAGCTGGCTTTCTACGGCGGGTACTGGCGATGTGCTGGCCGGAACGATTGCCAGCAGGCTGGCCAATGGGGCCGAACCTTTCGCGGCGGCTTGCGAAGGCGTCTGGTTGCATGGGGAAGCGGCGCGGATTACGCCGCCGCCTTTTTCTGCCGGGGAACTGGCCAAATCCATCGCAAAAGCCTATCGGGCCTGCCTCTAGAGTTAAGGGGCCAGCATGAGTGACGATCCAATCCTGCGCATTGCCGCCAAGGGCGATGGCATAACCGCCAGCGGGGCCTATGTGGCCGGGGCTGCGCCGGGGGATGTGTTGCGCTCGGATGGCTCGATTGCGCGCGGGGCCAATTATGCCGCGCCCGTCTGCCGCCATTACGGCGCCTGCGGGGGCTGCACGCTGCAGCATGTGGGCGACGATGCCCTGTCCGATTTCGTGCGCGACCGTGTGGTCCATGCCGCGCGGGGGCAGGGGATGGAGCCCGAGATTTTGGCGCCCACCCATCTCTCGCCCGCCGGATCGCGGCGGCGCGCTGCGCTGCGCGCGGCGCGGGTGGGCGGCGCGATCGCTTTGGGCTATTCCGAGGGCGGGTCGCACAAGCTGGTCGATCTGAAGGAATGCCCGGTGCTGGCGCCCGAACTGGTGGCGGTGCTGGGGCCTTTGCGCAAATTGCTGGCGCGGCGCGATGGGCGCTTTGCCGTGGAAGTGGACCTGACGTTGGCCAGTCAGGGCGTGGATGTCGCGCTCAAAGGGCTCACGGTCGAGGGTTTGCAGCAGACCGAGGCGATGCTCGATTTTGCCCGCGACAATGGACTGGCCCGGCTCAGCCTCGATCAGGGCTATGGCCCGGAAAGCCTGTGGGAACCCGACGGCGTGACGGTCAATCTTTCGGGCGTCGAGGTGCCTTTGCCGCCCGGCGCCTTCCTTCAGGCCACGCTGGATGGCGAACAGGCGCTGGTGGGCGCGGCGGTGGAATGGCTCAAGGGCGTGTCGCCGGTGGCCGATCTGTTCGCCGGGCTGGGAACTTTCGCCTTCGCATTGGCCAAGGCTGGATCGAAGGTCTTGGCGGCCGAGGCTGATCAGGCCGCCTTCCTCGCCTGCAAATCGGCGGCGGGGCGCAGCGGGTTGATCGTTCATCCGCTGCATCGCGATCTGTTCCGCAATCCGCTGATGCCTGATGAGTTGAACCGCTTTGGCGGCGTGGTGCTGGACCCGCCGCGTGCGGGCGCGCGCGAACAGGTGGGGCGCATCGCCGCCAGCACGGTCAAGCGCGTGGTCTATATCAGCTGCAACCCGTCAAGCTGGGCTCGCGATGCGGCGCAATTGATCGAGGGCGGCTATCGTCTGGCCGAATTGCGTCCGGTGGGGCAATTCCGCTGGACCACGCATGTGGAACTCGCCAGCCTGTTTTTGCGCGATTAATTCGGGCCGGGGCGCATTACGCGCCCCGATACCGGCGGATGACGATCAGGCGATAGTAACCCAGCGGGCCGTCATGGGTCTCCACCGAGGCGATGCTGCCCGCCAGATGGTGGGCGACTTCGGCCAGATCGGGGCGGGGGCTGACATGGAAATGCGCCAGCCAGCGCATCAGCACCCAGCGCAAGGGCGCGGGCAGCCCGCGCGCATCGCCGAAATCGACAATATGCAGCTCGCCCCCCGGCGCCAGCACGGCGATGCCCTGAGCGATGGCTTCTTCCCATGCCGGGATCATCGAGAGGGCAAAGGAAATCATCACCCGTTCGAAATGCGGGCGGCCAAACAGGTCCTGCGCATCAAAATCGCAGGCATCGCCCACCGCCAGACGCGCGCGGGCGCCCAGCCGGTCCTGCGCGGTTTCCAGCATCAGGGGAGAAATATCGAGCCCATGGATCTGCGTCTTGGGCCACAGTTCGCGCACCAGCGAGAGGTTGCGCCCCGTGCCGCAGCCCACTTCCAGCACCGCGCTGCCATAGGGCATACGCAGGCCCCGGATCAGCCGGTCGCGCCCGAACAGGAAATATTTGCGCGTGACATCATAGATATGGCGTTGCCAGCGATAAACGCTGTCCATCAGATCGCCATGGGTTTCAAGAGCAGGTGCGGTAGCCATGGGGATCATCCCTTGAAGCGATAGAGGTGGAGGCCGCCATAGATCGAGGAGCGGTCGGCGCGGATCAGGCTGCGCGCTTCGGCCTCGCTGTAGTCCCAGCGCGAGAGGGTTTCCTCAGGCACGCGGCCGGGCAGGAGCGTTTCCTCGGCCGCCGTGCGGAACAGGACGCGCGCGCCGGGCCGGGCGGTGCGGGTGATCTGTTGCCACAGGTCGGTCAATTGCGCGTCGCTCATCCAGTCCTGCGCGTCGAGCAGGATGTAGCGGTCGAGGCTGGCGTCGGGTTGCTCGCGCAGATGGTCGGTAAAATTGACATGGCGCCAGTCGATGCGATCGATGCGGTCGCGCACCTTCGCGTAATTGACGGGTTGCAGATAGGGCGGCAACGGCGCGTCCGGCCCCTTGCCATAGCCGCGGTTGAAAGCCTGCCATGCGAAGTAATTTTCGCCTACGGCAAAGTCGCAGGCCAGTTTTTCCAGCCGCGCGCGCAGCACGTTGGCCATGCGCTGATCGCCCGCCAGCGCGTCAAATTGCGCAGGGGGGATGCCAAGGCCATAGAGGCTGGCGGGCTGGTTGGTCAGCCAGCGGATGAAGCGTTTGTCGAACACGGGCGCGATCTTTTCATCAAAAATGCGGCGCTGGTCCTCGATGCTCTGCGCCTCCAGAATGGCGCGCAGATCAACGCGATAGAGGCGGGCGACGAAATGGGCCATGCCGATGAAATTGCCCAGCAGGCCGCGCTTATAGATCCCGCTGGCAAAGCCGCCGATTCGCTTGCGCCCGGCCAGATCGCGCCCTTCCCAATAGCGGCGGGTGGGTTCATCGAGATGCGGCGCGAGATATTGGCGATAGGCGGCCAGATTGGCCTTGTTGTCGGCCTCGACAAAGAAGCTGCGCAGCGATTCGTAATCAGGCAGGTGACGAAACGCGGCATATTTCAGCCGCCCCAGCGCGATATGCGCGGTGTTGAGGTCCACCGCCGTGATCTGGGCCGGGTCGGCCACCAGATAGGACAGCGCATTGCACGAGCCCGAGGCGATGGTGACGATCCGGCTGTCAGGCGCGATTTCCAGCGCGGCCATGTCCACCACCGGATCTTCCCAGATCTGGGCATAGACCAGGCCGCGAAAAGCCAGCGCAAAAGCCCGGTCGGCAAGGCGTTCGCGCCGAGGGGCATGGCTGCGCACCACGGCCCTGTCGATAATATGCGGGTCGGTAATAGGGTTGGCGCGCATAGGGGCGGACATGGGCGACTGGTCTCCGGCTGAACTATTTTCAGCGCTCATATGACCGGTGCGTTGCGGCGCCATGACGCGGCCGTGACGGTTTGGCGACAATTGGGCCTATCAACGGATGTTGTGCTGTCACAATACGGCCCTATATGGCGGCATTCGGATTTTTCAGGGCCGGGCATCAGCGCCGGCCCGTTTTTATGGAGTTTCGCCCATGGGCAAGGTTCTGGTGATTGGCGCTGGCGGCGTCGGCTCGGTGGCGGTGCACAAGATGGCGATGAATGCGGACATCTTTTCCGACATCCATCTGGCCAGCCGCACCAAGAGCAAGTGCGATGCGATTGCCGCCTCGGTGAAGGAGCGCACGGGTGTCGATATCGCCACCTATGCGATCGATGCCGAGGACGTGCCCGCGCTGGCCGCTCTCATCAAGCAGATCGGGCCCAAGCTGGTGGTCAATCTGGCGCTGCCCTATCAGGATCTGACGATCATGGACGCCTGCCTGATCGCCGGCGCGCATTATATGGACACGGCCAATTATGAGCCCAAGGACGTGGCCAAGTTCGAATATCACTGGCAATGGGCCTATCAGGACCGCTTCAAGGAAGCTGGCCTGACCGCGCTGCTGGGCAGCGGTTTCGATCCGGGCGTGACCTCGGTTTTTGCGATGTGGCTCAAGAAGCATAAGCTGAAAACCATCCGCCAGCTCGACATTCTCGACTGCAACGGCGGCGATCATGGGCAGGCCTTTGCCACCAACTTCAACCCGGAAATCAACATCCGCGAAGTGACCGCGCCCGCGCGCCACTGGGAAGGCGGCCAGTTCGTCGAAACCCCGGCGATGGCCAACAAGGTCCAGTTCGACTTTGCCGAAGTCGGCCCCAAGAACATGTATATGATGTATCACGAGGAGCTGGAAAGCCTCGCCAAGTTCATCCCTGAACTGGAGCGTGCGCGTTTCTGGATGACCTTTGGCGATGAATACATCAAGCATCTGACCGTGCTGCAGAATGTGGGCATGACCCGCATCGATCCGGTCATCTACAATGGCGTGGAAATCATTCCGCTTCAGTTCCTCAAGGCCGTTCTGCCCGAACCCAGCACGCTGGGCGCGACGACGAAGGGCAAGACCAACATCGGCGACATCGCCACCGGCGAGGCGCTGGACGGCAGCGGCGAAAAGACGTTCTACATCAAGAACATCTGCGACCATGAAGAATGCTATGCCGAAACCGGCAATCAGGCGGTGAGCTACACCACCGGCGTTCCGGCGATGATCGGTGCGGCGATGGTGATGCAGGACATCTGGACCGGTGCGGGCGTGTTCAACATCGAACAGTTCGATCCCGATCCCTTCATGGACATGCTCAACAAGCATGGTCTGCCGTGGTCGGTCGAAGAGCTCGACGGTCCGGTGCAGTTCTGATGAATTGGGGTTTGATCCTGCCCCCGCTGATGCTGGCGGGGTCGAACCTGTTCATGAATGTGGCGTGGTATGGCCATCTCAAGGCGCCGCACAAGGCGATCTGGGTGGCTGTACTGGCCTCATGGGGGCTGGCCTTTTTCGAATATTGGCTGGCCGTTCCCGCCAATCGTCTTGGGTCAAAGGCCTATTCGCTGGCCCAGCTCAAGACGATGCAGGAAGTCTTTTCGCTGGCGGGCTTCGTGCTGGTGGCATGGGCGCTGTTCGGGCAAAAGCCGGGCCTGGCGCAACTGGCGGGCTTTGCGCTGATTATCGCGGGCGCGGCGCTGATTTTCAAAGGAAACTGACGCATGGAAACTCGTGCAGGCGATCCGGGCGCCTTTGCGCATTTCGACCTGAACCGTGTCAATTCGCCCGCCTTTGTGGTGGACGAGGCGCGGCTGCGGGCCAATCTGGCGGTGCTGGCCGATGTGCGTGACCGGGCGGGGATCAAGGTGCTGGCCGCGATGAAGGCGTTCAGCATGTGGCGCGTCGCCTCGATCGTGGGCGAATATCTCGATGGCGTCTGCACCAGCGGGTTGTGGGAAGCGCGTCTGGCGCAGCAGTCCTATAAGGGCGAGATCGCCACCTATTGCGCAGGCTACAAGGCCGAGGATCTGCCCGAGATCTGCGCGATCTCCGACCATGTGATCTTCAATTCGCCGAACCAGCTGGCGCGCTTCCGCCCGATCTTGGCGCAGCAGGGCGGCGATTTCGACATCGGCCTGCGTATCAACCCGCTGCACCGCGAGGGTGAGGTCGAGAAATACGACCCCTGCGCGCTGGGCTCGCGTCTGGGCTTTCCGGTCGATCAGGTGAGGGCCGAACATCTCGAAGGCGTCACGGGCCTGCATTTCCACACGCTCTGCGAGCAGGATTTCGAGCCGCTCCAGCGTACATGGAATGCCCTTTATCCCACCATCGCGCCTTGGCTGGCGGTGAATGGCGGGCCGATCCGCTGGCTGAATTTCGGCGGCGGGCATCATATCACCCGCGCCGATTATCAGCGCGACGATCTGGTCGCCTTCCTGCAAGTGGTGAAGGCGCAGACCGGCTGTGAGCTTTATCTGGAACCGGGCGAGGCGGTGGCGCTGGACGCGGGCATTCTGATCGGCACGGTGCTGGACACCCATACCAATGGCATCCCGGTCGCCATCGTCGATATTTCGGCCACCTGTCATATGCCCGATGTGATCGAGGCGCCCTATCGACCCGCCATGCTGGGCGAGCGCGAGGATGGTGAAGCGGTGCGTCTGGGCGGACCTTCGTGTCTGGCGGGCGATGTGATCGGCGATTATCGCCTGCCGGTGCCGTGTGAGCCGGGGCAGCGTTTTGCTTTCCTCGATCAGGCGCATTACTCGATGGTCAAGACCACGACTTTCAATGGCGTGCCGCTGCCTTCGATCTGGCTATGGAACAGTGCGGATGATTCGCTGGAATGCGTGAAACATTTCAGTTGGGAGACCTTTCGCGACCGTTTGAGCTGATTGCGCGATTGTCCGAATAAATAACTAAATTTCAATGATATATCAGAGTGGCGCGCCGTCCTGTCAGGGCGGTGCGTCACTCTGTTTTTGTCATGAAACTGTCATCTGATTCTGGGATCATTTCAGGATAGGCCAGTTTTCCGCCATTCGTGCTCAAAGCTGCGATGAAGCGTGATTTTTCCGCTTGCACCCCCCGACAAACGGCCTATATGCACCCCCCTCGCTGCCCCATGGGGACTTCCAAACCGCAAGGCAGCTTTTCACCATTGTGTTTATCTTGGCCGAATGGCCTATTGGGGGTCCCTTGCGTTGTCCATTCATCTTGATGCATCGGCTGTAGTTCGCGCCCTCGCGCCCAACGAACCCGTTATCCTCAATCGCCCGCAGGCTGCTGCGCGCGCTGCCCGCTTCTTTGTCGAGAAGTTTCCGGGCAAGTCGCTCTATGCGGTAAAGGCCAATCCCTCGCCCGACCTGCTGGCCGTGCTGTGGGAAAATGGCGTTACGCATTACGACACCGCCAGCATCGCCGAAGTGCGCCTTGTTCGTGAAGCGCTGGGCTCGGAGCCGACCCTGTGCTTCATGCACCCGGTCAAGCCCGTTGCCGCGATCCACGAGGCCTATCACATCCACGGCGTCCGCACGTTCAGCCTGGACAGCCAGGAAGAGCTGGAAAAGATCGTCGAGGCGACCCGCGACCGTGATGGCAATGCGGCCACCGATCTTTCGCTCTGTGTGCGTCTGCGCGTGTCGAGTGAATATTCGGAGCTGAGCCTCGCGTCGAAGTTCGGGATCGATCTGGCCGATGCAGCCCCGCTGCTTCAGGCCACGCGTCAGGTTGCCGATTGCCTCGGCATCTGCTTTCACGTCGGTTCGCAGGCGATGACGCCCTTCGCCTATGTTCAGGCGCTCGAGCGCGTGCGTGCGGCGATTGTCGATGCGTCGATCACGGTGGACATCATTGATGTGGGCGGCGGTTTTCCCTCGATCTATCCGGGGATGGAGCCTGCGCCGATGGAGGATTATTTCGCCTCGATCCACCGCGCCGCAGAATCGCTGCCGGTATCCTACTCGTCCGAGCTGTGGTGTGAACCGGGCCGGGCGCTGTCGGCGGAATATAACTCGATGATCGTGCAGGTGGAAAAGCGCCGCGGCAACGAGCTGTTCATCAACGAGGGTGCCTATGGCGCGCTCTATGATGCGGCCCATGTCGAATGGCGTTTCCCGGTCAAGTGCCTCAACCCCGAGCGCGACAGCGCCGAGGAAGATTTCGCCTTCTACGGCCCGACCTGCGACGATGCCGACTATATGGAAGGGCCGTTCCGTCTGCCCGCCAATATCCAGCCGGGCGATTATATCGAGATCGGTATGCTGGGCGCCTATGGTGCGGCGATGCGCACGCGCTTCAACGGCTTTGGCACCGGCATGGTGATCGATGTCCGCGACGAGCCGATGGCAACGCAATATTGCGGCACCCGCCGTGATCCGCGCCATTCGGACAATGTGGTGCGCCTGCGTTAAGGCCTTCGCAAAAGACATGAAAAAAAAGGGGGCGGCTCGGCATCGGGTCGCCCCCTTTTTTTGCCCATTGGGTCGAAAACGGCCCGCCAAGGGGTTTCGCTTGGGGCCTGCGCGCCCTACATGCCGAGTATGGCACGCCCGACTCCGACCCAATTCGACAAGAAAAAGACCGTTGCCGAAAACCGGCGCGCGCGTTTCGACTATTTTATCGAGGACAAGCTGGAAGCAGGCATCGCACTGACCGGCACCGAGGTGAAGAGCCTGCGCTTTGGCGAAGGCTCGATTGCCGAGGCCTATGCCGAGGTTCGCGATGGTCAGGTCTGGCTGGTTAACGCCAATGTGCCCGAATTCAGTCATGGCAACCGCTTTAACCATGAGCCCAAGCGCCCGCGCAAATTGCTGCTGCACGAACGCGAGATCGCCAAGCTGACCGGTGCGGTGGAACGCAAGGGCATGACGTTGGTGCCGCTCTCGGTTTATTTCAACGGGCGGGGCCGGGCCAAGGTCGAACTGGCGCTGGCCAAGGGCAAGAATGTTGCCGACAAGCGCAACACGATCAAAGAGCGCGACTGGAAGCGTGATCAGGCCCGGATCATGAGGGAATACAAGTGAGCGGGCGGCGGCTCGTTTCTCTGTCCAATTGGGCGCGAAACTTGCTGCCCACCCGAGCGGCTTTGGAAAACAGCCGCATTATCGCCCCCTTCGCCCACTTGGTGCTGCGCGCCGATCTGTGGCGGTTCAACCGGCGCAGCGTACCGCGCGGGGTGGCGGTCGGCCTGCTGGTCGGTATTTTCGCCTTGATCCCCGGCGTGCAGTTGGTGGGCGCGGCGCTAATGTGCGTGCCGTGGCGGGGCAATATCCCGCTGGCGGGCGCGATGACTTTCCTTTCCAATCCGGCCACCACGCCCTTCATCATGGTTGGGGCGATTTCGGTGGGCAATAATTTCGGTTTCCATGCGGATCTGGGCACGCTCGATCACCTGTATCGCAGCGGGGCAGGGTTGACGGAATGGAGCCGCTGGATGCTTTCGGATGGCGCGCCTGCGCTGCTGCTGGGGCTGGGCGTGATCTCGGTGGTCAGCGCGGCGGTCGGTTATGTGGTGGCCGCGCTGGTGTGGCGGCGGGTGGTGCTGGTGCGTCATGCGCGGCGGCGGCAACGCTCCGGCACGCAGGGCTGAACGGGATGATGATGTCGGGGGAGCAGGAGCGCGGGGATCAGCCCGCGCGCGGGATGGCGTTGCTGCTGGTCGGCGCGGCGCTGGCGATCAGCGCGGGTCTGGTATGGCTGGCCACGGGGCAGATGGGCGCGGTGGCGGGCTTTGTCGGCGGGGCGCTGGTGCTGGGCGCGGCGGGCGTGATGCTGGGGCGCGGGCCGGGCGCGGCGCCGGATGCGGAGCCCGTGGAACCGGACTGGTCAGTGACGGTGGCCGCGATCGAGGGCGATGCGGCGGTGGCGATTGTGGATCGCGCGGGGCGGCTGGTTTGCGCCAATGGCGCGTTTGAGGCCGGATTTGGCGCATGGGCGCCGCCTGCACTGCCCTTTGGCGATGCGGCGGGCGCCTTGGAGGATCTGGCGCGCGCGGCCTGGCGCGACGGCGCGGCGGCCGATGGCGTAACCGCACCTGACGGGACTCGTTGGCGGATCGAAGTGGCGCGGGCGGGCCGGACCGAGGCCTATCTGATCTGGCGTTTACGCCCGGTGGTCGCGCCCGATCCGGTGGGCGAACTGTGCAATCATCTGGCGGGCAAGCTGGGGGTTGTGCTGGGCCACGCCGGATTTTGCGCGGCGCTGGTTGAGACTAATGGGCAAATCCGCGCGGCGAATCATGCCTTCGCGCAAAGGTCGGGCGCGGAAGGGGCGTTGGTGGGCCAACCTTTCATCGGCCTGTTGGCGCAGGATGAGCAGGACCGGATTTTCTGGGCTCATGACGTCAAACGCTCGGTGCCTTTGACCTTGTTTTATTTGCCTTTGGTCGATCCAGATGGGCCCGATCTGGCCGATCCGCAGCAAAGCCCCTCGCTGATGCTGTTGGTCGATCAGGGGGTGGGCCTCGGCGGCAGCGGCGAGGTGAGCGCGGCGGTGCCGCATTTGCAGGCGCTGCTGGGCGGATTGCCGCTGGGGCTGGCGATGGCGGATCGCGATGGGCGGCTGCTCTTTGCCAATGCGGCCTTCATGCGCGCGGCGGGGCGCGAAGGGGGGGATGTTCCCACCTATCCGACCGATCTGGTGGTGCGCGAGGATAAGGCGGCGCTGGCCGATGCGGTGCGCCGGTTCGGCTATGGCGCGGCGACCAGCGGCGACGTTGCGGTGCGTCTGGCCGCGCAGCCCGAGGATCCGGTGTCGCTCAGCCTTGCGGGCGTGCGGGGGCTGGGCGAGGCGGCGGTGCTGCTGGGCCTGACCGATACGACCGAGGAAACGCGGCTGAAGCGGCAGGTGGCGCAGGCGACCAAGATGCAGGCCGTGGGGCAGTTGGCGGGCGGGGTGGCCCATGATTTCAACAATGTGCTGACCGCGATCATCGGCACATGCGATCTGATGCTGTTGCGCCATACGCCGGGCGACAGCGATTATGACGATATTCAGCAGATCCGCGCCAATTCGAACCGCGCGGCCAGCCTGACGCGGCAGTTGCTGGCCTTCAGCCGCCAGCAGACCTTGCGGCCGCAGGTATTGCAGCTGCCTGATATTGTTTCGGATATTACGCAGATGCTGCGCCGTCTGATTGGCGAGAAGATCCGGCTGGAGGTCAGCCATGACCGCGATCTGGGGGCGGTGCGGGCCGATCCGACGCAGGTGGAGCAGGTGATCGTCAATCTTGTGGTCAACGCGCGCGATGCGATGCAGGAAGCTTCGCGTAAGGTGGGCGGCGATGGTAGTGGGGCGCTGATGCTGGCCACGCGGCGGGTGCCGGCGGCCGATGTGCGTGCAATGGGCAGCGATATTCTGCCGATTGCCGATTACACGGCGCTGGTCGTGCGCGACACGGGCGGGGGCATTCCGGGCGATATTCTGGGCAAGATCTGGGAGCCGTTTTTCACCACCAAGGAGCAGGGGCGCGGCACCGGCCTTGGGCTTTCGACGGTCTATGGCATTGTAAAACAATCGGGCGGCTTCATCTTTGCCGATAATGTTCCGGCGCAGGACGGGGTGGCGGCGGGCGCGCGCTTCACGGTCTATCTGCCGGTCCATCATGGCGCGGCTGAGGTGGCTGCGCGGCCTTTGGAGGAGGCAACGGCCTGGGCAGGCGGCGGCGATATTCTGCTGGTTGAGGATGAGGATGCGGTGCGCGTGGTGGCCGAAAGGGCGCTGAGCCGCGCCGGCTATCAGGTGACCACGGCCAGCGATGGCGAGGAGGGTGTCGAGGCGGTGATGGCGCGGCGCGATTCGGGGGCCGCGATGTTCGATATGGTGGTTTCCGATGTCGTGATGCCGGTGATGGATGGGCCAGCCATGGCGCGCGCCATCCGTGGGGTTGAGCCCGATTTGCCGGTGCTGTTCATGTCGGGCTATGCCGAGGAACAGTTGCGGCGCGAGATCGATATAGTGAATATGTATTTCATCCCTAAGCCTTTTTCCGTAAACCAGATTGCCGGAAAAGTGGCTGGAGTACTGGCCAAAAGGGCGGGGAAAAAGGGCTGAGCGGGACGGCTGGAATAATTTTGTTCCGGCCTTGTTCTTTTGGAACAAATCGAATACACAATGCCGTGTTGACCTTTGGCAACAGCGCCTTAGCAAGGAGACGGCACGTGGCAGCTCAACTCAAGCTGATTCAGGAAGGCAAGGACAAGGACAGCATGGACCGTCAAAAGGCGCTGGAAGCCGCATTGGCACAAATTGATCGGGCGTTTGGCAAAGGTTCTGCCATGCGTCTGGGGGCCAAGGAAGCCATGCAGGTGGAAGCGATTTCCACCGGATCGCTGGGCCTTGATATTGCTCTGGGGATTGGCGGCTTGCCGCGCGGGCGTATCGTTGAAATCTATGGGCCGGAAAGCTCGGGCAAGACCACGCTGGCCTTGCACGCGATTGCCGAGGCGCAGAAAGGCGGCGGGACGGCGGCCTTTGTGGATGCTGAACATGCGCTCGATCCGGTCTATGCCAAGAAACTGGGCGTCGATATCGACAATCTGATCGTTTCGCAGCCCGATACGGGCGAGCAGGCGCTGGAAATCGTCGATACGCTGGTGCGTTCTAACGCGATTGACGTGCTGGTGGTCGACTCGGTGGCCGCGCTGGTGCCGCGGGCCGAAATCGAGGGCGAAATGGGCGACAGTCATGTCGGCCTTCAGGCCCGTCTGATGAGCCAGGCGCTGCGCAAGCTGACCGGTTCGATCAGCCGCTCGCGCTGCATGGTGATCTTCATCAACCAGGTGCGTATGAAGATCGGCGTGATGTACGGCAATCCTGAAACGACGACGGGCGGTAACGCGCTCAAGTTCTATGCTTCGGTGCGTCTGGACATTCGCCGCACAGGCCAGATCAAGGATCGCGACGATATCGTCGGCAATGCGACCCGTGTGAAGGTGGTGAAGAACAAGGTGGCGCCGCCCTTCAAGCAGGTCGAATTCGACATCATGTATGGCGAAGGCATCTCGAAGATCGGCGAGATCCTCGATCTGGGCGTCAAGGCCGGGATCGTCGAGAAGTCGGGCGCGTGGTTCAGCTATGATTCGATCCGGATCGGGCAGGGGCGTGAGAATTCGAAGAACTATCTGCGCGAGCATCCTGAGATTCGTGACCGCATCGAAAACGCCATCCGTGCGCAGACCGAAGGTCTGGCGGGCGAGATGATGGTCGGGCCTGAGGCCGAAGATGACGCGTGATTCCTTCGGTTGAAGGCTGAAAACAGGCGGGGGCGCGGGCGAATTTCTCTCTCGTGCCCCCGATTTTTTTGATGCGGGCGGGAACAATCAGCAGAAACTGGGCAAAACCTTGCACTGTTCGGCAAAAACGATGGCTATGATTGCGCCTTCCTGCTTGTCCGCCGCCCTTTGGTAGCTTATCGGCAAGCCCCATGATCTCGACCAACGACATCCGCCGCTCCTTTCTCGAATATTTCGGCTCGAATGGCCATGATGTGGTGCCGTCTGCGCCGCTCGTGCCCTATAACGATCCGACGTTGATGTTCACGAATGCGGGCATGGTCCCGTTCAAGAACGTCTTTACGGGGTTGGAGACGCGAGCGATCCCGCGTGCCACCAGCAGCCAGAAGTGCGTGCGCGCCGGGGGCAAGCATAACGATCTCGACAATGTCGGCTATACGGCGCGTCATCATACTTTCTTTGAAATGCTGGGGAATTTCTCTTTCGGCGATTATTTCAAGGAACAGGCTATTACCCATGCTTGGACGCTGCTGACCAAGGAATGGGGGCTGGCCAAGGACAAGTTGCTGGTCACGGTCTATCACACCGATGATGAGGCATTTGGCCTGTGGCAGAAGATTGCGGGTCTGTCGGAAGATCGCATCATCCGCATTCCGACCAGCGACAATTTCTGGTCGATGGGCGATACCGGGCCTTGCGGGCCCTGCAGCGAGATTTTCTTCGATCATGGCGATCACATCTGGGGTGGCCCTCCGGGTTCGCCGGAGGAAGACGGCGACCGCTTCATCGAGATCTGGAACCTTGTGTTCATGCAGTTCGAGCAGCAGGCCGATGGCACGCGCCTGAGCCTGCCCAAGCCGAGCATCGACACCGGCATGGGGTTGGAGCGCATTGCCGCGGTCATGCAGGGCGAGCACGACAATTACGACATCGACACGTTCAAGGCGCTGATCGCGGCGAGCGAATCGCTGACCGGTGTGAAGGCCGAGGGCGACAGCCGCGCCAGCCATCGCGTGATCGCGGACCATCTGCGTTCCACCAGCTTTCTGCTGGCCGACGGCGTGTTGCCCAGCAATGAAGGGCGCGGTTATGTGCTGCGTCGCATCATGCGCCGCGCGATGCGCCATGCCCATCTGCTGGGCGCGAAGGATCCGTTGATGCACCGTCTGGTGCCTTCGCTGGTGACGGAAATGGGCGCTGCCTACCCCGAACTGGGCCGGGCGCAGGCGTTGATCCAGGAAGTGCTGGAGCGCGAGGAAACCAAGTTCCGTCAGACGCTTGATAAGGGGCTCAAGTTGCTCGACGAGGCCACCGATGGCCTGGGCGAGGGCGGCACGCTGGCGGGCGAGACGGCCTTCAAGCTCTATGACACCTATGGTTTCCCCTATGACCTGACCGAGGACGCGCTGCGTTCACGCGGGATCAGCGTTGACAAGGACGGCTTTGACGCCGCCATGGCTCAGCAAAAGGCTGCGGCCCGCGCCGCATGGAAGGGCAGCGGCGAGGCCGCCGCTGGCGAAGTGTGGTTCGACATTGCCGAGCGTGTCGGGGCGACCGAATTCACCGGCTACACCAGCACCACCGGCGAGGCGCAGATCGTTGCCATCGTGAAGGACGGCAAGGAAGTCGAGAGCGCCGACGCGGGCGATGCGGTGACGATCATCACCAACCAGACGCCTTTCTATGGCGAATCGGGCGGCCAGATGGGTGATGCCGGCACGATCACGGGCGCGGATGGTTTGACCATCGTGATTGCCGATACCGCCAAACCGCTTGGCCGTTTGCACGCTCATGGCGGCAAGATCGAGAGCGGCAGTGTCAAGGTCGGGGATGCGGTCGTTCTCTCGATTGACGTGGCACGGCGCGATGCGATCCGCGCCAACCATTCGGCGACCCACTTGCTGCATGCCGCGCTGCGCAATCGTCTGGGCGCGCATGTTACGCAGAAGGGTTCTCTGGTTGCGCCTGAGCGTCTGCGCTTCGACTTCTCGCAGCCGACTGCGCTGACGGCGGAGGATATCGCCTCCATCGAGGCCGAAGTGAATGCGGAAATTCGCGGCAATGAGGTGGTCAACACCCGTCTTATGAGCCCGGAAGACGCGATTTCGGCGGGAGCCATGGCGCTGTTCGGCGAGAAATATGGCGAGGAAGTGCGTGTTCTGTCGATGGGCAGCAAGGCCGACGGCAAGAACTTTTCGGTTGAACTTTGCGGCGGCACTCATGTGCGGGCTTTGGGCGACATTGGCGTCCTGCGTATCGTGAGCGAAAGCGCGGTGTCGAGCGGCGTACGCCGGATCGAGGCGCTGACCGGCGAAGGCGCGCGGCAGTGGTTCGTGAACCGTGAAGAACAGTTGAAGGCTACCGCTTCGGCGCTGCGCACTACGCCCGATGAGGTTGAAGCGCGCGTTGTGGCGCTGCTCGACGAGCGCAAGAAGTTGGAGCGTGAATTGGCCGAGGCCAAGAAGGCGCTGGCTTTGGGCGGCGGCGGGGCTGCGGCGCAGGCGGCGGACGAGGTGATCAATGGCGTGACTTTCAGTGGTCAGGTGATTGACGGGTTGGACGCCAAGGAATTGCGCGGGCTGCTCGATACGGCCAAGCAGCGGATGGGCAGCGGCGTGGCGGTGATCGTTGCAGTCAATGATGGCAAAGGCGCGATTGCGGCGGCTGTGACCGAGGATCTGACGGACAAGGTCAGCGCGGTCGATCTGGTGCGCGCGGGCGTTGCGGCGCTGGGCGGCAAGGGCGGCGGCGGTCGTCCGGACATGGCGCAGGGCGGCGGGCCGGATGGCTCCAAGGCAACTGAGGCGATTGCGGCGGTCAAGGCTGTGATTGCTGGCTGAATTTCTTGATACTGTTGAATTTTATTAGGGTCGTTGCAGGGCAATCTGCGGCGGCCCTATTGTTTTCGGCGCGTGGTCGCGGCGATGTTCCGATACCGGCCGCATGGATGACTATGCGCTTCGCTTTTTTGGAAAAGTGGTCGCACCGTCTCGCGTGAGGCGTTTCTGATTCCGTAACCGGTGGATGAGCACGCAGCATCGAAAATGCCGCCGGTCGCCTCGCGGCGCCGGCGGCGGATTTTCCATTACCCCACGCGTTCCCGCAGACTGCTGCTTTTCAGCTTCGGCTTCTCGCTCAAGCCGCCGTCATGCATGATGGTTTCGCGATATTCGTCGCGCTTTTCATGGATCGAGGCGATGACGAAGCCCATCGGCACGCCCAATTCCACCAGCACAGCTTCGGACAGTTGCAGCGTCGCTTCGAGCGTTTCGGGGATCGCGTGGGTTGCGCCCGCGCGATACATGGCGGCGGCGTGGATCGTGTCGCGCGCGCGGGCCAGAATGGGCAGGTCGGGATATTGCGCGCGCAATTTCTTGACCAGACGCTGGGCGGTGCGCGGCTCGTCCATGGTCAGGATGACACAATTGGCGCGATCAAGGCCCAGCCTTTCCAGCATATGGCTCGATGACGCTTCGCCAAAAGTGGCGCGATAACCTTGCCGCACGGCGCCCGCGATCAGATCGGGATCGGAATCGATGCCCATATAGGGCTTGTGATGCGCGTTGAGCATATCGGCCACCAGTTGGCCAACGCGGCCGAAACCGATGATAACGGCATGGGGTGCGCTTTCCTCGCCCAGGTCCTGGGCCTGATGGGAGGCAGCATCGACCCGGCGCGCAAGGCGCCGCCCAGCCCATGCCAGCAAAGGCGTCACGGTCAGGCCCAGCGCGGTCACCGTCTGCCAGAATTGCGCCGTTGATGGCGCGATCAGCGAGGCGCCGCTGGCCGTGGCGAGCACGATCAGCGTGGTTTCCGAAGGGCTGGACATCAGGATGCCCGCCTCGGTCGCCACGCCCCGCCGCGCGCCGGTCAGACGCAGGATGCCCGCCGTCACCGCCGCCTTGATCACGACCACGCCGGTGGTGGCCGCGATGATCATCACCCAGTTTTGCGCGACGGCCGCGAGGTCGATGCTCATCCCCACGGTGATCAGAAAAACGCCCAGCGCCAGACCTTTAAAGGGGGCCGTGATGCCTTCGACCTCGGTGTGATATTCGGTTTCGGCAATCAGCAGGCCCGCGATCAGCGCGCCGACGATGGGTGACAGGCCGACGCCCGCCGTGGCCAGCGCCGCGACGATGACCACCAGCAGGCTGGCCGAAAGGAAGAGTTCGGGGCTCTTCGTGCGTGCGGCCTGGGCAAACAGATGGGGCAGCATGTAGCGCCCGAAAACCATCAACACCGCCACGACAAGCGCGCCATAACCCAGCGTTTGCGCCAGTTCCATCCAGCCCGCGCCTTCCGCGCGGGGCGCCAGCGCGCCCAGCAGGAAGATGATCGGCACAAGCGCCAGATCCTCGAACAGCAGCATGGCCAGCGCGGCGCGGCCAACCGGCGTGGTCGAACCGGCGATGGGCAGCACCAGTGCGGTCGAGGACATGGACAAGGCAAGGCCCAGCCCGACCGCGCCCGCCGCGCTTTGCCCCATCAGCTTTAGCCCGACGCCCAGCGCCAGAGCCGCCAGCAGCAATTCCGCCGCGCCCAGCCCAAGCACCTGTTTGCGCATGGCCCAGAGGCGGTCGAAGGACAGTTCCAGCCCCACCGAGAACAGCAGCAGAATGATGCCGAATTCGGCAAAGGGCGCCAGCGCCTGGGCATTGGTGATCGTGACAAAGGCCAGCCACGGCACTTCGGCCACATGACGGCCAAGACCATAGGGGCCGACCAGCAGGCCGACGAGAATGAAACCAATCACCGGCGTAATGCGAAAACGGGCGAAAACCGGGATAACGATGCCTGCTGCGCCCAGAATGACCAGCGCATCGCCCAGCGGCGTGGAGGGAGAGAAAGAAACATGAGCCATGGGGGCAGGCTAGGCCAAGGGGGCGGCCATGTCACGGCTGGATCGGCCGCAGACATGGAATGTGGCGGTTTTGTCATGACTTAGTCATAAAAATTCTGACTGTTGCAAAACGTGCAACATCCATTGCATTTTTCGCTTTTCCCGTGAAGGCGAATCGGTTAGCCTGGTCTCAACGAAAAGAAGTTTGGGGATTTGTTGGATGCGTAAGACCGGTAAGCGGATTTGGTTGCTGTTGGCGGGATATGCGGTTTCGGCCGCTGGCGTGCTCGCCGTTCCCGCTCAGGCCGCCGATCTTGCTACGCCGGTGACCATGGCCGCCGCCGTTCAGGTGGAAACGCCCTCGACCTCGATGGCGCTTTTTCCTGTTGCGGCGGCTATGGACCTGATGCGTTCGGGGCGTTCGGCCGACGCGCTGGCCTTGCTGGAACCGGCAATGGGCAAGCTGCAATCGGCGGCCAAGGGTGGGGCGCGGCCCTATTGCCAGCATGACGGTTCGGCCAAGCGCGGGGTTCGCGTGCTGGATGCGGATCTGTGCGATGCGCTCTATCTGCGCGCCTTTGCGCTGACCGAATTGGGCCGCCGCACCGATGCGGTGGAGGCTCTGGAGCAACTGACCCAGCTTTCGCCTGATTATCCGCGCTATTTTGTCGAATTGGCCTATGCTTATCGGGCCAGTGGCGACAAGGCGGGCGCGATGGAAACCTATCGCCACGCTGCCGAATTAGCTTCGGCGCCGGGGCAGCAGAAGTATCGCGCGGCGGCGCTGCGCGGCATCGGTAATCTGCTGGTGGATAAAGGGGATCTCGAAGGTGGGGAGAAAGCCTATCGGGACAGTCTGAGCGACGACCCGCAAAATAAGGTCGCGCTTGGCGAACTGCAATATATCGCCCGCAAGCGCGCGGCATCGGAACAGAAGGGCGGCTAAGACCCTAATGACCCTCTTTCAGGGGGGAAGCTGAAGGGCGCCTGTTAACGCAGGCGCCCTTTTTATTTGCCCGCAGCCCATTTGATCGGCCCGCGCGGCATGCGCAAAAAAGAAGAGGCCCGGTTTCCCGAGCCTCTCTTTTCGTCGTCGAAGGACCGAGGAGCGATTACTCGCCCTTGGCCATTTCGGCTTCGAGGTTCTGCACGATGGCTTCGAAGAACGCTTCGGTCGTCAGCCAGCCCTGTTCGGGGCCGATGAGCAGCGCGAGGTCCTTGGTCATCTTGCCGCTTTCGACGGTTTCGATGCAAACGCGTTCCAGCGTCTGGGCAAACTTCACCACTTCGGGCGTGTTGTCGAAACGGCCGCGATAGATCAGGCCGCGCGTCCATGCGAAGATCGAGGCGATCGGGTTGGTCGAGGTCGCCTTGCCCTGCTGGTGCTGGCGATAGTGGCGGGTCACGGTGCCGTGGGCCGCTTCGGCTTCGACGGTCTTGCCATCGGGCGACATCAGAACCGAGGTCATCAGACCCAGCGAGCCAAAGCCCTGCGCGACGGTGTCCGACTGCACGTCGCCGTCATAGTTCTTGCACGCCCAGACGAACTTGCCCGACCACTTGAGGGCCGAGGCCACCATGTCGTCGATCAGGCGGTGTTCGTAATGGATGCCGGCATCCTTGAACTTTTCGGCGAAACCTTCGGTGGCGAAGACTTCGGCGAACAGGTCCTTGAAGCGACCATCATACTTCTTGATGATGGTGTTCTTGGTCGACAGATACACCGGCCAGCCCAGCGCGAGGCCATAGTTGAACGAGGCGCGGGCGAAATCGCGGATCGAATCGTCAAGGTTGTACATCGCCATGGCGACGCCCGACGAGGGGAAGTTGAACACTTCGCGGTCGATCACTTCGCCATTTTCGCCTTCCCAGACGAGGCGCAGCTTGCCCTTGCCGGGGACGAGGAAATCGGTGGCCTTGTACTGGTCACCAAAGGCGTGACGGCCAACCACGATGGGGTCGGTCCAGCCCGGCACCAGACGGGGCACGTTCGAGATCACGATCGGCTCGCGGAACACAACGCCGCCAAGGATGTTGCGGATCGTGCCGTTGGGGCTCTTCCACATTTCCTTGAGGTTGAATTCTTCAACGCGGGCTTCGTCGGGGGTGATGGTGGCGCACTTCACGCCGACGCCATATTCCTTGATCGCGTTGGCCGAATCGACCGTCACCTGGTCGTTGGTCGCGTCGCGGTTTTCCACCGACAGGTCGTAATACTTCAGGTCGATGTCCAGATAGGGCAGGATCAGTCGTTCACGGATCCACTGCCAAATGATCTTGGTCATTTCATCGCCGTCGATCTCGACAACGGGGTTGGCTACCTTGATTTTTGCCATGTGCTTTTGTTCCCTGGGGTGGAGTGGCTTGCATTCCCCCTAGCATAGGATTTCCGCCGCGCAAGGGCGGGTTTTCGCATTGGGCGATGCGACGAAAGATAGTTTTTGATATTGCGAAGTCATAGCAAATAAACGCCTCTCCACAGGTCCCGCGCCCTTGGGCAAGGCTATTTTAACGCGCCAATCCTAGAGTAATCCGGCCGGGGCGCCTGCTTGCCGCCCCGATAAGGAGCTTTGCATGTCCGCCCCTGAGCTATCTGCCCTTGATGTCGATGTCATTTTGCGCACCCACAATCGCGCCGACATGTTGCCTGAGGCGGTGGCGTCGTTTTTTGCCGCCGATGTGCGCGGGGTCAATGCCCGATTGCTGGTGGTCGACAATGCATCGAGCGACAATACGCAGGCTGTGCTGGCCGATTTGCAGGCGCGTTATGGCGAGGCGCTGGTGCCGCTCTATGAGGCGCGCCCGGGCCCGCAACATGCGTTGAATGCGGCGCTTGGGGCTGTGCGCGGGCAGATCGTCGCCTGTTTTGACGATGATGAACGCATCGTGCCGGGCTGGCTTCAGGCCATCGCGCGCGAATTTGCCGATCCGGCCACTGATTATATCGCCGGGCCGGTGCTTTTCCCTCAGGGCAGTTCATTGCCCGAATGGCTGCCCGATGGGTTCAACGGCGCGCTGGGCTTTATCGACCACGGGAGCCAGCGCCGCCAGTTCGCTCCCGGTTTTCATGGCATGCTGACGCAGGGCAATTGCGCGCTGCGGGCAAAAATCTTTGAAGAATTTGGCCCTTATCCCGATTGCTTCAATACCGCCGAGGATCGCTGGCTCAACCAATGGCTGACCGATCAGGGCAAGCGGGGGTTCTATTGCCCCGACTTCGGCGTGACCCATCTGTTGCAGCCGGCGCGTGTGAACCGGGACTATTTCCGCCAATGGGCGCGGCGCGAAGGGCGCGATCTGGCCACGTGCGATACGCTGCTCTCGCGGCCCAACATGCTGGCGCAGCGCTGGTATTGGCGCAAGATTGCGGGTTGCGCCATGCGGCGGCTGGTGGGGGCGGGGACTTCGGCTGAAAAGTTCCGCGATGAATTGGAACTGCGCGTGGCGGCCAGTTATGCTGCCACCTGTTTAGGCCGCCGAGCTGCGGCCTAAACGCCCCATCGCCATCGCATAGGCCCGCGTGGCAATGGTGCGGATCTCGATGGTGGCGGGGTGGCGCACCAGAAACAGACAGGCCAGCCAGCACGGAATCCCCGCCACCGACAGAGCGATCAACAGGCCCCAGCCAATATCCCCGGCGCCCATGCCCAGCCAATCCTGCGCCACGATCAGCGGAATGCCCGCGCCATAGGCGGCCACCGCGCTGCGCCAGTAGATATTGACCAGATCGACAAAGCGGAAATGCATCAGCCGCGCCAAAAACACCCCGTAAATGCCCACCCAGACCAGGCCATAGACGATACGACTGGCCGCCGCCGCCTCAACCCCGATGAAACAGGCCACGGTCAGACAGCCGATGATGATCGCCGTATCGATCCAGTTCACCCAGATCAGCGTGCGGATGCGGCCCAGCAGGATCGGCACATCCATCTGCAGCGGCACCGCTACGAACAGCGTTTCGGACAGCGCCGTCCATTTCAGCAGCACCGACACGCCCGCCCATTTCGGCCCATATAGCAGATGCACCAAAGGCCCCGCAGCCAGCCCCAGTCCGATCATCGCCGCCCAGTTCACCGCCGTATTGCAGGCCGTCAGGTGCAGATAGGACGGCGCCAGCGGATCGCCCGCGTCGCGTTTGCGCGCAAAGGCGGCATAGAACACCGAGGTCAGTCCGCTGGTCACCAGCGTCGAGAGCTGGGCCGAAAGCGCGGTGGCACGGCTGAACAGGCCAGTGGCGGTCACACCCAGCAGGCGCGCAACGATTAGATCTTGGGTGCGCATACCGATGGCGCCGCTTGCGCTGATGAAAAAGGAATTGGCGCTGAAGGAGAGCAGCGGGCGGGCCGTAGCCCAGTCGCGCGGAAAGCGCGGCACCACCGGGCGAAACCGCATGACGATACCGGTGCGCAAGATTGCCGCCAGCAGCAGGCCCCACGCCATCGATGCAGGCCCCACCCCATGCGCGGCCAGATAGATGCTGAGCAGTCCGCCGGACAGGGCGCTGATGATATTGGCGAAAAACAGCGCACGAAAATTCATCTCGCGCGTCAGCAGCCCCACCGGGATCAGCGCGAAGGGGCTGATGAAACTGGCCGCAGCAATAATCAGCGTCAACCGGATCAGCGTCGTATCGTGATAGATATGGCTGATGACCGGCGCCAGCGCCCCCAGCACCACCGCCACACCGCAGGCGATCGAAACCGCCACCCCCGCGTAATCACGCACATGGGCCGGATCCATCGCCCTTTGCCCCGATACGAAGCGCGTGATCCCGGCATCCTGAAACATAGCCACCAGCATCGAGGCGGCCAGCGCCACCGAATAGACGCCAAATTCCGAGGGGCTGAGATAAAGCCGCGAAATGATGACGCTGACCGCGAACTGGATGACAAAGGCCAGATATTGCGTGGCCATTGACCATGCGATGGATGCGCGAATCGACATGGGGTTCAGCAGCCGACCGGAATGCAGGGCAGGGGAGAGATCATGGCCCCAAGCTCTAGCCATCAGAGGTAAAGATTTACCCCGAAGGCCCGGATGCTTCACGCAAAAGACATGCAAAACAAAAAACCCGCCAGCCTTGCGGCGTGGCGGGTTTTTGAATGGTGGGCGTAGGAAGGATTGAACTTCCGACCCCTGCGATGTCAACACAGTGCTCTACCACTGAGCTATACGCCCACACTTTCAAGTCCATCCCGGTTGGCGTTGTTGGCGTCCGCCGGGTGTGACGCGGCCTCTAACGGTGCTCTTCGATTAGCGCAAGAGGCTTATGCGAAATATTGCAATTTTTTTGCGTAAGGGCCTGTTTAGACGCTGATTTGGCTGGGCTGGCCAAACACGCGCTGCACTTCGGCCACCAGATCGCGCAGGTGGAAGGGCTTGGAAAGCACCTTGGCCTGGGGCGCTTCGCGGCTCGCCTTGAGCGTGACGGCGGCAAAGCCGGTGATGAAGATCACCTTGGTGTCCGGGCTGACCTCGGCGCAGCGCTGGGCCAGTTCGATGCCGTCCATTTCGGGCATCACGATGTCGGACAGCAAAAGGTCGAAATGCTCGCGCTCCAGATAGGGCAGCGCCGCCGTGCCGCGATCCACCGCCACCACGTCATAGCCTGCGTTTTCCAGCGCGCGGGCCAGATAGGTGCGCATGGCGGCTTCGTCTTCGGCAAGCAGAATTCGGATCATGGCGTTATCTCTCTTTATCGTTGTTCCGCTTATAGCGCGCGCTGCAAAGGATTTCTCGCGGCATTTCGGGCATGACCTGATTTGAAACACCCCGGCGCCAAGGTGCTAACTTTGACACGCGGGGGAGAAATCCGCACTGTGGGGCGATGAATGAAATTCGGCCTGAACTGTGCGATTCGCTCGGTGTGATCCGTCGCGATGGCGGCGTGATCCCCGGCCTTGGTGAACCGGCCTTTTCTGTTCTGTCGCCTGCGGTTTCGCGCCTGCCGGTGGTGATTGCCGCGCCCCATGGCGGGCGGCGCTATCCTCCCGATGTGCTGGCGCGGATGCGGTATCCCGATGTCGCGGCGCTGCGGCTTGAGGATCGGTTGGTGGACCATCTGGCTCTGGCGGTGGCGCGCGAAACCGGGGCGGCGCTGATGCTGGCCCATGCGCCGCGTGCGATGCTGGATCTCAACCGCGCCGATGATGATGTCGATTGGGATATGCTCGGTCTTGTCGCGCCGGGGCCGGGGCCCGCCAATGGCCGGGCGCGCAGCGGGCTGGGGCTGGTTCCGCGCCGCCTGCCGGGCATGGGCGAGATCTGGCGTGGGCGCCTGTCATGGAGCGAGGTCGAGGCGCGAGTCGATGGTATTCATCAGCCCTACCATACCGCTCTGGCCGATCTGGTGGCGCAGGAGCGCGAGCGCTGGGGCGCGGTGCTGCTGATCGACCTGCACTCCATGCCGCCGCTGCCGCGAATCATCGGGCAGGAGGCGGCCACTATTGTCGTCGGGGATCGTTTTGGGGCCAGTTGCCATGGTGAACTGGTGGCGCGGACCTTCTCGCATTTCGCGGGGGGAGGCGTGTTGGCCGCGCATAACCGGCCCTATGCCGGGGGATTTGCGCTTGATCACCATGCCGCGCCGCGCCGTGGCGTCCATGCCATGCAATTGGAGGTGGACCGGGCCGCCTATCTCGACTCGCAACTGATCGAAACCGGCGAGGGTTTCGATGCGATGGCGGCGCTTTTGTCCTCGCTGGTCCTTACACTGGGCGCGCAGGTGGCCGCGATGGGCGGGCGGCGGGCGGGCGAAACATGGCCCGAGGCGGCCGAATAAGCCGCGCGGCACATAAAAAACCACCTCGCGCGATGCGCGAGGTGGCCAAGGTTCAGGGAGGAAGTGCAACCGAAGTTGCACCAATCCAGTCGGGCCATGAGGGAAGCGCCAACCGGATGACTGTGTATTACCCTGACATTTTGGCCGCCGCAAGCGTTTAGTGATAAAATGCATCACTTGGAAAAGAAAATGCGACGAGTTGAAATTTATCCTTTTTGGTTCGTTTAAAGCAAAACCCCGCCGGGCGCAGGGCCGGGCGGGGTCTGTTTTCATCACGGCCGGTGATGGGCCGCGATATCACGCATTAAGGCGCGTCACGCGTTCAGGCGACCGGAGCGACCTGCGGCAGCACAACCGGGCCAACGCCGAGCTGAACCTGACGGGCGAAGATTTCGCGCAGCAGGTCGAGGCTGAACAGGTGGGCGAACAGCAGCGGCAGCAGGCCCGACTGGTTCCAACCGCGCAGCACGTCGCCGCGCACTTCGCGCAGCTTAGCCTGATCGACCATCTGGAAACCGCGATAGACGAAGGGCTGTTCCGTGCCTTCCTGCTGGATGGCGACTTCGCCTTCCATCAGCAGGTTGTGCTTCTTGAGCTCTTCAACGAAAGCGGCGGTGCGCATACCGGCTTCTTCGAAGTTTTCGCAGAACTGCAGCAGGTTCTTGGTGGCTTCGCTGGGCGCTTCGCCATCGAACAGCGGCGCGCCGTCCACTTCTTCGCCCAGCAGGTTGGTGGTGGGGTCAAAGCAGAGCGACAGTTCCTGCGCGTCGGGCGTCAGGCGGGCCAGCATGAAGGGATAGCGACGGACATAGGCCGGCACATAGACTTCCGAGGTCAGCTTGCCTTCGGCATCGACGAAAACGTTCACGCCTTCGTTCAGGCCCATCAGCGCCAGCGGAACCGGCTGATCGCCGCTGGAGAACACGATGGGGAAGTGGCGCGCGGCCTGCGGGAATTCCTCGACCGTCAGCGGCACGGCGTGCTGGCCAATCAACCAGGTCGCCTTGTCGGTGCTCTGGCTCTTGTAATTGGCGTGGTCCCGGCTGTTGAGCGGAACGAGGTCGTTGTAGAACAGCGGCAGGTTGGCGTTCTGCGGCGCGCTGGCCATGGGGTCTCTCCGAAAACTGGGGCAATAAAGGCCCCACAAGGTCAATATTCAAGTTACAGGCCATAGGGCGCGGTTTTGCCCAAGGCAAGTCACCCTGCACGGTTTCACACCGAGGGCAATAGCTTTCCCGGGTTAAGCAATCCTTTGGGGTCCAGCGCGGATTTGACCGCACGCATCAGGCCCAGCGAGGCCGGATCGCCAAGGCGCTGTAATTCGCCCACTTTCATCTGGCCGATGCCATGTTCGGCGCTGAGCGAGCCGCCCCATTGCGTGACCAGATCGTGAACAAAACGGCTGATGGCCTTGCCGTCCGAGGCCTCCCAGACGGCCCTTTCGCTCCCTTCCGGAGAGATTACGTGGAAATGCACATTCCCATCGCCAAGATGCCCAAAAGCCACGGCATGGACGCCCGGAAAGGTCGCCTCGACCCGCCCGATGGCGTCGGTGATGAAGTCGGGCATTTTTTCCACCGGAACGGATATATCGTGCTGCATCGCCGGTCCCTTGCTGCGTTCGGCCATGGGAACCGTCTCGCGCAGGCCCCAAAATGCCTCGGCCTGCGACTCGCTGTTGGCGATGGCGGCGTCCTGCAGCAGCCCCGCCTCAAACGCATCGGCCAGCATCGTCTCGACCCGCTCGCCCAGCGTCGGCGCATCCGCCGCATCGGCCACGACCTCGATCAGCGCGTACCATGCATGAGCGCCCTCCAGCGGCGATCGCATATCGGGCGCGTAATCGAACACCGCTTCAAGGCTGGGGTGGGGGATCACCTCAAAGCCTTCCAGCGCCTCGCCCACGGCCTTTTCGGCATGAAGCAGCAACGCGCGCGCGGCTTGAATGCTCTCCACCCCGGCCCAGATCACCCGCCGGTCGGCCAGCGCCGGTTCGAGCTTGAGCGTGGCCGCCGTGACGATGCCCAGCGTCCCTTCGGACCCGATGAAAAGCTGCTTCAGGTCGAAACCGCGATTGTCCTTCTTCAGCGGCGTCAGCGCGGAATAGATCGCCCCATCGGCCAGCACCGCCTCCAGCCCCAGCACCTGCGAGCGCATGTTGCCGTGGCGCAGCACCTGCGTGCCGCCCGCATTGGTCGAGATCAGCCCGCCCACCGTGGCCGAACCCTTGCCGCCCAGGGTGAGGGGGAAACGCAGCCCCACCGCCTCGGCGGCTTCGTGCAGGTTTTGCAGCACCACCCCCGCCCCGCAAGTGACGCGGCGGTTTTCCAGATCGATCGGCCCGATGGCATTCATCCGCCGCAGCGAAACCAGCAACGAGGCCCCGCTGGCATCGGGTGTTGCCCCGCCGCTCATGCCCGAATTGCCGCCCTGCGGCACCAGCGTCACATTGTGCTCTCCTGCCAGCATCACCAGCTTGGCCAGTTCGGCGCTGTCGGCGGGCGAGGCCAGCCCCATGGCCGAGCCCGTATAGCGCCCGCGCCAGTCAGTCAGCCACGGCGCCAGAAGGTCAGGATCACAGGTCAATCCGCGCGGGCCAAGAAGGGCGGCGGCGGCGGCGAGAAAGGTGTCGTTCCGGGTCATGGCCCGCCCTATGCCACAGACCCTGCGCCGCTTCCAGAAGGTGCAGGTTAAGCGGCTGTTCAAACAAATGTGATTATGTCACAAGTCCGAGAAACAGACATGAGGGTTACACGTTTGGCCTGCCGCATGGGAGGATCAAACCTTGCAAATATATGGCCAGACTTCCCTTTCCGATCCTTTTGCGGCGCATGATTGGCGTCAGCTCCGGCCTGCGCCGCGGGCGTTGGGTGCTTGGGGGAGCCGTGGCTGTGCTGGGCCTTGTCGCACTGATTCATGGCGAGTCTCCGGCCGGAGCAGCCTCACTGGTCGATACGGGCGAGAAAGTCTGGCATGCTGTGCAAGTGCGCGGCCTCGATCTGGACGATGAATACAAACAGGTCCGCATTCAGCAGCAGTTCTCGATCCGCATTTCGCCCGGGCCGCCGGTGCCGCCGCCGGTCTTCGTGATCGAGAATGATCAGGAGGATCGCTCCACCCGGCTGGAAGAGCGCAACATGGGCAAATGCCTGCCCGCCTCCTCCATTGTCAGCGTTCAGAGCGCGCCGCGCAACCGCCTGCTGTTCTTTCTGCGCGATTCGCGGGTGGTCACGGCGGGGCTGGATAAATCATGCCATGCGCATGATTTTTATTCCGGTTTTTATGTCGAACGCAACGCCGACGGACAGATCTGCATCGAACGTGACAAGATCCACGCGCGCTCGGGCGCCAATTGCCTGATCCATGATTTACACGCCCTGGTCGAAGTTCCCGTGCGCCGTTAAGGCTGTTTCGGGCGATTTTCTTGACTTTCGTCGCGATTTGGCGCTAATCCCCCAACACCCGCGCCGCCTTGTCCGCCAAGGCGGCGGTTTTGTGCATCCGGCCACGGGTAGGACGGATGCCCCCACTTGCGGAAACACCCCAAACCCATGAGTTTCGCCGATCTCGGCCTTTCCGACGAATTGCTGCAAAGCGTTACCGCTGCTGGCTATGACACGCCCACGCCGATTCAGGCGCAGGCAATCCCTTCCGTGCTGATGATGCGCGACCTTATCGGTATTGCACAGACCGGCACCGGCAAAACCGCCAGTTTCGTGCTGCCGATGATCGACATTCTCGCGCATGGCCGCCGCCGCGCGCTGATGCCGCGGTCGCTCATTCTTGAGCCTACGCGCGAACTGGCCGCGCAGGTGGCCGAGAATTTCGAGAAATATGGCAAGAACCATGATCTCAAGATGGCGCTGCTGATCGGCGGCGTGCAGATGGGGGATCAGGTCAAGGCGCTCTCGGATGGTGTGGACGTGCTGATCGCCACGCCGGGCCGGTTGATGGACCTGTTCGAGCGGGGCAAGATCCTGCTCACGGGCTGCGACCTGTTGGTGATCGACGAAGCCGACCGTATGCTCGACATGGGGTTCATTCCCGACATCGAGACGATCTGCTCCAAGCTCCCGGCCCAGCGCCAGACGCTGCTGTTTTCCGCGACGATGCCGCCGCCGATCAAGAAGCTGGCCGACCGCTTCCTGAGCAACCCGAAATATATCGAGGTTGCCCGGCCCGCTTCGAACAACACCAGCATCGCCCAGCACAAGGTCAAATGCGGCCCCAAGCAGAAGCGCGAAGTGCTGCGCCATCTGTTGCGTCACGACAACGTGACCACGGCCATCATTTTCGCCAACAAGAAAACGACGGTGCGCGAACTGGCCAAGAGCCTGAAGCGCCACGGTTTTGCCGCCGGTGAAATCCATGGTGACATGGATCAGTCGAGCCGTATTGCCGAGCTGGACCGGTTCAAGGATGGCTCAATCAACATCCTGTGCGCTTCGGACGTGGCCGCGCGCGGGCTGGATGTGAAGGGCGTTTCTCACGTCTTCAACTTCGACACGCCCTGGCATCCGGATGATTATGTCCACCGCATCGGCCGCACCGGTCGCGGCGGGGCCACAGGCCGCGCCTTCACGATCTATTGCGATGCCGATCTGGAAGCGATCCAGAATGTCGAGAAGCTGACCGGCGGCCCGATCCCGGAAATCAAGCTGGAGATCGACCACAAGGCCGAAAAGGCGGAAGAGAAGGCCGAGAAAACCGCGCATAAGCCGCGCGAGCGCAAGGCGCCGGAACGCGCTGCGCGTGAAGAACGGCCTGCCCGTGAGGAGCGTCCGCGCCGCGAGGAACGGGCGCAGCAGGAAGAGCGCAGCCCCCGCGAGGAGCGCGCGCCCCGCCGCGAGCATAGGCATGAAAACCGCCACGAGCATCGTCAGGAAGATCGCAGCCGTGGCCGTTGGCGCGACAATGATCCGCCGTCCAAGCCGGGCGAATGGAATGGGCCGATTCCCGAATTTTTGGGTGTATCGGCTCTGTAAGGATGGATTGAAGGGCTGCGTGTTTCGTCACGCGGCCCTTTGCCTTTACCGCTTTTGCGGAACCGTTCAGCCGAACCTGCGATTATAGGTGCCTTGAACCGCAAGGCCCTGCGCATCTCGTGCCGGCTTAAAAAGCATGGACGCACGGGCATGGGTGCATGTAGCCTGGTCCAGTTCCCCTGATCCGCTGGATTTGGTGAGGGCGCAGTTGGCTGGCATTTCGGCCGTTTACGCAGCCGGCAAAAGCGCAAACAGCAAAAGGCTCCCTTACCTCCGGCTGCTGCCCCTGGGCAACAAGCGCACCGGTACGCGTTTCTTTTCGCCCGGCGTGCCTGCGATCACCGAGAGCAGGCGGTCCACCAGAACTTCGCCCGCTGTCTGGAAATCCGGTTCGACCGAGGAGAGGGGCGGGGCCGAATGCGCCCCGGCGCGAATGCCGTCAAAGCCGATCAGGCCGACCTGTTCAGGCACCGAAATCCCCTGTTCGCGCAGTACACGCAGCGCGCCCAGCGCCATTTCGTCGCAGCAGGCAAAGATCGCATCGAAAGGCACGCCCGAACGGATCAGTTCCACCGCCGCGCGGCGTCCCTGTTCGTCGCGGCTCATCCCCTCCTCAAAGGTGATCAGGCGCGGCTCCATGCCCTGTTCGCGCAGCAATTCGGCATAGCCCTCATAGCGCTCCTTGAACTGGCGCTGGGCCGAGGTTTCCGAGGCAATGCAAACGATGTTGCGATAGCCCGAATCGATCAGATGCTGGGTCGCCATCCGCGCCCCGCCGATATTGTCCGACCGCACCCAATCGAGGTCCTCATGCGGGCTGCCCCAACAGACCAGATGCGCGCCCTCGGCGGCAATGGAGTGGAAGTAATCCCAAGCGTCCCAATTCTCGCTGGTGCCGATGACGATCAGCCCGTCGGCCTTGCGCTGTTCCTGATACAGGCCCCACAGGTGGTCGGACGCGCCCTGAAACGAGACGATCGTTTCATGCCGCCGCCGCGAAGCCGCCGCGCAGACGCTGCCCAAAAGCGCGAAGTGGAAAGGGTTGAAATTCTTGATATCTTCGTCGGGTCGGCAGATCACCACCACCGCCAGAGTGCCCGTCCGGCCGGTGCGCAGGCGGGCGGCATTCTCGTCCACGTGATAATTCAGCTTGGCTGCGGCCGCGGCCACGCGCGCGCGGGTCGCCTCGCTCACCACCGGGTCGCCCGCCAGCGCGCGGCTGACGGTGGACTGGCTGACGCCTGCCTCGGCGGCCACATCGAAGGACGTGACGCGATAGCGCTTCTTCGCCTTACCGGCGTCGATCAGCGCTTCGGCCTCGTCGGTCGAATGCAGCTTGGCGGTTTTGTGGCGATCATCTTCCCCCATGGCGGCGGTCTTGGCCCTCTTTGCTATCACTTGTCCAGAGGCCATTGGGCCACACGGTCGATTTCACCCCCGCGCAATAATCTGAGGCGCGAGCAGCATCAACAGTTTCACGTCAATCGCCATGCCCTCGGCGCGGCGGGCGGCGACAAAAGCGCCGATGTCGGCAAGGGGCACACGGTGGGTAATGATCTCTTCGTCATCCACCCCGCCGCCCGGGCCGACCTTGGTCAACCCATGGGCGCGCAGCAGGGTAAAGCTCTCGGTCACCATGCCGGGCGAGGAGTAAAATTCGCCCACCACTTCCATGCGCGCGGCATCATAGCCGGTTTCCTCGATCAATTCGCGCCGGGCGGCATCGGTGGCCACTTCATCGGCATTGTCATCGGAATCGCCGACCAAACCGGCGGGCAATTCCAGGCAGGTGCGCTTCAACGGCACGCGATATTGCTCGACCAGCAGGACATGGTCCTCCTCGTCAATCGCCAGAATGACGGCGGCGCGGATGTTGCGCGCGCGGCTGACATATTCCCAGTTGCCGCGCTGCTTGGTCGCGATGAACCGGCCCTGCCAGACCACCTGCTCTTCGCTCTCGCGCCAGGTCTGGACGATCTTTTCCTTGGTCATCAAAGGCTCCGTTGCAACGTCTTGTCGGCTAACCACCGCTTTGGGCAAAGTGCAAGGCGTCAGGTTGAAGGCGCAAACATAAGGGCCTGATAGGCGGTTGTGGTTAACATCGCCCTGTGGCAATTCTGGGTCAGGCAGAAGAGGGAAGGATAATATGCTTCAGGAATTCAAGACCTTTATCGCACGCGGCAATGTGCTGGATCTGGCGGTCGGTGTGATCATCGGCGGGGCCTTTGGCAAGATCGTTTCCTCCCTTACCGATGATGTGTTGATGCCGGTGATCGGCAAGGTCACGGGCGGCATCGATTTTTCGTCCAAATTCATCCTGCTGGGCGATATTCCGGCCAGCTATACCGGATCGCCCACCGATTATGCCGCGCTGAAAAAGGCGGGTGTGGCGATGCTGGGCTATGGCAGCTTTGTCACCGCGATCATCAATTTCCTGATCATGGCCTTCGTGATCTTCCTGATCGTCAAGGGCGCGAACAAGGCCACCGCCAAGCCTGCCGCCCCCGAGGCACCGGCCGCGCCCGCCGGCCCCACCGAGGTCGAACTGCTGGCCGAAATCCGCGATGCCCTTAAGGCGCGTTGAAAAAGGCTCGTTGAAAAAGGCGCGCTGAGACCAGCCAACATGCACAGGGGGGCTGCCATCGGAAATCGGGGCGGCCCCCTTTTCTTTTGCAAAATTGCGCCTATATCACCCCTCGCCGGTTTCGACCGGCTATGGTGATAAACTGCGGCGTGCAATAGATGCAGCGGACCCGGGGGCGGTACCCGGCGGCTCCACCATCACTACCCGGACCTGTGCCGGGGCCTCGTTGTCGCGAGGGTGTTGATGGGGCCGAACTAGGATCGACGTGTGTTGAAAAGCGCTGTTTTTGCCCGGGCTGAGTAACCCGTATAAGGCTCAAAACTCATAAGTGCCAACGACAACGAAGCACTTGCTCTGGCTGCGTAATTCTAGGCCTTAACGGGCTGAAGTTACAAACCTAGAACACGGTTGAACCCACCGGGTAACAGAAGGGAATTCGGGGGCCCGGGGCGGGCCTAGCAACAGAACCGCCCCACCTATCTCCCCTACATTTTGACAGAACGCGCCCAAGAGCGCATGAGCGCGCGATGCAATTCGCCCATTTCGATGTCGCCGCCTTCCTCAACGCCAATTGGCAGAAGCGCCCGCTGCTGATCCGCAATCCGTGGAAGGCTTGGGCCAATCCGCTTGAGCCGGACGAACTGGCGGGCCTTGCCTGCGAGGAGGGCGTTGAATCGCGTCTGATTACGAGTGGCAGCGGCAAATTGGCGCTGGAGCGCGGCCCCTTTGCTGAGGAACGCTTTGGCGCTCTGGGCAAGGAGCCGTGGACGCTGCTGGTGCAGGCAGTTGACCATTATGTGCCGGATGTGGCGGCGCTGATCGAGCCGTTTCGTTTCGTGCCGGACTGGCGGATCGACGATGTGATGGTTTCCTATGCCAATGACGGCGGGGGCGTGGGGCCGCATTTCGATCAGTATGATGTGTTTCTGATTCAGGGCCTTGGTCGCCGCCGCTGGCGGGTCGGCCCGGTTTGCAATGCGCAGACGCCGCTGGTTCCTCATGAGGATCTGCGCCTGATCGAGGATTTCGAGGCGACGGGCGATTGGGTTCTGGAGCCGGGCGATATCCTCTATGTCCCGCCCGGTTTTGCCCATGACGGCGTGGCGATTGGCGATGATTGCATGACCTATTCGGTGGGTTTTCGCGCTCCCTCGCGCGCCGAACTGGCCGAGGCGTGGACCGCGCATCAGGTTGACGCCATGGCCGAGGATGACCGCTATGCCGACCCCGATCTGAGCCTTCAGGCGCATCCGGGCGAGATCACCGCCGAGGCGCTTGACCGCCTGCATGGCATGGTGCTGGCCTCGCTGGCGGATCGCGGTGCCTTTGCCCGCTGGTTTGGCCATTATAACAGCCTGTCCAAATATGCCGAAACCGACTGGCGCCCTGAGGAGCAAATGGAGGCCGACGAGGTCGCCGCGATGCTGGGCGAGGGCCATGCGCTGCATCGCAACCCGGCGCATCGCTTCGCCTTTATCGAGGCAGGTGAGGGCGTTCTGCTCTTCGTCGATGGCGTCTGCCGCGAATGTCGGGGCGAGGCCGCAGAACTGGCGCGCGACCTTTGCGCGGGCGGCGAATGGAGCGGGACTGCGCCGGGCGAAGAGAGCTTGGTCCTGCTTACCGCGCTCATCAATCAAGGTAGTCTTGGTTTTGAGGAAGAGGATTGATGGCGCTGATTCTCTTCAACAAACCCTATAGCGTGCTATGCCAGTTCACCCCCGAACCCAATGGCCCGCCGCGCCCGACCTTGGCCGATTTCATCAAGCGTCCTGGCGTCTATCCGGCGGGCAGGCTCGATCATGACAGCGAGGGGCTGCTGCTGCTCACCGATGACGGGCGGCTTCAGGCGCGCATCACCGATCCGCGCTACAAGGCGCCCAAGACCTATCTGGTGCAGATGGAAGGCGAGCCGGACGAGGCGGCTCTTGAAGCGCTGCGGCGAGGGGTGCGGTTGAAGGATGGCATGACCTTGCCCGCCAAGGCCGAGCGGATCGACCCGCCCGATCTGTGGCCGCGCGATCCGCCGGTGCGTTTTCGCAAGACGGTGCCTGATTGCTGGATCGCGCTGACCATTCACGAAGGGCGCAACCGTCAGGTGCGCCGCATGACCGCCGCCGTGGGGCACCCGACCTTGCGTCTGGTGCGCTGGCGCGTGGGGGAATGGTCGCTGGATGGATTGGGGCAGGGCGAATTCAGAGAGGTTTAGGCTTTGACGGTTTCCGGTTCGGCCTTGGCCGCTTCATGCTTGATGCAGTCGAGGATCTTGGCGCCCGCCATGAACACCGAGCCGGTGCAGGCCAGAAACAGCAGCTTGCCCCCGAAACCGGGATATTGGCCCAGATAGACCTGTCCGCGCTGCACCGCGCCATTGGCCAGCGCGAAAATCACGAGAAACGCTTCGGCACGAGTCTTGATGACGAAAAGACGGGCGATTTTCTGCCACATAAGCCAAACCTCTGCTTTGCCCTCACGGTGTTTTGAAATGTCCGTGTCGGCCTGTGGCTCCACTCTGGCATAACCCCTAGGTGGTGCAAGGGTGGTAAACATGGCGTTAACCATGAATTGTTCGCCTTTGGGACAAAACGCTCCGGCTTTGCGATAATTGCCGCAAGGCGCCTGAAAATTCGCCGCGCCCGACAAGCCGGTTGCCAAAGGCGCCGCCATCGGTCATAAGTCTATCTGTCTCTCCTCCCCGGAGTCCATGTATGCCATGCGTTTAGCGCGCATGCCTTTATGTCGTTCAGGCATTCGCTTGGGCGGCGCCTTGGATGAGGGTGATGATGATGAGCAAGTATCAGGACCGGGCTGGCCTTCAGGTTGATGGCGATCTGGCCCTTTTCGTCGAAAATCGGGTTTTGCCGCCGCTGGGGCTGGATGCATCGCGCTTCTGGTCGGGCTTTGCCGCGTTGCTGGGCGAATATGCGCCGCGCAATCGCGCGCTGCTGGCCCGCCGTGATGAACTTCAGGTCGCCATTGATGGCTGGCATCGCGAGCGCGGCAAGATCGCCGTGGATCTGCCCGAATATGAGGGCTTCCTGCGCGCCATCGGCTATATCGTGCCCGAACCGGCGCCCTTTGCCATCACCACGCGCAATGTGGACGCGGAAATCGCGACGATGGCCGGGCCGCAATTGGTTGTGCCGGTCCTCAACGCCCGCTTCCTGCTCAACGCCGCCAATGCGCGCTGGGGCAGCCTGTATGACGCCTATTACGGCACCGATGCGCTCGATGCTCCGGCGGCCAAAAAGGGCGGCTATGATGTCGAGCGCGGCGCGGCGGTGATCGCGGCGGGACGGGCTTTCCTCGATTCGGCGGTTCCGCTGGCCGAAGGCTCATGGGCCGATTGGGAAGGCATCAGTCCCGAACGTCCGCTGCCTGCTCTTGCGCGGCCCGAACAATTGATCGCCCGGCGCGGCGATGGGCATAAGGGCGCGCTGCTGCTGGTCAACAATGGCCTGCATATTGAGATCGTGATCGACCACACCCATGTCATCGGCGCGACCGACAAGGCGGGGATCAGCGATATCATCCTCGAATCGGCGCTGACCACGATCTGCGACCTTGAGGATTCGATCGCGGCCGTCGACGCCGAGGACAAGATCGCCGCCTACGCCAACTGGCTGGGCCTGATGCGCGGCGATCTGACCGAGAGCTTTGAAAAGGGCGGCAAGATCCTGCACCGCGAACTGGCGGCGGATCGGGAATGGACGGCGCTGGATGGTTCGAACCTGACGCTGGCCGGACGCAGCCTGCTGTTCATCCGCAATGTCGGCCATCTGATGACCAATCCGGCGATCCTGCTGGCCGATGGCCGCGAGATCCCCGAAGGTGTGATGGACGCTGTCATCACCAGCGCGATTGCGATGCAGGACCTTAAAGGTCTGGGCCGCCATCGTAACAGCCGGACGGGCAGCATCTATATCGTCAAGCCCAAGATGCACGGGCCGGAGGAGGTCGCCTTCACCAACGACCTGTTCAACGCGGTCGAGGATCTGCTGGGCCTTGCGCGCCACACGATCAAGGTGGGCGTGATGGACGAGGAGCGCCGGACGAGCGCCAACCTTGCCGCCTGCATTGAGGCGGTGAAGGAGCGGATCGTCTTCATCAATACCGGCTTCCTTGACCGCACCGGCGATGAGATCCACACCTCGATGCAGGCCGGCCCGGTCATTCGCAAGAATGCCATCAAGGCTTCGGCTTGGATTTCGGCCTATGAGGCGCGCAATGTCGGCATCGGCCTTGCCAGCGGCCTGTCGGGCAAGGCGCAGATCGGCAAGGGCATGTGGGCCGCGCCCGACCGGATGCGCGACATGCTGGAGCAGAAGATCGGCCATCCGCGCGCCGGGGCCAACACCGCATGGGTGCCTTCGCCCACGGCGGCCACGTTGCATGCCACGCATTATCACGGGCTGGACGTCTTTGCCCGCCAGCGTGAAATCGCCGCGCAGCCTGTGCCGGGTCTGGAGCCTTTGCTGACGATCCCGCTGGCGCTGGGCACCAATTTCTCGACCGAGGATGTCGCCGAGGAACTGGATAACAATGCGCAAGGTTTGCTGGGTTATGTTGTGCGCTGGATCGATCAGGGCGTCGGCTGCTCCAAGGTGCCCGACATCAACGATGTTGGCTTGATGGAGGACCGTGCCACGCTGCGTATTTCCAGCCAGCATATGGCCAACTGGCTGCTGCATGGCGTGGCCACGGGCGAGCAGGTCATGGATTCGCTCAAGCGCATGGCCGCCAAGGTCGATGCCCAGAACGCGGGCGATCCGCTCTATGAGCCGATGGCCGGGCGCTGGGAGGAAAGCTATGCCTTCCGCGCGGCCTGCGATCTGGTGTTCAACGGGGTGGAGCAGCCCAGCGGCTATACCGAGCCCTTGCTGCACGCATGGCGCCTGAAGAAGAAGCAGGCGGCGCGGCAACTCGAAACGGCCTGATGCAAGAAACCCCCGGGGCCGATGCTCCGGGGGTTTTCTTCAGGCGCTGAGAATTTTGGCGATGCTGACGAATTCTGCCACGGACAACGTTTCGGCGCGGCGGGCCGGGTCGATGCCAAGGGTTTCGAGGGCATCCAGCGCGCCGGGCAGGCCTTTCAGGCTTTGCCGCAGCATTTTGCGCCGTTGGCCAAAGGCGGCCTCGGTCACGCGCTCCAGCATCCGGGCCGAGACGCCTTCGGGCATATCGCCGGGCTTCACATGGATGATCGCGCTCATCACCTTGGGCGGCGGGGTAAAGGCGCTGCGATGCACCTTCATCGCGATCTTGGGGGCGGCGCGCCATTGGCTGAGCACGGCCAGACGCCCGAAAGCATCGCTGCCCGATGGCGCCACGATCCGCTCGGCCACTTCCTGTTGAAACATCAGCGTCAGGCTGGTCCAGCGCGGTGGCCAAGTCTCACCCGACAGCCAGCCCGTGAACAAAGCCGTGCCGACATTATAGGGCAGGTTGGCCAGGATCGCGTAAGGTTCGCCATCAAACAGGGCGGCATGGTCGATTTTGAGCGCATCGCCTTCGATCACCGTCAATTGCCCCGGAAACGCCTCGGCCAACTCGCCCAGCGGCGCCATGCAGCGCTTGTCCATTTCGATGGCCGTGACCTTGGCCCCCGCGCGCAGCAGGGCGCGAGTCAGACCGCCGGGGCCGGGGCCGACCTCCAGCACATTCTGGCCCTTCAGCCGTCCGGGGATGGCCGCGATGCGCGAAAGCAATTGCTCGTCGAACAGGAAGTTCTGGCCCAGCGCCTTGCTGGCAAACAGGCCATGGGCATTGATGACCTCGCGCAGGGGCGGCAAATCGGGACGCGGTAAATCGGAATCGCTCATCAGGCCGCCAATAGGGCGGCGCGGCTGCGTGCGCAATCGGCGGCAAGGCGCAGCGCCGAGACCGTCGCGCCGACATTGGCCTGCCCCTTGCCCGCGATGGGAAAGGCTGTGCCGTGATCGGGCGAGGAGCGGATGATCGGCAGGCCCAGCGTGATATTGACACCATGGTCAAAATCGAGCGCTTTCAAAGGGATCAGCGCCTGATCGTGATACATGCAGATGGCCACGTCAAACGAGGCCCGCCCACGCGCCGCAAACAGGCCATCGGCGGCGTGCGGCCCGCTGGCATTGATGCCCTCGGAGCGCAATTGTTCGATGGCCGGGGCCACGATGCGCTGATCCTCGTCGCCAAAACGCCCATCTTCGCCCGCATGGGGGTTGAGCGCGGCAATGGCGATGCGCGGGTTGGTCAGCCTGAAATCACGCTCCAGCGCTCGCGCCACCACCCGCGCACGGCGCAGGATCAGGTCTTGCGTAATCAACCCCGGCACCGCCGAGAGCGCGACATGGACCGTCAGCGGCACGGTGCGCAAATTCGGACCCGCCAGCATCATCACCGCATCCTCGGCCTCAACACCTGCGGCATGGGCGACAAATTCGGTCTGTCCGGGATAATCGAAACCCACCTCGGCCAGCCGCGATTTGGCGATCGGCCCGGTCATCAGCGCGCCCGCCTGACCCGACACGGCCAGAGCGGTGGCTTGAGTCAGGCTTTCCAGCGCCAGCGCCGCGCCGTCGCGATCAGGCGCGCCGGGACGATATTCGCCATCGAACTCGCCGATCACGGGCAGCGCGCGATCATAGACCAGCGCGGCCTCCTCCATCGAAGCGACGCGCTCGACCGGAATGTCCAGCCCGCGCGCGCGCGCCGCCCCGGCCAGCACGGCCGCGCCGCCCACCGCGCAAAAGGCGGGCAGGGCATGGACGCGGCGCGCAAACCACGCCGCCGCGATCAGTTCCGGCCCCACACCGGCCGGATCGCCCAGCGAAACAGCCAATGGAAGGATTGGATAGGCCACCTCTTTATCCTCAGTTAAACCCGATATCTCAGTTATACTCGATGATCGCGTCGCGGCGAAGGTCGCGCATGTACATTTGCGCGCGCTTGTTGACGCGGTCTTCTTCCATCTGCGACATCAATTCCTCGAACGAGGGGCCGCTGGCCGCCTTGGGATCGTCGCGGCCGCACAGCATCAGCATGCGGATGCCTTCCTGCACCGAACCAAACGGCGGCGTGGTTTCGCCCAGCGAAAGCGCCAGCAGCGACTGCTGAAGCGGGGCGGGCAGGTCGCGCGCGCGGATCTGGTCGTTGGCGACAACCTGCGCGCCCAGCTTGCCGGCAACCGCATCGACGCCGCCGCAGCCCTTGGCCGATTTAATCGCGTTGGAAAATTCGTCGATCTTCTTGTTGGCTTCGGCCTCGGCAATATTGGCGGGCAGGGCCAGCGTGATCTGCTTGAGCGCAAGCACCGCATCGCGCGGATCGGCGGTCAGCACCTGACGCTTGTCGATCAGATAAAGGATCGAGAAACCGCCGCGCATCTCGATCGGGCCAACGAGCTGGCCGGTCTGCATCTCGCGCGCGGAGGCGGCCAGTTCGGTGGGCAATTGCGCCAGACGGATCCAGCCCAGATCGCCGCCCACCGCCTTGGTCGAGGCTTCGGAATATTGGCGGGCATAGGCGGCAAAGCTGCCGCCTTCCTTCAACTGGCTCATGATGCGCTGGGCATTTTCGGCCACGACGGCGCGGCTGTCGGGCGTGGCCGACAGATAGATTTCGCCCAGACGGTATTCCTCGGTGCCCTTCGACGCCTTCATCCGCTCGAGCAGTTCCTTGACTTCCTGCTGGCTGACATTGACGAAAGGCTGGACATTGCGGCGCAGCACGCGGTTCCATGCCAATTCGCCGCGGATCTGGCGCTTCAGCGAATTGGGCGAGGAGCCGATGCGGGCCAGATAGGCGTCGAGCGCGGCCGGTTCCTGCTTGAAGTTTTCCTGGGCGACGCGGGCATAGGTGCCGTCGACCTCGCCCTCGTCGATCTTGATGTCGGCGTTCTTCGATTCCTGAATCTGGAGCGTTTCGTCGATCAGGTTGCGCAAAACCTGCGCGCGAAGCCGCTCGACTTCCTCAGGCGCGACCTTGCCCCCATTGGCCGCCAGGATCAGCGCCAGACGCTGGTTCACATCGGTGCCGGTGATGATATCGCCGTTAACGATGGCGGTGGCGCGGCGCAGATTGGGGTTGTCCTTGCCCAACATGGTCACATTCTGGCCGATGCCGAAAGGATCGCTGGCCGTGGGCGCTTCGGCGGGCTTGGCGGCCGGGGCCTTGGGCGCTGTCGCAGGAGCCTTGGGCGTTTTGGAGCGCACGGGGGCTTGCGCGAAACCTTGCGCGGCCAGCGCCAGAGACAGGCCAGCGAGCGCGCCCATCCGGGCCACCGCCCTTACGCGCGCCGCACCCGATCCAGATCCTGCCTTTTTCGTCACCACCATAATCTTGCGCTCGATCCTGTTCTTGTCGCCGTGCATCTGCACCCTCCGGGCTTAACCCCGGCTGAGCCAGCAGCGATTTGGGAGCATATCGTGATATGCCACCCCGCCATGGCCGCAGGCGATAGCGTCTTTGTCTTGCCCTGCCAACAGATGCTTGTGGCCGTTTACCGGAAACCCAGATTGCGCAGCGAAAAGCGCAATTCAAAGCTGCTGCCGCGCACGGCGTCACCGATGGTCACATAGTCGCGCCGCCAGTTCAGGTCGAACTGGAAGCAGTCGGTCTGGAAGGACACGCCCAGCCTTGTGCGCAAGGGCTGGAACGAGGCGGTGCTGGTGTTGGCCAGCAGGCTCTTGTCCGAAAGGTCGAACACGCCCGAACCGAACACAGACCAGAATTTCGCAAAGGCGATTCGCCCCGCTGTGCGCAATTCATTGCTGTCGACCAGATCTTCCTGACTGGTGGTGATATTGCGGTTCAGGCGCGCATAGCCGACCTCGAGATAGGTCGTGTCGCTGCCCAAGGTCGCGTCCACTTCGTTACGGCGAAACACGAAGCTGTCGTGGTCGAGCCGGTAACGGTGGGTGATCTTGAAGAAATCGCGATAGCGGATTTCGGTGCGCCCGACGATATCGGACATGCGGTCCGACAGGCCCGTGCCCTGAGGCAGCAGGGTGGGCTGGCTGGTCAGGCGATAGGATTGGCCGACATTGGCGTTGATGCGCCAGTTGGGCCGCTCCAGCCGCCATTCCATGCCATAGGTCACGCGGTTGCCGTCCTCGATCCGGTCATAGCCGGGAAAGCGGTTGAGCGCGAAGAGATTGATATCTTCGAGTTCGATGGCGCGCGCGTCCTCGTTGGGGATTCGCATGTTGGGCGTGGGCGATGTGGCCACGAACTGCACATGAGGGGTCAACACCTGCGTTCCGCCGAACAGCGGGCCGACAAAGGGCCAGGTGATGTCGGCCGCAGCCGTGGCCGTGGCGCGCCCCTGCCAACCGGCGGTGCCGCGATAGATGGCGGTGCTGGTCAACAGATTGTCGGTCGAATGATAGACATCGCCCCGGCCCAGCGCGGTCAGCGTGATGATCTGCCCCATGGGCGTCATCTTGCGCAGGTTCCATTCCACGCTGGCAAAGGCGCGCTGCATGTCCTGCCCGGCGCTGCGGGTGATGGCCAGCGTGTTGGCGCGCACCTCGATCTTGCCGCCCAGCAGGTTTTCGTCAAACCGCCGGCGATAGTCGATCATCGGCAGGGCAATCGGCACCAGCCCCTGCGTGCCCGTGGCGCGCAGCGTCTGGAACGCCCAGCCCGAGAGCGAGAAATAGGACGTCTGGCCGATCCGCTCCAGATTGATGTTCGAGCGCAGCGTATCGTCCGAGGAAATATAATAGCGGCGCAGGAACGTGCGGTCGGAGGCAAAGCGGCCGGAAAAATCGAGGCTCCAGTTGGGCGAGAGCTGATATTTGCCGTTGGCGTCGAAATAGCCGCGCCACTTCTGCTGGGTGTTGAGGCCCGAAACGTCGGTGGCGGCCGAGCGAGTCAGATAGCCGGTGATCTGAAACGCGCCCGTATCGCCCAACTGGCGGTAATGCACCTTGGCCATCGGCTTGGCCTTGGTAAAGGCATAGCCGGTGATGGCCAGATCCTTGTTATTGGCAAGGCGGGCGTAATAGGTGCTGGAAAATTCAAATCCGTTGGCCGCCGATGTGCGGAAATCGGGCACCAGAAAACCGGGCAGGGGCCGTCCGTCCGTCGCCACCTGAAGGCTGGGCAGAGGTACGATGGAGGCGCCGAACAGCGACAGGCGCGCGCCCTTGAAACGCACAATCTTTTTATCGGGATCATATTCGACGTGACGCGCCGTCACCTTCCAGATCGGCTTTTTCTCGCATCCCTTGCTGTCCACCACGTCGCAGCCGGTATAGGCCGCCTGGGTCAGGACATAATGGCCGTTGGTGTCGCGCCGCCCTTCATTGGCGGCCAGGCGCCCGCCCTCGCGCATCAGCATCAGCATATTATGCGTCAGCCCAACGCTCAAATCCTCGCTCAACTCCATCTGGTCGGTGAGCAATTCGTTGCCATTGGCATCGACCACGCGAAGCTGGCCCTGCGCCATGATCTGGCCGGTCTTGCGATTCCAGCGGACGGTATTGGCGCGCACGGTCTGTTCGCCGCGCCGCAAAAAGACATTGCCCGTGGCGATCACGACATCATTCGTGTCGTCGTAATCGACCTGATCGGCGGCAAAATCGATCTTGTTTTCGTCATAGCGCGTGCGCTGGGGCAGGTCGGCGGCCGGGCCGCCCGCCTCGGCGCCGGTTTCCAGCCCCCCCGCCGATAGCCCACCGGCCTCGCGCATGGTTGCCGCCCATGCCGGATCGGCGGCCAGCGCGACGCAGAGCGCCGCCCATGGCGCCATCCGGCGCAGGACAATGGAAAGGTTCGGTTTGGTAAGGGGCGCATGAGGCCCAATCAACGCAGGCATGGCTTGCCTATCGCAGAGGGGATGCCTAACTGCAATCCATGAAGGCGATGAGATTGGCATCAACCCACCGCATCGCAATACCGACCCAATGCTTTTGAACGGGCCGCTCGTCCGGCCTGCAAGGAGTTACCATGATCGTCACATTCCTCGCCAGCCCGCCCGCTTCGGTCCTTGCGCCGGTCGCCCGTTTCGTGGCCGCCGATGGGTGGGAACAAGGTTTGCCCGCCGTGATCGTGGCCGGTGCCAAGGCCGCGCGCTTTGCGGGACGGGCCGGACAGGTGTTTGAAGGCTTTGCCGATGTTGATGGCGTGATCGGGCGCCTGGCGCTGGTGGGCATCGGCGGGGGCGATTCCGATACCGACCGCCGCGCTTCGCTGGAAAAGGCGGGCGGGGCGCTGGCGGGCAAGTATCGCACCTCGGGCGCGACGCAACTGCTGCTCGACGGCGCGGGGCTGGCGGCGGATGAATTGGCCAGCGTGCTGCTGGCGCTGCGTTTGCGCCTGTGGAAACAGGATGGCTATCGCACCACGCTCAAGGACGAGGAAAAGGCCAGCCTTGAGGAAATTCTGGTGATGAACGCCGCCGATGGCGCGCAGGCCGCGTGGGAAGCCGCCACCGCCATTGCCGAGGGCGTCGAATTCACCCGCGAACTGGTGACCGAACCGGCCAATGTGCTGTATCCGGAAAGCTTCGTTGAACGCATCCGCCAGCGTTTCGCCGGGACGGGCGTGGACATCCGCGTGCTGGACGAAAAGGAAATGCGCTCGCTGGGCATGGGCTCACTGCTGGGCGTGGCGCAGGGTTCGGCGCGGCCGCCCCGGATGGTGGTGCTGGAATGGCGCGGCGGCGCGGCTGATGCGGCCCCGCTGGCCTTTGTCGGCAAGGGTGTGACCTTTGACACCGGCGGCATCAGCCTCAAGCCCGGCGCGGGCATGGAGGACATGAAGTGGGACATGGGCGGTGCGGGCGCGGTGTCGGGCGCGATGCTGACGCTGGCCCGGCGCAAGGCCAAGGCGAATGTGGTGGGCGTTCTGGGCCTGGTTGAAAACATGCCCGACGGCAATGCCCAGCGCCCGGGCGACGTGGTCACGTCCATGTCGGGCCAGACCATCGAGGTCATCAACACCGACGCCGAAGGCCGCCTCGTGCTGTGCGATGCGCTGACCTTTGTGCAGCGCGAGTACAAGCCTGCCAAGATCGTTGATCTGGCCACGCTGACCGGCGCGATCATCATGAGCCTTGCGCATGAATATGCCGGGCTGTTCTCGAATGATGATGCGCTTTCGGCCGATCTGACCAAGGCGGGCGCGGCCACCGGCGACAAGCTGTGGCGGATGCCGATGGGTCCGGTCTATGACAAGATGATCGACAGCCCGATTGCCGACATGAAGAATGTCGGCGGCCGTTTCGGCGGCTCGATCACGGCGGCGCAGTTCCTCGCTCGCTACATCGAAAAGGACGCTGACGGGAAGCAGACTCCGTGGGCGCATCTCGACATCGCGGGCACGGTGTGGACCGACAAGCCCGGCGCGACCTGGGACAAGGGCGCGACCGGCTTTGGCGTGCGCCTGCTCGACTCGCTGGTCCGTGAAGCAGAATAAATGCAGGCCGACTTCTACCTGCTGGAAACCGGCGGCCCGGAACTGGCCCTTGCCCCACTGGCGGGCAAGGTGCTGGAGACGGGCGGTCGCCTGCTGGTGGTGGCGGGCGAGGCGGGCGCGCGTGAGCGGATTTCGCAGGCCTTGTGGAGCGCGGGGGCGACCAGCTTTCTGGCCAATGGCATCGCCGGGGGCGACCATGATGCGCGCCAGCCCATCCTGATCGCGCAGGACGTGGCCCCGGCCAACGGCGCGCGCTTCCTTGCTCTGGCCGATGGCGTCTGGCGCGAGCCCGGCGAGGGGGATTTCGACCGCGTCCTGCTTGTCTTTGGCGAGGCCGAGCGTGCCGCCGCACGTGAGACATGGCGTCTGCTCAAAGGGCGCGAGGGCTGGGCCTGTCGCTTCTATCGCCGGGAAGGCCGGAAATGGACGCAAGCGGGATAATGGTCACCCTTGCAGGAGAGAGCGCGAAAGGCTAGGGCGCCGCGCAACAGGGCCGTCAAGGCCCATCCAACGCAAGGAACCTACGACATGGCGCTTACCCGCACCTTCTCGATCATCAAGCCCGACGCCACCCGCCGCAACCTGACCGGCGCCGTCACCAAGATGCTGGAAGAAGCCGGCCTGCGCGTCGTCGCCAGCAAGCGCATCCAGATGACCAAGGAACAGGCCGAAGGCTTCTATGCCGTTCACGCCGAGCGTCCTTTCTTCAATGACCTGGTTTCGTTCATGATCTCGGGCCCGGTCGTGGTTCAGGTTCTGGAAGGCGAAGACGCTGTGAAGCGCAACCGCGACATCATGGGCGCCACCAACCCCGCCAACGCCGACGCCGGCACCATCCGCAAGGAACTGGCCGAATCGATCGAAGCCAACTCGGTCCATGGTTCGGATTCGGAAGAAAACGCCGCGATCGAAATCGCCTATTTCTTCAAGCCGGAAGAAATCGTCGGTTAATTCCGGCCGTTTGATGGCATGAAAAAGCCGCCGGAGGGATGGTCCTTCCGGCGGTTTTTTTGTTGTGGGTTTTATGCCTCCGGCGGGCAAAGGGACTCGTCCCTTTGCAATCCCTATACTGTCTTTGTTGCGCTTCGGATCATCGTCGCGCGACCTTGCAGCGCCGCAGGCTTTTAAACCGCTTCGCGGAACAACGTTTCCCGGCAAATTTGGCGCAACTCCATTCATGGGATTGCAAAGGGACCGAGTCCCTTTGCGCGCCGGAGGCCCTTAAACCTTAAAACTGATCCGCCACATCCATCAACCGCGTCAACCGCTTGGGCGCGACCGAGCGCCAGCTCCGCGCCAGCCAATCGGAGACCTGATCCCAATCCACATCCGCCCGGTTCAGGATCAAGCCCGCCCAGCCCGAAGCCCCGTAATAGGCAGGCCGGAACCATACCTCGGGATCGGCGTCGATCAGGGCGTTCATTTCATCCTGCCCACTGGTTTTCACCAGCAGGGCAATATGCTGCTCACCATGGTGGCGATCATTGAAATAGGCGAAGAATTTGCCGCCCTTGATCGACCATGCGGGCGAACCGTGGCTTTCACGTGCCTCGACTTCGGGCAGGGCGGCGGCCAGTTCCGACACGCGTGCCAGCAGCCAGTCGGCGCGATAGGGCCGCGTCACCAGTTCGGTCAGACAGCGGGCATAGAGCTGATGCTCGGCAAACAGCACGCGCCCGGCAAGGCTCTCGGCGGTGTCACCGGGAATGATCGCCACGGGCGTCTGGCCCAGAATCGGCCCGTCATCCAACTCGGGCGTCACCAGATGGACAGTCACGCCGCCATGGCTGTCGCCCGCCTCGATGGCGCGTTCGTGGGTGTGCAGCCCCTTGTATTTGGGCAGCAGCGAGGGATGGATATTGAGCATCCGCCCGGCCCAACCGGAAACGAATTCCGCCGTCAGGATGCGCATATAACCGGCCAGCGCGACATATTCCGCCCCCGATGCCCGGATCGCCGCGTCCATCGCCATGTCATGATCGGCCCGTGCCATGCCCTTGTGGGGCAGGGCAAAGGTGGGCACGCCCTCGGCGGCGGCCAGTTTCAGGCCGCCCGCCTCAGGATTGTTGCTGGCCACCAGCACGATTTCGAAGGGGCATTCCGGCGCACGGCTAGCATAGAGCAGCGCGGCCATATTCGTACCCCCGCCCGAAATCAGGACGGCGACCTTTGCTTTATGCATTATGGGTGGCTTCCCATGCCTGCCGTGCGCTCCACGCCTCGGCGCTGCCCGAAACGGTGCAGCCGCGCGCGCCTTCGCGGATTTCGCCGATGCGGAACACCGTCTCGCCCGCAGCGGCCAGATCGGCGGCTAGCGCTTCGGCTTCCTCGGGCTTGACCGCCAGCACCATGCCGATGCCGCAGTTGAAGGTGCGCGCCATTTCGCCCGGCTCGATATTGCCCTGCGCCTGAAGGAAGGCCATCAGGCGGCTCTGTTCCCAGCTATCTGCGTCGATGAAGGCATGAAGCCCCTCAGGCAGCACGCGGGGGACGTTTTCCAGCAAACCGCCGCCCGTGATATGCGCCAGAGCGTTGATGCGACCCGAACGGATAAACGGCAGCAGCGTCTTCACATAAATGCGAGTCGGCTCGATCAGATAGTCGATCAGCAGCTTTTCATTGTCGAACAGGGCGGGGCGGTCCAGCTTCCAGCCCTTGTCGGCGGCCAGACGGCGCACCAGCGAATAGCCGTTCGAATGCACACCCGATGAGGCCAGACCCAGCAGCACATCGCCCGCAGCAACCCGGTCGCCGGTCAGTTGCTCGCCGCGCTCCACCGCGCCGACACAGAAACCGGCAAGGTCATAATCGCCGGCGGTATACATGCCCGGCATTTCGGCCGTTTCGCCCCCGATCAGCGCGCAGCCCGCGATGCGGCAGCCCTCCGCGATACCGGCGATGACGCGCTCGGCCACGCCGTTTTCCAGCTTGCCCGTTGCGAAATAGTCGAGAAAGAACAGCGGCTCGGCGCCTTGAACGATCAGGTCGTTGACGCACATGGCCACCAGGTCGATGCCGATCTTGTCATGGCGGTCATGGTCGATGGCCAGCTTGACCTTGGTGCCCACGCCGTCATTGCCCGCCACCAGCAGCGGGTCCTTGTAACCGGCCGCCTTCAGGTCGAAAAAGCCGCCAAAACCACCCAGATCGGCGTCTGCGCCGGGGCGGCGGGTCGATTTGGCCAGCGGGCCGATGGCCTTCACCAAGGCATTGCCGGCGGCAATCGAGACGCCTGCGTCCTCATAAGTGTAATTGGTGGGGCCAGAGGCTGTGGTGTCGGTCATGGGGCCTTGCTCGCTTGCGAAGAAATCACGTTTGGGGGCCGCCTAGCGCTTTCCTGCTTGGATTTCCATGCCCGATTGGGCAATAGCGGGCCCTGAACATGACAAAACCGGCAAATCTTATCGCACGGCGTGGCAGAATCGCGCTTCTCCCTCGTGGTTTTGCCGCGCGCGGCGCGCTGGCGGCGGGCCTGTTGCTGGCGGGCGGGGTGGCTTTTGTCGGCCCCGATCACCTGCTCGCGCAAATCGAGGGCGAGCGCGGCATCGCCCCGGTGGTGGCCAGCAACGATATTGAAATCGGCAATATCGAGGTCGACGCCACTGGCAAGAACGCGCAGGACGCCAAGCTCAATGGTTGGCGCGAAGCCTATAAGAAAGCGTGGGAGGCCGCCCATGGCCCGGCGCTGGACGTGGGGACGATCGAAAGCATCGTGGCGGGCGTGGTGGTGGACCGCGAGGAAATCGGCCCGCATCGCTATCGCGCCAAACTGGTGATCGCGTTTGATCGCGGCCGGGCCGGTCAATATGGCGCGGGCAATGGCGGGGTGGCGGTGCGTTCCGCGCCGATGCTGGTGATTCCCATGCTGACCTCGGGCGGGGTGTCGCAGGTGTTTGAGGTGCGCAGCCCCTGGCAAAAGGTCTGGGCCGAATATCGCACCGGGGCCAGCGCGATTGATTATGTGCGCGCCAATGGCGGCGGCGCCGATTCGCTGATCATCAACGCGGGCCAGCCCGGACGGCGCAGCCGTGTGTGGTGGCGCGGGGTGCTGGATCAGTTCGGCGCGTCCGATGTGCTGATCCCGGCGGCGCGGCTGGAGCGGCAATGGCCCGGCGGTCCGGTGAAGGGCTTTTTTACCGCGCGCTATGGCCCGGACAATATCGCGCTGGGTTCGTTCGAGCTGGCCGCTTCGGATGATGGCGCGGTGCCCGCGATGCTGGCGCAGGCGCTGGCGCGGATGGACCAGATTTACACCGATGCGCTGTCACGCGGGCTGTTGCGGCCTGATCCCACGCTGTCGGTCGATCATCCCACGATGGATCCGGGGCTGGCCTCGTTGATCGCCGCAGGCCGCGCCGCAGAGGCCGCCGCCGCCGCGCAGGCCGCCGCCGAACATGCCGCAGACGAAGCCGCCGCCGCCGAAACGGTCGCCGCCGCGCCTGTCGCGCCCCAGCCCAAGCCGGGCGCGGCGGCGCTGACTATTCAATTCGCCTCGCCCGATGCGCGCGCGGTGGATCAGGCGCTGGCCGCAGTGCGCGGCGTGGCGGGCGTGGACAATGCGGCCACCACTTCGATCGCGATTGGCGGAACTTCGGTGATGCGCGCGCAGTTCAACGGCAATGCCGACGCTCTGGCGGCGGCTTTGCGCAAGGCAGGGTGGCAGGTCAGCGTGGCAGGGGCCGCGCTGCGCATCCGCCGATAGAGATTTATGAGCAAAATGATGAAAAAACCCGTTTCCAGTCAGTTCGCGCTGCCGCTGGCCCCCGATCAGTCGCCCAGCGCCGCGCGCATTGTCGTGGGCGAGGGCAATGCTTCGGCGATTGCCGCGCTTTCCGCGCCCGACAGTTGGCCGTTTCGCACCGCGATTCTGTCCGGCCCGCCGCGTTCGGGCAAGAGCCTGCTGGCGGCATGGTTTGCCGAGAGCGGCGGCGTCGCGCTGGACGACGCCGACACGATGGATGAAACCGCCGTGTTTCACCGCTGGAACCGCGCGCAGGAGGAAAAGACGCCTCTGCTGTTGACCACCACCGCGCGCGAGGGCGGGTGGAAGATCACGTTGCCCGACCTTGGCTCGCGCATGGGGGCGGCGCTCTGGCTGGACATTGAGGCGCCCGATGACGAGATGATGGCCGATCTGATCGCGGCCCATGCCGAAACGCGCCTGCTGCCTTTGACCGACGATCACGCGCGCTATCTTGCAAGCCGGTGTGAGCGTACCCATATCGCGGCAGAACGTCTGGTGGCGACGATTGACCGGCTGTCTCTGGAGCGCAAGGCGCCGCCGGGACAGGCGATCCTGCGTGACGCGCTGGAGGAGTTGAATGGGTCCGCCGAACCGCGTATGTTGTAAGGCATAGCATAAGGCGGATGTGGGACGCCCACGGCGCGCAGAGGGATTTTGAGGGATGATTTCAGGTCTGATCGCCTATCTGGACTCGATTGTCGCGCGTGACCCTGCGCCGCGTTCGCGTTGGGAAGTGCTGCTCTATCCGGGCCTGTGGGCGGTGGGTTTCCATCGCGTGGCGCATCGCCTGTTCCGGGCGCGGCTGTTCTTTCTGGCCCGCGCGGTCAACCATCTGGCGCGGTTTTTTACCGCCATCGACATCCATCCCGGCGCCACCATCGGGCGGCATCTGTTCATCGACCATGGCTTTACCGTGATCGGCGAAACGGCGGAAATCGGCGATAATGTCACGATTTATCAATGCGTGACGCTGGGCGGGACCAATCCGGCCAATGGCATCGGCGGCAAGCGCCACCCCACGCTTTCGGATGACAGCATCATCGGTTCGGGCGCGCAGATTCTGGGGCCGATCACGATTGGTCGCCGCGCCCGCGTCGGCGCCAATGCGGTCGTGACCGAGGATGTGCCCGAGGGGGCGACCATGGTGGGGGTCAAGGCGCGCAGCACGCTGGTGGCGGCCGAGACATGGGCCAAGGATTTCATCCCCTATGGCACGCCTTGCAAGGAGCCTTGTGCGGATGCCGAACCGGCGGTCGGGCGCATCTGCAAGCTGGAGGCCGAAATCGCCGATCTGCGCGCGCAGGTGGCCGATCTGCTGGCCGCCGATCTGCGCGCGCAGGTGGCCGATCTGCTGGCCGCCGATCAGCGCCACGATGGGACCAAGGGGTAATCCGGCGCGATGGAGCCGGAGAAGCCGCCTACAGTCGTTGCCTTTCCCCGCCCGGTTTTGCAGGTCGCCTTTGATCGGGCCGAATTGATGCGCATCCTCGACCTTTATGGCCGGATGGTCGCGGCGGGCCAATGGCGCGATTATGCGATGGATTTCGGCAAGGAAGCCGCCAGTTTCTCCGCCTTTAAACGCAGCGCCGAAAGGCCGCAGGCGCGGATCGAAAAGCGCCCCTCGCTGCGCGGCAAACAGGGCATGTGGGCGCTTTACGGCGAGGCCGGGCAGGTACTCAAACGCGGCCACGAACTGGCCGGGGTGCTCAGCATCATCGAGCGCCGGTTGCTCAAGGCTGTCGAGGGTTAGAGGCTTTCCAGCGTCGGCACCAGCGCGTCGAAATGGTCGATCACCGCATCGGCCCCCAACTCCCCCGTCTGGCCCTGATTGAAGCCAAAGCTGCACACCACGCATGGAATGCCCGCCGCCTGCGCCGCGCCGGTGTCAAAATGGGTGTCGCCGATATAGGCGGTGCGCGGGGAGGACATCCCCGAACGCTCGACCATCAGATGAAGCAGATCGGGCAGCGGCTTTTGCCGCCCCGGACCCAGCGTGTCGCCCCCGATGATCGTATAGAACCGGTCCGTCAGTCCAAGTTCGCCAAACAATTTGCGCGCCAGGCGCTCCATCTTGTTGGTCACCACGGCCAGCCTGACCCCGCGCCCGGCCAGATCGTCGAGCATCTCCGCCCCGCCCGGAAACAGGCGCGAATGGACCGCGATATTGGCCTCGTAATAACGCACCAGTTCAGCCGCCATCGCGGTTAATCCGTCATGGTCGAGCGTCGCCCCCTGAACCGCCAGCGCGCGCTCCATCAGCACCCGCGTGCCTCCGCCCACAAGGCGCGGAATCATGTCGAGGGGAACCGTCGCAAAGCCGCCCTGTTCGAGCGCATGGTTGAGCGCCACGCCAAGGTCGAGCTTGCTGTCGATCAGCGTGCCGTCGAGGTCGAATCCGACGATATCGAAAGGAAAATTGTGCATGACTGATGCCGATGCCGCGTCCGTATGGAATCTGCAAGGATTTGCTGGCATGGGGGCGGTATGACAAATATCCCGACACCGCTCGCCGTCATCGTCCTTGCCGCGGGCAAGGGTACCCGCATGAAAAGCGACACCCACAAGGTGTTGCACCCGATTGCCGGAAGGCCGATGCTTGAGCATCTGCTTTCGAGCGCGGCGGATCTGGCGCCTGCGCGTCAGGTGGTCGTGGCGGGGCATGGCCGCGATCAGTTGGAAAAGGCGCTGGGCGCGCGGGCGGCCATCGCCGTGCAGGATCCCCAGCATGGCACGGCCCATGCGGTGCAGATGGCGCAGGACGCGCTGGCCGATTTTGATGGCGATGTGCTGGTGCTGTATGGCGATGTGCCTTTTGTCACGGCCGAGACGATGCGCTCGATGATCGAGCGGCTTCATGCCGATGATGCGCCCAAGGTGGTCGTTCTGGGCTTTGCGCCTGATGATGCGCTGGCCTATGGCCGCGTGATTGCCGATGGCGATGCCATTGTGAAGATGGTGGAGTTCAAGGACGCCACCGAGGCCGAGCGCGCGACGAAATTGTGCAATTCGGGCCTGCTGGCGGCGCGTTCGGGCGATCTTTTCGCGCTGCTGGCGCGGGTGGACAACAACAATGCGCAGGGCGAGTATTACCTGCCCGATATCGTCAATATCGCGCTGGCCGATGGGGATCGCGCCGCTGTGGTGGTGACCGCCGACCCCGACGAGGTGGCCGGGATCAACAGTCGCGCCGAACTGGCCGATGCCGAGCGCCGCTGGCAGGATCGCCGCCGCGCGCAGGCTATGGCCGATGGCGCCACGTTGATCGCGCCCGAAACCGTGTGGTTCAGTTGGGACACGCAGATCGGCCGCGATGTGCTGATCGAACCCAACGTCGTGTTTGGCCCCGGCGTGACCGTGGCGGATCACGTTACGATCCATGCCTTCAGCCATCTGGAAGGCGCGACCGTGGCCGGCAAGGCCGAGCTTGGCCCCTATGCCCGTCTGCGCCCCGGTGCGGATATCCGGGCCAAGGCCAAGATCGGGAACTTCGTCGAAATCAAGAAGGCGGCCATCGGCGAGGGCGCCAAGGTCAACCACCTCTCCTATGTCGGGGACGCCGAAGTGGGGGCGGGCGCCAATCTGGGCGCGGGTACGATCACCTGCAATTATGACGGCTATTTCAAATACAAGACCGTGATCGGCGAGCGCGCCTTCATCGGTTCGAACAGCGCGCTGATCGCCCCGGTGCGTATCGGCAAGGACGCCATTGTGGCCGCCGGCAGCGCCGTTTCGCGCGATGTGGGCGATGGTGAATTGCGGCTGGTGCGCGCCGAACAGATGGTCAAGCCCGGCTGGGCCGATCGTTTTCACGACGCGATGAAGAAGAAAAAGGCCGAAAAGCAGGGCTAAACCCGCTTAATCGGACAGAAAGCGTTTGCCCCCTATGGGGGCGGCAAGGAATGGCCGGGCATGGTCCGGCCACGGATGGATAAAGGGGCGGCTGAACATATGTGCGGGATTATCGGCATTGTCGGCAAGGAAGAGGTGGCGGATCGTCTGGTCGATGGTCTGCGCCGGATGGAATATCGCGGCTATGACTCGGCGGGCGTTTGCACCGTGTATGACGGCGAATTGATCCGCCGCCGCGCGCCGGGCAAATTGCTCAATCTGGTCAAGGAACTGGCGGTCAATCCCGCGCCGGGCAATGTGGGCATCGCCCACACCCGCTGGGCCACGCATGGCGCGCCCACGGCCGCCAATGCCCACCCCCATGCCACGGAAAAGCTGGCGCTGGTGCATAACGGCATCATCGAGAATTTCCGCCCCCTGCGCGAGGCATTACAGGCCAAGGGCCGCGTGTTTGAATCGGAAACCGATACCGAGGTGGTGGCCCATCTGGTTTCGGATCTGGTCGAGGGCGGACTGTCTCCGGTCGATGCGGTCAAGGCTGCGCTGCCGCAATTGCGCGGGGCCTTCGCGCTGGCGATTGCCTTCCGCGAACATCCCGACATGCTGATCGGCGCCCGTCTGGGTTCGCCTTTGGTGCTGGGCTATGGCGAGGGCGAGACTTTCCTCGGTTCGGACGCGCTGGCTCTGGCGCCTTTGACACAGCGCATCACCTATCTCGAGGAAGGCGACTGGGTCGTCATCCGCCGCGAAGGGGTGGAGATCTTCGACAAGGACAACAATCCCGTCACCCGCGCGATTGTGGCCTCGGGCGCTTCGGCGGCGGCGGTGGAAAAGGGTAATTTCCGCCATTTCATGCAGAAGGAAATCTACGATCAGCCGACGGTTGTGGCCCAGACACTGCAAAGCTATGTCCGCCGCGATGATGAAAGCGTGGCGCTGCCCCAGATCGACTTTGATCTGTCGGCGATCAAGCGCGTGACCATCGTGGCCTGCGGCACCTCGTATTACGCGGGCCTCGTGGCCAAATATTGGTTTGAGCATTTCGCGCGCCTGCCGGTGGACATCGATGTGGCGTCCGAATTCCGCTATCGCGATCCGGTGCTGGAGCCGGGCGGTCTGGCGATCTTCATCAGCCAGTCGGGCGAGACGGCCGATACGCTGGCCGCGCTGCGCCATTGCAAGGCCAATGGGCAGACCATCGCTGTGGTGGTGAACGTGCCGACTTCCTCGATGGCGCGCGAGGCTGATCTCCTGCTGCCTACCCATGCAGGGCCGGAAATCGGCGTGGCCTCGACCAAGGCGTTTACCTGCCAGCTTGCTGTGCTGGCCGCTCTGGCGGCGCATCTGGCGGTCAAGCGCGGGCGCATGACGCGCGATGAGGAGCGCGAAGTTGTGCGCAATCTGATCGAGACGCCCTCGGCGCTCAATGCCGCGCTGGCCTATGATGATGCGATTGCGGCCATGGCGCACCTTATCGCACCGGCGCGCGATGTGCTCTATCTGGGCCGTGGTCAGGATTATCCGCTGGCGCTGGAAGGCGCGCTCAAGCTGAAAGAAATCAGCTATATCCATGCCGAAGGTTATGCCAGCGGCGAGATGAAGCATGGGCCGATTGCCCTCATTGACGAGCATGTGCCGGTGATCGTGATCGCGCCATCGGGCCCGCTGTTTGAAAAGACCGTTTCAAACATGCAGGAAGTGCGCGCGCGCGGCGGCAAGATCGTGCTGATTTCGGATGCCGAAGGGCTGGCCGAGGCGGGTGAGGGCTGTATGGCCACCATCGAAATGCCTCAGGTCCACCCGCTGATCGCGCCCCTGGTTTACGCCGTGCCGGTGCAGTTGCTGGCCTATCATGTGGCCTGCGTTAAGGGTACCGATGTTGACCAGCCGCGCAATCTGGCAAAGTCGGTGACGGTGGAATAATTGACGGAATTGCGGGGGCGGGGACGGCAGAGTATCTGTTTGTTCCCGCCCCCTTTGTGACTTTAAAACGGCAAAGGGTTGATTGGCCGTTTACCAAATCCATTACACATGGTGATAGGCATTGCAGCGTAGGTTACTCTGCAATGACTCACGCGATTTCCTCCCCCGCGATTGGCGAATTGAGCATCTGGTCGGTGCTGGGCCTTTCTGGCCAAGGCACGGATGAATGGGCGCGGCTGCGCGGCCTGCAATATTCGCAACTTGCGCTGGTGGCGCGCGCGCGGATTTGGGCGCAGGCGCTGGCCGCAATCGTCTCGGTGCTGCTGTTTGCCCCCTTTGTCAGCCATCCGATGATCGGGGGGTGGCTGGGCGCTTTATGCGCCTCGTTAACCTATAGTGTGCGCAACGAAGGGCAGTTGAGCGACGCCGACCGCCGCGGCATGTTCAGCAATGAATTCCGCCGTCAGGCGCTTGGCACGATCATCAATGCGCTGGTCTGGGCCTCGCCTTTGCTGTTTTTCCTGCCTCAGGCGCCGGTGCATCTGCGCTATGAATTCTGGACCGTGCTGGCAATGCTGATGACCGTTTCGGCGGTGATCGTGCCCACGGTGCCTTTGTCCACGCTGCTGTTTTCCACGATTGTCGGCTGCGGCTCGGTGGTGGGCTTTTTCACGCTGCTTCAGCCGGGCATGGCGGGGGTAGCGGCGCTGTTTGTGGCCAGTATCGCGCTGGGCACGATCGAGGCCTCGCGTCATTTCCTTGCCTCGCGCCTTGCGGTGGCGGGCATGGCCGAACGCAACGAGGTGGTGAGCCTGCTGTTGCGTGAATTTGATGAGGATGAGGCCGACTGGCTGTGGCAGACCGACGCCCAGCGCCGGGTGCGCGCGGTGTCGGAACGTTTCGCCGAAGCCATGGGCATGGCGCCCAGCGAGATCGAGGGCGCGGGATTTCTTGCGCTGTTGCTGGGGCCGGGCGGCGATCCGCGCTCGGGCGAGGGGCGCGGGATTGAGCGCGGGACGGTGCCCGGGCTCAAGGAACTGGAAGAAAAGTTCAAGGCGCGCGAGAGTTTCTCGAACCTCGTGGTGCGCGTAATGGTGCAGGGCACGCGGCGTTACTGGTCGCTGTCCGGCGCGCCGCGGTTCGATGATGTGGGGGCCTTCATGGGCTTTCGCGGCGTGGCATCGGATGTGACCGAGCAGCAGGAAACTAGTGAGAAGATTGCCTATCTGGCGCGCTATGACACGCTGACCGGGCTGCCCAATCGCATGATGGTGATTGATGCGCTGGAAAATGCGCTGGTCGCCGCGCGTGAGGGCGATGGGCAATGCGCCTTCATGATGATCGATCTCGACCGGTTCAAGGCGGTAAATGACACGCTGGGCCATCCTGTGGGCGATCAGTTGCTGAGCCAGGTGGCCGAACGTTTGCGCGTGCTGATGACGCCCAATTCGCTGTGCGGGCGGCTGGGCGGTGATGAATTTTGCGTGGTGCTGCGTCAGGCCAATGAGCGCACGCTCGTGGCCCGTTTGGCCCAGGCGATCATTGCCGACCTCTCGCAGCCCTATTTCGTCGATGGCCATGAATTGACCATCGGCGCCTCGGTCGGCTCGGCCTTTGGCCCGGTCGATGGAGGCAGCGTGCCGGCCCTGATGCGCAATGCCGATTTCGCGCTTTATCGCGCCAAGCGCAACGGGCGCGGCATGCATTCGGCCTTTGACGAAGCGCTGCGCGCCGAGGCCGAGGCGCGCGCCTGGCTGGAAGAGGCCCTGCGCGCGGCGGTCGAGCGGCAGGAATTCGAGATGTTCTATCAGCCCGTCGTCGACGCGCCCAGCGAACGGCTGGTGGGCTTCGAGGCTTTGCTGCGCTGGAACAGCCCCGAATTGGGCCGGGTTTCGCCCGACCGCTTCCTGTCGCTGGCCGAGGACACGCGCCTCAGCCTGCCGATCGGTGCATGGGTGCTGAAAGAAGCCTGCCATCAGGTCGCGCAATGGCCCGGAAACCTGCGAGTTTCGGTCAATGTATCGGACAAGCAGGCGCTGGATCCGGCCTTCATCGATCATGTCGTCACCGCGCTGGCGGTCAGCAATCTGGCGCCGCAACGGCTGGAAATCGAGGTGACCGAGAGCCTGTTCCAGCGCGACCCTGCGCTGGCGCGCGCCACGATAGAGCGGCTGACGGCGCTGGGCTGTTCGGTGATCCTTGATGATTTCGGCGCGGGGCAAGCCTCGGTCGCGATCCTGTGCGAGATGCGGTTCGACGCGATCAAGCTGGACCGGGCGCTGATGAAAGGCGCGGCTTCGGGCAATGCGGAAAGCGTGGCGATGATCCGCGCCGCTGTGGCGATCGCCGACAGTCTGGAAATGATCACCATCGCCAAGGGTGTGGAAACCCCGCAAGAGCTGGAAATCGCCTGCAAACTGGGTTGTCGCCGCCTTCAGGGGCTGGCCTATGGCGAGGCGCGCGGGGTGGAGGAAGTGCGCGATCTGTTCGGCACCCGCTCAATGCCGGTGGCGCAACAGGAAAAGGCGGGCTGACCGTCTGGTCAACCCGCCTTTCTGATCCCATCGTTTGAAGCGATCAGGCGCTCAGCAGCGCCTTGGTCACGCCTTCGAACAGCGCGCGGCCATCGGTGCCGCCCTGCGCCGCCTCGATGAAGCGTTCCGGGTGGGGCATCATGCCCAGCACATTGCCGCCTTCGTTCAGCACGCCCGCGATGTTGCGGGCCGAACCATTGACGTCCTCGGCATAGCGGAAAGCCACGCGGCCTTCGCCTTCGATGCGGTCAAGCGTGGCATCGTCGGCAAAGAAATTGCCGTCGTGATGCGCCACGGGGATGGTGATCGTCTGACCCTTGAGATAGCGATGCGTGAAGGCGCTGGTGTTGTTGTCCACCGTCAGCTTCACTTCGCGGCAGACGAAGCGGATACCGGCATTGCGCATCAGCGCGCCGGGCAGCAGGCCTGCCTCGGTCAGCACCTGAAAGCCGTTGCACACGCCCAGCACCTTGACGCCGCGATTGGCCGCTTCGATCACGGCGCGCATGATCGGGCTGCGGGCCGCCATCGCGCCGCTGCGCAGATAGTCGCCATAGGAGAAACCGCCGGGCAGGGCGATGAAGTCCAGACCTTCGGGCAGGGCGGCATCGCCATGCCAGACGCGGTGAACCTCGCCGCCGCAGACCTGCTCAACGGCCACGGCCATGTCGCGGTCGCAATTCGATCCGGGAAAGGTGATGACTGCCGAACGCATGGCTTACACCCTCTCGATGCGGTAGTTCTCGATCACCAGATTGGCGAGCAGCTTCTGCGCTATCTCTTCAAGCGCTGCATCGCTGACCGTCTCGTCCACTTCCAGCTCGATCAGGCGACCGGCGCGGACGTCGGAAACGCCCGAAAAGCCAAGGCCTTCGATGGCATGGTGGATCGCGCGGCCCTGCGGATCGAGCACCCCGTTCTTGAGGCTGACGTAAACGCGCACTTTCATCGCTGGGCGGCCTTTCTGTTATGGCACCCGATCGGGTGCGATGCACCGATGATGCATCATGGTAGAATCGGCCCCGCCTATGGCGCGCAATGGCGCAAAAGCCAAGGGGGCGCGGGCCTTTTGACGTCAAAAAGCCCGCACTGCCCCTTTAACGCGGTGCAATGGCCGCGCGGTCGCCGCCCAGCGCGCGATAGAGGCCGACCAGATTGCTGGCCCGCGTATACTGAGCCGACACCAGCGTCTTTTCGGCCGAATAGAGCGCCTGCTGCGCGGTCAGCGCATCGAGCCATGTGCCGATCCCGCCTTCATAGCGGCGGTTGACCAGACGGTAGTTGTCGGACGCCGCATCGCGCCCCGCGCGCACGGCCTCCACCTGCGCCTCGATCGTGCCGCGCCGGGCCAGAACATTGGCCACATCCTGAAACGCGGTCTGCACCGTCTTGCGATAGGTGGCGATCGCCGCATCGCGCTGGGCCTGACTGACGCGATAGGATGCTTTGGCCGCGCCGCCCTTGAAGATCGGCCACGAGGCCGCCGAGGTAAGACCCCATGCGAAATTCGTGGGCGAAAACAAGCTGGAAAGCGCAGTGGTCGCCACGCCCGCAACGCCCGTCAACGTGATTTTGGGATAGAGCGCCGCGCGCGCGGCATCGACATTGGCATAGGCCGAACGCAGCGAAAATTCCGCCTGCGCCACATCGGGGCGGCGCAGCAGGATCGAGGAATCGAGCCCCGCCGCCACCGGCGCCAGACGCGAGGCCGCATCATCAATCGAAGCGGGCAACAGATCGCCCGGCACCTCATCCCCCACCAGCAGGCGCAGCGCATTGAGATCCTGCGCCACCGCATTGGTCTGGGCCGCGACATCGGCCTGCGCCGTGCGCAGGGTCAGTTCGGCCTTGCGCTGATCGGCCAGCAGGCCGATCCCGCCATCGACCCGCCGCTTGGTCAGCGCCACGCTCTTTTCCGCGCTGGCCGCCGTATCCTGCGCCAGTTTCAGCAGACTGCGATCCGCCGCATAGGTCAGCCAGCCATTGGCGACATTGGCGATCAGCGACAGGCGCGTGGCGCGCGATCCGGCCTCGCTGGCCAGATAGGTCGCCTTGGCCGCCGCCGTCAGGCCGCGCACGCGCCCGAACAGATCAACCTCATAGCTGGCCAGAGTGCCGGTCGCGCTGGCCGAATCGCCCTTGGTGGTCGCCCCGGCCACGCGGGTCCCATCGCCGCCCGCATGGGTGAAACCGCCATTGGCGTCGATTTCGGGAAAGAGCGCGCCGCGCTGCACCAGATACTGATTGCGCGCCGTCTCGATATTGGCGAGCGCCACGGCCAGATCCTGATTCCTGGCCAGCGCCAGTTCGATCACCTTGACCAGACGCGGATCGGCCAGAACCTGCGCATAGGAATAGGACGGCAGCGCCGCATCGCCGGGCAGGACATAGGCCTCGCCCTTGGGCCAGGCGGCGGGGATCGGCAAGGGCGCGGGATCGGCGGGCTGATCGGCGCGCGGGCGGGCTTCGAGTCCTGCCGGGACGACCACCAGAGCGAGAGCCGCAATCAGGGAGAGGTTCTTCATGCCACCGCTCCCTGATCGTCCGCTTTCTTGCGGCGGAACTGACGGAAACCGCCGCGCACCAGCACGAAGAAGAGCGGAATGAAGAAGATCGCCAGACCTGTGGCGGTCAGCATCCCGCCGATCACCGAAGTGCCGATGGCGATGCGCGCATTGGCGCCCGCCCCCGTGGCAATGGCCAGCGGCAGCACGCCGAAGATGAACGCGCAGGACGTCATCAGAATGGGCCGCAAACGCATCCGCGCCGCATCCAGCACGGCCGTGATCGGATCCTTGCCCGCCTTTTCGCCCTGTTCGGCAAATTCGATCATCAGGATCGCGTTCTTGGCCGCCAGACCCATCGTCGTCGTCAGACCGATCTGGAGATAGACGTCATTCTGAAGCCCGCGCAGGGTGACCAGAGCCACCGCGCCGACCAGACCCACCGGAATGACCAGCAGCACGGCAAAGGGAATGCTCCAGCTTTCGTAAAGAGCCGCAAGGCACAGGAACACCACGATCAGCGACACCGAATAGAGCAGCGGCGCCTGACCCGAGGACAGGCGTTCCTGATAGGAGGCGCCCGACCATGCGATCGACACATCGGGATATTGCGCGACCAAAGCCTCGAACGCATTCATCGCATCGCCCGAGGAATAGCCCTGCGAGGACTGGCCCGAAACCTCGAAATTGGGCGTGCCCGAGAAGCGGTAGGTCGCATTGGGCGCCTTGCTCCACGTAAAGCTGGCAAAGGCCGAGAAGGGGACCATCTTGCCGCTGCTGTTGCGCACCTGCCATTGCGACAGATCCTCGGGGCGCGAGCGGAACTGGGCATCGCCCATTACATAAACGCGCTTCACACGCCCGCGATCCACGAAGTCATTGACATAGCGCCCGCCCCAGGCGGCGGCCAGCGTGGTGTTCACATCCGAAGGCGCGACACCCAGCGCGGTCAGCTTGGCCGTGTCAGTGGTGATCTTCAGCGTCGGTTGATCGGGCAGTCCGGTCAGGCGGACGTTCGAAAGCTGGGGCAGCGTGCGCGCCTCGGCCAGAATTTCGTCACGCAGCTTGGCAAAGGCTTCGGCATCCATGCCGCCGCTGTTCAGCACCTCGGCGGTAAAGCCGGTGGCCTGACCAAGGCCGCGTACAGTGGGCGGTTGCAGCGCATAGAATTCCAGATCGCGATAGCCGCCGCTGATCGCGGCAGTCGCACGGCGCGTGATGGCCTCGGCCGAATTTTCCGTGCCCTTGCGTTCGTCCCAGTCGGTCAGCGAGACAAAGCCGCGACCCGCGTTCTGGCCGCTGCCGCCGCCCTGCGAACCGCCCGCCACGACCAGAACCGCATCAATGTTCTTCTTGTCGTGCTGGAGGAAATATTTCTCGATCGCCAGCTGTGCTTCCTGCGTGCGCTCCAGAGTGGCGCCGGCGGGCAACTGGAAGCTGATCTGGGCCATGCCCTGATCTTCCGAAGGCAGGAAGCCCGTGGGCATCCGCACAAACAGCACGACCAGCGCCACCAGCACCACGCCATAGGCCACAATCGGAATGCGCTTGTGCGTCGCGGCCCAGCTCGCCTTGGGGTGATACCATTCGAGCAGGCGCCCGAAATAGCGCTCGAAACGGACCCGCATCCAATGGCTGGCCCGGCCTACCAGCGAGGTTTCATCCTCATCCTCGGGCCTTTTCAGGATCGTCGTGGTCAGCGCGGGCGAGAGCACCAGCGCCACCACCACCGAAAGCGCCATGGCCGACACGATGGTCAGCGAGAACTGGCGATAGATCACGCCCGTCGAGCCGCCAAAGAAAGCCATCGGCATGAACACCGCCGAAAGCACCAGCGCGATGGCGATCAGCGCGATGGAGATTTCCTTCATCGATTCGATGGTCGCCTCACGCGGGGTCATGCCCGGATTTTCGGCCATCAATCGCTCGACATTCTCCACCACCACGATCGCGTCATCGACCAGCAGACCAATGGCCAGCACAAGGCCGAACAGCGTCAGCGTGTTGATCGAATAGCCCGCCACCGCAAAGATCGCGAAAGTCCCCAGCATCACCACCGGCACCGCAATCGCCGGGATCAGCGTCGCGCGCCAGCTTTGCAGGAAGACGAACATCACGATCACCACCAGAATGATCGCCTCGAACAGCGTTTCCACCACGTCGGCCACCGACTTGGAGATGAAGCGCGTCGAGTCATTGGCAAAGCCATAGGTATAGCCCGCCGGGAAGCTCTTGGAGAGCTCAGCGAACTTGGCCTTGACCAGCTTGGCCGTAGCCAGAGCGTCCGCCCCCGGCGCCAGCGAGATGGCCAGCGCCGCGCCCGGATGGCCGTTGACGCGGCTGACCACGCCATAGGATTCCGAACCCAGCTCAATGCGCGCCACGTCCGAGAGGCGCACCGTTGCGCCGCTGCTGGCGCTCTTCACCACGATCTGGGCAAATTCGGCCGGGCTGGTCAGGCGCGACTGGGCGGTCACGGTGGCGTCCAGCATCTGGCCCGCAGGCGAGGGGACAGCGCCGATTTCGCCAGCGGCCACTTCGGCGTTCTGCGCGGTGATCGCGGTGATGATGTCGGAGGGCATCAACTGGTTGGCGGCCAGCTTGTTCGGGTCCATCCAGACGCGCATCGCATATTGCGCGCCAAAACCGTTGGTCTGGCCCACGCCCTCGATGCGCCCGATCGGCTCCTGCAACCGGCTCGCCAGAAAGTCGGAAACGTCGATATTGGTCGTGCGGTCATAGGTGTCGGCCACATAGGCCACGAGCAGGAAGTCGGGGTTCGACTTCGTGACGCGCACGCCCTGCTGCTGCACCACCGAGGGCAGGCGCGAGAGGGCCTGCTGCACCTTGTTCTGCACCTGCACCTGGGCGATGTCGGGGTTGGTGCCCTTTTCGAACGTGGCCGAAATCGACACCGAGCCCGAGGAACTCGAGGTGGAGGAGAAGTAGAGCAGCCCGTCAAGGCCGGTCAATTGCTGCTCGATCACCTGCGTGACGCTGGTTTCCAGAATGGCGGCCGACGCGCCCGGATAGGTGGTGTTGATGTTCACCTGCGGCGGGGCGATATCGGGAAACTGTTGCACCGGCAGGGTCGAAACCCCGGCGATACCGGCCAGCATGATGATGATCGCGATCACCCATGCAAAGATCGGACGGTCAATAAAGATGCGCGACATGACGCTTTTTCCCGTCTCTTACTTTGCGGAGGGCTTTTGGGCTGAGGACTTGTCATGGGCCTTGATGCCCTGCGGCGTGCTGTCGGGCACGGCCACCACGACCTGACCCGGACGGATCTTGCCAAGGCCCTGCGTGATCAGCTTGTCGCCCGGTTTCAGACCATCGGTCACCACCCATTGGTCGCCGATCGTGCGGTCGGCGGTCACCTTGCGGATCTCGGCCTTGCTGCCCGCGCCCAGCACCATCACCGTGGCGCCCCCACGCGGATCGCGGCTGAGCGCGCCCTGCGGCACCAGCACGACCTTGCTCTGCTTGCCCTGCGACACGCGCGTGCGGACAAACAGGCCGGGCAGCAGCGTGCCGTCGGGATTGGCGAATTTGGCGCGCAGCGCGACCGTGCCGGTGGTGGTGTCGACCGTGACTTCGGAAAATTCCAGCGTGCCCGGGATCGGATATTCGCTGCCGTCCTCAAGGATCAGCTTGACCTTGCCGACTTCCTTGATGCCGCCATCGGCAAATTCCTTGCGCAGCTTCATCAGGCTGGCGCTGCTCTGCTGAATATCGACATAGATCGGGTCCAGCGTCGAAATCACCGAAAGCGGATCGGTCTGGTTCGCCGTCACCAGCGCACCCTCGGTATAGAGCGAGCGGCCGATGCGGCCTGTGATCGGCGCGGGAACGGTGGTAAAGCGCAGGTTGACCTTGGCGCTGGCCAGAGCGGCGCGATATTGCGCGACAGAGGCGGCGCTGGTGCGCGCGGCGGCGGCGGCATCAGTGTAATCCTGCTGGGCCACGGCCTGATCCTGCGCCAATGGCTTGTAGCGGTCGGCCTTGACCTTGGCGGCTTCGGCGCTGGCCTGCGCGCTCACCAGATTGGCGGCGGCCTGATCGGCGGCGGCGCGATAGACGCTGGGGTCGATCTGATAAAGGGGCTGGCCCTGATGGACCAGTTGGCCTTCGGTGAACAGGCGGCGCATCAGCACGCCCGACACCTGCGGGCGGACCTGACCCTGGCGATAGGGGGCGGTACGGCCCGGCAGTTCGATTTCGAGCGGAACCTCGGTCAGCGTGACCTGTGAAAAGCCGACCTGCGGGGTCTTTTTGTCGCGTTGCGGGCCGCCCGAACACGCGGACAATGCCAGCGCAAGGCTGACAGCCAGCATGGCAGGCCCACCCGCAAGGGAGGCAAGGCGACGGCTATGAAACATGGAGGGCCCCCGGTACTGATACAATCGTTCTATAGCTTGCGGCTTTCCGGTCACAGGCCACAAACGTCAAGGGTGCCAAAGGAGCAGAATGTCGGAAAAAGGGTAATTATTTGTCGCAAGGCGTACGCTGTTTCGCTCACTTTACGGCCATTCGGTAAAATCACGAGGCCGGGGCATCGCCGCGGGAAACAAAACCGCTTTCATGCGTTGTCATCCCTTGCGGCTTTGCGGCCGGTTCCTTGGAGGCCGTGGATGGCTCGGGCGCCGCTGCAGAGGCGGGCAGGACCGTGATCCGCACCGCATCGCGCGCGGCCAGATAGCGCCGCGCAGCGGCCTGCACCGCCTCTGGCGTTACGGCGCGCAACCTTTGCGCCGCATGGACCTGACGCTCGATCTGATCGGGCTCGCTCTGGGCCAGCGCGACAATGCCCAGCCAGCCGCCATTGGTGTTGAGCGTATTGTCGATCGTTTCCAGCAAGGGCTGACGTGCGCGCAGCATCAGATCGTCCGAAGGCGGTGTTTTGGCCAGTGCCTCCACCGCTTCGTCAATCGCCTGCTTGGCCACATCCACGCTGTTCACATCGACCGACGCGGCCACCGCGAAAGTGCCGTAATCGCGCCACACCCGGCTCAGATCGCTGCTGGCGCTGGGCGAATAGGAACGGCCCAGTTTCTGGCGCAAGGTTTCCGTCAACTGGATGCGCACCACCCGCTGCAGCATGTTGAACACCTGCTTTTCATTGGGATCGCGATCATCGCGCGTGGGCCACACGTCATAGATCAGCGCCTGATCCGCAGGGCCGGTATGGGTCAGAGTGCGATCCCCCCGCCGGCTGGTAAAGGGCCGTTTGCGCTGGTCATCATACTGGCGAAACTCGGCCTCGCGCGGGGGCAGCGCGCCAAAGGTGCGCGCCACATCAGCAATCGCGGCCTCCTCGTCCAGATCGCCGACAAGACCGATCTCGATGGCCCCATGCTGCAGGCGCTCGCTGATATCGGCCTTCAGCTTGGCAAAGGTCAGGCCGCGATAGGCGGTGACGGGCTGCAACGTGAAGCGCGGGTCATTGTCCGACAGAATGCCGCCGATGGCGCTCTGCAACGCGCTGCTCGGCGTGGCGCGCAGGCGCAGGAACATCGTGTTGGCGTTCTGGTGAAAGATATTCTCGCCCTCTTGCCGATAGCCCGGATCGGTGATCAGTGCGGCCATCATCTGAAGCTGGAGCAGGAGATCCTTGGGCCGCGTCCCCGCCGATGCGTTGAAACTGTCGCCCGTGGCGGTCAGGCCAAGGCTGACCAGATGGCCTGCGGTCAGCGACTGCATCTCGTCCAGCGTATGTTTGCCAAGCCCGCCCGTGCCCATCATCGCGGTCATTTCCACGGCCAGCGGATTGCCGCTGGTGGCCAGCATCTGTCCGCCATCAATCGCCATATGCACCAGCACCGATTGCCGCGAGAGCGTGGTGCGCTTCAGGTTCAGCCGGACGCCATTGGCAAAACGGATCTCGCGGATACCGAAAAAGGGCTCGCGCTTGTCCTCAACCACGCGGCCCGGCGCGCCGAAATCGGTATAGGCAAAGGGGGCGGGCGGCGGCTCCATGATCGTGGGCAGGGGGGTGGTGGATGCCTCGTTCCACGCCGTGCGGATGGCGTCGGCCCCGCCATCGGGCGCGCGCCGCCCGGTAAAGCGGATCAGCGGATTGTCGAGCGCGGCCATATCGGCCTTGACGGCGGCCAGCACGCGCTCAGGCGTCAGGCCGGGGGTCTGCGCCTTGATGAAGGCTAGGTTGGCGTTCGGATCGGACGGGATCGCCCCTCCGCGCAGCATCCCCAGCGCCGCATTGGCCAGCGCCACGCTGCCCTGCGTTTCCTCGCGCGCCGCCGCCGTTTCGGCAAGGCTGGTCAGCACCGCCACCTGCTCGTCGATCTCGCGCTGGGTAAAGCCCTGCTCGATCGCACGGCGCACCTCGGTGGTCGCGGCGGTCAGCGCGCGGCGCCAGCGTCCGTCGATCGAATCGACATTGATCGCCGTATCGCGCCCGGCGTGGAAAATGTCATTCGTGCCGAACTGCGCCGCGCGGAAGGGCGGATCGAGCCGCCGCGACAATTTCTGCAGCCGCCGGTTGATGATGGCATAGCCCACCGTGCCGGCCAGGCCTTTGCGTCGGTTGGCCCATGTGTCGGGCTCGTCGCGCCATGCGCTGCGCCGGGTGATGGTGATATGTTCGGACAGCGAGGGGTCGAGATAGATCGAATTGCGCCCCGCATCAGCCCCGTCAATCGGCCCCGCCGAAGGCTGCGGCGCGGCGGGCGATGGTGCCCAATCGCCAAAGCGGGAGCGGATCTCGGCCTCGACCGCGACGACATCGAAATCGCCCACCATTACCAGCACGGCCTTTTCCGGCACATAATTACGGCGCCAGAACGCGCGCAGCGCTTCGGCCGTGGCTCCGCCCAGCGTTTCCTCGGTACCGATGGGGCTGCGTTGCAGATAGCGCGATTTGGGATCGACAAAGGCGTAGCGGTCCTGCGCCTCGCGATACTGCCAGTTATTGCGGTCGCGCTTTTCCGACAGGATCACGCCGCGCTCATTGCTCACGCTCTCGGGCGAGATGGTCAGTTCGCCCGCCGTTTCGCGCATCAGCATCAGGGCCGTGTCGATCAAATCGGGCGTGTTGCGCGGCAGGTCTAAATGATAAGTCGTCGTTTCATAGGTGGTAAAGGCGTTGGTATGCGCGCCAAAGGCCAGCCCCTTGCGTTCTAGCAGGCGCACCATCTCGCCCTGCGCGACATGGGTGCTGCCCTGAAACGCCATATGTTCGACGAAATGGGCAAAGCCGCGCTCCTGCTCGCCCTCGTCCAGCGAGCCGACATCAAAGCGCATCCGCACCGCGATTTCGCCCTTGGGCGTTTCATTGTGGCGCAAGATATAGCGCATGCCGTTGGGCAATTGGCCAAAGCGATAGGCCGGGTCGGGGGCAATATCGCTCTTTTGAAACGGCCATGTGCCGATATTGGCGGCGATGGCGCGATGCGCCGCGCCATGTTGCGGCAAAGGCGCCGGACGCGCCCACAGCGGGGCGGCAACCAGTCCGAACAGGGCGGCTCCGAATAGGGCGGCAGGGGCAAACGAAGTACGAAGCGGCTTCATGGCCTCAGAGTAAGGGCGAAAGCCGCGCAGGGGAAGCGGACAATTGTCGCCGGATCCTCCGGGCGCAGGAACGGCATCGGCCAGTTTTATCCGTTATCGAAGCGTTTATGGCGCAACCGGATAATTGCGGATACGAGATCCAGGCCGGACCCAACTCATAGGATTGGCCGCATACAAAAAGGGGCGCCCCGGTGTGGAGCGCCCCTTTTGTTCAGACCCGAAAGCCGCCGGCTTACTTGCCGCGCAGCTTGCGATGGTGGTTCAGGTCGAGAACCTCGCTCGGTCCTTCATTGTCGAGCAGGCCAAGACGGCGCGCGACTTCCTGATAGGCTTCTTCCTCGCCGCCCAGATCCTGACGGAAGCGGTCCTTGTCCAGCTTCTCGCCCGAATTCATGTCCCACAGGCGGCAGCCGTCGGGGCTGATTTCATCGGCCAGGATCACACGGCTGTAATCGCCATCCCAGATGCGGCCGAATTCGAGCTTGAAGTCGATCAGACGGATGTTGATCGCCGCAAACATGCCGCACATGAAATCGTTGATGCGGATGGCCATGCTGGAAATGTCCTGCATTTCCTCATTGCTGGCCCAGCCGAAGCAGGCGATGTGCTCTTCGGCGATCATCGGATCGCCCAGCGCATCGTCCTTGTAGTAATATTCGATCAGCGTGTGGGGCAGCGGCTCACCCTCGGGGATGCCCAGACGCTTGGAAATCGAACCTGCGGCCACATTGCGCACCACCACCTCGATCGGCACGATTTCGCACTGGCGCACCAGCTGTTCGCGCATGTTCAGGCGGCGGATGAAGTGGGTCGGGATGCCGATATGGTTCAGGCGGGTGAACACATATTCGCTGATGCGATTGTTGATCACGCCCTTGCCGTTGATCGTGCCCTTTTTGAGCGCGTTGAAAGCGGTGGCATCATCCTTGAAATACTGGATGATCGTGCCCGGCTCAGGACCCTCGTAAAGGATCTTGGCCTTGCCTTCATAGATCTGACGGCGACGCGACATGGGCTTTCCCCTAATTCCTGACTGGATCGGCGATACATGCCTTTGGCGCCCAGCGCCGCCAAAAGGCAAGCCCCGGAATGCGGAAAAATTCGGCGACAATACCGCCAGACTCCGGGAAAGGGCGGGCCTTTAGCCGAAGCAGGCCCCGGCATCAACCTTTGTCCGACACGCTTTGTCGAGATTGAACGATAGGGCTGATGCTTTTAGGTAAAAAATCGGATTGAAAACCGATGCAATCCGCGTTGCGCGCTGTCGCACCCGTTTTTAGCCTTTGGGCCATGAAACAGGATTTTCTCCCCTATTATCGTCGGATGGCCGGGCTTTTGATGGCGCTTTGGGCTGTGCCAACCTGGGCGCAAACCTATGGCGCGGCCGACCCGGCCGGTTCGGGCCCCATCGTCGGCGCGCTGCGCTGGGTTCAGGGGACGCTGATGGGTTCGGTGGCCACGGTGGCGGCTGTGGTGGCCGTGGCGGTGGTGGGCATGATGATGCTGACCGGGCGGATCAACTGGCGATACGGGGCTAGCGTCATCCTTGGATGCTTCGTCCTGTTCGGCGCGGCCAGCATCGTGGCGGGCATCCAGTTGGCGGCGGGGATGGGGCAATGAACGGGCGCTCCGCGCCATCCTCGGCCCCTCTGGCGCGCGATACGCTGTTTGTGGGGCTGACCCGGCCCCAGATGTTCGCGGGTGTCACATGGTCGTTTTTCGTGCTCAATCTGGTTGTCTCGACCGAGGCGTTCCTGTTGCTGCGCTCGGCATGGGTGGTGGCGCTGGCCTTGGGCGTGCATGGGCTGGGGGCGCTTGCCTGCCTGCATGAACCGCGCCGGTTCGATCTCTGGATGGTCCGCGCCATGCGCTGTCCGCGCGTGCGGCATTACCGGTTCTGGCAATGCAATTCCTATCGGCCGTAAAGGCGCCCGATTACGCTGGAGAGGCGGCGGCGGGCGCGCATCTGCCCTATTCGCATCTGGTCGATGATGCCACGCTGGCGCTGCGCGACGGGGCGCTGATGCAGGTGATCCGCATCGACGGGCTGATGTTTGAAACCGCCGATGGCGATACGCTGAACTATCGCAAGGACATGCGTGAGGCGATGCTGCGGGCGATCGGCTCTTCGCGTTTTGCCCTCTATCACCATATCCTGCGTCGCCGGGTGGAGCCTGAGCTGGGGGGCGCTTTCCCTGATGCCTTCAGCGCGGGGCTGGACGAGGCATGGCGCGAAAGGCTGGCGGCGCGGCGGCTTTACACCAATGACCTGTTCATCACCGTCATCCGCCGCCCGGCGCGAGTGCGGCGCCTGTGGAGCCGGGCGCAGGGGGCGGAGATGGCGGGCGAATTGCGCGCGCTGGAGGCGGCGGTCGAGCAGGTGCTGGCCGCGCTGGCCCCCTACGGGGCGCGGCGGCTGGGGGCCTATGACGCGGGCCATGGCGTGTGCAGCGAGTTGCTCGAATTTCTGGGCGCGCTGTTCCATGGCGATATGGCGCCGATGCTGCTGCCCCATGGCGATGTCGGCCATCATCTGCCTCGCGCCCGCGTCTCCTTTGGTCAGGATACGGTGCAAATCGGGCATGGTTTTGGCGCGATGGTCTCGATTAAGGACTATCCGGGCCAGACCACGGCGGGGATGCTCGACGATCTGCTGCGCCTGCCCTTTGCGATGAGCATCAGCCAGAGTTTTGCCTTTGTGGACCGGGGGGAGAGCCTTGGCCGGATGAACCGCGCGCTGCGCCGGATGCGCGCCGCCGATGATGAGGCGATCAGCCTGCGTGAGGAACTGACGCAGGCCAAGGATGAAGTGGCGGCAGGGCGCGCCGGTTTTGGCGAACACCACCTGAGCGTGCAGATCATGGGCGAGGACCAGCGCGAGGTGGATACGGGCGTGGCCGAGGTGCTGGCGGCGCTGGGTGATCTGGGCATCGTGGCGGTGCGTGAGGATGTGGGGATGGAGCCGGCCTTCTGGGCCCAGTTTCCGGGTAATTTTTCCTATATAACCCGCCGCGCGCTGATCGGCTCGGCCAATTTCGCCGCCTTTGCCAGCGGGCATAATTTCCCGCTGGGCCGCGCGCGGGGCAATCCGTGGGGCGATGCGGTGGCTCTGTTTGAAACCACGGCGGCGGGGCCTTATCATTTCAACTTTCACGCCGATGGCGATCTGGGCAATTTCACCGTGATCGGCCCCAGCGGCAGCGGCAAGACCGTCATCACCAATTTCCTGCTCGCCCAATCCCGCCGCTTTGCCCCGCGCATCGTGCTGTTTGACAAGGATCGCAGCGGGGAAATCTTTATCCGGGCGATGGGCGGCGCCTATGAGGCAATGCGGCCTGATCGCCCCTCGGGGCTGAACCCGCTGCGCCTGCCCGATACGGCGGGCAACCGGGCGTTTCTGCTCGACTGGCTGGGCTGCCTTGTGGGCGGGCTGCGCGATGCGGCGGAAATGGAGGTGATGCGGGCGGCGGTGGAGGCCAACTATCTGGCCCCGCCCGAATTGCGGCGGCTGCGCCATTTTGCTGCCCTGCTGCGCGGAGGGGCGCGGCCTACGCCCGATGATCTGGCGGCGCGGCTGCGGCCATGGTGGGGGGTGGGCGAACACGCCTGGCTGTTTGACAATGAGGGGGCGGACAGCCTCGATCTGACGCATGATGTGGTCGGGATCGACATGACGCTGGTGCTGGACCATCCGGTGCTGCGCACCCCGCTGATGATGGCGCTGTTTCATTTGGTGGACGCCAAGCTGGACGGCATGCCCGCGATCATTGTGGTCGATGAGGGGTGGAAGGCGCTGGATGATGACATCTATGCCGGGCGGCTGCGTGACTGGCTGAAAACCATTCGCAAGCGGGGCGGTATTCTGGGCTTTGTCACGCAAAATGCCGAGGATGCCTTGGCCAGCCGGATCGCCGGGGCGATTGTCGAGCAGACGGCGACCCAGATCTTCACCGCCAACCCCAAGGCACGGGCGGTGGATTATGTCGATGGCTTTGGCCTGACCCTGCATGAGTTCGAACTGGTGCGCGCGATGCCCGATGCGGCGCGATGCTTTCTGGTCAAGCAGGGCGGGGAAAGCGTGGTCCTGCGCCTTGCAATGAAGAATGGCGCGCGCTGGCTGACGGTGTTGTCGGGGCGTGAGGCGCATGTGCGGCGGCTGGATGCGATCCGGGCTGAGGTGGGGGATGATCCGGCCTGCTGGCTGCCGCGCCTGTTGGGGGATGGATGATGGCCGATTGCGGAGCGTTCGATCCTTCCGGGCCTTATGTGGGCGGGGTTTTGGCGCTGGCCGATTGCCGGGTACTGGGGCTGGCGCAGGATGGCTGGCGGGTGTTGGGCGGCGGCGCTTGGTTAACTGCCGCTTTGACGATTGCCGTGGCGTTGATCGGCTATCGGTTGATGCTGGGGCAGGCGCGCGGGCGCGACGGGCTGATGCTGGCGCTGCGCATCGGGGTTGTACTGGCGCTGACCACGCAATGGCCCGCGTGGGAGGCGGCGGCCTATCGCGTGGGGATCGAGGGGCCGGAGAGCCTGGCGCTCTCGGTGATCGGCGCGGATGGTGCGCGTTATGGTCTTGCGGCGCGGTTTGATGGAATCGCAGGCGATCTGGACGAGGCCCTGCGCGTGGATGCGGCCCAGACCGCCGAGGACAAGGTGCAACAGGGCGGCCATGTCCTTTCGAGCGAGGCGCGTGGCCAAGTGGCATGGGCCAGTGGCTGGCTGACGGGGGCGGCGCTGGCGGGGCTGATGGCGCCGCGTTTGGTGATCGCGCTGCTGCTGGGGCTGGGGCCGCTGTTTGTGGGGGCGCTGCTGCTGGTGGGCGCGCAGGGGCTGTTCGTGGGCTGGCTGCGGGCCGTTGCAGGGGCGATGCTGGCGGCGTTGGCGGGGGCGATGGTGCTCGGGCTGGAACTGGCGGTGATCGGGCCGCAGGTGGCGTCGCTGCTCGGCGCCTTGGGGGGCGATGGGGCCAATGCGATAGCGGGGCGGATCGCCTCGGGGGCGGGGCTGTTTGCGGCTTTGCTGGCGGTGGTGGCGCTGGGGGTGATGCGCGCGGCCTGGACGATCCGTTTGCCCGAAGGCGCGACGATTGAGGAGCGGGCGGTTTCGTCTCCCCTCCACCCCGCAGTATCAGCGCAGACGCCCGGTTCGCACCGGACCCGGCAGACCTACAGCACCACTCGCGCCCAACATATTGCGCAGGCCGCGATGCGCAGCCTGCGCCGCGAGGAAATGCACATTGAACGAAACAGCGAGCGAGGGAGAGCCGCATTGGCACCATTGGGCCAAACGGGCGGCGCGGCGGCGCGGCGGAGGGGCCGGATCTCCGGCGCGGCGCGGCAACGGGATACGCGAAACGGGAATGGGGCGGCATGAGCGAGGAAACGAGGATCGCCTATTATCAACAGGCCGACAGTTGGGCGCGGCAGCGTGATACGGCCTATGCCCGCTCGGCGCGGCGGGCGTGGATCGTGGCGGGCGTCGCGGTGGGCGTGGCGGGGCTGGAGGCGCTGGCCATGATCGCGCTGGCGCCGATGAAGACCGTGGTGCCCTATACGCTGCTGGTCGACAGCCACACCGGTTTTACCCAGACGCTGGAGGGCATCCATCCCCAGACGGTTCGCCCGGACGCGGCGCTGACGCAATCGCTGCTGGCGCAATATGTTATCGCGCGCGAAGGCTATGATGCCGCCACGGTAGAGGAGCAGTATCGCAAGGTCGCGCTGTGGTCGGCCGATGGGGCGCGGCGCGATTATCTGGCGCTGATGCAGGCGGGCAATCCGCAGGGGCCGATCAGCCTCTATGGCCGCGCCAAGGTGGTGCATGTGGGCGTGGAGAGCGTGACGCCGATGGGCGCCGGTCAGGCGATGGTGCGCTATTGGTCGGATCGGGCGGAGGGGCGCGATTATTGGGTGGCGCTGGTGCATTACCGCTTTTCCGGCGCGCCGCAGCGGATCGAGGACAGATGGGTTAATCCGCTGGGCTTTCAGGTGACCGCCTATCGCCGGGATCAGGAGGCGCCTCCGGCCGCGCCTGTCGCCCTGCCCGCCGCGCCGCGCCCCGTGGCCTTGGCCCCTGCGGAAACAGTGCGGGAGGTTGCGCCCACAGTGGTGCAGCCGCGCCCCTATCCTTTCCGCAATCCTCACCGGGCGCCCCAGATCGTGCAGCCGGGCGGAGGAGAGCCATGATGCGCCTGCTGCTCGCCTTTGCCTTGATGGGGGGCACGCCCGCCGTAGCCGAGATCACGCCGCGCGCGGGCGGCGGCGATCCGCATGTGCAGACGGTGGCCTATGACCCGGACGAGGTGGTGGCGCTGCGTGTGGCCAACGGCTTTGCGTTGACGGTGCGGTTCGGCGCGGATGAGCGGATCGAAACGGTGACGCTGGGCGATGGCGCGGGATGGGTGGTGCAGACCAACAAGCGCGCCGACAGCCTGATTATCAAGCCGGTTGGCTATGCGCCGACCACCAATCTGACGGTGCTGAGCGATGCGCGGGCTTATAATTTCACCCTCTATGGCGCCGCGCCGGGCGAAGGGGTTCAGCCCTATCTCCTGAGCTTTACCTATCCCGCGCCGGTGGCGGCGGGGCCGGTGGTTGTGGGGCGCTATCGGCTGGGTGGGGATCACGCGCTCTGGCCGGTGGAAATTGGCGATGATGGTGCGGTGACGCGGATGCGCTGGGCCGAAGGGGCGGCGATGCCTGCGGTCTATGGCGCGGGAGCAGGCGGGCGGGCGCTGGTCAATGGCGCTATGCGCGATGGGTTCTATGTGGTGGAGGGGGTTTATGCGCGGCTGACCTTCATCGCGGGCCATGCGCGGGCCGAGGGGCGGAGGATCGCGCCATGAGCGGCCGCGATATTCGCCCAAAGGTGACCCCGCCGCGCGATATGCTGCCCCTGCCGGTGATGCTGGGGGTGGCGGGCGCGCTGGGGTTGGGCCTGTTCGTCTGGATGCAGGGGCAGAGGAAGCCGCCGCCTAAACCGCAGGCGCAGGTCATGCTGAGCGTGCCGCCGCCGCCGCTGGTGCTGCCGGTTGAACGGACGTCGGTGGTGGCGCCGCATCCGGTCATGTTGCGACGGATTGCGCCGCCTGTTCCGCCGCCGGTGGCCTATATGCCTCCTGCGGTGGCTTTTGCCCCGCCAGCCTATGCGCCGCCTGCGCCGCTGCGTCCGGCGGCCAATCGCGAATCTGCGTTGGTGATCGACAATACGGCGGGCATGGGGGCGGCGGTTCAGGGCGCAAAGCCTGAAGGTTCCGCGCCGGTTGATGACACCGCCCATGCCACTCTGATCCGCAGCCGGGCCAGCACCATCCCGCAAGGGACGATCATGGCCGCGACGCTGGAAACGCCGCTCAATTCCGACCGGCCGGGCCTGGCCCGCGCGATCATCAGCGCCGATGTGCGCGGGTTTGACGGGACGCGTGTGCTGATCCCGCGCGGCAGCCGGTTGATCGGTGAGTTCAAGGCCGACAATAGCGCGGGCAAGCGGCGGGTGATGGTCTTGTGGAACCGCTTGATCCGGCCTGATGGGGTGGCGATCCGCATTGCCTCGCCCGCCAGCGACGCGATGGGCGGGGCCGGGATTGCGGGGCGGGTGGATACCCATGCGATTGAAAAGATCGGCAGCGCGGTTTTGCAATCGGCGCTGACGCTGGGCGTCAATGTCGCGACGGCGGAGGTCAGCCGGGGCGGGACTGCGGTCTATCTGGGCGGCGCGGGGCAAAGTCTGGGGCAGCAATTGGTGCCCTCGGTCAATCGCCCCGCCACGGTGAAGGTGAGCGAGGGGGCGGTGATCGCAGTGCTGGTTGCGCATGATCTCGATTTTGCCGGAACCCCGGGGGGGCGATGATGCTGATGGCATGGCTGGCTCCGTTTGCGCCCTTTCTGGCGCAGGGGGATGTGACCGATATTTTCGTCAACCGGCCCGGTGAAATCTGGGTGGAGCGGATGGGTGGAGGGATGGAGCGCCATGATGTGCCGGAAGTGGACGAGGTGCGGTTGTGGCTGATCGCGCGGGGCGTGGCCGGGATCAGCCATCAAGGCATCAGCCGCGAGCATCCGCTGATGGCGGCCACACTGCCCGACGGCGCGCGGGTTCAGGTGGTGGCCCCGCCCGCCGCGCGCGAAGGGATGGCGTTGGCGATCCGCAAACATGTGGTGGCCGATCTGGGGCTGGGCGATCTGGGCGCGCAGGGGATGTTTGACGGAGCGCAGTTTCGGCAGGGGATGGCGCCGTCTGCGCCTGTACCCGCGCCGGGGGATGGGCAGGGGATGGGCGATTATCTGGCCGCGATGGTGCGCGAACGGCGCAATATCCTGATTTCGGGGGGGACGTCGAGCGGCAAGACGACGCTGCTCAATGCCCTGATCCGTGAGATCCCGCATGGGGAAAGGTTGGTGACGATCGAGGATACGGCGGAGCTGAGTGTGCCCCATGCCAATGCGGTGGGGCTGCTGGCGGTGCGCGGGAGCATGGGCGAGGCGCAGGTGGGGGTGGAGGATCTGTTGCAGGCATCGCTGCGAATGCGGCCTGACCGGATCATGCTGGGCGAGTTGCGGGGGCGGGAAGCCTACAGTTTCCTGCGCGCGGTCAACACCGGCCATCCCGGTTCGATGACCACGATCCACGCCGACAGCCCGGAGGGGGCGATTGAGCAATTGGGGTTGATTGTCCTGCAGGCCGGGCTGGGGCTGGGGCGGGAGGATATTATGGATTATGCGCGATCGGTGGTCGATGTGGTGGTGCAGTTGGAGCGGCGCGACGGCGTGCGGCGGGTCAGCCGGATCATCACCACGCGGGGTGCGGCATGAGTGGTCGCGTGGGCCTGTTCATTGCCGGAGGGCAGAAATGCGGGACCACCAGCCTGCACGCCTATCTGGCGCAGCATCCCGAAATTTGCGCGGGGCCCAAGGAGTTGCATTTTTTCGACGATGAAGGCGTCGATTGGGCGCGGCCCGACTATGCCGCCTATGAGGCGCGGTTTGTCGGGCCGGGGATGCGCGTCGATGCCACGCCGATCTATGGCTTCTGGCCCGGCGCGATGGAGCGGATTGCGGCCTATAATCCGGCGGCGCGGCTGATTTTTCTGAGCCGCGATCCGGTGGAGCGGGCATGGTCGCAGTGGTGCATGGAATATGCGCGGGAGGATGAGGCCATGCCCTTTGCCTGCGCCATCCGCGAAGAACGCGGCCGGATCGCAGCGGGAGAGGTGGGCTTGCGCCATCACTCCTATATCCAGCGCAGCGCTTATGGGATGCAGGTGGCGCGGGCCATGGCGCTGTTTCCCCGGCGGCAATTGCTGTTCATTGAAAGCGCGGAACTGGCGCGCGATCATAAGGGCGTGTTGGCGCGCGTGGCGGCTTTTGCCGGGGTGTCGCCGTTTGGCGCGGTGGAGCCTTTGCGGCGTAATGCGCGGGCCCAGATGGATTATCCGGCCCCGCCGGACGCGGCGGATCGGGCCTATATTATGAAGAGGCTGGCCCATGATCGGGTGTTGTTTGAACGGTTGACCGGGATTGGCGGGGCGCGCGCGGTTTGATAGGGCTGGCCCGATATGACCGAGGATACGCCAGCCCAAACCCGCGCGCGCCTGTTGCTGGCGGCCGAAACGCTTGTTGTGGGCGAGGGTGTCCATGCGCTTTCCGTGAGACGGATTGCCGGGGCGGCGGGGGCTAATTCGGCGCTGATACGTTATCATTTTGGCGGCACGGACGGGTTGCTGCGCGAACTGGCGCTGCGCAATGGGGCGATGATTGCCGATGCCCGGGCCGACTGGCTGGCGCGCGGCGAGGGGTTTGAGGCCAGCGTCGATGCGCTGATCCAGCCCCTATGGGCGCAGGCGGCGATGAGCGGGGATTATCGCGCCATCGTGGTTTTGGACGAGATTTTTTCGCGCGCCGCGCCTGCGCTGCATGACGAGATATGGGCGATGTTTGCCGATGGCGTGGCGCAGGTGAAGGCGCAATTGGCCGCCGTACTGCCGGGGGTGGATGAGGCGACGCTGGGCTGGCGCATCCGGTTTGTTACGGCGGCCGCGTTGGATGTGCCACCCCGCGATGCACGGCGCGAGGGGCGCGAGAGCCGGGATGAAAGGCTGATGCAGTTTCGTCGCTTTGCGCTGCACGCCCTGGGGGATTTGTGAGCGGGGATTTATGAGCCAGACGACGATTTTTGAAGTGATGTCGGGGCTTTGCCGCGATCTGGGCGCGATCAATCTGGGGCAGGGATTTCCGGATATGGAGGAGCCGCCCGAGGTGATCGGCGCGGCCCAGCGGGCCTTGGTGGAACGCAGCAATCAGTATCCGCCGATGCGCGGCCTGCCCGAATTGCGCGGGGCGGTGGCGGGGCTGTATGGCGTTTCGGCGGCGGAGGTGATCGTGACTTCCGGCGCGACAGAGGCGCTGGCCAGCGCGATTCTGGCGCTGGTGCGGCCCGGTGACGAGGTGATCTGCGTTCAACCCTTATATGACGCCTATTTGCCGCTGGTGGCGCGGGCGGGGGGCGTGGCGCGGCTGGTCAATCTGCGGCCTCCGGCGTGGAGCCTTGATCTCGACGAACTGGCGGACGCGATTACCGACAAGACGCGGCTGATTATCCTCAACACGCCCAACAATCCCACCGGCACCGTGCTGGATCGCGCCACGCTGGAGGAGATTGGCGCTCTGGCGCAGCGGCATGGGATTTATGTGCTGTCGGACGAGGTGTGGGAGGCGACGGTGCTGGATGGCAGCAAGCCGCTTTCGGTGCTGGATATTCCCTCGCTGCGCGACCGGTCGGTCAAGGTCGGCTCGGCAGGCAAGATCTTCTCGCTGACTGGGTGGAAGATCGGTTGGGCGGTGGCCGCGCCCGAATTGGCCGAGCGCGTTGCGGCCAGTCATCAGTTCATCACCTTTACCACCCCCACCCCGTTGCAATGGGCCGTGGCCGAAGGGCTGGCGCTGGGCGAGGCTTGGTTTGCCGCGCATCGCGCCCGCTATGTCGAGAGCAAGGCGCGGCTGGTGAGCGGGTTGACGCAGGCCGGTTTTTGCGTGCTGCCCTGTGCGGGGACGTGGTTTGTGACGGTTGATCTGGCGGCTTCGGGTCTGCCTGCGCAGGATGAGGCTTTGGCTCAGCGCTTGGTCCGTGAGGCGGGCGTGGGGTCGATCCCGGTGTCGGCCTTCTATGCGGATCGGCCGGAGCGGGGTTATCTACGGCTGTGTCATGCCAAGCGGGGCGATACGCTGGATCAGGCGGTGGAGAGGTTGGCCGGGTTTAGGGCGGGGTTTGTTTAGGGTAAGGATGCCTCCGGCGGGCAAAGGGCGGGGGCCCTTTGCAATCCCATGACTGTCTAGGTTGAGCCAACGGATCAACATTGCGTGAGATCGCCGCGCCGCAGGCTATTAAACCGCTTCGCGGAATCAGCGCGATGCCCGCAAACCAAACGCCCCATTAAAGGGATTGCAAAGGGTCGAGACCCTTTGCCCGCCGGAGGCACAAAAAAAGACCGGCAAGGATATCTCCCCACCGGCCTCTTTTCGATAACTTAAGGAATATCAGCGCTTAGCCAGCCATTCCTCAAGCCACTTGATCGTGTAATTGCCGGTCTTGAAATCATCCACGTCCAGCAGCGCCTGATGGAGCGGGATGTTCGTTTTCGGCCCCGTAATCGCCATTTCCTCAAGCGCGCGCTTGAGGCGAAGGATCGCGCCCTCGCGGGTGCGGCCATAAACGATCAGCTTGGCGATCATCGAATCGTAGTAGGGCGGGATGCGATAACCGGCATAGAGCCCGCTATCGACGCGCACATGCAGGCCGCCCGCCGCGTGGAAATTCTCCACCAGCCCCGGCGAGGGAGCGAAGGTGAAGGGATCCTCGGCGTTGATGCGGCATTCGATGGCATGGCCACGGAATTCCAGCTCGTCCTGACGCACCGAGAGCGGCAGGCCATCGGCAATGCGGATCTGTTCGCGCACGAGGTCGACGCCGGTGATCGCTTCGGTAACGGGATGCTCCACCTGAAGACGGGTGTTCATCTCGATGAAGTAGAACTCACCGTTTTCCCAGAGGAATTCGATCGTCCCCGCGCCGCGATAGCCCATGTCGGCCATGGCCTTCGACACGATGCCGCCCATGCGTTCGCGTTCCTCCGCGCCGATCACCGGCGAGGGGGCTTCTTCCAGCACCTTCTGGTGGCGGCGCTGCAGCGAGCAGTCACGTTCGCCCAGATGGATGGCATTGCCATTGCCGTCGCCAAACACCTGGAATTCGATGTGGCGCGGGTTGCCGAGGTACTTCTCGATATAGACCGTGGCGTCGCCAAAGGCGGCCTTGGCCTCGCTGCCTGCCTGCTGCATCAGCGTTTCGAGTTCATCCGGCCCGGTGCAGACCTTCATGCCGCGACCGCCGCCGCCGCTGGCCGCCTTGATGATGACCGGATAGCCGACATCTTCCGCGATCAGCTTGGCGTCCTCGATCTCCGAGACCGCGCCGTCAGAACCCGGCACCAGCGGCAGACCCAGCGCGCCAGCGGTGCGCTTGGCCTCGACCTTGTCGCCCATCGTGCGGATATGTTCAGGCTTGGGCCCGATCCAGATCAGGCCATGCGCCTCGACGATTTCGGCAAAGCGGGCGTTCTCCGAAAGGAAGCCATAGCCCGGGTGGATCGCATCGGCGCCGGTGATTTCCGCCGCGCTGATGATCGCCGCCACGTTCAGATAGCTGTCCTTGGCCGCGGGCGGGCCGATGCAGACCGCATGGTCGGCCAGCCGCACATGCATCGCATCGGCATCCGCCGTCGAATGCACAGCCACCGTTTCGATGCCCATTTCCCGCGCCGCGCGATGGATGCGCAGAGCGATTTCGCCGCGATTGGCGATCAGGATGCGTTTGATGGCCATAATTCTATCAGCCGATCACAACCAGCGGCTGGTCAAATTCGACCGGCTGCCCGTTTTCGATGCTGATCGCCTTGATCGTGCCGGCCACAGGGGCGGTGATCGGGTTCATAACCTTCATCGCTTCCACGATCAGCAGGGTGTCGCCCGCCTTGACCGCCTTGCCGATGGAGATGAAATCGGGCGCGCCGGGTTCGGGCGCCAGATAGGCGGTGCCGACCATCGGCGATTTGACCTGCGTGCCTTCAACCACGGCAGGAGCGGCCGCAGCCGGGGCCGCAGCAGCAGGCGCAGCCGCCGCAACCGGCGCGGCGGCGGGCGCCATAGGCAGCGCGGGCGCATAGGCCGGAGCCGCCGCAGCAACGGTGACGTTGCGCGCGACGCGGATTTTGCGGCCGCCATCGGCCACTTCGATTTCGGTCAGGCCCGTATCGCCCAGCAGAACCGCCAGCTCGCGCACCAGCGCTGCATCGACGTTCATGCCGGATTGGATGTCGCGGCCCGTTTCAGTTTTGTCGCCCATGAAATCCCCTTGGCGATGGTTTATCAGGCTTGGCCCCTATCCCTACGGCCGTTGTCAGGCAAGGGGAAACCGGGCGTTTACCAAAGGCAAGCCACCCGCAGGGCCATATTCCGGGCGATTTTACAGGATAACCGCCGCATCCAGCGCGATCAGATAGGATTTCGCGCCAAAACCGGCGATGGTGCCCTTGGCGGCCATGCCGATATAGCTCTTATGACGAAATTCCTCGCGCGTGTGGGGATTGGAGAGATGGACCTCGATCACGGGCAACTGGATCGCCTTGATCGCGTCATGCAGCGCGACCGACGTATGCGTATACGCGCCTGCGTTCAACAGCACCGCCTTGGCGCCGGTGGCGCGGGCCTCGTGCAGCCAGTCGATCAGGTCGCCTTCGTGGTTCGACTGGCGGCAATCCACGGCAACGCCCAGTTCGGCCGCCCGCTTGGCCAGGCTGGCGTCAATATCGGCCAGCGTGTCATGGCCGTAAATCTGCGGCTCGCGCGTACCGAGCAGATTGAGATTGGGGCCGTTGAGGACGAAAATGGTCGTTGCCATGGAAAAGCCTGCCTGAAACTGTTTGCGTTGCAGGCGTCATACAATGTCGCGTCGAGCGGGCAAGGTTCAGCGGTCCGTTCCGGCCACTTTGCCCCATTGGCGCGCGGCGGTATAACCCAGATAACCGGTGCCGAACAAAGCGTAGAGCCCATCGGGCAAGCTGTTGAGCCACAATTTGACGCCATTGCTGATGGCCGCCGCCACCGGCGCACTGATCGCCGAGAGCAGGCCCATCGGCAGGCTGAGCAGGATCATGCCATACATAAGATAGAGAAAGCTGGGTCGCGCCCGGCTGACATAGCGGTCGGGGCAGGCGGCTTCGATCTGGGCCGGTCCAAGCTCGGGCAGGCCATTGGCGGGCGGATCGGCTGATTCGGGCATAGGGGTTCTCCTGTTGGGGAGAATGAAATAACCAAATCGGTTTGCGTAGGAAATCGAGCAACAAAAAAGGCGACCGCCGCCTGGGCAATCGCCTTTTTGAAACCAATTGGTCGGGACGAGAGGATTCGAACCTCCGACCCCCACACCCCCAGTGTGATGCGCTACCAGGCTGCGCTACGTCCCGACCTTGGTTGTTTCCGGTGGGGCGTTGCCCTGCCGGAGGCGCGCCTATAGGAGGGCTTTTTCGGCATGGCAATCATCTTTTTGCATTTTTCTGGCAATTTTTTTGCCTTGCTGATCAGGGCTTGGGTCAAAACCCAGGCATTTCGGGCATTACGCACGCCCATGCCCCGTCACATTGATATGATCCGGATAAGCTGCTAGGCGCACGGTCACTTCGGGGGAGGCGCGAGAAGGCGGATTTATCCTGCCTGATCGGCCAGATCCGGTTCCTGTTATTCCTGCGCAAGGGTGTTTTCCCGTGTCGATCCAAACGCTTTCGCTTCTTTCCGCCGCCGCCGCCGGTGGCCAGCCCCCCGCTTGGCTGCAATTCCTGCCGCTGGTGCTGATGGGCATTGTCATGTGGTTCCTGTTCCTGCGCCCGCAGATGGCCCAGCAAAAGGCCCAGAAGGCCAAGCTGGAAGGGATCAAGAAGAATGACATGGTGATTACCGCCGGTGGCCTGCTGGCCAAGGTGGTCAAGGCCGACGACGACTACCTCGAACTGGAAATCGCCCCTAACACGCGCGTGCGCGCCGTGCGGGCAACCATTTCGGACGTGGTGGTGCCCGGCACGGGCAAGCCCGCCAACGACTGATGACATAGACGCCCCCAGCTTGAACCGGCTGTGGGGCGTTCTTATGTGCGCTGCCTTGGCCCCTTTCCGGGCCGCTTCTCATTTCTAGAGCCGGATGAACCCATGCTCGATTTTCCCCGCTGGAAACAGCTTTGGTACTGGGCGCTTACGCTGCTTTGCGTGGCCGCCGCCGTGCCTTCGATAGTGTCATGGGCCGGGGGCAACTGGCCCTCCTCGCTGCCCAATCCCAAGATCAACCTTGGCCTCGACCTTGCCGGCGGCAGCCACCTGTTGCTCGAAGCCAATGCCGATCAGGTGGTTTCGCAGCGCCTTGAAGGCAAGGAAGAAGAAGTGCGCGCCGCCCTGAAGAAGGCCGGCAATGTGCATTACGGCGACATTTCCACCAAGGGCGGCGTGCTCTCCTTCATGGTGGCCAGCGCCGCCGAAGTGGACGCTGCGCGCGAAGTGCTGGTGCCGCTGACCAATGGCGCGGGGCTTTCGGGCAAGCGCGACTGGGATATTCAGGTGGTCGACACCACCCGCTTTGTCCTGACGCCGACCAAGGAAGGCATCGCCGACGCGATCGACAAGGCGATGGAAACCGCCACCGAGGTGGTGCGCAAGCGTATCGACGCCATGGGCACGCGCGAGCCGACCATCATCCGTCAGGGCGCCGACCGCATCGTGGTGCAGGTGCCCGGCCTGTCGGATCCGGCCGCGTTGAAGGCCCTGCTGGGCCAGACCGCCAAGCTGGAATTCAAGCTGGTCGATCAGAACGGCATGGCGGGCGGTGTTGCGGCCCCCGGCGATGAAATCGTGCCCTTTGCCAATGGGCAGGGCGCGATTGCGGTCAAGCGTCTGGGCGGCATCAAGGGCGACCGCCTGACCAATGCCACGCAAAGCTTCAGCCAGCACAATGAGGCGGTCGTCTCGATCACCTTCGACAATCAGGGCGGCGAACAATTCGCCCGCCTGACCAGCCAGAATGTCGGCAAGCCTTTCGCCATCATTCTGGACGGCAAGGTGCTCTCGGCCCCCAACATCAACGAACCGATCATGGGCGGCAGCGCCCAGATTTCGGGGAGCTTTACCGTGGAAAGCGCGAACCAGCTGGCGATTGCGCTGCGTTCGGGCGCGCTGCCGGTGGACCTGAAGGTGGTCGAGGAACGCACGGTCGGCCCCGACCTTGGCGCCGATTCGATCCACAAGGGCATGATCGCCATGGTGGTCGGCACCGCGCTGGTGGTGATCTTTATGGCCGTCACCTACGGCCGCTTCGGCATCTATGCCAACACGGCGGTCATCATCAACGTGCTGATGATTCTGGGCATCATGGCGGTGTTCAACACCACGCTGACGCTGCCCGGCATTGCCGGTTTCGTGCTGACCATCGGCGCGGCGGTTGACGCCAACGTGCTGATCAACGAGCGCATCCGCGAAGAGCGGCGGCGCGGGCGCAAGGTCGTGCAATCGGTCGAGCTGGGCTACAAGGAAGCGAGCCGCACCATCTTTGACGCCAACATTACCCACATCATCGCCGCTGTGCTGATGTTCGAATTCGGCTCCGGCCCGATCAAGGGTTTTGCCGTGGTGCTGATGATCGGTATCGCGACCTCGGTGTTCACCGCCGTTTTCCTCACCCGCATGTGGGTGGCGGGCTGGCTGCGCCGCGCGCGCCCGTCCGACCTGCATATCTGATAGGGGTGAATTTCCATGCGTTTGCTTAAACTCGTCCCTGACAACACCAATCTCCACTTTTTGAAGTGGCAGTGGCCGACCACGATCATCTCTGTCCTGCTGATGCTGGGCAGTTGGACGCTGATGTTCACCCATGGGCTGAACATGGGCGTGGACTTTGTGGGCGGCCAGATGATCCGCGTGACCTTTACGCAAAGCCCGACCGCACCGATCGCGCAATTGCGCAGCGAGGTCGAGACGCTGGGCTATGGCGAGCCGATCATCCAGACCTTTGGCAAGCCCAACGAGATCTCGATCCGCCTGCGCCTGCCCGAAGGGTCGGACAAGGATGCGGCTCTGGCCGATGCCATGGCCAAGAAGATCACGGCCAACATCAAGCAGAACCACGCCGATGCGCGCGTCGATGGCGTCGATTCGGTGTCGGGCAAGGTCTCGAAGGAATTGGGCTGGACCGCGTTTAAGGCGCTGGGCTTTGCCAGCCTCGCGATCTCGATCTTCATCTGGTATCGCTTTGAATGGCAATTCGGCGTCGGCGCGCTGGTCAGCCTAGTGCATGACGTCTCGCTGGTGCTGGGCCTGTTTGCGGTCACGCAGATGGAGTTCGACCTGACCATCGTGGCGGCGATCCTGACGGTGATCGGCTATTCGCTCAACGACACGATCGTGGTCTATGACCGTATCCGCGAGAATCTGAAGAAGTATCGCAAGATGCCGCTGGAGGAATTGCTCGACCTGTCGGTGAACGAAACGCTGGCGCGTACGGTGGTGACCTCGGGCACGATGCTGATCACGCTGATCGCGCTGCTGCTGCTGGGGCCGAAGGTGATTTTTGGTTTCTCGGCGGCGCTGATCCTCGGGATTTTCGTGTGCACCTATTCCTCGATCTACGCCGCAGCGCCGATGCTGATCTGGCTCAAGGTCAACCCGACCAGCTTCGTGCCGGGTGAAGGGGCGAAGGATGAGGCGCCTTAAGGTTTAGTGTGCCTCCGACGGGCCAAGGGACTTGTCCCTTGGCAATCCCGTTAATAGGTTTTAGGCGGCTTTGTTGCTTTATGCGGCGAAGCCGCTTTTATTTTATGGCCAGCGGCGCGGTGAGCTTTGGGATTTTACTCCGCCCAGTCATGGGATTGCAAAGGGTCGAGACCCTTTGCCCGCCGGAGGCTACCTTGCCTCCTGCCAAAATTCCTTCAGCCTCCCCGCATTGGCCTCCCAGCTAAACCCCGCCACCTGCGCGGCTACATCTGCCTGTTCCATCGGCGTGGCCAGCAATTCGGCCACCGCCGCCGCAATGGCCTGAGGACTGCGCTCCGCAATCCGGCCCGCCATGGGAGAGGTGACGACTTCACGCGCGCCGCCAATATCGGGGATGACCAAGGGCGCCCCGCAGGCCAGCGCCTCGATCCAGACATTGGCCAGCCCCTCGCGCTCGGAGGGCAGGATGACGGCATCGGCTGCGCTCATCAGCAGAGGCAGGGCGTCATGGCTGACCTGTCCAAGGAAATGAACGCGCGGGCCAAAGGGCGCGGCCTGTTGGCGCAGGGCGGCCTCGTCTGGCCCGGTCCCGGCCAGCGCCAAATGCGCGTCGGGCAGATCGGCCAGCGCGGCGATGGCCAGCGCCTGACCCTTGATAGCGATCAGCGCGCCAGGGCAAACCAGCAGCGGCGCGCCATCGGGTATTGTCAGACCAAGTCTTTCGGGAAGAGCGGCGCGGGCCTCGCCACGCGGCATGGGCTTGAAGCGCCCGCGATCCAGCCCGGTGTAATGCACGCGCAGCTTGGCCTGATCCATGCCCAGCGCCACCATATCGCGCCCCAAAGCACCGGAAACGGTCAGCAGCGCAGATGCTTGATCCGCCGCAGCCAGCATCTGTGCCAGCGCCGCCGGTCGACCGCCCCAATAGTGGATGTCCGACCCGCGCGCCTTGATCGTCAGCGGCAGACCCAGTTCACGCGCGATGATCGCGGCGGCGGGGCCATCGGGAAAGAAGAATTGCGCATCGACCAGATCGAACGGCTTTTCCGCATGAAGCCGCCGCACCAATGGCAGCACGGCGCGGGCGATCCGGTTCGGATTGCCATCACCGCCGATCATGGGAAGCAGCGTGAAGCGCGGATGGAGCACTGTCAGCCCGCCCAATTGCGATTGCGCAGGGCATCGCGCCCAATCCCGATAGGGCTGGCGCAGGCTGAGCGGAAAAGGGGGCAAGCCGACTGGGTTGATCATGGTCAGATCAACCCCGCCCAGCCGTTGAAGCGCCGCCATTTGATTGGCGACGAATTTGCCGAACCCCCCGCGAACGGGCGAGGGGAACAGGGTGGATAGGGAGAGGACGCGCATCATACGCGGGTGATTACAGCTTCCTCACTAACATTTCGGCAACAGCCAGCCATGGCGGGCTGTCGATCACCAACTGGCGATGGCCGATGCCGGGAGGCAGCAGCGCGATGCGATGCTCGTCCCGGTCGATCAGGCGGCCAAAAACGAATCGCCCTCCCGGACGCGGCGCGAGCACATCGCGGTTAACCAGCTTGGAGAAACTTTCCGGCTGCATCTGGCGTAACCAGATCTGGTCGCCGCTGCGATAGTCACCCGCGCCGGTTTCCACCGACATCGCCATCTGCGTGCCTTCACCCACCAGTTCGGAAGGCAGGATGGCATCGCGCGGCGTGGTCAAGGCCTCGGCCCCGACATCGGTCAGGCGAGCGACCATTTTGGCCTGTTCGGCCGTATCCCCGCGCACCAGAAGCTCCGGATCCACCTCAAGCGCAAGCGCAATCCGGTTCATCCAGATGAGCGAGAGATTGCGCGTGCCGGTTTCCAGCCTGCCAATCGTCTGCGCCGTTGTGGGCGGTGAGCAGCGCGCGGCCACATCTGCCAGCGTCATGCCCTTTTGTCTGCGAATATCACGTATGCGGTTAATCATGACTAGCCGACCCCTCGAACCAATCCGGTTTTTTCACTTTCCTACAATTTGCCCGGCTTGGCAAACTCTTTGCAAGGAATGGCAGAAGAAACCTAAGGGGATACTACTATGAATCGGCAACTTGTCGAACGGGAATTAACCGCAGAGGGGCCTGGACGCGGAAAACCTCGCCGATTGGGGCGCAGCGTGACGGTTAATTTGTGCGAATCGCCCCTGACATGGCTCCACGCGCGCGGCCATCTCACCGATCGCGAATATGATGCGGGCGAGCGGCTGCGCGCCGATTGGGAAACGGCGCAATTGGCCCCGAATATGTCGATGCGTTGGGAGCCTGTGGTCACCCGGGGCAGCCGCCACGACCGCGATCTCAATCCCACAGAGCGTCAGATCGCCGCCAAGGCCCGCTTTGACGGCGCGCTGGCCGTGGCCGGAAAAGGGCTGGCCGATATCCTCTGGCGCGTGGTCTGTGCGGGCGAGAGTCTGCCGGTTGCCGAAAAATCGCTCGAATGGCCGGCGCGCTCGGGAAAGCTGGTGCTGAAGCTGGCGCTTGATCGGGTGGCGGAGTTTTATCGGATCGAGTGAGGGGGGCGGCATTATGCCTCCCGCTTCTTACCCCTCCACCATCTCCGCCAATTCCAGCCAGCGTTCCTCAGAGGCATCCTTTTCCGCACGGGCCTTGTCCAGCGCCGCCGTCAATTGAGCAAAGCGGGCCGGGTTCTGCGTATAGAGGTCCCCATCCGCCAGCGCCGCCTCCAGCTTGGCAATCTCGCCGTCCAGCGCCTCGATCCGGGCGGGCAGGAGGTCGTAATCGCGCTGGTCCTTATAGCTCAGCTTGACCTTATTGCGCACGGGCATGGCCACGGGCGCGGCCTCGGCCTTATCCGCCACAGCCGCCTTTTTGGCTGCCGGAGCATTGCGCTGCTGGCGCTGCTTTTCCCAATCGGCATAGCCGCCCGCGACGATATCGACCCGCCCCGATCCGTCCAGCCCCAGTGTGACCGTGCAGGTGCGATCCAGAAAGTCGCGGTCATGCGATACGATCAGCACCGTGCCGTCGTAATCGGCGATCACTTCCTGCAGCAGGTCGAGCGTTTCCAGATCAAGATCGTTGGTCGGTTCGTCCAGCACCAACAGATTGGAAGTCCGCGCAAATTCGCGCGCCAGCAAAAGCCGCGACCGCTCCCCGCCCGACAGCGTGCCAACCCGCGCCTCGATCAGGCCCGGATCGAACAGGAAGTCCTTGAGATAGCCCTGAACATGCTTCTTCTCACCGCGCACATCCACCCAGTCGCCGCCCTCTGCCAGCACATCACGGATGCGCTTTTCGGGCGAAAGAAGGCTGCGCTGCTGGTCGATCATCACGCCCGAGAGTGTCTGCGCCAGCTTGACCGTCCCGGTGTCGGGCTCCAATTCCCCGGTCAGCATTTTGAGCAAGGTCGTCTTGCCCGCGCCATTGCCCCCGACAAGGCCGATCCGGTCGCCGCGCTGGATGCGCAGGTTAAAGTCGCGGATGATCGTGCGGTCGCCGAATTTCTTCGACACGCCCTCGGCCACGATCACCGATTTGGTTTTAACATCGTCACTGGCCAGTTTCATTTTGGCCGCGCCCTGGGGGCTGAGCATGGACGCCCGCTGTGCCCGCATCTGATAAAGCTTTTCCAGACGCCCCTGATTGCGCTTGCGCCGCGCCGTAACCCCGCGCGAAAGCCAGTGCGTTTCCAGCTTCAGCTTGGCGTCCAGCTTTTCGGCCGCGCGCGCCTCGTTGGCGTAAACTTCCTCTTCCCATGCCTCATAGCCGCCAAAGCCGACCTCGCGCCGCCGCAGCGATCCGCGATCCAGCCACAGCGTCGCCCGCGTCAGCCGCGTCAAAAAGGTGCGGTCATGGCTGATGACCACAAAGGCGCCGGTATAGCGCTGCAACCAGCTTTCCAGCCAGTCGATCGCGGCCAGATCCATATGGTTGGTCGGCTCGTCCAGCAGCAGCAGGTCCGGCTCGCTGGCCAGAGCGCGGCAGATCGCCGCCCGGCGACGCTCGCCGCCCGAGGCGCTGGCGGCCTCGCGGTTCAGGTCGATGCCCAACTGGCTGGCGATGGATTCGACCTCATGCTGGGGCGGGGCGTCCGGTCCCTTCAGGCAATAATCGAGCAGGCGCGGGCAACCGCCGAAATCCGGGTCCTGCTCCAGCACGACAACTTTGGTCCCCGGCTGGATTGAACGCTTGCCCTTGTCCGCATCCAGCGTGCCCGCGATCAGGCGCAGCAAGGTGGTCTTGCCCGCGCCATTGCGCCCGATCAGCGCAAGCCGATCGCGCGGGGCGATGAAAATGTCGAGGTCGCGAAAAAGCCAGCCCGATCCCTGGATCAGGCTCAGTCCTTCCCAGCTGAGAATAGGTGCAACTGCCATGGCCGCGCGTTAGGGGGCAACAGCGGCCATGGCAAGCCGCGTCAGTTGGTCAGTTCAAAGGCCATGGCCAGCGACACGGAAATGGTGACGGGGCGGGGAGTGAGGTCGAGGGGAACAGTCTCGCCCTCTCTGGGCATGAAGCGGGGGGCGGGGGGCGCAAACAGGGCCATACGCGCCTCGCTTTCGGTAACGCTCAACAATCGCACGGAGGAAAAACCGTTCGCCTGAGCGTGGATCATGGCCCTGCTGCGGCCCTGCGCGGTGGCGTTGGCGATCAGCCGGTCCATGATCGCGCTTTTGTTGGCAACGTCGAATTGCAGATTGCCGGTGCTGGTTGCCCCGGCGGCCACGGCCGCGCCCATGACGTCGTTCAGGCCATCCAGCTTGCGCAATTTCACCTGAATATAATTTTCGATCATGAAGCCTTTGCGATGGCGCGCGCCGCCTTCTCCTTCAAATTCGTCATGGGCCGAAAGGCCGCCCTGTTTGATGTCCGAGGCAAGCACGCCCTTTGCCATCAAGGCAGTTTTCAGCTTTGCCAATCCCGCATTGTTGGCCGCCACGGCGGCCGGGGTTTCGCGATTGCGGGTGATCAGACTGATATGGAGAATGGCGATGTCGGGGGCTTGCTCCACGCTGTCACCGACATTCAGGGAAACGACCGGCCCCTTTGGCGCAATCGTCAGCATGGGAGCCGAGGGGATCTGCGCCAAGGCCCCTTGAGGTGAGGCGCAAAAACATAGCGCCAGAAAATAACATCTTTTCATTTGGCCCCCTTGTCTTCCATTTCCGGCTGAACAATCGCTATGTTCTCTATTCACATCGTGTTCAATCGCAAACGGATAACCCAGACGCCATGTTCACACGGCTCACCTCTATGCTGATGATGGCCCCTCTGGCGCTTTGGGCGGTGGTTTCGGCGCTGGCTTTGCCGCCGGTGCCGATGGCCCATGCCGGGCCGGGCGAAGCGCAGGGCGAGGCCCGGCGCGAAATGCGCGCGGGCAATGTGCGATCCTTGCGCGAAATCGAAACGCATGTGCTGCCGATGATGGCGGGGGCCCAATATCTGGGGCCTGAATATGACCCGCTGGCCATGGCCTATCGCCTGAAATTCGTGAAAGACGGGCGTGTGGTCTTTGTCGATGTCGATGCGCGTTCGGGGGAAATCCTGCGCCAGCGGCGCTGATCCTTGCCCCGGCTGCTTGACGCAGGCGTGCCCCGCGCCCATCTCCCCTGTTAATCCGACCAATAATAAGGAAGTGCCAGATGCGGATCCTGATCGTCGAGGATGAACCCACGCTGGGCCGCCAGCTCAAGACAACGCTGGAGCAGACCGGCTATGCGGTTGACCTGTCCACCGATGGCGAGGATGGCCATTTTCTGGGCAGCACCGAAGATTACGATGCGGTGATCCTTGACCTTGGCCTGCCCGAAATCGATGGGCTGACGGTGCTGTCCATGTGGCGCAAGGAGGGGCGCAAGTTCCCCGTGCTGGTGCTGACGGCGCGCGATTCGTGGTCGGACAAGGTGGCCGGGCTGGATGGCGGCGCCGACGATTATCTGGCCAAGCCGTTTCAGACCGAGGAACTGATCGCCCGTCTGCGGGCGCTGATCCGCCGTGCTTCGGGCAATTCCTCGTCCGAACTGATCGCGGGCGATGTGCGTCTGGATACGCGCTCGGGCCGCGTCACGCTGGCCGGTGAGCCGGTGAAGCTGACGGCGCAGGAATACAAGCTGCTCTCCTATCTGCTCCATCACAAGGGCAAGGTGGTGAGCCGCACCGAATTGATCGAGCATATTTACGATCAGGATTTCGACCGCGATTCAAACACTATCGAGGTGTTTGTCACGCGCATTCGCAAGAAGCTGGGCGCCGATGTGATCACCACGATCCGCGGGCTTGGCTACAGCCTTGACGAGCCGGCGCGCGGATAAGCAACAATGGCCAGCGCCCAAGCGCCGGAAACAGCAAAGAGCGATACGGGCAGGGTTGACCAGGTGAAATACACCGGCAGCCTTGCGCGGCGCATGATGCTGATCGCGGTGGGCTGGATTTTGGTGCTGCTGCTGGCGGGCGGGCTGGCGCTGGATCGGGCGATGACCGCGATGGTCACGCGCAATTTCGACGAACAGCTCGGCTATATGCTGACCGGCATGATCGGCAGCGCCGAAATCGGCCCCGACGGCGAGGTGTTCTTCAACCGGCCCCTTGGCGACCAGCGTTTTCTTGAACCCAACAGCGGCCTCTATTGGCAGATCAGCGGCAAGGGACATGAGGATTTCCCCAGCCGCTCGCTCTGGGACCGCACGCTGAAAATCTCGGCCGATCATCAGGACACGCAGGCCCATATTTTCGATTCGAGCCAGTTTTCCGGCGAGCCCCTGCGCATCATGGAGCGTTCGATCATCCTGCCGGGCAGCAATACGACATGGTGGTTCGTGGTGGCCGAGAGCCGCCATGAGTTGGACGCGCAGATCCGCCGCATCCGCACGATCCTGATCGACAGCTTCCTTGTGCTGGGCCTTGGCCTTGTGCTGATGGCGGCGATCCAGAGCTGGTATGGCCTCTCGCCGCTGCGCCGCGTGCGTCTGGCCATCGCGCATATGCGCAGCACCGGGGCCAACCGGGTGAACGACCCTCTGCCGGTTGAGGTGCAGCCCTTGGTGCAGGAATTGAACGACCTGCTATCCCACAACGAGCGGCAGGCCGAGGAGGCGCGCACCCATGCGGGCAATCTGGCCCATGCGCTCAAAACGCCGCTGACGGTGCTGCTCAATGCGGCGCAGGCCAAGGAGCCCGATCTGGCCGAATCGGTGGCGCGCGAAACGGCGGTGATGCGCCGACAGGTCGAGCACCATCTTGCCCGCGCGCGAGCCGTTGGGCGGCGCGGGGCGGGGCAGGCGCGCACCGTGGTGTGGGATGCGGCCAAATCGGTGATGCGCGCGGTCGAGCGACTTTATGGCGATGCGCGCTTTGACCTTGATGGATCGCATGACGCACAGGTTGCCATCGAGCGGCAGGATCTGGACGACCTTCTGGGCAATCTGATCGAAAATGCGGCCAAATATGGCGGCGGCAGCGTCTTCGTCACCATTGATGCGGGCGACAAGGGTGAACTGGTCGAAATCTGGGTCGAGGACGACGGCATGGGCATCCCCGAGGCCGAGCGCACCCGTATCTTCGACCGTGGCGCGCGGCTGGATACGGGCAAACCGGGCACGGGGTTGGGGCTGGCTATCGTGCGCGATGTGGCGGAAATCTATGGCGGAAACGTTGAGCTGGACGAGAGTGAGGATCTGGGCGGGTTGCTGGTGAAGTTGCGATTGCCCAGGGCGCGGGGGATAGAGGTTAAAGGTTAAGGATGCCTCCGCCGGGCAAAGGGCGGGGGCCCTTTGCAATCCCCATATTTGTGAGTGTGCTATAAGATCAGCCTTGCCGCGCCGCAGGCTATTAAACCGCTTCGCGGAACAGCGCCCCGACGCGAATATGGCGCAACCCCATAACGGGATTGCAAAGGGACTGAGTCCCTTTGCCCGCCGGAGGCATCTTTACCCCTTAACCCTTACTCGCCCAATTTGGCCTTCTCATGATGCCGGATCACTTCATCAATGATGAAGCGCAGGAATTTTTCGCCAAAATCAGGATCAAGCTGCGCATCCTCGGCCAGTTTGCGCAGGCGTGCGATCTGGCGCTCTTCGCGGCCGGGGTCGCTGGCGGGCAGGGTGTGGGCGGCTTTATATTCGCCCACGGCCTTGGTGATGCGGAATCGCTCGGCCAGAATGTGAATCAGCGCGGCATCGATATTGTCGATGCTCGACCGGAAAGAGGCCAGAACCGGATCGGTGGTGGCAACAAGGCTGCCCTGATGTGACGTTTCAACCATAAAGCGCCGCTAGCATGAGACAATGGTCGATTCCAGCCTTGCCTTTGCGCGGGATGCGGCGCAATGCGAGCCCGATGACTGCCCAACCCGTTTCCTTGAATGAACTTGGGGCGCCCATGGATGCGCCTCAGCCCTCGATCGACCCTTTGCTGGCGCTGACGGCCAAGGGGATGGACGAGGTAAACGCCGTGATTCTGAGCCGGATGCAGAGCGACATCCCGCTGATCCCGCAGCTTGCCGGGCATCTGATTTCGAGCGGGGGCAAGCGTCTGCGCCCGATGCTGACGGTCGCGGCGGCGGAACTGGTGGGCTATACGGGCGGCGCGCAATATGCGCTGGCTGCGGCGGTTGAGTTTATCCATACCGCCACGCTGCTGCATGACGACGTGGTCGATGGCTCGGACCTGCGCCGGGGCAAGGCGGCGGCCAATATCATCTATGGCAACCCGGCCACGGTGCTGGTCGGCGACTATCTGTTCAGCCGGTCGTTTGAACTGATGGTTGAGGCCGGATCGCTGCGCGTGCTCGACATCCTGTCGCGCGCCAGCTCGATCATTGCCGAGGGCGAGGTTGATCAGTTGACCGCCCAGCGCAAGATCGAGACGAGCGAGGAACACTACCTCTCGATCATCGCCGCCAAGACCGCCGCGCTTTTCGCCGCCGCCTGCCGTATTTCGGCGGTTGTTGCCGGGCGCAGCGAGGCCGAGGAGCATGCGCTCGACGACTATGGCCGCTACCTTGGCGTGGCGTTCCAGTTGGTGGACGACGCCATCGATTACGACTCCGAAGCTGCCGAAATGGGCAAGGGCAAGGGCGACGATTTCCGCGACGGCAAAATGACCCTGCCGGTCATCCTCGCCTATGCCGCCGGCAATGAGGAAGAGCAGCAGTTCTGGCGCGACGCCATCGCCGGTTTCCGTGCCGAGGACGAAGATCTGGCCGAGGCCATCGCGATCATCGCCCGCCACGGGACGGTCGAGGCCACCCGTCAGCGCGCGGCGGATTATGCGCAGAAGGCGATTGATGCGCTGAGTATTTTCCCCGCTGGCGAGATGCGTTCGGCGCTGGAGGAAGCGGCGCTGTTTTCGGTGGCGCGGCGGTATTAAGAGGTAGTTGCCCGCCGGAGGCACCTGAAATCCCTCGCCGGAGGCCCACTTCCCTTTTCCCCTAAAATCCATATGACGCAAACCTGTGTCAGACCTGCCCATCCATACCGTCCTGCCTGAACTCCTGAAGGCCCTGCGTGATCGCCCCAATGCCGTGCTGATCGCGCCGCCCGGTGCGGGCAAGACGACCAGCGTGGCCCCCGCGCTGATCCGCGAGGCGTGGTGCAACGGCAAGGTGATCCTGCTTTCGCCCCGGCGCGTGGCGGCGCGCGCGGCGGCCGAGCGCATGGCCGAAATGATGGGTGAGAGCGCCGGGCAGACGGTGGGCTATCTGACCCGTTTGGACAGCAAGCAATCGGCCAAGACTCGCATTCTGGTGGTGACCGAGGCGATTTTTGTCGCCACCATTCTGGCTGATCCCGAACTGTCCGGTATTTCCGCAGTTCTGTTCGACGAGGCACATGAGCGCAATCTTGACAGTGACTTAGGTCTGGCTCTTGCGGTGGAGTGTCAGCAGGTCCTGCGCGAAGATCTGCGCATCATCCCGATGTCGGCCACGATTGACGGCGAGCGTTTTGCCGCCTTGCTCGGCCCCGATACGCCGGTGATCGAGAGCGAGGGGCGGGCCTGGCCTTTGACCATCCGCTGGCTGGGCGCGCGGGCCGAGGCGCGGATCGAAGAACAGATGGTGAGCGCGATCCTGACCGCATGGCGCGAGGAGGAGGGCGATATTCTGGCCTTCCTGCCCGGCGTGGGCGAGATCACCCGCGTGGCGGAAAAACTGGAGGAGCAGCTAAAAAGTACGCCGATCCTGCCCCTGCACGGCCAATGCGAGCCGCAGGCCCAGCGCGCCGCGATTCGCCGCGATCCCGAAGGTCGCCGCCGTATCGTGCTGGCCACTAGCATTGCCGAGACTTCGCTGACGCTGGACGGCGTGTCGGTGGTGGTCGATTGCGGCCTGTCGCGTCGCCCGGAATATGACAAGGCAGCGGGTGTCACGCGCCTCATTACCACGCGATCCTCGCAGGCCGCCGCCGCCCAGCGTGCGGGCCGCGCTGCGCGTCAGGGGCCGGGCGTCGCTTATCGCTTGTGGGAGGAGGCCGCTCATGCCGGTCGCCCCGCCTTTGATCCGCCCGAAATGCTGACCAGCGATCTGGCGCCTTTTACCTTGGCGCTGGCGCAATGGGGGGCGCTTGATCCGGGCGCAATGGCGTGGATTGATCCTCCTCCGGCGGCGGCCCTGTCGGCCGCGCGGGCCAAACTGGTCAGCCTTGGCGCGCTGGATGGTGATCGGATCACCGACCATGGCCGCGCGATGGCAAGTCTGCCGATGGGGCCGGAGCAGGCGCATATTCTGCTCTATGGCGCGGCGCGCGGGGCGGGGGAGGCGGCGGCAATGCTGGCCTTTCTGTTGCAGGAGCGCGCGCTGGGCGGGCGGGGCGAAGACCTTTTGGCGCGGCTTGATCGCTGGCGGAGCGACCGTTCGGCCAAGGCCGAAGCGGCGCGGCAAATGGCCAAGCAATGGGCGCGGCGGGCCGAAAAGCTGGTCGCGCGCATCCCCGGCGAGGCCCCGCCCGCGGGCGTTTTGCTGGCCGAAGGTTTCCCGGACAATCTGGCCAAGCGGCGCGATGCCAGCGGTGAGGAATGGCTGGCGGCGGGGGGCAGGGGGCTGGTGCTCGATGGCCTGTCCTCGCTGGCCCGCGCCGAATATCTGGCCGTGGGCGAGGCCCAAGGGTCGGCCAAGGGCGCGCGGATTACCGGGGCGATTGCCCTTTCCGAGGCCGAGGTGCTCGAACATCTGGCGCACCGGATCGAGCGGCGTTCCACCTTGCGCTGGGTGGCGGATGAGCGGCGGGTTGAGGCACTGCTCGAGCGGCGGCTGGGGGCCTTTGTGTTCATGCGGGGCAGCGATCCCAAGCCCGATCCCGCCGCGATCACGGCTTTCCTGTGCGAGCGGATCCGGGCCGAGGGGCTGGGCCTGCTGCCTTTGGGGCGCTCGAGTCTGGGCCTGCTCAAACGCGCACGCTTTGCCGGGGTGGAGGCACTGAGCGAGGCGGCCTTGCTGGCTGATCTGGAGGATTGGGCGGGGCCGCATCTCAAACGGCGGCTTGATTCGGTGGAGGCCGGGGCGTTGCATCAGGCTTTGCTCGACCGGCTGGGCTGGGATGGGAAGCAGACGCTCGACCGGCTGGTGCCCGGCGAGTTTCGCAGCCCGGCGGGCAGCACGCATCCCATCGATTATGACGATGCGGGCGGGCCATCGGTCGAGGTGCGCGTGCAGGCGCTGTTCGGCCTTGAGCGCCACCCCACCTTTGGCAATCCGCCCCAGCCTTTGCGACTTTTGCTTACTTCGCCGGGCGGAAAGCCGATCCAGACCACGATGGATCTGCCCGGATTTTGGCGCGGATCGTGGCGCGATGTGGTCAAAGACATGAAGGGCCGGTACCCCAAACACCGCTGGCCCGACGAGCCATGGGCCGAAGACCCCAGTTTGAAGACGAAAAACGCGTTTCATGCCCAACGTCGCTCTTGATTTATGGCGCGATTCGCTGGCATGGCAGCGCCTATGACCGCACGTATCTTTCAGCGCCCGAAGAACGCCATGCAGTCCGGCAAGGCCCTGCTGGACCAGTGGATCCTCGAATTCGCCCCCAATGAAGCCCGCCGTCCCGACCCCCTGATGGGCTGGCCCGGCAGCGCCGACACGCAAAATCAGGTGAGCCTCAAGTTCGCCTCGCTGGATGAAGCGAAAGCCTATGCCGACAAGCATGGCATCCTCGCCACTATCCACGCCACCCCGCCGCGCCGCCTTAAGCTGCAGGCTTACGCGGATAATTTCCGCTAAGCATCAAAGGGGCTTGCCTTTCGCGGCAAGCCTCGCCATAGGCCGCTCCGGGAGTCGGTCGGACGTTGCGTCCGCCAACCTGGTCAGGTCCGGAAGGAAGCAGCCACAACGGAATTGCCGCGGGTCGGCCGGCTCCTACGTTACAAAGAACCAGCTTTCGGGCTGGTTTTTTTGTTTGTGCGGTGGGTGGTTTATGCCTCCGGCGGGCAAGGGTCTCGACCCTTTGCAATCCCATGACTGGGGTGGTGTGAAAACACCGGCATTCCGCGAAGCGGCTTAATTTATAGCCTCCGGCGGTGCGGCGTTGCGCTCCGTTACATTGGGGCGCAACGCAGACAGTAATGGGAGCGCGAGGGTCTAGACCCTCGCATTTATCCCTTCTTCTTTCCCTGCAACCCATTCGACAAACCTTTCCCCAAGCCCTAGTTAGACATTCATGATGACTGATTCCTCGGACATGTTCGGCGGCGACGATGACGGCGATGATCTGCCGTGGGACGATGACGCGCCAGAAGATCAGCCCAGCGCGGCCGAACTGGAAGAGGCGGGGCAGGAGAGCATGTTCGGCGCGCCCGATCCGGCGCCCACCCCCGCGCCCGTAGTTTCGGCGCAGCCCTATCGCGTGCTCGCCCGCAAATATCGTTCGCAGACTTTTGCCGAGCTGATCGGTCAGGACGCGATGGTCCAGACGCTGGCCAATGCGATCAAGCGTGATCGTCTGGCCCATGCGTTTTTGATGACCGGCATTCGCGGCGTGGGAAAGACCTCCACCGCGCGCCTGATTGCCAAGGCGCTCAACTGCGTGGGCGCGGATGGCAAGGGCGGTCCGACCATCAGCCCTTGCGGCGTATGCGAGCCTTGCGTGGCGATTGCCGAGGGGCGGCATATCGACGTGATCGAGATGGACGCGGCCAGCCATACCGGCGTGGACGACGTGCGCGAGATCATCGAAGCGGTGCGCTATGCGGCGGTTTCGGCGCGCTACAAGATCTATATCATCGACGAAGTTCACATGCTTTCGCGCAATGCTTTCAATGCGTTGCTCAAGACTCTTGAGGAACCGCCTGCGCATGTGAAATTCCTTTTCGCGACCACCGAGGTCGACAAGCTGCCGATCACCGTCCTGTCGCGGTGTCAGCGGTTTGACCTGAAACGCATCCCGGCCAAATTGCTGGCCGAGCATTTCGGCGCGATCTGCGAAAAGGAAGGCGTGGCCATCGAGGCCGAGGCGCTGGGCATGATTGCCGAGGCGGCCGAAGGTTCGGCGCGTGACGGGCTGTCGATCCTCGATCAGGCGATTGCCCATGCCGATCTGGCCAGCGATTCCGACCATACCAATGTCACCGCCGAGAGCGTGCGCGAGATGTTGGGGCTGGCCGACAAGAGTGTGCAGCGCAAGCTGTTCGCCGCCTTGCTGAATGGCGATGGCACGGCTCTGCTCGATCTGGTGTCGGCGCAATTTGCGCTGGGGGTTGAGCCTATCGCCCTGATGCGCAGCGCGATGGAAATCACTCACCGCATCACCGTGGCCCAGGTCGGGCGCGGCGAGGTCAAGGCCGTTTCCGAGGATGAGCGCAAGGCCATCGAGGATTGGGCCAAGCGTTTGCAGCCGGGGCAATTGCATCGTCTTTGGCAGATGCTGATCAAGGGGCATGACGAGGTCAAGACCGCGCCCGCGCCTTTGGTAGCGGCGGAAATGGCGTTGCTGCGTTGCCTCCATGCCGCAGATATGCCCGATCCGGGGCAATTGGTGAAAAAGCTTGAAGGGCTGGCCGCGCAGGCTGTGGCCATGCCGCCTTCTGCGCCCGGCGAACCGGCGCAGGCGCCTGCCGCCCCCGCTATGGATTGGCGGCAATTGGTCGAGCATGTCGAGCATTATTCGATCCCCATGGGGGCGATGATGCGCGGACAGGTCCGCGTGGTGGAACTTTCCCCCGCACGGCTGGTTTTCGAGCAGGCTCCGGGCTTTGCGATGAATATCGTCGAGGATCTGCGCAAGATCCTGCGTGAGGTGACCGGCGATCTGTGGGAGGTCGAGCAGCGCAGCGAAGGCGGCCAACCGACTTTGATGGAGGTTGAAGCCAAGGCCCGTGAGGCGCAGGTCAGCCAGCGCCAGCAGTCGCCCCTGATGCAGGCCGCATTGGCCGCATTCCCCGGGGCGCAGGATATTACCGATGAAGGACAGTCTGGCGGTTTTGCTCGCCGCCAGTCCTATGGGAGCCGTTAAATGAAGTCGATGGAAGAAATGATCAAGGCCGCCCAGCAGGCCGCCGAAACGATCCAGAAGCAGATGAACGAAACCCAGTCGAAGCTGGATTCGCTCGAGGTTGAAGGCAGCGCGGGCGGCGGTCTTGTCAAGATCCGGGCCAGCGCCAAGGGCCGCGTTATCGGCGTTGCGGTCGATGACAGCCTGCTGGTGCCCGCCGACAAGGGCATTCTGGAAGACCTGATCGCGGCCGCCTTCAACGATGCGCGCGCCAAGGCCGATGAAGTTGCCGGGGCCGAACTGGCCAAGGCGCAGAGCGGCATGGGCCTGCCGCCGGGCTTTAAGCTGCCGTTCTGATCCCTCCATGACGGGAATGCATCAAGGGCTGTGGCGTGGCGCCATGGCCCTCATGCTGGCCTGCGCGGCCCCAGTGGCCGTGGCCGTCGAGAGCGACAAAGCGACCGATCCGACCGCCGCGACCTGTCATCCCAGCTTTTCGGTTGATGACAGCGCCATGTCGGCCGGAACCGCCTTTTTGCTCGACATGACCGAGCCCCCCAGCCCGAGCAATCCGCTGGCGCCGCGCCCTCCTGCGCTTTTTCTGGTGACGGCGCTGCATCTGTTCGGGCCGAATGGCGGGTTGGCGGCGCAGATCGCATCCGAAAACCTGCCCGAGCATGTGAAGATGACCGGCTGCACCAATGGCGATGGTCAGCATTGGGCCGCGCGGCGTACGCTGGCGATTCCAGGCGCGGTGCCGATGGCCACGCCCTTTCGCGATGTGGCCGCCTTTGCCGCCGATCCGGCCAGTCTGAATGGCGCCACCCGCCTGCAACTGGCCGACAAGGCGGCGGCGGTGGGCGATGAGGTATGGGTCGTGGCCTCGATGGGGGGCGATGGGCGGATCCGGCGCTATGGCGCGCGGGTGATCTATAACGGCCCCGATGCGCTGCAATATGCCTTTGTCGACGGCACGCTGGCCTTGCAGGCCAGCAGCGGGGCCGCCGTGGTGGATGGGGCGGGCCGTGTGCTGGGTCTGCATCTGGGCGGGGGCAAGGATCGCGGCGATCTCTTGGGCATGGCGGTTCCGCTTGACCGTCTGCGCGCCCTGATCGGCGCGGCGAAATAGGAAAACCGCGCCGCTGCCTTCTGTGGGCAAATTGCCAACATGGGCGATTGCGGCCCTTTTCCCCATTGCACCACGCGCATCCGCTCCCCATATCCTCAAAAACAATGCGGGGCTGCCGTTCTGAGGCGCAGCCTGAATGGAAGATTATGACCGACGAGAACACTCCCTCGAATGTGATTGCGCCGCTGCCGATGCTGCCGCTGCGCGATATTGTGGTTTTTCCCGGCATGGTGGTGCCGCTGTTTGTGGGTCGCGAAAAATCGGTGGCCGCATTGGAAGCGGCCATGGCGGGCGACAAGGATATCTTCCTGCTGGCCCAGCTGGACCCGGGTTGCGATGATCCCCATGCCGATGACCTCTATGATGTGGGCGTGGTGGCCACGGTGCTGCAACTGCTGAAACTGCCCGACGGCACGGTGCGCGTGCTGGTCGAAGGCACGCGGCGCGCGCGCATGGTCGCCCTGACCGAGGAAGAGGAGATGCTGCGCGCCGAACTGGCGCCGGTGGAAAGCGGCGAGGCCGAAGGGCCCGAAGTCGCGGCCATGATGCGCAGCGTGGTGGATCAGTTCGGCGAATATGCCAAGCTGAACAAGAAGCTCTCGCAGGATGCGGGCGACCAGCTTTCCGAAATCGAGGACGCATCGGCTCTGGCCGATCAGATCGCCAGCCATATCAGCGCCAAGGTGGCCGACAAGCAGGCATTGCTGTCGGAAACCGATCCGTTGAAGCGGCTGGAAATGGTCTATGGCTTCATGGAAGGCGAACTGGGCGTTCTGCAGGTGGAGCGCCGGATCCGTGGCCGCGTGAAGCGCCAGATGGAAAAGACCCAGCGCGAATATTACCTCAACGAACAGTTGAAGGCGATTCAGAGCGAGCTGGGCGGCGGCGATGAAAACGGCGCCAATGAAATTGCCGAGCTGCAGGAGCGCATCAACAAGCTCAAGCTGAGCAAGGAAGCGCGGACCAAGGCCGAGACGGAGCTGAAGAAGCTCAAGACGATGCAGCCGATGAGCGCCGAGGCGACCGTCGTGCGCAATTATCTCGACGTGCTGCTGGGTCTGCCCTGGGGCAAGAAGAGCAAGCTGAAGAAGGACATCGGCGCGGCGCAGGCGGTGCTCGATGCCGATCACTATGCTCTGGACAAGGTCAAGGACCGGATCATCGAATATCTGGCGGTGCAGGCGCGGACCAACAAGTTGAAGGGGCCGATCCTGTGCCTCGTCGGCCCGCCGGGCGTGGGCAAGACCTCGCTGGGCAAGAGCATTGCCAAGGCAACCGGGCGCGAATTCATCCGGCAATCGCTGGGCGGCGTGCGTGATGAGGCCGAAATTCGCGGCCACCGTCGCACCTATATCGGCTCCATGCCGGGCAAGATCGTGTCGAACCTGAAAAAGGCGGGCACGAGCAATCCGCTGTTCCTGCTCGACGAGATCGACAAGCTGGGTCAGGATTTCCGCGGCGATCCGGCCTCGGCGCTGCTCGAAGTGCTGGACCCGGAACAGAATGCCAAGTTCCAGGACCACTATCTGGAGCTGGACATCGATCTGTCGGACATCATGTTCGTCTGCACGGCCAACAGCCTGAACCTGCCCCAGCCTTTGCTGGACCGCATGGAGATCATCCGTCTGGAGGGGTACACCGAGGACGAGAAGGTCGAGATCGCCGAGCGCCATCTGGTGGCCAAGCAGGTCGAGGCGCATGGGTTGAAGAAGGGCGAGTTCACCCTGACGCAGCCGGCGCTGCGCGATCTGATCCGCTATTACACCCGCGAGGCGGGCGTGCGTACGCTGGAGCGCGAGATCGCCAGGCTGGCGCGCAAGAGCCTGCGCAAGATCCTTGAGGGCAAGGAAAAGGGCGTGACGATCACGCCCGAAAACCTGGCCGATTTCGCCGGTGTCCGCAAATTCCGTCATGGCGTTTCGGATGAGGAAAATCAGATCGGTTCGGTGACCGGGCTGGCTTGGACCGAGGTGGGCGGCGAATTGCTGACCATCGAAAGCGTGACCGTGCCGGGCAAGGGCGCGGTCAAGACCACGGGCAAGCTGGGCGAGGTGATGAGCGAGAGCGTGCAGATGGCGTTTTCGTTCGTGAAGGCCCGCGCGCCTGCCTATGGGATCAAGCCTTCGATCTTCAACCGCAAGGATCTGCACATCCACCTGCCCGAAGGCGCCGTGCCCAAGGATGGGCCGAGTGCGGGCATCGGCATGGTGACGGCGATGGTTTCCACGCTGACCGGCATCCCCGTGCGCGCCGATGTGGCGATGACCGGCGAGGTCACGCTGCGGGGGCGTGTGCTGGCGATCGGGGGGCTGAAGGAAAAGCTGCTCGCTGCGCTGCGTGGCGGCATCAAGACCGTGCTGATCCCCGAGGAGAATGCCAAGGATCTGGCCGAGATTCCGGCCAATATCCGCGAGGGTCTGGAAATCGTGCCCGTCAGCCATGTGGATCAGGTGCTGGCGCGCGCGCTGGTTGAGGTGCCGCAGGCCATCGAGTGGACCGAGGCCGATGATCTGGCCAGCCAGCCCGGCGCTGCGCCTGCGGGCGCGCCGCCGGCTTCTTCGGCCACGGCGCACTGATCTGCTGCACCAATTTTGCTGCAATGCGGCGACTCGGGTTTACCCCCGGGTCGCCGCATTGCGGTTTGGCCACGACAGGCCGAGTTTAGCCATCCATTCGTCGAAAACCCCCGATTTTCGGGGATAATTGCGGGTTTTTAACCGCATTTCGCTTTGACAGCGCCATTAAAAGTCGCTCAATTCCGCCCGCTGTCGAGGCGACTCAAACAGATATTCTCAACGTCCTTTCCGGGGGTACCCAAATGAATAAGAACGAACTGATCGGCGCGGTTGCCGAAGCCAGCGGCCTTACCCGCAATGATGCGACCAAGGCCGTCGAAGGCGTGTTCGAAGCGATTACCGCTGCTCTGAAGGCTGGCGATGAAGTCCGTCTGGTCGGCTTTGGCACTTTCTCGGTGGCCAAGCGCAAGGCCTCGACCGGTCGCAACCCCCGCACCGGCGAACCTCTGGCGATCTCGGCTTCGGCTCAGCCCAAGTTCAAGGCCGGCAAGGGCCTGAAGGACGCGGTGAACTGATCACCCGTTTTTGACTGCTGAATGGCTGAAACGCCTCGCAGCCATAAGCAGAAAGAAAAACGCCGCCTCGGATCATCCGGGCGGCGTTTTTGTTTGAGGCATGGGAAGGGGCTTATTCGGCCTCTTCGCGCGTGGCCACGGCATAGAGCGCGATGGCGGCGGCATTCGACACGTTGAGCGATTCCATCGCCTCGCTGATCGGCAGACGGGCAAGAACATCGCAATGCTGGGTGATATTGTGGCGCATGCCTTCACCCTCTGCGCCCAGCACCAGCGCGACAGGACCCGCGCTCATCGCCTGCGACAGAGTCACCTCGGCCTCGCCCGCCAGACCGATGCGCCAGTAACCGGCCTCGGCGATTTCTTCGAGCGCGCGGGCCAGATTGACCACGCGGACCCAGGGAACGACCTCCAGCGCCCCGCTGGCCGATTTGGCGAGCACACCCGATTCGGGCGGAGCATGGCGGTCCTGGGTGATGATCGCGGCCGCATTGAAGGCCGCAGCCGAGCGCAGGATCGCGCCGACATTATGCGGATCAGTCACCTGATCAAGCACGACGAGCGGGCGCGAGGGATCGCCGTCCAGCACCTCATCGAGGAAAATATCCTCAAGCGCGTCGCATTCCAGCACCAGCCCCTGATGCGGCGCATCGCGCGCGACAAGGCGGCCAAGATCGGCGGCCTGCGCATATTCGATCGTGAAATCAGCGGGAAGCTCGCCATCCAGATTCGCGATGGCTTCGCGTGTGGCCCACAATTTGCGGTGGCGGCGGTCGGGGTTCTTCAACGCGGCCTCGACCGCGTGGTGGCCCCACAGGCGCACCGCGCCCTTGCTGGCGCGGCCCGAACCGCGTCCGCCCTGCATGCGGCCCGCGCGGCCCCGCAGAGCCTTGCCCTTTCCGCGTCCGCCCTGTTGGCTGTCGTCGTCGCTGTGGCGGCTCATGAAATTGTCCTTTCTGGAAAAAATTTCCCCGCCTTTGCCAATTCGAGTGTTGACAGGCAAGGGCAAGATCCTCATAGGCGCGGTCCTCGGCTGAACGGCTCCACATAAAAGGGGCCATTCGGGGGGAGACCCCCAAGCTGGATAGCCTCGCAAGAGGCCTGACGGTGTGGACAGGTGGCCGAGTGGTTAATGGCAGCAGACTGTAAATCTGCCCGCGAGAGCGTACGCTAGTTCGAATCTAGCCCTGTCCACCACCGTTGCAGTTTTCCCAGACAATTCATCGTGATCCGGCCCCAAGGGCCATTGTGTCGGCACGCGCCGGGGCTTTTGCGACAGAATTTGTGCGCAATGATTTCTGCCAGTTGACAGATGCGAACAACATCCGCATAGGCGCGGACCTCGGCTGAACGGCTCCATGCAAATGGGGTCATTCGGGGGGAGACCCCCAGCTCGATGCCTCTGTCAAAGAGGCCTGACGGTGTGGACAGGTGGCCGAGTGGTTAAAGGCAGCAGACTGTAAATCTGCCCGCGCAAGCGTACGCTAGTTCGAATCTAGCCCTGTCCACCACCGTTTCTTCAAAGTTCAGCATGAACAGGGCGAACCGCCTATGACGCTGCGCCAGGCGCTTGGCCCGGCGCAGCGTCTGGTCTTATTGCTGAGGCGTGCCAGCAGGTGCCGGATTGGGCGCAGGCGTGGTCGCAGGGGCGGTTTCGGCCGGGGCCGTTGCCGCCGCGCGAGCCTTGCGCATGGTTTCGATCTCGGCGCCGGTCTTGTAGTCGATCAGCTCAACCTGAAACACCAGATCCGAATTGGCGGGGATGGGGCCTGCGGCCTGCGCGCCATAGCCCATGGCCGCCGGAATGCAGAAACGCGCGATGCCGCCCTTGGGCACCATCTGAAGCCCCTGCGAAAAGCCGGGGATCACGCCCGCAACGGGAAAGGTTGCGTGCATGCCCTGATCGAAGACCGCGCCCGTGGCGGCCAGATAGCCGATGTAATTGACCAGCACATAATCCTCTTCGGCGGGCACAGGGCCGGTGGCAGGACGCAGCATGGTGAAGCTGACGCCCGAGGCGGTCTTGGTGCCGCATACACGCTGAGAGGCCGGGAGGATGGGATTGAGCGGCAAAGGAATGATGTCATTGCCCGCTTTGGGCGCGGGCTTGGTCGCGGCAGGTTTTGCCGCAGCGGCTTTGTGCGCCGGGGCGGCGGCCTGGGCGGTGCCGATCATCAGCGACAGGGCCGCCAGAGAAAACAGGGACGGGGCGAGGGGCGACAGAGCGCGAGACAGTTGCTTCATGGCCGCGAGGTATAGGCAGGATGGCCCGCCCCGATCAAGCCGATGGCAATTATACATCGGTTCAGCATTTTGCCTGATGCCAAATGCGTGAATTTTGGCATTGTGTGAAACGAACAGGGCCGGCGCAAGGCTCGCGGAATAAAGAGGATCTGCCATGTCAGACGCATTGCTGGGTCGGATTTCCGAAACGGTCGCAACCGCGCAGACGGTCGAACAGCTCACCCGCCCGTTGCTCACCATGCTTGAACTGGTCACAGGGCTGGAAAGCACCTATCTGACCCGGATCGATGAGGCGGCCGGGGTTCAGAGCATCCTCTATGCCCGCAACAGCAAGGTGATGCAGATCCCCGAAGGACTGACAGTGCCGTGGGGCGACACTTTGTGCAAACGCGCACTGGATGCCGGACAACCCTTTACCGATGATGTGGCGGGCTGCTGGGGCGATTCGGATGCGGCGCGCGCGCTGGGCATATGCACCTATGCCTCCACCCCTGTGCGGATGGAGGATGGCAGCCTGTTCGGTACATTATGCGCCGCCAGTTCGGAAAAGCGCCCGATCACCTCCGAAGGGCGTCAGGTGCTGGTGCTGTTCGGCGCGCTGATCCAGCAGCATATCCAGCGCGAGAACCTGCTCGAAAAGCTTCAGCGGGCCAATCGCGAGCTTGAGGGCTTTTCCTTTACCGACACTTTGACCGGGCTGCCCAATCGCCGCTTCATCTTTCAGGAATTGAGCCGCCTGTTCAGTCTGGCCCTGCGCGAAGGGCGGCGCGTGACTCTGGCTTTCATCGATCTGGACGGGTTCAAACAGATCAATGACACCTATGGCCATGAAACCGGCGATGCTTTCCTGATCGAGGTCGGGCGGCGGCTGGCCCTGGGTATGCGGGGCAGCGATCTGCTGGGCCGCCTTGGGGGCGACGAATTCGTGCTGGCGGGGCTTGGCCCGGCGCAGGGGCAGGACAGCGAATTGACGGTATCGGCGATGCGGCGGCGGCTCTCCTCGGTGATCGAGGGGCATTATGATCTGCCCTGCTGCTCGATGCACTATCCCGGCGCCAGCCTTGGCATCATCAGCGCCGATCCGCGCGAGACGACCGTGGATCAGGCGCTTCAGAATGCCGATGCGGCCATGTATCTGGAAAAGCGTCAGCGCCGCGAGGCCCGCGCCCAAATGGCCTGATTTCGGCCTACCCGTATATTTCCGCCTGTATTCATCGCTTCGTTAAGTGTTTCTGTTGGGTTTCTGGAACCGAAACCGCCCTTCAGGCATTGGTTGGCGACGGAATGAAAGGATGAGATATGTGGCTGCTTGACCGCTTCCTCCGCCGTGCGATCCGCACCGGCCCTTTGCAGATCACCGATGCGGACGGGAAGGTCCATCTTTACGGCTCGGGCAAGGGCGACCCGCTCCGCCTGCGCTTTACCGACAGGCGCACCGCCGGGCATATTGCCCGCAACCCCTCGCTGGGCGCGGGTGAGGCCTATATGCGCGGCTGGATGGTGGTCGAGCCGCCCCATGACATCCGCGATCTGGTGCTGATGATCGGCGCCGAGGCCAAGGCGGCCAAGACCCATATGGACGCACCGGGGCGGCTGAGCCGGATGATCGACCGCGCGGCATGGTATTTCGACCAGTTCAACGACCGCCGCCGTTCCAGCCGCAATGTACGCCACCATTATGACCTGACACGGCAATTCTACGAAATGTTCCTCGACGAAGACCGGCAATATACGATGGCCTATTTCTCCGGCCCGCAGGTGGGGCTGGAACAGGCACAACTGGAGAAGAAAGCGCTGATCGCGGCCAAATTGCGCCTACCGCCCGATGCGCGCGGGATGCGGGTGCTCGATATCGGCTGCGGCTGGGGCGGGCTGGGGCTGTTTCTCAACCGCCATTACGGTTGCGAGGTGCTGGGCATTTCGCTGGCCCCCGATCAGGTCGCCTTTGCGCAGGAACGCGCACAGGCCGCAGGCGTGGCCGACCGGGTGCAGTTCCGCCTCGTCGATTACCGCGATCTGACCGAGACATTCGACCGGATCACCAGCGTGGGCATGATCGAGCATGTCGGCGCGCGCCATTTCGACGAATATTTCGGCCATACGTTCGACCGGCTGGCCGATGACGGCATCATGCTGACCCACACGATCGGGCGCGCGGGCGGGCCGGGCTTCACCGATGCGTGGACGCGCAAATATATCTTCCCCGGCGGCTATATTCCGGCGATGAGCGAGCTGGTGGGGGCCATCGAGCGGACGGGATGGAAAACCGGCGATATCGAGGTGCTGCGCTATCATTATGCCGAAACGCTGGCCGAATGGTATCGGCGCACCACGCTGCATGCCGACCGCATCATCGCCATGTATGACGAGGAATTGCTGCGCATGTGGCAATTCTATCTGGTCGGGGCCGAACAGGCGTTCCGTCAGGGCAATATGGTCAATTTCCATATCCAGAACGTGAAGCAGCAGAGCGCCCTGCCGATGACGCGCGATTATATTGCCGCCGAAATGCAGCGCCTTTTGTCCAAGGAGGCCCCGCCGGTCTGGCATCTGGCGCCCAAGGTGGCGTGAGGAGCCGCGCCATATAACAAAAAGCGCCGGGCGACGTATTGGAGAGGGGCCGCCCGGCCAGTCCAGGGTCTTGGATAGTTTGGGGGGCGAGGTTCTATTCCTCGCCCTGAGGCATGTTTTTGCATCCCGCCTCTATGGCTGGGCGTGCAGGATCGCTTGACGGCTGCCCGGCGCACCACGGGTATTTCACCTTGCTCAGCGCGCCGTCCTTGATGGAATCCAGTACCTTTTGCAGCCCGGCCTTGCGTAGGGCGGCTTCGCCCTTGGGCGCGGCGATCGGGGTTTCGCTGCCCGCCATGTCGTCCAGCGCGACGAAACGCCCATCGCCATAGAGCTTGTAATGGGCATCAAAAACATAACGCGCCGGGTCGAATTGCCATTGCGGGGCATAATGCTGGAAGATCCAGTCGCGTGCCGCGGGCTTCTCGCCCTTGGCCACGGCCCATTGGCTGACCCCGTCGATGCCTGCGGGGGCCTGCGCGCCGCTGGCCTCGGCGATGGTGGGCATGATGTCGGCAAAATCGAACAGGCCATCACGCGTGACCCCGGCGGGCAATTTGCCCGGCGCGCGGATGATCATCGGCACATGGGTGCCCGACAGGGTGGGCGTGCCCTTGCCCCCGCGCACTGAATAGCCCGCGCGGGTCGAGGTGATCTGGCGGTTGGTGCCATTGTCGCCCGAAAAGATCACCACCGTGTTCTCATCAAGTCCCTCGGCCTTGAGGCGGTCCATCAAGGCGCCCACCAGCTTGTCCATATAGGTGACCATCGCGGCAAAGCGGGTCTTGGCGCCCTGCGCGCTCATGCTGTCGGGCGTGGGCACAAAGGGATTATGCACCAGCACCATCGGGTAATAGAGGAAGAAGGGCTGGTCCTTGTGGCGGCTGATGAAATCCAGCGCATATTGGCTGTCGAAATCGGGGCCGAAGCCCTCCTCGTTGATCTTTGTCCGGCCATTGCCGACGCGGGTCGGCCCCCAATAGCGCGACCCCTTGGCGTCGAGCGCCTTCAGCTGCCAGAGATAGCTTTCATCGAACCCGGCCTGCTGCGGGGTGATACCCACGCGCCCGTCAAAACCGTTCCCCATCAATTGCCATTTGCCGACGATCCCGGTGGTATAGCCCGAGGCCTTCATCATATTGCCGAAGGTGAACTGGCCCGGCGCCAGATAGCCGAAGGCATCGTAATTGCGGTGGCTTTCCATGCCTGTCATCAGGCGAACCCGCGAGGGGCTGCACAAAGGCGTGGCATGAGCCTGCGTAAAGCGGACGCCTTCCTTGGCGAGGCGGTCGATGTTGGGCGTGTAATATTCGCCGTCATAGGCGTTGAACGCCTCGATCCCGATGTCATCGGCCAGAATGAAGATGACATTGGGCGATCCGGCCCGGCGCGGGGCCAGGGCGGGGGCGGGTGAGGCCGCCGGACCATGGCTGTATTCTGGTGCGGGGCGGCTCTGCGCCATCGCGCCGCCGGGCATCAACATCGCCGCGATGGCGGCCAGAGCGACATATTTCCGCAGTTTCATGGCGTCTCTCCGTTAATCCTGCCACATGGCGGGCAGGTTGGTATGGCCGCGCGCGGCGGCCTGGGCCTTGGCCTGCGCCGCGATCGGGTCTTCGGGCGTGCGGCGATAGGGGGCGAAACGCGCCGCCGCCTGCTGCATCCGCGCCTGCATCGCGCGCGTCACATCCGGGTGCAGCGAGGCCACGCTATACTGCTCGGTCGGGTCGCGCATGTCATAGAGCTGGGGATAGCCGCGGCCGTCAAGCGGCATCAGAAAGTTCATATAGAAATCGGCGCGGACATATTTCCAGCGCTGGGTGCGGATGCCCACGACATTCTCGTCCTGAAACAACAGCAGCTCCTCATGGGGCGAGGCCCCGCCGCGCATCAGCACAGCGCTGATGTCGCGCCCGTCGATCTCCACCCCCGGCGGCAGCGGCAGGCCCGCCAGTGCGCAGGCCGTGGGCAGCACATCAATGCCCATGGCCATGGCATTGCTGCGTCGCCCGGCCGGGATATGGCCGGGCCAGCGCGCGATAAAGGGCACCCGATAGGCCCCGTCATAGGCCCCGCCGCCCTTGCGCTGGCGCAGGCCCCCGGTCGATCCTTCGAACCACGGCCCATTGTCCGAAGTGAAGATCACCAGCGTGTCGCGCTCCAACCCCAGCCGGACCAGCGTAGCGTTCAACCGGCCCACGATGCTGTCGATTTCGATGATCGTGTCGCCATAGGCGCCCGCGCCCTGCGACTTGCCGCCAAAACCGGGCGCGGGGAAATTGGGCAGATGGGGCGAGGACAGCGCCAGTTCGAGGAAGAAGGGCCGATGCGCGTTTTCCTCGATAAAACCTCGGGCGCGGCTGTAGAATTTTTGCTGGAGGCGGGGGAAATCCACCTCCTCGTCGCGCATCGCCTCGCCCGCCTTGCGTTCATACAGGCGCAGCGGGTTGATGTCATGGCTGTATGGAATACCGTAGAACAGGTCGAAGCCGTAATTGGTCGGGTCCCACGCATCGCCCTTGTGGCCCAGATGCCATTTGCCGATCAGCGCGCTTTTATACGCCGGTTTCAACGCATGGGCGATGGTGCGCTCGGTCTTGGGCAATTGCTGGGTGTCGGCCTCCAGCAGCACGCGCGAGAGCGTGGTGCGCACCGGATAGCGCCCGGTCAGGATCCCCGCGCGCGAGGGAGTGCAGACATTGGCCGGGGCGTAATAATCGGTCAGCGTGATGCCCTGGGCCGCCATCCGGTCGAGATGGGGCGTGGGCACGCGCCGCCCGCCGGTGGGGCCGACATCGCCATAGCCCAGATCGTCGCACAGGATCACGATGATGTTGGGCGGGCGCGATCCCGCCGCCTGCGCCGCCCCGCCAAGCGCCAGCCCCGCAGCCAGCAGGCCCGATCCGGCCAGCAGTTTGCGCCGGTTGATATGTGTCATGTCATGCCCTCTTTCGGGATCAGACGGCGGAAGGGAGATCCTCCCACCGTCCGGGGATGGGTCAGAACGAATAGCCCACGCTCAGGCCAAAATAGCGCGAGGCCGCCTTGGGCACGAAAGCAGTGAGGTTGTTGGGCGTCAGCGTCTGCGAGGTCAGCTCGCTGCCATGGCCCATGGCGGAATAGAAACGCTGGTCGGTCAGGTTCTTGGCAAAGATCGAGACGCTGATCCCCTTGTCCGCCGGGCGCGCGCCCAGCGAGAGGTCAAAGGTGGTGTAGGCGCGCTGCACCAGCAGCGGGTCCTGTTCCAGCGCGAAAAGCACGCTGCTCTGATAGGCCATGGCCAGGTCGACATAGGCGATCATCGAGCCCACATTGCGTTCATAGCGCGGGTTGATCGTAAAGCGCCATTCGGGCGTGTTGGGCAGGATGCCGCCGCGCACATTCTGGTTCGCGCCCGACAGGACATTGTTCACGCTATACTGCTTGTAGCAGGCATTGGTGGGCGGCGTTGCGCCATAGGCGATGGTGGCAAAACTGGCCTGATTTTGCAGCGGACAGGCAAGGCCATCGGCATCAAAGCGGGCATGGGTATAGGCCAGCGAGGAATTGATCGATAGCCCATCGATCGGGCGCAGGGTCAGCTCGATTTCGACGCCCTTGGTCGTGGCCGCGCCCGCATTGGTGACGGTGAAAAGGAAATTGCCGGTCGATTGGTCCGACTTGTTGGCCTGAACCTGCAGATCCTTGTATTTGGCGATAAAGGCCGACACCGCGATGCTCAGCTTGCGATCGATGGTCGTGCCCTTGAAGCCGACCTCGAAGGCGTTGACGGTTTCGGGGCGCACCACGGCATTATTGTTGAACGTCTGATTGTATTCGGTGCCCAGCGACTGGCCCTTATAGCCGCGCGTATAGGTGGCATAGGCCTGCGCATTGCGGTTGAATTCATATTGCAGGCCCGCCTTGCCGGTCAGCACCTCGTCCGAGGCGGCGGTGAAACCGCGCGTGACCGGGACATTGAGCGAATCCCCGGCAAAGGGCGCGTTGGGATACTGGAAACCATAGACCGAGATATATTCATGCTGCCAGCGCATGCCGCCGATTGCCTTCAGCCCGCCGACCAGATTGTAATCGACCTGACCAAACCCGGCATATTGATAGGAGCGCAGATGGGCCAGGCTGGCCCCCGAGGAGCCCACGACATTGGCCGCAGGGCAGGGCGCCCCGATGGCCAGCCCCGATGAGGCAGGCGCCGAGCAGGTAACGATGCGGCGTGTGAAGTCGCGGTCAATCGTCAGGTCCGAGAAATAGATCCCGCCGACATAATTGAGCCGCCCCTTCTTGGCATTGGACAGGCGCAGTTCCTGCGAGAAATTGTCCAGTTGATAGCCGCCGCCATTCACGTCGAACTGGGCATAGGCGGGGGCCGCCGTGCCGCCGCTGTAGATGGGAACATCGGTGTTGACGGCATCAACATCCTGATTGTTATAGAACTTATACTTCTGATAGGCGCTGATCGAGGTCAGCGACAATGCGCCAAGGTCCAGCTTGGCCTCCAGCGAATAGGTCTGCTGCGTGGTCAGCGTGACGGTATCGAGGTTTGAATTGGCCTGCATGTTCGACGGGCTGGCGATCACCGGGGCCTGAAGCAGGGCCAGATTGGCATTGTCGGTGCGGATGGCCACCGTCTGGCAGCATTGCGATTGATTATGGCCATAATTGAACCCGGCCAGCAGGTTCAGGCGCCCAATGTCCATCTCCAGCTTGCCGCGCAGGCCATAGCCTTCGCCGCCATTGGTCTTGGCCTTGCGGACGACGTTGTAGATATAGCCGTCATCCTTGTTGTAGTAACCGCTCAGGCGCAGGCGGACATGCTCGCTCAACGGGCCCGAGACGGTGCCGTTCAGGTGGTATTCGCCCTTTTCGGCAATCGTGGCATTGACCTTGCCCGAGAATTCGCTGGTCGGGCGGGCGGTGACCACGTTGATCGCGCCGCCGGTGGCGTTCTTGCCGAACAGCGTGCCCTGGGGCCCGCGCAGCACTTCGATCCGTTCAATATCGGCCAGATCGGAAAAGCCCTGCGCCGCGCGGGCCATGACCACGCCGTCCATCACCACCGAGACCGAGGATTCATTGCCCACGCCAAACACGGCGGTGCCGATGCCGCGGATGCGGAAGTTCGAATTGTTCGGATTGGTGCCCTGCGTATAGGTGAGCGAGGGCGAGATCTGGCCGAGGCTGGTGGTGTCGGTGATGTTGCGGGTGGCCAATGCCTGCGCGCTGAGCGCGGTGACGGCGAGAGGCACATCCTGAAGGCGTTCGGCGCGCTTTTGTGCGGTGACGACAATGTCTCCGGGCGCGGTGTCGGTCGCCGGGGCCTGTTGCGCATGGGCCGTCTGCGTCAGCGCTGTCGTTGCCAAGCCCAGCAAAAGGGCTGTGCGGATTGATTTCATGGCGATGTCTCTCCCTGTTTTTGATTCTTGCGCCACGAATTGGCGGGTATGAACACGCGCGAATTCGGGGGTAAATTCCATATCCAGCGCTCTCGACGAATCAACGTCAGCGCTGACGTATTGCCTATGCCGCTGTGACAGGGCTGTCAAGAAAGGCCTCGCACCGTCACCTGCGTGGACAGGCACCGGCCTGTTGGCTTATGCAACGCTCATGTCGAACCGCAGACCCACGCTAGATGATGTTGCCCGGATCACCGGAGTGTCCGCCAAAACCGTGGCGCGCACGCTCAATGGTGAGAAAGGGGTGGGGGCGGAAACGCGCGAGCGGGTGATGGAGGCGGTCCGGCAACTGGGCTATCAGATGAACGTCTCGGCCCGCGCGCTGGCCAGCGCCAAGACATTGAGAATATGCATCGTTTCCAATTGGATGACGGCGTTTTTCATGTCGCAGATCTATCGCGGCGCCGCGCGCGCCTGCCAGGAGCGCGGCTATCATCTGATCATCCGCGAATTCGATCCCGATCAGAGCGATGCCATCGACTCCTTCCGCCAGCAGTTGCAACTGGCCCCGGTCGACGGGATCTTCGTCACCGCCCCGCTCAGCAGCAATGAGCAATTGCTCGATATGTTTGACGAACTGGGCCTGCGCTATGTCCGCCATTCCCCGATGGGCGATTTTGACCGTTCCGATGTGGTTCAGGCCGATGAGATGCATGGCGGGGCGCTGATTGCCCGGCATTTGTGGGAAAAGGGACACCGGCATTTCGGCCTGATCATGAACATCGTCGGGCATGTCGCCGCGACCCAGCGTTATCAGGGTTTTGTCGAGGAAATCGCCCGCCTTGGGGGCAAGCCGGAGAAGATCCGCAATGTCGGCTATCCCGTGGGCAGCCGGGCAAAGGAGGGCGACGATCCGATCGGCTATAATGAGGCTGCCGAATTGCTGGCCCACAAGGACCGGCCCACGGCGATCTTTGCCTTCAATGACGAGGTGGCCGCAGGCGTGCTGGCGCGCGGCCATGCCACAGGCTTTGCGCTGCCGCAGGATCTGGCGGTGGCGGGCTATGGCAATGCCGATTTCGGGCGGCTGACCTGGCCCGCGCTGACCACCGTGCGCCAGCCCAATTCCGAAATGGCCTATCAGGCGGTCTGCTGGCTGACCGAACCGGCCCCGGCGCGCGCGCGGGCCATGACCTTTCCGGTCGAACTGATCCCGCGCGCCAGCACCGGCGAGACGTGATTCAAGTGCGGGTGGGGAAAAGCGGCCGGGGGAAACTGGCCGCCAGCACCACCGCCGTGGCCAGCACGAAAAGCAGCACCAGCAGGTAGGACGGCGGCCCCGCGCCCACCACGGGCTGCTGGGAAAGGTAGAAATAGGGCCGCATGATCATCGCCCCGCCCAGCGCGAGGCCGATCTGTTGTCCCAGCCTCAGCGCCGCCGCGCCTGCTCCTGCATTGGCCGGGGCAATGCGCGCCATGCTGGCCGGGCCGATACAGCCCGATGTCATGCCCACCCCCATGCCCGCCAGCGCCAGAATGGGCAGCAGCGCCCAGACCGGCCAGTTCGGATTTTGCCCGGCCCACATGATCAGCGGCGCAGCAAGCGCGAGGATCGCCGCCCCCGTGGCAATGACAAACCGCCCGTCCTTTTTCAGCAGAAAGCGGCCGAAGAACAGGATCGAAAGAAACACGCCCACGCCATAGGGGATCTGGATCGCGCCCGAGACATAGGGCGAATGGCCGCGCCCGTTCTGAAGAATATGGTTGATGATGATGATCAGGCTGTTGCTGCTGGCGCTGAAACAGATGGTGAGCATCGCGCCTGTGGCCAGTTGCGACAGAGCGGTGGGATCGGCGGACATGCTCCATGGGCGGCGCAGGGAAAATGACCCGCGCCTGATCCGCCACAGGGCAACAAGGGGCAGCACGGCCAGCGCCGCCATCCACGGATGCAGGCCGGCCTTGTCGCGCCCCAGCCATTCCAGCACCACCATGATCGCGCCCACCGCCATCACCAGCGGAATGCGGCGATGCAGAAAGCCCTGATCCTGTTGCTCACGGCTGTGCGTGTCGCGCGGAAGCAGCCAGTAGCCCAGCAAGAGCGCCGTCACTCCGATCGAGGCGCCCGCCAGAAACACCATGCGCCAGCCCAGATCGGCAAAATTGCCCGACATCAGCAGCCCGGCCACCAAAGGCCCGAACGTGCCCGCCGAGGCCGAGGCAAAGCCGAGCGCGGGCAGCAGCCGGACCCTGTCCTCCGGGGCATAGAGGATATGGAGCAGCCCCATGATCTGGGGCGCGGTCAGCGCGAAAGCGGCCCCCTGCGCCAGACGCGAGAGCAGGAAGGCGACAATCCCGCCCGACAGCGCACAGGACAGCGAGGCCCCGACATACAGCCCCGCCCCGGCCAGAAACACCCGCCGATGCCCCACCCGGTCCGCCATCGGCCCGGTCATCACCAGCGTCAGCGCAAACCCGAGCGCATAAGAGCTGTAGAACCAATGGGTTATATGGCTTGATGCGTGAAGGTCGCGCGCCACCACCGGCATCGAGACATTCACGAACATCGCGTTCAAAACTTCCATGAAGTTTGCAAGCAACAGCGCAGCAAAAGGGAAATAGCGCTTGGCGCGCAAGATATCGCCCACATCCTCTCCCCTGCGCCGCCCCGTTCGTCGGGATTCTGGCCAATCCGTCACACCACGGCATAGCCATGATCCGGCAGGCTGGCCAGTCGAACGGTTGGTCTGCGCTAACTTGCGGCAAACCGTGGTGAAAAAGCATCATTTGCATTTTGCGGGGCGCCCTGCGATCTTGCCTGCGGGTATTTTGCCAATATGAACAAAATTGCGCGCAAACGGCGCGACGGGCCAGACGGGGATCCTTTCATCAGTGGCGACAATCAAGGATGTGGCCAAGGCCGCCGGTGTTTCGTTCAAGACCGTTTCGCGCGTGGTCAATGGCGAGAAGCGCGTCGGCAATGAGGCGCGCGAAAGGGTCAATCAGGCGATCCGTGAACTGGGCTACAAGCCCACGCTGGCCGCGCGGCAATTGGCGGGACAGCGCAGCTATCTGATCGGGTTGCTCGTGCCGCGCCTCGGGGCCAGTTATATTGCGCGCATGTTGATCGCGATGGGCGCGGCCTGCCGGGCCTCGGGCTATAATCTCATTACCGAGATGCTGGATTATCACGAATATCGCCGCTCCGACTTTTTCTCGATCAACTTTTCCGCCCGTCCCGACAGCGTGATCCTGACCCCGCCCTTCAGCAATGAGGAGCGGATTTTGGATTATTTCGAGCGGGAGAAAGTGTCCATCGTGCGGGTGGCTCCGGCCTTTGAAGGCTATGGTCTGCGTGTGCCGGTGGATGAAGAACCCATTGTCATGGAATTGATGCGCCATCTCATTGCCCAGGGCCACAGGCGGATCGGCATCATCGGCCCGCCGCAACGCCGTCTGGCTTCCGAGGCGCGTGTGGTGGGCTATCGCAAGGCGCTGGCCGAGGCGGGGATCGAGGAAGACCCCGCGCTGATATTGCGCGGCGATTTCACCTTCGCCTCGGGCGTGGCGGCCACCACCAGCCTGCTGGCCTTGCCCCAGCGGCCAACCGCGATCTTTGCCACGGGCGATGAACTGGCCGCAGGCGCCATGGCCGAGGCGGCGCGGCTGGGATACCGGGTGCCCGATGATCTGGCGGTGGCGGGCTTTGACGATTCGCCCATCGCCCGCATGGTGTTTCCGCCCATCACCACCGTGCATCAGCCCGTGCGCGAAATTGCGCGGGCGGCGGTCGAAGCCGCGATCAACCCCGACTTCAAACCGCAACCCTTTGAATATCAACTGATGATTCGAGGCTCTACCGACGGCAGCCGTCAGCATTGCCTCGAACCCTATCCGTTTTAGACCTTCATGCGGCGGATCAGCCGTTCAAAATCCATGATCGGCATCGAAGGCGTATATTTCCCTTCCAGAACCGCGCTGAGATAGCGCCCGGCGTTGCGGACGTATTCCTGCTCGCTCTGCGCCGCCTGCTGCACAACGGGCAGGGCGGGGCGGGCATGGTCCCCGATATAGGTCAGCGCGTTGAGCGCCTGCAATTGCACCGGCCACACCTTGTCCTGCGCGGCCAGGGCGGTCAGGACACGGACGGGTTCGTCGATCTCGCCCAGACGCACCAGCGCCTCGGCGGCCACCACGCGGACCTGATCGGCGCTGTCCTTGGCCAGCGCGGCCAGCAGGGCGGGCTTGGCCCCTTGCTGGCCACCGATGAGCAGGCCCGTTGCCGCCCAGTAGCGCATGACGGGCAGGGGATGGTTCAGTCCCGCGACCAGTTGCGCCTCGCTGCCCTTGCCGCCCGCCGCCAGACGCGCCATGGCCATCACTTCGGGCAGGGGATAGGCCTTGCGGTCGCGGCTCTCGAAATAACCTTCGCCCGCCATGCCTTCGGGGATGAAGCCATTGTCGTGGATGGCCAGCATATGCGCATCAAGTTCTTTGCTCAGCCGCGCCAGTTCCGCGTCCGCCTCGGGCTTGTCGGCCAGATTGTGCAACTCATGCGGGTCCTGGCTCAGGTCATAGAGTTCCTCGAAGGGCTTGGTGTGAAAGAACCGGTCCTGATCGGCGTTGAGCGTCCCGGCGCGGTGCGCCGCTTCCCAATCCTGATAGCCCTTGGCCAGCCATTCGAACGCCTGATGCTGGCCCCATGGGCGATGCGGCATGTAATTGCGGATATAGCGCCAGCGACCATCGGTGACGGTGCGCTGAAAATCATAGCGTTCGTCCATGCGGTTGCGCATGCCGAAGGCATAGGTCTTGCGCGCGGCGCGCGGGCCAAGGAAGGGTTGGCCCACCATCTGGGCCGGTTGGGCCACACCCGCCAGCGCCAGCACCGTGGGCGCCAGATCGATGAAGGAGACCGGGCTGGTCACTTCCTGCCCCGGTGCGACGGGCAGCAGGTGGCGCCATTTGGGCGGGGCATAGACGACCATCTCGCAGGACAGCCCCTCTTCATAGCAATAGCGCTTGGAGCGGGGCAGCACGCCGCCATTGTCGGAATAGTGGAAGATGATCGTATCCTCGGCCAGCCCGTCCGCCTCCAGCTCGGCGAGGCGTTCGGCCAATTGTCCGTCCATCTGCTCCATCAGGTTGTAATAGCTGGCGAAATCCTGATGCATGGCCGGCGTGTCGGGCAGGAACGGCGGAATGCTCACCATATCGGGCGTTACGCGGCCCTGCGTGGGGTGGAACAGGCGCGATTCATGCGTGGTTTCATAATTGAACACAGCCATGAAAGGCTTGCCCGCCGGGCGCGTGCGCCAATGGCCCTTGGGGCCCTGAACGTCCCAGATCTGTTCGGGGTTCACATCGCAATTGTAATCGGTCTTGGAATTGTTGGTGCAATGATAGCCTGCGCCGCGCAGCAATTCGGGATAGGTGCGGAATTGTTTGGGAAAGCGCGCATTGGCCCGCATGTGATTGGCCGGTGCGCAGCTTTCGGGATAAACGCCCGTCAGGATGCCAAAGCGCGAGGGCGCGCAGACCGGCGCATTGGAATAGATATGGCGGAACAGCACGCCCTTGCGCGCCAGTCCGTCGATCGTGGGCGTATGGGCCAGCTTGTCGCCATAGGCGCCGACATAGGGATTGTTGTCTTCCGACACGATCCACAAAATATTGGGGCGCTCGCCTGAAGAGGGTTTGGCAAGCGCCCCCTGAGCCGCAGTCGCTGCCAGAGAAGCGGCTGCGCCCAGAACAGTGCGACGGTTGAAATGAGGTTGTTTCACGGTGTCTCTCGCTTTTTAACGGGTCAGGCGGGGTTGGCGGCGGGTCAATAAACCCACTCGGTCTCGCGCCCGTCGATCATGACCTTGCGGGTGAAATGCAGTTTCCAGAGCGGAGCGGGCAGGGATTTGGCGAAGCTCTCGACCGCACGGTTCAGCTTCTCGGTCTCGGCCTTGTGATCGGCCGATACATCGGTCTTTTCCCATGGGTCCTGCGCCAGATTGTGCAGCTTGGTCTGATGCCAGTCATCCGAGCGCCACAGTCGCCATTCGCCCTGCCGCGCAGCATAGACCGGCGCCTGCCCCCAGACGAGCAGGCGGTTGTCGGGGCCCTTGCCGCTGGCCGAGGCGATCAGGTCCTGCCCTTCCAGTTCGCGCGGCAGGGCCTGTTTGGGCGCGGCGGCGTGCAGAATGGTGGGCAGCACATCGAGCGAGGAAACCGACCTATCGACGACCCCCTTGGGCTTCATCGCGCGCGGCCATGAAAACAGGAACGGCACCCGCACCCCGCCTTCCAGATAAGTGAACTTGCCCGCCCCCCACGGATGGGCGTCGTTGCAAAAGCCGAATTGCACCGGGCATCCATTGTCCGACAGGAACACGACCATCGTGTTGTCGCGGATCCCACGCTCTTCCAGCTTGTCGAGAATGCGGCCGACGCCCGCATCCATCGCTGCAATCATCGCCACATAGGTGCGCCGCACCGGATCCTTGATATGGGCAAAGCGGTCATACCATTCCTGCGGCACCTGTAGCGGCCAGTGCGGCGCATTATAGGCGACATAGGAGAAGAAGGGCTGTTTGCCCCGCGATGCGCGGTCGATGAAATCCACCGCATGATCGGTGATCTCGGTGGTGAGATAGCGGTTGAAATTATCGACCTTGCGGCGCTCTGGCCCTTCGACCACCACCCCATTGCCGCGCCGGGTTTCAAAGGGCGGCTTGCCCGCATCCGCCTTGGTGGGGGTGGTGACGATGCCGGGGGTTTTCGGATCGACATAGACTGTCTCCCCGGCCAGAAAGCCGAAGAATTCGTCAAAGCCCCGGTTGGTGGGATAGAACCTGTCCTGCGCGCCCACATGCCATTTGCCAAAGGCGCCGGTGTGATAGCCCAGCGGTTTCAGCCTTTCGGCAATGGTCTTTTCCGATGTCGGCAGGCCCGCGCCTTCATCGCCTTCATCGTTGATATTATAGGTAAAGCCAAAGCGCATCGGCATTCGGCCCGTCAACAGCCCCGCGCGCGACACCGCGCAGACCGAGGCCGCGACATAGCCATTGGAAAATGCCGCTCCCGAAGCCGCGATGCGGTCGATATTGGGCGTCGGCACATCCTTGCCGCCATAGGCCGAGACATCGGGCCAGCCCAGATCGTCGACCAGAATGACCACGACATTGGGCGCCTGCGCCGCGCGGGCCGGGGCCGATGGCGGAGCGACTCGCGCCGAGGAGGCCGGGGCGCAGAGCAGGGCCGCCGTGCCCAGCAGCAGGCTTGTCAAAACGCGCTTCATTGTGCGGCCTCCTTGATGCGCGCATCGGGGCGATCGGCCGAATCGTCGAATTGCTCACGCGTGCGGAAACGTTCGGGCGCCTCGGCCAGAGCCGGGGTGGAATAGCGCCGCGCCTCGCTCCACCAGAGCTTCTTCAGTTCCTCCAGCTTGGCCGGATATTGCGCGGAAAGGTCGGTGCTTTCGGAAAAATCCTTGTCCGTGTTGAACAAGGCCCATTTGTCGGCGGCGAAATCGCTGCCCTGTTTGTGGATGGTGACGGCGCGCCATGGGCCTTGGGTGATCGCCCGATTGCCGCGCAGTTCGAAATATTGCACCGAGCGGGCCGCAGGCGCCCTCGCCGACAGGATCGTGGGCAGGATCGAGCGCCCCGCCACCGGAATTTCGGCCACGCCATGCAGCGTTTTGGGGAATTGCGCATGGCCCACCTGCGCCAATGTCGGGGCAAGGTCGATCACATCGACATATTGATGCCGGATCGCGCCGCCATCCTTGATGGCCTTGGGCCATGACACGATCAAAGGCGTGCGGATGCCGCCCAGATAGGGCCACAATTTATACCGCCGCAGCGGCGTGACGCCCGCCATGGCCCATGGGCGCTGATATTCGCTTTGGGTCTTGTCCGTGCCCAATTCGTCGATCCGCGCCAGCATCTGTTCCGCGCTCAATTTGTTGGGTGCATAAAGCCGTTCAAACGATCCGCGCTGGCCCGCTTCGGAGGCTGCGCCATTGTCGCTCATCACCATGATGACCGTGTTGTCATACTGGCCGGTGGCTTTGAGATGGGCGATCAACCTCCCGATCTGCTCATCCGTATGGGTCAGGAAACCGGCATAGGTGGCCATGAAGCGGGCATAGACCTGCTGCTCGGTCGGGGTCAGGTCCGCCCAAGCCCGGTCGCCCGGATTGCGCGGGGGCAGGATGGTGTTGGCCGGCACGATGCCCATCGCCTTCATCCGCGCCAGACGGCTTTCGCGCAAGGCGTCCCAGCCCTTGGCATAGGTGTCGCGATAGGCGTCGATATAGGGCCGCGGCACCTGAATGGGCGCATGGCCCGCGCCATAGGCTAGATAGACAAATTGCGGCTTGGCCTGACCCGGTTTCAGCGCGGCAATAGCGTGATCGGTGATGTCATTCGAGAAATGATAGCCCGGCGTTTCGGGCGAGGGGATGCGCTTGTTCCCCTCAATCAGCTTGGGATGATATTGATCGGTCCAGCCGAGGAAAAAGCCATAGAACTGATCGAAGCCGCGCTGCAGCGGCCAGGATCCGTTATGGCCGGGCGATCCGTCGTGATCCTCGGGCGCCAGATGCCATTTGCCAAAGCCCGATGTGGCATAACCCGCGCGGGACAGGACCTGGGCGATGGTCTGGGCATTGTCGGGCATTTCGCCGCGGTCGCGGGTCATGTCGGCCGGATCGACCTTGTTGGCGGGCAGATCGGCCATGCGCACCGTTTGCGGATTGCGCCCGGTCAGCAGCGCGGCGCGGGTGGGGGTGCAGACCGCCTTGGTGTCAAAGCGGTTATAACGCAGCCCGCGCGCCGCCAGCGCATCGAGATTGGGCGTGCGGATTTCCGAACCGAAAGGGCCAAGGTCGGAAAAGCCCACATCGTCCAGCACGATCAGCACAATATTGGGGCGTTGGGGCGCGGCGACAGGGGCTGCGGCTGTGGCGGCCCCCGCGATCGTCATACCCATGACGGAGGCGAGGGCGAGCTTGGCGGGCCGGGCGTTGGCAAGGCGGCGTGCCCATCGGCTTGAGGGTCTATTCATGCATCCACTCCGGCTTCTTGTTGGATGGCCCCGCGTGCGTCGGAAACACTGTTCGGGAATTTGGGCCATCGTTGTCACAGTAGGAAATGCATAAGATCATCGGTCCTGTCAATTTCGAAGTGACAACGTTGACGCATTTTGTCATAAGCCCGCCATCCGCCGCAACAAGGCGGCGAGAATCGAAATGGGGGATGAGATGATGAAACGTGGCTTTGCCGCGCTGCTTGGTGGTGGCGCGATGCTTGCTCTGGCCCAACCTGCTCTGGCCCAACCGGCCCTTGCCCAACAGACACCCGCCGCCGCAGGACAGAGTGAACTGGCGCCCGGCGAAATCGTGGTCACCGCACAAAAGCGCGCCGAACGCCTGCAGGATGTGCCGCTGGCCGTCACCGCGATCGCGGGCGAGGCGCTGGCCACGCGCGGGATCACCGACACCAAGAGCCTGACCCAGATTTCGCCCACGCTGTCCTATCAACAGGGCAACAATCCGTCGAACTCCAGCTTCCGCATCCGCGGCATCGGCACGGCGGTCTTTGGGCAGGGCACGGAAAGCTCGGTTTCCACCGTGCTGGACGGCGTGGTCATGGCGCGTCAGGCGCAGGGTTTTTCCGATCTGGCCGATATTGAGCGGATCGAAGTGCTGCGCGGGCCCCAGGGCACGCTGTTCGGCAAGAATGCCACGGGCGGCGTGATCAACATTGTTACCGCCCGGCCCAGCAAAACCCTGACCGGCAAGATGAATGCGAGCATTGCCGAAAAGGGCGAATATCACCTGAACGGCACGGTGTCGGGGCCGCTCAGCGACAAGCTGGGCGTGCGCGTTTCCGGTTTCTACAACAAGGATGACGGCTACATCTATAACGTCACCCTGCGCCGCAAGACCAATGGCTATGAATCCTTTGGCCTGCGCGGCAAGATGGAGCTGGATCTGGGGCGGCTCAACCTGCTGGCGACCATCGATTATTCGAAGAACAACGCGCTCTGCTGTCAGTCGGTGCTGATCCGTTCGGACAATGCCAGCCTGACCACGCTGGTTGCGCCCGTCGTGCCGGGGCCAAACAATGTGCAGGTCGGATCGAATGCCGACACCACCTCGCGCACCTCGCAGCAGACCTATTCGCTCGAGGCCAAATACGATCTGGATTTCGCCACGATCACCTCGGTCACCGCGTGGCAGCACTACAGCTTTGATAATACGGTCGATGTCGATGGCATCAACACCGCCGTGCCGATCTTTACCGGCACCAATGCGGTGGCGCAGTATGACGTCAATGGCGGGCCCTTCACGCTGGGCGGGTTCACCCAGGAATTGCGCATGTCCAATTCGGGCAAGCAGAAGCTGAATTACACCATCGGCGGATTCTTTTCTGACACCACGCTGGACCGTGAATTCACCCGCCGCTTCGTCAATTGCACGGCCTCGGGTCTGACACTGGGCGCGACTTGTCCCTCGACCAATCTGGCCGGTTTCTCGGGCCACCACCGCGCTCATCTGCGCCAGAGCCAGATCGCCGGTTTCGCCCAGTTCGACTACAATATCACCGGCGGCCTGAAGGCGCTGGGCGGGCTGCGCTGGCAGCATGAGACGATCTCGGTCTGGGGCAAGCAGGACACGACACCTCCCTTTGCGGGCGATACGATCCTCCAGAGCGGCTATCCGCTGACCGAGGGCACCTCGGCCGCCTCGGACGATGTGCTGACCGGCAAGATGGGTCTGCAATATGAATTCAACCGCCGCGCACAGGTCTATGCCTCCTATACGCGCGGCTATAAAGGGCAGTCGCTGGGCACGGAATTCACCCAGACCTTCAACAACAACCCGGTGGTCCAGCCCGAAACGGTGAACGCCTTCGAGGTCGGCTTCAAGGGCAGCACCGCCGACCGCAAGATCAGCATCGCGGTCGCGCTGTTCCTGGCCAAATACAAGAACCTTCAGGTTCAGGCCAACCGTTCGGACCCCTCGACCAACACGTTCACTTTCGTGACCACCAATGCCGGGGCCTCCGAAACCAAGGGTGTGGAAGTGGAAATGACGCTGCGCCCGTTTGAAGGGCTCAGCGTGGCGCTCTCGGGCAGCTATGTGAAGACCCGCTTCGATGCCGACGGCATTGGCTGCCCGCTGCAAAACCAGGCGGCCTTCACCACCGTGGCCACCGGATCGGCGGCGCCCGTCAACACCTGTTTCCGCTACAAGACGGGATCGAGTTTTGTGTCGAGCGCGGCGCAAAACATCGTTGGCGGCATCCTGCCCAACACGCCGACCTGGCGCCTTGGCGTCAACCCGCGCTATGAACATCCGCTGGCGGGCAAAATCGCCTATGCCGATCTCAATGTGGCCTATCAGAGCAGCGTCAATTTCGCGCTGGAACAGGACCCGCTGCAATGGCAACCGGCCTATACCACCGTGGACGCCACAATCGGTCTGCGCGCCGAGGAGAAGGGGCTCTCCTTCTCGCTCTTCGTCAAGAACCTGACCGACCAGCGTTATTACACCGCGATGGGCACGCCGGGCCTGTTCACCACTCAGACGGTGACGCCGACCAACCGCATGGGCTTCCTGCCCAAGGGCGCGTTCCGCTATTTCGGGGCGACGGTGGGCTATAAGTTCTAAAATGGCCAAGGTTGGGGAGATTGGAGGGGGATACCCCTGCAATCTCCCCACCGGCCAAATGGCGCATCGGGCTTTGCCCTGTTGATTACCGCGTTCAGGCCCCTATTAGCGCATGCCCATTTTACCGCGTTTGCGCCGCCATCACCTTCTGCCCATCCTGCTCGGCCTTGCCTGTCTGGGCGCCGGACCGGTGCTTGGCGGAGAGAGTTTGCCGGTCTCGGCCGTGGTTCATACAGACAGCACAAACGGGGCACGCTTCGATCCGGCCGAGGCCCTTGGGGCTGGGATTGATGGTGGCGCGGGCGGCGCGGCGGGGCGGCTTCTCACCCGGCACAACGTCTCCGCCATGCGCAGCGCCCGTCTGACCCGGCTGACCTATCGGCTGCGCACAGAGCTGGGCATCGAGAACTGGCACTGGAACCCGGAGGGGCAGTGGAGCGATCCGGCCCACCAACAAGGCTATTGGACATCCAGCGACCGCGCGAAAAAGCCGATCCGCGTCTCATGGGGTTACAAGCTGCCGCGGCGGGGCGATACGATCGACAATGCCAATGACCGGGATTATTCACGGCTGACCGACGGCGACGAGACGAGCTTCTGGAAATCCAATCCCTATCTCGACGCCGCCTTTCTCAAGGATGGGCGGCCGCATGAGCAATGGCTGCTGCTGCGGTTCGACAATCCGGTTGATATTGATGCCGTCAGGATCGCCTGGGGCACGCCTTATGCCGCCGCCTACAAGGTCCAGTATTGGTCGAGCGACAATGACTATGGGCCGGGCGCGCATTGGATCACCTTTGACCATGGCGTCCTGACCGGCGGAAAGGGCGGCGATGTGCTGCTGAAACTGGCCGAGCGGCCGGTCAGCGTGAAATATCTGCGCGTGCTGCTTGAGGAAGGGTCGCAAACCGCGCCGCCGGGGGCCAGGGACTGGCGCGACCGGGCCGGTTTTGCCGTGCGCGAGATCGGGGCGGGACGGATCGGGCCGGATGGCAGGCTGGTTGATCTTGTCCGCCATGCCGCCGACAAGACGGGGCAGACATTCACCCATGTCTCCTCCACCGATCCGTGGCACCGCTCCATTGATCGCGACCCGAACTTGGAGCAGCCCGGCCTTGACCGCGTGTTCCGCAGCGGGCTCGGCAATGTGCGGCCGATCATGCTGCCGGTGGGCGTGCTGTTTGATACGCCCGAGAATGCGGCGGCGGCTTTGCGCTATGTCCGCTGGCGGCATTATCCGGTCACGCAGGTGGAATTGGGAGAGGAGCCGGACGGGCAATTCGGCAATGCCGATGATTATGCCGCGCTCTACCTCGCCTGGGTGGACCGGCTGCGCCCTATCGCCCCCGCCATCCATTTCGGCGGCCCCAGTTCGCAAAGCGCGCTGAGCGAGACATGGCTCAATTCCGACCCGGATCGCTCATGGAACCATCACTTTATCCGCGCCCTGCAGGAGCGCGGTCGCCTGTCGGACCTTCAGTTCTACTCTTTCGAATTCTATCCCTTCGATGACATTTGCGGCGACATTCCCGCCAAGCTGATCGAGGAGGACCGCCTGATGGAGCGGCTGATGGCGCGGTTGACGGCCGAGGGAGTGGGGCCGGATATTCCCCGGATCATTACCGAATATGGCTTTTCCGCCTATTCCGGCCGCGCCATGGCCGAAATGCCCAGCGCCCTGCTGATGGCCAATATCATCGGCCAATTCTTGAACGAAGGGGGCAGCGCGGCCTATCTGTTCGGCTATGGCCCGAATGTGCCGGTCAATCAGAACATGGGCTGCGCCGGTTATGGCAACATGGCTCTGCACATGGCCGACCGCAACGGGCAGGCGGGCACGCCGCTGCCCAGCTATCACACTGCCCGCCTGTTGACCCGGGACTGGCTGATGTCCAAGGGCATGCATCAATTTCTGCCGGTTGAGATGAAGGATGGCGCCGACCCTGCGGTTCGCCTTTTTGCCATCCGGCGGCCCGATGGTAAGCTGGGCCTGATGGCCATCAACCGCAGCCCGGATCGGACGGTTGATCTGCATGTCACGGCTCAGGGCGCTCATGGAGCGGCCCGCCCGATCGCGGGCCGCGTGAAGCTCAGCCTTTTTGGCCCGGACCAATATGCCTGGATCGATCAGGGCCCGGCGAGCCGCCCCGCCCGCTCCGCCCCTCCGGCAAGGACGTCCGCTCCTATGGGCGAGCTGAATATCGTGCTGAAGCCGATGAGTTTGGCGGCGGTGATTGCACCTTGATAAGTCATCGACAAAGGCTTTTTCTGCGCTGAAAAATAAGCATCAAGACCGATTTGTAATGGTTTTAAATAGCTTCATGGCTAAGCATGTCCGAAATTGGCGGTCCGAGGGGGTATTGATGCGAAGGAATAGTCTTGTTCTGGCGCTGGCATTCGGCTTTTCGGCGATGTTTGCCGCAACGGCCGCGCAGGCGGAACTGAAGCCCATTCCTTCCAAGGCCGGAAAGGACTGGCGCCATGCGTTGAGCGGCACCACTTTTCCGCCGCAGATCGGCGAGCTGCCGCGCAGGAACATTGCCGATTACGGCAACCAGCAACTCGACATCGCCGCGATTTATGAGCAACCGGAAACCGGGACCGTGGCAACGGTCTATGTCTATCGGGCCGGATTGCCGGATGCTTCGATTTGGCATGATCGCATCCTCAAGGTGATGGGCGGCGCAGGGCTGGGCGAGGTCGATCAGAGCAAGAAGGTCACCACCATCTTCACCCCCAAGGGGCAGGGCGAAAACAGCGGCATCCGCTCGGTGGTTCCGCTGTCGGGCAAAGCGCAGGCGGCGAGCGGGGTGGCTGTGTTTGCGCATGATGACTGGCTGATTGTGGTCCGCATGACGAGTGCGAGCCTTGCGCCTGCCGATCTGGATCCGGCCCTCGCCACCTTTGTCGATGCTCTGGGCATTGGGGCGGCAAAAAATCCTGCGACGGCGGCCTATGGCATCACCCCTTGCGCCCAGCCTTTCCCGACCCAGACTGTTGAGCGCGGCGCGCGCGACATGACCGGGGGTCTGTTGGCAGGCGCTCTGATGCAGGTGGTCGAGGAAGGCAAGGTCAAGCCGGACAAGGGCGAGGGAGCGTCCGAAATCCCGCATTATTGCTCTGATCCCGGCGCCGTTGTCGATTACGGCGCCTATCGCAACGAGAAGGATGCCGGTAACTATCTGATAGCGGTGGGGGATGATGGCAATGTGATCTGGCTGGCCCCCGACACCATGGCCGCGCTTCTGGATGAGAAAAAGAGCGGTCAATATGCGATGACGCTGACAACTGTGGCCAATCGGGTCAGCTATGCGCCCTTCACCGCCATGCCGGGCCCGGCGCAGGTGATGAAGGTGCTGCAAAGCGAAAGGCCGATTTCGGTGGTAAACCGGGCGATCGGCAAATCGAAGAACAAGACCATCACCATCGCTCCCGATTAGGTCCTGCTCAGCCCGATCACAGGAATATCGGGCCATCTTCCGTTCACTCAACCAGCATTATGAGACCATGCTCTTAGCCCTCCTCTCATGCCGGTATCCATGCGCGGGGTTTGGGATCTGCCCGGCCATTGCCGGTTATCATCAGACGTCAGCGATAGCCGGGCCATCGTCCGGGAGATCGACGTGGTTTTCTGAGAAACAGTCTTTACCCCGAGACTTATTTTGATTTCCGATGTGTCGAACTGGACGGCTGCCGGGGCGTTCGACGAAGAGGGGGAAGTTCCCTTTAGCGAGATGAAGCCATTCCCGGCTCAGCGCTTTGCGCCGATCCACATGGAGAGTTCGATATCCTCGGCAAAGGGCAGGGAGAGGTAGCCCTGACCGGGCGCGCGTACTTTGGCCAGATAGTGCGGGCAATAATCGGCATTGTCGGCAAGGATGAGGGCGCCGGGGCGCAGATGCGGCTCGACCAGGGCCAGAACGTCGGGATAAAGCGCCTTGGCCCCGTCGAGCAGCACGAGATCGATGCCATCGGGCAGGCCATGGGCCAATGTTTCCAGCGCATCGCCCGCGCGGATTTCTACCAGATCGGCAAGGCCAGCCTGCGCCAGATGGTCGGCGGCGCGGGCGATCTTGGAAGGTTCGAATTCGGCGGTGATGATCCGGGCGTCAGACGCGCCATTGTCGCGCAGCGCCGCAGCCAGATGCAGCGTCGACAGGCCGAACGAGGTGCCAAACTCAACAATATGGCGCGCGTTCATAGACCGCGCCAGCATGTAGAGCAGCCGCCCCGCCTCACGCGAGACGGGCAGGGCAATGTCTTTGAGATGGGTGTAAAGCTCACGCCATTCGGCCTTGCTTTGCATCAGCCGGTCGATCTCTTCGGGCGAAGTCTGGGCAAAGATGGGCAGGTTTTCCGGGCGCAAGGCATCGGCCTGGGCAAACAGGCGGGTCAGCAGCGGGGCAACAGGGGCGGTGGTCAGGGTGGTCATGATCGTCTCCGGGGATGGGGAGTTGTCCTGAGCGCAAAAATATGAGCAATTACTCATCTTTTCTAATCGCATTGGCAGGATCAGCGATGGATACGCCCGCAACCCCCCGTCTTTCCTCGCGCAAACAGCCGCAGCAACAGCGTTCGGCACAGGCCGTGACGGCGATTCTTCAGGCCGCTGCTCAGGTTTTGACCACCCATGGCGCGGCGCGTTTTACCACTGCGCGCGTGGCCGAAAGGGCGGGGATCAGCATCGGCTCGCTCTATCAATATTTCCCGAACAAGGCCGCGATCTTGTTCCGCCTGCAAAGCGACGAATGGCGCGAGACGCGCGGGATGCTGAATGCCATGCTGGCCGATACTGCTGTGCCGCCGCCCGAGCGGCTGCGCGCGGTGGTGCGCGCCTTTATCGCCTCCGAGGCCGAGGAGGCGCAGATGCGTCAGGCGCTGGAAGATGCCGCACCACTCTATCGCGACGAGCCCGAGGCGCAGGCGGCGCAAGGCGAGGGGAGCGGGGCGCTGCTCGGCCTGCTGCGTGAAGCCGCGCCGGGCGTGTCGGACGATGCGCTGCGCGTTGCTGCCGACACGATGCTGGCCGCCTTCAAGGCGCTGGGCAAACCGCTGTCCCTGCGTGATGAGGGCGAACGTCTGGTCCGGACGGAGGCACTGGCCGATATGCTCTGTGCCTATCTGGCGTGGTTGGGCGCCGACGGGACCGCGACTTAATTATATCGGCCCGCAGTATCCGGCACCAAGCCGTCAAAGCCGAGATGGTCGCGCATGGCAAAACACAGCCCGGCGGCGATGATGCAAGCCGATGCACAGACCAGCAGCACAAGATGCATTGCGGAGCCAAGCACATTCTGGTGACTGGCCTGCATCGCCAGCAGGGTGATGAGGATCGCGGGCAAGGTGTTGGCAAGGTTCATATAACCCAACCAACGCCCCTTCTTGCGCGAGGAGGTGATGATCTCGGCAACAAAGGCCGCCTCGACGGAGAAAAAGGCCGCCTGCGCCAGATGAAACAGCGCATAGGCCACGGCCAGCATCCACCATCCCGGCGCCGTGGCAAAACCCGTCAGCGCCAGCGCGGCCAAGAGCGCGCTGCCGATCATCAGGCTGCGCCGGTCAGCCAGCATGTCGGACAAGCGGCCAAAGGCCACCGCGCCGCAGCAGGCCGCAAGCGCGGCCCAGAGCGACAGCCAGCCCACCGCCGTATCGGCCGTCAACCGGCTGGCCGCCATCGGCCTCTGCATCACAAACGCGATATAGGGATAGAGATAATTGGTCAGCAAGGCCGCGCCCAGTTGCAGCAAGAAGCGCGCCCACCAGGCCAGCGCAAGATTGCGCAGGAGGAGCGGCGTCCGACCACCCGCATCGCCGCCCACCGGCATGGGCGCAGGCTGCGGTTTCAAAGGCGATCCAAAGGGCCAGAAGACCAGCAGCGGCAAGACGCAGGCGGCGACAAGCGCGATTGTGAAGGCAAACCCGGTCGATCCATCAACCGGCGCGGCCCATGCGATGACGGCCACCGAACCATTCGCCACCGGCACGCCGCAATTGAGGAAACCGGCGATGTTTCCCTTGCGCTCATCGGGAATATAATCCGCGATCAACGGCCCTATCGGCCCCAGCAGCAGGTTGACCGCGATCTGAAAAGCGATGACGCCCAGGGCAAGCACCGGCGGGCTGTATGAAAAAGCCAGCACGCCGTAGCTGGCGAAAAGGCAGGCCAGGCCGCCCGCGATGGCCCTTCGACGGTTGCCGCGACGGGTCATCGCGCGGTCGCTGATCTGTCCCGCCGCAATATTGGCCAGACTGGCGGTGATCCCGCCCGCCAGCACCAACAGGGCGAGCAGATGTTCGCCGCCCGCCGCAACCCCGATCGAGGCCACCCGGCGCGGCAGGAGCAGCACCAGAAAGGGCATAAAGGCGATATTGGCGCCCATATAGGCCAGAACATAGAAGGCCTCGCCCACCGAAAGGGGTCTTTTGCCCACCATCGGTTTAGCCGCGCGGCGCTTTGGTGGTGGCGCGCACGACGAATTCATACGGGAGTTCGAAAGCGCCCATGCCTTCCTCACCCTTGGAGAGGGCGATCAATTGGGCACAGGCTTTGCCGATCATCGCCGCCGTGGGCTGGCGGATCGCGGTAAGGGGTGGCACACTGAAACGCACGCCCGGCGTGTCCTCAAAGCTGATGACGGAGAGATCATCAGGGACTTTAAGGCCAAGATCGGCCGCCACATGGAGCGCGGCAAAGGCCATCTTGTCATTGTCGGCAATGATCGCAGTGGGCGGGCTTGGCGCGGCCAGCATGGTTTCCAGCACGCTGACCGCCATGTCGAAATAGAAATTGCCCGCCCCGATCGGCCCGGCTTCGGGCGGAATCCCGGCCTCGGCCAGAGCCTCGCGAAAAGCCTTGCGGCGCTTTTGCGAGGGACCGTAATTGAGAGGCCCGGCAAGGAAGCCGATGGAGCGGTGCCCCAGTTCCAGCAGGTGGCGGGTGACTTCGCGCATGGCGCCTTCGTCATCCATATAGACATCGACAAAATTGCCGCCTTCGTAATGGCCCACGCGGGCGCAGGGAATTCCCTGCCGCTCCAGCCAGTCGACCAGTTCCAGATTGTCGCAATGCGGCGGGGTCAGGATCACGCCATCGGGGCGCAGGGAACCGACCGCGCGCGCGATCTGCGGGATGGTCGTGCCCGCATCGGTGTCGATCAATTCCAGCACCATATGGTAATTGTGGCGTTCGCATTCGCTCATGCCGCCATAGAGCATCTGATCGACCCAGTCATTGCCGCGGCCTGATGTCCAGTTTTCAAAGGTGCGCGCGCGGTCATTGATCGAGAGGATCAGATAGGAGCGCGCGCCCCCCATCCGCCGCGCCGACAGGTTGGGCACATAGCCCAGTTGTTCCACCATTGCCTCGACCCGCTGGCGCACGGCGGGTTTTACATTGGGGCCATTGTTGATGACCCGCGACACCGTTTGGCGCGAGACACCGGCGGCGGCGGCAACATCTTCGATCGTGACTTTGGCAGGTTTGTGCATCGTGATCCCTTTGGGCGGTTATCCCCACAAAGGGCCATCATCGCAAGCCAATTGAGAGCGTTCACAAAATATGTTGTGAACGCTCTCAATCTTGGCTATTCGCTCTCTCGCACAATGAGTCGGCCGCCAATGCGGCGGCAAGGGAGAGCGCGATGAACCGGCAATGGGCCCGTCAGGGGCTGATCTGCGGCCTGAGTCTGGCTGCTATGGCGATGGGGATGCCCGTCGCGGCGCAGGCACAGGAGCAAAACCAGCAAACGCAGCGCATTGCCGATCTGCTCGCCCATATGAGCGTCGAGCATAAGGTGGCGCAGCTTGTTGAGCCCGACATCGGCTCGATCACGCCCGAGGATATGCGCCGCTATCGCTTCGGCACGATCCTGAACGGCGGCAATTCCGGCCCCGGCGGCAATGACAAGGCTCTGGCTCCGGCATGGCTGGCGCTGGCCGATACGATGTATCGCGCAGGCACCGAGCCGCTGCCGTCAGGCGAGCCGGTCATCCCGCCCTTTTGGGGCACGGATGCGGTGCATGGGCACAATAACATCATTGGCGCGACGCTGTTTCCGCACAATATCGGGCTGGGCGCGGCGCATGATCCGGCTCTGGTGCAGCGCATCGGCGCGGCCACGGCGCAAGAGATCGCGGTTACCGGCATCGACTGGGCCTTTGCGCCGACGCTTGCGGTGGTGAAGGACACGCGCTGGGGCCGCTCCTACGAGAGCTATTCCGAGGATCCCGCGCTGGTGGCCCGCATGGGCGTGGCCGAGGTCGAGGGCCTGCAGGGCAAGCTGGGCACCAAGGATTTCCTTAATCAGCGCCATGTGTTGGCCAGCATCAAGCATTTCTTTGCCGATGGCGGCACGGGCGGTGTCGATCAGGGCGATACGCGCGGCGATCTGGACACAATCATCGCCACCCATGCCAGCGCCTATATCCCCGCGATCAAGGCTGGGGCGCAGACGGTCATGGCCTCTTTTTCCAGCATCAATGGCGAAAAGATGCATGGCAACAAGGCGCTGCTGACCGATCTGCTGCGCGGCAAGATGGGTTTTGACGGGCTGTTGGTGGGCGACTGGAATGCTCATGGGCAGGTGCCCGGATGCAGCAACGGCGATTGCCCGAAATCGCTGCTGGCCGGGCTGGACGTGTTCATGGTGCCCAATGACTGGCACGCTCTGTATGACAATCTGCTGCGCGAGGTGCGCGACGGCACCATCCCCATGGCGCGGCTGGATGAGGCGGTGGGGCGCGTGCTGCGCGTTAAATTGCGCGATGGCCTGTTTGAAAAGCCCGCGCCCGCACAGCGTGAACTGGCGGGCAAGTGGGAGCTTCTGGGTTCGCCCGATCACCGCGCCGTGGCCCGCGAGGCGGTGGCCAAGTCGCTGGTCCTGCTCAAGAACAATGGTGTTTTGCCTATTAAATCCTCGGCCCGCATTCTGGTGGCCGGACACGCGGCGGACAATATCGCGCAGGCGGCTGGCGGCTGGACCATCACCTGGCAGGGCGGCGGCGATCTGACCAATGCCGATTTCCCCGGCGCGACCTCGATTTATGGCGGCATCGCCAAGGCCGCGGCCAAGACCACGCTTTCAAACGACGGCAGCTATTCCGCGCGGTCCGATGTCGCCATCGTCGTGTTTGGCGAGCAGCCCTATGCCGAATTTGTCGGCGACCGGCCCGATCATGCGCTGCATGACGAGGAAGGTCTGAACCTGCTGCGCAAGTTCAAGGCCGCGCATATTCCGACCGTGGCCGTGCTGCTGTCCGGGCGCCCCTTGTGGGTCAATCGTGAATTGGCGCTGGCCGATGCCTTTGTCGCGGCGTGGTTGCCGGGCAGCGAGGGCGAGGGGATTGCCGATGTGCTGATCGGCGGCAAGACCGACTTTACCGGACGTCTGCCGTTTCATTGGCCCGCTACCTGCGATGACAGCGGCAAGCCTTTGTTCGGCGTGAATTATGGCGGTAGCTATCGCCAACCCGCGCCGCGTCTGCCCGTGCTTGGCCAAACCTGCGCGGCGCTCAATGCCAGCGCCAGCGGCACGTTCGAGGTGTTTCACAAGCGTCTGGCCGCTGGCGTCGATGCCAGCATCCGTGAGGGCGCGGACGAAACGCTGCTGCATGGCTTTGTGGGCGCGGGCAAGCAATTGCGTGTGCTGGGCTTTGACTATTCCGCGCAGGAGGATGCGCGCGAATTGATCTGGAAAGGCCCCGCCGATCTGCGGCTGAGCTGGCCCGTTGCCAATATGAAGCCCTTTGCCGGGGCGACCTCGGGCGAGGTCGTGCTGCGCTACACCATCGACCAGGCGCCGGGCGGCCCCGTCACTCTGACCGGCATTACGGAAACCGGCGCGGGCGGGACCCAGGTTGACCTCGCGCCCACGCTGCGCGCGGCGGCGGGGCGCGGTTGGCAGACCGCCCGTATCCCGCTCGCCTGTCTGGCGGGCAAAGCCGGTGGCGCCATCGCCGGGGTCGATCTGAACGTGGGCGCGCCGCTTGGCATGAAAATCGCCACGATCGAGGTGCGCCCCGGCGGGGCCGCCACCAGCTGCACCGAAGCGAAGTTCTGAAGAAAAGCTCTGAAGAAAAACATCTATCAGGAGGATCGTCATGAGGAAGATACAAAAAACTGTGGTCTCGCTTGCCGGGGTCGCCATCGTTCTTGCCTGCGGGGCCAGCGCCGCGCAGGCCCAACAGGCCGCGACGGGCGCACAAACGCCCACCGCCGAAGAACCCGGCGCCATCGTCGTGACGGGTCTGCGCAAATCTCTGGCCGATGCCGTGGGCATCAAGCGCAACACCCAAGGTGTGGTCGATGCGATCACCTCGGAAGATATCGGCAAGATGCCCGATACCAACCTGGCCGAATCGATCCAGCGCATTCCGGGCGTTTCGATCGACCGCTCGAACAATGAAGGCTCGCGTGTTACCGTCCGCGGCTTTGGGCCGGAATTCAATCTGGTGACGCTCAACGGCCGCTCGATGCCGGGCAGCGGCACCGGCGGCACGCGCTCTTTTGACTTCGCCAATATCTCGGCCGATGGCGTGTCGGGCATCGATGTATTCAAAACCGGGCGCGCCGATGTGGCCTCGGGCGGCATTGGCTCGACCATCGACATTCACACCGCGCGTCCCTTCGACCACAATGGTCTGCGCGCGTCGGCGCAGGTCAAGGGCACGGATGACACGTCGCGCTCAGGCTTCCATGTGACGCCGGAATTCTCTGGTCTGGTCAGCGACACGTTTGCCGATGATCGCATCGGCGTGTTGCTCAACGGCTCCTATTCCGAACGCGACAGCCAGGTCCAGTCGGCCTATACGCGCGGGTGGCTCAATAATGTCGATCTGGGCACGGCCGCGATCACCGACAACCGCACGAACAAGAACGGCCCCACCTGGGCGCCACAGGACGCCAACTGGGCGGTGGAAAACCATCACCGCATCCGCGTCAACGGTCAGGCCGTGCTGCAGTTCAAGCCGACCGACACGATCGTGGGCACCATTGACTACACCTATGCGCTGTATAAGGACCACGCGCTCAAGAACAGCTTCGGCGCATGGTTCGGCTATGGCGGCGCCTTGACCAGCGCGACCATCGACAAGAACGGCACGATGACCAATCTGGTCGATGCCGGTTCCGACCTGTCCTATACCGGCACTGACGATCAGCAGCGCAACCAGCTCGGCTCGCTGGGCGGCAATGTGAAGTGGCAGGCGTTCGACAATCTGACCATTACAGCCGACGCCCATCATTCGGTGAACAATTCGACCGACGAGTCCCAGTTCTACATCGTGGGTCAGGACCAGAATTATTCGATCAACAAGATCTTTGATTCGACCAAGACCGCCATCCCCACGACGACCTGGACCTTCCAGTCGCCGTATAATGTGAACAATCTCAACACCTCGCTGATCACGCCGCTGTTTGGCCAGCACAATCTCAGCCGCCAGCGCACCGCTGTCGATGAGGCCAAGCTGGAAACCGAATGGCGCAACAATGGCGACAGCGGGTTGCGCGCCATCAAGGTGGGCGTGAACTACAAGCAGACCAAGACGGGCTTTACCGTTTACAACAGCGGCAATATCTCGAACGGCTATTATGATCCGCGTCTTGACGGCGCCTTGCCCTCGTCGCTGTTCACCAAGGTCAATTCATCTTCGCTGCTGAGCGGCATGTCGGGCGGCGGCAGCGACATTCTGGTGCCCTACTTCTACAGCTTCAATCCGTTCGCTGTGTCGCAGGCACTGGCGGGTCTGCCCAATTACAATGGCACCGGCCCGGCGCCCGCCTATCCTTCGGGCTATGGCTATGGCACCGTTCCCGCCACGGACAATCTGATCAAGGAGCGCACCTTCTCGGCCTATGCCCAGATGCAGTTTGATGCCGATTTCAACGGCATGCGCTTCCGGGCGCAGGCGGGTGTGCGCTATGAACATACCAGCGTCAACTCGGCCAGCCTTCAGCAGACGCCGGTGTCCGTCACCTGGAACAACCCCACCGAGTTCCAGACCCAGTTCCTGCCCGGCGCGCAGATCTATACCGCTGGCAGCAGCTATAATGACTTCCTGCCCGCCATCGACATGAGCCTGCAGATCACCAAGCGACTGGTGGCGCGTGCGTCCTACAGCACGACGATCACCCGTTCGGATCTGACCTCGCTTGTCTCGACGCAGGTGGTCAATGCCAACCCACATGTGGGCAACCGCACGATCTCGTCGGGCAATCCGGGCCTGCTGCCCTATACGTCGCAGAACTTCGACCTGTCGTTCGAATATTATATCAAGAATAACAGCTACTTCTCGGCGAACTATTTCGTCAAGCAGGTGTCGAACTTCATTACCCAGACCACCAGCAATGTCACCATCCCGGGGCTGACCGATTCCTCGGCAGGCGCGCTGGCGCAAAAGGCGACGGCCGAGGTTCTGGCCGCCGGTCAACAGGCCAGCCCGCAGAACATCTTTGCCCAGATGGTGGCCGATACCGGCAAGCAGGCCTTTGTCGGCCAGCCCAACGATCCGCTGATCACATGGCAATTGACCAAGCCCAGCAACGGGCCGACGGTCAACATCCATGGCTTTGAATTTGCGGGCCAGTATGTGTTTGGCGATACCGGCTTTGGCCTTCAGGCCAACGTGTCGTTGCCTGCGGGCGGCGCGCATTATGACAACACCAATATCCTTGAACAGTTCGCCTTGCCCGGTTTGAGCAAGTCGTACAACATCGTCGGCTTCTATGAAAAGAACGGGTTCCAGACCCGCGTTGCATGGAACCATCGCGATGCGTTCCTGGCCGCGCTGTCCCAGCCGCTCTATGCCAACCAGCCGACCTATACCGCAGCCTATGGCCAGCTTGATGCCAGCGCGAGCTATGACATCAACCCCCACGCCACGGTGTTCATCGATGCCGTCAATATCCTGGGCGCATCGCAGAACCAGTATGGGCGCTTCACCAACCAGTTCCTGTATGCCGCCAAGGGCTATGGGCGCTATCAGGTGGGCGTGCGCGTCAAGCTGTGAGGCCTGAGAGCTGAACCGGATCGGAGCCGCCTCAATGTCTGATTGGGGCGGCTCCCTTTCTTCACGCCAATGTCTGCAAAAGCATTTCGCGCAAATGCGCTGCGCTGTTCCGGGTGAGTGTGCCAAAGGGGCCGCGCGCCGCCTCGGGCAAATGGTCGAAGGCCGGACCGTTGGTTTCAAACACCAGATTGTCGAACACCACCTTCCACGCTGCGCGCTGATCTTCGGGCAAATCGCGCAGGGTGAGCAGGCCGGAGAGCAAGGCGGTCATCGGCGATCCAAAATAAGCTGGCACATCGCGCCACCATGTGTTGACCATGACATTGACACTATCGAGCGATTCAACGCCATGCCACCACAAGGTCGGAATATAGATCGCATCGCCCGGTTCGAGAATGGCGGTCAATCCATGCGCCTCCGCCTCGCGATAGCGGGGAAAGCGCTCGAAATCAGGCGCGCGTATATCGACCAGACTGATCGGTTGGCCAGCAGGCGTCAGGTCGAGCGGGCCCATATAGAGGTTGGGCAATTGCTCGATGGGAAACAGGGTGAATTTGCGCCGCCCCGCCACCACGCAGGCGATGTTTTCGACATTGTCATAATGGGGCGCGGTCATCGTCCGGTTGCCGATCCAGATGGATTGCAGAAACTGGCTGGCCGGGATGAAGGGCGTGATGTCGTGGCTCTGGGCAAAACCGGGGAAATAACCGGCCAGCGCCAGCGATCCTGCGAACAGGGCGGATGGCTCGGCAAGGGCCGCCTCGGCGCGCAGGCGCGCGACAAAATCGGTGATGGGGGTCAGTTCCTTGCGATAGTTGAAGCTGGTATAGCCGGGCTCGTAGAAAAATCGCCCGCGATGAACCGGATCGCAGACAAAGTGAGGGATGGGAAGACCGGAGCTGATGGCGCAAAGATGATCAAGCAGGCCGTCAGGACCGAGCGGAACAGAAGGCCATGACGATATCACACCCTTCAACACGGCAGGCTGTGCCATCGGCTTTATTTCTTCGAGGAAAACCTGAGGCGTTACGTCAAAGTATTGCGACATATTATTCATATGATTATCTTTTCAAAATATTTTCGTGAATAATATTATATTTTTGGGATGGGTCAATCAATTATGGCAAATTTCGTTCCACTGGACTTTGCAGAACATCGCTTGCTGCGCCTTGCCAATGGCTATGGTGCGTCTTGGGGCGATGGGCTGGGCATGGTGGGTGTGGTGCCCACGGAAATTCCGGCTTTGGTCAATTCCTATCCGCTGTTTTTCCGCGTCTCTCCTATCACGGGTGCGTTTGAATTGGGCGCGATGCTGGGTTTTGCGGCGGAGGAAAATCTGTTTCTGGCCGACGATGGCTGGGATGCGGCCTATGTCCCGCTCGTGCGCCGCTGCGAACCCTTTGCCGTGCAGCAAAGCCCCGCCAATCCCGACCGCAACAGCCTGATGATCGACCTCGACAGTCCGCGTCTGACCCGCGCGGGCGGCGATGTGCTGTTCTTCTCCGATGGGCGCCCATCCGAACGTTTGCAGGCGATCATCGACTCCCTCGAAGCCTTGGTAAAGGGCGCGCCGCAGGGCAGCGCCTATGCGGCGGCCCTTGATGCGCTGGGTCTGATTGAGCCGGTCGATGTGCGGATCGATCTGGGCGGCGGGGTCAGCCATAATCCATCGGGCCTCTTTGCCATTGCCGAGGCGCGTCTGGCACAATTGTCCGCCGAGGCCTTGGCCGATCTGCACCGACAGGGCTATCTGGGCTGGGTCTATCAACAGGCGGCCTCGGTCGGCCAGATCGCCAATCTCATCCTGCGCAAAAACCGGGGGAGGGCGCCCCATGTCCTCTGATCCCCGCTCGATCGTCATCGTGGGCGGCGGTACGGCGGGGTGGCTGACCGCGGGTATTCTGGCGGGGCGCCTTGGCCTGCCTTCGCGCCGTGATCTGAGCATTACGGTGGTGGAATCGCCCGGTGTGCCCATTCTGGGCGTGGGCGAGGGCACATGGCCGACGATCCGCCAGAGCCTTCAGGTCATGGGCATCGGCGAGGCCGAATTTCTGGCGGCGTGCGATGCGGCCTTCAAGCAAGGCTCGCAATTCGTCGGATGGCGACAGAAGGGCGCGACGGGCGAGCACAGCTATATCCACCCCTTCACCCCGCCTCACCGCTTTGGCGAGGTTGATCTGGCTTCTGCATGGCTCGCCGCGCGATCGACCGGTTTCGATGAGGCCGTCTGCTTCCAGACCGCCCTGTGCCGCGCGGGCCTTGCGCCCAAGACGCGCAGCAGTCCGGAGTTTGAGGGCATCGGCAATTACGCCTATCACTTTGACGCGGGCAAAGTGGCCGGTTTCCTCAAGGAACACTGCATCGCGCGATTGGGCGTGCGCTATCTCTGCGACGATGTGGAAGGCTGCCGGATGGATGACGAGGGGGCAATTCTGGCCCTGCACACCGCCCGTCATGGCGAATTGGCGGGCGATTTCTTCTTGGATTGCAGCGGTCAGCATGGCGTGCTGATCGACCGGGTTTACAAGGTGCCGCTGGTCAATTGCCGCGATGTGCTGTTCGTCGATACCGCTCTGGCTATTCAGGTGCCCTATCCCGAACCCGACAGCCCGATTGCCTCGGTCACGCTGGCCAGGGCGCAGGAGGCGGGCTGGATCTGGGATATCGGCCTCACCACAAGGCGCGGCGTGGGCTATGTCTATTCCAGCCGATACAGTTCGGACGACGAGGCGCGCGAGCGGCTTGATCGCTATGTCCGCGCGTTTTCGGGGCGGCCCTTGCCCGCAGAGCCGCGCCGTATCGCCATCAATTCCGGCTATCGTGAGCGGTTCTGGGTGGCCAATTGCGCGGCCATCGGCGTGTCATCGGGCTTTGTCGAGCCGCTCGAAGCGTCCAGCATCGCGATGATTGAGGTGTCGGCCAACCATCTGGCCGAGCACCTGAGTTTTGACCGCGAGGTCATGGCGATTGAGGCAGGGCGATTTAACCGCAAGCTCGATCAAATATGGCGCGATGCCATCGACTTTCTCAAGCTGCATTATGTGCTGAGCGATCGCAGCGAGCCCTTTTGGGTGGCCAATCGTGACCCGCGCTCGATCCCGGCTTCCCTGCGCGACAATTTGCGGATCTGGCAAAACCGCCCGCCGATCGGTGGCGACTTTCCACTGACCTGTCAGTTGTTTGGCCCGGCCAGCTATCAATATATCCTCTATGGCATGCGCGATCCCGCTCCGTCTGATGCCGCCGTGACGGGCGGGGCGGGGGCTGGAAGCCACCATCGCGATCTGGAGGAGGTGAGGGCGTTGGCCGCTCGGTTTGGGCGGGTTCTTGGGCCAAACCGCGATTGGCTTGGCCAAGTGCAATCAAACTGATCGACCCGACTGCATCCCACGCCCCAGACAGGTCAGCGCCTCATCCAGCGCGGAGAGGAAGCGCGACCGGTCCGCCTTCGAAAAAGGCGGCGGCCCGCCGATGGCATCGCCCATGGCCCCGGCGCGCAGATCGGCCATGATTGCGCGGGTGGCAATCGCCCCGCCAATCGAACTGGCGGTAAAAGGCTTGCCCGTCGGCGCCAGAACCATCGCGCCCGCCTTGATCGCGCGATCGGCCAGCAGGATATCGGCGGTGATCACCACGCTGCCCGGTCCGCTGGCCTGTGCGATCCAGTCGTCGGCGGCGTCGAAGGAATCGCTGACGACCACGCGGCGCACCAGCGGATGATCCGGCACGCGGATCGGGCGATTGCTGACGATGGTGACCGGTACCTGATGGCGCAGCGCGACCTTGTAGATCTCCTCCTTCACCGGGCAGGCATCGGCGTCAACCAGGACGTGGCGTGATCCTGTGGCGGGGCTGAAATTGGGCGCGGAAATGGGATGAAACTCCGGCAAAGGCGCTCGACAATCCACGATGCCTTGCAAAACAGGCCGCGTGGGGATGTCGGGCAAATTGGATGGTTTGGCGCCTAAATTATATAGCGCCAAGTTGCCACGATAATCGCGCAATCTATTTTGTTCCGCTTAAATTGACTTTTGCAAAAGGCCCACCTATATGGAGCATTGCTAACGTCGCCTGCGACGGAATTTGACTCCGATTCGTTCGGTTATCCTTCCTTTCACATGCTGCCAGCTCCATCCGCGCTTTTGCGGGTGGGTTCTCTTGTTTTCGTGAAAAGGAAACACCCATGCCCATCGGCACCGTCAAGTTCTTCAATACTGACAAAGGTTATGGCTTCATTGCGCCCGAAGATGGCGGCAATGACAGCTTTGTCCACATCAGCGCGGTTCAGCACGCCGGAATGGCCACGCTGAACAAGGACCAGCGTCTCAGCTATGAGGTCGAAACCGATCGTCGCGGCAAGCAGTCCGCGGTCAATCTGGTTGCTGCCTGATCCCAATGTTCGCCGGTGTCCGCAGGGGCGCCGGTGACTGTCCGCCGCGTTTCGACGCGGCGGCCCGTGTCTGGCCTGCTTGATCCGCTCTGCGTGATCGCGGCCGGGCACGGGAAATGCAGCCCATAATGCCCTCTGCCCCGCCTCGGGCCGGGGAGGGCCGCTGCCTATTCAACCCAACCCATCCTTACGCGGCCAAGAGGCCGCCGCTTACCTGAGTTTTTGACAATCCATATGCTTACTATTCTGAAATTTATCGCTTCTTTGAAATCTTCTTCCATGCACCGCTCTTTTGCCAACCCGCTGCCGTCGGGCGTCCTCACCCCCGCCGAAATGCAGAGATTGGTGGCCGATATGGTGGATTGATTGAGCAATTGTCCCCAAGGGTGCGATCCCGTGGGGACTATTGACCGGACAATTGGCCCGATTTGGGCATCGTCCCCATAATAATCCCTATTTTTCGAAATTACCGGCCACCAACCATGGATTGGTAATTGGCGGACAGGGTGCCCCGCTAGTCACTCTTTTTCAAGACTTTGCAAGATGTCTGAAAGGGGGCCTTAAATATGTTGAGTAGCACCGAGAATTGACCCGGGTGGGTTTGGATTATGTGCTGCCCATGTCGGGCACGGTCAAGAGTTGGGTTTATCCCTTTCCGGCTTTCTCAACCGGCATCTCAACTGGGCAATCTCGTTTCACACGCTCGGAATAGCGGTCTGCCAATTGGTCTGCGTGGGGGCGGAACAGGACCGTGAAGCACATCAGTTCTTCGAACACAACGACGATACGATCGTAATAGGACGTGGGCTTCATGCGGCCCGTCTGAACGAATTCCGCATAGGCTTTGGCCAAAGAGGACTGGTTTGGAATGGTGAACATGCGCATTCAGCGGCCCAATATGCGCAAGGTATTGGCCGAATTGAAGGGCTGCGACCCGGCGCAGACCTGCATCACGGCCATTGTCCGCCCTTGGGTGGGACGCATGCCCTCCACCACCAGCCGCGAATAGGACCGCTCGCGCAAGCTGCCGTAGGGCAGAAGGAGGCGCGGTGGCGGGGCCAACGCCCCCAGCCCCAATGCCGGGCTACGATGAGCATATTCGGGCCTAAGCGCGGGCCTATGTCAGAACGCGCAGGCGGGAAAAGGCAGTCTCGTCCATTCTTCAAGCCCCCATCGGCGCGGTATCAGCAAACCAGCGCCGACCAATCCACAACGCCACGTTGACCAGCGTGATCAGCACCGGCACTTCGACCAGCGGGCCGATCACGGCGGCAAAGGCCACCGGCGAGGCGAGACCGAAAGCCGCAATCGCCACCGCGATGGCCAATTCGAAATTATTCGACGAAGCCGTGAAAGACAGGGCCGCCGCGCGCGGATAATCCGCTCCAGCCAGCTTCGCCAAAGCAAAGCTCAACAGGAACATCACGACGAAAAAGATCACCAGCGGCACGCCAACCTTGACCGCATCCATCGGCAAGGCGAGGATTTCGCCGCCTTTCAGGCTGAACATGGCGACGATGGTGAATAGCAGTGCCACCAGAGTCAAAGGACTGATCGCGGGGATGAAATGGTGCTCGTACCAATCCTGCCCCTTGCGCGCGATCAGGCTGCGGCGCACCAGATAACCGGCGGCAAACGGCACTCCGAGATAGGTGAGCACCGCCCGCGCGATCATCGGAAATTCCACGTTGACCACATGCGCCTGCAACCCGAATGCGGGCGGCAAGACAGTCAGCAGCAGCCAAGCATAGGGTGTGTAGAAGAAGATCTGAAACAAGGAATTGAACGCTACCAGCCCTGTCACATATTGCGGGTCGCCATGCGCCAATTGGTTCCAGACCAGCACCATCGCGATGCAGGGAGCGATGCCGATCAGGATCAGCCCGGTCATATATTCAGGTGAATTGGGCAGGAATGTCACCGCCAGTGCAAACATCAGCGCCGGACCGACAATCCATGCCAGCACAAAGGACAGGCTCAAGATCCGCGTATCGCGAAACACCTGTCCCAATTCCTCATACCGGACCTTGGCCAGCGGCGGAAACATCATCAGGATCAGCCCGATCGCAATCGGTATGCTGGTGCTGCCCACCGACAGGGCGTTCAATCCGGCCGGAACCGCAGGCACAAAATGGCCAAGGCCGATGCCCACAGCCATGGCCAAAAAGATCCACAGGGTAAGGTAGCGATCGAGAAACGACAGGCGGCTCACAACTTGAGCCTTTGGCCATCGGCGCCAACCACCTGCTCGCCGTCTTCTTTGGCAAAAGTGCCACGCTGCCGGGCAGGGATGATATCAAGCACTTCTTCCGATGGGCGACACAGCTTCACGCCCAGCGGCGAGACCACCAACGGGCGGTTTATCAGGATGGGATGCTCCATCATGGCATCGATTAACTGGGCATCGGTGAGGTCAGGATTGCCTAGGCCAAGTTCGGCAAATGGCGTCCCCTTTTCCCGAAGCAGAGCGCGCGGCGTGATGCCCGCCCGCGCGATCAGACTTTCCAGCATTCCGCGCGAGGGCGGGGTCTTGAGATATTCGACCACATGGGGTTCGATTCCGGCATTGCGGATCATCGCCAGCGCATTGCGCGAGGTGCCGCATTCGGGATTGTGATAGATAATGATATCGGTGGTCATGCCACACTCTCCTCGGGATCGGGGGTGATGATGGCGCCAGACGGCGGGCAGCAGACGTCATCCACACAAGGCAGGCCGCCGCAGCAGTTTTCAGTCAGATAGCCCATCAGTCCGTTCATAGCCGGATAGTTGGCGCTGTAGATGATCTGACGGCTTTGGCGGCGTTGCGTAACGAGGCCAGCATTGGCGAGCGCGGCCAGATGGAAGCTCATCGAGGATGAGACCATCCCCAATTTTTCAGCAATCACACCAGCAGGCAAACCTTCTTCGCCTGCCTGCACCAGCAGCCGAAAGGCGGCGAGCCGATGCTCTTGAGCAAGTGCTCCTAGTGAGCGAATGACTTCGGCAGCGTCCACCGGATTCTCCATAATTCGATAGGCATGGAAATATGGATGTGGCGGAGGAGAGTCAATTGATGATCGTCATTCATTTCGGACCAATTCGGAGTCCGCTGTTGCGCGATAAACGAAAGGGAACTTTGGTCGATAAAGGATGCCGAAGAGACTGTGCCCCTTATAGCGGCGGGCCAAACCCACATCACAAAACTTCATGCCGGAGCAGAAGTGAAAACAGCGGAAGGTATCGCGGCGCGCAGTGATATGCGGCTGTGTATCCCGGAGCGCAGTAGATAGCTTTGTCGGGCTTGGGGAAGCATCGACATGGCTGATATCGACATGGCTGATGCGGTGTGCCCGGCGCAAAAATAAAACCAGAATCATTCCCGGGAGGGTTCCAAACCATGAAGCTTCATCTCCTTTCGAGCACCGCCTTTGTTCTGTGCGCGGCAGCCCCGGCCTATGCGGCCGATGCAGCAAACCCGCCGCCTGCCGCAGACATCATCGTGACGGGGACGCGCCTGACCGGGATGCGCGCGCAGGATAGCGCGGCGCCGGTTCAGGTGGTCGGGGTGCAGGCCCTGCAAAATGTAGGTCCGCCTGATCTTGGACCGGCGCTTTCGGCATCGCTGCCTTCGCTGAATTTTCAGGGCTTTGGCAATGATACGGCCAATCTCACGCTTTCTGCGGCGCTGCGCGGCATCAGCCCGAACGAAACGCTGGTGCTGATCAACGGCAAGCGTCGCCATACCACGGCCAACCTCGCTGTTGCGGGGGGCAGCCCCTATTCCGGCAGCGCCACGACCGACCTGAGCTTCGTTCCGGTGGCATCGATCCAGCGGGTCGAAGTGTTGCAGGATGGCGCGGCGGCCCAATACGGGTCGGATGCGATCGCGGGCGTGGTCAATATCATCACCAAGACGGCGGATCATGGCGGCATGGTGACCGCCTCGGGCGGGAAAAACTACGAAAACGGCGGCGCCACCGCTTCGGCCGCGATCAATGCGGGCATGAAGCTGGGCGAAAACGGCTTCATCAACCTGACCGGCGAGTACAAGTTTCACGACTTCACCCAGCACGGCACCTGCGACCGCCGTTATTTCGACCCGCAGTGCAATATCACCGCGACCAATCCGGTTATCGTCGCCGGTCTCAAGGCGTCGGATGGGTTCCCCCGGGTCAACCGCATCAATGGCGATGCGCGCTACACCATCTACAACGTGAGCTTCAGCGCGGGCTATGATCTGGGCAGCGCGCAGCTTTATGCTTTCGGCAGCTATGGCAACCGCAGCGCGCGCTCGAACCAGAACTATCGCGTCGGTAACCGCGTCTCCGGCACGACGACCACGGGGACGACCGTCTATCCCTTGCCCAATGGTTTTACCCCGCAGGAAGGCGTGCGTGAGGAAGACTTCTCGCTGACCGCCGGCATCAAGGGCCAGACAGCCGGGTGGAACTATGACCTCTCGGGCACCTATGGCCGCGACACGGTCAAGCTCTACACGCTGAACTCGGCCAACCGTGGCCTGTTTTCGGCCCTCCAGTCGACCAGCGCCACGCCGCTTACCGGGTTGCAGCGCGATTTCTATGACGGTCAGTTGTCGAACAGCGAATGGGCGGCCAACCTCGACCTCAACCGTGAATTCGAAGTGGGCTTTGCCAAGCCGATCACGCTGGCTCTGGGCGCCGAGTATCGCCGCGACACCTATGCCATCGGTGAGGGCGAGTGGGCCGCCAATGCCTATGGCGGCGGTCAGGGCTATCAGGGTTTTGCCGAAACCGACGCGGGGGTGTTCAGCCGCACCGGCTATGCCCTTTATGCCGACCTTGCCGCCGATCCGGTGGCGGGCCTGCATACCGACCTTGCGGGGCGCTATGAGCATTTCTCCGACTTCGGATCGGTCACGACGGGTAAACTGACCGCCCGCTATGACTTCTCGCCCGCCTTCGCCCTGCGCGGCACTGTCGCCAACGGGTTCCGCGCGCCCAGCCTGGCCGAAGAGCATTATTCGTCGGTCAATGTCGGGCCGGGCTATGTCTACGGCCAGTTCCCGGCCAATTCGGCCTCCTCGCAACTGCTGGGCTTCTCGCAGCTCAAGCCCGAGCGGTCGACCAACCTGTCGCTCGGAATCGTCGCCCATCCAGCGCCCAAGCTGCAATTGACGCTCGATGCCTATCAGATCAGCATCAAGCATCGCATCGTCGGATCGGGCGACATCTTCGGCTCCAACGGATCGACGGTGGTGTCTCAGGCCGTGCTTGATGCCCTGTCGGCACGCAAGATTTCGGTGGCGGATGCAACGTCCTATGCCGGTATCGACATCTTCACCAACGGGGCCGACACCCGCACCTGCGGGGTTGAGGCAACCGCCAATTATGCCAGCGATTTTGGCGAGGCCAATCACGTCGACTGGTCGCTGGGGGTGAACTATAACAAGACCGAGATCACCAACATCATCGATCTGCCTGCGGCGGTCTATAACGCCAGCCAGGGTCAGACCAAGCTGATGACGCAATATGCGATGGATGCGCTGACCACGGCCTCGCCTCGGGTCAAGGCGATTGCCAACGCATTGTGGAGCCACGGTCCGCTCAAGGTGAACCTGCGCGAGACGATGTATGGCGTCACCAGCCAGCACTTCAGCCCCGATGGCTCCGGGCAGTGCAGCAGCGCGCAATTGGTCCGGATCGGCACGACCTTCATTACCGATCTCGACATCGGCTATGCGTTGACGCCAAAGCTTCGGTTCAATGCGGGCGCGAACAACCTGTTCAACAAGCAGGCGCCAACGATGCCGACCGTCACCGTCAATGGCACGCAGCGGCCGCTGCTCAACAATATCTACAATGCCGCGATCGCCTTTACGCCCTGGGGCATCAACGGCGGTTACTATTACGGGCGGGTTACCTACAACTTCTGAGGCTGGGCGGGGCCGTTCCGCAAGATGTTGCGGGGCGGCCCTTGCGCTGCCAGACTATGGACATGTGGGGGAATTGACCCCGCCCGGAGAGCGGCATGACCGATCCTGTTGAGCAAGCGGCCGCAGCCCTCGCCGACAATCCCGCGCAGGCAAGCCGACTGGCGCAGGCGCTGGTCATGCAAAACGCGGCCGATCCGCGACCCCGGTTGATCCTCGCTTCGGCCTTGCGCCGTCTGGGCAAGCCGGGCGAGGCGCTGCCGCTGCTTGTCGCGCTGGCGGCGAAGTGGCCCCGTGCCGCCCGCACGCGTTATGAACTGGGCCTGTCGCTCTCGCTGCTGGGGCGCGAAGAGGAGGGCATAGCGCATCTGGAGGCGGCGGTTGCCATCGAGCCGGGGCTGGTGGAGGCGTGGGAAGCCCTGTCGAACACGGCCTTTGCGCTAGGGCGCTATGCAACCGAAGCGCAGGCGCAAGCGAGGCTGGCGCGGCTGTCCATTGCCGACCCCCGGCTTGCCGCAGCGGCCGAGGCGGTGGCGCTGGGCCGCTATGCGGATGCCGAGCCGGTTTTGCGGGACTATCTGGCAAGTCATCCCGATCACATCGAAGCCTTGCGCCTGCTCTCCGACTGCCTCTCTGTCGCCGGGGCGCATGAACAGGCCGAAGCGCTCCTGCGCCATGCCCTGACGATTCAGCCCGAGCTCGCCCCGCTGCGGTTTGCTCTCGCGCGGGCCTTGTTTGCGGCGCAGCGGGCCGAAGCGGCCCTGCTCGAACTGGCGCCGCTGGAGCGAGAGGATCCGGGCAACCCGGCCTATCGCAACCTGCGGGGGGCCTGTCTTGCGCTGCTGGGCGATGAGGCGGGCGCGGCGACGATTCAGGGCGAGCTGGCGGCGTGCTATCCTGCCAACCCGCGCATTGCGGTGAACCTCGGGCACGCGTTGCGCACGCGCGGCGATCGCGACGGCGCGATTGCCGCATACCGTCGCGCCGCCGCGCTGCAGCCGACGAACGGCGAGGCGTGGTGGAGTCTGGCCAACCTCAAGATCGGCGTACTGGGCGATGCGGATGAAAGCGAGATGCGCCGTATTCTGCAGAGGCCGGATCTGGATGAGAGGGATCGCATGCGATTGTCCTATGCGCTGGGCCGGTTGCTTGAGGATGCGGGGCGTTTTGCCGAGAGTTTCAAACATTATGCAGCAGGAGCAGCATTCGCCCTTCGGCAGCGCCAGGCACTCACGCCTGACTATGGGCAATTGGCCGCCGAAATCGGCGCGCTCTTTTCCGAGGAGTTCTTCGCCTTCCGATCGGGCTGGGGAGCAGCGAGCGCCGCGCCGATTTTCGTCCTCGGCCTGCCTCGGTCGGGCTCGACGCTGGTGGAGCAGATCCTCGCTACGCACCCGGATATCGAAGGCACGATGGAATTGCCCTATATGGGAAGCATCGCCGGTCGTCTGGCGGCCACAGGCCCGGATGCCGTCTCCCGCCTGACCGAGCCGGAGGTGCGGGCGCTGGGTGAGGAATATCTGGCGCAGGCGGAGATTCACCGCCGATTGGGGCGGCCACACTTTATTGACAAGATGCCGAATAACTTCCGCCACGTGGGGCTGATCCGGTTGATCTGGCCGAATGCGAGGATCATCGATGTGCGGCGCCATCCGATGGCAGCGGGATTTTCGTGTTTCAAGCAGCTCTTCGCCAAAGGCCACGACTATTCCTACGATCTGGCCGAGGTAGGTATGTACTATCGGTTCTATCTGTTCGCGATGCAGCACTTTGCCAGGGTCCAGCCGGGCAAGATCTATACGCAGGTCTACGAGGACCTCGTCGCAGAACCCGAGACACAGATTGCCGCGCTGCTCGATGCGGCAGGAGTGGACTTCGCGCCGGAATGCCTACGCTTTCACGAGAACCGGCGGGCCGTGCGAACCGTCAGTTCGGAACAGGTGCGACAACCGATCTATCGTTCCGCCCTTGAGCATTGGCGCCATTACGAGGCATTTCTTGGGCCACTAAAGCAGGCCTTAGGGGATGTTGGTTCAAACTGGCACTGAACGCCATTGAGGAACGAGCATCGGCTTGGACCGAACGCCCATGCGCGCACGGAGGTTTTGTCAAAGCAGCCTCGGCGCTGGACTATTTCAACCCTATCCTTTGGAACGGCAGGCTGAAGCTGCGCCAGATGGATCAGCGCCTCATGGGCGGCGACAAAGACCTCCATGATGCCCGCCGCCTCGACCAGATCCAGATTGTCGGGCAGGGGCAGCGCCATACGATAATCAAGGCGGGCCAGTTCGGCATAGGCCCCGCCGCCGGCAATGCCCATCACCCGGTCGCCTACCTTATAGCCGGGCACATTGCGGATCTGGAGAACATCGGCATCGCCAAATGCGTCGAATTGAATGGCTTTCATTGGCCCCCTCCCGTCTGGCGCCCAGTGTTGCGGCCGCGATCGCCGAGGCCGTGATCGCGGCGGGGAAACCGACGTAGAACGGAAGATGCGTGATCAGCGCCCCCAGTTCCGCTCTGGTCACGCCATTTGGGCAAGCACTATGTTATCCCCATTGCCCATGCGCTGATGGAGCAGCACCCGGATTTCAGCATCGAACTGGACCTGACCGAGCGGTTGGCTGCCCCTGTGCTGGAGCGGCTGGATGCGGTGAGCCGGTTCCGACAGCCCGGTCAGCGACCGGGAAAGTCCGATCTGGCGGCGCAAGCGAACAGAACTATTCTCCGTCAAAACCTTGAGCTATCGTGTGCCTCATGATCACCCGTCTTGCCGTTGCCGGCTATCGATCCTTGCGCGATGTGGTTCTGGAACTGGGCCAGTTGACGCTGATCACCGGCGGCAATGGGAGTGGCAAATCCAGCCTCTATCGATCATTGCGTTTGTTGTCTGAAGCCGCCCAAGGGCGCCTGATCGCCACGCTGGCTGGCGAGGGCGGCTTGTCATCGACAATGTGGGCCGGGCCGGAAAAGTTCAGTCGCGAGATGCTGAGCGGCCGGCAACGCATAACCGGCACGGTGCGGTCCGGCCCGGTAAGCCTGCGCCTTGGCTTCTCCGGCGAGGATTTCGGCTATGCCATTGATCTTGGCCGCCCCGAACCGATGCACCCATTCCAGCATGACCCGGAGATCAAGGTCGAGGCAATGTGGACCGGCGAGGTGCTGGGGCGGGCGAACCTGTTTGCCGAGAGGCGGGGGCCCGCGGTCAGCCTGCGTTCCTCCGCCACCGGGGAATGGCGCAGCGCCTTCGCCAATCTGTCCGCATTTGACAGCATGGTCACCCATTGCGCCGATCCGGTCGATGGGCTGGAATTGCTGCTGATGCGTGAGCGGATGCGCAACTGGCGCTTTTACGACAGCCTGCGCACTGATGCCGAAGCCCCAGCTCGACGCCCGCATGTGATGACTTACACGCCGGTGTTGGGCGCGGATGGGGCGGATTTAGCCCCCGCCATCGCCACAATTCAGGCTATCGGGGATGGCGATACCTTTGCCGAAGCCATTGACGATGCCTTCCCCGGATCGCGGATCGAGATTGATGGCGATGAATATGGCATGACGGTGATGCACCAGCGCGGCCTGTTGCGCCCGTTCGAGGCCAAGGAACTGTCGGATGGCACCTTGCGCTATCTGCTGTTGGTCACCGCGCTGCTTTCTCCGCGCCCGCCCGAGATTATGATCCTCAATGAGCCGGAGGCCAGCCTGCATCCCTCCCTGCTCGACGCGCTGGCCCGCCTTTTGATCGAGGCATCGCGCCGCAGCCAGATTGTGCTGGTGTCGCACAGTGATCGGCTGATTGCTGGCCTGCGCAGGGCAGGGGAGCTTCAGGAAATCCGTTTGTCAAAAACCATGGGCGAAACTCATGTCGAGGATCACGATGCCCCGCGCTGGACATGGCCAAAGCGCTGAGATTGCATGCAGGAGCATGGGATGACTGTCCGCTACCACCCCCTTGGCAAGGAACGCTTCACGGTGGAGCGCACGTTCGAAGGGGAGCAGATCCGGATCAAGGCCAAACGTCAGATTGTTCCGATGCTTTTCCTTCCAGTTTGGCTGGCTGGATGGACGGCGGGGGGTATCGCAGCCATCACCCAACTCATCCAACATTTCGAGCCGTTTCTGGTTTTCTGGCTCTGCGGATCGGTGTTCTCTATCCCGTGCCGCGCGGTACCGACCAGCCGCACCAATCAGGCCTGATAGAAGCGCGCTCTCGACCATTCCAGCAGATCAGAATCATCTTGCAGTACGGGTGGCAGCCATAGAAAGTGTCCAGATTATCCTGAACTGACCATTCAAGACGGAGAAATGGGTTGTTCAAGGGCGTTGAGGCGTAACCGCAATCATGACGATAGGTTGGTGCCCGCTTCAGCTTCTCTCAGCTTGCGCTGTTTTGTTTCTGTTTGCCTGTTGGCAGCGCCTGGTCAATGAGGTGCCGGAAATTGCGGATCGTTTCCGCCTCGAAAGACTGGTCGGGCATGGCATAGCCGTGGACTGAATTGAGGCCGAGTGTCCTGTAGGCCAGCAGGCCGTAGAGCCACACGAAGGCGAAGTAGACCCGCTCCGCTTCGGCTGCGTCCAGAGGGCGGCCAACGAATGCCGCAGCGCGCTCTAGATAGAGGACAACGATCCGGCGGGACATCTTGCTGATCCGGTTCCAGCAATCGTCACCGGCGATGTGACGGCGAATGGCCGAGCGCAACAGACCCGCATGGCGCTGGAAATTGGCCATGGCGCTGCGGGCCAGGATTTCGGACAAAGCATCGAAAGCTATCGACGGATCGTTGAGCTGCTGTACCGCACCGCTTTCGCGCCGTTCCAGCATGTCATCAATCAAATAATTGAAAAAATTCTCTTTTGTTCCGAATCGGTGGTAAAAGCTGCCGTTGGACGTGCCGGATGCCCCCACGATGTCGCGGATCGAGATCTGGTCAATATCCCTTTCGTCGAGGAGGCGCAGGGCCACATCAACCATCTGCCGATGACTGGTCAGGCTGCGCTGCTGGACGGGTGGCCTGGGAGGGAGCGGAGCGCTGACTGTGGCGGACATGACACCATAGTCCATCCTTCCAAAAGATAGTCAAGCATCCGGCGAACTTTCCGCTTGCGCAAAAATAGACCCCGTGCTCTAGTTTTTCCAATCAAAAATGAAACAGAACCTTGTGGAGAGGTGCATTATGGCGGCCACGCAGTCCGCAGTCGGCAATCCGCCGCGCCAAGGCGCGCTGGGGCTTGCGCTCGTCATCCTCGCCCTGATGGTGGAGGGTTTCGACCTCCAGACAGCCAATCTGGCCGGTCCCTCGATCATGGCGGCCTTCGACATCACCCGCGCCCAGCTTGGCCCTCTGCTCAGCGCCAGCCTGTTCGGCATCCTCGTCGGCGCCACGCTGGTCGCCCCGCTCGGCGATAAATTTGGGCGCAAGCGCCTCCTGGTGATCGCCAGCGCAACCTATGGCCTGCTCTCGCTGCTCGCGGCCGCTGCAGTATCTCTTGAACAGCTCGCGGTGCTGCGTTTCTTCATCGGTGTCGGCCTTGGTGTTGTAATGCCCAATGGTCTGGCCATGGCCGGAGCCCTCTATGCGGGGCCGCGCCATGCCAGCGCGACAGCCTTCGCCGGCATCGGCATCACGCTCGGCGGTGTGGTGGCTGGCACGACGGCGGCGCATGTTCTGCCGATTTATCACTGGCAGGGCCTGTTCGTCGTCGGCGGCGTGCTGCCGCTCGTCATCGCCGCCATCATCGCGGTAGCGCTGCGCGAAGTCCCGCCTGCCGCAGATCAGGCGCCGCGCCATCCACGCGGGATGATCGGCACGATCCTCGCCCCGTCGATGCGCGCCACCACGCTGATGGTGTGGCTCATGTTCGTCTTCATTGCGCTCAACATTCATCTGCTCGCGAGCTGGATTCCATTGCTTATGAAAGGCTCGGGCCTGTCGACCTCCGCTGCCGCGCTGGTCACTTCCGGTTTTCACGCAGGAGGGGTTGTAGGCGGCATTGTCGCGAGCCTGTGGCTGCGACGCGCGGGCTGGCATGCGGTAGCCATCTTCGCCGGCGGCGCGGCGCTTACCATGACCGCTCTGGCCTTGCTGCCGGTCGGCGGGGTGATCACGGTTCTGCTCATCGCCTGCGCGGGCTTCTTTGTCACGGGCATCCAGAACGGCGTGAACGGCACGGCAAGCGCGCTCTATCCGCCGGAGAGCCGGGCAACCGGTCTTGGCTGGGCGCTGGGCGTTGCGCGCATCGGGGCGATCATGGGGCCGATGGTCGGCTCGCTCGCCTCGCTTGCCGGGCTTGATCGGGGCGGCCATTTTTTCCTGATCCCGGCAGCCGCTCTGCTCATTGTGCTGGTGCTCGCCACCTTCGTGGCCCGTCGGGTCGGGCAGGAGCTCGACCACGCCTGAGCTGTCACGGAGACCAAGCCTGAAAAAATGCAGTCGGAAAGGGAGTGGAGCTACATGAAGACCACCAGATCCATATTGCTCAAGTCTGCCGGATGGCTGGCCATGGCATTCGCGGCGGCGCCCGCGGCTTTCGCGCAGCAGGCAGGCGGCAGTGACGCGGCGGCACAGGCTGTCCCGGCCGTCCCAGATCGCAAGGTAGAGGAAATCATCGTCACCGCGCAGTTCCGCCGCCAGAACCTGCAACGCACCCCGATTGCCATCACCGCCGTTTCGGGCGAGATGATGCAGGCCCGCAGCCAGGTTTCCATCGCCGATGTTGCGGCGCAGACCCCGTCCGTCACGCTCAAGCCCAATTCGGCCAATTACGGCTCGTCGCTCGCCGCCAACATCCGCGGTGTCGGCCAGTTTGACTTCCACCCTGCGCTTGAGCCGGGCGTGGGTCTCTATGTCGACGATGTTTATTATGCGACGCTGACCGGCTCGGTCCTCGATTTGCTCGATCTTGATCGCGTTGAGGTGTTGCGCGGCCCTCAGGGCACGCTCGCAGGCAAGAACTCGATCGGCGGCGCCATCAAACTTTATTCCAAGCGGCCGACCGGGGACAACAGCGGTTATGTTTCCGGTACTTATGGCTCGCGCAACCGTTTCGACCTGCGCGCCATGGCCGACATCGGAATCGCTCAAGACCTCTCCTTCCGCCTGACCGGCGTCACCCGCTCGCAGGACGGCTATATCGAGCGTCGCGACTATGGCTGCGACCATCCGGGGCAGGGCATCCCGGCCACCCGTGATGCGCCCAACTGCGTTCTGTCCCGTCAGGGAGAGGTGGGTTACTGGGCGACGCGCGCTGCGCTGCGCTACAAGCCGTCGAGCAACCTCGAGGTCAACATCATCGGTGACTATACGGCCGAGAAGCACGAGATTGCCGGTGGTGTTCTGACTTACGCCAACTACAAGGGCGCGGGCGATGTGAACCCGTTTGCCACGCCCATCCCGTTCGATTCCCGCTTCATCTGCGGCCGCTACTGCAATTATTCCACCTATACTTCGCCCGCCGACGGCGCGCTTGCCGCCTCGACGATCCCCGGCCGCCTCGATTACACCGGCTGGGGCCTCTCCGGGCAGGTCGAATGGAAGCTTGCCGACAATATCCAGCTTGTGGGCATCACCGCCTATCGCAAATATGACGAGACTTTCTCCAATGAGGACGACCTGTCGCCGATGTCGGTGGTGCTGGGCGGTCCGAACAACGTCAAGTTTCACGCCTGGAGCAATGAGCTGCGCCTGACGGGCGACACGCTCGGCCATCGCCTGCATTACACGTTGGGCGGCTATATGATCGACCAGGAGAGCTTTTACGTCTCGCGTCAGGACATCCGCTATGCGGTCCCCGCGCTGGTCTTCGTCTCGGGCGATCCGGTTCCGGCCAAAAGCCGCGCCGTCTTTGCCCACGCCGCCTATGACCTTACCGACAAGCTCACCCTGACCGGCGGCATCCGCTATACCAAGGAAGAGAAGAATTACACCTTCCGCCGCCGGGACCGTGACGGCAATCTGCTCGGCGGCCAATATACAACGCTGGACGGCAAGACCGGCAATTACAGCGGCGACAATGTCGATTATCGCGCCAACATTTCCTATCAGATCACCCCGCGCATCAACACCTATGTACAGTGGTCGACGGGCTTCAAGGGAGGCGGTGTCAACCCACGGCCTTATTCGGCCTCGCAGGTCGTGAACTTCAATCCGGAGAAGCTTTCGACATGGGAAGTGGGCCTGAAGAGCGATCTGTTTGATCGCCGCGTCCGTCTGAACCTTGCCGCCTATACCTCGGACTACAAGGACATCCAGCTCACGCTGAACAGTTGCCCGCAGTATAACCCGCCCGGCGTCACCTTGCCCTGCGCCATGCCCGCCAACGTCGGCACCGCGCGCATCAAGGGCTTCGAGGCGGAAAGTTCGATACGCCTGTTCGGCGGCCTCATGTATGACGGCGCGATCAGTTATACCGACTTCGCCTATAAGACCATCGCCCCCCAGGCCGGGGGCGCGGGCAATCCCAATGGCGTGCAGTTCGGCATGGTGCCGCCCTATACGCCGAAGTGGAAATGGAGCTCGGGCATCCAGTATGAGATCGATGCGCATTCTATCGGTTCGTTTACGCCGCGCTTCGACATCTCGCACCAGTCCACGATCTGGGGTGTCGCGGTCAATTCGCCGCGCACGCAGATCAACGCCTATACGCTCGCCAATGCGCGGCTGACCTGGCGCAACCCCAAACGCGATCTTGAGGCTTCGCTGGAAGTCACCAATCTCTTCAACCAATATTATTACCTCACCGCCTCGGAAGTCTCGGTGACGACCGGCGTCGCCAATGCGCAGCCGGGCAGGCCGCGCGAATGGGCGATCACCGTCAGGAAAAGCTTCTGATCCGAGCGCCGGAGGAAACGCCCGCGCGCTTCCCCCGGTTCTTTCTCCCCCGGTTCTTTCTCTAACGCCTTAAGGACAGCATCCCCCATGAGCCATGAATTGAAGACGGGCGGTGATCGCGGCTATCTGCGCATCGCCACCGAGGAGGCCTTCGCCACGAGAGAGCAGGTCGATGCCTATCTGCGGATGTTGCGCGACGGCACAGCGGATAAGGGCATGACATCGCTCTGGGGCTTTTATGGTCAGTCGCCCTCGGCGCGCACTGTACAGGTTATGGAGCGCCTGCTTGATGTGGGTGAGCGCCGCATCGCCGACATGGATGCCCACGGCATTGACAAGGCGATCCTCGCGCTCACCGCGCCCGGTGTTCAACCGCTGCATGATCTCGATGAGGCAAAGGGCATCGCGCGACGCGCTAATGATTTCCTCGCCGAACGCTGCGCCGCCTATCCTGACCGGTTCATCGGCATGACCGCCGTTGCGCCGCAGGATCCCCATTGGTCAGCCGAGGAAATCCGTCGCGGCGCGCGCGAACTGGACTTCAAGGGCGTTCAGATCAACAGCCACACCCAGGGCGAATATCTCGACGAGGCCAAGTTCGACCCGATCTTCCGTGCCCTCGCCGAGACCGGTCAGCCTCTTTATATCCATCCCTCGACGCCGCCGGATTCGATGATCGGCCCCATGCTGGAGGCTGGCCTCGACGGCGCCGTCTTCGGCTTCGGCGTCGATACCGGCATGCATCTTCTGCGCCTCATCACCACCGGTATCTTTGACCGCTATCCCGATCTCCAGATCATGGTCGGTCACATGGGCGAAGCGCTGCCTTATTGGCTCTATCGTCTCGACTACATGCATCAGGCGGGCGTGCGGTCGCAGCGTTACGAGCGGCTGAAGCCACTCAAGAAAACCATCGCCGAATATATGCGCTCCAACGTGCTGATCACGAACAGCGGCGTGGCTTGGGAACCTGCTGTGCGTTTCGCCCAGCAGGTCGTGGGCGAGGACCGCATTATGTATGCGATGGACTATCCCTATCAGGTGGAAGAGGCCGAGGTCCGGGCCATGGACAATCTCGACATCGCGCCCGAGGTCAAAAAGAAGTTTTTCCAGACCAACGCCGAGCGCTGGTTCAAGCTTTAGGAAAAGCCGATGCCCACTGCCATCTCCACCGTGCGTGATGCGGCCTATGCGATCTTTCGCCACTTTGGCGTGGACGCCCTGTTCGGCAATCCAGGCTCGACCGAACTGCCGATGCTTCAGGCAATGCCGGACGACATTACCTATGTGCTCGGTCTCAACGAGGCGGTGGTGGTGGCCATGGCCGATGGCTACGCGCAGGCGACGCGCCGCCCTGCGCTCGTCAATCTTCATTCGGCGGCAGGCACCGGCAATGGCTTGGGGAGTCTTTTTACGGCCTATCGCGGCTGTGTGCCGCTGGTCGTCACGGCGGGGCAGCAGGCTCGCTCGCTGCTGCCACAGGACCCGTTCCTCGGCGCAGAGCGGGCGACAGAGTTCCCCCGACCTTACGTGAAGTGGGCGGCCGAACCATTGCGTGCGCAGGATGTGCCTGCCGCGCTCGTCCGCGCTTTCCAGATCGCGCTGACGCCGCCCATGGGGCCAGTGTTCGTTTCCATTCCGGTCGACGACTGGGACCGGGAATGTGTGATGCCGACCTTGCCGCAATTATCGCTGCGCACTCTGCCCGATCCCTCGGGCATCGCCGATATGGCAGCAATGCTTGACGGCGCCCGGCGGCCTGCACTGGTGCTTGGTGCAGGCATCGCCCGGTCGGGTGCGTGGGGGGAATGCATCGCCTTTGCCGAGAAAATCCGCGCCGATGTCTGGGTTGCGCCGCTCACCGGGCGCGAGATTTTTCCCGAGACACATCCGCGCTTTGCCGGCTTCTTGCCGGGGTATGAGGAGCGGCTGGTGAAGATGTTGGAGAACCATGACATCGTCGCTGTGCTCGGCGCTCCCGCCTTCACCTGGCACGCCGAGAGTGATGCTGTCGCGTGGCCGGAGGGAGTTTCTCTCGCGCTGCTGAGTGACGACCCGCAGCATCTTGCCACACTGCGCGCAGGCATCGGTGTGCTTGGTGATGTCCGGGCAGGGATAGCCGCGCTAACCGAGAAGGTCGCGCAGCGGGATACGCCGCGCGCTCCTGCCCGGGCGCCCACCGCTCCTGCAGCGCCCGCGCTGACCCCTGCCTTTGTCATGGCACGCATTGCAGCGTTGAGGCCTGCGGGCACGATTATCGTCGAGGAAGCACCGACAGCACGCGACGCGCTGCACGATCATCTGCCGATCACCGAAGAGGGTGGCTTTTACACCACGTCGGCCGGGGGGCTTGGTTACGGCCTGTCTGCCGCAGTCGGCATTGCTCGCGCGCAACCCGATCGCAAGCTCGTCTGCCTGCTCGGTGACGGATCGGCCATGTACACCAGTCAGGGCCTGTGGAGTGCGGCAAACCAAGGCGCCAACATCAGCTTCATCATCCTCAACAATGTCGGCTATGAAGCGCTCAATAACTTCGCCCGCCGCTTTGGGCTCGATCAGCTTCCAGGCACGGTGGTCGAGGGGCTTGATTTCGTTGCACTTGCCGCTGCGCACGGCGTCTCGGCCCATCGCGTTACCCAAACGGAGGAGCTAGATGCGGCCTTGCTTTGGTCGTTACAGATGCAGGGGCCGACCCTGGTGGAGATACGACTGACTTGAAACGATCAAGGCCGGGGTTGAACAATACGCATGATCACGAAACGTATGTTCGATTTTTGGACCGGCAAGTGATGCAAACAGCGCTGATATAATTCCCGGTGAGCCATAGATGCCGGATCGTAATTACGGTTGTGCTATCACCTCACAAACTTCCCTGCATTGTCCGTGCTTTCGCGCGGAAGGCGGCGAGTTCGGCCTGATCGACATATCCGTCATGATTGGTGTCAGCCTTGTCGAACATTGTGGTCGGCGCATTCACCATCTCGGCGCGCGTTACCGCGCCGTCATGATTGACATCGTCTGACGCAACCATCGCGTCGATCTTTGCTTTCGCCGCCGGGAAGCGCGCAGCGCGCGGGAAATCGGCGGCACTCACGACGCCGTCGCCATTGCGGTCGAGCTGGGCGAAATGAGCGTTGCGCGCAGCAACGAATTCCGTCCGGCTGATGCGGCCGTCATGGTCGGTATCGGCACCCGCGAACAGGTCTGCCATCCGGCCGCCCGTTTGCGCATGGGCGGCGACCGGCACGAGAAGCGCTGCGGCGACCGGGATCATATATGTCTTCATGATGCTGTCCTTGAAATGCCGGCTCACCGCGCGGGGGCGGGAGGCCTGTAGGGAGGGGCGCGAGCTGGTTATTGCTGTCCGGTCGAGCCCGAGACGGTTGCGTGGCCACCGGCGGGGCCGGTGACGGTCGAGTTGAAGCTGCCGCCGCCGTTCGGATTGGCGGTTGCGCTGGTGGAGCGGCCCCAGGTCGTGCCGTTGTTGGTGGTGTGCGTGGCGCCGCCCGAATAGACGCCGTTCGACCAGCTGCCGCCGCGCGTTGTCGTCACGCCATGGCCGCCATTGGTCTGGATGCTCCGGGTAGCAGCGACACTGCCGGGCTGGCGGTTGATGCTGCGGGAGACGTTCAAGCCGCGACCGCCTGAACCCTGGACCGAAAAATGACCGCCGCGCGCCCGTGCGTCGGCGGCCGAGGCACCGACTGCGATCATGCAGGTGCTGGCCGCGATCATGATGAAAGTCTTCATGTCGATACTCCTTGTACGAGGCGGACGGGGGCTGTCCGACGCCGCGCAATGTGGAGACCGGGCGTAAGCCGCAGATGAGCGGCACATGAGCGTTTGTGAAGAAATGTAAGCGGGGCCGATCGCTGCTTTCCCTCGCGCCTGCGGGCAAGCATGATGGCGAGCATGGACAGCCAGACCGTCATTGCCGTCGTGGAAGATGATCCCGAGATTGGTCCGCTCGTTGCCGGCCTGTTGCGCCGCGAAGGGTTTGAGGCCGAACTCTGCCCGACTGGGGACGCCTTCGACCGCCTGCGGGCGCGCCGGCGCATCGATCTTGCCGTGCTCGACGTCATGCTGCCGGGCGAAGATGGCCTTTCCATCTGCCGCAGGCTGAGCGCTGAAGGCGAGATACCGGTGCTGATGGTCACCGCGCGCGGCGATGATATCGACCGCATCGTCGGCCTGGAGATCGGCGCCGACGACTATCTCCCTAAGCCGTTCAACCCGCGCGAGCTGGTCGCGCGCGTCCGGGCGGTCCTGCGGCGCACACGCGATCGGCATCGTGTGGCGCCTGCATCGGTCCCGGAGGAGCGCTGGCGCTTCAGGGGCTTTGTCATGGATATGAGCCGGCGGAGCTTGGCGGACCCTGCCGGTGCCGATGTCGAGCTGACCGGCGGCGAGTTCGACCTGCTCGCAGCCTTCGTTCGTCACCCGCGGCGTGTGCTCTCACGGGATCAGTTGCTCGACTGGACACGAGGGCGCGACGCCCAACCCTTCGACCGCGCGATCGACGTTCAGGTGGGCAAGCTGCGCCGTAAGCTCGAAACCCATCCGGCGGGTGACGGACTGATCAAGACGGTGCGCGGCGGGGGCTATTGCCTTGCCGCCCATGTCGAGGAGAATTGAACGCCATGCAGCGGGGTACGCTTGCTTTCCGGATCACCGTCATCCTGGTCGGCAGCTTCGTCCTGCTGCAGCTCGCGATGTTCGCGCTGACCAGCGAGGCCAGCCGCGCGCCGCGCTCTGGCGCCGCCGGCCTGCCCAGTGTTGGACAGATGCGCGCCACAGTCGATCTGATCGAGGCGATGCCGCCCGAGCGGCGAGCCGCCGAAGTCATCGCGTTCGATGGCGCTCTCTATCACGTCCGCGTTGAGTCAGGCTCTCTCCCTCCATCGGTCGAAAGCGCCCAAGGAATGAGCATCGGCCGCATCTACAGCAGCGGGATGCCAGGGCGTCGTCTTTCCGTGACGGGCCGCGTCGCACGATTCCCGAGGCTCGCCCGCCTCAACCCATGGCCGGGGTGGATTGCCGACCCATTGGCCGTGCATGTCGCGTTGTCGGGCGACAGTCCCACCATGTTGTCCATTGAAAGCCAGCCGTCCGAATCGGTCCTCGTCGTACTGCGCCGACGCGCAACCCTGCTGGGTCTGGGCGGCATTGCCGCGCTGGTGGCGCTCGCCTTTGCAGTGCGCGCCACCACCCGTCCGATCGTCCGCCTCGCCCGCGACATCCGAACCTATCGCGGCGAGCCGGCTTCTCCCGATCTTGTAGTCGCCGGATCGCCCGAGCTGCGTGATCTCGCCCAGGCCTATAACGAGATGAAGGGCCGTATCGCCGAACTGATCGCCGAACGCACCCGCGTTCTGGCCGCAATCGCGCACGACATGCGCACCTACATCACGCGCATCCGCCTGCGCGCCGAGTTCATCGACGATGCAGAGCAGCGCGAGCGGGCGGCCCGTGACCTCGACGAGATGGCGGCGCTGCTGGACGATACGCTGCTCCTGGCGCGCGCCGAGGCCAGGGTGGACGAAAGCAGGCGACGCCTCGATCTCGCCGCCGAACTTCGTCGCATGGTCGAGATACGACAGGAGATGGGCGACACGGTCTCGCTGTCGCTCGCGGTCGAGCAGGCGCCTGTGGTCGCGGCCCCGCTCGCGATCCGCCGGATATTGTCCAATCTGGTCGACAATGCCCTGCGGCATGGGACGCAGGTCGTTCTGACGCTTTGTGAAGATGACGGTCGCTGGCGGATCGATGTTAAGGATGATGGCCCCGGTGTTCCCGACGACAGGCTGGGCGCATTGGGCGAGCCGTTTGGCCGGATCGATCCTTCACGAGACCGCAGCGCCGGCGCGGGTGCGGGGCTTGGGCTTGCGATCGTCCGGGCGCTGGTCGCAGCGCAAGAAGGCAAGATTTTGTTCGCCAACCGCGTCGATGGGGGCTTCGTGGTGAGCATTTGGATGCTGCCGCCCATGTCGGAGGCTTCCATGTGAGGTTGGGGGCGTTCGGGAATATGATGCGGTAAAGCCCCCAATATCCACTCTTATCCGAACCCGATCTACGTTGCAGCGGCTACGAAAGGCGGCTACGTCGCAGGCCGCACGACCAGCAGCCATAGGGCGAAGGCCGCGTTCGCAGAGCGCCCTCCGCTAGTTCGATGTCGGATTGGCGCGGGGGAGCAGACTCAGCTTAAAAGGCTTCTGCGGCGCTGACTTGTACGCATCCAGGCGAACGTACCAGCCTGAGCGGGGAGCAGCATCATCAGAAAGGCAATGAAGCTGTATAACAGGCAGGTCCCGGTCATCTTGCAGGAAGCCCCTCCCGCTATGAACGCGTAAAATCCCGCGGACGGCGTTTGTCGTCTGAATATGGTGAGAAGCTGGCGTTCCACTTTCACCCGCAAATGCCAGTCCTGGGACATTCCCACAGAGAGATCACGCGATCTACGATTATCTCCTGGCCAGACATTCCGAAGTGACCATAGGAGCCCGGATACATTGTCTTCCGGCCTATAAACTCGATGATCCATCTTGCTCCGTTTCGACGGGTCAGTCCGTCAAAGTGGACTCGATTTGCGTTCATCCAAATCGTCGCAAGCCGGGCCTGCTCGGCCTTCTCTTTCCATTCCGAGGATTTAAGACCGGTGCGCGGCCATTCGGGAGGGCTGGTGCCTTCCGGTATGAACCTTTGCCCCTCAAACACATCCACCCACACGCCCCGATATCGCTGCTGTGTCTCCATCTTATAGCACTGGTCTGTCGGCAACGATCCCCTTGTCTGCGCGTCGATCTGGTAACTGCATGGCTCTTCCCGAAATGCATGGCCATCGTAGCGGTAGCACCCACGTCCAATGTCCGCCTTCGCGCATGGCTTCATCATCAGTCGTGCACGCTCTTGATCTTTTGCACGTGCAAATACTTTGGGGTCAGGACGGTCGAGTGGCCCAGATTGTGCCTTTGCAACACCGAGTGTTGCAAGGGTCAGCGTTAATGCAAGTCGCAGTTGCACAATGGGCTCGCTTTCTTGATCGTTATCTATTGTAGCAAGCTGCACTATCTGCCGGATGTCCGCTAGGGGGCGCCTCAGGACGACAGAGCTGACAACAGCTGGAAGCTCGCGACCAGCTGAAATCGCTCCGGTGCATCTTGCTGAACGTCAGCATGGCCCAAAATCCGGCCGTTAGCCGCTTCCGATAAGGCCATCGCAAAGGCAATCAGGAGGGATTCGCGGGCATCCCGGATCAGCCGGCAATGCGCGGGCGGTCCTCATCTCTCAGTGCAAACCAACGTGAGGCAAATGCGACAAACACTTTTGAATTCAGCGGATAGCTGAAGAGATAGCCCTGCATCAGGTCACAGCCGATGTTTTGCAACTTGATGGCCTGTGAAGCGGTCTCAACCCCCTCGACAATACAAACCAGTCCGAGCGAATGGCAAAGGTTGACGACTGCGTCGATGATCGACACGCTGTAACTGTTGTCTAAATTAAGGGCGAAGCTGCGATCGATCTTCACCTTGTCGAGCGGCAGGCGATGAAGATTGCTAAGGCTGGAGTAGCCAGTACCAAAATCGTCCAGCGCCACCTGCATGCCAATCGCGCGAAATCGGCGGAGTGCATCAATGGCAGCGTCAAGGTTTCGCATCACCGCCGTCTCAGTCACCTCGATACAGAGGCGGCATGGATCAGCAGGCGAATTGCGGACCATGTCGAGAATCACATCCACCGTATCAGCAGAATGCAGATCGCAGGCAGATACGTTGACGGAGAGCGTTTTGCCAGGCGGCAGAACTTCCAGCAGTTCCAGCGCGCGACGCATGGCGTTTCGCGTGATCACATGGATAAGGGTGCTGCGTTCCGCTATTTTGACAAAGCGCTGGGCCTCGACCACCCCCAGTCGCGTACTCGTCCAGCGCGCCAAGAGCTCGCCGCCCACCACCGCGCCTGATTTCACCGAAACGATTGGCTGCACATCAAAATACAATTCGGTTTCGAATTCACTCGTATGCAGTTCCCCCTCAATGACGTGATCGTCCAGCAGTTGACGTTCCAGTTCCAGGTTGAATTGAACGGCTTGTCCGGACTTCTCCCGCTTTGCATGGTAGAGCGCGTGGTCGGCACGCTTGGCAAGATCGACCGGAGTGAGTTCGGGATCGACAAATGCACCAAGCCCGATTGACACACCCAAGCTCACCTGTCGGTCGCAAATTCGCATCGGAGCAGCCACAACCGCGCATATCTTTTCCGCAAGCTGCAGTGCGGCTTTTCCATCAAGCCATACGATCATCGCGAACTCGTCCCCGCCCACGCGATAGAGCGTGGCGATGGGGCCGGCCGTGTCGCGAAGCAGACGGGCGACTTCCACGAGCACCCGGTCTCCAACCAGGTGGCCGAACGTATCATTGATCGGTTTGAAGCGGTCGAGATCAATCCATCCCACCGTCATGGCGTTGAGGTTTGCCGGGATGACCGCACTTTCCAAATCGGCATAGAAACGCCGCCGGTTGTACAGCCCTGTGAGTTCGTCGCTGTCGGCAAGCAGGCGTGCCTCCCGCTCCTGCCGACCTGCTTCGATGGCGCTGTGGGATTGAACCGTCAGCTCTCGACTAAGACTTTGAACACGGCGCGCGATAACGGCGGCGACCGCCAGAAACGATACGATACACAAGCAGATTACCGGCAGCAATTCGCGAACTGCCAAAGAACCGGGAGCAAGGCGTTTCCAGGCAATTGTGCCGATCAGCGCACCCGACCAATCGCGTACCCCGGTTGAGGCTTCGTCCTCGGAGGGAGCGCTGTCCCGGGACCACCGAAGATGCCGCAAACCAAAGCCTTTCCCCCATTCTTCGAGCAGTTTGTCATCAAGCAAGCGTATATCGACAAAAATGCGATAGGAGGACTTGTCGAGTGTTGCCGGGCCATTTTCCCGGACGATCGGCGAAAACGCTATCAAAGCCGGCGTCGTGCCGGCCTTTCCGAGCAGCACCACTGCGTCGCCGCGTTGCCTTACTGCTGTCTCGCTTGCAGGGACACGGGCAAGTAAAGTTTTCAGCGTGCTTGGCCCGATCAAGTCAGCAAGAGGGGACTTCCTTCCGGATGGAAGATGCGCGAACAACGTTCGTCCTTTTGCGTCAATTACATAACTCAAGGCTATGGGCGTTCCCCATTGCGACATGATCCATGGATCGTCCAAGGAACCGTAAGCATGAGCGAAGGCATCATTCCAATGTGCATTGATGTACGTTTCATTGCTGATACGCGAACGTTCGCGATCAATTGCCCCGGAAATCGAGACGGCCGACAGCTGATCGGCATGCTCGTCTGCATTCCAGACGAGGAAATTGACAATGAGCACAGAGGTCAAGACGGAAAGACATATCAGTACGGTCAGCAATGCTGCGTTAGACGTGCTGCCCGCTCGCGAGACACGCAACGCCACGCGGTACACCTTCCCTAGCGCGGCGTAGAAATTTGCCATTGGAGGAAACTGCTCGAAATAGTTTAAAGTGGGGTAAATCCTCCCACTGGAATGCATACTTGAAGATACAGCTGCTCCGGGCCAACACACGCTTTACTTTGTGTCAAACATCGCCCTTCGACCTTGATTATTGGGAATACGGAAACTGCCCGTAATGGGCCAAAGATGCAGGCGCGCGGGTAAGAGACCGCACGCCTGCCTGGCAAAGACTGTTCATGGCCGGAACAGCCTTGCTCATGGTTCGATGGTGCTTATCCTGCCTCGTTCATCCACTGCACCGCATCATCCCCGGCCGCGATCTTGAGCGGCGCGCCCGGATCAGTGGCGGCCTGCCACACCGCCTCGGCCACGTCACTCGCATGGGTAACCGGGCCGCTCTCCTCGCGGAAGTTGGCGATCATACCTTCGATCATCGGCTTGTAATCGGGATTATCGAGCCCGCGCAGGTGCGGCAGGGCGTTGTTGCCGAAGCTCGTCTCGGGCGAGCGTCCGGGCAGGACGATATGCACGCGCACACCAAACGGCTGCATTTCAATCGCCAGGCTTTCGGTAAGCGCGTTCACGGCTGCCTTGCTCGCGCGGTAGACGCTGACCAGAGGAAGCGGTTTGAGTGTGACCGTTGATGTGACATTAATGATGGTGCCGCTGCGGCGCTCGCGAAATAGGGGCAAAATCGCCTGCACCATCGCCAGCGTGCCCAAGGTGTTGGTCTCGAACAGTTGGCGCGCGGTATCGGGCTCGATCAACTCGATCGGCACAGCAGCGCCGAAGCCCGCATTGTTGACCAACACATCGATATCGCCCGCCTGCGCCAGCGCTTTTGCGATGCTTGCAGGATCGGTGACATCGAGCGGCAGGATGGTAAGCCGATCGGACGCGGGCAGGATGTCGACCGTGGGTTGGCGCATCGTGGCAACGACGTTCCAGCCTTTCGCCAGGAAGTGCCTGGCGGTTTCGAGGCCAAAGCCCGAGGAACAGCCGGTGATGAGAATGGTGGGCATGAGATTACTCCGCAAGTGTGAACGGTCATCTCAATGTGGCCATGGCTTGCAGGATCAGCTATGGTCAGCTGTCTCGAATTCATTGGCGATAGTCCTGTTATGTCCGTTGACCCGCTTGCCGAGATCGTGACCCTGCTCCAGCCCTCGGCCAGCTATTCCAAGCTCGTCGAATATGGCGGGCGGTGGCGTATTCGCCGCGACATCGAAGGTAAGCCGGTCTTTTTCGCGGTGCTGGAGGGGGAGTGCCGGGTCGTGTCATCGGGTCGCCCGCCGATCATCGTGCGTCAGGGCGACTTCGTGCTTTCGCCATCAACCAGCGATCACATCGTGGAAAGCATCGAGGCGCCGCCGCACGGCATCGCGATGATGCCGGTGGATATTGGCGAGGGACGATTTCGGGTCGGGCCGCCTGCAGAGCAGGTCAATCTGCGGATGCAGGTGGGACTGTGCAGCTTTTCCTCGCCTGATGCCGCTTTGCTCGTGTCGCTGTTGCCAGCGATGATTGTGGCGCGTGGGGCGCCCCGGCTTGCGCTGTTGCTGCAACTGGTGGGCGATGAAACCCGCCATACGAGGCCGGGGCGCGAATTGGTGCTGGAACGCCTGCTGGAAGTGTTGCTGATCGAGGCGCTGCGCTTTGGCGCCGATATCATGTCAGTACCAAGTGTCGCGCGTGGGCTGTCGGATGACCGACTGGTTTCTGCCTTGCGCGCCATGCACGGCTGGCCTGCGCGTGGCTGGACAGTTGCCGATCTCGCCGCGGAAGCGGCCATGTCGCGTTCGGCTTTTTGTGCGCGCTTTCATCGCGTTGTCGGGCTGCCGCCGATGGAGTACCTGCTGGCGTGGCGCATGGCGCTGGCCAAGCGGCTGTTGCGCACGCATGAACTTGCTATCGAGCATGTCGCCGCCCAGGTCGGCTATGGTTCGGCGAGCACGTTCAGCACCGCTTTTGCCCGCCACGTTGGCATGCCGCCGATGCGCTATGTTCGGACAATGCGTGCGGTTTAGCAAGGATGGCTGGTTTCCCCGCACGTTATGTGCGGTTGGGTGGGATCGCAATGTCCCAAAATCGCTCATTCATGGACATCATGCACGAGATGAACGACCATCAGTTATAAGGGAGGTCAATCGGTCCCGTGGACGTCGGCTTTCGCGGCGTCTCGGGATGAAGTGCTCGGCGGCCCTTGAACCGGTCGGTCCCGCCCAACTTGAGCCATTTGGCTGATCGGCTGTGAACGGCGGATTTCAGGCAAACCCGCCGTTCGCCGTTGCTTGGTTCGTTTACCCCAACTTGCTCGCCAGCGCTGCCAGACCTTCGTCATAGATGCCTTTGAACAGGCTTACGATCTCGTCTTCCGTCACGCCCACGGGGTCAAACTGCCCGAACCATTCGACGCGGGCGGCGCGGCCACCATCGACGTCCAAGACGCGCAAGGTTGCCAGATAGTTCGCCTGCGGAAATGGCGCCTTCAGGATGTGATAGCTGTAGCTGCGGGCCTCTTCGTCGAACGCCATGAGGCGTTCCACAATTTCCTCGCCATCAAGATTGCGGATCCGGCGAACACGGCCGCCTTCCTCAAGCTGTGATGAAGGAATGTAGGGAAGCCAATCGGGGAGCGCGTTGAAACCGCCGATGAGTTGCCAGACTTCGGCCGCGCTGCGGGCGATATCGATGCTTGCGTATGCTTTTGCCATGATAAGTTTCCTTTCAACGTTGGTTCTGGAGGATGGGAGGTCAGATGACCCGGGCGGCAGGGCGCTGGCTCACAAGGGTGAGGCCGAACAGGATGAGGCCGACGAGCGTGAGGCCGAAGCCGGCCCATACTGCCGACAACAGGCCAAAGCGGGCGCCGATGCTCAGGCCCCCGGTCCAGGCACCCAAAGCATTGGCAGCGTTGAGCGCCGCGAGGTTCATAGCGCCCGCAAGGCTGGGGGCTTCGGGCGCGAAACGCGTCAGGCGCACCTGAATTGTCGGGATCGCCATCATCATGGCCGCGCCGATACCGAACAGGCCGGGGAAGAGCAGGAGGGGATTGGCGCCATAGGTGGCAAGAACAGCCATCACTGCCAGCGCGCTGCCATAGCCCAAGGCTATCCCGCGTGCCGGGTGGCGGTCTGCGATCCTGCCGCCAAGCAGATTGCCGACCGTCATGCCGATGCCGAAAACACCCAGAGCCAGCGGAATGACGGAGGCGGGCAGGCGCGCAGCGTCGGTGACGACAGGACCGATAAATGTATAGACCGCGAATATGCTGCCCACGCCGACTGCGGCGACCAGCATCACGCCCCAGATCGCAGGCTTGCGTAGCGCCGACAGCTCCTGAACCACAGGCACGCCATCAAGGGCCGTCGTGTCCGGCACCCAGCGCCCGATCGCGGCGAAGGCTAGGCCGGCGAGGAGGGCAACAGCACCATAGGTCTCACGCCAGCCCAGCGTTTGCCCCAAGAAAGTGGCAAGAGGAGAGCCGACAATCGTGGCGACCGTCAGGCCAGTCATTACAATGGCGAAAGCGCGGCCCGCACGGCCCGGCCCTGTGACATGGGCGGCCACGACCGCCCCGGCTCCAAAGTAGGCGCCCTGGGGCAAGCCGCTGATGAAGCGGGCGGCGATCAAACTGCCAAAACTGTCGGCCACGGCGGAAGCCAGATTGCCGACAAGGAACAGCGCCATCAGCCACAACAACAGCTTACGCCGATTGAGCCGCGCCGCCGCGAGCGTGACCAGCGGCGCGCCGATCACCACACCGAAGGCATAGGCGGTAATGGCGCTGGTGGCTAGGGGGGTGCTCAGGCCCAGATCCCGGGCAAAGAGCTGGATGATCCCCATGCTGGCGAATTCCGATGTGCCGATTACGAAACTGCCCAAGGCCAGCGCCAGAAGTGTCGTGGTGCCGCCGCGCCCGGCGCTTTCATCGCGGTTTTCGATTGTGAGAGCGACCGGGTGTGCGCCTTGCAGGCACTGCTCTCCCGTCGCCAGCGATGCTGACGTGTTCATAATGTTCTCCTGCGATTTTGGGCTGGTTTCAGTCGGCCAATGTCGGGAAGTCGGTGTAACCTTCCGCTCCGCCGCCATTGTCGCGTTCCTTTTCGTCTTGAACCGTGGTGATTGCCGGTGAATTCGAGCGGTCCGGCAATCCTTCGCCAATGGAGATCGCACATCGCGGGGCACTTGATTAGACAGCGGCTTTTCAAGGGATTTGATAGTCAGGTTCACAGATCGGGCGACAAGAGTGCCCGTTTGCATTAGACATGAACCGCTTGGGGGAAATGAGATCACAGGTGTTGCATGGATAATCGTGCCGGCGAGATGATGGTGTTTGTTCGGGTCGTCGAGGCGGGCAGCTTTTCCGAGGCGGCGCGGCTGATGCTGATGACGCCCTCCACCGTGTCCAAGCTCATCGCGAGGCTGGAGGCGAGGCTCGGCGTGCGGCTGATCGAACGCTCCACGCGGCGTCTGGCGCTGACCGGCGAGGGGCAGTTCTACTATGAGCGCAGCCAGGCCTTGCTGGGGCAGTTGGACGAGACCGAGCAGCAGATCGCGCAGGGCGGCGCAGTGGCCGAGGGGATCGTGCGCGTCACCTCATCGGTGACCTTTGGCACCGCTGCGCTGGAGCCGATCCTGCCCGCCTTCTTCGAAGCCTATCCCAGGGTCGTCGTCGATCTGTCGCTGTCGGATGAGGTCGCGGATCTCTATATGGAGCGCACCGACATAGCGATCCGCGTCGGCAAACTGGCGGATTCCAATCTGATGGCCCGCAAGATCGGCGAAACGCGCCGCCGAATCGTCGCATCGCCCGCCTATCTTGCCCGCCATGGCACCCCGCGCAGTCCGGAGGACTTGGTCCATCACAACTGTCTGGGCTTCAATTTCCGCCGCGCGATGCCGGTATGGCCGATGCGGGAGGGCGGGCGCATTGTCGAGCGGATGCTCAGCGGTTCGCTGTTGGCCAACAATGGTGAGACGTTGCGCCGTATGGCGCTGGCGGGTGTCGGCATCATCAGGCTTGCCGACTATCACCTGCGCGAACCGATTGCGCGCGGGGAACTGGTCGAACTGCTGGTCGACAGCGATCTGGGCGAGGCGGATGATATCCACGCCCTGTTCAAGGGATCGCAGTTTCTGCCCGCACGGGTCCGTGCGTTCTTGGACTTCACGGTGCCGCGCATGCAGGCGTTTCTGGAGCAAAAATAGGCGTGGCCGATCCGCCGCAATGACGAACCGGCCACGCCTGTTCAGGGTGATTAGTGGCCCAATACTTCCATGCGCATGACCTTTACGCCGCCTTGCGCAAGGTCGGGCAGTCTGGCGAACCATGCCTGAACATAGGGCATGGCATTGTGCGCCTCGAAATCCTCGCGCGATGCGAAGACCTCGTAGAAGATGAAGTGGCCCGGCTCGGCACGGTCCTCCTGAAGGAAATAGACAAGGTTCTTAGGGTCGCTGCGCACCAGAGCCACAAGCGGCAGCGTCGCTTCGCGCAACTGCGTTTCCTTGCCCGGTTTGGCGCGAACCTCGGCGATGATGGACCAGGCTCCTTGCGGGATTTGCGCGTATTGGATGCCGGATTTGGGTGGCAAGAGCGGCTGTGCATGGGCCAGAGCGGGAGCGGTCGTCAGCATCAGGGCGGCCAATCTCAGCGTTTTGAAAACATTATGCATGATCAATTCCTCCTGGTCGGCGGCGATTACAGTCCCGCCCGCTTGCGTTGATGCGTGGCAAGGGCATTGGCGAAGCGCTGCTTCACCGGGCCGAGCGCCTTCACAAATTCAAGCTGCTCGCCTTCCGGGCCTTTGCAGTAGATCAGCTCCCAGCCGTCCGATGGCGCGACGGTTACCTTGTTGGTGTTCGTGCTTTGAGGCGCGGCGCGGCGCTCGGCTTCGCTGTGCAGACGGATGGTGCGATTGGCGCGCACCTGCGTCATGCCGCGCCGGGCGGACTCGGCTTCGAGGTCGGTGATGAACTTGTTGAAGTCCACATCGTCGCGCACGTAAAAGCAAATGTGCATCATGCGCGGGAAGGCCGGGCTCATGTTCTCCAGCGGCGGGGCAAAGCTGTTGGGGCCGCCCAGCGGTTCATCGGCATTGCGATATTGCAGCAGTTCGATCACCACATTGTCGAACTGGATAAAGCGCACGTCGAGCCGCTGATCGCCTTCACGCAGGTTCGGCACGCCGATGGCGGCGGGGCTGACGTGGAGCTCGTTGGCGCGGATTTCCTGATCGGCCAGCAGCGTATTTTGGACCGAATCGCCCTGAAAATCGCCGTGGCGGAACACCTCGGTGCCGCCGAGCACCTCTGTGTAGAATTCGTAGGCGCGCTCCATGTTCTGGACGGTCAGCCCGAAATGCTGCACGCCTTGCAGCCGCGCGCCGAGCGGGGCCATATTGCGCGCTGCGGGCGACAGGCGATCGATCGATTGCGCGGGTGCAGGCGCCGCAAGACCCGTTCCAGCCACCAGCGCCGCACCCGAGGCGCGGAGCATATTGCGGCGGTCAAGGGCGGTTTCATGGATTGTCTTGGCTTCGGACATGATGATTTCCTTCCTTCCTGAACGGCGCGCGTATCAACAGCGCGCGGGGGACCCTCCGGCCGAGGCGCAACCTCGACCGGGGTGTGCTGGGATTTTTTGGGGATGCAGCCGGGGGAGGGGGCCGCGTCAGTCCGCGATGGGGAGCGGAGCCGCCGGGTTGACGAGGCCTTCGCTGCGCAGCGCGCGCCAGAAGTCGGCGGGCACGATCTCGGCAAGCGCGGCGCTGTCCTCGGCGATGCGGCCGGGGCGGCTCGCGCCCGGGATCACTGCGGCGACGGCGGGATTGGCCAGCGCAAACTGCAGGCCCGCGGCCTTCATGGTGATGCGATGGCTGTCGGCAATCGCCTTGATGCGCGCCACCTTGTTGAGAATCGCAGGCGTGGCAGGCGCATATTCAAAATTCGGCCCACCCACGAGCGCCCCGGAACTGTAAGGACCCCCCACCACGATGCCCAACCCGCGCTCGGCCACTTTCGGCATGACGCGCTGAAGCGAACGATCATGGTCGAGCAGGGTGTATCGACCGGCCAACAGGAAGCCGTCAGGGCGCGGCCCGTCGAGATCGAGCAGCAGTTCGATAGGTTCGACCCGGTTGACGCCAAGACCCCAGGCCTTGATCACACCTTCGTCGCGCATCCGGTCGAGCGCCTTGAACGCGCCGCGCCGCGCCTGTTCGAACATGGCTAACCATTCATCGCCATAGAAATCCTGCGCGATGTCATGGACCCAGGCGATGTCGATGTGATCGGTCTTCAGGCGCTTGAGGCTGTCCTCGATCGAGCGGTAGGTGGCCTCTTCGGAATAATCGTTAACGATCTTGTTCGGGCGGCCATATTTAAAGACATCGCCCTTCTCGCCTAGGTCACGGGCGCTGACGTCCTCGACTTCATCGAGAATGATGCGGCCGACCTTGGTGCTGATCACGAACTCATCGCGCGGTTTCTCGGCAAGGGCCGCGCCCATGCGGATCTCGGCCAGACCCGCGCCATAAAAGGGCGCATTGTCATAATAACGGATGCCGTCATTCCACGCAGCCTCAACCGTTGCCAGCGCTTCGTCTTCGGGAATATCGCGAAACATATTGCCCAGCGGCGCCGCGCCAAAGCCGAGTTGCCCGGGCAGAATATCCTTGAGTGCCATGGTTCTAACCTTTCATTTCCGTTCCGAACCCCATGTTCGGCGTTGAAGAAAGGAATATGTCCTTGGCGCGATGACGAGTAGCCGGGCCGAGATCGCAGCACTTTGGAAGCGCGTTCACAGATTGCTATGGAACTTGAGATAGCGAGGTTGTGAGGCCGGTAGCGAGCCGGAATGGTCACGCGCTGGGATGTGGTTCATCCGGCGCGCGCTTGGGCTGTTAAATGCAAGCCCCGTCCAGAGACGGCGGAACAGTTGCAGGGTGAGGTTGCGGCTGATCTTGCCAACGCCTCAGTTCCTGCGCATCCGCGCTTCCTTTCGCGCTGAGCGTCCGCTCCATCACCCGCTTAACCCCCGTGGGCGTCCATGCGCCGCCCCTCGGTGCCTCCACACGATCAGCGGTCAGGCGCTCAGCGATGGTCGCATAGGACCACCCAGCGGCGCGCAGGGTCTGCACCATCGGCCCGACCTTGGCAGCGTGGCCTCGCCCTGCCCATAGGCGGCTCTTACGTCCTTGGGGATCACCTTGCGGGAGGCCCAGCGGCCCGATTGAGTGCGATAAAGCTTTGCCATTCTAAGTGCCATTTGGATCGCTCATTTGGACCTGAGCGATTCTGAAAGCCTTGGAATATCGCCATTTCTAAGCCAATCAAGGCGTTAGTAGTGGTCTTGGCGGACAGGGTGGGATTCGAACCCACGGTGAGCTTCCACCCACGGCGGTTTTCAAGACCGCTGCCTTAAACCACTCGGCCACCTGTCCTTGCGTTGCGGCGCATAGCCCCGATTCCCGGCCAAGCGCAAGGGCTGGCGGGTTTTTTTGCGCGGATGCCTGTGCCATAAGCGACCGCATGACGATCCGCCCCACGCGCCACCGCTGCATGACTGCCTTGTTTTCTCTGGCTTTGGGGATGGCGGCCACGATGATGCCGCCCTCCCGCCTGTGGGCGCAGGAGGACGCCAGTCCGGCCGGATTTGACGCTTATATGCAGTTGCTGGCGGCGCGGGCGCGGGGCGAGGGGGTCAGCGAGGCGACCATTCAGGCGATGACCACCGGGCTGACCTATAATGCCCGCGTGATCCAGCTTGACCGCAGCCAGCCCGGCGCCAGCACGACCACCACGCCGCCCGCCTATGCGCCCTATCGGATCAAACATGTCGATGCCTCGCGTATCGCGCGGGGGCGGGCGGTTTACGGCAATGTGGCGGGCGATGCCGGGCGGATCGAGGCGCGCTATGGTGTGCCTTTGCCGATCCTGCTGGCGATCTGGGGCGCGGAAACCGACTATGGCGCGGCCAAGGGCGGGTTCGATCTGGCCGGTTCGCTGGCCACGCTGGCCTATGAAGGGCGGCGGCGCGAATTGTTTGCCGCCGAATTCATCGCGCTGCTCAAAATGGTGGATCGCGGCGTTCCGAAGGATCGCCTCAAAGGCAGTTGGGCAGGGGCCTTTGGCAACCCGCAATTCCTGCCCTCAGTCTATCTGCGGATCGCGCAGGATGGCGATGGCGACGGTTTTGCCGACATCTGGACCAGCCGGGTCGACACGCTTTCCTCGATCGGCGCCTATTTCCGCGATGCCGGGTGGAAGCCGGGGGTGCCATGGGGTGTGCCGGCATCTGTGCCGGACGGTTTTAACCGGGCCGGTGTCGCCTCGCGACTCGATTCGCCAGTTTGTCCGCGCGTCCATGCGCGCATGAGCCAATGGAAAACCGTGGCCGAATGGCGCGCATTAGGGGTCAATGCGGAGGGAAATATCAGGGATTCTGAACTCACTACGCTGATCGAGCCGGATGGCGCAGGAAAACCTGCTTTCCTCTTAACCGGTAATTATCGGGTTATCCTCGATTATAACTGCTCGAACTATTACGCCTTGAGTGTGGGATTGCTGGCCAATGAGATTGCCCGTTGAACGTCGAGTAGCGCGCCTGATGCTGGGATTGGCCGCTTCGGGGGCCGCGCTGGGGGCTGGAATGCCCGCCATGGCAGGGCTGAAGATCCCCTTCGTTTCGGGCGGCGGCAAATTGCCCCCCGCGCCCGCCACGCCCGACACGCCGCGCGCGGTTTCGGGTCCGGCGGCCGATTATCCGGTGGTGCTGGGTGAGCCCTATAAGGTGGGCGACACGGTATTTTCGCCCGCCAATGCGATGAATTATGACGCGGTGGGCTATGCTTCCGTGGGCGGGCCATCGACCGGCGTTTCGGCGGCGCATCACACGCTGCCGCTGCCTTCCTATGTCGAGGTGACGTCGCTGACCAATGGCCGCACGATTTTGGTGCGGGTCGAAAGGCGCGGGCCGATGGACAGCAATCATACGATCGAACTCTCGCCCGCCGCGCTGTCCCAACTGGGGGCGAGCGCTGACGGTCAGGCGCCGGTGCGCGTGCGCCGGGTCAATCCACTGGAAAATGAGCGTGCCCTGCTGCGCGCCGGGATGAATGCGCCCGAGCGGATGGCCACGCCCAAGCCCTTGCTGGCGGTGCTGCAACGCCGTCTGGCCACCGATCCCAATGCCAATCACGCGGGCGCCTCGCTGGCGACCAGCGTGCTGGTGGGCGCGGCCCATGACGACGACGACGATACCCCCGCCGCCAAGCCCGCGTCGAAACTGGCAACAGCGGCCCCGGTGGCGGCAAAGCCGGTAAAGGCAGCCATCACGCCCATGCCCGTGGCCCCCACGCCGCGCCAGCCCATTGCGCCGCCGGTTACGGGTGCATCCTACGCCACGCCGCGTTTTACCGCGCTTGCGCCGGTGAAGACGCCCACTGAACTGCCCTATGCCCCGCCGGGGCAACCGGCGCAGAGCTTTGTTCCGGCCAAGCCCGTGACCAAGCCGCTCGCCGTCGCAAAACCCGTCGCGATTGCCAAACCGACCGCCAAGGCAAAGCTTGCCGCCCCCATCGCTCTGGAGGCGCGTGTCAGCGCCGCGCCCGCCCCGGCTGCGGGCGGTTTCGTGGTGCAATATGGCGCTTTTTCGGACAAAAGCCGCGCCCAGTCGCTGGCCCGCGCCGCAGGGGCGCAGATCGTGGGCGGCGGCGCGCTCTGGCGTGTGCGCTCAACCGCTTACCCTTCGCGCTCGGCCGCCGAAGCCGCGCTGGCTAAAGCCAAGGCTGCTGGTTATACCGAAGCGCGAATCCAGCGCGGGGATTAAAGGTCGTTCCCCGCGTCTGGCGGCCTCCATCCAAAACGGAGGGGGACCGGACAGGTTGCGGGAACGGGTTTGAAAATTTCTCGAATGAAAAAGCTGCTGATTGCGGGCGTTACGGTTTCGGTCGCGGGGCTGGCGGCGCTGGCTGCGCATGGCGGGGTGAATTCGGGTCAGGTGGTTGTGCCGCTGGCCCCGCCTCTGCCTGCGCCCACATCGAATGCGGCCAATGTGGCGCTGGCCGCGCGGGCTGACGATCCCTTGCCGCCGCCCGAGGTGGGGGCGGCGCCGGTGGCTTTGCTTTATGATCTGGGCTCGGGGCGCACGCTTTATGCGCATAATGCCGACACGCCTTTCCTGCCTGCCTCGGTAACGAAGACCATGACCGCCTTTGTTGCCTTCGAAATGCTGGCCAAGGGCGAATTGCGCGAGGATCAGACCTTTACCGTCAGCCGCGAGGCGTGGCGCGAATGGCACTCCAAGGGCAGCCGCATGTTCCTGTCCGAGGGCAGCAAGCCGACGGTGCATGATCTGTTGATGGGCATCATGAATGTTTCGGCCAATGACGGCGCGGTGGTTCTGGCCGAAGGGGCCGGGGGCAGCGTGGCGGGCTGGGTCGAGAAGATGAATGCTACCGCCCGCAGCCTTGGCATGACGCACAGCCATTTCGGCACGCCCAACGGCTGGATGGACAAGGGCAACACCTATGTCTCAGCCAATGATCTGGTGAAACTGGCCAGCGCGATGCTGACTCGCTATCCCGATTATTACCGCCGTTTTGTGGGCCGGTCCGGCATGACATGGAACGGCATAACCCAGCCTAACCATGACCCCACGCTGGGCGTGGTGCCCGGCGCGGACGGGATCAAGACCGGCTTTACCGGTGAAGCGCATTACAATTTCCTCGGCTCGGCCCAGCGCGACGGGCGGCGCCTGCTGATGGTGCTGGCGGGCGTGCCGACCCCGCGCGAACGCACGGCGGCGGCCAAAGCCTTGCTGGAATGGGGCTTTTCCGCATGGGAGGACAAGCCGCTGGTGGCCGCCGGGACCAAGCTGGCAAGCGCGCAGGTGCAGGGGGGCAAGGTCGGCTCGGTCGATCTGGTTGCGCCGCGCGATATGTTTGCCACCATGCCTGCCGGGGCCTCGGCTCCGGCCAATTTGCGGGTGATTTATAACGGACCGCTGGTGGCGCCCATTGCCAAGGGAACGCCGGTGGCCGAACTGGAAGTGCGGCTTGGGGGAGCCGCGCCTGTGCGTTTGCCATTGACGGCAGCGCAGGAGGTCGAAAAAGGCGTGGTCATGGATCGGGTAAAGTTTGGTTTTTCAAGGTTGATTTCCTGATGGAGGAACAGGTCAGGGCACCGGGGCGCTTCATCGCGCTCGAAGGGGGCGAGGGCGTTGGCAAGTCGACCCAGAGCAAGTTGCTGGCCGAAGCCTTGCGGGCGGGCGGTTATGAGGTGGTGCTGACGCGCGAGCCGGGCGGCACGGCGGGCGCCGAGGCCATCCGCGCGCTGCTGCTGAACATCGAAGGCGAGGGATGGGGGGCGCGGGCCGAGGCTTTGCTGTTCGCTGCCGCGCGGGCCGATCATGTCGAGCGATTGATCCGTCCGGCGCTGGAACGCGGGGCATGGGTGATCTGCGACCGTTTCATCGATTCCAGCCGCGCCTATCAGGGCGGCGGCAGCGGATTGTCGGACGAGGATGTACTCACCCTTCACCGGATCGGCAGTGAAGGGCTGTTGCCCGACCTGACCCTGCTGTTCGAAGTGCCGGTTGATGTGTCATCGGCCAGGCTGGCGGCGCGCGACGCGGATGGCTCGGACCGGATCGGCGGGCGCGCGGCGGAATATCACGCCCGCGTCAGTTCGGCCTTCGAACGCTTTGCCGAGGCCGAGCCTGAGCGTTTCGTCCATATCGACGGGGCCGAGGATGTCTATGTCGTGCATGACGCCGTGATGTCGGCGATTGGCCCGCTGTTGTGACGCGCCTGCTGGGCCATGATGCGCCCTGGCGCGAATGGCATGCGGCGCTGGGCAGCGCGCGGATGCATCATGCGTGGATTCTGGCCGGGCCGCAGGGCGTGGGCAAGGGCAGCTTTGCCCGGATCGCGGCGGCCGAACTGGTGGCGCAGCCCGGCGTGGCCCAGCCTCCGGTTGAGGCGCATCCCGACATTCTGATCCCCGAATATCCGCCCGCCACAAAGGAAGACGAGAAAAAGCGCGAGGCGGGCGAGGATTATAATCGCAAGCGCTCGATCCCCATCGACGAGATCCGCCGGATGCAGCACCGGCTGAACACAAGGCCCACGCTGGGCAATCGACGCGTGGTCATTCTGGACACGGCCGATGATCTGGAAAAGAACGCGGTTAATGCGCTCCTGAAATCCCTGGAGGAACCGCCGGCGGGAACCTATTTCCTGCTGGTGGCGCATCGCATCGGGCGTTTGCTGCCCACGATCCGCTCGCGTTGCCGCATCCTGCGCTTTGCGCCGCTGGAGGATGGGCAGGTCGATCTGGTGCTGAGCCGGGCCGCGCCCCATACCGATGCGGCGACGCGGGCGGCGGCGATTGCGGCGGCGCAGGGTTCGCCCGGCGTCGCGCTGGAATTTGTCGAGGAGGATCTGGCCCCGGTCCATGCGCTGATGCAAAGGCTGGCGGTCGAAGGCGATCCCGATCTGGCGCTGCGGGGCGCTCTGGCCACGGTGATGGGGGCGCGGCCCAGCAGGGCGCGGGTGCAGGCGGCGTTCGAACTGGCGCGTGCGGTGCTGGCCGATAATCTGCGCGCGGCAAGTCCTGAGCGGCAGGCCCGGATGATCGAGGCCCATGCCGCGCTGGTGCGGCTGGGGGCCGAAGCGCCGATCTTCAATTATGAGCCGCCCATGCTGGCGATGGAGATGGGGGCCTTGCTGGCCTCCGCATCCGGGCGATAATCGGACACCGTAAATCGGAGATAGGCAAAAAAGCGGTTTGCAGCGGGCGGATGCTTGCCTAGAGAGGCGCAAATCTCTTTTATTGCAGGTGCCGCAGGCTCATGGCCGAACCATTCTATATCACCACCGCCATCGCCTATCCCAATGGCAAGCCGCATATCGGCCATGCCTATGAGGCGATTGCCGCCGATGTCATCGCCCGCTTTCAGCGCGCCTCCGGCCGCGATGTGCGGTTTCAGACGGGCACGGACGAACATGGGCTGAAAATGGCGCAGAAGGCGCGCGAGTTGGGCATCACGCCCCGCGCGCTCTGCGATGAAATGTCGGCCCATTTTCAGGCGATGTGCGACACGCTGAACATCAGCTATGACAAGTTTCAGCGCACCACTGACGAGGCGCATTACCGCGCCAGCCAGGCAATCTGGCAGGCGATGGAGGCCAAGGGCGACCTGTACCTCGACCGCTATGAGGGCTGGTATTCGGTGCGTGACGAGGCTTTCTATGACGAAAGCGAACTGGTCGCGGGCGAGGATGGCGTTAAGCTCTCGCCTCAGGGTACGCCGGTGGAATGGACGGTGGAGGAAAGCTGGTTCTTCCGCCTCTTGGCCTATGGCGATAAGCTGTTGGCGCTCTATCGCGACCATCCCGAATTCATCCAGCCCGAAAGCCGCCGCAACGAAGTGATCCGCTTTGTCGAGGGCGGCCTGCGCGATCTCTCGATCAGCCGGACCTCGTTTGACTGGGGCGTGCCGGTGCCGGGTTCGCCGGGGCATGTGATGTATGTGTGGGTGGATGCGCTCACTAATTATCTGACGGGTCTGGGCTATCCGGAAAAGACGCCGGAGATGGAAAAATGGTGGCCCGCCGATATCCACCTGATCGGCAAGGACATTGTCCGCTTCCACACCGTCTATTGGCCCGCCTTCCTAATGAGCGCGGATCTGGCCCTGCCCAAGCAGGTGTTCGGCCATGGTTTCCTGCTGCACCGCGGCGAGAAGATGTCGAAGTCGCTGGGCAATGTGGTTGATCCGCTCGAACTGGCCGAACGGTTCGGGGTCGACAGCCTGCGCTATTTCCTCCTGCGCGAGGTCAGCTTTGGCAATGACGGTTCGTACAGCGCCGAGGCGATTGTCACGCGGTGCAACGCGGAGCTGGCCAACAGTTTCGGCAATCTGGCGCAGCGCACCTTGTCTATGATTTTCAAGAATATGGGCGGGGTTTTGAAGGCCGATTGTGCGGTGGCCGAGGCCGATGTGGCGCTGCATGATGCGGTTGCCGCCGGCATTGCCGAAATGCGCAAGGCCTTTGCCGATTATGATTTCAGCGCAGGCCTTGATGGCTGGATGCGCGCTGTTTTCGCCTGCAACGCTTATGTCGATGAACAGGCGCCATGGACCCTGCGCAAAACCGATCCGGCGCGGATGGAGGCGGTGTTAATGACACTGCTGCGCTGCGTGCGCGATCTGGCGCTGGCGGTGCGGCCGGTGGTGCCGACGGCAATTGACCGTCTGCTCGACCAGATGGGCGTTGAAGCGCGCGATTATGATGCGCTCGACACCGATTGGCTCTCGGCGCTGGCGGGGCAATTCACCCTGTCGCAGCCGGTCGGCGTATTCCCCCGTCTCGAACTGCCTGCGGAGGACTGATGCTGATCGATTCGCATTGTCACCTCAATTACAAGGGGTTGGTCGAGGATCAGGACGAGGTTCTGGCCCGCGCTCGCGCGGCCGGGATCGGCGGTTTCCTCAACATCTCGACCCGGCAAAGCGAATGGGACGCGGTGATCGCCACGGCGGATCGCAACCCCGATGTCTGGGCCACGGTGGGCATCCATCCGCATGAGGCCGATGAACATGCCGATCTGGGCGAGGGGGCCTTGCTGGAGGCGACGCTCCATCCCAAGGTGATCGGGATCGGGGAAACGGGCCTCGATTATTATTACGACCATTCCGACCGCGCGGTACAGCAGGCCCTATTCCGCACCCATATTCGCGTGTCGCGCGAAACGGGTCTGCCGCTGGTCATTCACACCCGCGATGCCGAGGAGGACACCACGCGCATCATCGAGGAAGAGATGGGAGAGGGGACCTTTCCGGCGCTGATCCATTGCTTCACTGCCTCGGCTGGATTTGGGGCGCGGATGGTGGAACTTGGGCTGACCATCTCGCTTTCAGGCATTGTGACCTTCAAGAACGCGCGCGAGTTGCAGGCATTTGCGGCGGAAGTTCCGGCGGATCACCTTTTGGTGGAAACGGATTCGCCTTTCCTGGCGCCGGTGCCGCATCGGGGCAAGACTTGCGAGCCTGCCTATACCGCCGACACCGCGCGCTTTGTGGCGGGCCTGCGGGGCGTTGGCGTTGAGGAACTGGCCGCGCAAACTACGGCGAATTTCCGCAAGCTGTTTGGAAAAGCGGCATGAAGGCGATCATTCTGGGCAGCGGCACCTCGACGGGCGTTCCGCGCATCGGCGGCGAATTCGGGCTGGATTGGGGCGATTGCGATCCCGAAGAGCCGCGCAACCGCCGCACGCGCGCCTCGATCATCATCGAAAACGATGCCGGAACGCGTCTGCTGGTGGACACGTCCACCGATCTGCGCCAGCAATTTATCGCCAATAATATCCATAAGATAGACGCTGTTTTCTGGACTCACGATCATGCTGACCATGCCCATGGCATCGATGATCTGCGCCCTTTGCGCTATGGTCGTGGAGGTCCGATCCCCGGCTATGGCGTGGATGAAACCGTGCGGCGACTGCGTCAGCGCTTTGGCTATGTTTTTGCAGGACAATTTGGCTATCATACGATTGTCCAGCTCGAAACGCTGAACCAGTTGCGGATGTGCGCCGGGATCGGCATCGGTTGGACGGTGATGCCGCATGGTCCGGCCAAGAGCACCGGGTTTCGCTTTGATTGTGACGGCAAGACAATCAGTTACGCCACAGACTTCAGCGAAATTACCGATGAGATGGTCTCGCTGTTCTACGGATCGGATGTGCTGATCACCGACTGTCTGCGGCGCGAGGCGCATCCGACCCACGCTAATCTGACCATGGCGCTGGAACTGGCCAACCTGACCAAGGCCAAGAAGGTCGCGTTGATCCATCTGGACAAGAGCATGGATTACGCCACGCTGAGCCGTGAAATACCGGCCCATGCCGATGTCGGCTTTGACGGGATGATCATCACGGCATGAACCCGGCCGCGATCAGCATGGACCAGATTGTCGCGCTGATCGCGGTGGCTTTGATGCTGATGCTGGCTTGGCGCAATCTGTCGAGCTATCGGCTGGGCGCGGGTCGCAAGCTGGGCATGGCGCTGTTGTGGCTGGTGGCTTTTGGGCTGATTGCTTTGCTGGCGGCGCAGTTTGGAATGTAGGAGCGTGCAGGGTCAGAGCCCCATGCGCGGAGAGATCCACGAATCTCTTTTTACATAATTACCATTATGCTAAAACCTCTATGGGCGAGGTGGATTCTAATTGGAAGTGCGAATTTTGAGGATTTCCGGGCATTTTATGCCCCACTCGAAAGGATGCACGATGTATGGCCGAGCGAAACACGATCATGCAACGCCGCGATGCACGGGTACCTGTTGGCCGAATTGCGCATGAACTGGGCCGTCATCCATCGACGATCTATCGAGAAATCAGCCGCAATTTCCTGTATGGTGAAGATCCTTGGTACCGTGGCTATTATAGCCGTGTGGCGCATCGCAAGGCTGGTCACCAGAACAGATTATGAGACATTTCCGTTTCGCGCATGATGACCTGACCAAGGTCTGCCATGAGACGATCTACCAATTCATACATGGTCCCGAAGGCAGAAGGCTCGGCCTCTGGCACTATTTGCCCAGGCAACGCAAGGTGCGCCGTCGACGGTATGCGCGCAAGCCTCGTGGTCTGAATATTCCGCTCAGAAATACCATCGAACAGCACCCTGCGATCATCGCAGATCGCGTCCAGTTCGGACATTGGGAAGGTGATCTCATTGCTTTCAAAAAGGATTTCGGGAAATCGAACCTAACCTTACTGGTCGAGCGATGCAGTCGCTACCTTCTACTGGCTCGGAACCCCAGTCGATATTCCAGTGGTTTTATGGAGGGCATCGAGCAGTATCTTCGGCCCCTTCCCCAACCACTCCGTCGGAGCATTACCTTCGACCGGGGGACAGAATTTGCCGCTTTTTCCACTCTGGAGTGTAAGTTGGGCATGACAGCCTATTTCTGTCGGCCGTCAGCGCCTTGGCGAAAGGGCAGTGTCGAGAACAGCAACGGCAGGATCCGTCGCTTCCTCCCACCCGACACGGACATCAACCGGATATTCGATGCCGATTTGGCAGCACTCACCCATCGACTGAACAATATACCCCGAAAATGCCTCGGCTTCAGAACTCCGGCCGCAGTTTTCAAAGAGCAGATTGTCGCCTGCTTGTAGGCATAACGTAGGATCGCCGTGGGTGGGACGAGCCCCACCCACGGCGATCTGATAACCAATCCCTCGACTTTCGCGCTTCAAATGGAAATCACACGACCAGCGATGAAGCCAGCCATCGGCTTCTTGCAACCGCTCTTGCCGGGCATCTCCTGCGTGATAACCCTGGTCTTCTTGTCAATCAGGATCGGCATTCAAGATCCCCGATGACGGATCGGATGAAATCAGCGCGTGGGCGTGGGCTTTTCGCCTGAATAATCATAGAAACCACGCCCGCTCTTGCGACCGAACCAGCCTGCCTCGGCATATTTCTGAAGCAAGGGCGCGGGCCGATACTTGCTGTCGCCCGTAGTCCGCAGATAGACCATCATGATTTCGTAAAGCGTGTCCAACCCGATGAAATCAGCCAGTTCCAGCGGCCCCATCGGATGCGCCAGCCCTAATTTCACACCGGCGTCGATATCGACAATACTGCCCGTGCCATTGCCCAGCACGAAAATAGCCTCATTGATAAAAGGCACAAAGATGCGATTGACGACAAAGCCAGGATCATCCTGCGCCAGCACCACCGTCTTGCCCAGCTTTTCGCCAAAAGCCTTGGTGCGGGCGGTGACATCATCGCTGGTCGCAAGACCGGGGATCACCTCCACCAAAGGCATAACGGGGACCGGATTGAAAAAATGCATGCCGATAAAGCGGCTCTGGTCCGGCGCGGAACGCGACATTCGAGTGATCGAGAGCGAGCTGGTGTTGGTCGCCAGAATCGCGGAAGGGGCAAGGATACTTGCCGTACTCTCGAAAATCTTGAGTTTGATTTCCTCGCGCTCGGTCGCGGCCTCAATGATGATATCGGCCTCGGCCATGGCGGCCAGTTCGCCCACAGGCGTGATCGCCGCAAGGATGGCTTGCGCCTGATCCTCGCTCAACTTTTCCTTGGCAACCAGCCGTGCAAGCGACTTGCCGATGCCCGCCTTGCCCTTTTCAGCCAGCTCCAGGCTGATGTCCGAGAGCCGCACGCTATGTCCGGTTTGCGCGGCAGTCTGGGCAATGCCCACGCCCATCTGGCCCGCGCCGATTACACCAACGATTTTCATGATTTCTGCCTTTCAAATCCCTCAGGCGACAGCCTTAGATCTTCCCCGTCAGTTCAGGCACGGCCTGGAACAGATCCGCGACCAGCCCGATGTCGGCCACCTGGAAGATCGGCGCGTCCTCGTCCTTGTTGATGGCGATGATGGTCTTGCTGTCCTTCATCCCCGCCAAGTGCTGGATCGCCCCGCTGATGCCGACGGCGATGTAAACCTGCGGCGCGACGATCTTGCCGGTCTGGCCCACCTGATAGTCATTGGGCACGTATCCCGCGTCCACCGCCGCACGGCTTGCACCCACCGCCGCGCCCAGCTTGTCGGCCAGCGGCAGGATCGTGGCGGCAAAGGTCTCGGCATCCTTCAGGGCCCGCCCGCCCGACACGATCACCTTGGCGCTGGTCAGTTCGGGGCGTTCGCTCTTGGCGATTTCGGCGCCCACAAAGCTGGAAATTCCCGCGTCGCCGGTGGTGGCGATGCTCTCGATGGTCGCGCTGCCGCCGTCCGCCGCCGCCTTGGCAAAGGCGGTGCCGCGCGCGGTGATCACCAGTTTGGCATCCGAGCTCTCGACCGTGGCGATCGCATTGCCCGCATAGATCGGGCGGGTGAAGGTCTTGGGGCCCTCAACGCTCAGAATATCCGAGATCTGCGCCACATCGAGCAAAGCCGCCACGCGCGGGGCGATGTTCTTGCCGGTCGTCGTGGCGGGCGCGACAAAGGCGTCATAGCCCCCCATCAGCCCCACCACCAGCGGCGCGACATTCTCGGGCAGGCCATGCGCATAGGCCGCATCATCGCCCACCAGCACCTTGGCCACGCCCGCGATTCTACCGGCGGCCTCGGCCACACCGCCAACGCCGGACCCTGCCACCAGCACATGCACCTCGCCCAGTTGCGAAGCGGCCGTCACCGCCGAAAGGGTCGCATCCTTGAGCGCCGCATTGTCGTGTTCAGCCCACACCAAAACAGTCATTACGCCACTCCCAATTCTTTGAGCTTGCCCACCAGCGCGTCGACATCGGCGACCTTCACGCCTGCGCTGCGCACCGCCGGTTCAGTGACTTTCAGCACCTTCAGCCGCGGGCTTGTGTCCACGCCGTAGTCGGCAGGCGCCTTCGTCTCGAGCTTCTTGCTCTTGGCCTTCATGATGTTGGGCAGCGAAGCATAGCGCGGCTCGTTCAGCCGCAGGTCGGTCGTCACAATCGCGGGCAGGCTCAGGCGCACCGTCTCCAGACCGCCGTCCACCTCGCGCGTCACCAGCACCGCGTCGCCCTCAACCTCGACCTTGCTGGCAAACGTCCCCTGCGGGCGACCCGTCAGGCCGCTCAGCATCTGGCCCACCTGGTTGCTGTCATCATCAATCGCCTGCTTGCCCAGCAGCACCAGACCCGGCGCTTCCTCCGCCATGATCGCGGCAAGGATCTTGGCCACAGCCAGCGGTTCGACGGTCTCTTCTGTGCTCACCAGAATCGCCCGGTCAGCCCCCATGGCCAGCGCCGAGCGCAACGTCTCCTGAGCCTTCGCCGGGCCGATCGAAACCACCACAACCTCGGAAGCCGCGCCCTTCTCCTTCAGGCGTACCGCCTCCTCCACCGCGATCTCATCAAACGGGTTCATGCTCATCTTCACATTGCTCAGATCAACACCCGTTCCGTCCCCCTTCACACGCGGCTTCACGTTGTAATCAAGCACCCGCTTGATCGGCACCAAACATTTCATGGCTGCGTCACCCTTACCTTCCAGCACCCGATTCCACAGGCGCTTGCATGGCCGTTGAACAAGGCCTATACCAAACATCTGTTACAGTCAAATGAGGAAACATACTTTGGCTCTGCCCTCCCCCTGCTGCCACACCGCCGTCCAGCCGTCCCACAAGGTCGCGCCGGGGCAAGGGGCATCGGCATGACCAAGGCGAAGCCAGCGCCGCGCACCCGCCGCCAACCCACTGAGCAGGGCAGCAACCGTCGCGCACAAATTCTTGAAATCGCAGCCCATCTCTTCGCAGCCAAAGGCTATGCCGGAACTTCGATGCGAGATATCGGCGAGGAAGCGGGGGTGCTGGGCGGCTCGCTTTATCACCATGTCAAATCGAAGGATGCCCTCTTTGCCGAGTTGCATAACAACGCGCTCGATCAGGCCGGAGCGCGAATCGAGGAGGCCATCGCCACCATCGATGATCCATGGAAAAAGCTGGAAATCGCCTGTATCACGATGCTGGAAATCCAGCTCGATCCGCAATCGCTGACCACGCCGCTGATGAATGATTTCCGCATGGCGCCCCAACCGCTGCGCCATCTGCTGATCGAGCGGCGCGATGCTTTTGAGACGATCTTTGCCCGGATCATTGCCGGACTGGATCTGCCGCCGCATATCGACCTGTCGATCTACCGCAACACGCTGCTCACCATGCTCAACCACACGACCGATTGGTATCGCCCGGGCCGCCTGAGCCCCGCCGACATCGGGCGCCAGGTAGCCGCGATCATGCGCGCGGGGCAAGCCTGAAGAGTTGAGCGCATGAGGTCAACGGCTGCGTTGAGGAAAAGCAAGCCGGCATCAGCGATTTTGAAAGATCGAACGCAAAAAACGTCCTCAGGCTTGGGGCCGAGAACGGGGGAGATCTTTTGGCGATGTCCAGATAAAGTCCTCGCGCCTTCGGCACAAGCGCCTGACGATACCATCAGGTCAAGCGGAGGACAGCATAACGCCAGTCCGATTTTATGCTTCCAAGGATTTTTATATATAAGAAATACAGTTAATACAGGGCGGAATATAAAAATTCTGATTAAATTCAAAATCAGCTTGGTATAACATAACCCTTGGGGACAAAACTTGGAACATCTTCCCATGTTCCATTCGGGTTATGATAGAGTCTGATTTCGCAATGCTTGCATCGTGATATCAAATGAACCCCGTCATGGCGGGTCCTTTTCCTGTTTCTATTGTGCCTCCCTCTGGAACAGAAAAAATATATGCGAAAAATATTATATAGATTCCCTAACACACGATACTCCAGACATATTCACCACCTCATCCCCCCAATATGATTCTGTAGCCGCGCTGCTTTTCGCAGATTATTTTATAATCTTTGTTCAGGAACTTTCGGATTTGGCAGATGAGAACCTGAATATGCTTCACACTCACCTCATCAATGCCATTCCCTATTATGTTGCTGATCTCGTGATACGAAAGATAGCGCCCCTTCCTTGCGACAAGGCCCAGCAAGATCTGCTTGTGCCGGCGTGGGAGACGCGAAATATCGGCGATTTCAATCAGTTGGCTATCCTGGCGCCGATCCCGAAAATGCTGCTCCAGGGATTGAACATAGCGCCGCCACATGGCTCGCGACCGCCAGACAGCTTCTGCCGGCGAGGTCCGTTCAATATCGATAGCATCATCAAAGCCCGCCGCCACGGCGCGCGCCCGCTTGGGCGGGGTGGCATTGGCCAGAATACAAACCTTGAGCTTGTTTTTCAGTATCGGCGAAAAGGATTTGAGCACCCGAATCATTCGGCGAACGTCATTCCCCCCGATGAAAATGGCGTCATATTCCGATGATGCAGTTGCAATGAAATTCGTCGAATTTTCACTATACGAATATTCTTCAAAGAAATGAAAAACTTCGCTCAACCAAACCTTTCTTTCCTCCGACCCGCTGTCATTGAACGAAAGATACCTTACCTTCATTTCATCGGGGAAAATTTTCTGATGATGCTCCTCAGGCTTTGAATGTGAATCATTTCCTTGATTCACATTTATGCACACGTCTCTCCTCGCTATTGCCGTCATGCCCATTTTGCCCCCCGGTAAATGGTTTCGCGCCCTGTATTGGGAACCGTTATAAACCTTCACTTTTAGGGCTATGGCGCAGGAAAATGTTAACGGAAAACCACTAGCTTAACCTTTAAAATCTTTTAACAACAGTCAAATAAGTGATTTGCTTTCATTTTTGGAAATCGATTTTCCTTTGGACAAATTCTCAGCAAGGCCCCATTTGTAGGGATTGCGGCAAAGCCAAGCATCCCGGCATCGAATCCCCGGAAAACGAATCACTACTTCGATTCATGCCCACCGGTTTCGCCGGCAACAGTCCGCCATCCCCAGCACGTGATCGAGCATCTTTATGACAAGGCCGAAGCTGCCTTGACCCGGCGGCTACAGGGCACTTGATTATGCAGCAAACGCCCGCTCATTCACAAGGCGGTTGCCCCCGGGATTTAACGCGACCCGCCCCGCTCAGCTTCCCCACTTTCCAGCAAAAGCGCGCCCAGAGCCTGCTCATGCGATGCATAGCCGCCATAGAGGACCGGGAGCATAATGGTCTTGGCCAGATCGCGCCTGCCCTCGCGCACCAGTTCCTCGGCCAGATAGAGGCGCGGGGCCGGAGCGGCGGGATTGGTCCTTGTCACCTTGACCATGTCAATCAGCGCCTGCTGAGGCGGCGTTTCCCTAGCCTTGGTAAAGCTGCGGAAATAGGCGATCTGGGGGATCACCGCCCTAGCATCGGCAGGCGCGGCGCTCGACAGGATCTGCCGCGCCGAGGCCAGATCGGCCGAGCGCCTGTCGGCCGACCCGTTGATCGCCTTGTCGGCCAGCGCCATGCCCTTCCATGCCAAAGCCAGCGCATTGTCGGGCGACCGGGCCAGCACGGCCTCGGCCTGTTCAAGGCACAGATCATCATGGCCATCGCGGCATTCCGCCTCGGCCATCAGCATATGGGCTTCGGCGGCATCCCCGGCCGGGGCCAGACTGTCGCGCAGGGCGTGAAGCCAGTCCTCCCGGCGCGCCGCATTCTCCTCCGCCAGCCGCGCATCCATCTGCAGGCGCGGCGCGATCAGCGCCACCTGTGCGGGCGAAAGGTTGGTGACGATGGGGTCCTGCCCCGGATCCCTGCCCTTGTCTGACCGCCCATAGAGGATCGCGGATTCCAGATAGACGTTGAATTCATGCTGAAGCACACGCAGATCGCCCAGCTCAACGGCGGCCTGCGCCATGGGCGTGCCATGGGCAATGGCCGACATATATCTGGAAAAGCTGCGCTGCCGATCGGCTTTCAGGCCCGAATAGAGGAAGAAATGCGCCGTCAGCCATGCGTGATAGGGCGTCCACACCATCCGTCGATAGCCCGGCTCCAGATAGCGGCCTGTGACAATGTCGCCGATCCTGACCGCACCATAGGCGCGCAACACTTGCTTGTAATACAGCGGCGGGGCGGCGTAATCGACCGCGCCATCGTCCCGCATCGCCACGGTCGAAAACAGCGCGCCCACCCCATCAAGATACCAGCGCGGATAGGCCGACGGGATATGCGCCAGAATGAAATGCTGGGCGACGCCTGAATAAAGCGCTGCGGTCCAGGGCCGGGGAACCGGCTCACGATTGACGCGTCCGGCATCAAGGCAGTCCTGATCGTTCTCCATCGCATTGTCGCAATCGCGCTCGCGCGCTTCGGCCGTGTTGAGATCAATCACCTGATCGGCCCGCGCCACGGCCAGAACCGCGCCATCCGCACGCGGGTCGTAATAGCGCTGATCGCTCAGGCCCGCGCCATAAGGCCCTTCGGCCGAGCGCGCATTGACCAGCCCCAGATCCTTGAAAAAGCTGCGTTTGCCAAACAGGGTGACGGTCAGCTTGCCCACTTCGTCATGGGCCTGATCGATATGATACAGCCGGGCCAGCAGATGTTGCAGCTTTTCCAGATTGACGGAGGTTCGCCGCAATTCGGCCTCGCTGCCGTCGCTCAGCACGATGAAATGGTCGGTTTCGGCCCTGTTCCATTTTCCCGGCGGGGTTACCGCGCCATTGACCAGAATGTCGGCAGCCGAACGCCCCGCCTCCTGCGCCGCGGCAGACGCGCCGAGGGGCAAAAGGGCAAGGGCGGCAAGAAACGAATGGCGCAACAAAGTTTGTCTTCCCGGTAGCTTGGAGGAGAGGTTTTCAGAAACCGATCAAGCCGAATTGCCGGTAATATTCGGCCATCGCCGGATTGAGCAGGCGTGATGCGGACCAATCGCGCCGCGCCGCTTCCCCATCGCCCCCATCCCGTTCGGCCAGAGCCCGCAGCAGATAAAGGAAAGACTGGTTGGGATTGAGTTCAAGCGCCTGATTCAAATCCCCGATGGCGTCCTTCCAATGGTGCAGACGCCATTGGAGCATACCCCGCACCCCCAGTGCAGAAGTGGCCCCGGCGCCGCCGATCTGGATCGCGTGATTGCAATCGGCCAGCGCATTGTCGAGATCGGTGTTCAACAATCCTTTGAGGCGGCACCGGCTTACCAACAGGCCGGCATTCTCCGACCTCTTGGCCAAACCCGCATTGATGGCCGCCAAAGCGCCCGCCGCATCGCCGCGATAGGCCAGCACATCGGCCTTTCTGGCCTGATGAAACGGTTCCCGGTCGCCGCCGTTGGCGATCAAGCCATCCAGACGTGCAAGTGTCTCGTCGCTTTTCCCGGCCCAGGTTTCGACAAAAACCAATCTGCCCAGCGTCGTCTGATCCGATGGATCAAGATTGTAGGCGCTGGTCATGTCCGCAACGGCATGGTCCTTGTCGCCTGTCGCTTCATACAGGCCCGCGCGTTCCCGATACAAAGCCTTGTCGCCCTTCAGCGCCAAGGCTTTGGTGAGATCCGCAATGGCCTTTTGCCGCTCGAAGATCTCGGCGTAAAATGCCGCCCTTGCGCGGTAACGTTCGGCATCATCGGGCTTTTCCGCGACCCATTGGTCCAGCGTGGCGATGGTCTGGTCGAAAAGGTGGTCGCGCCGGGACTGTTCCAAGTCGTGCCAAGGCGCCGGATAGCCCGCATCGGTGCGCAACGATGGCAGTCTGGCGATCAGATCGGCGTCCTGCCTGCGCATGGCGGGAATGTCTGCGGCGGCCAGTTCGCCGCCGCTGCGCAGATTGTGGAGCGACAATTGCCATTGCCCATCGCGCCATTCGGCCTGCACCCTTTCGCTGCCGCCGGTCGGGAACGAGCGCTGGGCATCGGCCTGCCCCTGCATGGCAATGCCCTTGCCCGCGCGGGGCAGGCGGAAGGTTTCCTCGATCGCCACATGCTGCGCATTGCCCAGCGCAACCGGCACGGCCTGCCAGATCGTGCGCGAGCGATCAGGATATTGCGACGGCCGGACAAGGTTTGTCGGCAGGGTGTAACGACCGTCGGTCCGTTTCCACGGCGATGGAATGATCCCGGATGCGGCGATCGTGCCCGACCCGCTTGCCGGATCATAGGTGAATTGCGGATGCACGAAGATGCTGTTCTCACGCACGCTGCCCAACACCCTGCGCAGGGTCTGCGCCTTGCCTTCCGGATCGAGACTGGCCAGCCCGGAATTGAGCTGTCCCGCCAGAGAGCCGCGCAGCAGGAGCCTGATCTGGAACGGCGCCATGAGGGCGACGCCCGCGCGCATGTCGATGTCTGTATGCACCTCGATATGCGGCCGCGCGGGCGGGCGCAGGGGCGCCTGCATAAGATCCGCCCCTGCCGCTCTGACCGGCAGGACCCAGCCATAGGCTGCCACATCGTCCAGATCAGGCTCCCGGCTGCCAAGCCCGGTGCCATCCAGCCAGAGCACGGATGGGCCGACATGGGCCAGAACCATCACATGATCGAAGGCCGCCACCGAGGGCAGCCGATCATGCACCAGATCGCCATTGTGCAGGTTGGCCAGCGCCGGTTCCGCCTCGATACCCAGTTTGTGAAGCACGGCCAGCAGGAGCAAGGTCTTCGCCTTGCAATCGCCATAGCGTGTGCTCCAGGTCTGCTCCGGGGTTTGCGGCACCAGATTGCCACCATTCATGGCAATCGCGAAATAGCGCACCTTGTCCTGCACCAATTGCAAAGCCATCGCCGTGCGCCGCCGAGGATCGCTGGTGGCGGCGGCGATCCGGGCGATCTCCTGATCCAGCTCGCCGCCCGGCCTGATGGCCGCCGATGGCGCATCGATCCGGTAAAGCGGGGCCATCGTGCGGCTTACCTCGGCCCAATCGGCAAAATCGGTAAATTCGGCCAGAGGCGGGCGGGTGAACCGGCCGGGCGCCTGCGCGGCCGGATCGGGTTGGCGGGCCACAGGCATGGATACCTGCCATTCATGCCAGCCGTGCTCCGATTTTTCGTTGGCGGTCACATCATTCAGATAGGTTTTCCAATGAACCTTGTCGGTATCGCTCCACAGAACGCGCGCGCGGCCAAAGCCCATCGGAACCGGCTGCGGCAACAGGGGCACCGCCGTATTGACACGTCCCAGCAGGACGGGGTCCTTTTCGGTCAAAGAATAGCGGCTGATGATCGTATCGCCCACCTGAAGGCCGGTGATCGGCAGGGTTGCCGTCAGCGATCCGTCAAGCTGGAGCGATTCCAGCTTTGCCTCGCGCCGCAAAACCGTGAAATGCTGGCCCGAGGCCAGAACATCGATTTTCCTGCCGTCGCGCAAAATCTCGATCCCATGGACAATCAGATCGCCATGGTCCGGCCGCCACGAAATCGTGAGTGTGCCCGAACGCGCCATGGTTTCGGGCGTGTCGATCCGGCGGGCGGTGGCGACATAAGTCCATACCGCGCCATGGTCGATCCGCGCCTGGACATCATAGAGGCGCAGGACCGGCGAAGCGCTTTCCTTGTCGGCCGAGGGGGAAACCGGAGCCGGCAGCACCCAGTCGGGAGCGGGGCGATATAGGGGCTGATCTCCGGCATGGGCCGGAATGCAGGTCTGGATGAAAGTTCCCCCAAGCAGCGCGATTGCAAGGGGCATGCGCGAAAACCGCGCTTTCAGGTCGTGCTGCATCAGGGGAATCCCGGCAAGATGGATGGAGGATTTCGATTATCAGCGCGGCCCGTATAGTATTTGCATAAAAATTTGGGCTTATCCAGTGGATAGTGAGCGCCATGTCAGGCTCAATCTGGGGCTGCGAAGATCTGGATAAGTCCACTCCGGCGGCGGCTATGGAGCGGGTACAGCCTCCATAGGCGACATTGAGGGCCGCTCTCGTGATAGCCGAAAGCGTCCCTTCATTGGTGCAACGTTCCGCTTCGAGACCGACGCGGACAAGGGATCATGCCGCTTGATTTGAATGCGACGTCGCATAAGATGCCCCTGACAGCGTAAAGCTCGAAAGAATCCCTTAAAAACATAAATTATGGGTGGGGTGGATGCGTTTGAGAGATTCCATGGCCTGCGGGCTGTTTTGTGCGCTCACCATTGTATCGCCCGCTGCTGCGGAATGTCGATTGGGGCGCGTTGCGCAGCTTGCCGTTACGATGGAAGGCAGACTTGCCACGGTGCCGATCACGGTCAATGGCAAGCAAACCAGATTTGCACTCGACAGCGGCGCATTCCTGAATGTCATGTCTCAGGCGCGCGCCAAAGAACTGGGGCTGCCGCTGCAGGCTGCTCCGTCCGAATTTACCGTGGTGGGCGTCGGCGGCGCGGCGGTGCCGCAAAAGACGACCATCAAATCCTTCGGCATTGCGGGCGTCGACATCAAGAATGTCGGCTTTCTGGTGGTCGGCAACAGCTTGGACACCGGGTATATCGGGCTGAACCTGTTGGCATCCTTCGATACCGAATATGATCTGGCCAACGGCAACGTCAATCTCTTCGCCCCCAAGGAATGCGAAAACACCAATCTGGCCTATTGGGCCAGGGACAAGGCGGTATCCGTCATCGACTGGCTGCCGGGCGACTACAGCAATGACAAGCATCTCTATGTTCAGGTCCGTATCAACGGCAAGACGATGCGGGCCATGCTGGACACCGGCGCCTCGATCAGCACCTTGAACCGCACGGCCGCAGAAAAGGCTGGCCTTGATCTATCGGACTCCTCCGCGCAACCGGATGAAGCCATAACCGGAATAGGCAGCAAGGCGCGGCGGTCATGGAATGTCAGGCTGGCAAGTTTTGGCATAGGCGGCGAAGAGATCCGCAATGCGACCATTCGCGTGATGGATGCAGGTTTCGATCCCTTGAGCGATATGGTTCTTGGGGCGGATTTCTTTCTGGCCCACCATGTGCTCGCGTCCTACACGCAACGCCTGATTTATCTGACCTACAATGGCGGACCGGTCTTTTCTCTGGATAATCCCGCATCGGCGGGAGGCGCCAGGCCCGCTGAGGACATCGACACCTTGGCCGGTGAGCCAGACGATGCCGATGCCTATGCCCGGCGGGGCGCCGCGCGGTTGACGCGGGGCGATTCCGTTGGCGCGATCGGCGATCTGACCCAGGCCATTCGGAAAAAGCCCGATACCGCCAATTATCACTATATGCGGGCGACCGCCCATCTGGCCCGTCACGATGCCGCAGCGGCCGCCGTGGATTTCGACAGCGCGGTCAAACTCGCTCCGACAGAGAGCCGGTTTCTGATCGCGCGCAGTTTTAACCGGCTTTCACAAAACGATAAGACCGGCGCCCTTGCCGACGCCGAGGCCGCCAGCGCGCTGATACCGGCAGGATCACTGGAAAACCTGAAGCTGGTCGCCTTGTTTGATCAGTTGCAGAAACCGGAGAGAAGCCTGAAAATGCTCGATGAGGTGATCCGCCTGCATGCCGAAGATCCGCTGCTGGGCGAATTGCTGAATGCGCGGTGCTGGACGCGGGGCGCGGCCAATGTCGAACTGGATATGGCCATGGCGGATTGCGCAAAGGCGATCCGCCGCGACGGCGCCAGACCATCCTATCTCGACAGCCGCGCTTTGATCTATCTGCGGCAAAAGAACTACCCCGCCGCCATCGCGGATTATGATGCCGCTTTGGCTCAGCAACCGGGACTTGCCTCATCGCTGTATATGCGCGGGTGGGCCAGGCAGGCGATCGGCCAAAATGAGGCGGGCGCGGAAGACATGGCCAATGCACGCAAACAGACCCCCGACATCGCGGATAAATTTGCCCGGTATGGTTTCAACACGAAATCGTGAACTGAAATTCGGCTTTGCGGCCTGTCCATTGGGCGGCGACGCTGCGGTCAAGGCCTTGTCTTGAGGCCGGGAGCAGAGGAGAGCGGCAGGTCAGCGCCGCCCTCTCCTTTTCAGCCCTCCGCGCGATGATTTTGCGTGCGGCGCATTCTATGTCCGATCCGCCTTCAGGTACTTCGGCAAGGGCAACTGGCCGCCTTGCTGCCCGGCAGGCGTCTGGGGCAAGGGCCAAGGCTGCGCGCCCACCCGCGCGGCCCAGTCGCGATAGGCCTGGGCAAGACGCACAACGACCTGCGGCTGGGCGGCGGACAGATCGTGAAGTTCGGTGCGATCCGCCTCCATGTCATAAAGCTCCCATGTATTGGGATAGGCGGAAACCAGCTTCCATTGGCCGTCGCGAACGGCGCAATTGCCTTCATGCTCCCAAAACAACATGCCTCGGTCATCAACCCTGCCGCCCGAGAAAACGGGGCGAAGGCTGCGTCCTTCCGGCGGAATGGGGGCCTTGCCCGAAACCGCCTGTTTGGGAAATTCGGCGCCGCTGACATCCAGACAGGTCTTCAAAATGTCGATCTCATGGCTGACCTGATGCGTGATGGCCCCGCGCGCAGCGATGCCATTGGGCCAATGCGCCACCAGCGGTACGCTGATGCCGCCCTCATGGGCAAAGTGTTTGTAAAGGCGGAAGGGCGTGTTGCTGAGATTGGCCCAAGGGCCGCCATAGCTCTGGAATGTGGTGGCTGGTCCGGGCATGATTTTGGGATCATTGCCCGCGATAACCGGGGCGCCGGTCTTGGTGCGCTCGGGCATCCAGATTTCGCGCTTGGCGCCGGGCTTGACCTCGTCGGTCTCCTCATAATTGCCGCCATTGTCGGACATGAAGAAGATCAGCGTGTTGTCGAGCTGGCCCATCTTCTCCAGTTGCGCCACGATGCGGCCGATGCCCTGGTCCATGATGTCGACCTGCGCGGCATAGACCGCCATGCGCTCGATTTCCCATGCTTTGAACGAAGCGCGATCCCAACCCGGCACGCGCGGATCACGCGGCCCCATCGACCATGCCGAGCTCAGCAACTGCATCTTCAACTGTTTGGCATGGCGCTGTTCACGCAGCGCATCCCAGCCAAGAGCATAGCGGCCGCGATATTTGGCAACCGTCTGTTCGGGCGCCTGAAGCGGCCAGTGCGGGGCGTTATAGGCGGCGTAGAGAAAGAAGGGCTTGCCCGCCTTGCCCGCATCCTTGAGCATATCGACCGCATTGTCGGTGATGCCGTCGGTCAGGTAGAAATTGGGGTCCTTCTCCTCGATCTGCTGATCGCCGCGGAACACATAGGCCGGGGTGAAGTAATCCGACACGCCGCCGATGAACCCATAGAATTTGTCAAAACCCCGGTTCACCGGCCAGTTCGACTTGTCATCCACCTTCTCGCCCAGCGCGGTTTCCTGAAACGGGGTGATGTGCCACTTGCCGCTCATCATCGTGGTATAGCCCGCGCCTTTCAGCATTTCCGCGATGGTCACCGCGTCCTTGTTCAGATCGCAATCATAGGCCGTCAGCGCGGCGGGATAGCGGCCGTGGTCCACGGTCATCATCGCCATATTGGCCTGATGCGGGTAAAGACCGGTCAGCAAGGAGGCGCGCGACGGACAGCAGCGCGGCGCGTTGTAATACTGGCTGAAACGCAGCCCTCCCGCCGCCAGACGGTCAATGTTGGGCGTGTCGATCTCGCCGCCAAAACAGCCGATATCCGAATAGCCCATGTCATCGGCCATGATGAGGATGATGTTGGGGCGGCGGGGCGCTTTGGCCGCCTGTGCCGCGACGCTGCCCGACGACATGGCCAATCCGCCCGCCACCCTGGCAGCACCCGAAAGGAACGTCCGACGATCTTGCATCAAAATCACTCCCATGCATGGCGCATTCGCAGGATGCGCAGATAGATTGGCAAAAATTGGTAAGTTAGCCTTGTCGGAAAAACACGTCCAGATCACAGTACCAGTGCATCCTGCCGCCACGGCCAGGCCGGACATGAACCCAGAGACGACTGATTTTAGGCCTTCATCTCTCCATTATTATGAGCGCCAAGCTATAGCATTTCCAAGGGAAGTCCAGTATCATCATACCATATCCCCTTTATTGGTTTGACCTTTTTCTGAAATTTGGCACACGATACCGAATGGCCTGATGGACAGGGTTTGCCCGATGTGGACAGATCAAAAGCTAAGGGCAATGCCTGCCGAAACCTGAGGGAGGATAGCGCGTTACCGCCAGGCGGCGGCGGCAAGCCCGCGCCACGCCAGCAGCACACCTGCCGACCGCATCAATGTCCAAACGCTATCAGGGGTGGCTGGTAGTGGCCCACACATTGGGCCCCGATTGCTGTGTTTGTTCCGGAACGGAGACGAACACACACGAACCCAAGGGTGCAGAATATGGCGAATTATCAGGGGTGTCCACTCACAGGCGAACGCCCGCGAAGGAGGTGGTGGAGGCCCGAGCCGGAATCGAACCGGCGTGCACGGATTTGCAGTCCGCTGCGTCACCACTCCGCCATCGGGCCATCCATGCGGTGAGGCGCTGCCACTAGACGAGGCGGGCGCGGATGGCAACAGCGATTCGTGCAAATCTTTTGCGAATGGGCCGCCTGCCCCTTTGGGCCTGCCGCCTCGCTGATTGCCTCCTTGCCATTGGCCCTTTGGGGGACCACAATTATCTTTCCAGCGCCTTGATGCCATTGGGGCGTTGACGCCGCCCCCGTCCGGTTTGTATGTAAGGCAAACAAAAAGGTCGGGGACTCATCGGCCTATTCAGGAGAGCATACAGATGAAGACCCGCGCCGCCGTTGCTTTTGCGCCCAAATCCCCGCTCGAAATCGTGGAAGTCGATCTCGAAGGCCCCAAGGCCGGTGAGGTTCTGGTGGAGATCATGGCAACGGGCATTTGCCACACCGACGCCTACACGCTCGATGGTTTTGATTCCGAAGGCATCTTCCCCTCGATTCTGGGCCATGAAGGCGCAGGGATCGTGCGCGAGGTGGGGCCGGGCGTGACCAGCGTGGTCCCCGGCGACCATGTGATCCCGCTCTACACCCCCGAATGCCGCCAGTGCAAAAGCTGCCTGTCGGGCAAGACCAACCTGTGCACCGCGATCCGCGCGACGCAGGGCAAGGGGTTGATGCCCGACGGCACCACGCGCTTTTCGTACAAGGGTCAGCCGATCTTCCACTACATGGGCTGCTCGACCTTCTCGAACTTCACGGTCCTGCCCGAAATCGCGGTGGCCAAGATCCGCGAGGACGCGCCGTTCCAGTCCTCGTGCTACATCGGCTGCGGCGTGACCACGGGCGTGGGCGCGGTCATCAACACCGCCAAGGTGCAGGTGGGCGACAATGTGGTGGTGTTCGGCCTTGGCGGCATCGGCCTCAACGTCATTCAGGGCGCGCGTCTGGCGGGCGCCAACAAGATTATCGGCGTCGATCTCAACCCCGACCGCGAGGAATGGGGCCGCCGCTTTGGCATGACCGACTTCCTCAACACGCGCGGCATGAGCCGCGAGGATATCGTGGCCAAGATCGTGCTGATGACCGATGGCGGCGCCGATTACACCTTTGACGCCACCGGCAACACCGAGGTGATGCGCACCGCCCTTGAGGCCTGCCACCGCGGCTGGGGCACCAGTATCATCATCGGCGTGGCCGAGGCGGGCAAGGAAATCAGCACGCGTCCGTTCCAGCTTGTCACGGGCCGCAACTGGCGCGGCACGGCATTCGGCGGGGCCAAGGGCCGCACCGATGTGCCCAAGATCGTCGACATGTACATGACCGGCAAGATCGAGATCGATCCCATGATCACCCATGTCATGGGCCTTGAAGAGATCAACACCGCCTTTGACCTGATGCACGAAGGCAAGTCGATCCGCAGCGTCGTCGTATTCTAATTCGGGAGAAAGAATGATGTTTACCCATATCATGGTCGGTTGCAGCGATCCGGCCAAAACCAAGGTCTTTTACGATGCGCTGTTCGGCGCGCTGGGCGGCACGCCCGGTTTCGACACCGGCAAGGGCGCCTTTTATCAGCATAATGGCGGCGCTTTCGGCTTCACCCTGCCCGCCAATGGCCAGCCGGTCAGCTATGCCAATGGCGGCACTATCGGCTTTGCCGCGACCAGCACCGATATGGTCGAGGCTTGGCACGCGGCGGGCCTGGCCAATGGCGGCACCTGCGAAGGCGCGCCCGGACCGCGCCCGATGCCGGGCCGCAACCTGTATGGCGCCTATCTGCGCGACCTTGATGGCAACAAGATCTGCGCCTTTGTAGACCTGGATAAGGCATAATGACCAACGAGCGCCTGCAAGAGATCCTCGCCCGGCATGCCGGGACCGAAGGCCCGCTGTTGCCGATTTTGCACGATGTGCAGCGGGCCTTTGGCTGCGTTTCGCCCGACACGCAGCAGGCCATCGCGCAGGCGCTCAACCTGTCCCGCGCCGAGGTGCATGGGGTGGTGAGTTTCTATCACGACTTTACCGAGGAAGCCGACCCGCGCCCCTGTGTGCAGCTCTGCCGGGCCGAGGCCTGTCAGGCGCGCGGGGTTGAGGCGTTGATCGAGGCCGCGGAGGCCGCCGCCGGGAACCGGGTGCGGATCTCGCCCGTTTATTGCCTTGGCCTGTGCAGCGTTGGCCCTGCGGCAAGGATTGGGGATACGCTCCATGCGCGGCTGGATGCGGCTTCGCTGGTGCGGCTGGTGGAGGCGGCATGATGATCGTCCGCATTTCCGATGATTCGCTCGCCCTCGCGCTGGGGGCTGATGCACTGGCCTCGGGTTTTGAGGCGGCGGGCGCGACGGTCGAGCGCGTATCGAGCTGGGGCATGCACTGGCTCGAACCCTTGGTTGAGGTGGATGGCATCGGCTATGGCCCGGCGACGGTCGATGATGTGTCCGCGATCCTTGATGGGACCAGCGCGCTCTCCATCGGCCCGATTGCCGAACATCCTTTCATTAAGCCCCAGCAACGCCTGACCTTTGCCCGCGCGGGTAAGACCCGGCCCCTGAGCCTTGAGGATTACGAGGCCACCGGCGGCTGGTCCGGCCTGCGCCGCGCGCAGGCCATGTCCGGCGAGGCGGTGATCGCCGAAGTCACGCAATCCGGCCTGCGCGGACGCGGCGGGGCGGGCTTTCCGGCGGGGATCAAGTGGAACACCGTGGCCAAGGCGCAGGCCCCGCGCAAATATGTCGTCTGCAACGCCGATGAGGGCGATTCCGGCACCTTTGCCGACCGGATGCTGATGGAGGGTGATCCCTTCCAGCTTATCGAGGGTCTGGCCATCTGCGCCCATGCCGTCGGCGCGCAAACCGCCTATATCTACACCCGCAGCGAATATCCCCATGCGATCGCCAAGCTGCGGGCCGCCATTGACCTTGCCGCCGCCATCATCGCCCCGCTCCACATGGAAGTCCGCGAAGGCGCAGGCGCCTATGTCTGCGGCGAGGAAACTTCGCTGCTCAATTCCATCGAGGGCAAGCGCGGGGTGGTGCGCGCCAAGCCGCCCCTGCCCGCGCTTGAAGGCCTGTTCGGCTGCCCCACGGTGGTCAACAATGTGCTGACCATCGCGGCCATCCCGCATATCCTGTCCGAAGGCGGAGCGGCGGAATATGCGGCCCTTGGCGTGGACCGCAGCCTTGGCACCAAGCCGATCCAATTGGCGGGCAATATCAAGCATGGCGGGCTGTATGAGACGGCCTTCGGCATTTCGCTGCATGATCTGGTTTACACGATTGGCGGCGGCACGGCGTCGGGCCGTCCGGTCAAGGCGGTGCAGGTGGGCGGGCCTTTGGGCGCCTATATCCCCCCTGCGCAATTCGACCTGCCGTTTGATTATGAAGCCTATGCCCGCGCCGATGCTCTGATCGGCCATGGCGGGGTGGTGGTGGTGGACGACAGCGCCGATATGGGCCGTCTCGCCCGCTTCGCCATGGAGTTTTGCGCGGTGGAAAGCTGCGGCAAATGCACGCCATGCCGGATCGGATCGACGCGCGGGGTCGAATTGCTCGACCGTATCCGCGTCGGGGCCAAGGTGCTCGATCCCGTGGGCGCGCTGCCGCAGATGCATAATGCGCCCAAAGTGGCCCGCACCGCCGATCAGGACATCGCCCTGCTCGAAGAGCTTTGCGAGACGATGAAATTCGGCTCGCTCTGCGCGCTGGGCGGGTTCACGCCCTATCCGGTGCTCTCGGCGTTGCGCCATTGGCCGGAGGATTTCCAGTGATTCTGGGCGCGGTTCTTGCCGGTGGCCGCTCCACCCGTTTCGGCAGCGACAAAGCGCTGGCCGTCCTCGACGGGCAAACGCTGATCGCGCGCGCGGTTGCCCTGCTGGGCCGCCAATGCAGCGCGGTGGTGGTGGTTGGTCGCGAGGAGGCCCCCGCCCCCTGCATCCCCGACTGGCCCGCGCCGGGCATGGGGCCGCTGGGCGGATTGGCCGCCGCGCTGCGCCATGCGCGCGACAATGGGTTTACCGATGTGCTGTGCATCTCGGTCGATGCGGTGGGGCTGGATGACCGGCTGCTGGGGCAACTTTTCCCCTCGCCCGCCTATGTCGAGAGCCAGCCCGTGATCGGCCTGTGGCCCGCCCATGCCGCCGATGCGGTCGAGGCGATCCTGCGCAGTGACGGCAAACATTCGCTACGCGCGCTGATCGAGGCGACCGGCGCGAGGGGCGTCACGCTGCATCGCCCGCCCGCCAATATCAATTCCCCCGACGATCTCGCCCAATGCGAGGAGGCAATCCATGGCCTATGAAATGCAACCCGATTTCGGCACCCCGGCGCGTGATGGCGCGCCGGTAACACTGACCATCGACGGCCGCGCCGTCACCGTTCCGGCGGGCACCAGCGTGATGCGCGCCGCCGCCGAAATCGGCGGGGCGATCCCCAAACTCTGCGCCACGGACAATATCGAGGCGTTTGGGTCTTGCCGGATGTGTCTGGTCGAGATCGAGGGCGCGCGGGGATTGCCTGCCAGTTGCACCACGCCGGTTTCGGCGGGCATGGTGGTAAAAACCCAGACGCCGCGCTTGGAGAAGATCCGGCGCGGGGTGATGGAGCTTTATATCTCCGACCACCCGCTCGACTGCCTGACCTGCAGCGCGAACAATGATTGCGAATTGCAGGATACCGCCGCGCAGGTCGGCCTGCGCGATGTGCGCTATGGCTATGCGGGCGAAAACCATCTGGGGCAGGCGCCGGATCTGTCCAACCCCTATTTCGCGTTTGACGCCAGCAAGTGCATCGTCTGCTCACGCTGCGTGCGGGCTTGCGAGGAAGTGCAGGGCACCTTTGCGCTGACCATCGAGGGACGCGGGTTTGATTCGGCCGTTTCCGCAGGCGCGGCTGCGGATGATTTCCTTTCCAGCGAATGCGTGTCCTGCGGGGCCTGTGTTCAGGCCTGCCCGACGGCGGCGCTGAATGAAAAATCAGTGGCGGAAATCGGTAAGCCCGAACGCGCCGTGGTGACGACCTGCGCCTATTGCGGCGTGGGCTGCACGTTCCGGGCGGAAATGCGCGGCGATCAACTGGTGCGCATGGTGCCGTGGAAGGATGGCAAGGCCAATCGCGGGCATAGCTGCGTCAAGGGCCGCTTTGCATGGGGCTATGCCAACCATGCAGACCGCATCACGCGCCCGATGATCCGCGAGAGCATCACCCAGCCATGGCGCGAAGTGTCGTGGGAGGAGGCGATCAGCTTTACCGCCAACCGCTTGAAGGCGATCAAGGCGCAATATGGCGCGCGGGCGCTGGGCGGGATCACGTCGAGCCGCTGCACCAATGAGGAAGCCTTCCTTGTCCAGAAACTGGTGCGCGGCGGGTTTGGCTCGAACAATGTCGATACTTGCGCGCGGGTCTGCCATTCGCCCACCGGCTATGGGTTGAAGACGACCTTTGGCACCAGCGCGGGGACGCAGGATTTCGACAGCGTTGAGGACAGCGACGTCATCCTCATCATCGGCGCGAACCCAACCGATGGGCATCCGGTGTTTGCCTCGCGCATGAAGAAGCGTTTGCGCCAAGGGGCCAAGCTGATCGTGATCGACCCGCGCCGGATCGACATGGTGCGCAGCCCGCATATCGAGGCCGCGCATCATCTGGCGCTGCAACCGGGCACGAATGTCGCGGTGCTGACGGCGCTCGCCCATGTGATCGTGACCGAAGGGCTGGCCGATGAGGATTTTGTCCGTGAGCGTTGCGACTGGGATGAATATCAGGATTGGGCGCGGTTTGTGTCGGACGCGCGCCATTCGCCCGAAACACTGGAACCGGTGACGCGGGTTCCAGCCGAAGAATTGCGGGCGGCGGCGCGGCTATTTGCCACAGGCGGTAACGGCGCGATCTATTACGGCCTTGGCGTGACCGAACATTCGCAGGGTTCCTCCACCGTCATGGCGATTGCCAATCTGGCGATGGCGACAGGCAATGTCGGGCGGCGCGGCGTGGGGGTGAACCCTCTGCGCGGGCAGAACAATGTGCAGGGCGCCTGCGACATGGGCTCGTTCCCGCATGAATTGACCGGTTATCGCCATATTTCCGATGGCGACACGCGGGCGCAGTTCGAAGCGGAATGGGGCGTGGCGCTGGATGCCGAACCGGGCCTGCGCATTCCCAATATGCTGGATGCGGCGGTCGATGGCAGCTTCCGCGCGATCTATATTCAGGGCGAGGATATTCTCCAGTCCGACCCCAACACGCATCATGTTGCCGCGGGTCTGGCGGCGATGGATTGCGTGATCGTGCATGACCTCTTCCTCAATGAAACCGCCAATTACGCCCATGTCTTCCTGCCGGGCAGCACTTTCCTTGAGAAGACCGGCACTTTCACCAATGCCGAGCGGCGCATCCAGATGGTGCGGCGGGTGATGGACCCGGCCAATGGCTATGAGGATTGGCAAGTCACGCAATTGCTGGCCCGCGCGATGGATCTGAATTGGGATTACAGCGATGCGGGCCAGATCATGGATGAGATCGCCCGCCTGACGCCTTCCTTCGCCGGGGTTTCCCATGCGCGGCTGGATGCCGAAGGGTCGCTGCAATGGCCGGTGAATGAGGCCCATCCCGATGGCAGCCCGATCATGCATGTGGATGGTTTCGTGCGTGGCAAGGGCAAGTTTGTCGTCACCGAATATATCCCCACCGATGAGCGCACCGGGCCGCGCTATCCGCTGCTGCTGACCACGGGGCGGATTCTCTCGCAATACAATGTGGGCGCGCAGACGCGGCGGACGGCCAATTCTGTCTGGCATGCCGAGGATGTGCTGGAAATCCACCCGACCGATGCGGAAAACCGGGGCCTGTCCAGTGGCGACTGGGTGAAGCTGGCAAGCCGTGCGGGCGAGACGACGTTGCGCGCGCTGGTGACGGATCGCGTGGCGCCCGGCGTGGTTTACACCACCTTCCACCACCCCGACACGCAGGCCAATGTGGTGACCACCGAGAACTCTGACTGGGCCACCAATTGCCCGGAATATAAGGTCACGGCGGTGCAGGTCATGCCTTCGAACGGGCCGACCGCGTGGCAGCGCGACTATGAAGCGCTGGCCCAGCAGGCGCGCAGGATCGAGGCAGCCGAATGAACACCACAGACCATCTGATCAAAATGGCCAACCAGATCGCCGCCAACCTTGCCGCGCAAGGGCGCGAGGTGGCGATCCGGGAAACCGCCCAGCATATCATCGACTTTTGGGACCCGCGCATGAAGGCGGGGATCGCGGCGGCCGATCATGCGCAATTGTCCGAAATCGCCCGCGCGGCGGTGGGCATCGTGACCGCAAAGGCCTGATGATGAGCCAGAATGAAGCGCTGGCCCTGCTGGGGCGCTATTATGCCGCGTTCAATGCGGGCGACAATGAGGCTATGCTGGATTGTCTGACCGAGGATATCGCGCATGACATCAATCAGGGCGCGCGTCAGATCGGCAAGGAGGCTTTCCGCGCCTTTCTGGCCCATATGGACCGCTGCTATCGCGAAAGGCTGGAGGATATCGTGTTGATGGCCGATGGCCATGGCGAGCGCGGAGCATCGGAGTTTACCGTGCATGGTGCCTATCTGGCCACGGATGAGGGATTGCCCGAAGCGAAGGGGCAGACCTATGTGCTGCCTGCGGGGGCGTTTTTCACGTTCCGCGACGGGCTGATCGCGCGCGTCAGTGTCTATTACAATCTGGCCGACTGGATGCGCCAAGTCGGGGGATAGTCCCCCTTCCCATGCCGTTTTCTTAACGCCCCGCGCCGATCGGTTGCGGGGCGTTTTGCTGCGCATTAGCCATATTGGATAGCGAGATGCATCGCATAGGCAAAAAAAGACCCGGCCAAAGCCGGGTCGTGGAAGTTTGGGAGAGGATGCCTGAAAGGCAGGTTCTAAGTAGGCCCGACCGCCTCATTCGGCAAGGCAAGAATTGCAATGATTCCCTTATTGGTTAGAATAATTGAAATTGAAATCCTAAAAGGGAAATTACGCCAAAGATACGCCTATTTGGATATTATCGGAAATTTTTTGTTCCCTATCAGAACTGCCTACCAGTTGGTATCCACCGCCCGGCGCGGTCTGAATCCACCCCGGCAGGCCCGCTAAGGCCAGTTTGGACCGCAAGCGACTCGTATGAACCGCCACGCTGTTGGTTTCCGGCACGAAAGACAGGTTCCAGACATCGCGCAGCAGTTCGCGCTTACCCACCGTCTCGCCCGGAGAATCCATTAACCGCCAAAGAACCGCAAATTCGCGCGGATGCAGCCCGACCGACTTGTCGCCGACAAAGGCGTCGCGCTCGATCAGATCGAGCCGCAGTGGCCCATGCTGGCGCCAGCGCACCAACGCCTCGGCCTGCTGGGTGATGCGCAAGGCCCGCGCGTGCAATTCGGGCAGGCCGATGCCCAAATCGCAAATATCACCAAAGCCCCGGCGCAACAGACGCGCCCGCTCCTGCCCGTCGCTCATGCCCACCACCAGCGCCCAGCGCCGCAGTCGCACCCCGCGCGGACCATTGAGCCAGCGCCACACACCGGCATCCACCGTTTCATGATCGATCAGAATCGGGGTGTCGGGCGTCAGATCACGGATGGCTTCGAGCGAATTGATGCTATCCGACTGCATCCGCCAGCCGGAGATCCGCAGATCGACGTCACCAAAAATAGAACGTCCGGCCAGCCAGTGAAAACACCGCACCGCGTATCCCCTAACAGAAAAAATTCAGCAGCGGGAACAGTGGGCACAATAGCTGAGGCATTGGTAATGCCAAAAAGTTAACGCTGGTTTAGGGATATTACCTTTATTTGCAGTCGCTATCGCAAAGAAAGGGTTAAACAAAAACGCCCGGCACATCTCTGCACCGGGCGCTATGCTAATTCCAAAAACTTAAAAATTTGACGCTTATTTGCCCGCAGGCACATTGACGCCCATGCTGGTCAGATAGCGCTTCACATTGCGCGCGGCCTGACGCAGGCGCTGCTCGTTTTCGACCATCGCAATGCGGACATAGCCCTCGCCATCCTCGCCATAGCCCACGCCCGGCGCCACGGCGACCTCGGCATGGGTGAGCAATTGCTTGGAGAACTCAAGGCTGCCCAGATGCGCCAGCGCGGGCGGCAAAGGCGCCCAGGCGAACATCGATGCCTTGGGGCTGGGAATATCCCAACCGGCGCGGCCAAAGCTTTCCACCATCACATCGCGGCGCTTTTGATAAAGCAGCCGGTTCTGTTCGACGATATCCTGCGGACCGTTCAAAGCAGCGCAAGCCGCCGCCTGAATCGGCGTGAACGCGCCATAGTCGAGATACGACTTCACCCGCGTGAGCGCGGCGATCAATTGCTTGTTGCCAACCGCAAAGCCCACGCGCCAACCGGCCATGCTGAAGGTCTTGGACATCGAGGTGAATTCCACCGCGACATCCTTGGCGCCGGGCACTTCGAGGATCGAGCGCGTCGGATTGCCGTCGAAATAGAGCTCGGAATAGGCAAGGTCGGACAGGATCCACACCTTGTTTTCCTTCGCCCATGCCACCAGCCGTTCATAGAAGGCCAGATCGACGGTTTCGGCGGTGGGGTTCGAGGGATAATTGACGATCAGCACCGAGGGACGCGGCACAGAATATTTCATCGCGCGGTCCAGCGAATCCCAATAACGCTCATCCGGCGTGGTGGGCACAGAGCGGATCGTGGCCCCCGCAATGATAAAGCCGAACGTGTGAATCGGATAGGACGGGTTGGGCGCCAGCACGACATCACCGGGCGCGGTGATCGCGGTCGCCAGGCTTGCCAGCCCTTCCTTCGACCCCATCGTCATCACCACTTCGGTTTCGGGATCGAGATCCACGTTGAACCGGCGGCCATAGTAATTGGCCTGCGCGCGACGGATGCCGGGAATGCCCTTGGATGCGGAATAGCCGTGCGCGCTGGGCTTTTGCGCCACTTCGCACAGTTTTTCGATCACATGGGGCGGCGGGGGCAGATCGGGATTGCCCATGCCAAGGTCGATGATGTCCTGCCCGCTAGCTCGTGCTGCGGCCCGCATCGCATTGACTTCGGCGATGACATAGGGCGGCAGTCGCTTCATGCGGTAGAATTCTTCGGACATTGGACCTTTCCTGTATTACCTCCCCACGGATCACGCATCGCACGTACGCCACCATGGCGAAGTGCAGGCGCCCAAGCGGCGCCACCACGGCGGGGGAGGCCGCTCCCATGCGCCTTTTTGCCCCGAAACGCGAGAGCAGGATGCAAAAAATTTGCGTGAAGGATGAATCTGGAAAAGGCGTCATCAATTTTACGCCATGCCGGGCCATCAAATGCTTGCCGCAGGCGCACAGTCGTATCATGCTGATACCTGAGGCGTAAGGCGAGCGGGAGAACAAGCGCATGAGCACCACAACCGACAGTATCGAAGGCACCGGCACCAAGGCCCCCACCATCGATCCGCTGTCGAGCTTGATGATGCTCCCCTTCGAGGTGGCCAGCCAGACGATGGATCAATGGCTGAACCCCAAGACCGCGATTCCCGATGTGATGGAACAGGCCGGCGCCATGATGGATGCCGGATTGGCCGAAGGGGGCCCGGTGGTGAACGGCGAGGATGCCGCGCAATGGGCCGATGTGGCCGCGCGGATGCAGGCCAAATGGATGGAGTTTCAGACCCAGCAGGCGGGCAAGGCGATGTCGGGCCTGCTCTCGGGCGATCTGTTCAAGGCCGAACTGAACGGCCTCGCCTCGCTCTCGCCCGCGATGAACGAGATGCTGGCGCAATGGGGCCGACAGATCCCGCTGGTGCGGCCCGAAACCCAGCAGAAGCTGCTTTCCGACGGGATGAAGTTGTGGGAGGGCGTGCTGGCGCAATGGGGGCTGCATGCCGTGAAGGGCGAGGCGCAGAATGCCCACCTGCCCCGCAGCGACCGCCGATTTGCCGATGCGGCATGGCGCGAGACGCCCTATTTCGCGCTGGTGCATCAGACCTATCTGCTAATGGCCGAACAGATCACGGCGATGGCCGATTCGGTCGAAGGGCTGGACGATGCCCGCAAGGAGCAATTGCGCTTCTACACGCGCACGATGATCGAGGCTCTCAGCCCCGACCATTTCGCGCTGACCAATCCGCTGGTGATGGAAAAGGCGATTGAGACGCGCGGCGAAAGTCTGGTCAAGGGGCTGGAGCATCTGCTCGAGGATATGAAGCGCGGGCAGTTGAGCCACACCAATCGCGACGCCTTCAAGGTAGGCGAGAATATCGCCGCCACGCCCGGCAAGGTCGTGCACCGCACCCCGTTTTACGAATTGATCCAATATTCGCCCAGCACCGAGAAGGTGATGGCCGCCCCGCTGCTGATCTTTCCGCCCTGGATCAACCGGTTCTACATCCTTGATCTCAACGCGAAGAAGAGCTTCGTCAAATGGGCGGTGGATCAGGGCATCACCGTGTTTCTGGTCAGCTGGAAATCGGCCGATCCCAATGACCCCGACATGGATTGGGGCGCGGTGACATGGGACGATTATATCGGCGCCCAGATCGAGGCCATCGACGTGGTGCGCGAGCGGCTGAAGGTGCCCTCGGTTCACACCATCGGCTATTGCGTGGCGGGCACGACGCTGGCGGCGACGCTGGCGGTGCTGGCGCGGCGGGGTGAGGCGGAGAAGGTGGCCAGCGCGACCTTCTTTACCGCGCAGGTCGATTTTGAAAAGGCGGGCGAGCTCAAGACCTTTATCGACGATCAGCAACTGGCCGCGATCGGCGCGCTGGCGCAGAACGGGGTGATCGACGGGCGCTATCTGGCCGCGACCTTCAACCTGCTGCGTTCGCAGGATCTGATCTGGAGCTATGTGACGCGCAATTACCTGCTGGGCGAGGATTATTCCGCCTTTGACCTGCTGTTCTGGAATGGCGACAGCACGAATCTGCCCGCAGGCTGGCATCAATCCTATTTGCGCGATCTCTATCGCGACAATCTGCTGGTTCAACCCGACGCGCTGAGCGGTTGCGGCACGCCCATCGACCTGTCGCGCATCGCCACGCCCGCCTATATTCAGGCCGGGCGCGAGGATCATATCGCCCCGCCCGAAAGCGTGTGGCGTTTGAGCGGGCAGTTGAAGAACAGCCCGCATGTGTTTGTGCTGGCCGGGTCGGGGCATATTGCGGGTGTGGTCAATCCGCCTGCGGCCAAAAAGTACCAGTTCTGGACCAATGACGAACCGGCCGAAAATCTGGCCGCTTTTGTCGCACAGGCGAAGGAAACGCCCGGCAGCTGGTGGAATCACTGGCTTGGCTGGTTGCAGGAACGGGCGCCCGAACAGGTGCCCGCCAAGGGCAAGCGCGTTCCGGGTGGACGAGGCGACAAGGTTCTGGGCGATGCCCCGGGCGAATATGTGAGGGCGCGATAGGAGGATCTGCAAACGCTCTTTTATGCTGCAAGTGCGAAATGCTGAATTTTCGCCCGCGAGCCTGATGAGCTTTTCGCGCCGCAAACCTATTACAAAATCGCCTCATTTGTTTGATTTTCGTCAAATTTAGGCAAAATCCTCTCCGATCCGGGGGAATCATATGCTGCGCCGCACAAAAATCACTTGACTTCGGGGCGCCGAATCATCATTGTGCATCGCAACAAAGGTGAGGATCTCGGCAGGCCCGATCGCATCGGAAGCACTGGGATTATGCACCAATTCAACAGTCGGTTGAACGGGAAGCAGGTCCAATGAGCAAGAAGCCCACTACCAAGGCTACCATTCGCACCACGCGCGCGCCCTTTGTCAAGCGCGCCGCACCGTCGATCATTCCGCAAACCGCTGTTGAGGAATTGCCCGCCACCGAAACCCCCGCCGTTGAGCCGGAGGTCGAAGTGACGCCCGCAGTCGAAACGGCCGCGCCGGTCGAAGAAGCGCCCGCTGCCGAGGAAGCGCCGGTTGAGGCCACCCCCGAGCCGGTTATCGAAGCGGCCGCTGTCGAAGCGCCCATCGAAGAAACCCCTGCCCCCGAACCCGAGGCCAAGATCGAGGCGCCGGTTGCGCCCGTCGAGGCCGAAGCACCGGTGGCCAAGCCCGTCCGCAAGCCTGCCCCGCGCAAGGCCGCGACCAATGCCGAACCTGTATCCCCCACCTCTCTTTCCGAGGTTGAAGCCCCCACCGTGGAGGTGAGCGCCCAAGCCCCGCTGTCGACCGAAAATGCCGCCCAGCCGCCGCGCTGGCCCAATGTCTTCGCCAAGGAGTTTGCCATGTCCACGTTCCCCAGCTTCGATTTCGCCGCCCCCTTCCAGACCGCTTTTTCCGAATTCCAGGAAAAGGCCAAGGCCGCCTATGAAAAGGGCAATTCGGTGTTTGGCGATTACAGCGAATTCGCCAAGGGCAACGTCGAAGCTCTGGTCGAATCGAGCAAGATCCTGGCCGCCGGCCTGCAGGAACTGACCTCGGCCTATGTGTCGGAAGGCCGCGCCGGTTTTGAAACGCTGACCGCCGAAGTCAAGGAACTGGCCGCTGCCAAGAGCCCGACCGACTTCCTCAAGCTGCAGAACGATCTGGCCAAGAAGCACTTTGACGACGCCGTTGCCGCCGCTTCGAAGCATTCCGAAGCGCTGGTCAAGCTGGCCAATGAAGCGGCTCAGCCGATCTCGACCCGCGTGACGCTGGCCGTGGAAAAGATCAAGGCGGCTGCCTGATCCATTGATGCGGGGCGGCCCCCGCCGCCCTTGCCTGCAAAGCCCGGCCATCCGCCCTCTCACCGGATGCCGGGCTTTTTGCCGCCTGCCGGGGCGATTTCCATTTGCGCCCCGCCGGATAATGCGGCAGCATCCGCCATGCCGACATATATTTAAGTCGGAGGATGCAAGGGACTGCGCATAGAAGCGCTTGTCCTGCCCCCCTGATTCGCGGTATTTGGGCCGGATGATTCTCTCCCGTTCCCCTAACTCGGCCACATGTGGCTTGGCGGCCTCATGCATGGATGCGGCACATGACGACGGCGGCGATGCGCGGCCGGTCTTTGCCGGTGAGGATGACGATCGCGGCGGTCAGGGACAGATCGGCCTTGCCACGCGCACCCGTGCCCGCCCCAAAAAGCCAAGCCAGTTCAAAGTCTTGATGCTGAATGACGATTACACCCCGATGGAATTCGTCGTCATGGTGCTCAAGCGCTTTTTCAACATGGATCTTGAACAGGCCACCCGCGTGATGCTGCATGTGCATCAGCGCGGCGTGGGCGTCTGCGGCATTTTCCCCTACGAAATCGCCGAGACAAAGGTGAATCAGGTTATGGATTGCGCAAGGCAAAACCAGCACCCGCTGCAATGCACTCTGGAAAAGGCCTGAAGACACAGGCCGGAGCCGATTTGCGGCGGGCGGCCTCACTCCCCCTTGCGCCGCGACGCCGCCCCGCTTAACTGAACCGCAAAGTCCGGGTTGGCGTGCCTGCGCGTCGGCCCGTCCGGCCCGCTGTGTGAAGAGAGCCCCCATCGCGTGAAATCCCGCCCGACCCTCCATCGCCAGGCCGCCGTCGCGGGGCGCGCATGAAATTCTTTACGGCGGCCGACCGCTACATCTTCCGGCTTGTGCTGATGCCGATGCTGGCGGTGTTCGTCATCGCGGCCTCGCTGCTGATGGTGGACAAGATGCTGCGCCTGTTCGAATTCGTCTCCACCGAGGGCGGACCGGTCAGCGTGGTGTTCAAGATGCTGGCCAACCTGATGCCCGAATATGCCAGTCTGGCGATCCCTCTGGGCCTGATGCTGGGGGTGCTGCTGGCGTTCCGCAAACTGGCCATGTCGAGCGAACTGGACGTGATGCGCGCGGTGGGGCTGTCTTATACGCGCCTGCTGCGGGTGCCTTTTATGATGGCGCTGCTGATGGCCGCGATCAATCTGATCATCGTCGGCTATGTTCAGCCGATGGCGCGCTACTATTATGAGCAGCTTGATTTTGAACTGCGCACCGGGGCGCTGGGCGCCTCGATCAAGGTGGGCGAATTCAACACGCTGAAAGACCGGATGAGCCTGCGCATCGAGCAGAGCCGCGAGGATGGCCACGAATTGCTGGGCATTTTCGCGCGCGTCACCGAGGCCAATGGTGAAGTCCTCTCGATCAGCGCCCGCCGGGGCCGCTTCCTCGCGCTTCAGGGCAATCTCGACACCGTGATCCTGCGCCTGACCGATGGCCAGATCGTGCAAAGCCCCAAGGGCCTCACGCCCCGCGTGCTCAGCTTCAGCACGCATGACTTGCCCATCGATCTGCCCGCTCTTGAAAAATTCCGTAAGCGCGGCGGGCGCGAGCGCGAATATGTGCTGCCCGAACTGCTTAAAATCGGCTGGGACAAGGGCAGCAGCGAGCATGACAAGACCGTGGTCAAGGCCAGCCTCAACTATCGTCTGGTCGAGGTGGTGATGATCCTGATGCTGCCTTTGCTGGCGGTCGCGCTGGCGGTGCCGCCCAAGCGTTCGAGTTCTTCGCTGGGGGTGTTTGTCTCGATCGTGATGGTTGTGGCCTATCACAAGGTCAATGAATATGGGCAATCGGTGGCCGAACTGGGGCGGATTGATCCGGCCATCGCGTTATGGGTGCCGTTTGCCGTCTTTGCCGCGATGATCGGCTGGATGTATTACACGCTGGCCTATGTTCCGGGCGGACAGCCCATCGGCGCGCTCGAACGCTTTGCCGCCACGCTGGGCAAGTCGATCACCCGGATGCTGGACCGCACTGCCGCACAAAAAGGTGGCGCACAAAAGGGTAAGGCCGAGGCATGATGGACCTGTTCCCCTCGCGCACGCTCACGCTCTATTTGTCGCGCCTGTTCATCACGCGCATTCTGGGCGTGCTGGTGATGCTGGTGCTCGTGTTGCAGGTGCTCGATCTGCTGTCGGAAAGCGGCAATATTCTGGCCCATCCTGGCAATGGCCAGGCCCAGATCTGGCACTATGTCACGCTGCGCAGCCCCCAATTGGTGGCGCGTTTCCTGCCCTATTCGGTGCTGCTGGCCACACTGTTCACCTTCTTTCCGCTGAACCAGAACAGCGAGGTGATCGCGATGCGCGCCGCAGGGCTTTCCGCGCATCAGATCCTCGCGCCGATGCTGGCCACCGCGCTGGTTGTTTCGGGCGTCAGCTTTGCCTTCAACGAGATGGTCGTCACCCGCGTCACTGCCGATCTCAAGGCGTGGCAGAATGTGCAGTTCGGCGAAATTCCCGACGAACCGGCCGAGCGCACCAACCTCTATCTGGCCGATGGCAACAATATCATCGGCGCCGACACGATGAACGGCAGCGGCAAGGCGATTCGCCTGCACGGGGTCACATGGTATGAACGCAATCCGCAGGGCCTGATTACCCGCCGCGTGATTGCCCCGCTGGCCACCTATGCCGCTCCGGGCTGGCGTCTGGAAAAGCCGGAGAGCTTCGATGTGGCCAGCGCCGCGCTGACCCGCCCCGGCCCGATGGTGGTGGCCAAGGGCATCACCCCGGCCCAGATCGACATCACGCAGGCGGACGCCGACCGCATGAACCTGTTCCAATTGCACCGCACGATCGAAGCGCTGCGCGCGGGCGGACGGCGGACCTCGGATCTGGAAAGCAAATGGTGGCACAAGATTTCAGGGCCTTTGTCGGCGCTGCTGATGCCGCTGCTGGGTTCGGTGGCCGCTTTTGGTCTGGCGCGTTCGGGGCAATTGTTCATCCGCGCCATTCTGGGCATGGCGCTGGGCTTTACCTATTTCGTGGTCGACAATCTCAGCCTCGCGGTCGGCAATTTTGGCGGTTATCCGCCGCTGGTGGCGGCATGGGCGCCCTTTGTGCTGTTCCTGCTGGTGGGCGAAACCGTATTGGTGCGGACCGAGGAATAGGCTGGTCAAACGCGTTGGCATAAAACGCCCCACCCCCCGCTTTGCCCCGTTTATGCCCCAATTGCATGGTCTAGGGCGCGCAAGAGACGAGCGCGCCCTGCTTCCCCTAGATACAGGGGGCCTTGCCCCGTCCGCCTCCGACCTTTAAATATGCGCCAAGACTTTCGAGGAACCGATCACGTGGCCACCAACAACGCCGCACTGGACGAAGCCAAGCTGCCCTTCTGGAAGCGCTCGCACTATCTCGACCGCATGAATTTGCGCGATCTGGTGTTCGCCTATTTCCAGCATTACACGATCATCGCCTATATGGCGCTGGCCGTGGCGGGCTTTGCCGTGTTTGCATGGAACCCCACGGGCCTGTGGCGCGCGCTGGCCATTGTGGCGGCGGCGGCGGCGGTCTATCCGCTGGTGTGGCATCTGCTGCATCAATATATCCTGCACGGGCAATGGCCGTACAAGTTCAAATGGCTGGCGGGCACGTGGAAGCGCATCCACTATGACCACCATCAGGACCCCAACCATCTGGAGGTGCTGTTTGGCGCGCTGCACACCACCGTGCCGACGATCTTTATCGCCACGGCCCCGGTGGGCGCGCTGATCGCTCCGGAAGGCGCGCGGATCGGCGGCGCGGCGCTGGCCTTTTCGATCGGCATCCTGACCACCTGCTATTATGAATTCATGCACTGCATCCAGCATCTGGCCTTCAAGCCGAAGTGGAAGTGGGTGCAGCACATGAAGCAGCGCCACAATGAGCACCACTATGTGGACGAGGACGGCAATTTCGGGATCACCAATTATTTCTGGGATCACGTGCTGGGCACCTATTACGAAAAGAAGGATCGCCCGGGCCGCAGCCCCACCGTGTTCAACCTTGGCTATACCGAGGAAGTGGCCAAGAAATACCCCTGGGTGAAGGATCTGTCGGGCGGCATCGCCAGCGACCATCCCCGTCGCCGCGCCATCGCCAATGCCAAGAAACTGGCCGCCGAGGCCAAGGCGCCGACCGAGGAACAGATCCTGGCCCACGCCGCCGAAGCGGTGGGCATGGACACCGAAGCCTGAAACACCGGCCCTGATACAAAGTTCATGATGCGAGGGCCTGACCGCCCTCGCATTTTTCTTTTATTCCCGGCGCGCCCCGCTACACATCGCCGCCATAGCCGCGCCACAAGCCACAGGGAGAACCGCCACATGACCGCCATCACCATCACGCCCGCCAATTCCAAGGCCGAGCGCGCGCAATGGGTGGATTATGTCTATGTGGCCAATGCGGGCGATCCCAATTTCGTGCCGCAATTGCGGATGGAAGAAATCGAGAAGGTGACGCCCGGCGGCAATCCTTTCCATGAACATGCCGATTGCCAATTGCTGCTGGCGCGGCGCGGCGGGCGGATCGTGGGCCGCATTGCCGCAATCGTCGACCATCAGGCCACCGGCATGCCCGTCGAACAGGGCATGGGCCCGGGCACCGGCAATTGGGGCGCGCTGGAGGCCGAGACGCAGGAAATCGCCCATATCCTGATCGCCAGCGCCGAGGACTGGCTGCGGGTCAAGGGCATGCACCGGGTGCTGGCGCCGATGAACCTGTCGGTGTGGGAAGAGCCGGGCCTGCTGGTCAAGGGCCACGACCATCCGCCCACGGTGATGATGGGCCACCAGAACGCCAAGTTCCAGCCCTGGATCGAGGCGGCCGGTTATACGCCCGCCAAGATGCTCAACACCTATGAACTGGACATCACGCAGGAATTCCCGCCGCTGATCCAGCGCATCGTCAAATCGGGCGAGAAGAACCCGCGCATCAACATTCGCGGCGTCAATCTGAAGGAATTCGACAAGGAAGCCGCGATCATCCTCGACATCCTCAACGATGCGTGGAGCGACAATTGGGGCTTTGTTCCGATCACCGACAGCGAAGTGGCCTATACGGGCAAGAAGCTGAAGCCGCTGGTCAAATCGGATCTGGTGCAGATTGCCGAATATGATGGCGAACCGGTCGCCTTCATGATGACCCTGCCCGATATGAATGAAGTGCTGAAGAAGATCGGGCCCAAGCCTTCGCCGCTGGGCTGGATTCGCCTGTTGCTGTGGATCTGGCGCCCGCGCGTGCGCACGATGCGCGTGCCCTTGATGGGCGTGCGCAAGCGGCTGCAATCGAGCCGCATGGCCAGCCAGCTCGCCTTTATGATGATCGAATATATCCGCCGCAATTCGGTGGCCAATTATGGCGCCAGCCGGGGCGAAATCGGCTGGATCCTTGATGACAATCAGGGGATGAATTCGATCGCGCGCGAAATCCATTCCACCGTGAACAAGGAATATCAGATCTATCAAAAGGATCTGTGAGAGGTCTTTGGGGGTTGCGGCACCGGCCCACCCCCTTTTCCCCACCCATAAATTAGAAGGCCCTTGCTCTGGGGGGAGCAAGGGCCTTCACGGGATCGCGTCACCGCCGCGCTAGGACGGGAGGGGGGTCTGCAACGGTGACATAGGGGAAACGCGGGTCTCAAAATTTGGTTCCCGTATTTTTGAAAATTATTTTCGTCATGGCGCAAATGATCGCAATTGCTAAGGTGCAAGGCCGTCCGATCCGCTCTATGTATCGGAAAAGGCGGGCGCCTGCCGCTGGTTGAGGGTCAATATGCCTTTGGGAACTGAAATCGCATCGCATTTGCCCTTTCTGCGGCGCTATGCCCGCGCGCTGACCGGGGATCAGCAAGCCGGCGATGGTCTGGTGCGCCGCCTGCTGGAAATGGCGCTGGCCGAACCGGAATTGCGCGCGCGGTTGAGCGGGGGACGCCTGCCGCTTTATCGCGCCTTCTCCGACCTTTTCGCCGCGCAGGAAACGCCCCGCTCCTCCACGTCGCGCGCGCCCGCCGATCTGCGGCTTGGCCGGATCGCCCCGCTGGCCCGTCAGGCGCTGCTGCTCACCACGGTCGAGGATTTCAACACCACGCAGGCCGCCCATATTCTCGACCTTTCGGTGGAGGAGACCGCCGATCTGGCGCGCGGCGCAGTGGCCGATATCGCCCGCGACAGCGCCACCAGCGTGCTGGTGATCGAGGATGAGCCGCTGATCGCGATGCAGCTCGAAACGCTGGTCACCAGCATGGGCCACAGCATTTTCGGCACCGCCGCCACGCGCGCGCAGGCGCAAAAACTGATGGCAAAGGGCGTGCCCGGTCTGGTGCTGGCCGATATTCAACTGGCCGACGGATCATCCGGGCTGGATGCGGTGGCCGATCTGCTGGCGGTGGCCGATGTGCCGGTGATCTTCATCACCGCCTTTCCCGAAAGGCTGCTGACCGGCGACGGGCCGGAGCCGACCTGGCTGATCACCAAGCCCTTCCGCGAGGATTCCGTGCAGGCCGCCATGGCGCAGGCGCTGTTTTTCCGTCAGAGCTGATCGGCGCCTTCCGCCCGTTTGGCCCGCATCTTGAACATGGCGGGCGGGCGCAAGGGCAGCAGCATCTCGCAGCGCACCCCGTTGCGGGCAAAGACCAGCTCGAACCGCTCGCCCAATTCGTGGGCGAGGATTCGCTCGATCAGTTCGGTGCCAAAGCCGCGCGGGCGCGCTTCGGGCACAGGCGGCCCGCCGCTTTCCGCCCAGCGCACCCGCACCCGGTCCGTGCCGAACAGAGCCCAGCGGATCGACACCCGCGCGCCCTCCACCGAGAGCGCCCCATATTTGCTGGCATTGGTGGCCAGTTCATGCATCGCCAGCCCCAGCGAAAGCGCATCATTGGGCGCCAGTTCGACATCGGGCCCTTCGAGCAGCACCGTGTCCCCCCGCGCATAGGGGGCCAGTTCCGCCTCGACCACGCCGCGCAAGGGTGTCGTACCCCAATTGCTGGCAATCAGCAGATCATGCGTGGCCGAGAGCGCGCGGATGCGGCCTTCCAGCGCATCGGCAAATTCATTGAGCGCGGGCGAAGTCGGATCACTGCCCCGCCGCCGGGTCAGGGCGATGATCGAGAGCACATTGGCCAGCGTGTTCTTGACCCGGTGGTTCAATTCGCGGCTCAACACCCCCCGGATCGAGGCCTGTTCGCGCAGCCATGCCAGCGAGGCGCGATCCTCGGAGGCCTGCCGCGCGACCAGCCAGGCCATGCCCCCCAACAGCCCCGCCACCACCGAACCCAGCGCCAGCGTGATGATCGCCACCTTGGACAGACCGGGCGCGGCCGGGGCGCTGACCACCAGCACCATCGGGCGATGGGCCACCATCACCGGCACCTGTACCGGTCCGTCGCTGCCCCCCGGCGGCCCCACCTGCGCCAGCAGACGATCGGGCCGCACCGCGCCGTCATAGAGCGAAACGGAAAAATCCGTCACCGGCTCAAGCTCGATCACCGATTGCAAAAAGACCTGGGCATTGAAAGGCGCGCCCAGAACGCCGCGCATCCGCCCCGTCGCTTTGTCGAACAGCGGCATATAGATGAGGAACCCAGGCCATGCGGGCCGCCCGCGATCCATGGCCAGCCGGATTGGCCCGGTGGCGATGGGCCGTTTCTCCCGCTCGGCCCGGTCGATCGCGGTGCGACGCTGGATTTCGGAATACATGTCATAGCCATAGGACAGGCGGCGGCGCGGCGTGGGGTCGCCCAGATAGGTGACGGGCGTCAACATCCGCGCGCCCGGCGCCGGGGCGGGATGGACGGTGTAATTCGCCATCCCTTCGGCGCGGCGCGCGGCTTCAAAGGCGGGGATCTGAGCGGGGGTAATCGCCTCGGCCCAACTGATACCTTCGGAGCCGCGATATTCTTCGTCGCCCGACAATTCCTGCGACAGGGCGATGAATTCGGCCTGCGTCATGCCCCGGCGCTTTTCCAGCAACAGGGCCGCCGCGCGCAGATAGGCGGTATGCGCATTGACCCGCCGCCCCAGCGAAGCGCCCACCACGCTGGCCGCAGCGCGGGCCTGCTGCTGACGCTGGCGGTATTCGGTGCGTTCGGTGGTATAGGCGTAAACCAGGCTGGCCAGCATCGCCAGCGCAAAACCCGCTATCGGCAGGGCGCGCGGCATGCGTTCATACCACCCCTGCGCGCCTACCTTGTCTGCAATAATGCGATCCAAAACGCGCCCCTTACCCCGCCAATTGTGCCACTTTGCAACGCCATCATGCAACAAACGGTTGCGCGTGGGAACCAAGCTGGGCAAGCTTCGTTCCCGTCCCTGCAAGTTTATGCGGGATTGGCGGATTGGGCGGGGGCGCTCAAATTGGGCAGATTGATGTGAATCGCGAGCAAAAGCCACGCAGTGCTGATTTATCGGGCGATATTGTTGCCGGATCGCCCGTTCCGGGCGAGATGGGGGCGAAACCCGAGGCCGGGCATGAAACCGGAGATACCGAACGCAAGGACGGCGGCATGGACGAGGCGCCGCCGTGGGCTGCTCCCTTGCGCGACATGTATCAACAGGTGGTCGAAGAGCCGCTGCCCGATTTCCTGTCCGATCTGCTGTCCCGGCTCGACCGCGACGCCGAATGAGCAAGGTCGAAGCCCAGCCGCCGGATTTCAAGCGAGAGCTGACGCAGGTCGTGCCGCATTTGCGCGCCTTTGCGCGCGGGCTTTGCGGGCGGCCCGATCTGGCCGACGATCTGGTGCAGGACACGCTGCTGCGCGCATGGGCCGCGCGCGACCGCTTTGTGCCGGGCACCTCGATCCGGGCCTGGACCTTCACGATCCTGCGCAATGCATGGTTTACCGAAATGCGGCGCAACCGCTTTCGCGCCGACTATGACGAGACCGTCGCCGACCGTATCCTGACCTCGCCCGCGGGGCAGGAAGCGCCGCTGCATCTGGCCGATCTGTCGCGGGCCTTGATGGAACTGCCCGCCGAAAGACGCGAAGCGCTGCTGCTGGTGGGCGCGGGCGGCTTTTCCTATGAGGAAGCGGCTGCGATCTGCGGCTGCGCAGTGGGCACGATCAAGAGCCGGGTGGGCCGCGGCCGCGCGCAATTGACCGCGATGATCGAGGAAGGGCGCATCCCCACGCGCGGCAATGCCAGCGAGAGCAGCCAGGCGCTGATGGCCGAACTCGACCGGATCACGCCCAAGGACTAATCCTGACGCCCGGCCCTGTCCACGCTGCTGGTCACGGCCACATCCATGAACACATTGCCCAGCGTGCGCATCAGATCGGGCAGCATTTCCACAGCCACCAGCAGCGCCAGCGGACCCACCGGCACGCCCATGGCAATCGCCACCGGGCCGATGGAGAGCACAAAGCTGATCGATCCGGGCAGCGAGGGTGTGCCAAGCTCAGTCAGTGCCGCCACCGCGATCCCCGCCAGCATGGCCGAGACGCCCAACGGCGTCCCGGTCAGATGGGCGACATAGATGACCACCGCCAGATTCATTGCAGGTCCCGTCGCGCGGAACAGCGCCACGCACAAAGGCAGGCTGAATTCCGCGCTCGACGAACGGATGCCAAGGCGCGAACAGGCCGAAAGCATCGCGGGCAGGCTGGCCAGCGAGCTTTGCGTGGACGCCGCCACCACCGAAACGGGCAGCATTGAACGCAGATACTGGCCCAGCGCCAACCGCCCCGCCACCACCGCGATCACCGGCGCCGAAAGCAGCACCAACCCGCCGATCCCCGCCACCAGCGTCACATAATGCGCCAGCGCGCCCACCGCCGCCGTGCCGGTCTTCACCGCCAGCCCCAGCGCCAGCGCGAACACCCCGATCGGCGCAATCGAGAGCACCCAGCCGATCATCACCATCATGATGCCCGCCAACGCCTCAAAGAAACCGATCATATGGCGGCGCGGCCCCTCGGGCAATTTTCCCATGGCCAGCGCGAAAACGGCAAAGAACACCACCACCGGCAGCATCTCTCCCCCTGCCGCCGCCGAGGCGATATTGGAGGGCAGCACCGCCAGCAGGAATTCCGACAGGCCCGGCACCGGCCCGGCGTTCTGAGCCGTGCTGCCGGCCAGCGCGCCTGCGGCCGAGCCGGGAATCGGCCACATCTTGAGCCAGAGCGGCATGACCACCACGGCCACCGCGCCGCTGACCAGATAGAAGCCCAGAATCCAGAAGATCGCCCGCCGGGCCATGGCCCCTGCCCGCGCGGCGGCGGCCGTCTGAACCAGACCCAGCACCAAGAGCGCGACCACCAGCGGCAAGATCGTCATCTGCAGACCCTTGAGCCACAAAGTGCCCAAAGGCTCGATCACCCGCACCACCGGCATGGCCGCCGGAAAGCGCGAGAGCACCAGCCCGCATACCAGCCCCGCCCCCAGCGCCACCAAAGCGCCCAGCGATGCCACGCGGATCTCCGGCAGGTTGAAACCGCCCTTTTCCGCCTGCTCAACCTGGTCCGTCAACGAATGCCCCTGTGGTTTACCATTGCCCGCCTTACCATTGTTTGCGTGACATTAACTTCGCCGCGTCACATAGCAAGGCAAGCTGCGCGTGCCATGCCCGGAACAGCATGAGCGATGCGCAAAAAGACGGATCGGTTTGAGGGCAAACGAATGGGACGACAGTTTTTCGGCACCGATGGCATTCGCGGACGGACCAATGCCGGGGTGATGACCGCCGAAATCGCGATGAAGGTGGGTCAGGCCGCGGGCACGCATTTCCTGCGCGGCAAGCATCGCCATCGCGTGGTGATCGGCAAGGATACGCGGCTTTCCGGCTATATGCTGGAAAACGCGATGGTGGCCGGGTTCACCAGCGTGGGCATGGATGTGGTGCTGCTGGGCCCGATGCCGACGCCCGCCGTGGCGCTGTTGACGCGCGAATTGCGCGCGGACGTGGGTGTGATGATCTCGGCCAGCCATAACCCTTACGAGGACAATGGCATCAAGCTATTCGGCCCCGATGGGTTCAAGCTCTCAGACGAGGATGAGCTGGCCATCGAATCGATGCTGGGTCAGGCGCTGCCTCTGGCCGACAGCCCCCAGATCGGGCGGGCGCGGCGCATCGAGGACGCGCGCGGGCGCTATATCCACGCGGTCAAGGGTTCGGTGCCGCATAACATCCGCCTTGATGGGCTGAAGATCGTGGTCGATTGCGCCAATGGCGCGGCCTATCAGGTGGCCCCCTCGGCGGTCTGGGAATTGGGCGCGGAGGTGATTGCGGTGGGCGTCACGCCCAACGGCAAGAATATCAACGACAAATGCGGCTCTACCCACCTTGATCTGATCAAGGAAACCGTGGTCGCCTCGGGCGCGGACATCGGCATTGCGCTGGACGGCGATGCCGACCGCCTAATCGTGGTCGATGAAATGGGCCAGACGGTCGATGGCGACCAGTTGATGGCGCTGATCGGCACGCAATTGCACCAGCGCGGCGAATTGCGCGGCGGGGGCGTGGTGGCCACGGTCATGTCGAATCTTGGGCTGGAGCGTTACCTGAACGCGCAGGGGCTGAATCTGGAGCGCACCAAGGTGGGCGACCGCTATGTGCTCGAACGCATGAAGGAAGGCGGATTCAATGTCGGCGGCGAACAGTCGGGCCATATGATCATGCTCGACCATGGCACCACCGGCGATGGCACCGTGGCCGCGCTGCAGGTGCTGGTCGCGCTGGTGCAATCGGGCAAGAAGGCGAGCGAATTGCTCCACCTGTTCGACCCCGTGCCGCAATTGCTGAAAAACGTGCGCTTTTCGGGCGGCAAGCCGCTGGAGGCGGACAGCGTGAAAAAGGTGATCGCGGACGCCGAGGCGCAGCTTGCCGGGCGCGGGCGGCTGGTGATCCGGCCTTCGGGCACCGAACCTGTTATCCGCGTAATGGCCGAGGGCGATGATGCGGCCGAGGTCGAGCAGGTGGTGGATGCCATTTGCGATGCGGTGAAGGCGGCGGTTTAACGTAAGTTTGCCTCCGGCGGGCAAAGGGTCTTGGACCCTTTGCAATCCCTTTAATGGAGTGGCGTTTGACCGGCCGAGGAACGCATCTGCGGAGCGGTTTATAGAGCCTGCGGCGCGGCGGGGTGGCGCTCTGGTTGAACCTGTGACGCAACAATGACAGTAATGGGAGCGCGAGGGTCTAGACCCTCGCATTTCATCTTTTCTTGGAAAAACCCTCATGCTCGAAATGCGCCCCGATTGCGAAAAATGCGGTCAAGACCTGCCCGCCGAGGCCCCCGGCGCCTTTATCTGCTCATTCGAATGCACGTTTTGCGCGGAATGCAGCGAGGAACTGGACGATCTTTGCCCCAATTGCGGCGGCGAACTGATGGACCGCCCCACCCGCGCGAAGAAGCACCACGCCAAGAACCCGCCCTCGACGGTGCGGCACTACAAGGGATGACGCCTGCCCGGATTTTGACGATTGCCGGATCGGATTGCAGCGGGGGCGCTGGGCTTCAGGCGGATCTGAAAACCATCACCATGCTGGGCGGCTATGGCATGAGCGCGATCACCGCGATCACCGCCCAGAACACGCGCGGGGTTTTTGCGGTCGAGCCGCTCTCGCCCGAAATGGTGGCGGCGCAAATCGACGCCTGCCTTGATGACATCGGCGTCGATGCGGTGAAGATCGGTATGCTGGGCAGCGCGGCGATCACGCATATCGTGGCCGACCGGCTGGAAAAAATCGCCGCGCCCGTGGTGTTCGATCCGGTGATGGTGGCTACCAGCGGGGGCCTCCTGGCCGATGCGGATACCGTGGCGGCGTTTGACCGGATGATGGCGCTGGCGGCGCTCACCACGCCCAACCTGCCCGAACTGGAGGCGCTGGGCGGTGAGGCAGTGGTAAGGGCCAAGACGCAAGCCTTGCTGATAAAAGGCGGCCATGGCGAAGGTGCGGTGATCGAAAACCGCCTGATCTCCCCCCATGGCGAGCATATTTTCGCCAGCGAGCGCATCCACACGCGCCATACCCATGGCACCGGCTGCACTCTGGCCAGCGCGATCGCCACCGGGCTGGGACAAGGCATGGCATTGCCCGAGGCCGTCAAACGCGCGGGCGATTTCGTCCATGCCGCCCTGCTGGCCGCGCCGGGTTTCGGCGCGGGCCATGGGCCCCTTGGACATCAGGCCGTCAGGCTCTGATCATTCCGCAAATTTGGGGAAACAGTCGATCTCGTAATAGCCGGTGATGTGCTCCCACGCATCCTCGGCGGTTTCGACCGGCGTGAAGAGTTCCAGATCGCGCCGGTTGACCACGCCTTCCTCGACCAGAGCCTCGAAATTAACCACCCGGTTCCAGAATTCGGCGCCGAACAGCAGGATCGGGATCGGCTTCATCTTGCCGGTCTGGATCAGGGTGAGCAGCTCGAAAAATTCATCGAATGTGCCGAACCCACCCGGAAACACCGCCACCGCCCGCGCGCGCAGCAGGAAATGCATCTTGCGCAGGGCGAAATAGTGGAACTGGAACGCCAGACGCGGCGTGACATAGGGATTGGGCGCCTGTTCATGGGGCAGCACGATGTTGAGCCCGATGGTCTCGGCCCCGACCTCGGATGCGCCGCGATTGGCCGCCTCCATGATCGAGGGGCCGCCGCCCGAACAGATCACGAATTGGCGCATACCCTTTTCGACAATCGCACATTGACTGGCGATGCGGGCCAGTTTGCGCGCCTCGTCATAATAGCGGGCATTGGCGACCAGACGCTCGACAATCGCCTTTTCCTCGGGTGTGGTGGCGGCCGCGAGGCGCTCTTCCACCTTTTCCGGGGCGGGAATACGCGCCGAGCCATAGCATACCAGCGTCGAACCGATGCCCGCCTCGTCGAGCAGCATTTCGGTTTTCAGCAGTTCGAGCTGAAAGCGAACCGGGCGCAATTCCTCGCGCAGCAAAAATTCAGTGTCGCGAAAAGCCAGCTTGTAACTGGCGCTCTGCGTCTGGGCGGTGCGGGTTTCGTGTTTTTCGACAAAGCCGGCTTCCTGCTCGGCCTTATAAAAACGACGGGACAGACGTTTTTCTTCTTCAGTCATATTTTGCTCTTATACGTTCCAATTGACCTTTTTAGCGCAAAAGAGTGAATGGGCAATGACCGAGAGAGCCTTGGGAATCAGGCGGTAAGCAAGCACTCCGGGGACATCCTTAGGGGCTACCCTTGTATTTATATAAAAATTTTATATCCGTTCATATTCAATTCAGCGCCCCCCGTGCTTGGAGCAAACTCGAAGAGCTGGGCGTGCTAGGGGCTGATAGGGATTGGCGGCACGATGCAGGCGAGGAATAAAAGTGACGGATAATCAAGCGGTTGGCACGCTTTCGGTCAAGAATCAGCTTGGCCTTTTGCTCAAGGCGGTGCTGGCAGTGGGGGCGGTTGCGCTTCTGGTGCTGGCCTATCGCCATTTCACGTATAAGGAGCCGGTGGCGCCTGCGCCCCTGCCCGAAGGCATTGTCGAAATGTCGCCATCGCAAATGGCCACGCTCAAGGTCGAGGCCGTGGGCGGGGGCGATGGCTGGCTGCAGACCGCCGCCACCGGCATGATCGCGGTGGATGAAACCCATGCCACGCCGATTTTCCTGCCCTATTCGGGGCAAGTCACGCAGGTGATGGTTCAGCAGGGCGCCACGGTGGTTCAGGGCCAGCCCCTGCTGACCTTGCGCACCAGCGACGTGGTGGACGCGCGCAACGCGCTGTTCGGCGCGGCCGCCGCCCGATCGAGCGCTTTTGCCGCAGCCAAGCTGGCCGAGGAAAACCTCAAGCGCCAGGAACAGATCTATCGCACCGCCGGTGGCGCGCTGCGTGATTATGAACAGGCTCGTAACGATGCCGTCGCCGCCCAGGCCGCGCTGCGCAGCGCCGAGGCCACGCTGGGCGCCGCGCGCGACAAGCTGGAAATCTATGGCAAGAGCCAGGGCGAAATCGCCCGCCTCGAAGGCGCGCATGAGGTCAACGGCTATCACCCCGAAACCACGTTCCGCGCGCCCATCGGCGGGGTCATCGTCAACCGCGCCGTCAGCCCGGGCCAGTTCGTTCAGGTGGGCGGCACCACGCCGGTGCTGACGATCGCCAATCCGGGCCAGGTGTGGCTGGTGGCGCAACTGGCCGAAAGCGACGCGCCCCATGTGCATATGGGCGACCGGGTGGACGTGACCGTCTCGGCCTTCCCCGGCCGCGTGTTTCAGGTCGTGGTCGACAATATCGCCAGCGCGCTTGATCCGCAAAGCCACCGCCTGCCGGTGCGCGCGACGATCGCCAATCCGGACGGGGCGCTCAAGCCGCAGATGTTCGCCAATTTCACCATCCGCCATCAGGACGCCGCCCCCGTCAACGGCCGCCCGGTGATGTCGGTGCCCGCACAGGCCGTGATCCGCGAAAATGACACTGCCCGCGTGTGGATCCAGATTTCGCCCAACCGTTTCCGCTGTGTCGATGTCACGCTGGGCGAAAGCCATAATGGCCGGGTCGATGTGACCTCTGGCCTCAAGGGCGGCGAAAAGGTCGTCACCACCGGCGCTATCTTTGTGAACGAAGCGGGATTCGGCGCGTGAACAGTCTTGTCCGTTTTGCGCTGCGTTCGCGCATGCTGGTCATGGGGCTGCTGGCAGGGATGCTGGCGGCCGGTGGCATTGCCTTTTACAACCTGAACATCGAGGCCTATCCCGACCCGGTTCCGCCGATGGTGGAAATCATCACCCAGTCCCCCGGCTCCAGCGCCGAGGAGATGGAGCGCGGCGTCACGATTCCCATCGAGGTGCAGCTGGCGGGCCTGCCGCATATGACGGCGATCCGCACCATCAGCCTGTTCGGCCTGTCCGACGTGAAGGTGCAGTTCACCTACGATTTCACCTTTGAACAGGCCCAGCAGCAGGTGATCAACCGCCTGTCGCAGCTTGGCCCCCTGCCCGGCGGCGTCTCGCCCGAACTTTCGCCCACCAGCCCGATCGGCGAAATCTATCGCTATCGCATCAAGGCGCCCAAGGGCTATTCGGTGATGGATCTGAAAACGCTCCAGAACTGGATTCTGGAACGCCGCTTCAAGGCCATTTCGGGCGTGATCGACGTCACCGGCTGGGGCGGCAAGGAGCGCGCCTATGAGGTGGTGGTCGATTCGGCCAAGCTGACCGCGCATCAGACCAGCGTTGCCGCCGTGATCGCGGCGCTGGGCAAGGGCGACAGCAATGTCGGCGGCCAGACGATCAACTTTGGTCCGCAGGCCGCCATTGTGCGCGGCGTGGCGCTGATCCAGTCGCCCAGCCAGATCGAGAACACGCTGGTGACCAACAATGCGGGCGTGCCGGTCTATATCCGCGATGTCGCCAGCGTTCAGGTCGGCAACCAGCCGCGCTTTGGCGTGGCGGGCCTTGGCAATGAGGACGATATCGTCGAGGGCATCGTGCTGATGCGTCGCGGTTCGCAATCCATGCCCACCATCAACGCGGTCAAGGAAGAGGTCGAAAAGATCAATTCGGGCGGCATCCTGCCTCCGGGTGTGACGCTGGTGTCGAATTATGACCGGTCGAAGCTCATCGATGTCACCACGCATACCGTGATGGAAAATCTGGTGGTCGGCATCCTGCTGATCTTTGCGCTGCAATGGGGCCTGCTGGGCAATCTGCGCAGCGCGATCATCGTGGCCACCACCATTCCTTTCGCGCTGGCCTTTGCGGTGCTGATCCTGACGCTTCAGGGCGAGAGCGCCAACCTGCTTTCGGTGGGCGCGCTCGACTTCGGCCTTGTGGTGGACGCCACGGTCATCATGGTGGAAAATATCTTCCGCCATATGGTCGAACGATCCGAGCATGTGGAACGGGGCGAAGGGCATTTCTCCTTCGCCAGCCGCCTTGGCTCGATCCTTCATGCCAGCAGCGAGGTCAGCCGGGGCATTTTCTTTGCCGCCGCGATCATCATCGCCTCCTTCCTGCCGCTCTTCACCCTGACGGGCGTGGAAGGCCATATCTTCGGCCCGATGGCCAAGACCTATGCCTATGCCATCGCGGGCGGGTTGATCGCCACGTTCACGGTGGCGCCGGTGATGTCGGCGCTGCTGCTGCCCGATAAATTGTCCGAGGTGGAAACCTTCATCGTCCAGCGCCTGCGCCGGGTGTACGAACCGGCCTCCAGCTTTGCGCTGGCCAATCCGGTGGTGACGATCGGCGGCGGTCTGCTGCTGTTTGGCGCGGCGATGGTGGGGGTGCGCTCGCTGGGCGTCGAATTCCTGCCGCATCTCGAAGAAGGCAACCTGTTCATCCGCGGCGAATTGCCGACATCGATCTCGCTGGAGGCGGGCCTGCCCACCACCAATGCGATCCGCCGCCGCATCGCCTCCTATCCCGAAACCCAGAATGTGCTTTCAACGCAGGGTCGCCCCGATGACGGCACCGATCCGACGGGCTTCTTCAACGCCGAATTCTTTGTGCCACTGAAACCGCAGAAGGAATGGCCCGCAGGGATGGACAAGGACAAGCTCGTTGCACAAATGAGCAAGGATCTGGCCGAGCATTTCCCCGGCGTCGATTTCTCGTTCTCGCAAATCATCGAGGATAACGTGGCCGAGGCGGCCAGCGGGGTGAAGGGCGCCAATTCGGTCAAGCTGTTCGGGCCCGATCTGGAAACGCTGCAAAAGATCGCCAACCAGATCAAGGATGAGATGGCCAAGGTGCAGGGCATTGCCGACCTCGGCGTGTTCCAGTCGCTTGGCCAGCCCACGGTGCGCATCGATGTCGACCGCGAAAAGGCGGGCCGCTATGGCCTGACGCCCGATGACATCAACCAGACCGTGGCGGCCGCTGTGGGGGGCTCCTCGCCGGGCGAATTGTACGAACCGCACACCGACCGGCACTTCCCGATCATCGTGCGTTTCCGCCCCGAACAGCGCGACAGCATCGACACGATCAGCCACATCACCGTGGCCACGCCCAATGCCAGCGGCGGCGTGACGCAGGTTCCCCTGTCCGAGGTGGCCAGCATCCGCCTCGTCTCGGGCGCCAGCTTCATCTATCGCGAGCACCAGACCCGCTATGTCCCGATCAAGTTCAGCGTGCGCGACCGCGACCTGGGCAGCGCGGTGGCCGAGGCGCAGGCCCGCATCGCCCAGAAGATCACCCTGCCGCCGGGCTATAGTCTGGAATGGGCGGGCGAAATGTCGAACCTGAAGAATGCGGTGGCGCGTCTGGAAATCGTCGTGCCGATCAGCCTGCTGATCATCTTTGCGCTGCTGTTTGCCAATTTCGGCAATCTGCGCGATGCCTGCCTTGCCCTCTCGTCCATTCCGATGGCGATCATCGGGGGCGTGCTGGCTCTGGTGTTGACGGGAACCTCCTTCTCGATTTCGGCCGCCATCGGCTTTGTCGCGCTGTTCGGCATTGCGGTGATGGACGGGATTTTGGTGGTCAACAATTTCAACACCGCGCTCAATGAAGGGCAAAGCCGCGAGGAAGCCTTGCAGACCACCACGAAGAATTCGCTGCGTCCGGTGGTGATGACCTGTCTGGTGGCGGCCATCGGCCTGCTGCCTGCCGCCGTTGCCACGGGCATCGGTTCGCAGGTGCAAAAGCCGCTGGCGCTGGTGGTCGTGGGCGGCATGACGCTGGCCCCGGTGCTGATCCTGCTGGTGCTGCCGCTGCTGATCGGGCGCTATTCCAAGCATGTGCCCAACAAGTTCGCCGTGGCCCATGGCAAGGACGAGCGCGATCTGCCCCATCATCATGAGGGAGAAACGGCATGAGCATGACCGCCCTTTTGCTGGCCGCAACGGTTCCCGCACTGCCTTTGCCTCCGACGCCGGCGGGCAACGCGCCCGCCTCGGTGCTGAGCGCCCCGGTGGCGCCCGAGGGCGGCCCGGCGCAGGCCATTGCCGTGGGGGCCCCGGTCCCCGCGCAATGGTGGCGCGAATTCGGCAATGACGCGCTCAATGCGCTGGTCGAACGCAGCCTGAGCGCCAACCCCGACATCGCCGCGGCCGATGCCACCCTGCGTCAGGCGCAGGAACTGGCGCGCGCCTCGGTAGGCGGGCTGCTGCCCCAGGTCGATGCGGGCTATCAGGCGAGTCGCGCGCGGACCAGCAACACGATCGCACCGGTTCTGGCTGATCAGAATGTGTTGCTCTACACCCTCCACACCGCGCAGGTCAGCCTGTCCTGGTCGCCCGATGTGTTCGGCGGCGGGCGGGCGCGGGTGCGCTCGGCGCAGGCGGCGGCGCGGGCGCAGGCGGCAAGGGCCGACGCGGCGCGCTCAATGGTTGTGGCCAATCTGGTGCAGTCGGCGATCCAATATGCCGCGCTGGGCGAGGAGATCGACGCGACCCGCGATGCCGTCACCGCCTATCGCGATGTGCTGGCGCTGATCAAGCTGCGCCAGAAGATCGGCGCGGTGGGCGCCTCGGACGTGGCGGCGCAGGAAACCGCGCTGGCCGCGATCGAGGGGCAATTGCCGGGGCTGGAGCGCGCGCGCAAGGCGCAGGAGGCCCAGATCGCCGTGCTGATCGGCGTGGCGCCGGGTTCGCCTTTGCCCCCCGTGCCGCGCATGGATGAACTGACCCTGCCCGCGCAATTGCCCTTGAGCCTGCCCGCGCAGGTGGTCGCCCATCGCCCCGATGTGCGCAGCGCCGCCGCGATCATGGAAGGCGCCTCGGCCGATGCCAAGGCCGCCGTGGCCGCCCGTCTGCCCTCCTTTACGCTCAGCGCGCAATATGGCGGCACGGCCAACACATTTGCCGACATGTTCGCAACCGGCAATCCGTTCTGGACGCTGCTGGGCGGGGTGTCGGCGCCGATCTTCCATGCCGGATCGCTGCTGCACCAAAGCCACGCCGCCAAGGCCGCGCTGGAGGCCGCGCAGGCGCAGTATCGCTCGACCGCGCTTCAGGCCTTTGCCGATGTCTCGAACGCGCTGACCGCAATCAAGACCGATGGCGATGCGCTGGCCGCCGCCGACCGGGGCAACCGCGCCTCGGCCGACAGTCTGAACTTTACCCGCCGCCAATATGAACTGGGCGCGGTCGGCACTTTCACCTTGCTGCCGGTTCTGGCCGCCAGGGCCGAGGCGCGCAGCACATGGGTGCAGGCCCGCGCGGCGCGGCTGGTCGATACGGTGGCGCTCTACCAATCGCTGGGCGGCGGAACCGGCCAGAAATAATACGAAGGGGCGCCCGGCCAAGGCGCCCCTTTTCTTTTCAGCAACACGAAATGGCTTTGTCCCGCAACAAAGCGCGCCTATGTCCGCGCCTTATGACGACGGGGGCGAACACGGGACTCTGGCGCAGCGAAGCGCTGGCCACGCTGCGACTGGCGGTGCCATTGGCGGCGGCCAACCTATTGCAAATGGCGGTTTATGCCATTGACGTGATCTTTGTGGCGCGGCTGGGCCAGACCCCGCTGGCTGCCTCTTCCCTCTCGGTCAGCCTGTTCGGCCTGCTGGCGTGGAGCCTGTCGGGCCTAACGGGCGCGGTCTCGGCGCTGGTGGCGGCGGAACTGGGCGCGCGCAATCATGCGGTGCGGTCGGTGCGGCGATCGACGCGGATGGGCCTGTGGCTGGCGGTAGGGACCGGCGCTTTAGCCATGATCCTGTGCAGTTTCGGGCGCGAGATCCTGCTGCTGACCGGACAGGCGCGCGAAGTGGCCGATCTGTCAGGCGGGTTCCTGCATGTGCTGAAATGGGCGATGGTGCCGATGCTGATCGCCAATGTGCTGCGCTCGGTGGTCTCGGCGCTGGGGCGGCCGGTGTTTGCCACTTTCATCACGGCGCTGGCCATCGCGGTCAATGCGGCGGGCAATTATGCGCTGGTGTTCGGCCATTGGGGCATGCCCGCGCTGGGGCTGCAAGGCTCGGCACTCTCCAGCGTCATTACGGGATGCGTGACGGCGCTGGCCTATACGGGGGCGATTTTCGCCAATCGGCGGCTGCGGCGGCATTATCTGTTCGGCCATCTCTGGCGCCCTGATTGGCAGCGCCTGCGCGAGATCGTGGCGATCGGTGCGCCGATCTTCTTTCAGGTGCTGGCCGAGGCTGGTCTGTTTGGCGCCGCCGCTTTCCTGATGGGCCGGATCGGCGAGGCCGAACTGGCCGCACATACGGTGGCCTTGCAGATTGCCGCCTTCACCTTCCAGATCCCGATGGGCATCGGTCAGGCGGCGACCATCCGCGTGGGATACCATTACGGCGCGGGCGACCGGGCGGCGATGGGGCGCGCGGGCTGGGCCTCGCTGCAGATTGGCCTGTGCATCGCGCTCTTCTCATCCTCGCTGATGGTGATTGCCCCGCGCCTGCTGCTCTCGGCCTATATTGACGTGAATGCGGCCGAGCGCGCGGTGATGGTGGCGCTGGCAGTGCGCTATCTGGTGGTGGCCGCCGCGTTTCAGTTGGTCGATGCCACGCAGGTCATTCTGGCGGGGGCGCTGCGCGGATTGCAGGACACCAAGGTGCCGATGGCGATTGCCCTGCTGGGCTATTGGGTGCCGGGATTTGGGGTTTCGGTGATGCTGGGTCTGGGCACGGGGCTGCGCGGGTTTGGCGTGTGGATCGGGCTTGCCACCGGCCTTGCCGTAGTGGCAGTGATGCTGCTGTGGCGCTGGAACCGGCGCGAGGCGCTGGGGCTGGTCCAGACGCGGGCCTGAAATTTTTTGGGTCCTGAATTTTTTTGTCCAAGGGTGCCTTGACGCCCTCTGACCCCGCACCCATATCCGGAGCGTTGGCACTCTCAGGGTGGGAGTGCCAAGAAGCATTTTCAACTTGAGAGAGGTAACACTCCCATGTCGTTCCGTCCTCTGCACGACCGCGTGCTGGTCCGCCGCGTCGAAGCCGAAGAAAAGACCGCCGGTGGCATCATCATCCCCGACAGCGCCAAGGAAAAGCCTGCTGAAGGCATCATCGTTTCGGTGGGCTCGGGCGCCCGCAACGAAGCCGGCGTTGTGACCCCGCTGGAAGTCAAGGCGGGCGACCGCGTGCTGTTCGGCAAGTGGTCGGGCACCGAAGTCAAGGTCGCGGGCGAAGACCTGCTGATCATGAAGGAAAGCGATATCCTCGGCATCATCGGCTGAGTTGATACGCATCTTTTAACCCACTGATATTTCAAAGGAACAGATCATGGCCGCCAAGGACGTGAAATTTGGTCGCGACGTTCGCGAACGCATTCTCAAGGGCGTGGACACGCTTGCCGACGCCGTCAAGGTGACGCTGGGCCCCAAGGGCCGCAACGTCGTCATCGAAAAGAGCTTCGGCGCTCCCCGCATCACCAAGGACGGTGTGTCGGTCGCCAAGGAAATCGAACTGAAGGACAAGTTCGAAAACCTGGGCGCGCAGATGCTGCGCGAAGTGGCCAGCAAGGCCAATGACAAGGCCGGCGACGGCACCACCACCGCCACGGTTCTGGCTCAGGCCATCGTGCGCGAAGGCCTCAAGGCCGTTGCCGCCGGGATCAACCCGATGGATCTGAAGCGCGGCATCGACACCGCCGCTGCTGCTGTGGTCGCCGATCTGGCCAGCCGCTCGAAGCCGGTGGCCGATTCGGCCCAGATCGCTCAGGTCGGCATCATTTCGGCCAATGGCGACACCGAAGTCGGCCAGAAGATCGCCGAAGCGATGGAAAAGGTCGGCAAGGAAGGCGTGATCACCGTCGAGGAAGCCAAGGGCCTCGAATTCGAACTCGATGTCGTCGAAGGCATGCAGTTCGACCGCGGCTACCTGTCGCCCTACTTCGTGACCAACCCCGAAAAGATGACCGTGGAACTGGATAATCCCTATATCCTGATCCACGAAAAGAAGCTTTCGTCGCTGCAGTCGCTGCTGCCGATCCTCGAAGCCGTGGTGCAGTCGGGCCGTCCGCTGCTCATCATCGCCGAGGACATCGAAGGCGAAGCGCTGGCCACCCTCGTGGTCAACAAGCTGCGCGGTGGTCTCAAGATCGCTGCCGTCAAGGCTCCCGGCTTCGGCGACCGCCGCAAGGCCATGCTGGGCGATATCGCCACGCTGACCGCCGGTGAAATGATCTCGGAAGATCTGGGCATCAAGCTCGAAACCGTCACGCTCGGCATGCTGGGTCAGGCCAAGAAGGTCACGATCGACAAGGACAACACCACGATCGTCGACGGTCTGGGTTCGGCTGACGACATCAAGGGCCGCGTTGAGCAGATCAAGGCGCAGATCGAAGTCACCACCAGCGACTACGACCGCGAAAAGCTGCAGGAACGTCTGGCCAAGCTGGCCGGCGGCGTGGCCGTCATCAAGGTCGGCGGTTCGACCGAAGTGGAAGTCAAGGAACGCAAGGATCGCGTTGACGATGCCCTGCACGCCACGCGCGCTGCTGTCGAAGAAGGCATCGTCCCCGGCGGCGGCACGGCTCTGCTCTATGCCACCAAGGCTCTGGAAGGCCTGAAGGGCGCGAACGAAGACCAGACCCGCGGCATCGACATCGTCCGCAAGGCGATCACCGCTCCGATCAAGCAGATCGCTGAAAACGCTGGCGTCGATGGCGTCCTCGTGGCCGGCAAGCTGCTGGATCAGGCCGACGAAACGCTGGGCTTCAACGCCGCGACGGAAACCTACGAAAACCTGCTGGCCGCAGGCGTGATCGATCCGACCAAGGTTGTCCGCACCGCGCTGCAGAACGCTTCGTCGGTGGCTGGCCTGCTGATCACGACCGAAGCCGGTATCGTGGAAAAGCCTGAAGACAAGCCTGCCATGCCCGCGATGCCGGGCGGCGGCATGGGTGGCATGGACTTCTAAGTCCACGCATTATCCAAGGCAAAATGGGAAACCCGGAGGGAGCAATCTCTCCGGGTTTTTCCTTATGTTTACGGAGGTTCCCTGATCCCATCGCAGACACGGGGCGCTTCATCGACAGGTGGGATGACAAGGAGTGGGAATTGGAGTTTACCGGAAATTAGCTTAGACGGGCCTATTTCCAGAACATGCTAAAAGCTCAGAACGCGATTCTCGGCGCTTTGGCGCTCACCGTGGCAATTGCCGCTCCCCCTGTGCTGGCCAAAGGCGATGTCGATGGTCTGGAACAGGCTTTCGACCGCGTGTTCAGCAGCGGCGCCACGCGCCCGCCCCAGCCTGCGGTCCTGCTGCCCCGGCAAAACCCCACCGGCATCAATGGTTTCGAAGCGCGTCTGGCCCAATTGGCGGGCGCTTCACAAGGCCGGATCGGCGTGGCGGCGGTGGACCTTTCCTCCGGGCGCGGCGTCTCGGTGATGGGCGATCAGCCCTTCCCGCTGGCCAGCACCGGCAAGATCGCCGTGGTCGCCACTTTCCTCGAAGGAGTGGATCAGGGGCGCTACAAGCTGTCCGACCGATTCCCGTTGATGATGCCGGTGCCTTCGGCGCGATTCTCGACCGCCGTGGCCCCGGTGCGTCCGGGTGCGATGCTTTCGGCCGAACAATTGATCGAACTGGCCATCACCCGCAGCGACAATCACGCCACCGATGCGCTTCTGGCCGCGATGGGCGGGCCGCAGGTGGTGACGCGCTGGCTGCGCCGCAATGGCATCAACGGCATCCGGCTCGACCGCGACATCGCCACAATGGTGCGTGATGACGGCGAGGTTGATCCCGCCCGCAAGATCGATCTGCGCGATTCGACCACGCCTCAGGCGATGGCCGTGCTGCTGGCGGGCCTGTATCAGGGCCAATGGCTGAGCGCGCAGAGCCGCGAAGTGCTGCTGGGCGCGATGGCGCGTTGCCGCACGGGCATTCACCGTATGCGCGCGGCCCTGCCCGGCGACGCCATGGTGGGCCACAAGACCGGCACGCTGTCGAACACGTCGAGCGACGTGGGCCTGATCCGCAGCAGCGATGGGCGCACGATTGCCGTGGCGATCTATGTGACCGGCCAGGGCGGCAAGCCCGGCCGCGATCAGCGCATCGCCAGCATCACCCGCGCGATCTATGACGGCTATCAGGCGGAACCGGCCGCCGATCTGGCCATGATCGGCGGATCGCGCTAAACCATTTCCTCTCAAGGCATGAAAAAGGCGCCGGACGAGTGATCGTCGGCGCCTTTTTCATGCCTTGCGTCTCTGCGCCCCATTTTGTCAAAGCGCCGCGCGGGCAAAGGAAAAGGCGCGCGGGACATATCCCACGCGCCCTGACCTCTAAAACTTCGCGCTTTCGCGCAGAAGAATTAGTTCGACGAAGCAGCCGAAGCAGCTTCCGAAGCAGCCGAGTCAGCAACCGAAGCGGCCGAGTCAGCAACCGAAGCAGCGTCCGAAGCAACCGATTCAGCCGAGGTAGCGGCTTCTTCGGTCTTCGAGCAAGCGGCGAGCGACAGAGCAGCGCCAGCAACGGCAGCGGCGAGAATGATCTTGCGCATGTGAGTATCCTTGAACAGCGAGTGGACCACGCGCGACACTGTCCACCGGGGTGGTCGCGCCGTGCGGAAAGCCTACCGCAGGAGTAGACTTCACGCGCCAAATAAACGGCTTGTTCATTCGATGCAAGCGCTAGTCGCATTTACCTGTGCATCCCATCGCATTTGCATCAGGATAACCGAGTTGGCTCGGCCTATTTTCCCCCCGAATCCGGCCCCCCTGCGCCTTTTCGTGGGGCCGCCTTGGCCCTATGGATAATCCATGGAAAACACGACACCGCGCCGCCCCCATCTCTATCTGGTCGATGGATCGGCCTATATTTTCCGCGCTTATCACCGGTTGCCGCCCCTGACGAATCCGGCCGGGACCCCGGTTGGCGCGGTTTTTGGCTATACCACGATGCTCTGGAAACTGGCCGAGGACCTGCACAAGGCCGACGGACCGACTCACCTTGCCGTGATTCTCGACAAGTCGGGGAAAAGTTTCCGTAATGACATCTTTCCGGCCTATAAAGCGAACCGCCCGCCCGCGCCCGAGGATCTGGTTCCGCAATTTCCCCTGATTCGCGACGCCACGCGCGCCTTTTCGCTGCCCCTTATTGAAGAAGCAGGGCTTGAGGCCGACGACATGATCGCCTCCTATGCCCGCGCGGCGCAGGCGCAGGGGTGGGATGTCACCATCGTTTCCTCGGACAAGGACCTGATGCAACTGGTGGGCGAAGGCCCGGACGGTTCGCGAGTCGATATGCTCGACACGATGAAGAACCAGCGCATCTTCATCCCCGAGGTGGGCGAGAAATTCGGCGTGACGCCCGAGCTGGTTGGCGATGTGCTGGCGCTGATGGGCGATGCGGTGGACAATGTGCCCGGCATTCGCGGCATTGGCCCCAAAACGGCGACCAAGCTGATCCAGGAACATGGCAATCTGGATAATGCTCTGGCCGCCGCCGCGACGATGAAGGCCAGCAAGCTGCGCGACAATCTGATCGAACATGCCGAGATGGCACGCCTGAGCCGGATTCTGGTGGCGCTCAAGGAGGATTGCGCCCTTCCCCTGCCTCTCGAGGCGTTCGAGCTGGGCGCGATCCCTCCTGAGCCTCTGGCGGCTTTTTTGGGCGAACATGGCTTTACCAGCCTTTTGAAGCGCCTTGACGGCGGCCGGGGCAGCCCGGAGCGCGCCACCCAACTGCATCCGCCCAAGGCCGTCACAGCCGGCAATACGCCCGCCACAGGCGCCGCACGTCAGGACAGCGCCGCGATGCCCGCCATCGACCTGGCCGCCTTTGAATGCGTGCAGAGCCTTGAAGCGCTGGATCGCTGGATCGCGGCGGGCTTGGCCGCGCGGCTGGTGGCCTTTGATACGGAAACCAGCGCGCTGGACGCGATTGGTGCCGATCTGGTGGGCATCAGCCTGTCGGTCGGACCGAATCAGTCCTGCTATATCCCGCTGGGCCATCGCGGCAGCGATATGTTTGCCGAAAAGCCCCAGCAGATCGACCGCGACGAAGCGCTGCGCCGGTTGAAGCCGCTGCTCGAATCGGATGCGGTGATGAAGGCGGGGCAAAACATCAAATATGACCTGAACGTCATGGCGCGTTTCGGCATCACCGTTTCGCCCATCGACGACACGATGGTCATCAGCTTCGATATGGACGCGGGCCGCAGCGAGGAAGGCATCGGCGGCGGGCATGGCATGGACGAGCTGGCCCAGCGCCACCTTGGCCACACCTGCATCGCCTTCAAGGACGTCTGCGGCACCGGCAAGAAGCAGATCAGCTTTGCCGAAGTCGCGCTGGAGCGCGCCACCCAATATGCCGCCGAAGACGCCGAGGTGACATGGCGCCTGCATCATTTGCTCAAGCCCCGTCTGGCCGCCGAGGGCGCCAGCCGGATCTATGAGCGCGTCGATCGCCCGCTGGTGCCCGTGGTGGCCCAGATGGAGCGCCACGGCATCAAAGTCGACCGCGAGCGCCTTGCGGGCCTCTCGCAGCAATTTGCCGAGGCCATCGCCGCGCTGGAGGGCGAGATCCACGCGCTGGCGGGCGGGCCCTTTACCATCGGCAGCCCCAAGCAATTGGGCGAGATCCTGTTTGACCAGATGGGGCTGAAAGGCGGCAAGAAGGGCAAGTCGGGCCAGTATTCCACCGACCAGTCGGTGCTGGAAAAGCTGGAAGCCGAAGGCGTGCCCATCGCGCGCAAGGTGCTGGAATGGCGCCAGCTCGCCAAATTGCGCTCGACCTATACCGAGGCGCTCCAGGCCGCGATCAGTCCGGTCACGGGCCGCGTTCACACCAGCTACAGCCTCGTTGGGGCACAGACGGGCCGTCTTTCCTCGACGGAGCCGAATTTGCAGAACATTCCGATCCGCACCGAAATCGGCCGCCAGATCCGCGACTGCTTTGTGGCCGAACCCGGCAATGTCCTGCTGGCCGCCGACTACAGCCAGATCGAACTGCGCCTTGCCGCGCATATGGCCGATGTGCCCGCCTTGAAGGAAGCCTTTGCCAGCGGCGCCGACATTCACGCCGCCACCGCGCAGGAACTCTTCGGCGAGGTCAACCGCGAGACGCGCGGGCGGGCCAAGACGATCAATTTCGCCATCCTCTACGGCATCTCGCGCTGGGGCCTTGCCCCGCGTCTGGGGGTGACGCCCGAGGAGGCGCAGGCGATGATCGACACCTATTTCGCCCGCTTCCCCGGCATCCAGCGCTATATCCACGAAACGCTCTCGACCGTGCGCGAGCGGGGCTATTCCGAAACGCTGTTCGGCCGCAAATGCTGGTTCCCGCGCATCAGTTCGAAGAATCAGGCCGAACGTCAGGGCAGCGAGCGCGCCGCCATCAATGCGCCGATCCAGGGCACCTGCGCCGACATCATCAAGCGCGCCATGGCCCGGATGCAGCCCGCGCTGGCCGCCGCCGGTCTGCCCCATGTGCGGATGCTGCTGCAGGTGCATGACGAACTGGTGTTTGAATTGCCCGAGGGCGATGTCGAGGCCGCCAAAACCGTCATCCGCGCTGTCATGGAGGAGGCCGCCGGGCCGTCCGTGGCGATTTCCGTGCCGCTGGGCGTGGAAATCGGCGTGGGGGCCAGCTGGGGCGCGGCGCACTGATGATCACCATCACCAACCTTGCCAAGGGCAAATTGCCGCTGGCGCTGCCCGCCGATGCGCTTGATCCCGACCAATGGCCCTCGATCGACGAGGTGATGCATTGGTCCAGCCGGATGACTCACGCCGCCGTGGTGCTGGGAATCGGGCTGGCGGTGGCGCTGGTGCTGCATCTGGCCTGTTTCGCGTTCCTGCGGCGCATGGCGCGGCGTAGCGACAATCCCGCCGAGGCGGTGGCCGCCGCGCAGCTCTACCATGCCTTCCGCTGGGCCTTTCTGGCGGGCGGTATGGCTTCGGCGGCGGGCGGCAACAAGCTGGTCGCCAAGCTGTGGAACGGGATCGAGGGCTTTGTCGTTCCGGCGCTGACGGGCTGGGTGCTTTATGCGCTGGTCAAGACCGGCGCGGAATTGATGGCCCGCCGTGCGATCACTTCGGGCGATGAATTGACCGCGCGCAGCCGCACCACGCGAATCGCGCTGATCTCGCGCTCGATGGCCTTTGTCATCATCTTCATCACCGTGGCGCTGATGCTGCTGGGCGTGCCGGCGGTGCGCCATATCGGCGCGACGCTGATTGCTTCGGCCGGTTTGATGGGTCTGGCGGTCGGCGCCGCGGCCCAGCCTGCGCTCAAATCGCTGATCGCCGGTTTGCAGATCGCGCTGACCGAACCGATTCGCATCGGCGATTTCGTCGTGGTCGAGGGCGAGCAGGGCCGTGTGGAGGATATTCGCCTGTCCTATGTCGTGGTGCGCACCGGCGACGAGCGGCGTCTGATCGTGCCCACAGTCAAATTTCTCGATGCCACGTTCCAGAACTGGACCCGCGTGGGCGGAATCACCGGATCGGTGGTGCTGCCGATTCGCCCCGGCTTTGCCATCGAGCCGATCCGGCAGGCCTTTCGCGCGGCGATTGACGAGATGGAGACCTGGGACCGGCGCACCGGCGATCTGGTGGTGTCGGAATCGCGGGTGGGCTCGGTCGAGCTAAAATTGCTGGTCAGCGCGGCCAACCCTGCCGATCTGGGCGCTTTGCGCAGCGGCTTGCGTGAGGTGATGCTGGAATGGCTGCGGGTTAACGCGCCCGACGCGCTTTGTACTGAAACCTGATGGCGCCACTGATTGCGCGCAAATCATCTGCGCGCAATTACGTGCTCCGCTGCGGTTGCGCGCAAAGCGGGCAAAGAAAAACCCGGCCGAAGCCGGGCTTGGAAGTTTGGGAGAGGATGCCTGAAAGGCATGGTCTTTATGACCCCAACGCCGTTTTTGTGCAAGTGCGAAATGCGAGACGCTCATTGCAAATAATGCAATCATGCTGATGCGCCAAAATCCGGGCGTTTCATGACTCAGCAATGGTTTGCACAACCCGACGCTGCGCCGCACAAAGCAGGGCACAAAAAAAGGCCCAACCGTTGCCGGTCGGGCCGTGGAAGTTTTGGGAGAGGATGCCTGAAAGGCCTCTCCTCTATGCCCATCATGGTGCTTTGCAGCAAATGCACATTCATCATGGCCGATTGCATAAAACGCAATTTTGAAGGGGTTATGATTTTCCATTTGTAAATCATAGCCTTACCAACCCGCCATCCCGATGCATTATTTTGCAATACGTATGCGAGACAAATCAAAGGCCGAAGCATGCCCACACATGCTCCGGCCCGCGACCGCCAGACAGGCCGACGATCAATGCGCAAACAACAGACTCGGCCCATCCTTGAGGTCGAGGAAATAGCGCGTCACCCCGCCCAGCAGGAATTCGCGCAACCGGCTGTGGCCAAAGGCCCCCATCACCAGCAGTGCGGCCTGCAGACGCGAGACGGCAGCCGCCAAAGTCTCCTCGATCGATCCGACACGGGTCAGCGAATCAATTTCCGCCTTCACCCCATGGCGCGAGAGATATTGCACCGCATCGAGCGGCGGAAACACGCCCGCCTTGTCGCCCACGGTCAGGACATGGACCGATTCGGCAAGCCGCAACAAAGGCAAAGCCCCACGCAGCGCCACCGCCGCCTCATGCGAGCCGTCCCAGGCCACCGCCACGCAATTGACCGGCGTGATCAACGGGCGATCCTGATCCACCACCAGAATCGGCGCCTTGCCATCCATGGCCAGTTGCCCGGCGAATTCACACCCGCGCGACAGCACGATCACATCGGAGAGCAGCGAAGCCTCGGTCATCGCGTCAACCGGCTCCTCCTCGCCGCGCAGGACGTCGAAAGGCACATCCTCGCCGCGCAGCCGCTGGGCCAGTTCCTCGGCGAATTCATCATCGCGCTTCACCGCCTCGCGCACAGCATCCGCCGCCAGATAGCCGCCGCCCAACGCATCCATCGCCATAAACCGGGCCACCGGCGTATCGATCAGCACGCTGACATGGCCGCCCGTGGTGCGCGCCAGCGAGAGCGCTGTCTCCAGCCTTGCGGGGGTTTCCTCGGTTTGGTCGGCATAAACCAGAATAGAGCGCATATTCGGTCTCCCTTTTTTCTATGGACCGTGTCCCATCCGTCGCGGGCAACAATACTCCTGCAAAAGTAACCTACCATGACTCAGGTCAAGCCACGCCATCCAATAGAGCGCCCACGAAAAAAGGCGGCGGTGCGCGATGCACCGCCGCCTTCAATCGTTAATGGCACAAGGCTCAGGCCAGAGCGGCTTTCAGCGCATCGACCAGATCGGCGCGTTCCCACGGGAAGAAATCGCCATCCGGGGTACGGCCAAAGTGGCCATAGGCAGCGCTGGGGCCATAGATCGGCTTGTTCAGGCCCAGACCCAGACGGATGCCGCGCGGGGTCAGACCGCCCAGCTTTTCTTCCGCCACCTTGGCAATCGCGGCTTCGAGCGCGGCATCGCTCACCGTGCCGGTGCCGGCCGTGTCGACATAGAGCGAGAGCGGACGCGCCACGCCGATGGCGTAGGAGAGCTGGATCGTCACGCGCGTGGCAAGGCCCGCAGCCACGACATTCTTGGCCAGATAACGCGAGACATAGGCGGCCGAACGGTCCACCTTGGTCGGATCCTTGCCGCTGAACGCGCCGCCGCCATGCGGGGCCGCGCCGCCATAGGTGTCCACGATGATCTTGCGTCCGGTCAGGCCCGCGTCGCCATCCGGGCCGCCGATTTCAAAGCTGCCGGTGGGGTTGATGTGCCATACGGTCTCGCCCGTGATGAAGCCTTCGGGCAGGATCGCGCCGACGGCCTGCTTCACATAGGCTTCCAGCTCGGCCTTCTTCGCGCCTTCGTCATAGCCCGCCTTGTGCTGGGTCGAAACGACGATGGCAGTCGCGGCCACCGGCTTGCCATGGTGATAGCGCAGCGTGACCTGGCTCTTGGCGTCGGGTTCGAGGAAAGGCGCCGCGCCAGAGTGGCGGTCCGTGGCGAGCTGTTCCAGAATCTTGTGGCTGTAATAGAGCGTGGCCGGCATCAGGTCGGGGGTTTCATCGCAAGCGAAACCGAACATGATGCCCTGGTCGCCCGCGCCCTCGTCCTTGTTGTCGCCCGCGTCCACGCCCTGCGCGATATGCGCCGACTGGCCATGCAGGCGGTTGATAAATTCCAGCTTCTCCCAGTGGAAACCGTCCTGTTCATAGCCGATGCGCTTGACCGTATCGCGCACAGTCTTTTCGATTTCGGCCTGCGCGCCCGGCGCCCATGCGCCGTTCTCATACACGCCCTTGCAACGGATCTCGCCCGCCAGCACCACCAATTGCGTGGTGGTCAGCGTTTCGCAGGCGATGCGCGCCTCGGGGTCCTTGGACAGGAACAGGTCGACGATAGCGTCCGAAATCTGGTCCGCCACCTTGTCGGGATGGCCTTCCGAAACGCTTTCGGAGGTGAAGAGGTAATCACTGCGCACGGTATCGGACATGGAAATCCTGCCATATAAAGGTTTCTTTATGCGACCCCCTACTAGCCCCGAGCGCGGCGCAACACAAGGGTGGCCAGCATAAGAAGAACTAATCCGATCCCAATCGAAAGCATGTTGCCCCAACGCGCAAACAGCGTGGGCGCAAGCGCGGGCGGGACCATGCCGTCAAGCCGCGCCGCCTGCCCCCGGTCGGCCCTTTGGCGCACAACGCCATGCCCATCAACCACCGCGCTCACGCCATTGGTGGTCGAACGCAGCACCGGCAGCCCTTCCTCAATCGCGCGCAAACGGGCCTGCGCCAGATGCTGGGGCGGGCCCCAACTGCCGAACCAGCCGTCGTTGGAGGGGTTGAAAATATAGTCGGGCCGGTGCGCCCGATCGACCACCGCGCCGGGGAAAATGATCTCATAGCAGATCTGCATCCCCGCCTTGCCCAGCGCGCCCAGATCGAGCGTTTGCGGCCCCGGCCCCGGGCGGAAATCGAAATCGCCCGGCACCAGCCGTTCCAGCCCGATCATCTTGAGCCATTGGCGCTGGGGCAGATATTCGCCGAAAGGCACCAGATGCGCCTTGGCATAATGGGCGGCGATGCGGCCATGATCGTCGATCCCGGCGATAACATTCTGGCCCCCGGTGGCGTTCACACCTTTCAGATCCAGATCGACCGTGCCCGTCAGCAGCAGCCCCCCTTCTCCGATCGTGCGCGCCAGACGCCAGCGCGCCAGCCAAGGATCGCCGCCAAAGGTGAACTGATAATACCACGCCGGGTAGCCATCGCGGACATAATCGGGCACCCCCGATTCCGGCCAGAGCACCAGCCGCCTCTGCCCCGCCACTCTAGGCGCGGACAATTTGGCCGAGGCGACATATTGCGCCTCGAAATGGGTGGGATCGTCCAGATCCTCCTGCGCGATATTGGGCTGGATCAGCGTATAGGCGATATGGCCCTGGGGCGTTGCCGGGCCGGGGAGAACCATGACGGCAAGGCCCAGCGCGAATGGCCCCGCCATCATTGCCCCGCCCGCTCGGCGTTCACCCTGAAACCACAGCATCCGCCCCTCGGCCGCCACGCCCGCCATGACGACCGCCAGCCCCGACAGACCATAGGTGCCCAGCCAGGGCGCCAAAAGCGCCAGACCCGGCCGCGCATCCCCGCCCAACAGCGCCGCACCCAGCGGATTCCACGGAAAACCGGTAAAGAGAAAGCCGCGCAAAGCTTCGGCTAGAATCCAGCATCCGGCAAAACCCAGCACCCGCGATACTGCGCGCCCGCGCAGGAACCAGCCCCCCGCCATCGCCATGGCCGGAAAGATCGCCAGATAGAGCGAGAGCAGAAACACCGCCAAACCGCCCAGCCATGGCGGCATCTTGGCCTGATAGGTGAAAGCCGTGGCGATCCAGTTCAGCCCCAGCGTGAAATGGCCCACGCCCCACAGCCAGCCTGCCAGCGCCGCCCAGCCCGCATGGGGCAATCGCGCGGCGATCCACAACAGGACGCCAAGGCTGAGCAAGGTGAGCGGCCAGAGGCCGAGCGGCTGAAAACCCAGCGCGCCGACCGCGCCGATGGCGGCCAAAGCCGCGCCGCGCCAGCCCCAATGCCAGCAGGCCCGCGCAAAGAGCTTCGCCTTGCGCTTGTATTTGCCGAAATATCTGTCGTGCCAAGGCTTTGCCGCGTCATCCATGGCGGCATGCTTTAGCGGGGGCGGCCTTTGCCGTCACCCCGCCTTGGCATTATCGGCGCAGATTACTCTGCGCTCTCGCTGGGCGCGGCCACGGCCTTACGGCGGGGCGCACGGCGCTTGGGAGCCGGAGCGGGCTCGGCCTCAACGGCAACCGGTGCCTCGACAGCGGCCTGCGCCACCGGTTCGGCGAGTTTAGGCTCGGGAGCCTTGACCTCGGGAGCCTTCGCCTCGGCGGCCTTCGGTTCGGGAGCCTTGCGCGGCGTGGCGGAAATGGCAGGCGGCAAAGCCGCTCCCAGACCCGAACCATCCACCGGCGCGGCCGCCTTTTCGGCCGTCACACGCGGCGCGCGCGGGGCGCGTTCTTCGCGGGGAGCACGTTCTTCACGAGGAGCCCGTTCTTCGCGGACAGCACGTTCCTCACGAGGCGCACGTTCTTCACGCGGGCGGTCGTCGCGGCGAGGGCGGCGTTCCTCTCGGCGGCCACGCGGTGCGCGCGGGCTGCGATTTTCACGCAGGAAGGGGTTTTCCGCAGGCTCATAGATGTTGGGTGACGATTCGCCCGCACCCTCGGCCCCGGTCTCGCCGGTTTCGCCACCCTGCTCTTCGCCGGGTTCCTGAGCGGCTTCCTCGCTGCGGCGCGGCGCTTCGGCGCGCGGCTCGCTGCGCTCCTCGCGTTCGCGGCGGGTATAGACCGGCGGTGCGTCGAAAGCGGGGAAATCGCTGTCCACGGCGAAATCGCCCTGATCGTCGCCATCATCGCGGCCCGCATCGCCATTGTCCTGCCAGCGGTCATCGCGGCGCGCGCGCGATTCTTCCTGACGCAGGCGCGTATCGGCGATCACACGAAAGTAATGATCCGCAAATTGCAGATAATATTCGGCCTGAACACGGTCGCCATTAAGATGAGCGTCCTGTGCCAGCTTGCGATATTTTTCCAGCAATTGCGGCGCATTGCCCCGCGCCCGGCTGTCGATGCGGTTAAGCTGCTGACCACCATTTTGCGGCCGACCATTGTTGTTGCCCCGGCCACGGCGGCGGTTATTCCCACGATTGTTGTTCAAGGGTGAGTATTCCTTAACCCCGGATCGCCGCTCGGCCTCTATGCCGGCGTGCTCCTCGTCCTGTCTTACGCCTCACCGCGAAATCGCGGCGTGGCCCTGTTTCGTCGGGTCCAGCCTTAATCGGCCTATCCTGACGAAGATGCTGGAGTAGCACCAGCCAGAGGGGAAGATCCCATCCCTCGGCGGTCCTGTTGGTTCAATTAAAAGCCCCGCCCGCAAAAGCCAAGCGGAATCTTACGAAATTCCCCGGCTTTCCTGAGAAAGCACCAGCGCACGGGGCCGATTGGCCAGATCAAGCCGTAATTTTACGGCAAAACCGGCCTGTGCGGCAATTTGTCCTACGGCCTGCGCCTGTTGATAGCCGATTTCGATCACAGCCACCCCGCCCGGCATCAGGAGATCGGGCAATTGGGGAATCAGGACGCGATAATCATCAAGCCCCTCGGCCCCGGCAAACAGCGCGCCGGCCGGTTCGTAATCGCGCACGCTGGGGTCCAGCGCGGCGTCTGATTCCACATAGGGCGGATTGGCCAGAATGAGATCGAACCGCCCCAGCCCATCGGCCCAGCCCGCCTGTGTCCAGTCGGCCAGCACCATGCGCGCCCTTGCGCCCAGCCCCAACGCCTCGGCATTGCCCTGCGCCACGGCCAGCGCATCGCCTGAGGCATCAATGCCCACACCCTGCGCCCCGGCCCGTTCATGCAGGACCGAGAGCAGCAAGGCCCCCGTTCCCGTACCGCAATCCAGCACGCGGCCCAGAACGTAATCAGGCGCGGCGCAGACCTCCAGCGCCGCCTCGACAATCGTCTCGCTGTCGCCGCGCGGGATCAGCGTGGCGGGCGTGACGCGAAAAGGCAGGCCCCAGAATTCCTGATGACCGGTGATATGGGCAACCGGCTCATGGGCGGCCCGCCGCGCGATCAAAGCATCGAACCCATCGGGCGCGCCATCGCTCATATGGCGCAGCAGCACATCGGTGCGGCTGCATCCCAGCGCATGGGCCATCAGCACCTCGGCATCCAGCCTTGCGGTGTCGCTGGTCGCGCTCAGACTCTCGGCAGCGGCGCGGATCGCCTGCGCAACGCTCATTCGCGCCTGATTATTCACCCAACGCCGCCAGCCTTTTGGCCTGATCCTCATGGATCAGCGCCGAGACCAGTTCACCCAGACCCGGCCCTTCAAGGATCTCGGGCAGGCGGTGGAGCGTCAGGTTGATCCGGTGATCCGTCACGCGGCCTTGCGGGAAATTATAGGTGCGGATGCGTTCGGATCGGTCGCCGCTGCCCACCATGGCCTTGCGGGCCTCGGCTTCCTCGCCCTGGGCAGCGTCGCGCTGGGCCTCGAACAGGCGGGCACGCAGGACCTGCATTGCCTTGTCCTTGTTCTTGTGCTGGCTGCGCGCATCCTGACAGGTGACGACGGTGCCGGTGGGCAGGTGGGTGATGCGCACGGCCGAATCGGTGGTGTTGACGTGCTGCCCGCCCGCGCCGCTCGCGCGGTAGACGTCGATCTTGAGGTCCTTGTCCTCGATCTGCACATCCACCTCGTCCGGTTCGGGCAGGATGGCGACCGTGGCCGCGCTGGTATGAATGCGCCCGCCGCTTTCCGTCACGGGCACGCGCTGGACCCGATGAACGCCGGATTCGAACTTCAGCTTGGCGAACACGCCCTGCCCGCTGACATGGGCGACCACTTCCTTGAAGCCGCCGATCTCGCTGGCGTTCGCGCTGACCATTTCGACCCGCCAGCCCTGCTCGGCGGCATAGCGTTCATACATGCGGAACAGGTCGGCGGCGAACAGGGCGGCCTCGTCTCCCCCGGTTCCGGCGCGGATTTCCAGCATGGCCGGGCGGCTGTCGGCATTATCGCGCGGCAGCATGGCGATGGACAGCGCGCGCTCGGCCTCGGGCAGCGCCGTGCGGATGCGGGCGATCTCCTCCTCTGCCAGCTCGCGCATGTCCGGATCATCCAGCGCGGCAAGGCTTTCCAGCTCGCCGCGCATTGTCGCCACTTCCGATGCCGCGCGGGCCACCGGCTCCAGCTCGGCATAATCGCGGGACGCCGCCACGAAATCGGCCCCCTCCAGCGTGCCGGAGGCCAGACGCGCCTCCAGCTCGGCAAAACGCGCCGAAATCTGGGCCAGACGAGTCGAAGGGATGGTCATTTAGGCGATCAGCGCCTCAATCCGCGCAGCATCGGCATCGACATTGCGCAGACGCTGCGTCACGCCCTCTTCGCCCCAGCCCAGCGCGAGAATGGCGCGTGTGTTGGTCTTGACCGCCTTGTCGAAACGCTTGCGCGGACTGCCCGTAGCCACCAGTTCGGCCGACAGGCCGCCACGGCGCAATTTCGCGGCCATCGCCACGCCTTCGGTGATCGCACGGTCATCCTCGACGACCACGGTCACATCGGTGCGATCCTCGGCAATCAACCCGCTGCCCGACACCAGCATCGCCAGCCGCTCAACGCCCGCCGCCCAGCCGACCGCCGGAGTGGGCGCGCCGCCAAGGCTTTCCATCAACCCATCATAGCGCCCGCCGCCAAGGACCGTGCCCTGCGCGCCCAGACGATCCGTCACAAATTCAAACGCGGTGTGGCGATAGTAATCCAGCCCGCGCACCAGCGCCCCGTTGCGCGTCCAGGCCACGCCCGCCGCATCCAGACCGCCCGTAACGGCAGCGAAGAAATCCTGCGCTTCCGCCGAAAGATAATCGTCGATGCGCGGGGCGTTCGGCAGGAAAGCCTTGTCGCGGGGGTCCTTGGAATCGAGGATGCGCAAAGGATTCTTTTCCAGCCGCTCCTGCGAATCTTCCGAAAGTTCGCCCTTCACCGCGCGGAAATAGTCGATCAACGCTGCGCGCCAAGCCTCGCGGCTTTCCCCATCGCCCAACGTGTTGAGCGTCAGGGTCACGCCCTCGCTGATCCCCAGTTCTTTCAGCAACTGATCGGCCATCACCAGCAATTCAACATCGGCGGTGGGCTCAGCCGCGCCGATCACCTCGGCGTCGATCTGGTGAAACTGGCGATAGCGGCCCTTTTGCGGGCGTTCATAGCGGAAGAGCGGACCATGCGTCGCCAGCTTGACCGGCGCATATTGCTTCCACCCGTTGGTCAGATAGGCGCGCGCCAGACCTGCGGTAAATTCCGGGCGCAGGGTCAACGATTCCCCGCCGCGATCCTCAAAGGAATACATTTCCTTCGACACCACATCGGTCGTCTCGCCAAGGCTGCGCGAAAACACCGTGGTCTTTTCAAAGACCGGCATTTCCACCCGGCGGAAACGGTACAATTTGCGCACGCGCTCGAACGTTTCCACCACGAAGGCGAAAGCGTCGGCATCGGCGCCGAAAATGTCCTGGGTGCCGCGGATGGCCTGCGGCGTTTCGATCTGGGGCTTGCTCATGGATTTGCCCCCTATACGCAGGCGCGCCCAAGGTGAAGCCCCATGATGATCCGGGCCGAAAACGGGACTTGCTGACAATGCGGTAAATATCCTGTTCAGCCCCCTTGCTGGCGGCCCGGCTTCGCGTCATGAAGTCGTCATGACAAAACCCATGAATTCATGCGCCCGTATCGCCTTGGGCCTTTCCGCCGCCCTCCTGTTCACCTCGCCCGCGCTGGCCGAACGTTCCGCGCCCACGGCCATTCCCGTGGTGCAAGGCGTGCCCGATGCCAAGGATATCCCCTATCCGGGCGGCACGATCACGCTGGATATTGACGCGACCGATATTGCGCGCGGCCTGTTCCGCGTTTCGCAAACCGTGCCGGTGGCGCCGGGGGCGAAAGAGCTGATCCTGCAATTGCCGCAATGGGTTCCGGGCGGCCACAATCCGCGCGGCACGATCGATCAACTCGTCGATGTCAAATTCTATGCCGACGGCAAGCTGCTGACCTGGCACCGCGATCCGGTCGAGGTCTTTGCTTTCCACATCGATCTGCCCGCGGGCGCCAAGGCGGTGGTGGCCAAATTCATCCACACCTCACCCCTGCAGAGCAGCGAGGGGCGCATCACGATGACGCCCGAAATGCTCAACCTGCAATGGGACCGGATGAGCCTTTATCCCGCCGGCTATTACACCCGCCAGATCAAGTACAAACCCACCGTCACCTTCCCCGAGGGCTGGCAGGTGGCCACCGCGCTGGACGGCAAGCAGGTGTCGGGCAACAAAGTCACCTGGGATGTCATCGATTATGAGGCGCTGGTCGATTCGCCGATCTTTGCCGGAGCCTATTTCAAGCGTTTCGACCTTGGGCGCGGCGTGTTCATGAATGTCGTGGCCGACAAGAGCGAATTGCTCGACATCAAGCCCGAACATCTGGCCACCTACAGGGCGCTGGTCGAGGAAGCATGGGTCAATTTCGGCGCGCTGCATTTTGACCACTATGATTTCCTGCTGGCGCTGACCGAGCGGATGGGCGGGATCGGGCTGGAGCATCACCGCTCTTCCGAAAACGCGATGATGCCCAAGGCCTGGACCGACTGGAAGGATCTGGACTGGGCGCGCAATGTGATCAGCCACGAATTCACCCATAGCTGGGACGGCAAATTCCGCCGCCCGGACAAGCTGTGGACCCCCGATTACCGCCAGCCGATGCAGGGCAATCTGCTCTGGGTCTATGAAGGGCAGACGCAGTTCTGGGGCTACGTGCTGGCCGCGCGGTCGGGCATCCAGAGCAAGGAAGCCATCCTTGGCGCGATTGCCGCCAATGCGGGCATGTTCACCCAATGGCCCGGCCGCGACTGGCGCAGCGTCGAGGACACCGGCTTTGATCCGGTCATCTCGGGCCGCCGCGCCAAGCCCTATGCCAGCATCAACCGCAATGAGGATTATTACACCGAAGGCGCGCTGATGTGGCTGGAGGCGGACCAGATCATCCGCGAAGGCACCAAGGGCAAGAAGGGCCTCGACGATTTCGCCCGCGCGTTTTTCGGCATCAAGAATGGCGACTGGGGCGAGGTGGTCTATAATTTCAAGGATGTGGCCGCCGCGCTGAACGGCGTCTATGCCTATGACTGGGACGCCTTCCTCGACAAGCACATGAACCAGCCCGGTCAACCTGCGCCTTTGGCGGGCATCGAAAAGGGCGGCTACAGGCTGGTGTGGAAGGATACGCCCAACCCTTATGACAAGGGCCGCTTCGCCGCCGCCAAGGCGCTCAGCCTCGCCCATTCGCTGGGCATCGTGCTGAACCGTGAAGGGGTGATCACGAGCACCTTGTGGAACAGCCCGGCCTTTGAGGCCTCGCTTGTGACCGGCACCAAGATCGTCGCCGTCAATGGCGCGACCTACAGCGAGGATGCGCTGAAGGCCGCGATCACCGGCGCCAAGGGCAATGACAAGCCCATCACGCTGGTAACGCAGCGCGGCGAAAAGGTGGCGACCGTGGTGCTGAATTATCACGACGGGTTGCGCTATCCCTGGCTGGAGCGCGCGGTCGAAGGCAAGGAACCGGCGGGGCTTGACCTGCTGCTGGCGCCCAAGCGTCTGACGGGCAAGTAAATGAAAAAGCGTGCAGGTTTGCGTTGGCCGCTGCCTGCGCGCTTTTCGCTGTTTCTGGGCCTGTTCGCGCTGGGCACGGGGCTGCTGGGGACCCAGGGGCTGCGCTGGGGTCAGGCGGTGCTGGGCGGGTTCGATCTGGGGGCGCTGGTGTTCATCGCCTCGCTCTGGCCGCTTTCGCGCGACAATACGCCCGCGCAAATGCGGCTCCATGCGCGCCAGAATGACGCCAACCGCTTTGCCGTGCTGGTGATCAGCGCGATGTTCATGCTGGTGATCGTTACCGCGCTTTTTGTCGATCTGCCCCATGCGCGGGGCGATACAGGCTATGCCAAAGGGGCCGCGCTGATCCTCATTCTGGCCAGTTTGGTTATAGCATGGTTATTTTCGAACCTCGTTTACACATTGCATTACGCCCATGTCTATTATGGTGCAGAACATGAAGGCGGGCTGCGCTTTCCCGCGCCCGACCCTGCCAATTCATCCAGCTCTATGGCCCATTGCCCTAATTTCTGGGACTTTTTCTATTTCGCACTGACGATCGGCATGGCCTTTGCCACATCAGATGTGGAAATCACCAGCCCGCGCCTGCGCCGGGTGGCCACGGTCCATGGCGCGCTGGCGTTTTTCTATAATCTGGTCGTGCTGGCTTTTACCATCAACGTCACGGCAGGCAGTTAATCACTTCACCAATTCGGTGCAGGTATTAAGACCGCGCCGCTGTTGCAATGCAATACGGCCAAGGCTAGGGCTTTCCCCGCAGATTCCTGCGCGGCACCCGCAAGGGGCGGTGTCGCTCACATATAATAATGACGGTGCCATGGACATCAGCAAAATTTCGGTCGGCAAGAGCCCGCCTGACAATCTGAACGTCATCATCGAGGTTCCTACCGGGGGCGAACCTGTGAAGTATGAGTTCGACAAGGACTCGGGCGCTCTGTTCGTGGACCGTATCCTGCACACGCCGATGCGCTATCCCGCCAACTATGGCTTTGTGCCGCATACGCTTTCGCCCGATGGCGACCCGCTCGATGCGTTGGTGGTGGCTCGTTCGCCCTTCGTGCCGGGTTCGGTGGTGCGTTGCCGCCCCATCGCGGTGCTCAACCTCGAGGACGAAGCGGGCGGCGATGAAAAGCTGCTCTGCGTCCCCGACGACAAGACCTTCCCCTACTATGCCAACGTGAAGGAAAAGGAAGATCTGCCCGACATCATCGCGCAGCAGGTCGAACACTTCTTCACCCACTATAAGGATCTGGAATCCGAAAAGTGGGTGCGCGTGGGCACCTGGGGCAATGCCGCCGATGCGCGCCAGATCGTGATCGAAGCGATCGAACGCTATCAGGCCGGCAAGAAGGCCTGATAAGAAAGAGGGGCGGGGTCATTCCCGCCCCTTTTGCTATCAGTCCCCGGCAATGGTCATGCCATCGACGCGGATGGTGGGCACATTGATCGTGCGATACCATTCCAGGTCGCTGGCCGGGGTCATTGCCCGGAACATATCGACCAGATTGCCCGCCACGGTAAATTCGGCCACCGGCCCGGCGATCTGGCCCTTCACTATGCGATAGCCCGAAGCGCCCCGGCTGTAATCGCCCGTCACCCCGTTAACGCCATGCCCGATCAGCTCGGTCACATAGACGCCATCCTCAATATCCGCGATCAGTTCGGCCACGGACTGGCTGCCCGCCTCCAGATGCAGATTGCCCGGCGACACGCCCGGCGCCCCGCCGCCGCCACGCCCGGCATGGCCGGTGGGCGCAAGGCCCAGTTGCCGCGCCGAGGCGCATTCCATCAGCCAGCCCGTGATCCGCCCATCGCGCACCAGATCGCGCGGGGCCGTGCGCAACCCCTCGCCATCGAAGGGGCGCGAGCGGAACCCGCGCAGCCGCAGCGGATCATCGACAATCCGCACCGCGCTGTCGAACAATTGCTCTTCCAGCCGCCCGATCAGGAAGCTGGAGCGCCGGGCAATCGAAGCCCCCGACATCGCGCCCAGCAAATGGCCGATCAGCGATCCGCCCACGCGCGGGTCCAGCACCACCGGCGCCGGGCCGCTCTTCATCCGCCCCGGATTGAGCCGCGCCACGGCCCGCTCGCCCGCCTGACGGCCGATCTCGGCGGGGGGGATCAGGTCCTCGCGGTGGCGGGCCATGCGGTGCGCGTAATCACGCTGCATCGCGCCGCCTTCCCCCGCCACCACGCTGGCCGAAATCGAGCGGCTGGTGGCGGCATAGGCTCCGGCAAAACCATGGCTGGTGGCCAGCGCCATGACGGCACCGCCGCTTGATGCGCCCGCGCCTTCGCTGTTGGTCACGCCCGCAATGGCGCGCGCGGCATCCTCGGCCTCTTCTGCAAGGCTGCGCAATTCCTGCGGGCTGGGCTCGCCGCTGTCGACCAGATCGAGATCGGGAAACGGCCCCTTGAACAGCAATTCTTCGGGCGCGAGTCCCGCATTGGGATCTTCGGGCGCCCCCTGCGCCATGGCCAGCGCGCGCGCCGCCAGTTCGGCCAGCGCATCATCGGAAAGATCGGAGGAACCAATCGAGGCCGAGCGCCGCCCGACAAACACCCGCAGACCGATATGCTCGCTTTCAGACCTTTCAACATCTTCCAGCCGTCCCAGCCGCACTGACACGCTTTCCGAAGCATCGGCGATATAGACCGCATCGGCGGCGTCCGCCCCGGCCTTGCGCGCGCGTTCGATCAGGGCCTGCGCCCTTTCCTGTGCCTGAAGCGGGGTAAGCATGGCGGTCTGGGCAACTCCTGAAACCTTGGTAGGGCGCAGGCTCTAACGCCCCGCCCCGCCAAGAGCAATCCGCTTCGCCAGCCCCCTCAGGCCATCATCATCGCGACCAGCCGAAAACCCCCGGTGACAATAAAGGGCAATCCGATGGCGGCGGTCCAGACCATCGCGCGATCCCGGTAAAAGGCCGCGGCGCGCGCCGGATCGCCCGCCTCGGCATCGCTCAGCCGCGTCCAGCGCCGCTCCATCATCCGGCACGCCGGGATGATGGCGCCCACCAGCACCACCAGCGCCAGCCCCGGCAGCACTGAAGCGCTGCCCTCGCGCAGGGCAGCGATGGTCACGAAGATCTGCAGGCCGGTGTAAACCAGCAAGGCATAAGCGATATGATCGCTGATCCGCTTGCGCCAATCCAGCAAGATGCCCCCCTGTTTGCGAGGGGTCCATACGCTATCCGCATGCGGGCGCGAATTACGCGACACCACATCGGCAGGCGCATCAAGGCGTGCCTTGGCCATGAACCCTCTTCCCCTATCCCGACCTGTTGGCCGCTGGCCCTATTGGCCTTTGGTATGAGTAAAACATTGATGGCCACCACGATCAAGCGCAATCGGCCGCGCCGCATGGGCGTTTTGTCCCAGCCATGCATGAAACCTGCCAATCACCCGCATCGCCCTTGCCCAATGCCGCCGCGATGCCTAAAATGATCCCAGATGACCCAGACAATCGCCCCCGAAGCCGGCCCTGCCGACCGTCAGTCCGATCCCAACGGCTCGTTTTCCGGGCTGCAGGTCGTGTCCATCGCCAAAAGCTATGACAAGCGCGCGGTCCTCACCGACATCTCGCTGGAGGTGGCCAAGGGCGAGGTGATGGGCCTGCTCGGCCCCAATGGCGCGGGCAAGACGACGTGTTTCTATTCGATCATGGGGCTGGTGCGGCCGGATTCGGGGCGCATCCTGCTCGACGGGATCGATATCACCAATCTGCCGATGTATCGCCGCGCGATTCTGGGCCTTGGCTATCTGCCGCAGGAAACCTCGATCTTTCGCGGGCTGACGGTGGAGCAGAACATTGCCACCGTGCTCGAACTGGTCGAACCCGATCCGGCGACGCGGGCGGGCGAGCTGGAGCGGCTGCTGGAGGAATTCGGCCTGACGCGGCTGCGCGCCAGCCCGTCGATGGCGTTGTCGGGCGGCGAGCGGCGGCGTGCGGAAATTGCCCGCGCGCTGGCGGCCAAGCCCTCGATCATGCTGCTGGACGAGCCTTTCGCGGGTATTGATCCGCTGTCCATCGCCGATATCCGCCATCTGGTGCATGATCTGAAACAGCGCGGCATCGGCGTGCTGATCACTGACCACAATGTGCGCGAAACGCTGGAAATCTGCGACCGCGGCTGCATCATCTATGGCGGACAGGTCTTGTTCGCGGGCAGCCCCGAAGCGCTCGTGGCCGATGAAAACGTGCGCCGCCTCTATCTGGGCGAGGGCTTTACGCTGTGATACCGGCTGGGGGCGCATAAAGGATTATGGCGCTGGGGCCGCGCCTCGATCTACGCCAGACACAGTCGCTGGTGATGACGCCGCAGCTGCAGCAGGCGATCAAGCTGCTCACGCTGTCCAATCTGGAGATCGAGGCGTTTATCGGCGATGCGCTGGACGCCAATCCTCTGCTCGAAATGGGCGAGGCGCTGCCTGTCGAACCCGTCGAGATCGAGGCGCGCCGCACCAGCCTTGAAAGCAGCCCCTGCGACCAGTTGATCGGCGAAGGCATGGCCGCCGAGGACCGCCCGCTGGACATCAGCGCCGAGACGCTCGATGTGGACCGGGACACGGGCGATGGCGGGGGTGATACGCCCGAACGCTATGAACCGGCCTTTGAGGGCGAAGCAACCATCTCCGGCGGCGGCGAAGCCCCGGCGATGGAGGAATATGGCGCCTTTGACGAAACGCTGGCCGAGCATCTGCATGGTCAGATCGGCGCGGTGGTGCGCGATCCCAAGCTGGCTTTCATCGCCCGCTTCCTGATCGATCAATTGGACGATGCGGGCTACCTGGCCGCTTCCCTGCGCGAAATCGCCATGGACCTGCAAGTCTCGCCCGCCGAGGTCGAGGCCGCGCTGGCATTGGTCCAATCGCTCGACCCCACCGGCGTTGGCGCGCGCAGCCTGTCGGAATGTATCGCGTTGCAGGCCAGGGAAGCGGATCGCTACGATCCGGCGATGGCCCGGCTAATCGACAATCTGGAAATGATCGCGCGCGGCGAATTGCCCCGCCTGCGCCGGATGTGCGGCGTAGATGAGGAAGATTTCGCCGATATGCTGGCCGAATTGCGCGGCTATGATCCCAAGCCGGGCCTGCGCTATGGCGGCGGGGCGGCCGCGCCCGTGGTGCCCGACATCCTGATCACCGCGCGCGCCGATGGCGGCTGGAATGTCGCGCTCAATCAGGCCACCCTGCCCAAGCTGATCCTCAATCGCAGCTATTATCTGGAAATGCGCGGGGCCTGTGCGGGGAAAACCGCAGGCAAGGAGGATCGCGGGTGGTTGTCGGAAAAGCTGGCCGATGCCAACTGGCTGGTCAAAGCGCTGGACCAGCGGCAGAAGACGATCCTGAAAGTGGCCAGCGAATTGGTGCGCCAGCAGGAAGGCTTTTTCCGCCGCGGCGTCAGCCAGTTGAAGCCGCTGACATTGCGCGCGGTGGCTGAAACGGTGGGGCTGCATGAATCGACCGTCAGCCGCGTGACAAGCAACAAATATCTGATGTGCGAGCGGGGCACGTTTGAGCTGAAATATTTCTTCACCAGCGGCGTCTCGGGCGCCGATGGCGAAGGCGTTTCGGCCGAGGCGGTCAAGGCCGCGATCAAGCAATTGATCGACAACGAAGACCCGAAAAAGATCCTGTCGGACGACACGCTGGTCGATCTGCTCAAGGCCAAAGGCTTTGAACTGGCCCGTCGCACCGTGGCAAAATATCGCGAGGCGATAGGGCTTGGCTCCTCGGTGCAGCGCCGCCGTCAGAAAGCGCTGAGCGGGAAACGTTAGGCCGCCAGTTCCACAGCCCGCTTGCGCCATGCCTGCGCCAGCACCGGCATCGCCGCCAGATCGGGCAGCACGCTTGGGTCCGCCTTGTGTCCGCCCCCGATCAGCACATGGAACAAGCGCGAAACCGGCCAATCCACCAGCCCACGCTCGACCAATTCAAGCGCATCGCCCACCTGCACCGCGCCTTCCTCGATCACACGGTAATACCAGCCCGAGCGCCGGTTCTTGACGATCCGCGCGGCCAGCGGCGCATGATCGAACCGATGCCCCAGCTTCCAGCAGGGCTGGCGCCCATGGCTGACCTCGATCAACGCGCTGCCCAGCCGGAACCGATCGCCCAGCAGCACATTGTCCTCGGTCAGGCCCAAGGTCGAGATATTCTCGCCAAACCCGCCCGGCGCGCTCAGCAAGGGGTGATCCCCCAGATCAGCCGTCCATGTCGGATAATGGTCAAAGGCATAGTGGTGGATCGCCTTGTCCGGCCCGCCATGATGCTTGCGGTCGGCCTGTTCATCGCCCTCCAGCCCCAGAAAGCCCACACGGACGGGGCCGGTGACAGGCTGCTTGGCAATCGCGCTATGCTCGTCGGCATCACAGAAACGGACGGCGCGGCCGGTCATCACGGCAAGGATGGGGGTGGAAAAGGCGTTCATAGGCCCGGATTTGCGCGCGCACCACCAAATCCGCAAGCGCGAAATTAGCGCTGGGACGGCATGAAATTTATGTTACGATACACCATCACCCAATCAGGTCGGTATTGCCGGACGCAACAAAACAGGGTGGACCGGATCGGGTGACAGAAGGGGAGATCTGTCATGACGTATACTGCACAGACAAGTCTTAAGTCCCGTATGGCCTCGCTCGGAGCGGTCGCACTGCTGCATGTCGGCGCGGCGGTGGTGCTGGTCTCGGGCCTTGCCGCCTATCGCGTGATCGCGCCCGAACATCATACCGATGCGGTCAACATGCCGCTGGCGCCCCTGCCCCAGCCCGAGGTGAAGCCCAGCCAGAAGGCCGATGCCAAGCCCGTGCTGGCGCCTGAAACCGTGATTACCCTGCCGCTCGATCCGATGCCGCAGCTCACGGTTGATCCCATGCCCGCGCAGGGGCTGGACATCACCCCCACGGCCACGCCGGAGCCGCGCGCCACCGCCGAACCGGCCCGCCCCCATGGCCAGCCCAAGGCGGCCAGCCCGCGCACGCGTCCGGGCGAATGGGCCAATGAGGACGATTATCCCGCCATGGAATTGCGCATGAATCATGAGGGCGTGGTGCGCTTTCAACTGGCGGTGGGCAGCGATGGCCGCGTCTCCTCCTGCACCGTGGTGCAGAGCAGCGGATGGCCGGGGCTAGATGCCGCCACCTGCGCGCTGGTGACCAAACGCGCCCGGTTCAACCCGGCGCAGGATGAAAGCGGCCAGCCGATGGCGGGCAGCTACAGCAATGCGATCCGCTGGATGATCCCGCGCTGAACAGCCGCGAGCTGGGGGCCTAGGCCTCCAGCTCGACATCCCAATAGAGCCAGTCGCGCCAGGTTTCATGCAAATAATTGGGCGGAAAGGCGCGGCCCCGCTCCTGCAACTGCCAGCTTGTCGGCCGGATGGGATGAGTGAGCAGCGGCATATGCGCCTCACGCGGGGTGCGCCCGCCCTTTTTCAGATTGCAGGGCGAACAGGCCGCGACGATATTTTCCCAGCTCGTCCGCCCGCCAAGGCGGCGCGGCAACACATGGTCAAAGGTCAATTGATGCGGATTGCCGCAATATTGGCAGGAGAACCGGTCACGCAGGAACACGTTGAACCGGGTAAAGGCGGGAAACTCCGAAGGCTTCACATATTGGCGCAGCGCGATCACCGAAGGCAGTTGCATCGCCCAGCTCTGCGAGTGCACCTCTCGCTCGTAACTGGCGACAATATCGACCCTTTCCAGGAAAACCGCCTTGATCGCGGTCTGCCATGGCCAGAGGCTTAAAGGGTAATAGGAAAGCGGGGTAAAGTCCGCGTTCAACACCAATGCGGGACAATCGCTCAAATGGCGGGAGGGATCCTCCCCGGCGCTGCGGAACCGGGCCGCGCGCTCTATCAGCTCCGCCTTGAGCATGGCTCCTGATAACAAGCGGGCATGACGGTTTGGCGACAATTCATGGGCCTAATCAACACCGACTTGCCGCCAAGGTCAAGGGGTGCCAGAGGGCAAAATGCGATGATCCGAACCCGCTTTGCCCCCAGCCCGAACGGCCTGCTGCATCTGGGCCATGCCTATGCGGCCATTGTCGCGCATGATCTGGCGCGCGCGCTAAATGGCGGGGCGGACGGCGAGTTTCTGCTGCGGATCGAGGATATTGACGCCGCCCGCTCGCGCCCCGAACTGGCCGAGGCGATGATGGTCGATCTGCAATGGCTGGGCCTCGGCTGGGATGGGCCGGTGGTCTGGCAATCCTCGCGGCTGGACTCCTATGGCGCGGCGGCGGATCGGCTGCGGGCGATGGGCCTGCTCTATCCCTGCAACTGCACCCGCGCCGAGATCGCAGCGGCGGCCACGGCCCATGGCCCCGACGGGCTGATCTATCCCGGCACCTGTCGCGGGCGCGACATTGATCCGGCGGGGGCGGCATGGCGGCTGGATATGGCAAGGGCGGTGGAGATCGCCGGGCCTTTGGTGTGGGAGGATGCGCTGGCCGGGCCGCAGACCGCCACGCCGGAGATCTTTGGCGACATCGTGCTGCTGCGCAAGGAGGCGCCGGCCTCCTATCATCTGGCCGCGACATTGGACGATGCCACCGATGGCATCACGCTGGTCACGCGCGGGGCCGATCTGTTTGCGGCCAGCCATGTGCATCGCCTGCTTCAGGCCCTGCTCGACCTGCCCGTGCCGCGCTGGCATCATCACGGGCTGATCGTGGAAGGCGACGGGCGCAAACTGGCCAAGCGGCGAGGCAGCCCATCGCTGGCCGATATGCGCGGCGATGGCGTGGATGGGCGGGCCTTGGCCGATGACCTGCGTCATGCCCTTTTGCCCGCTGGCCTTTCGCTGATAAGGGGCATAGGCTGCGCCCGATAAGAAATTGGGAGACGGGCGATGCTGAAATATATCCTCATTCCGGTGATCGTGGTGGCCATGGGCTTTGTCGTGGTCAGTCTGGCCAAAGGGATCATCGCCTTTCTGCAGACCACGCGCGATGATCTGGAAAGCGGCGGCGGCAACGGCCCCAGCCCGATGCAGCTGAAACAGAACGAGATGATGTTTGCCCGCATCAAATATCAGGCGCTGGCGGTGATCGTGGTGGCGGTGCTATTGGCCGCGTCGAGATAATGGCGAACAGGACACGGACTTGGTCAAGCTGAACAAGATTTACACCCGCACCGGCGATGACGGCACCACCGGGCTGGTCGATGGATCGCGCGTGGGCAAACATGCCGCACGGATGGAGGCGATAGGCGCGGTGGACGAGGCCAACAGCGCGCTGGGCCTGGCGGTTCTGGCGCTCGATGGCGCGCATCGCGCCGCGCTGCTGCGAATCCAGAACGACCTGTTCGATTTGGGCGCGGATCTGGCCACGCCCGGCGATGATTTCACGCCCGGCCCGATGTCCTTGCGCATCGTGCCAGCGCAGGTGGAATGGCTGGAAAGCGCGATCGACGCGGTGAATGAAGATCTCAATACCCTCACCAGCTTCATCCTGCCCGGCGGATCGGAAGGCGCCGCGCGCACCCATATCGCCCGCGCCGCCGCGCGCCGGGCTGAGCGCGCCTGCGTGGCGCTGGCCGCTGATGAGCCGGTCAATCCGGCGGCGCTGGCCTATATCAACCGTTTGTCGGATTATCTGTTTGTGCTGGCGCGCGCGCTCAATAACAATGGCGCAGACGACATACTGTGGGTGCCGGGCGCAAGCCGGGGTGCCTGAATACTAAGGGGTTGATGCAGATGACGATTGTTGGGGTGATCGGCGCGGGCCAGATGGGCTCGGGCATTGCGCAGACTTCTGCCGCGTTCGGCCATGAGGTTTTGTTGGCCGATGTGTCGGTGGAGCTGGCGCAAAAGGCCAAGGACAAGATCGGCAAGGGGCTGGACCGGCTCGTCGCCAAGGAAAAGATCACGGCGCAGGCCGCCACCGAAACCCTGGCCCGCATCACCCCGGTGGGCGATTATGCCCCGATGGCGCAGGCCGGTTTCATCATCGAGGCCGCCACCGAGCGCGAGGACATCAAGGCCAAGATCTTTGAGGCGGCGGGCAAGGTGCTGGGCGCGGACGCGATTTTGGCCAGCAACACGTCATCCATCCCCATCACCCGCATGGCGCGCCAATCGCCCGATCCGGCACGCTTCATCGGACTGCATTTCTTCAACCCGGTCCCGGTGATGAAGCTGATCGAGATCATTCCCGGCCTTGCCACCAGCCCTGAAACGATTGCCGCCACGCGCAGCTTCGCCACCGGCCTCGGCAAGACGGTGGTGCTTTCGCAGGACGAGCCGGGCTTTATCGTCAACCGCATCCTGATGCCGATGATCAACGAGGCGGCCTTCACGCTGGGCGCGGGCACGGCCAATGTGGTCGATATCGACACCGGGGCAAAGCTGGGCCTCAACCACCCGATGGGCCCGCTCGAACTGGCCGATTTCATCGGGCTCGACACCTGCCTTGAAATCACCCGCATCCTTTTGAACAGCACGGGCGACAGCAAGTATCGCCCCGCCCCGCTGCTGGCCAAATATGTGGAGGCCGGGTGGCTTGGCCGCAAGACCGGACGCGGATTTTACGATTACAGCGGCGAAACACCCGTACCCACGCGCTGAAACACGCAAGGGCAAGGGAACCTGAGGCTGCCCCGGCGGCTTTCCTGTTGGCCCCGTCCTTTCGGGCGCAACAGGAGAGCCCCATGGCCAGCACGCCAAACCAACCCATCCCGGAAAGCCCCGTCCCGCAAACCCCGACACCCGACATTCCCCCCGCCATCGAGCCGCAGGTGCCCCCGCCGTCGCAGCCCGAACCCGGCCTGCCGGATCTGACCGACGACCCGCCGCCCGAAACCGTCAACCTGTCTCAGGAAGACGAATCGACTCAGGCTCAGACCTATGGCGAGGCCGCGCAGCAGCTCGACAGCGACAAATTCGTGCTGGAGGACAGCAGCAAGCCGGTGAGCGGGGATGTCGGCGACGATGTTCAGGATCTGGTCGACCACATGCGCGACATGGAGGCATCAGGCCGGATCGACATGGATGCCTATCGCGGCGAACGCAATGACGATGATGAGGAAGAGTCGCTGGGCCCCGCCGCCGCGCGGGAATAGGCTTTACTTGGCCCAGGGCGAGGACGGGTTGCCGCCGGACGAAGGCTGCACCACCGGAGCGGCATGAGTGTCGGCAGGGTCGTCATGTCTGGCTTCGCTGGCCGTGAAATAGGCCGTCACCATCACGCCCGCCGCCCAGAACAAAGCCTTCCAGCGACTGGCGAAAACAGTGGTCAGGCGGGGTCCGAAGGGAAGCATGGCGCAAGGTTTACACCGGGTCCGGTTAAACCTTGCTCCGCCAAGGATGGTTAACCGATCTCGCGCTTCAGTTCATAAAGCCAGCCGAGCGCATCGCGCGGGGAAAGCGCGTCAATATCAAGCGCCGCCAGCTTTTCGCGCAAAGGGTCCCCCTTGGGCGCCTCCTCGACCACATTGGCAAAGAGCGGCAGATCGCCCAGCCCTGCGGCGATTCCCCCGGTTTCCGCCCGTCCCTTTTCGAGTTTCGCCAGCACCGACTTGGCGCGGGAAACCACCGGCCCCGGCACCCCCGCCAGTCGCGCCACGGCCAGACCGAAAGAGCTTTCAGCCGGCCCCGTGGTGACTTCATGGAGCAGCACCAGATCGCCCTTCCATTCGCGCGCGCGGACATGGTGGAGCGTCAGCGCCTCGCAACTATCGGCCAGCCGCGCGAGTTCATGGTAATGCGTGGCAAACAGACAGCGACAACGGTTGACCCCATGCACCGCCTCGGCCACCGCCCACGCCAGCGCGAGGCCGTCATAGGTGCTGGTGCCGCGCCCCACCTCGTCAAGGATGACGAAGCTGCGCGGGGTGGCCTGTTGCAGGATGGCGGCGGTTTCGACCATTTCGACCATGAAGGTCGAGCGCCCCCGCGCCAGATTGTCCGACGCACCCACCCGGCTGAACAGACGGTCGACCAGGCCAATGGTGGCGGCGCGGGCAGGCACAAAGCCGCCTGCCTGCGCCAAGAGCACGATCAGGGCATTCTGGCGCAGAAAGGTCGATTTACCGCCCATGTTCGGCCCGCCCAAAAGCCAGAGCCGGTCAAACTGGCTGAGCGTGCAGTCATTGGCGACGAAACGCTCACCAGCCACGCCCAGCGCGGTTTCGACGACGGGATGGCGGCCCTCGACGATGGCGAGTTCGCATTTCTCGCTGATGGCGGGGCGGCACCAATTGCCCTCGGCGGCACGCTCGGCCTGCCCTGCGGCCACGTCGATGCGGGCCAGCGCGGCGGCGGTTCGGGCGATTTCATTGCGCGCGGCAACCGCGACGGCGGTCAGTTCTGTGAAATGCGCTTCCTCGGCGTCCAGAGCATGGCCGCCCGCCTCGGCAATCCGGCCCGCTTCCTCATGCAGTGCCAGCGCGTTGAAACGCATCGCGCCTGCCATGGTCTGGCGATGGGTAAAGCCGCTGTCGGGCGCCATCAACTGATCGCCATGGCGGGCGGGCACTTCGATATAATAGCCCAGCACGCCATTATATTTGATTTTCAGCGCGGCAATGCCGGTCTGATTGCGATATTTTTCCTCCAGTTGTTTGATCGCTTCACGGGCATCCCTGGAGACGCTGCGCAAGTCATCGAGATCGGCATCATAGCCCTCGGCGATGAAACCGCCCTGCGAGCGCTCGGTGGGCGGGGTAGCGATCAGGGCGCGCGAGAACAGGTCGATCAGCCCATCATGCCCGACCAGCGCGGGCAGCAGAGCATCGAGCATCGCGGGGCGCCCTTCAACCCGCGCCAGCCTTGCGGCCAGTCGCGCCGCGCCCGCCAGACCATCGCGCAATTGCCCCAGATCGCGCGGGCTTCCGCGCCCGGCCACCACGCGGCCCAGCGCGCGCCCGGCATCCGGCAGGCTGCGCAATTGCCCGCGCACATCCCCGCGCAGCAACGCATCATCATAGAGCCACTGGACCAGTTCGAGCCGCTCCTCAATGGCCGCGCGGTCCAGCAAGGGCGCCGAGAGATCCTCGGCCAATTGCCGCGCGCCCGCACCGGTGACGCAGCGGTCCACCGCCTCGATCAGGCTGCCCGAACGGCCCCCGGTTGATGAGCGCAGGATTTCCAGACTGCCGCGCGTGGCCTCGTCCATCGCCATATGGGCCTCGCCATGGCGGGCAACGGGGGGCAGCAGCAGCGGCAGTTTGCCCCGGCCCACATGGTCGAGATAGGCCAGCAAGCCGCAGGCCGCCGCCAGCATCGGCCGTGTGAACGCGCCAAACCCGTCGAGCGTCGCCACGCCGTGAATGCCGCAGAGCCGGTCCGCGCCGCCCTCGCTGGAAAATTCATGGGCGCCGCGCGGAATCGACTCGAAAGGCGCCTCGCCCCAATTGTCGGGCGCGATGATCTCGCTGGCGCCAAGGCGAGCCAGCGCCGCGCCCATATTCTCGGGCTCGCACTCCTCCAGTTCCATACGGCCCGTGGAAATATCCACCGCCGCCACGCCCACCTTGTCGCGCAGCAGACATGCCGCCGCCAACACATTGGCCCGGCGCGGTTCGAGCAGAGCCTCCTCGGTCAAGGTTCCGGCGGTGACGAATCGCACAATGTCGCGCATCACCAGCGCCTTGTATCCGCCGCGCTTTTTGGCCTGTTCGGGGGTTTCGACCTGTTCGGCAATCGCCACGCGGCATCCGGCCTTGATCAGGCGCGCCAGATAGGATTCGGCCGCATGGACCGGCACACCGCACATCGGGATCGGTTCCCCGCCATGTTCGCCCCGGCTGGTCAGCGCGATGTCGAGAATCTGCGATGCCTGTTTCGCATCCTCGAAAAACAGCTCAAAGAAATCACCCATGCGATAGAACAGCATACAACCATCGGCCTTATCCTTTAGACCAAGGTATTGCGCCATCATGGGCGTTGCGGCTGGGGGGGCGGATTTCTCACTCATGATGCCGGATTAGCCGCAGAATCGATACGATGGAATGCCCACACCCCACGCTTTCCCCTATCGCGGCGCTCTCTCTTTGGTTAGGGCAGCCTTGCAAGAAGGAGAAAGTTTCGGTGTCCGAGGAAAGCCCCGAGCAAGCCAACGTCCGGTTTACCGAGCGCGAAGCGCTGTTCTACCACAACACGATCCGCCCTGGCAAAATCGAGATCATCGCATCCAAGCCGATGGCCACGCAGCGAGACCTGAGCCTGGCCTATTCGCCCGGCGTCGCGGTTCCCGTCGAAGCCATCGCCAAGGATCCCGCCACCGCCTATGATTACACCGCCAAGGGCAATCTGGTCGCGGTGATTTCCAACGGCACGGCCATCCTTGGCCTTGGCAATCTGGGCGCGCTGGCCTCCAAGCCGGTGATGGAGGGCAAGGCGGTCCTCTTCAAGCGCTTTGCCGACGTCGATTCCATCGACATCGAGATGAATTCCGAAGATCCCGACGCGCTGATCGAAGCCATCGCGCTGATGGAGCCCAGCTTTGGCGGGATCAACCTTGAGGATATCAAGGCCCCCGAATGTTTCGTGATCGAACAGGCACTGCGTGAACGGATGAAGATCCCGGTCATGCATGACGACCAGCACGGCACCGCGATCATTTCGGCCGCCGGTCTGATCAACGCCTGCATGATCACCAACCGCAAGCTGGAAGACATCAAGGTCGTGGTCAATGGCGCGGGCGCGGCGGCGCTGGCCTGCACCTCGCTGATCAAGTCGATGGGCGTGCGCCACGAAAACGTGATCGTGTGCGACCGTGACGGCCCGATCTATCGCGGCCGCGAAAAGCCGGTGAACCAGTGGCAGAGCGCCCATGCGGCCGATACCGATGCCCGCTCGCTCGAACAGGCGCTGAAAGGTGCCGACGTGTTTCTGGGCCTGTCGGCGGCGGGCGCGCTGCCTGCCGAATATGTCAAGGAAATGGCGCCCGAGCCGATCATCTTTGCGATGGCCAACCCGGTGCCCGAAATCACTCCGCCCGAGGCCAAGGCCGCGCGCCCCGACTGCATCATCGCCACCGGCCGTTCGGATTTTCCGAATCAGGTGAACAATGTGCTGGGCTTCCCCTTCATTTTCCGCGGCGCGCTGGACGTGCGGGCCACCGCGATCAACGAAGAGATGAAGATCGCCGCCGCCAACGCCATTGCCGAACTGGCGCGCGAACAGGTGCCCGAAGAAGTCGCGCTGGCTTATGGCAAGAACCACAGCTTTGGCCGCGATTACATCATTCCCGCCCCGTTTGACCCGCGCCTGATGGAGGTGGTGTCGATGGCCGTGGCCAAGGCCGCCATGGACAGCGGCGTGGCGCAAAAGCCGATCGAGGATTTCAACGCCTATCGCCATCAGCTTAAAGGCCGTCTGAACCCGACCACCTCGGTGCTGACCAACGTCTATGAACAGGTCAAGGCCAACCCCAAGCGCGTGATCTTTGCCGAGGCCGAGAACGAAGTGGTGCTGCGCGCCGCGATCCAGTTCAAGGATTTCGGCTATGGCACGCCGGTTCTGGTGGGCCGTACACAGGCCGTGCGCGACAAGCTGGTCGAGCTGGGCGTGGGTAAGCCGGATTCCTATGAAATCCACAATGCCGCCGACAGCGAGCATGTCGCGGAAATGGGCATGATGCTTTACGAGCGCCTCCAGCGCCGCGGCTATCTGGAGCGCGACATCAAGCGTATGGTCAATCAGGACCGCAACGGCTTTGCCTCCGCGCTGCTGAAGATGGGCGTGGGCGATGCGATGGTGACGGGCGCGACCCGCCCCTTTGGCCAGACCATGCGCGAAGTGCGCCATGTGCTGGACCCCAAGCCGGGCCACCTGCCCTTTGGCATCCATGTGATGGTGGGCAAGAACAACACCACCTTCCTGGCCGACACGACCTGCAACGAGCGGCCCAATTCGGAAGAATTGGCCGTCATCGCCAAGGAAACGGCGGCCGTGGCGCGCCGTCTGGGCCATGAACCGCGCGTGGCGTTCCTGTCCTTCTCGACCTTTGGCAATCCCACGGGCAAGTGGCTGGAGCCCATTCGCGGCGCGATCTCGATCCTCGATTCAGAGCCGCAGAACTTTGAATATGAAGGCGAAATGACGCCTGACGCGGCGCTCAACCCGGCGGTGATGAAGCATTATCCCTTCAGCCGCCTGACCGCGCCGGCCAATGTGCTGATCTTCCCGGGTCTGCAATCGGCCAATATCGCGGCCAAGCTGCTGCGCGAACTGGGCGGCAATACGGCCATCGGCCCGATCCAGATCGGCATGGAAAAGCCGGTGCAGATCGTGCCCATGACCGCGATTGCGCCCGATGTGCTGACGCTGGCGGTGCTGGCGGCGGCTGGTATCACCGGGTGATCGAATGAAGGATACCGGCGCGGGGATCATCCTCGCGCCGGTCATCCCGAGGAAGCGCGCATGCTGATCCGCGATGCAGGCCGGGATGATCTGGCCGCTGTTTTGGCCATTTATAACCATGCCGTTTTGCACACGACGGCGGTGTGGAACGAAACACCGGGCAGTATCGAGGAACGCCACCTCTGGTTCGACGCCAAGCATCAGCGGGGTTTTCCCGTGCTGGTGGCGGTCGAAGGCGATCATGTGCTGGGCTTTGCCTCTTATGGCGATTTTCGGCCATTTCCGGGCTATTCGCGAACGGTCGAACATTCAATCTATGTCGCCCCCTCTGCGCATCGGCGCGGGATCGGGCGGGCCTTGCTCGATGCGCTGATCGCGCGGGCAAAGGCTTCGGGTTTTCACGCGATGGTCGGCGCGATCGATGCCGGCAACACAGGCTCCATCGCCCTGCATCAGGCCCTGGGCTTTGCGCAGGTGGGGCTTATGCCGCAGGTCGGGCACAAATTCGGGCGCTGGCTCGATCTGGCCTTTATGCAGAAATTGCTGTCGGACAGCCCCGCTCCTTAGGCCGGACAGGCCGCCCATTCCACCCGGTTTCGCCCCAGCGCCTTGGCCTGATACAGCGCCGCATCCGCGCTGCCCAGCAGGGCTTCGCAGGTCTTGCTGGTTTCCGGATAGGTCGCCACGCCAAAGGAGGCGGAAATCTTGGCGTGATGCGCACCCGACAGGGCCTCGATCCGCCCCCGGCACTGCTCAGCCTTGACCAACGCCTGATCGAGCGAGCAATCGGGCAGGATCAGCACCAGTTCCTCGCCGCCATAGCGACACGCCAGATCCGAAGCGCGCAGATGGCCCTGAATGACATGGGCCACATCGCTGAGCACCGCATCGCCTTTGGCATGGCCATAGGTGTCGTTGAGCATCTTGAAATTGTCGAGGTCGATCATTACCAGACTGAGATGCGACTGGTTGCGTTCGGCCAGCCGCTGAAGCCGATCAAGCGTTTCATCCAGATAGCCCCGGTTATACAGGCCCGTCAGCGGATCGCGCAGGGATTGATTGCGCAGGGTTTCGCGCAATTGAATATTGGACAGGGCCAGCGAAATCGACTCGGCCATCGCCCGCCCGATCCTCTCGGCATGGCCCAGCCGGACGCAGCCCTCCTCGCCCTCGCCGATGAATTTGATCAGGCCGAACACGCTGCCGCGCGCCTGCATCGGAAATTCCAGCGTGATGGTGCTGCCGGTATGATGGGTGCAACAGACCGAGCCATGCAGCGGATCGTTCAAATGGCTGCGCCCGCGCTTCAGCGCCCAGCAATTGTCGGGCGCCAGCGTGGGCGAAGGCTCGCAGCCTGCGGGCAGGTTCCATGCCTTGCTCAATTCGAGCTGATCGCCCGCCTGATTGAAAATATAAAGCGCCGTGCCAAGATCGGGCAGGATCTGCTGCGTCGTCACCTGAAGGACGGCGGTGGCGTCCTCATAGCTGTCCGCGCTTTGCAGCATATCGGTCAGGTTGAACAATTCGTCGGCCTGCTGGCGCGCTTCCTGCGCCTGCTCCAGCGTGACCAGCGAGGCCACGATGCGGCGACGGCTGAACACGATCAGGCCCAGCAGCAGCGCGATAGCCACGATCGTCATCAGGCGCGAGACCAGCAGGTCAGCCGGAGTAACGACAGTCCCCAAGCCATGGCGGTCCAATTCGTAAAGCACCGTGACCAGCGAGAACAGCAGCAGGCCCAGCAAGGTGTCGCAAAGAGTCATGTCCTTGCGCCCCGCGCGCGCATTGGTGCTCAGACGGTCGTTCCAGATCGACGCCCCCGTCATGCCGCGCGATCCATCGCCCGGGATTGGCCAAAATATGCGATCACAGCGCAACACCCTTTTTCCGTGGGCGGCCTATGCCACAAACTGATGTAAAAGTTTTTTCGGAATAACCCTATTAAACCAAGGACTTTGCCTAAGGAAAATTACTTTGCCCCGGGGAAAGTCATAAGGACGCCTTGGCGCGGACCACCTGCCCCGAACAGAGCGGCACAAGGCACATCAGCCCGGCCAGCATCACAAAGGACATGGAAAGCCCGGCATATTTTGCCACCAGCCCGATGGCCGCAGGCCCCAGCAGGACCCCCGCATAACCGGTGGTGGAAATCGCGGCAATGGCCAGCGCGGCGGGCATCTGCTTTTGCGAAGCGGCCTGACGGAACAGCACCGGCACGATATTGGCCGCGCCCAGCCCGATCAGCACAAAGCCCGCCCATGCCAGCCCCGCCACCGGCGCCGCGATCAGCACGCCAAAGCCCGCCACCGCCATCGCTCCACCCCACAGCAGCGCGGCCCGGTCCCCGATTCGCGCCGTCAGCGCATCGCCCGTCAGCCGCCCCAGCGTCATGGCAATGGCAAAGAACATATAGCCGAACCCTGCCCGCTTCACATCGACCAGCCCGCCCTCGGTCAGGAACAGCGCGCCCCAATCAAGCAAAGCCCCCTCGGCCAGAAAGGTGATCGCCGTCAGCCCGGCCAGCAACAGCACGATGCCATGGGGCAGCGCGAAATGCGGTTCGCCCTCCACCGCCTTGGTCCGCAACAGGCGCGGCGCGGCATAAAGCAGCGCCAGCAGCATCAACAGCGACCCCAGCAAGGCCCCGGCCAGCGCGCTGCCCCCCAGCGAGAGCAGCAGCGCCATCATCAGCGATCCGGCAAATCCGCCAATGCTGAAAAGCGCATGAAAGCCCGACATCAGCGGGCGGCCTGCGTGCTTTTCCACCTCGACCGCATGAATGTTCATCGCCACATCCAGCGACCCCAGCGAAGCGCCAAACACCAGCAGCGCCGCCCCCAGCGTGAGCACCGAGGGCAAAACCGCCAGCAGCGGCAGCATGGCGCAAAGCCCCAACCCGCCGACCAGAATGACCGGACGCGTGCCGAAACGGCTGCTGAGCGCGCCTGTGACCAGCATCGCCATCACCGATCCCGCGCCAAGACAGAGCAGCAGAGCGCCCAGCACCCCTTCATCGACCCCCAGCCGTAATTTGACAAAGGGCACCATCGGCGCCCAGCAGGCTATGCCGAAACCGGCAACAAGAAAGGCCAGGCGCGTGGCAAGCCGCGTCGAGGGGCTGTCAGACATCTCAGACTCCGAAAGGTCAGGCAGGCGGGCGGGCAAGGATCACCCTTTGCCCGATCTGCGCCATCAAGGCGGGCGCCAGCGCGGCGGCGTCATGTTCGAGCACCAGATGCGTGATCCGGTCGAGCGGGGCGATGCGGAAATGGGTGCGGCTGTCCAGCTTGTCGCTGGTGGCCATGACGACACTGTGGCGGCTGACCTCGATGGCGGCGCGTTTGAAGGCGGCATCGTCGGCGTAAAAGGCCCCTATGCCTTCCTCGCCCGAGACCGCGCAGGCGCCCAGAAAGGCCCGGTCGATGTTGAATTGGCCCAGCGCCTGCACCGCGCCCGCATCGACGCAGCCGCCCACCTGCGCGTCCACCTTGCCGCCGATCATATAGGTGGCGATGGTGCCGCGCGCCTGCAGCGCCCCGGCGATCACCACCGAATTGGTCACCACCGCGATGCCATCGGGCAGCAAGGGCACCAGCGCCAGATTGGTGCTGCCGCTGTCGATAAAGATCATCTCGCCCGGCGCGATCAGGCTCACCGCAACGGCGGCCAGCGCCCGTTTGCGCTCCTCGCTCTCGCCGATGCGCTGGTTGATCGGGGTCGATGGGGCCGAAAGCGGCAGCGCGCCGCCATAGACCCTGCGGCAGCGCCCGTCGGCGGCAAGGTTGCGCAGATCGCGCCGGATCACATCCTCGGACACATCGAATTCGGCGGCCAGCACATTGGCCACCACGGCCTGTCCTTCATCGAGTCGGCGCGCGATCACCTCGCGGCGGCCAAGGGGGAGGTTGTTGTCCATGGGGGGTCTTATGCGTCGCACGATTTCACCTGTAAATATACATTCATATACGTTTTATGCAGTTCATATGAAGAACACGCAAAAACCGCCCCAACCCGGAGAGGGTTGAGGCGGCCTGAAAAACGGCAATTATTGAACGAAATCAGTCTTTACGGCGATAGCGGAAGTACCAGACCTCATGCCCGTAAACCGTGCGCGCCTTATGCTCATAGCGCGTTTGGGGCCAGCCGCCGGGGCGGACCTGAAAATCCTTGGCTTCCTTGGCCAGCCATTCGAACTTGTCGGTGTGCCGCTGCATCACCATCAGCGCATGGCGGACATAGATCGCGTGATCGGTGCCGAATCGGAACTCGCCGCCGGGCTTGAGCTTGCGGGCGAACATTTCCACCGGGCCATCATTCATCATGCGCCGCTTGGCATGGCGCGCCTTGGGCCATGGGTCGGGGTGCAGCAGATAGAGCATGGTGAGCGAGCCATCGGGAATGCGCGACAGCACTTCGAGCGCGTCGCCATGATGGATGCGGACATTGGGGATCGGGGCATGGGCGCCATTATCCCCGGACACATGGGTCAGCGCCTGCGCCACGCCATTGATGAAGGGCTCGGCGCCGATAAAGCCATGATCGGGCAGCATATCGGCGCGATAGGCCATATGCTCGCCCCCGCCAAAGCCGATCTCGAAATGCAGCGGGCGGTCTTCGCCAAACAGGCGCTGGGCCGTCACCTCGCCCTCCATCGGCACGGCGATCTGGGGCAGCAGCGTATCCACCAGCCCTTGCTGTCCGGCGCGCAGGGGCTTGCCCTTGGAGCGGCCATAGAGCCGGTTGAGCGTGGTGGGATCGCCTTCTTTATGCGCGGTCATGTCTATGCCTTCAAGATTTCGCCGGGCGCGATGGCAGGCCGTTAAGGCAGGGTCAAGGCCCAGCAGGCAAAGGGGGGGCGCCATGTTTGCCCTCGGTTGCCTTGCGCTGATCGTTCTGCCGCTGCTCGGCTTTATCGCCGGATTGGTGATGGGCGGACAGGCTGCGGGCCTATGGGGCGCGGGCGTCGGCCTGATCGCGGCCCTGCTGATGAGCGCCATTGCTGCCCTCGCGCTGGTCAAGGCCAGCCGCAAGCGCTGAGGCCCAATGAAAAGCCCGCCTTCCTTGCGGGGGCGGGCCTTCATGTCGGGTTGTTCGGGGGATGGCCGGTTCAGGCCGCCACAGCATCCTCGCCCGGATCGCGCAGCACATAGCCGCGGCCCCAGACGGTTTCGATGTAATTCTCGCCGCCGCAGGCATGAGCCAGCTTCTTGCGCAGCTTGCAGATGAACACGTCGATGATCTTGAGTTCGGGTTCGTCCATACCGCCATAGAGGTGGTTGAGGAACATTTCCTTAGTCAATGTCGTGCCCTTGCGCAGCGAAAGCAGCTCGAGCATCGCATATTCCTTACCGGTCAGATGCACGCGGGCGCTGTCAACCTCCACCGTCTTGGCGTCGAGATTGACCGAGAGCTTGCCGGTGCGGATGACCGATTGCGAATGGCCCTTGGACCGGCGGACCACGGCGTGAATGCGCGCGATCAGCTCTTCGCGGTGGAAGGGCTTGGTCACGTAATCGTCAGCGCCAAAGCCGAACGAACGGACCTTGGAGTCCATTTCCGAAATGCCCGAAAGGATCAACACAGGCGTCTGAACCTTGGCCACGCGCAGCTTTTTGAGCACGTCGTAGCCATGCATATCCGGCAGATTGAGATCCAGCAGGATGATGTCGTAGTCATAGAGCTTGCCGAGATCGAGGCCTTCTTCCCCGAGATCGGTCGAATAGACATTGAAGCCCTCTGTGGTGAGCATCAATTCGATGGCTCTGGCCGTAGTCGGCTCGTCTTCGATCAACAGCACGCGCATATGGGTGAACCCCCTTGCCCCGAAACCCGCGAACGCACCTTCACCGGGCAAATCCGCTATTAACCATAGGAGGAATGAACGCGAAAGGTTAATTTAATGTAAACCGGCATTAAAGCCCCCATTTTTTTGGGGTAACTCGTAAATGCCCCTAACGCGCCCCATCGGCCAAAGGGTAAAAAGGGTGAACCCCATAGGCATTGGGCACAAGGCCGCGCAAACCGTTGCCCGCCCCCCTGCCGATCATGGTCCAGCGCACCGGTAAAGCCAGTGGAATGAACAGATTGGCCTCCATCACCTCGCGCTCGGCCTCGGCATAAAGGGCGGGGGCAAGGGAGGCTTCGACATTCCATGCCTGGGCCACCAGATGGTCCACATCGGGTGTGCATACGGAATGCACACCGCAATGCAACTGGTTAAAAAACCAAACCGGCGAAGGATAACGCGCCACTTCATCAATCACACGCAGATCCGCCGACTCGCCCATCCCCACCCGGCGCAGCCGCAGCCCGATCGCCGCCACATCCTGCGCCAGCCGGGAAAACAGCACATTGCTCCCCGCGCCGCCCGGCATTGCGATCCGCAATTCCAGCCCGTCGCCCTCCTCGGGCCGGGCGGTCGGGGCGCGGGCCTTGCTCCACACCGCCACCCGCTCGACCGCCACGGCGCGGCGGTGGTCCATATCCATATCGGTCCAGCGCTCGGGAAGCTGCACTTCGCCGATGCCCGGCGAGATCAGCCGCGTGGTGGGGCTCCATCCCGGGATGCCGCCCGCCTGCATGCCCAAGGCGTTCACCAGCGCCGCGCGGTCGATCACCATGGCCAACGCGGCGCGATTCGTCGGCACCGCCAGAAAGCCGCTGCCCTTTTCCACCAGCAGGCCGAACAGGCCCGGCGTCACATCGAAGCGCGCCGCCCGCTGGCCCAGCAGGCCCCGCTGAATCAGCGGCAGATCGGTGATCCGCCCGCCCAGCACCACATCGACCTGCCCGCCCAGCAAATCCGCCACCGCCTTTTCGCCGCCCATCGCGCGAATCGAAAGCGGCCGCATCGTCGCGGCCCAGCCCTCGGGCATGGGCAGGCCGCGCGCATCGGGTGAAATCGGAGTCAGCCAGTCCAGCCCCTCGACATGTTTGCGCCGCATCGGCCCGGCGCCTTGCCCGCGATGCTCCAGCCCCAGTTCGGGCTGGGCCAGCAATTGCAGGAAATTGGGCATGGGCTGGGCCAGCCGGATTTCGATCACGCGCCCGGCCATCGCGCGAATATCCTCGATGATCGTCAGATCCTGCCCCAGCGCGCGACCTTTCTGCGCGGCAATGGCGCGGCGCAGCGCCTGTCGGGCCGTCTCGCCGCTCAGTTTCGTGCCGTCGGGCCACGCACTGTCGCGCAAGCGGAAGATATAGCCACGCCCTTCATCCGCCACGATCCAGCGTTCGGCCAGACCGGGCACGACCTTGCCCTCCTCATCCAGACTGACCAGACCTTCGGCCGTGGCCGCGCGCAATTCGCGATCGAGCGCGGCAGGGCCCGAATCATTGACCATCACCACCCGCAGCGGTTGCTGCTGGGCCGAGCCATGGCAGGCCGCCGCCAAAAGGGCGGCCATCAGAATGGAGATGCGGTTCCTGCGCAGCATGATTGCGCCAAGCCTAGAACAATTTGGCGGCCAGAGGAACGTCCGCCGCGCTCCGAATCAGGTTTGCACCCCGGTTTTTGCGGTTCAGACTTTGCGCAACTGGCCCGGATCGACCTGTTTCACCGCAGCCAGCGGACGCATCGGCACAAAGCCCGAGTCGTCGGGGGCGGATTGCGCGGCGCGCACGCTCTTGGCGTCGATCTCTTCGTTGAAGGCTATGCCGCAGCGGTTGCCCTGAACCCAGGCGACCGATCCCGCCACCCAGCCGACATTGCGCAGCTCAACCTCCAGCACCATGCCGGCCGCTACGCGCATATCGCCTTCGGCCATCAAACCGCCGCTGGAAAGATTGCGAATCTTGACCCGATGCACCGGATCACGGTCGCTGATACGCAGACAGGCCAGCATGAACAGGCTGTCGCGGTTGATCTGGCGTTGCTCGTCACCGGCCATGGTTGGCTCACTTCCCGCTGCCGTGGCCCGGCCCGGCATGGATCGATCCAGACCGGGACGGGCGCGCTAATTCACAACAAGGTATTAACGCAAAATGGCAAATAAAGCGTAAATCTATCCGGTAACTTGCGGATATGGCCGTCAATCGTCGCGTGATACCCGTTCACGACGTTCATGGGCTTCCTGCGCCTCGACCGTCATGGTGGCGATCGGACGGGCGATCAGGCGGCCAAGTCCAATGGGTTCGCCGGTGACTTCACAAAAGCCATATTCGCCTTCCTCGATGCGGCGCAGGGCCGAGTCGATCTTGGAAATCAGCTTGCGCTGGCGGTCGCGAGTGCGCAATTCGATGCCCCAATCGGTTTCCGACGAGGCGCGGTCATTCAGGTCAGGTTCGCGCAGCGGGCCTTCCTGCAACTGGCTCAGCGTGTCGGCCGCCGCGCTCAGGATCAGCTTTTTCCATTGTTGCAGCAGCCGGCGGAAGTAGTCCAGCTGTTCGGCGTTCATGTATTCTTCGCCGTCGGACGGGACATAATCACCGGCCAGCGACCGTCTGGCCTTGACCAGCACATCGATTTCGTCTGCCAGACCACTTGCCATTATAACCCTCCGAAATCCATCCGCGGGATTGATAAGCATCCCATTCTATCGCCCGGCCTATAGTTTGCCCCCTGAAGGTCCACAAGCGGCAAAGCCGATCTGCGACAGCTTAAACCACCGCAAAATTGCGAATAGGGCGCGCCTTGCCCATGTTTTGGTGACAAGGTCATGACATGACCCCGGCAGTGGGCGCAGTCGCGCGGCAATGGCGCGCGACACGGGCGACAGAAATTACCGCGCCATTTACCACTTGTTATCCAACTTGCGACAGCTTGAGCCTCATGAACGGGAAATGGGGAACTTCGACATGGGATACAACTGGACACAATCGCAGGACCATCTGTTAGCCGCCTCAGGCCATCCGGCATCGGGCGAGATCACCGGCCTGATCGCCAATTGCCTGATCGCGGCCAGTCAGGGCTGCGTGGATGCCTATTTCGATCTGGGCGTGGCCTTTTCCACCGGCAGCCATGGTGCGGTGTGCGATCTGATCGAGGCGCATAAGTGGTTCAATCTGGCCGCGGTGGGCGGGCATGACGAAGCCGCGCATTGCCGGGCCGAAGTATCCGAAGAAATGACCACGCGCGATATTGCCGAGGCCCAGCGCCGCGCCCGCGCATGGATCGCCACGACCACCCGCCGCGCGGCCTGAATTATCCGCCGCGCCGGAAAGGCGTTCTGGCTTCCAGAAAATTCTGATCTGCGGCAATGCCTTCGCGCTCGCGCCGCAGGAAATCCTCGACCGCGCGGCGAAAACCGGCATGGGCGATGAAATGCGCCGATGTCGTGCGCACCGGCGCATAGCCGCGCGCCAGCTTGTGCCCGCCCTGCGCCCCGGCCTCGACCCGGCGCAGGCCCAGCGCGATGGCCGCATCGATCGCCTGATAATAGCACAGTTCGAAGTGCAGGAAGGGCTTGTCGACAATCGCCCCCCAATAGCGGCCATAGAGGCAATCGCGCCCGATGAAATTGAGCGCGCCCGCCACCGGATGATCCTCCACAAAGGCCATCACCAGCAGGATTTTGTCGGCCATCCTCTCGCCCAGCAGGTCAAACGCCGCGCGGGTCAGATAGGGATGGCCCCATTTGCGGCTGCCGGTGTCCTGATAGAATCGCCAGAAGGCGTCCCAATGTTCGGGGCGAATCGCATCGCCCGTCAGCGCGCGAATCGTCACGCCATCCTGCGCCGCGCGCCGCTCCTTGCGCAGATTCTTGCGCTTGTCCGACGACAGCGCGCCCAGAAAATCATCAAATCCGGTATAACCGGCATTGGCCCAGTGAAACTGAATGTCATGGCGAATCAGCCAGCCCGCGTTCTCAAACGCCGCCACCTGATCCGGTTCGATAAAGGTGGCATGGGCGCTCGAGAGCCCGGCATCGCGGCACATCTGCTCGGCGGTACGAATCAAGGCGGGCATCAATTCGGGATGCCGCGTCAGCAATCGCGGGCCGGTGGCGGGGGTGAAAGGCACCGCAATCTGCAATTTGGGGTAATAATCGCCCCCTGCCCGCTCCCACGCATCGGCCCAGCTATGGTCGAAGACATATTCGCCCTGGCTATGCGTCTTGACATAGGCGGGCAGAGCGGCGGCCAGATGGCCCGCCCCGTCATGGATCGTAATAGGCGCCGGGGTCCATCCCGTCCCCTCGCCCACGCTTTGCGAATCCTCCAGCGCGGAAAGGAAAGCGTGGGAGACAAAGGGATTGCCCCCATCGGTCAGCGCGTCCCATTCCCGCGCCGATAGGCCGGACACGCCGGGCTGCACATGCGCGGTATAGGGGGCTTCGCTCACGCCAGACCATCTCCTTCGGCGATCAGCGCGTCGGCATGTTCCAGCGCCACCTCGCGCTGGATGGCGCGGCGCACCGTCCATGTGGCGATGGGCCACGTTTCGCGCCAACGCGCAACTGTATCATGGGGCAGACCGCGAATATCCACGGCGAGAAACTCTATTTCTGCGGCAGAAAACCGGCGCGGCATCAACCATTTCGCGCGCCAGCCCGACATGTCGCGCGACTCCAGCACCATGCCGCGCACCACGTCGGGCGCGTTTTGCGCAAACCAGCGCGGCGCGCGATGGTCGAAACTCATGATGGCCACCGGCCCGACGTAATCGGCCAAAGCGCGGGCGACGCCCTCGCACAAAGCCGCCGGATCCTCGCGCTTTTCCACCTTGATCTCGATCAGCAGCGGGACACGGCCCCCCACCAAGTCCAGCATCTGAACCAGCGAAGGGATCACATCGCGCGTGCCCCCCACCGGCAGGCGCGAGAGCACCTCCATGCCGTGATCCTTCACCGGCCCCCGCGCATGGGTCAGCCGGTCCAGCACGGCGTCATGAAACACCACCACCGTGCCGTCGCCCGCCAGCCGAACATCGCATTCGATGCCATATCCGGCCGCAATCGCGCAGGTGAAGGCGGAGAGGGTGTTCTCCGCCCAATGGCCAATCCATTGTCCGCCGGATCGGGCCATATCATGCAGGCCCCGATGGGCGATCACCGCCCCGCGCAGCCAATCGGCCCTTTCCGTCATCCTCAGGCCTTGATCGCCACGATAGCGTCCACCTCAACCGCCGCGCCCAGCGGCAGAACCGGCACGCCCACCGCGCTGCGCGCATGCTTGCCGGCGTCGCCAAACACCGCGACCATCAGCTCGCTGACGCCATTGGCAACCTTGGGCTGGTCGGTGTAATCGCCGGTCGAATTGATGAAAGCGCCCAGCTTTACAATGCGCTCAACCCGTTCGAGGCTGCCCAGTGCGGCCTTCAACTGGGCCAGAATCATCAACCCGCAGGCGCGCGCGGCGGCATAGCCTTCCTCGGTGGAAACATCTTCGCCAAGGCGGCCCTTGACCAGAGCGCCGTCGATAAAGGGCAATTGCCCCGAAACATGGGCCAGGCCACCCGCCTCGACCACCGGCACATAGGCCGCAACAGGCGCCGCCGCGACCGGCAGGGTAAGGCCCAGTTCGGCCAGACGAGCTTCAACAGAATCAGTCATTGGTGTCTCCATGCAGTCGGGCTTTCAGCCAAGGCAAAGCGCTGGCCCAGTCATCGATGCGGGCGTGAGCATGGCCTTGGGTGAAAGCGCAAGTGATATGTGGGGCCAGCAGAGGCTCGCCGCAAAGATGCAGGCGCGAAACATCGGGCGTCACCTCAAAGGCGGAACCGTGATGCTGGGCGATATCGTCGATGAACACCGCGCGGCTGGGGCGGTATTCGTCGAGGATCGCGCGAATCGCGGGGCCTTTGGGGCCTTGGTTGGTAAAGACGCGGATGTTCAGGCCATGATCGGCCAATTGCCTTGTGCGGGCCTCTTGCCGGTGATCCTCCAGATTGGTCAGGATCACGACATCGGCATCCTGTGCCAATTGCGTCATGCCCTCGATCGCGCCCGCGATGGGCGATTGGCGGTGCATTTCGGTGTCGAAGAAAGCGCCCAGCAGGCGCCACATCTCCGGCCCCGGCACGGCGCTGCCATCGCCGTAATGCATCGAGCGCGAGAAATCATTGCCGTTCATGGTGAAGGTGACGCCCTGCGTCTCGCCCAGCCAGTCGCGGAAGGGAGCGATCATGTGCAGCAGCACCTCGTCGCAATCGGAGATGATAAGCGGGCGCGCCATCATGCCCCCCAATCCGCATCGCCCATCGGCGCGGCCAGTGCGGCATGGGCCTTTTCCAGTGCCTTGGGCGGCACACCCAGCGCATCGGCGCAGGCAAGAAGGTCAGGTTCGTGGCTCAAGACAAACTCCAATATCGCGGCCAGCACCACGCGCTCGCCGATTCTTTCGCGCAATTCCTCCGGGCTGACGCCGGTCAGCGCCAGCAGCCGGTCGGCATGATCGTCATCGGACAAGACCCAGCCCAATGCGGCCAGAGCCAGCCCTTCGGCCTCTCCATCATCTTTTACCATGCGCAGAATTGTCAGCCCCCTTGATAGGTCCTAGAGCCTTGGCCCGAACGCATTACGATCACAGGCAGGCGCATGGCAAAGCGAATTATGGTTGTCGAGGACAATGACCTCAATCGCAAGCTGTTCTGCGATGTTTTGAAGAGTCAGGGCTTTACCGTCGAGCCGGTGGGCGATGGGCTGGAGGCGCTGGACAAGGCGCGGGCCTTTGTGCCCAATCTGATGATCATGGACATACAATTGCCCAATATTTCCGGGCTGGAGCTGATCGAGGGGGCCAAGGCCGATCCCTTGCTGCGCATGATCCCCGTGCTGGCCGTCACCGCCTATGCCGGAAAGGGCGACGAGGACCGCATCCGCGAGGCGGGCGCCGACGGCTATCTGGCCAAGCCGGTGTCGATCGGGCCATTTATGGCGGCGGTCAAACGCCTGCTGGAAAACGCGCCCGCTTGACATTTGCCGCACGCCGCCCCTTTTGCGCCGTAATTGTCGGCCAGAGGGCCTTCATCGCATTTGCATAAGGAATCTTGCATGGACCGCGCCGCCACCAGCGAAAAGATCGCCGCGCTGATCGAGCCTTTCAACAAGAAGGGCATCGCCATTTCCGACGCCACCAGCTTTGCCGGCGATCTGGAATTCGACAGCCTGACGGTGATGGATTTCGTGGCCGCCATCGAGGACGAGTTTGACATCATCATTTCGATGAACCAGCAGGCCGAAATCGAAACCTATGGCCAGCTCGTCGACGCCGTGGTCAAGCTCAAGGGTTGAAGATGACTGATCTTTTTTCCAAATTCGACCCCCTGATCCAGATGCGGACGGATCTGCTGTCCACGGGCGTGACCGATCCTTTCGGCCTGGTGATGGAAAAGGTGATCTCGCCCACGGTGGCCATGTGCAACGGGCGCGAGACGATCCTGCTTGGCACCTACAACTATATGGGCATGACGTTCGACCCGGACGTGATCGCCGCGGGCAAGCAGGCGCTGGACGATTTCGGATCGGGCACCACCGGCAGCCGCGTGCTGAACGGCACCTATGCCGGGCACAAGGCTGTCGAACAGGCGCTTTGCGACTTCTACGCCATGGATCATGCCATGGTGTTCTCGACCGGCTATCAGGCCAATCTGGGCATCATCAGCACGATCGCGGGCAAGGGTGATTACATCATCCTCGACATCGACAGCCATGCGTCCATCTGGGACGGGTGCAAGATGGGCGATGCCGAAGTCGTGCCTTTCAAGCACAATGACATCGAGGCGATGGAAAAGCGCCTCAAGCGCATTCCCGAGGGCGCGGGCATTCTGGTCGTGCTCGAAGGTGTCTATTCGATGCTGGGCGATATTGCGCCGCTCAAGGAAATGATCGCCATCGCCAAGAAATATGGCGCGATGGTGCTGGTGGACGAGGCCCACTCGATGGGCTTTATCGGCCCCAACGGGCGCGGCGTGGCCGAAGAGCAGGGCGTGCTGGATCAGGTCGATTTCGTGATCGGCACGTTCAGCAAATCGGTCGGCACAGTCGGTGGCTTCTGCGTTTCGAACCATCCCAAGTTCGAGATCATGCGCCTCGTCTGCCGCCCCTATGTGTTCACCGCCTCGCTGCCGCCCAGCGTGGTGGCAACGGCGGCGACCAGCGTGCGCAAGCTGATGCATGCCGCCGACAAGCGCGCGCATCTGTGGGAAAATTCGCGCGTTCTGCATGGCGGCCTGCGCGAACGCGGGTTCAAGCTGGGTACCGAAACGCCCCAGTCGGCGATCATCTCGGTCATCATGCCCGACCTCGAACGCGGCGCGGCCATGTGGGAGGCGCTGCTGCACGAAGGTCTCTATGTGAACCTGGCGCGGCCCCCGGCAACGCCGGCCGGCATGACGCTGCTGCGCTGCTCGCTGTGCGCCGCGCATTCGGCCGAGCAGGTGCAGACCATTATCGGCATGTTTGAACGGGCCGGTAAGAAGGTTGGGATTATTTAAGGGGTTAAAGGTGCGAGGGTCTAGACCCTCGCGCTCCCGTTACTGTCTGCGTTGCGCATAGGGTTCGGCGTTTTGTGTCGGACGCGGCGTTGAAATGAAAAAGCCTGCGGCGCCTTTGAACGCGCCGCAGGCTTTTTCATTTTATCTAGATTACGCCCCGCCGCCATCAAAGCGCCACCCCATTATCGGGATTGCAAAGGGCCCCCGCCCTTTGCCCGCCAGAGGCAAACCTTCACTTCACCGAAGCCAACGACTCCATCGTCACCCCGGTGCATTCGTCGGCCGCGCCTCCCTTGTGCCCGCCCAGCATCGCGGCGGCGACAAACCCGGCGACCACCAGCACGACAAACCCGGCGACCGCCATGCCGAGATACTTGTCGATCCACGCCTTGATCGGCGCGCCGAACAGGCGGAACAACACGCCCACGATCATGAAGCTGATCGAGCGCGAGATCACGCTGGCCAGCAGGAATTTGGCGATGGGCATGCCGATGAAGCCCGCCGTGATGGTGATGAGCTTGAAGGGGATCGGCGTCGCGCCCTTGGCGATAATGGCGATAAAGCCCGCCTCGCCGCGCAATTTGCAGGCGGCATAGGGGAAGCTGGCGGTCAGATGCAGCGCATCGAGCAGCTTTTCCCCCACCATCGCAAAGGCGAAATGACCGATGGAATAGCCCAGCAAACCGCCCGCCACGGAAGCCAATGTGGTTATAATCGCATAGCGAATCGCGCGTTCCGGGCGCGCCAGACACATCAGCCCCAGCACCGGATGCGGCGGAATGGGGAAAAAGCTGGCCTCGACAAAGGCGAAGAGGGCGAGCCAATATTCGGCAAATGGCCCGGCGGCCTTGCCCATCGTCCAGTTATACAGGCGGCGAAGCATCTGAATTCCCCTTCTATCCGTGGCGATGCTTAACCAGCACAGAGCCTCTGGGCAAGCGTGGATCAATAACCCATTTGGCACTTTTCCATTGACATCGTCACGCTCAATGGGTACATACAGGGAACATCGCGAAAGACCGAGTCGCTCCCGGCCGCGAAAACCTTCAAGCAATGGATCAAAACTATGGCGGACAATCCCAAGTCCCGCCGTCAGGGTGAACTGACGGCGCCTCCACGGTGCGCCCATGCCGGATGGAGCGCAATCTTCTTGGCCGAACTGGCCGCAACATCGAATGTGACGGCATCGGCGGCCAAGGCGGGGGTTTCCACCCGTCTGGTCTATGACACGCGCCGCCACGATGCCGAATTTGCACGCGCCTGGCGCTCGGCCCTTTGCGAAGGGTATGATGCGCTGGAAATGGCGTTGCTTTACCGCCTGCGGGTGGGCGAGTTGAAACCGGCAACCGGCGCCAAACGCGCCACGCGCAGTTTCGACAATGCCACCGCGCTGCGCCTGCTGGCCGCCCACCGCGAAACAGTGGCCCGCGAACGCGCCATCCGCGAGGAGGAGGACGCCGATGCGATCCTCGCCTCGATCAATGCGAAGCTGGAAAAGATGCGCGAACGCTGGCTGGCGGCAAAGGATGCCACCCATGAGGAATAAGCCGCCGCTGCTGGAATGCCTTCTGGCCCAGCCGACAGCGCAAAGGCTGGCGGCGCTGGCCGTGCTGACCGGGGCCGAGCGTGCCGAATTGCGCCACCATTGGGAGCTTTGGGCGCGCCCCGAACAATTGCCCCCGCGCGGCGACTGGCGGATCTGGCTGGTGATGGCCGGGCGCGGGTTTGGCAAAACGCGGCTGGGGGCCGAATGGGTCCGCCGCGTGGCCGCCGACCATCCCGATGCACGGATTGCTTTGGTGGGTGCGTCTCTGGGCGATGCCCGCGCGGTGATGGTCGAGGGCGAGAGCGGCATTCTGGCCTGCTCTCCCCCCCGCCGCCGCCCGCGCTTTGAACCCTCGCTGCGGCGGCTGGTCTGGCCCAACGGGGCGCAGGCGACGATTTACTCGGCGGGCGAACCCGAAAGCCTGCGCGGGCCGCAGCACAGCCATGCCTTCCGGACAGGCGCAAAAGGAGTTCTACGTCAACGAGGCCTTCGCCATCACCGATGCGCTACTGCATTGCGCGATCGAAGGCACGGCGACCACCCCGCCCGCATCGCCGGTTGACGGCCAGAACTGGAGCATCGGCACGGGCGCTACCGGGGATTGGGCCTCGCATGTCGGCCAGATCGCCTGTCGGCAAAGCGGAAACTGGATTTATGTCACGCCCAAGGACGGCATGAGGGTTTTCGACCGATCCTCTGGCCGTTCATGGCTTTACACTTCCGGCTGGAAGATTCCTTCCGCAGTGAGCGCGCCCACCGGCGGCTCGACCGTGGATTCGGAGGCCCGCGCCGCCCTCAGCCAGTTAATCGCCGCGTTAAGGCTGGCGGGCATTTTGCCTTAAGGCGCCATACAGAGGCCAAAATGCCGCAATTCAAGAATTGAAATTGCCTCACCTGTGGCAAATTTGCAACGATCCTAAGTATTTCTCGGCTTGCACGCCTGTAAGCGAGGGGTTAGACCTGCGCGCAATTGGTAGCCTCTCACTCGCACAAGGGGAAAACAAATGCGCAAGATTGCCTTGGGCTTGGCGCTGGCATCTACTGCCCTCGCTACGCCGGCACTGGCCAAAGACAAGACCTGGTACGTCGAAGGCGACGCCGGTGCTGTCATCGTCGAATCCAACCCGCTGGGCAACGTCACGAGCGGCGCCGCTCTTGGCAACATCAAGTCGAAGCTCGGCTACGACTTCGGTGGCATCGTCGGTTACGACTTCGGCCCCTTCCGTCTGGAAACCGAAGCCAGCTATCGTCGCGCCCGGACCAAGTCGTTCGAAGCCGCCAATGGCACGATCTACACCCATAGCAACGGCCAGGTCGGCGGTGGCACCGGTGCGCTCAGCTTCATGGCCAACGGCCTGCTCGACTTCGGTCCTGACAATGGCCTTCAGGGCTTTGTCGGCGGCGGCGTCGGCGTGGCTCGCGTCAAGAGCTACAACGCCACTTCGGTTGCGGCTTATAACGTTGATGATTCGGCCACCGGCTTTGCCTGGCAGGCTCTGGCTGGCGTGCGCGCGCCGATCAGCAAGCACTGGGATCTGGGCCTGAAGTATCGTTACTTCAACGCTCCGGGTGCAGACCGTTTTGTGGGCGTGACCGGCAACACCCTGTCGGAAAAGTTCCACTCGCACTCGCTGCTGGCGACGCTGACCTACAACTTCGGTGGCGCTGAGCCGGTTGCCCCGCCTCCCCCGCCCCCTCCGCCGCCCCCGCCGCCCCCGCCTCCGCCGCCCCCTCCGCCGCCTCCGCCGCCTCCGGCTCCGGTGTGCAACAAGGGTCCCTACATCGTGTTCTTCGATTGGGATAAGGCCGACATCACCCCTGAAGCCTCGTCGATCCTCGACAGCGCCATTCAGGCCTATGGCAATTGCGCCTCGGTTCCGGTCGTTCTGGCTGGTTACACCGACCGCTCGGGCACGCCCAAGTATAACCTGGGTCTGTCGGCTCGCCGTAATGCTTCGGTCCGCGCCTACTTCACCTCGCATGGCATCGCTGACTCGGCGATCTCGAGCCAGGCCTTTGGTGAAGCCAACCCGCGCGTTCCGACCGCCGATGGCGTTCGCGAACTCCAGAACCGTCGCGTGGAAATCACCTACGGTCCGGGTTCGGGCAACTAAGTCCAGCCTTTCAGGCAAAAACGGAAGGGGCGGCGCAAGCTGCCCCTTCTTTTTTGCGTGCATCCCTGGGCAAAGGGCAGTCAATTTGACCTTAGACACAATTAAGGCCGGAACTCCGAAAGGAGCCCGGCCTTAATTGTGTTTGGGAAATGGCAAGCGATCGATTTACTTTACGGCATAGCGCAATTTGTCTTGAAGCCCCGCCTCAGCAAAACCGCCCAGACGCAGACGGCAGCTGTCACACAGGCCGCATGCCGAGCCATCCGGTTGAGGATCATAGCAGGACCAGCTGAGTGCCACATCCAGCCCCAACCGAGCCGCTTCGCGAACGATATCGCCCTTGCCAAGGAATTGGAGCGGCGCATGGATCACAAACTCGCCGCCCTCATCCCCCGCCTTGGTCGCCAAACGCGCGACTTCAGTAAAACCCGCGATGAATTCCGGACGGCAATCGGGATAGCCGGAATAATCGAGCGCATTGACCCCGATGAAAATATCCCGCGCGCCAACCGCTTCGGCCCAGGCCAGCGTCAGCGACAGAAACACCAGATTGCGCGCAGGCACGTAAGTGACGGGAATCCCCGGCTCCAGCCCGTCCTTGGGCACATCAATATCATCGGTCAGCGCCGACCCGCCAAACTGGCGCAGATCGAGCGGCAGCACCACATGGCGCACCGCCCCCAATTCCTTGGCCAGCACCTTGGCCGCATCAATCTCGCATGCGTGGCGCTGGTTGTAATCGATGGTCAGCGCATAGATTTCATAACCGGCCTCACGCGCCAGCCCCGCCGAAACCATCGAATCCAGCCCGCCCGAGAGCAGGACAACCGCCTTGCGGCCTGCGGGAACATCAGTCTGGGTCATATTTCCATCTCTATTGCGGCAAGGCCCGAACCAGCCACGCCACCTTACATCGAAATCGGGAAAAGCCTTGAGCAAAAGGCGCAATCAATGATGATCTGGCCATTTTCATCCCGCATTTCGGCCAATTCGCCCTCGCCAAAACGCGAGAGGATCGAGCGATAATGCTCTTCGCTGCAGCGGCAGCCGCGCTTGAGAGGCGCATCTTCAGACACGCGCACTTCGCTCTCCTCGTGGAACAGGCGCCAGACCAGCTGGTCGAGAGCCAGATCCTTATCCACCAGTTCAGCGTCGCGAGTCGATCCGGCCAGAACGGCAACATGCTCCCAATGCGGGTGGTCCAACTGCACATGCAGTCGCGCGCGCCCTTCCTCACCATCGGGCAAATGCTGCACCAGCAGCCCGCCGGCCACGCAATGGCCGCCCACATCCGATGTCGCCACGCGAATCAGCGTCGGCACCTGCTCGGACTGGATGAAATAGGCCTGACAAGCCTGCGCCAGAGAATCGCCCTCCAGCGGCACGACCCCCTGATAACGCTGCTTGGTCACGGCCAGATCGAAGGTGATCGCCAGATAGCCCTTGCCGAACAGGTCATGCAGAGTCGGGTTCGGCCCCAGCGCGGCCAGACGCTCCTCGTCGTGGCGCGCATAGCCGCGCACCTCGCCATTGCGATAATCGCAAACCAGCAGATCGACCACGCCATCCTGCGTCTGCGCCTGCATGGTCAACTGGCTGTCCTGATCCTTCAGCAAGGACCCCATCAGCGCGCCCAGCACCAGCGCCTCGGCCAGCAGCTTGCGGATCGGCGGCGGATAATCATGGGCCGATTGCACAAGGTCGAGCACGGGGCCGAGCCGAACCGCCCGCCCCCGTGCATCGCGCGACGGGATGGTGAAGTGCAGAACGCAATCCATGCCCGTGCTCACAATTGGCCAAAGGCCCAGCGCAGCACCGATTTCTGGGCATGAATGCGGTTTTCCGCCTCATCCCAGACGACGCTTTGCCCGCTGTCGATCACGCTGTCGCTCACTTCCTCGCCGCGATGGGCGGGCAGGCAGTGAAGGAACAAAGCCCCCGGCGCCGCCTGCGCCATCAGGCCATCATTGACCTGATAGGGCTCCATCGCCTTGATGACGGCATCACCACCGGGCTGGCCCATCGACACCCAGGTATCAGTGACCACCACCTGCGCCCCACGCGCCGCTTCGGCAGCATCCTGCGTAAAGGTGATTTTCGCCCCCAGCGTGCGCGCCTGTTCAACAAAAGCAGCATCCGGCTCAAAGCCCTTGGGGCCGCCGACGCGAATGTTGAACTTCAGCAGCCCCGCCGCCTCGATCAGCGAGTGCAGCACATTGTTGCCATCGCCCAGCCAAGCCATTTCCATGCCGGGCAACGCCACACCGCGCTCCAGCAGGGTGAGCAGATCGGCCATGATCTGACACGGATGCGAGGCATCGGTCAGCCCGTTGATCACCGGAACATCGGCGTAATGGGCCAGTTCCTCGATCTTGGCGTGATCATTGGTGCGGATCATGATCGCATCGACCATGCGGCTGAGCACGCGAGCGGTGTCGGCAATCGTCTCGCCGCGACCCAGTTGCATGCCGCCTGCGTCCATCACGATGGCGCTGCCGCCCAACTGGCGCATCGCCATATCGAAGGACACGCGCGTGCGGGTCGAGTTCTTTTCAAAGATCATCGCCAACACATGGCCGTCCAAAGGCGCATCGGCATCGACGCGCCCCTTGGTCCAGCTGCTGCGCGCCCGCTTGCGGTCGAGCGCGTCATTCAACATCGCGACGACCGCATCCCCTCCCGCATCCGAGAGGTTGAGGAAATGCCGCGCCATCACGCCACCTCTTCAGGTTGATAGCTGGCGGCCGCAGCCGAGAGCTTTTCCATGAACTCGTCGATATGGCTCTCGTCGATCACCAACGGCGGCAGAATGCGCATGGTCTTGTCGCCCGCCGAAACGCAGAGCAACTGGTGATTGTCGCGCAGGTGGGCGACGAAAGGCCGCGGCTCGACCTTCATCTTCAGGCCTAGCATCAGGCCGCGCCCACGCACCAGCTCGAACAGATCGGGATAATTGCCGATGAACTGTTCCAGACGACTGGTCAGCTTGGCGCCCATATCGCGCACGTGGGCCATGAATTCCTCATTGGCCACTGCGTCCAGCACGGCATTGGCCGCCGACATCGCCAACGGGTTGCCGCCATAGGTGCTGCCATGGGTGCCCGCCACCATGCCGCGCGCGGCCTTCTCACTGGCCAGACAGGCGCCCAGCGGGAAGCCGCCACCAATGCCCTTGGCCGTCGCCAGAATGTCGGGCACCACGCCGAACTGCTCATAGGCATAGAACGTGCCGGTACGCGCCACGCCGCACTGCACCTCGTCAAAGATCAGCATCAGATCATGCTCGTCGCACAGCGCGCGCAGAGCCTGCAGGAACTCGTCGCTGGGCACCTTGATGCCGCCCTCGCCCTGAATCGGCTCGATCATGATGCCGCCGGTGTTGGGGCCGATGGCCGCCTTCACCGCTTCCAGATCGCCGAAATCGACATATTTGAAACCGGGCAGGATGGGCAGAAAGCCCTTATGCATCTTTTCCTGATTCGATGCCGAGATCGTCCCCATGGTGCGCCCGTGGAACGCCTCCTTGAAGGTGATCAGCTCGTACTTGTCGAGATTGCCGATGTGCTGATGATAGGCGCGCGCGGTCTTGATAGCGCATTCCACCGCCTCGGCGCCCGAGTTGGTGAAGAACACCGTGTCGGCAAAGGTCAGTTCAACCAGCCGCTTGGCCACGCTTTCCTGATGCGGGCTGCCATACAGGTTCGACACATGCATCAGCGTCGCGGCCTGTTGCTGAATCGCGGAAATCAGCCCTTGATGGCTGTGGCCCAGCAGATTGACGGCGATCCCGGCGGCAAAGTCCAGATATCGGCGGCCATCCTCGCCAATCAGATGGCAATGCTCACCGCGCACCGGCCGAAAGGCGGTCCGGGGGTAAACAGGCATCAACGGCGAAATGGTCATCGATAGTTCCTTTGCATTCCAGAATGGCCCCAGGATTGCGGGGCCGCTCTTCAATCCAGACAATGTTCGGTAGAATATTTCGGCGGAAGCTGAAAACGCGAAATGGCGGCGACCCGAAGCGAATCCTTCGGACCTGCCGCCATTTGCGCGCGTTTATGCTGTCGCCGCCCCCGGGTCAAACCTGTCCTTAAAGGAAATCAGGTTTTAACCCATTGGGGGCCGTGCGTCCTCTTGAAGGCAAGAGGTTCGGGATCAACCCTGACGCGGCGAGAGGTTGACCGCCGAGTACTTGCCTCGTCGATCGACTTCGATGTCGAATTCCAGACGGTCGCCTTCGTTGATTTCACGAAGACCCGAACGTTCGACCGCGCTGATGTGCACGAAGGCATCGGGCTGGCCGTCATCACGCGTGATGAAGCCGAAGCCCTTCATCGCGTTGAAGAACTTGACCGTGCCGGTGGCCTTTTCACCGGTCAGCTGGCGCTGGGGAGCAGCGGGTTCGCGCTTGGCGACCGCGATCACATCACCCACAACCGACAGATCGCTGGCCGACACCTTGCCGCCACGATCCACCAGCGTGAATTCCAGACCCTGACCTTCGGCCAGACCTTCAAGACCGGCGCGTTCGACCGCGCTGATGTGCACGAACACATCTTCGCCGCCGTCTTCACGCTGGATGAAGCCAAAACCCTTTTGAGCGTTGAAGAACTTCACGACGCCCTTGCCCTGGCCAACGACCTGGGCAGGCATGCCGCCACCGCCGCCGCCGCGCGGGCCGCCGAAGCCGCCGCCACCGCCGCCGCCAAAGCCGCCGCCACGCGGGCCGCCGCCGAAGCCGCCACGATCACCGCCGCCGAAGCCGCCGCGATCACGGCCGCCGCCAAAGCGGTCACCGCCGCCGAAACGGTCGCCACCACCAAAGCGGTCGCCACCGCCCATGAAGGGATCGAAACCTTCTTCGCCGAACCCGTCGCGCTTGTCTCGGCCCCTGCCGCGACGCCCTCTATCAAAACCCATAAAACCGAAAGCACCTTCGCTTCGCCCTGATCCAAATCGCGTGGCGCGAGGACGAATCACACCAAACGACAGGGCAAGCAGCCGCGCAAAACACGCGACCCTCTCCTCTGCACTCTCCGGCATATCCTAAATTCCAGGTCATAGCGAATAGAATCGTGCACATCCCCAAGAATATCCGAAAATAATGCGCCAAGACCGCGACTCAGCCGCCTTGCGCAAATCCCCGCTTGTCTGATTCCCCGCCCCTTGGCAGAGCGAATCCAGCCCTTTGGCGCGCCCCCTCCGCCTTCGCGCCTACCAGGATCAGGAGACGATCATGTTCCGTCAGATTTCCCAGCGTGTCTGGGCCAGCCCGCAGATCAGCCTTGCCGATGTCGATGCCGCCGCCGCGCAGGGCATCACCCTCATCATCAACAACCGCCCCGAAGGCGAAAGCGACGACCAGACGCCGGGCGACGCCATCGCGCAGGCCGCCGCCGCCGCGGGTATGGGCTATGTCGCCATCCCCGTCACCCATGCCGGTTTCAGCCAGGCTCAGGTGTCCGCCATGGCCGAGGCGCTCAAGGGCGACGGCAAAATCCTGGCCTACTGCCGGTCGGGCACGCGTTCGACACTGCTCTGGTCGCTGGCGCAGGCCAGCCTCGGCGCGGACCTTGACGAGGTCACCGCGCAGGCCGCCTCGGCCGGCTATGACGTCAGCCCGGTGCGCCCGCTGATGGACATGCTGGCCGCGCAGGCCGGTTGAACCACCACCGATATCCAAACGCGAAAAGGCCGGAGCCCACCGCTCCGGCCTTTTCCATATCCTCGATCTGCGCATAAAAAATGGGCCGGAGCGGCTGGCTCCGGCCCTTTGTAAGTTTGTCGTTCGCAGGAGGAACATCGGTAGGCGGGACCGGGGAGGAGGAGAGGGAGGAGATCCCCGGCCCCGCCAAACTTTTGAAACTTAGTAGTTGTAGGCGCGTTCGCCGTGCTCGGTGATGTCGAGGCCTTCGCGCTCGGCTTCTTCCGAGGGACGCAGACCGATGGTCTTGTCCAGAGCGAAGAACAGGATCGCCGAACCACCGCCCGAGAGCACCAGCGTCAGGACGACAGCCTTGATCTGGGTGATGACCTGGGCAACCATGTCATAGGTGCCGGCCTTCGAGGGGAACACGGTGTAATCAACCCAGCCCTGGCCGCCCAGCGAGGGGTCGGCGACGATGCCGGTGCCGATGGCGCCGACGATACCGCCGATGCAGTGCACGCCGAAAACGTCGAGCGTATCGTCATACTTGAGCTTGTTCTTCACGGTCGAGACGAAGAAGAAGCAGATCGGCGAAACCACCAGGCCCAGCACGATCGAGGTCATCGGAGCGGCAAAGCCCGAGGCCGGCGTAATGGCCACCAGACCGGCCACAGCACCCGAAGCAGCGCCCAGCATCGAGGGCTTGCCATGCTTGACCTGTTCCACCAGCGACCAGCTGACAGCGGCAGCGGCGGTGGCGACGAAGGTGTTGATAAAGGCGAGCGAGGCCAGACCATTGGCTTCCAGGTTCGAACCGGCGTTGAAGCCGAACCAACCAACCCACAGCAGCGAGGCGCCGATCATGGTCATGGTCAGCGAGTGCGGCGGGGTGGCTTCCTTGCCAAAGCCCACGCGCTTGCCGATCACGAGGCAGCCGACGAGACCGGCAATACCGGCGTTGATGTGCACCACGGTGCCGCCCGCAAAGTCCAGAGCGCCAAGACCATAGAGATAGCCGGCGTCAGACGTGTTGGCCGACAGGAAGTCGGGACCAGCGAAATACCACACCATGTGGGCCATCGGGAAATAGATGAAGGTCAGCCACAGCACCGTGAAGATGATCAGCGGCGTGAACTTCACGCGTTCCGCAAAGGCGCCCACGATCAGCGCCGGCGTGATGCAGGCGAAGGTCATCTGGAAGATGACATAGGTGTATTCGGGCAGATAGACGTTGTTCGAGAAAGTGGCCGCATAGGTGCTGGCCGAAACGCCCATCAGAAACGCCTTGGAGAAGCCGCCGACAAAGGGCGAACCGCCGGTAAAGGCCATCGAATAGCCCCAGCAGACCCACACCAGGGCCGCCACCGAAACGATCATGAACACCTGCATCAGCACGCTGAGCATGTTCTTGGTGCGGACCAGACCGCCGTAAAACAGCGCCAGAGCGGGGATGCTCATCAGCAGCACCAGCACCGAGGACATCAGCATCCAGGTGTTGTCGCCCTTGTTGACCATGGTGGCCATCTGTTCGGCAGTCGGCGCCTTGATCGGCGCTGCCTGCGCAAAAGCGGTGGTGGCGGCAAAGAGCGATGCGCCCAAAGCCCCAGCGCCGCAAATCATCTTGCGGATCATAGTGGGTTCACTCCTAAGGCTAGCGCCGCTCACAGAGCGGTATCCCCGGTTTCACCGGTGCGGATGCGGACGGCCGAGGCCAGATCAAGCACGAAGATCTTGCCATCGCCGATGGCTTCGGTGCTGGCGGCCTGTTGGATGGTTTCGACCACGCGCGGCGCCAGTTCGTCGCTGGCGGCGATCTCGATCTTCACCTTGGGCAGCATGTTGGTCGAATATTCGGCACCGCGATAGATCTCGGTTTGCCCTTTTTGCCGACCAAAGCCCTTCACTTCGGACACCGTCAGACCGGCGACCCCAAGTGCGCCGAGGGCTTCACGCACCTCGTCGAGCTTGAACGGCTTGATGATGGCGATGATGAACTTCATGCCTATCCCCTATTAGCCAACCGGCCCAGCGCCGGTATGCCACATACCTAGCAAGGGGTGTGCCAATTTAGGGTTTTTTGAGATTCGCAGGGATTCGCCAAGGCGATTGCCCCGTCTGGTGGTTAATCAGGCCCGGCCTGCGCCCGATTCCTATGCATCTGCTCAAAAATTAGGCAGCGTTTTGGAGGCAAAAGCCGTCAAACATCCCGCACGCGCAAAAAACAGGCGCGCCGGAACTTATGTCCCGACGCGCCTGTCGAAACCGCAAAAGCGGGTAATGCCCTTACCGCTCCTTGGTCGCGGAAAAGGTCAGCTCGGGGTTGCGCTCCTGCTGATAGGACACATCCCACGACGATCGCGCCATGAACACCGGATCACCATCGCGGTCCTTGGCCAGATTGGCGCGGTTGAATTCGGCAAAGTCGGACAGCGCCTTGGCATCGCCCTTCACCCAGCGCGCCGTATCGAAAGGCGCGGGCTCCAGCATGGCGCCTACCTTATATTCAGCCTCCAGTCGCGAAATCAGCACGTCGAGCTGAAGCTGGCCCACCACGCCCACGATCCACTGGCCACCGATTTCGGGATAGAAGACCTGAATCACGCCCTCTTCGCTCAGATCATCGAGAGCCTTGCGGAGTTGCTTGGTCTTGGTCGGGTCCTTGAGCTGAACGCGGCGCAGGATTTCCGGCGCGAAATTGGGCAGGCCGGTAAAGCGCACCTTGTTCGTTTCCGACAAAGTATCGCCCACGCGCAAAGTGCCATGGTTGGGAATGCCGATGATATCGCCGGGCTGGGCCTCATCGGCAATCTCGCGGTCCTGCGCAAAGAACAGGATCGGCGAATGCACCGCAATCGGCTTGCCCAACGCGGATGGCGTCAGCTTCATCCCGCGCTTGAATGTGCCCGAAACCAGACGCATGAAAGCGATGCGGTCGCGGTGCATCGGGTCCATATTGGCCTGCACCTTGAAAATGAAGCCCGTCACCTCATTGCCCGACGGATCGATCACACCCGCTTCGCTGGGCTGCGGGCGCGGAGGGGGCGCGATGCGGGCGATGGCCTCGATCAATTCGGCCACACCGAAATTCTTCAGCGCCGAGCCAAAGAACACCGGCGTCAGATCGCCATGCCGATAGGCCTCAAGATTAAATTCGGGATAGCCCGCCTGACCCAGCTCGATCTCCTCGGCAAATTCCTCCGGCACCGGCTCATGATCGACCTTGCCCAGAAATTCGCGGCTGTCGCCCTCGGGGCGGCTGATACGCCCGCTGTTCAGGTCAAGGATGCCCTCAAACGTGCCGCCCATGCCGACGGGCCAGCTTTGCGGCGAAACGTCCAGCGCCAGCGCATCGGCCACCTCGTCCAGAATCTCGAACACCGGGCGGCCTTCGCGGTCCACCTTGTTGACGAAGGTGATGATCGGCACATTGCGCATCCGGCACACTTCAAACAGCTTGCGCGTCTGCGGCTCGATACCCTTGGCCGCATCGATCACCATGATCGCCGAATCGACCGCCGTCAGCGTGCGATAGGTATCCTCGGAAAAATCCTCGTGGCCCGGCGTGTCGAGCAGGTTGAAGGTGATATGCCCCAGCCCTTCAAACTCGCGGGCAAAGGTCATGACCGAGGAGGTCACCGAAATCCCGCGCTGCTGTTCGATCTTCATCCAGTCAGACCGGGCACGCCGCGCCGCGCCGCGCGCCTTCACCTCGCCCGCCAAGTGAATCGCGCCGCCGTTCAGCAACAGCTTTTCGGTCAGCGTGGTCTTGCCCGCGTCAGGGTGCGAGATGATGGCAAAGGTGCGGCGGGTGGCAAAGGCGTCAGTCATGCGCGCGCGCTTACATGGCGGCGGGCTTTTCGTCTATCCCGCGCTTGCGCGCTTGGCGCCTATCCCGCGCTTACACGCACATCCATGCGGAAGCTGCGGCTTTCACCCGGCGGCAACAGGACAATCCCCGGCTTCTGGCCAATCTCTCCGTCAAAGCCGAGCGGGTCCGCATAGCCCGCCCATGGCTCGATGCACAGATAATGCGCGCCCGGCACCTGCCACAGGCCAAGGTCGGGGCTGTCGGGAAAGGCAATATCGAGCGCGGGGCCTTGCGGAGAGGTATAGCGCAAGGCGCGGCTGGCCAGCCCGGTCCAAACCATCGCATCGGCCTCAAACAGAGTTTCATGCAGCGCCAGTTCGCGCCCCGCCACCGGCGTCGCCTCGCCGCCCGGCAGCAATTCGCCCGTGGCCTTGCTGAGGCGGCGGATCTGCTCGGGCTCATCCTTTTCAAAGATGATGTGGTGGGCGGTTTTTTCGCCTCCACCCGGCAAAGGCCAGGCAAAGGCCGGATGATAGCCAAAGCTGAAAGGCATCACCGCCTCGCCGCGATTATGCACCGTGGCGGCCATATGCAGCGCCCCGCCATGCAAGCGAAACGCCATCTCCAGCCGGAAAGCGAAGGGGTAAACCGCCCGCGTCGCCTCGCTGTCCTCCAGCGCGAACGTCACCGCATCCTCGCTCCGGGCGGCAATCGCAAACCGGCTGCGCCGCGCGAAACCGTGGCGCGGCAGGGTATATTCGCGCCCCTCATGCCGAAACGCATCGCCCCGCAGCGCGCCGATGATCGGAAAGAGCAAAGGCGCATGGCCCGTCCAATAGGCCGGATCGACATCGGTCATATATTCCCGCCCCGCCCCATCGCGCAGCGATTGCAGTTCGGCGCCCAGCGGATGGATCAAGGCGCGCCATTCGCCCGAAACAAGGCTCACCAGTTCTTCGCTCACACCATTCCCCATCCGGCCAACAAAAAAGGCGCTGCGAGAATGCCCGCAGCGCCCTTTTCTTTCAACCCCTTGGCGTTCAACCGCGCAGAACCGCGCCCTGCTTGGCCGCCGCCGCCGTCACCTTGTCGGCAATGGCCTTCAGGTCGGCGTCATTATAGCTCTTTTCCGCAGGCTGCAGCGTGACCTCGATGGCCAGCGACTTCTGGCCCTCGGGCACGCCCTGCCCCCGGAAATCGTCGAAGACGCGCGCAGCGATGATATTCGCCTTGTCCGCGCCCTTCACCGCGCGCAGCAGGTCGCCCGCAGGCAAATCGGCGCGAACGAGGAAGGCGAAATCGCGCTTCACCGCCTGCAGGGCCGGGGGCGCATAATTGACGCGAGCGAAACCAGCGGCCCCCTTCTTGCCCGGAATGGCATCGAGGAAAATTTCCGCCACCGCCACCGGACCATCGAGATCAAACGCCTTGGCCGTGGTGGGGTGCAACATGCCGAAACGCGCCAACACATTCTTGGGCCCCAACCGCAAGGTCGCCGACTGGCCGGGGTGGAACTGCGCCCCTGCCTCGCCCATGATCTGGAGGTTATCCACCGGCGCGCCCGCCTCGGCCAGCAAGGCCAGCGCCTCGGCCTTGGCGTCGAAAGCGTCGAACGCCTGCGCCTTGCCCGTCGCCCAGCCGCGCGGGGTCTTGTCCCCCGCCAGCACCACAGCCAGCGTCAGCCGTTCCGCACCCTTGCCATTGGCATCGCGCAAATAGCGGCGACCGATTTCAAACAGGCGCAGCGAGGAGCCCCCACGCGCCAGATTGCGCTTGGCCGCGCTCAGCAGACCCGGGATCAGGCTGGGACGCATGACTTTCAGGTCTTCGCTGATCGGATTGGCCAGACGCCAGAGCACGCCTTCAGCAAAATGCTCCGCCTCACCCTCAGGCAGGAACGACCACGTAATCGCCTCGTTCAGCCCGCGCGCGGCAGCAGCACGGCGAAGGCGGCGCTCTTGGCGTTGCACCGGGGTCGCGGTCGGCTTGGCCACGCCATCCTCACGCGGCAAAGGCACGCTCTCGATCCCGTCGAGGCCGTGGATACGCACCACTTCCTCAACAATATCGGCCGCGCCATCGACATCCGGGCGCCATCCCGGCACGGTCACGGCCCAGTCATCGCCCACCGTAAAGCCCAGCGCGGCAAGGATGCGCTTCTGCTCATCGCCCGCAATCTCCACGCCGCCCAGCTTGGTCACCAGCGCAGGATCAAAAGCCACGGTCTTGGGCGTGGCGGGCGCAGCACCGGCGCGCACCACTTCGGATGCCTCGCCGCCGCAGATCTCGAGGATCAGGCCCGTCAGCAGATCAAGCCCGGTGTCAAGGAAAGCCGGGTCCACCCCGCGCTCAAACCGCGCGCGGGCGTCAGAGGTCAGGTTCAGCGCGCGACCCGTGGCGGCAATCCGCTCGGGCGTGAAATAGGCGATTTCGAGCAGGACATCGGCGGTGTCATCGCTGCAACCCGAATGCTCGCCGCCCATGATCCCGGCAATGTCATGCACGCCCGCCGCATCGGCGATTACAGTCATGCTCTCGTTCAGATCATAGGTCTTGCCATTGAGCGCAAGGCATTGCTCGCCCGCAACCGCGCGGCGGGCCACGACCGCGCCCGACAGCTTAGCCAGATCATAGGCATGGGCCGGGCGGCCATAGGTCAGCATCACATAATTGGTGATGTCGACCAGCGCCGAAATCGGCCGCTGGCCAGCAGCCTTGAGCGCAGCCTGCAGCCATTCCGGGCTGGGGCCATTCTTCACGCCCTTGATGGTGCGGCCATAAAAGGCGGGGCAGCCATCCTCATCCTCGGTGCGGATTTCAACCGGGCAGGCATAGGAACCGGCAATCCCCGGCGCGGCGATGGGCTTGAGAAAGCCCAGACCAGCCGCGGCCAGATCGCGCGCGATGCCATAGACGCCCATGCAATCAGGACGGTTGGGCGTGACCGAAATGTCGAACACCGGATCGGCGCCGTGATATTCTGCGAAAGCGGTGCCGACCGGAGCGTCTTCGGGCAATTCTATGATGCCGTCATGGCCCTCGCCCAATTCCAGTTCGCGCATCGAACACATCATGCCGTTCGATTCGACGCTGCGCACGGCGGCAACCTTGAGCACCATGCCATTGGCGGGCACCACAGCCCCCGGCAGGCCCAGCACGCCGACCAATCCGGCCCGCGCATTGGGCGCGCCGCAGACCACCTGCAAGGGCGCGCCCTCGCCGGTATCGACGCTCAGCACCTGCAGCTTGTCGGCATTGGGATGACGCTCGGCGGTCAGGATGCGCGCAACGCGAAAGCCCTTCAGCTTTTCCGCCGGGTCCTCGATGCCTTCGACTTCAAGGCCGATGGCGTTCAGCTTGCCCGCGATCTGTTCAACAGTCGCTTCGGTTTCCAGATGGGCTTTCAGCCACGAGAGAGAGAATTTCATGCGGAAGCCCCTTATGCCTGTACGCCAACGCCGCCCGAAAGGGTCGGCACATCAAGGCCGGAAAAGCCGTAATGGCCCAACCAGCGCGCATCGCCATCAAAGAAGGCCCGCAAATCGTTCATCCCATATTTCAGCATGGCGAGGCGATCGACGCCCACGCCAAAGGCAAAACCCTGCCACTGATCCGGATCATAACCGCCCGCGGTCAGCACATGGCGATTGACCATGCCGGACCCCAGCAGCTCCATCCACGCATGGCCCGGCGCATCGCCCGAACCACCCACCACGCGGCGGCCGTCGACATAGGAATAGCCGGTGTCGACCTCGACGCTGGGTTCGGTGAAGGGGAAATAGGACGGGCGCAGGCGCAGCACGATATCGTCCCGCTCAAAAAACGCCTTGAGCATGGTTTCCAGCGTCCATTTCAGATGCGCCAGCGTGATGTCCTTGCCGATCACCAGGCCTTCGACCTGATGGAACATCGGCGTATGGGTGGCATCGGAATCGCTGCGATAGACGCGGCCCGGCGCGATGATGCGCAAGGGCTTGTCGCCGCCCGCGGCCAGCATCGCGCGGATCTGCACCGGGCTGGTATGCGTGCGCAGCACCATGTCCTGCTCGGTTTCATAACCGCTGGCGGCCTTGTCTATATAGAAGGTGTCATGCATCGCGCGCGCCGGATGGCTTTCGGGCATGTTGAGCGCGGTGAAATTGTGCCAGTCGTCCTCGATCTCCGGCCCGGTGGCGACGGCAAAGCCCAGATCGGCAAAGATCTCGGCCAGTTCGTCCATCACTTGGCTGACGGGATGCACGCTGCCACGGGCGCTTTCCGGCGCGGGCAGGGTCAGATCGACCGTCTCGGCGGCGAGCCTGGCCTCCAGCGCGGCAGCTTCCAGAGCGGCCTTCTTGTCGGCCAGCGCATTCGTCACGCCTTCGCGCAGCGCATGAATCTTGGGCCCCGTGGTCTGGCGCTCCTCCGGACTCATCCCGCCCAGCGTTTTGAGCAGGCCCGAGATCGAACCCTGCTTGCCCAGAAACGCCACGCGCAGCGCCTCCAGCGCGTCCAGATCCTGCGCCTTTGCAATGCTGTCGAGCGCCTGTGCGCCGAGACTTTCGTAATCCATGCTCTGTCCGTCTGCTGATGGGCGCGCCGGCATCGGGCCATGCGCCAGCACCCTCTAGGGCGGCGCGGCGTCAAGATCAACCGCGCCTAACCGCGCGGCGTCAAGATGAGCAGCGCCCCAGCCGCGCGCCGTCCGGCCCGTCCAGCGCCTGCACCGCCGCGCCCGCAATCCGCGCCCGTTCGCGCACAAAGGCCTCGATGATCGGATGCGGCATCCGGGCGTATTCGCGCGGGGTCATGCCCATGAACTGGCGAAACTCACGCACGAATTGCGCCTGATCGTGATAATGCCCGTCCAGCGCCCCGATCCATTTCAGCGAGGGGTCAAGCATGAACTGGGCAAGGCTGCGCATGAAACGCTGGCGGCGCAGCAGATATTTGGGGCCAAAGCCGAAGGATTGTTGGCACAGGCGCTCGACCGTGCGGGCGCTCGCCCCGGCGCGGCGCGCCATTTCGGCCACACTGGACACCGCCGGGTCGATCATGGCCGCATGGATCGCCTGAACCCTTTGATCATCGCCCGCGCCGTCGGATGGCCATTCGGCAAAGAAGCGGCCGATCCGCGCCAATTCGCCCTCGACATCCGGCTCCGGCCCGAAAATCGCCTCGGCCAGCGGCATGAAGGGCGCAAAGCCATCATGGTCGGCCCCGTCCAGCACCGCATCGGCCAGTTCCGCCGCAGGCAGGCCGACAAATCGCGCCCAGCCCAGCGGCAACAGGCCCACGCCCCAGATCCTGCATGGCCCGACCTCGAAACGCACCGCATGGCCGCTCGGGCCTGTCACCGCGAAATGGCAATCGGCAATGCCCATGCCCCGCGTATTGTGCGCGGCCAGCGGCCCGCCCGAGGAAAAGCGCAGATTGGCCCATTCGGGATGCAGATAATCAACCACGCGCTCGCCGGGCGCGAGATCGATCTCGGCCAGATAGAAACTCGTAAAGTAGCGGGCCAATTCCGCCGGCGGGGCAAAGAACCTGGCCCGGACCGATGATCCGCGCGTCAATGGCATCCCTTGTCTCTTGGCCTCATCTTTTGGCCTTATCTTTATTGCGAACCTTGGCGCCATGCATGACGCATCGATGATGTGAAGGCAAGTTCACCTCTGGACGCAGGGCAACAAAAAAGGCGCGGGAGAAATCCCCCCGCGCCCTTTCTGTCCAATCGGCCTGCGCGCTTACGCGGCGGGCAGAGCAGCCTTGGCCTGAGCCAGAACAGCCGAGAACACGGCCGCTTCGTTCAGCGCCAGATCGGCCAGCGACTTGCGGTCCAGTTGGATGCCAGCCAGCTTGATGCCGTTGATGAACTGCGAATAGGTCAGGCCTTCGGCGCGAACCGCAGCGTTGATACGCTGGATCCACAGAGCGCGGAAGGTACGCTTCTTGACCTTGCGGTCGCGGTAAGCGTACTGGCCGGCCTTTTCAACGGCCTGACGAGCAACGCGGATCGTATTCTTGCGACGACCGCGGTAACCCTTGGCCTGTTCCAGAATATTCTTGTGCTTGGCGCGGGTGGTAACACCCCTTTTGACACGTGCCATAACTCAGTAACTCCTCAGTTCAGCCCGTAGGGCGCCCACTTCTTGATCACCTTCGCGTCCGCGTCGGAGATCACCTCGGTGCCACGGTTCTGACGGATGTACTTCGAATTATGGCTGATCAAACGGTGACGCTTGCCAGCGACGCCATGCTTGACCTTACCGGTGGCGGTGATCTTGAAGCGCTTCTTCACACCGCTCTTGGTCTTCATCTTGGGCATTTTCATCTCCTTGATCTAGCGGTCCGTCCCGCTTGCCGTGGCAGCCCTTGATGGCCAGGCAGGCGAGCGAATCTGCCTTGCGACAAATCCTCCGAACCGGTTGAAGGGGCGGCCCTTAGGGGCATCGCCGGGCAAATGCAAGCGCCTTGGCCGATCTGCTGCGGGCGGCGGAGATATTTGCGGGCGGCGCGAGTTAGGCGCCATAGGCTCGCCGCCCCCGGCGCGCCGCCAGCCAGACGCGAAAATCGCCACAGGCGATCCGACATGCCCCGCGCGGCAAAGGTCCGCGCCAGATATAGGCACAGGCGGTGACCTTGCCCAACTTCACCGTCCCGCGCCGGTATTCGCGCCCTTCATAGGCATCTATCCGGGCCAGCGCCCGCGCATCGAAACGCGGCCCGGCGCGATGGACCATGCCCCGCACCACCCCCGCACCCGGCAGCAGCGCCGGATACCACCCCGCCGGATCGGGCACCGCATAGAGCCGCCCGCGCGCACTGGCCGCGCGGCCCTTGTCCAGCAAGGCATGGGCCGCCCGTTCATGCCGGTTGCCCATGCCCGCCATCAATGTTCCATAGAAGAAGAAGTGCAGGCTCAATGCTCGTGGTGGTGATCATGGGTACAGGCCAGCGCCTCGACCGCATCATCCTGCCGCGCCGGATCGCCCAGCGCCAGCACATGGCCGGTCGACCCGGCATGCAGCGGATCGCCGTTCCAGTCGCACATCAGGCCGCCCGCGCCCTCGACCACCGGCACCAGCGCCGCCCAGTCATGCAGCTTGAGCCCCGCCTCGCACACGATGTCGAGATGGCCGCTGGCCAGCATCGCGTAATTATAGCAGTCGCCGCCCATCACCATCCGGCGATAATCGGTCTTGGCGGCCAGACCCATGAAATGCTCGCCCTCATGGTCGCTGAAATAATGCGGGCCGGTGGTGGCGATGGTGGCGTCGGACAATTCGCGGCAACGGCGGGTGCTGACCGGCTGGCCATTGAACGTCGTCTTGCGGCCCGATGCGCCCACCCAGCGCTCGCCCGCAATCGGCTGGTCGATCACGCCCAGCACCGGCCAGCCCTCGATCACCAGCGCGATCAGCGTGCCGAAGATCGCGCGGCCCGCAAGGAACCCCGCCGTACCGTCAATCGGGTCCAGCACCCAACTGCGCCCCGATGTTCCGGCCGTCACGCCATATTCCTCGCCGATGATCGTGTCATCGGGACGCTCGGCGCGCAGGATCGCGCGCATGGCCTCTTCGGCGGCCTGATCGGCCAGAGTGACGGGACTGGCGTCTTCCTTGCGCTCGGAGGCCACGCCGGACCGGAAATAGGGGCGGATCGCCGCGCCCGCCGCATCGGCAAGACGTTGGGCCAGTGCAATGTCAGCATCGAGGTTCAGTTTCATGGCGCCGCTTGTGCCTTTGCCCATGGGTTGCGGTCAAGCCGCAGGTGGCAGCAGCACAGCAATATAACGTGACAATCGGTTGACAAAGCCGCACGCAGGGGAAATTGAACTACACAGGTTCTGGAAATTATTTTTACAACAAAAACGAATACTGGGTCCAAAATCTATGCTCAAGCCAACCAAACCGGCCCTTGATGCAGCGGTGACACCGCTGGTCGGCCGGTCAAGCAAGGGCCAACCGCTGTCCTATAATCGGGCGCCCGCGCCCGATCTGGCGCCGTGGCTGGGGCGGATCTATGTCACGCCGGTCAATCTGCCGCCTGATTACTGCCTGTCTTCTGGCATCTTCAACGACAGTTCGATGGTGCGTATTCAACTGGGCGGCAAATGGACCGCCCATACCGCCGACGGTGTCCACCATCTTGGCCGCGCCGCGCTGATTTTTGGCCCGCAAAGCAAGATCATGCCCATCACCGTCGAGGGCAGCTTTCTGTCCATCGGCTATGCGCTGAAGGCGGGGGCGGGCTATGCGCTCTTTGGCCGCAGCGCGCATGAGATGGTCAACCGGCTGGTCCCGCTCGAACATTACGGACTCAACAGCGAAGAAACGCTGGCCGCCTTCAGCCATACCGAGGACCCTGTGGCGATCGCCGATCTGCTGGAGCGCCGCTTCCGGCTGCTGGTGGAAAAGCTGGGCCGTCCGTATCCCAATCCGATCAGCACCGCCTTTGAGGCGCTGACCTTTGCCAATCCCAATGCCAGCATCAGCGATTTCGCCGCCGAAATGGCGATCAGTACGCGACAGTTGGAGCGGATTGTGCGGCGCGATTTCGGTATGCCGCCCAAGCAGGTGATGCGCCGCGCCCGCGCGCTGGACATGGCCAGCCATCTGCACGGCGTGGCGGACGAGGCCGAGGCCGAGGAACTGATCCTGCGCTATTTCGATCAGGCGCAGATGACGCGCGAATTTACCGAATTGTTCGGCGTGACCCCGCGCCGCTTTGTGCGCACGCCCAATCCGCTGCTGACGCTGGCGCTGGAATCGCGGCAGGCCAAAAGGCTGGAGGCGCTGGAACGCGTGCCGCCGGGGGGCAACCGCCCCTGGCAATAAAGGCCCCCTGCCGGCGGCAGAGGGCCTTGCAAGTCTTAGTCGAACAGGCTCGACACCGAGCTTTCATCCGCAATACGGCGGATCGCCTCGCCGATCAGCGGAGCGATGGTCAGCAGACGGATCTTGTCCGACTTCTGCGTTTCCTCGGTGGGCAGGATCGAGTCGGTGATGACCAGTTCCTTGAGCGCCGAATTGTTAACGCGCGAGACCGCCGCGCCCGACAGCACGCCATGGGTGATATAGGCCGTGACCGAAGCGGCGCCCGCATCCATCAGCGCCTGCGCCGCGTTGCACAGGGTGCCGCCCGAATCGATGATGTCGTCGATCAGGATGCAGGTGCGGCCCTTGACGTCGCCGATGATGTTCATCACCTCCGACACGCCCGGCTTGTCGCGGCGCTTGTCCACGATGGCCAGCGGGGCATTGTTCAGACGCTTGGCCAGCGCGCGGGCGCGCACCACGCCGCCAACGTCGGGCGAAACCACCATCAGCCCATCATCGCCATTGCGCGCCAGAATATCGGCGGCCATCACGGGGGCGGCAAACAGGTTGTCGGTGGGAATGTCGAAGAAGCCCTGGATCTGACCCGCATGGAGGTCAACCGCCAGCACGCGGTCGGCGCCCGCCGTGGTGATCAGATTGGCCACCAGCTTGGCCGAGATCGGCGTGCGCGGGCCGGGCTTGCGGTCCTGACGGGCATAGCCGAAATAGGGGACGACCGCCGTGATCCGCTTGGCCGAAGCGCGGCGCAGCGCGTCGATGCAGATCAGCAGTTCCATCAGATTGTCGTTCGCGGGATAGGCGGTCGACTGAACGACGAAGACATCCTCGCCGCGCACGTTTTCGTGGATTTCGACGAAGACTTCTTCATCGGCAAAACGGCGCACACTGGCATCCGTCAATTGCAGTTCCAGATAGCCCGCAATCGCGCGCGCCAGCGGCAGGTTACCGTTACCGGCAAGGATCTTCATTCGCGTATCTCCACTGCACGCGGCACGAAAGACTCAGCCGCCGCGTTGCTTCCCTCGCGCGTGCCTCTAGCCAAGAACGGCAGGATTGCAAGGTTTGCCGCACATACAAAAGGGGGCAGCGGCGCAAACCCCTGCCCCCTTTGTGTTATTCGCAGTACCGATTACGCCCGGCGGTCGCCCTTGACCCAGCGCACGGTGCCGGTGCTGGCGCGCATCACCACGCTTTCGGTGGTCAGACGGCCGCCGCGCGTGCGCTTCACGCCTTTCAGCAGCGAGCCGTCGGTCACGCCGCTGGCGGCAAAGATGCAGTCGCCCTTGGCCAGCTCGGTCAGGTCATAGATCTTGTTGAGATCGGTGATGCCCCATTTGTAGGCGCGGGCCTTTTCATCGTCATTGCGGAACACCAGACGGCCCTTGAACTGGCCACCGACACAGCGCAGCGCCGCTGCGGCCAGCACGCCTTCCGGCGCGCCGCCCTGGCCCATATACATGTCGATGTTGGTTTCTTCGGTGTTGGTGGTGGCGATCACGCCCGCCACGTCGCCGTCGCCGATCAGATAGACGCCGCAGCCAAGCGCGCGCAGTTCGTCGATAAGGTCGGTGTGGCGCGGACGGTCCAGCACGCAGACCACGATGTCCTCGGGCGCCACGCCCTTGGCGGCGGCCACGGCCTTGACGTTCTCGGTCGGGCTCTTGGCCAGATCGATGATGCCATCAGGATAGCCCGGCCCCACCGCCAGCTTGTCCATATAGGTGTCAGGCGCATTGAGCAGCCCGCCCTCTTCGGCGATCGCCAGCACGGCCAGCGAGTTCGGTCCGGCCTTGGCGCAGATCGTCGTGCCTTCCAGCGGGTCGAGCGCGATGTCGATCTTGGGGCCCTTGCCCAGCGCCGCGCCGACCTTTTCGCCGATATAGAGCATCGGCGCCTCGTCGCGCTCACCCTCGCCGATCACCACGGTGCCGTCGATATAGAGTTCGTTGAGCTTCTCGCGCATGGCTTCGACCGCGGCGGCATCGGCGGCCTTCTCGTCGCCGCGCCCGATCAGCTTGGCCGAGGCGATGGCGGCCGCTTCGGTCACGCGCACCATTTCAAGCACCAGAACGCGGTCGAGAATCTTGCTGGCAGGAGTAGCGCTCATAATCTGTCCGATTCCTTCAGGAATGTATGGCCCCTATGCCGGACCTGTTGGTCGGCAGTGTGAATGCACGTTGTGAATACCTATGCAGACACGTCCGCTTACCTATGCATAGGCCGGTTGTCGAGCGGACAAATGCCGCAAACGCGAAGTCAAAGGTCCAAAACGGGCAACATACGAACCCAGTTATTGAGCCGACAAAGAAAAACGCCGAGGGCATGGCCCCCGGCGTCGAAATTGTCTGAGTTACTGCGCATTTGCTCCCGGATTTCGGCGGAGCAAATGCGTCGCCTTACGCGCCCAGAATCTGCATGACCAACGGCTGGCCTACCAGGCTGGGCGAACCTTCGAGCAGCGCCAGCGCCTTTGCCACGGCCGCCTCGGGCACTTCATGCGTGACGATGGCGACGATGACCGCCCCGTCCTTGCTGGCCTGACCTTTCTGGATCAGGCTCTCGATGGAAACGCCCGCATCGCGCATCGCGGCGGTGATTTCGGCCAGCACGCCCGGACGATCCGCCACGAGGAAGCGGATATAGGCGCGGCCAAGGCGATGACCGGCAGGCGCCGGGGCCATGTCTTCCAAACCATCAACGGGGATCGAAAAGGCCATGTCGGCCTCAAACCCGGTGTCCATGCCGCGCGCGATGTCGATCAGGTCTGCCACCACCGCCGAAGCGGTCGGACCGTCACCCGCGCCCGCGCCCTGAAACAGCAGGCGGCCCGAGAAATTACCCTCGACCACGACCGCATTGGTCGGGCCATCGACATGGGCGAGCAGATTGTCGAAAGGCACCAGATGGGGCGCAACGCGCTGGAACAGGCCCGGCGTACCCTCGGGTCCGGCGTCGGCCTCGGCGGTGCCGATCAGGCGGATGCAATAGCCCAGCGAATCGGCCTGGGCGATATCGGCGGCCAGGATGCGGCTGATGCCCTGCGTGTCTACGCTGCCAAAGTCGATCTTGGCGCCGAACGCAATGGCCGACAGGATGGACAGCTTGTGCGCCGCGTCGATGCCTTCGATGTCAAAGGTCGGGTCGGCCTCGGCATAGCCCTTGGCCTGCGCCTCGGAAAGCACCTCGGCGAAATCGCGGCCGGTATCTTCCATCGTCGAGAGGATGTAATTGCAGGTGCCGTTGAGGATGCCGTAGAGGCGCTCGACCCGGTTGGCCGCCGCACCTTCGCGCAGGCCCTTGATGACCGGGATGCCGCCCGCCACGGCTGCTTCAAAACGCATGGCCACACCCTGCGCTTCGGCTTCCTTGGCCAGCGCCATGCCGTGATGGGCGATCATCGCCTTGTTGGCCGTCACCAGCGCCTTGCCATGGCGAATCGCATTGCGCGCCAGCACCAGCGCCGGGCCGTCCGACCCGCCGACCAGTTCGACCACCACGTCCACGTCATCGCGCGCGGCCATCGCGGTCATGTCGTCTTCCCACGCATAGGGAGAAAGATCGACGCCGCGATCCTTGCCGCGATCGCGTGCGGAAACGGCGGAAACCTTGATCGGGCGGCCTGCGCGCCGCGCGATCAGATCGGCATTGGCCTCCACCAGCCGAATGACGCCCGCGCCCACCGTGCCAAGGCCCGCAAGCGCAATGCGCAGCGGCGGCTTGCCGGATTGGGGCGAAAGGGTGGCGCTGTCGACAGTATCGGTCATCGTGGAATCCTTGGATTTGACGATGCGCCACCTAGGGGGCAATTGGATTGCCAGCAAGCCTATTTGGCCGGTTTGGCAATATCCCCGCCCCACGCCACCCGCGTGCGCGTGCAAGGCCCCAGATCGCGGCGCACCAGCAGGTAATCGGCGACAGCCTGATCCTTGGCCTCCTGCGTTTCGCCCAGATTGGCCGAAGCGGGCAGCGTTTCGGGCAGCGAGCAGGCCAGACGATACCATTCCAGCGTGCCTTGCGCGGGCGGGGCATTGGCCGCATCGACCACTTCGGAGAAGGACGCGCTCCAGCGCGAGGGCTGGCCCGGCTTGTGCTGGACAATGATGGCCGCGGGCGTGCCCTTGGCCGTGGTCAGGAAGATCTGCGTCTCGCCTTCGCCTGCCAGATCGCCCTGCTGATAGAGCGCCATATTGATTCCCGTAATATGGGGCGGCGAATCAGGGGCGGCCAGATCGGCCAGAATCTTGCGGACCTGCGCCTCGAGCGGCTGGCTCCAGGGCAGTTGGGCATCGGGCGAAACCAGCTGGATATCGCCCGGCGTGGTGCCGGGACGGGCAAAGATCAGCACCATCTGTTTGCGCGGATTGGGAATTTTGTGGCGCGAATCGAGCCGGACATCGGCCAGATAGCGCACCGAGGCCGAAACCGAGCCGGTTCCGCTCAACAAATCAATTCCCTGCGCCTCGACATAGGCGCGCTGGACGGTCAAAAAGGGCGACGTCTCACGCGGCAGAGGCATGGGAATCACCTTTTTCAGCTCGGCGAAGACGACCAAAGGCGACGATTCGGCCAGACCAACAAGGTCAGCATACGATTGTACGACATTTTGCGTAAGGGGCTCCTGAGCCCCCGCCGACACCGGAACAAACAGCGGCAATAGAGCCGCAAAGCAAGCCGATTTCCATGCTCGGATGCCTTGAAACATCGCGGAAAACTCCGAAAAATTCGCCATTGGCGCATGACCCCTGCAAAAGGCCCCCAAGGGTGCCTGTTAGATAGGCTTTAACACAAATGAATTTTGCCTGAACCCCACCCCCCTGCGCATAAGGCGTTGCGCCGAGTCGGCAAGGTGGCTAGGATTGGCAAAAAAGCGGACCCCCAACAAAGGGGGCCGATGCGTTCGCCGAAAGCCGACACATAAGGCATTTGGCGAATATCCGGTAAATCCGGCAGGGTGGATATGAGCTTTTCCCCATGGACTTCGCCTTCGGGTTCGGTTCATGGTCGGCCCGGGGCTTGCCCGGGTTTTTGTATGGAGTGATGCGTCTGAATGGCCTACGCTGATCAACAATTGAGCGGTAATCGCCTTACCGCCATTATCATCGTTGCCTTGATTCACATCGTCGTTGGTTATGCCTTGGTCTCTGGTCTTGCCTACTCGGCCGTCCAGAAGGTCATGAAAAAAGTGACGACTGTCGATATCAAGCAAGAGGAGAAACCGCCGCCACCGCCTCCGCCGCCGCCGAAGGACGCTCCGCCGCCGCCGATCGTCGCTCCGCCGCCGCCGGTGAACGTGGCGCCCGTCAGCGCGCCCGTGATCGAGACGGTTTCGGTTGCCCCGCCGCCGGCGCCGCCTGCCCCTGTGCTGGCACCGCCTGCGCCTTCGGCGCCGCCGCCGCCGCGTTTCACGCCTGTTGGCGCTGCCCCCAAGGGCAACCCCGCCAACTGGGTGACGCCTGAGGACTATCCTTCGCGCCCCCTGCGTGAAGGTGTGCAGGGCACGACGGGTTTCAAGCTGACCGTGGCCCCTGACGGGCGCGTGTCGGGCTGTGAAATCACGGCCAGCTCGGGCAATGCCGAACTGGATGCTGCCACCTGCAAATACGCCACCAGCCGCGCGCGCTTTGCGCCCGCCAAGGATGGCGAAGGCCAGCCCACCACCGGCGTTTATGCCAATCGCGTGAAGTGGGTCATCCCGAAGGACTGAGCCACACTCCCCAGGGGATCTGCGGCATGAAGGCCCGGTCCCTACTGTAAATGACCCTATTCTCTACTCGAGAGCCCTTTGAGAGGACCATCGCATGCTTATTGACATTCTGACCGCCGCTGCTGGCGCGGCTCCGCAGAACAAGTTCGGCTTCAAGGAAGCCCTGGAACAGGGCGGTCTGATCGCTCAGTCGACCGTGACCATCATGGCGATTTTCTCGTTCGGTTCGTTCTTCGTGCTGTTCACCCGCTGGTCGGACCAGTCGAAGATCCTCAAGCAGTACAAGGCTCTGGGCACGTTCTGGAAGGCCGCTTCGCTCAAGGAAGGCGCCGCCAAGCTGGAAAAGACCAGCCCGTTCCGTGACATCGTCGAAGCCGGTATCCTGGCCGAAGAAAACCACGGCAAGATGGCCGACAGCCTCGAAGCCCACGACTGGGTCCACTCGTCGCTGGCCCGCACCGAAGCCTCGATCGGCGCCTTCCTGGCCCGCGGCCTGCCCTTCCTCGCCACCGTCGGTTCGACCGCTCCTTTCGTGGGTCTGTTCGGTACCGTGGTCGGCATCTACCGCGCTCTGATCGCCATCGGTCTGGCCGGTTCGGCCTCGATCGACAAGGTTGCCGGCCCCGTGGGTGAAGCTCTGATCATGACCGCCATCGGTCTGCTCGTCGCTGTGCCTGCCGTGCTTGCCTACAACTTCCTGCAGTCGCGCAACAAGCGCATCAACGAGCTGCTGACGGGCTTCTCGGCTGACGTGCTGGCCTACATCAACTCGAAGGGCGCCATCAAGCCGGCCGTGGCTGCTGCCCCGGTGAAGGCTGCTCCGGCTCCCGCCGCCAAGAAGTAAGACATGAGGTTGCATCCGGGCGGCCAGTCCGAGCGGATGCTACGGGAAATCATGCGCGGCATGCGGCATGATTTCCCGGCCCTCCCCTCCCCCCAATCCCTCCTCTCGAAAGAGGGCATTGCAAGAGTAGGATCATAACATGGCAATGTCTGTTGGCGGCGCGGGCGGCGAAGAAAAGCCGATGTCCGACATCAACACCACCCCTCTGGTGGACGTGATGCTGGTGCTGCTGATCATCTTCCTGATCGCGGTTCCGGTCGCGATCCAGACGATCCAGAAGCTGAAGATCCCTGTGATGGTTTCGCAGGAATCCAAGGATAAGGTCGAAAACCTGCTGATCACGGTCAGCACCACCGACGCTGCCGGTCGCAGCGCCGGCGACCCCGGCTTCGAAGGCGCGTCGCGTGGTGGCGAATGCCGCATCTACTTCAACAACATCACCCCCGTTGACTCGACTGAACTGTACGACCAGGCGTTCAAGCGCCTTGACGACATCATCAAGCGCGAGGGCGGTGCAGAGGTTCTGCGCGATAACCCCGAAAAGGTGCCGCAGGTTCACGTTCGTGCCGACGTCGAAGCGCCCTGGCGCTGCGTCGCGGGTGCGATCTTCAACGTGCAGCGCGCGGGCTATCCCACGGTTGGCTTCATCTCGAACCCGGTCGATCCGAACGGCTGATAAGCCCTTTAACTCAGGAGTAACATCCCATGGCAATGTCAGCCGGTAAAGACGATGGCGAGCCAATGTCGGAGATGAACACGACTCCGCTGATCGACGTTATGCTCGTTCTGCTGATCATGTTCATCATCACCATTCCGGTGGCCACCCACGCGGTGAACATCGACCTGCCTTCGCCGCCGCCGCCGAATATGCCCAAGCCGCCGGTCGACCCGATCAAGAACAAGGTTGTGCTTACCCCGGATAACCAGATCCTGTGGAACGGCACGCCGATCGACCGCAGCGTGCTGGCCGCGAACCTCAAGGCTTCGCGCAGCATGACCCCCGAGCCCGAACTTCAGTTCGAGCCGGATGCGCAGTCGGGCTATGAACTGGCAGCGAATGTGCTGAACATCATCAAGGCCTCGGAAGTGACGAAGTTCGGCTTCGTCGGCAACGAGCGCTATGCCACTTTCAACAAGGCTGCCGGGGCCAAGTAAGGCCAGGGTATGCTGCGTTAAACGGCAAGAGAGAGGGGCGGAGCGATCCGCCCCTTTTTTTGCGCCCTATTCCGGCGCGGGATCGCCCATGGCGATGGCGGCCAGCGCCTCGGCTTCCAGCAGCAGCTCATCATCGGCGGCGCCTGCAGGCAGGCTCTCGCGCCCGATCATGGTCAGCGTCGGCACGGCCAGCGGGCTGACGCGCGACAGGCGCTGATGGCGGATCGCCGATTGCGCCCGGTCCAGCACCTCGGCCACGCGGGCCACGTCGGTCATCTTCTGCCGCGCATCGGCCCATGCGGCTTTGAGCAGCAGATGATCCGGCTCATAGCGGCGCAGCACGTCATAGATGAGATCGCTTGAAAAAGTGACCTGCCGGTTGGTCTTGCGCTTGCCCGGCATCTGCCGCTCGATCAGGCCCGAGATGACCGAAGCCTCGCGGAAGGCGCGGCGCAGCAGATAGGAATTTTCCACCCACTCGACAAATTCCTCGACCAGAATGTCGGGCGAGAGCAGCGCGGCGGGGTCCTCAACGGGCCGCAGCCCCCAGACCGCCAGCGCATAATCATTGGCCACAAAGCCCAGCGGCGAGAGGCCCAGCGCCTCCATCCGCCGCGTCATCAACATGCCCAGTGACTGATTCGCGGGCCAGCCCTCAAACGTGTAGAACACGCTGTAGAAGCGGTCCTGATGGGGAAAGCTCTCGACCAGCAGTTCGCCCGGGCGCGGCAGCACCGATACCCGCGCCTGCACCGCCAGCCATTCATGCACATCCTCGGGAAAATCATTCCAACGCGCCGGATCGTTCAGGATCGCCCGCACCCGGTCGGCCAGATGCGAGGAGATAGGAATGCGCGCGCCATTATACGAGGGAATCGCCGCCGAACGCCGCGAGGCCCGCACCAGCAAGGCCCCCTCGCGCAGCGACTCGACCTCAAGGTCCAGCCCGGCAAAGCGGAACGTATCCCCCGGCCCCAGCGAGGCGGCAAAATCCTCCTCCACCCGCCCCAGCGCGCGGCCATTGCGAAAGGCCACCTCGACCATATCGGCGTCGACAATGATCCCGGCATTCAACCGATAGGAGCGCGCCAGATCGGGATGGCTCAGCCGCCAAAGCCCATCGCGGCCATGGGTGATCCGGCGAAACCGGTCATAGGCCCGCAGCGCATAGCCGCCGTTCGAGACGAAGCCCAGAACCCGCCCCCACTCCTCCTCGCCCATATCGGCATAAGGCGCGGCGCGGCGCACCTCGGCCAGCAGAGCGTCGCCATCGAACGGCCCCGCGCAGGCCAGCGCCAGCACATGCTGGGCCAGCACATCGCGGCCGCCCGGGCGCAGGTCCTCACCATCGCGCGTGCCCGCCCGCACCGCCTCGACGGCGGCCACGGCTTCGAGATACTCAAACCGGTTGCCCGGCACCAGCACCGCCTTGGACGGGCAATCGAGCCGGTGATTGGCCCGCCCGATCCGCTGCAACAGGCGCGAGGAGCCCTTGGGCGCCCCCATCTGCACCACCAGATCGATGTCGCCCCAGTCCACCCCCAGATCGAGGCTGGCGGTGCAGACCAGCGCGCGCAGCCGCCCACCCGCCATCGCCGCCTCGACCTTGTGCCGCGCCTCGGCGGACAAGCTGCCATGGTGGATGCCGATGGGCAGGTTTTCCTCGTTGCGATCCCACAGCAGGCCAAACGTATATTCGGCCAGAAAGCGCGTGTTGGTAAAGATCAGCGTGGTGCGATGGGCGCGGATCAGATCGAGGATCTGGGGCACGGCCCAACTGGCCGCATGGCCGCTCCACGGAATGCGCTGGCCCGCAGGCAGCAGGATCGAGACATCCGCGGGCGCGCCCTCCTCGCCGGCAACCAGCGCCGCATCCTCGCCCACAGGCGCCAGCCAGCGCGCAAAGCCCGCCGGATCGGCCAGCGTGGCGGAAAGGCCGATCCGCCGCATTTCCGGCGCCAGGCTCTGCAACCGGGCCAAAGACAGCGCCAGCAGATCGCCCCGCTTGCCCGCCGCCATCGCGTGGATTTCGTCCACCACCACATAGCGCAGCCCCGCAAACATCGTCGCGCTTTCGGGATAGGACAGCAGCAAAGACAAAGATTCGGGCGTGGTCAGCAGCACATGGGGCGGATCGTGACGCTGGCGCGCCTTGCGGTCCGAGGATGTGTCGCCGGTGCGCGCCTCGACCCGCAGGCCCAGCCCCATTTCGGCCACCGGCCCCAACAGGCCGCGCTGAATATCATGCGCGAGCGCTTTCAGCGGCGAGACATAGAGCGTGTGCAAGCCCCCCTCGCCTTTTTTGGCAGCCAAAACGCCTTCCGCCGCATCGCACAGCGTGGGCATAAACCCGGCCAGCGTCTTGCCCGCCCCGGTGTCGGCGGCCAGCAGCACATGATGCCCATCGGCCACCTGCGCCAGCACTTCGGCCTGATGGCGGCGGATATGCCACCCGCGCCCGGCAAACCATTCGGCAATGCGCGGGTGGACCTGCCTCACACCCCGCTTGCCCCACTCCGGCTCACCCCGCTTTGCGCCAGTTCTGCGTCCAATTGCGCCACCAGCGCGGCAAGCCCGGCCTCGCTTGTGCTCTCGGCGCGGGCCACCAGCATCTCCTGCGTATTGGACGCGCGCAGCAACCACCAGCCATCATCGCAGGACACGCGCAAGCCATCCATCCGGTTGACCCGCGCGCCCTGCGCCGCCAGCCTGGCGGCCACTTCCTCAACCACCGCGCGTTTACGATTGGCCGCCACAGGAAAGCGCAATTCGGGCGTGTTGAAGCAGACGGGCAGTTCATCGAACCAGTCCGCAATAGATCCATTTCGGCGCGAAACCGCGGCGATCAGCCGCACCGCCGCATAAAGCGCATCGTCGAAACCGTAGAATCGGTGCTTGTAAAAGATATGGCCCGAGGTCTCCCCGGCCAGCATCGCGTTGTTAACCTTCATTTCGGCCTTGATCAGACTATGCCCCGCAGGCCCCATCGCGGGCCCCCCGCCCAGCGCCGCGATCCGGTCGTATACCGCCTGTGACGCTTTGACATCGCCCAGAATTACCGCGCCGGGACAATCGAGCAAAAGGTCCTGCGCCAGCAGCGCCAGCAGTTGATCGCCCAGGATCGAGCGCCCCCGCCCGTCGATTACCACGATCCGGTCGGCATCCCCGTCAAAAGCCACTCCGAAATCGAGATGTCTGGAGGCGACCAGCGCCCGCAAGTCTGCGAGATTTGCCTCAACAGTCGGATCTGGATGGTGGTGAGGAAAATGTCCGTCAACCTGCGTGAAGAGAAGATGATGCTCTCCGGGCAAGAGCGCGGTCAGGGCCTCGATGGCGGGGCCGGCGGCGCCGTTTCCGGCGTCCCAGCCGATGCGAAGGTCGCCCGCCTTGTCCCAAAGCCCCGGCAGCAGACCATCGACCAGCCGCGCGACATAGGCGGGCAGAATATCCTGCCCTTCCACCGCGCCGCGATGGACGAGATCACCGCCGATCCCTTCACTGGCAACACCTTCTCCGGCACCAAGTTCACCGGCAACACCGCTCCGCTTCGCAGCCGCCACATCCGCAGCGAGGAGCCCGATCCGCTGGATTTCGGCCCCGAACAGGGCGCCCCCAAAAAATACTATCTTGAAGCCATTATCATCGCGGGGATTGTGGCTGCCAGTTACGTGAATGCCGCCATCTACCTCCTGCATTGAGGCTTCGGCGTAATAGAGCATCGGGGTCGGACCAACCCCGATCCGCACCGCATCCAGCCCGCCATCGCGCAGGCCATCGACCAGCGCGGCCTCCAGCGCGGGGGCGCTGAGCCGCCCGTCGCGCCCCACAGCGATCCTGCGCCCGCCCCGCTCCTGCAGGGCCTGCGCCACCGCGCGGCCGATCGCATACGCGTCATCGTCGAACAGATTGCGGCCATAGGTGCCGCGAATGTCATATTCCCGGAAGATCGCCGGATCGGTCATGTGCCGGTTTCGGTTCCCAGCCGCGCCAGCAGCAGATCACGCGCATCATTAGCCTCATGCACCAGCGCGGCATCGCCGCCGCGATCGGGGTGAACCCGCGCGATCAGTTTCTTATGCGCCTCAATGATCGCCCCGCGCCCGGCCCCGGCCTCCACGCCCAGCAGGCGGCGCGCGCGCTCTACCGGGGTCGGTCCGGTCATCCGCTGCCAATGCACCCATGGCCACTGGCCCGTCCATTGGCGGCACGCCCATGACGCCAGCACCAGCAGCAGGAGCAGCTTGACCATGTCAGCCCGCCGACATCGCCTGCGCATCGCGCTGCACACGGGGCGCGGGCAGGTTCATGCCCGCCACCAGCGTGCGCAATTCCTGCCGCGCGACCAGATGGCTGGTGCCCAGATCGCCCAGATGGCCCTTGTCCAGCAGGGTCAGCCCGCTGGGGAACAATTCGCGGTAGATCACGCGTTCGGACAGGCCCTGGGCAATGCGAAAGCCCACCCGGCGCGAGAGTTCGGCCAACGCGCTGTCGATACGGCGCATGTTGCGCGCCTCGATATGCTGGGTGCGGTTGCGCACCACCACCCAGTCCATTTCGCGCCGGTGTTCGTTGATCGTGGCCAGCGCCCGCTTCTTGCGCGCCTCCCAGATCATTTCGGCATAGAAGGACAGGCGACGGACCTTGAAGGTCTCGGCATCCACTTGCCCAATGAGGTCGAAATCGACGAAACTGTCGTTCAAAGGCGTGACCAGCGTGTCGGCGCTCATCGCCACATGGCGGGCGAATTCATCGTCGCGGCCCGGCGTGTCAAAGATCAGGTAATCGACATTCTGCGACACCTGTTCGGTCAGCGCGTCGAGTTCGGCCGTGGTCGTCCCGCGAAACACCTCAAAGCCGACCGTGGGCAGGTCGATGCCCCGGCGGCGCAGCGTTTCGCCGCGGTTTTCCATATAGCGGTGCATCGTGCGCTGGCGGGAATCCAGGTCGATCGTGCCCACCCGCGCGCCCAGATAGGCCAGCGCGACGGCGATATGCACGGCGGTGGTGGATTTGCCCGTGCCCCCCTTCTCATTGGCGAAAACGATGCGGTGGGGACCAGACATGGCGGTTCTCTCATCACAGGGTTGGCGGGCTTAAAAGCGTTGCTGCCCGCGTCGGCCCGGCTTATCAGCCACCGCGCGAACAGTGTCAAAACCTTACCGAAGGGGCCGTGCCGGTGCAAACCATCAATCACCTCAATCTGCTGCGCGAAGCGGTGGCCGACTTGCGCAAGAGCGGCCGCGTGGCGCTGGTCCCGACGATGGGAGCCTTGCATTTCGGGCACTTAACGCTGATGCGCGAGGCGCGGCGCCATGCCGATCACGTGGTCGCATCGATTTTCGTTAATCCCCGACAATTTGCAGCGGGCGAGGATCTGGACGCCTATCCGCGCCAGTTGGCCGCCGATCAGGCCGCGCTGGAGAGCGAGGGCGTGGCGCTGCTCTGGGCGCCCACGGTCGATGAAATGTATCCCGCCGGTTTTGCCACCAATGTCGGCGTCTCGGGGGTCAGCGATGGCTATTGCGGCGCGGCCCGGCCCGGCCATTTCGACGGCGTGGCCACGGTGGTGCTCAAACTGTTCAATCAGGTGGCGCCCGATGTCGCGCTGTTTGGCGAAAAGGACTGGCAGCAACTGGCGGTGATCCGGCGGATGGCGCGCGATCTGGATCTGACCGCGCCGCATGTCGATGCCATCATCGGCGTGCCCACGGTGCGCGAAGAGGACGGCCTCGCCCGTTCCTCGCGCAATGCCTATCTGACGCCGCAGGAACGCATTGAGGCGGCCTCTCTGTCGCGCGCGATGCGGGCGGCGGCGGCGGAAATCGCGGGCGGCGCGCCGATCGGCGAGGCGCTGGCCCGGATGGAGCAGGCGGTGCTGGCGGGCGGCTTTGCCTCGGTGGATTATGCGCAGGTCTGCGATGCCGACACGCTGGTGCCCTTGGTCACACGCGGCACCGGCCCGGCGCGCCTGCTGGCCGCCGCCCGAATCGGCAAGGCCCGGCTGATCGACAATATCGATGTTCCGCTGGGATAATTTGTCGGACCAGAGTGGCGAAATTTACCGAAACATGAACGGGATTTTGCCATATTGGCCATCTTGGTTTTTGTGTCATTTAATTAACGCCGATATGGCTAGTTGACATCTTTTACAGTTGCGCGAATCACCTGATTCACCTACTTAGAACCTGCCTTTCAGGCATCCTCTCCCAAACTTCCAAGCCCGGCTTCGGCCGGGTTTTCTTTTGCCCGCTTTTCGCGTCCGGTAACCTGCGGTTAACGAACCATTTGGGAACATCCTGATTGGAATGGAAACCGCATGTTCGGAACTGCCGATTGATCGCGGTCAATTTCTCACCATCACAATACATTAGGATAGGCGCCCGCCGCCGGACCGTCTGCGGCTCTGGCCAGATTGGGAGCAATGCGACGTGATGGAACCAGCCGACAGCGCCCCGCGCCCTGCCGCCTGCGCTTCCCACCCGTCTTTAGCGCCCGGCTCGCCGCCCGTTCCCGACCTGATCGAGGCGCTGCGTCTGCTTGGCCATCCCCTGCGGTTCAATCTGTTGACGCAACTGGCGCGCGGCCCCGTGGCCGTGGGCGAACTGGCCGCGCGCACAGGGCAAAGCCTGTCGATCATCAGCCAGCAACTCGCGCTGCTGCGCAAGGCGGGGCTGGTGCAGGGGCGGCGCGAGGTCAAGCAGGTGTTCTATTCGCTGGCCCGCCCCCGCATGGCCGAGGTGGCCCAGGCGCTGGCGGAAATGGCGCTGGCAGGCGCCGCGCGAGGCGGATCGGCGGGGGCCTGACGCCGCCCCCCCTTGCAAAACCCGCCGGAAAGCGCCAATTCCGGCCCAATGAAGCCCACGGACCTTGCAGAACTGAAAGCCAATGCCGCGATGATGGCCGCGCGCCTCAAGGTGATGAGTCACCCTGAGCGCCTGCTGATGCTGTGCCGGATGGACGAGGGCGAGGTCAGCGTGAACGAGCTGGTGGCGATGACCGGCCTGTCTCAATCGGGCGTTTCGCAACATCTGGCATTGCTGCGCGCCGAGGATATCGTGAACGTGCGGGTCGAGGCCCAGACGCGCTGGTACAGCCTGAAGGACCGGATCGTCTCGGGCACGATCCACGCTCTTTGCGAATTGTTCGAGGCGGAACAGAACCGGACGAAAAAGCCTTAATTCAGCAACATTTGCCCCCGCTGCCCTTGCCGTAGCGGGCCTCTTGGCGGTTGCGGAAAAACTCCTGCCGGGTCATCGGCGCGCGGTCGGGATGGTGGGCGCGGATATGCGCCAGATAGGCGTCATAATCGGGCATCCCCACCAGCGCGCCCATCAAACGGCGCAAAAACCCGCTCACGCCATTACCTCGCGCACGCTGGGCGCATCGCTGCGCAGAGCCACAACACAGGTTCGCACCGCCGCCACCAAAACGGCCAGCACCACCACCATAAAGAACCCGCAAAGCACCGCATCGACCCGGTCGTTGAAGATGATTCGCTCCATCTGCGCCATGCTCTTGGCCGGGGCCAAAACCTTGCCCTGCGCCGCCGCCGAAGAAAATTTCGCCGCATGCGACAAAAATCCGACCTTGGGATCATCGGAAAACAGCTTGAGCCACCCGGCCGACAAGGTGCAGATCAGCAGCCACACGGTCGGCAGCGCCGAGACCCATGCATAACGCTGCCGTTTCATGCGGAACAATACGGCTGTGGCCAGCATCAGCGCGGTGGCCGCCAGCATCTGGTTAGAAATGCCGAACACCGGCCAGAGCGTGTTCACCCCGCCCAGCGGATCGGTCACGCCCTGATGCAGGAAGAAGCCCCATGCGGCCACGCAGATCGCGGTGCCGATCAGCCCCTGCGCTATGCCGCCGATCCGCGCAAACCCCGGCACCGCGCGGGCCAGCAGGTCCTGCACCATGAACCGCCCGGCGCGCGTACCCGCATCCACCGCGGTCAGGATGAACAGAGCCTCGAACAGAATGGCGAAGTGATACCAGAAGGCCTTCATCGCCGCGCCGCCCACGACATGGCTGAAAATCTGCGCCATGGCCACGGCCAGCGTGGGCGCGCCGCCGGTGCGCGAAAGGATCGTGTGCTCGCCGATGTCCTTGGTCAATTGCACGATGGCCTCGGGCGTGATGGCAAAGCCCATGGCCGAGACCGCCGCCGATGCGCTTTCCGGCGTGGTGCCGATCAGGGCGGCGGGGCTGTTCATGGTGAAATAGATGCCCGGCTCGATGATGGATGCGCCCACCAGCGCCATGATCGCCACGAACGCCTCGGCCAGCATCGCGCCATAGCCGATGAAGGGCGCGTCGGCCTCGGATGCGATCAGCTTGGGCGTGGTGCCGCTGGCGATCAGCGCGTGAAAGCCCGATACCGCCCCGCAGGCGATGGTGATGAAGAGAAACGGAAACAGCCCGCCCGACCACACCGGCCCGCCGCCATTCACGAATTGCGTCAGCGCGGGCATTTTCAACGCCGGGGCCATAATCAGAATGCCGATGGCCAGCGCGATGATCGTGCCTATTTTCAAAAAGGTCGAAAGATAATCGCGCGGGGCCAGCAACAACCACACCGGCAAGAGCGAAGCCACCGCGCCATAGACGATCAGGATCCAGCAGATCTGGATCGGCGTATAGGTGAACAACGGCCCCCAGAACGCCGATTGCGCGACATCCTGCCCAAACACCAGCGCGGCCAGCAAGCCCACCAGCCCCAGCAGCGAAACCTCACCCACGCGCCCCGGACGGATCCAGCGCGAATAGACGCCCATCGCCAGAGCCAAAGGCACCGTGGCCGCCACGGTGAACATGCCCCACGGGCTTTCGGCCAAGGCCTTGACCACGATCAGCGCCAGAACGGCCAGAATGATGACCATGATCATGAAGGTGCCCAGCAGCGCGATGCCGCCCGCCACCTCGCCCATTTCCATGCGGATGATTTCGCCAAGCGATTTGCCGTCGCGCCGCATCGAGATGCACAGCACCAGGAAATCCTGCACCGCACCCGCCAGCACCACGCCAAAAATGATCCACAGCGATCCGGGCAGATAGCCCATCTGCGCCGCCAGCACCGGCCCGACCAGCGGCCCCGCGCCTGCAATCGCGGCGAAATGGTGGCCGAACAGGACATTGCGGTCGGTCGCCACATAATCCAGCCCATCGGGCCGCCGCATCGCAGGCGTGGGCCGCGCGCCGTCCAGCCCCATCACCCGCGCGCCGATAAAGCGCGCATAGAAGCGATAGGAAGCGAGAAAACAGCCCAGCGAGGCCACCACCAGCCAGAGCGTATTGATCGGCTCACCATGATCGAGCGCCACCCGCGCCAGAGCGCCCAGCCCCAGCAAACCCGCCGCCATCCATGGTAAAGGCCCAAACATCGCATTCTCCCGGCTCTATCGGCCCGGAGGGGTAACGGCTAAATCCCCGCTTTGCCAGCGTTCAAACCGTGCCAAAATTCAAACCGTGCCAAAATCTAAACCGTGATTGAAACAATCTCAATCGCTTCGGCCCGGCCGGAGAAATCGACCAGCTCGCCCGCCTCGGCCTCCATCATCGCACGCGGCAGAGGGGCGGAGAAAGCGAGCAGGCCAGAGGTCGGATCGGCCTCGTCATGGCCCACGATGGTGATGGTGCGGGTCTGGCCGTTCAGGCGGAATTGCACGGTGGCGCCAAAGGCAACGCAGGAACCATCGGGCACGGGCATTTCCTGGGCGGTGGCGGCGCGGGTGCGCCAATAGCGCAAATGGCGGCGGGCGGATTTGACCGCTTCCTCATCCGGCGCGGCGGCGACGGCAGCCTCCCATTCGCCGCATTTCTCCTCGATCTGCGCCTTGCCGCGCGCGGTCACCAGATTGGGGCCGGGCGGAATGGGCAGCTCGAATTTCGGCTCCAGATGTTCCTCATCGCCATCGCGGCGAAAGGCGACGCTCATTGCATGCTCTCCACTCTCATCGCCCGCCTATGACAGCGCGCCGGTATCACGGCAAGGGAGCCGGAACGCCGGTCAGCACACCCGCGCGCACCCGCGCCACGCCGGAAAAGGCCGGATGGCTCACCTGCAAGGTGTTGAGGTCGAACCGGCTGTCGGCCCCGATCCCGGTGATCCTGATCCCGGCATAATCCAGCTTCTCGCCCAGCACCGCCCTTTGCGCCCGCCCCGCCGGCTGCACCAGCCAGCCGTAGGTGCCCTTTGGCGCCATCAGCCGCGCATGGCCCGCCCCGTCCACCACCAGCGAGGCGCGCTCATCCATGCCCAGCCCGACGACATCCTTCGCTCCCCTTGCGCGCACATTGGCGAGGAAAGCGATCAGCCGCCCCATGCGCGCCCGGATCATGAAATGGCTGTCGGTGAAAATTCGCCGCATCCGGGGCAGATGGAGGAAGCGGTCCACCACCGTCACCCCCGGCCCCATCGGATTATCGAGAGCCTCGGGGCTGGTAATGCCGTCATCGCCAAAGGCGCCGTATCCCCACCATCCCATGATCGCCAGCCCGGCGCTTGTCCCGCCGATCGGGCGATCCCGCGCCAGCCGGTCAATCAGGCGAGACAGCGGCGTGGCCTGCCAGAAGCGGACATAGCGCGATTGGTCGCCGCCCGCGATGAACACCCCGTCGGCCCGCTCCAGCGCGGCAAGGATGCGCGGATCATAGGCGGCCTTCCTCTCGGAAAAGACGAAAGTTTCGACCGAGGCCACCCCGCCGATCTCCTTCAAGAAAGCCTCGCCAAGCTCGCCCTTTTGCGAGGCGCGCAGCACGACGATATGCCCATGCCCGGCCCGCGCCACGAACCAGCGGAACGCCTCGACATCCCAATCGCCCCCGCCCGAAAGCAACAGGCCCGGCGCCCGCCGCCCCGGCGTGGACAGGCTGCGGTCGCCCGCCATGTAATGGGCATAGCCCGGCCCGCCATCCTGCGCATGGGCATTCAGCGGCGCGGCCAGCAAAGTCAGCGCCAACAGACAGGCTTTGGCAAATTTCACGCGCGGCTCCCCCATGGCGATCGGAGGGCGCAGACTGACAGGCCGAACATGGGGCGGCAAACCGCCAAATTGCGCAGAGGAACGCCCCCCGCCCCGCCCATCAAGCCAAATCCTGCATCAATCCACCGCCCCTTTGGTTTGGACCTGCCTGAGCCGAAACCCTAGGCAGGGCGGCAGAAACGGCGCCCCGGCCCAACGCCTGGCGGCGCGCAATATCAGGAGATAGCAATGTTCGATCCCGTCTCGATGGCGCAGCGGCTGGGCGAGGGCCTGCTGTCCTTTCCGGTCACTCACTTCGACGCCGATGGCGCGTTTGATGAAGGCCCCTTCCGCGCCCATTGCGCATGGATGCTCGAACATGAGCTGTCGGGCCTGTTTGCGGCCGGCGGCACGGGCGAGTTCTTCTCCCTCACCCCCGACGAGGTCGCCCATGTCGTGCGCGCCGCCGTGGGCGAGCGTAAGGCCGATGTCCCGGTGATCTCGGGCTGCGGCTATGGCACGGCGATTGCGGTGGACATTGCGCGCAAGGCCGAGGCCGCAGGGGCCGATGGCATCCTGCTGCTGCCGCCTTATCTGATGGGGGGCAAGCAGGAAGGGTTGGCAGCCCATATCGAGGCGGTGTGCCGCGCAACGGGGCTGGGCGTCATCGTCTATAATCGCGGCAATGCGATTGTGGATGATGAAACGCTGGCGGGTCTGTGCGAACGCAACGCCAATCTGGTGGGCTATAAGGATGGCGTGGGCGATATCGAGCTGATGGCGCGCATCTATGCGCGCATGGGCGACCGGCTGACCTATATCGGCGGGCTGCCCACGGCGGAAACCTTTGCCACGCCCTATCTGACCATGGGCGTGACCACCTATTCCTCGGCCATTTTCAACTTCATGCCGCAATGGGCGCTGGAATTTTACAACGCGGTGCGCAGCGGTAACCACGCCCATGTGCAGCAGCAATTGCGCGATTTCGTGCTGCCCTATATCAACCTGCGCAATCAGGGGCGCGGCTATGCGGTGTCGATCGTCAAGGCCGGTTGCCGGGTGATCGGGCGCGATGCAGGCCCCGTGCGCAGCCCGCTGACCGATCTGTCGGCGGTCGAGGATGCGCAATTGGCCGCGCTCATTGAAAAAGTCGCGCCTTATTCTCTCCCGCTTCCTGCCTGAAAGCGCTAGGCTGGGCTCCATGTTCGAACTCAGCCAGCTCCGCTGCTTCGTCGCGGCGGCCGAAGAACTCCACTTCGGCCGCGCGGCCCAGCGGCTCAACATGACGCAATCCCCGCTCAGCCGCCAGATCCAGTTGCTCGAACGCATTCTGGACGTGACGCTGCTGGAACGCACCAGCCGCACAGTGTCCTTGACGCCTGCGGGGCGGGTGTTTTTGATCGAGGCGCGGCGGATTGTCCGGCTGGCGGAAAGCGCGTCTCTGTCGGCGCGGCGCGTGGCCAAGGGCGATGCGGGCAAGGTGGCCATCGGCTTTACCGCCGTTTCGGGCTATACGTTGGTGCCGCAGATCGTGGCGCAGGCGCGCGCCAGCCTGCCCAATATCGAGCTGGACCTGCGCGAGATGGTCAGCACCGAGCAGACCGATGCGCTGCTGACGGGCCTGATCGACATCGGTTTTGTCCGCCCCCCGGTGGTGCGCTCCGAATTTGAAACGCTCACCATCCTGCACGAGCCTTTGCTGGTCGCGCTGCCCTCGGGCGATCCGCGTCAGGGGCTGTCGACGCTGACCCCCGCCGATCTCGATGGCCAGCCGCTCATCATGTATGCAAGGCAAGGCGCGGGCTATTTCCACGACATGCTGGTGCGCCTGTTTGACGAGGCGCAGGTGGCCCCCAATTTCGTCCAGCATGTGACGCAGATCCATTCGATGCTGGGCCTTGTGCGCGCTGGCCTTGCCGCCGCCGTGGTGCCGCAATCGGCGCTGGGCCTGCATCCTGACGATGTGCAGTTCCGCCAGATGGTCACCCAGCCCGAATTTCCGGTCGAGCTGATCATGGCCTGGCGGCGGGACAATGCCAATCCCGCCCTCGACCCGATGCGCCGCCTATGCGCCGAGGCGATCGGCTAGCCCCAAGGGAAGGCCAGCGAAGGCCGGTTGGCATAGCGCCGCATGGCCAGCACCAGCCGCGCCCCCGCCCCCGGCGCCAGATCCAGCACGAAATGCCGCGCGCCGACGGGATGCCGGTGCCCGTCGATCTCCACACTCTCGATCCGGTGTTCGCCATAGGCCCCGCCCTGCACGATCACCCGGCGCGGCTTGTCGCCGGTGTTCACCAAGGTCACCTGCGTCGCCGTATCGCCCAGCGAATGGACCAGCGCCGCCACATCCATTGGCAATCCCGCCCGCCGCCGCGCCGGATCGAAATAGCGCAAGCGGCAATGGAGCGTCACCCCGCCCTGCGGCGGACTGTCGGCATTCCATGTGGGGCGCGCAATATGCAGCCCGCCCGTAGTCAGTTGCACCAAGGCCTTGGCGCTGGCCGGGTTGAAATCCAGCGTCCAGTCGGCCAGCCGCGTGTCGGGCGTGGTATGATCCGCCCGCCGTGCCGCGTCCCGCTTGGCCAGATGCGCCAGATCGGCCTCCAGCGCCGCCTCGGGATAGGCGGGGTTGGCGCCTTCCAGAAAGCTGATCCACGGATCGCTGCCCGCCGCCGCGCGGTCTTGGGGGTCTTGGGTGGCATACCAGATTTCAAACGCGCCCTGCCGGTACGGCCCCGCCTTCCACCCATGCCAGCCATCCGGGCCGAACAGGGTGGGCGTCTGCATCCTGCCATCGACCATGCGGGCCTGCGCATTGATCAACGCATTCTGCCGCCGCCAGACATGGAGATATTCGCGGTCCCCGCTCAAGAGCAGCGCGTTGAAGAAAGCCGTGATCGCACGCGGCACGCGGTTGCGCCCTTCGCGCACCCCCGTTTGCGGCACGCGGGGCGCGAAATTCCAGCCATAGGTGCCGCCCCACCAATCCGCCGCCGCCTTGCCGTCATGGCCGACCTTGCTGGGGAAGATGCCGCCATTGGCCCGCGCCCGCTCCATCCACGCATCGGTGTAATCCAGCACCCAGCGGCGGAACCTCTCGCCCGCGCCCAGCGCATAGGCGTTGAGCCCCAGGGTGGTCGATTGCAGATTTAATGGCGTATCGCAGGCCACATCATCATATTCGTCATAATGGCGCAGGAACTGCTCATAACTGTCCTCGCCATGCTCGAGATGAAAGCGGCTGGCGTCAAACGGATCCCCCGCCCAATCCAGAGGCGTTGCCTTGCGCAGCATCGGCCCCCGACTGCCGTTCAGGATCGAGCGGATGACGCGGTGCTTGGGGTCATAATTGCCGACCGTTTTATCCGCGCCCGTATAGAAATCGGCATAGCGCCGCGTGCGCATCAGCAGGTGCGGATCGCGCGGCGCCGACAGACCCATCACGTTGAAGGTGGAAAGCCCTTCCGAATTATGCTGCCAATCCATCTGCACCGGAAATTCGCGGTAATACATGCCCTGACGCGCAATCGGCACATCGCGGGTCCGGATGCCGGTATATTGCCGCAAATGCCCTTCCCAGAACTTCTGCGCCATGGTCAGCAGACTGTCATCCGCGCCCAGCGCATGAAGCAGCACCCAGTCATTGGTCGCCTCGGCCGCATCGTCCGGCCCGTCATTGGCGCCCCAGCGTTCAAAGCATTTCAGGTGATCCTGCGCATCGACATAGGTGGCGTAATAATCCTTGCAGGCCTGCGTATGGGCGGACAGCAATTGCCGCTGCAATTGCGCCCAGCGCGGCGCGGGCATCGGGCTGGTGATGCGCAAAGGCGCGGCCGTGGCGGCCATGGCGGGGCTGGCGGCCAGCGCGGCCGCCCCGGTCAAAAGCTGACGACGATCCACCTTCATGCCGCAATCTCCAGACGCCGGATCGGCCCGACGATCACCGTAAAGGCCAGAATGGTCAGCACGCAATGCGCCGCCACGAAAAGCAGCGCCAGATCGAAAGATCCCGTTGCGCCAACGATATAGCCCACCACAATCGGCGTCACGATGCCCGCCGCATTGCCGAACATGTTGAACACCCCGCTCGACAGGCCCGCCAGACGCTTGGGCGCCACGTCCGCCATCACCGCCCAGCCGAGCGAGGCCACGCCCTTGCCGAAAAAGGCCAGCGCCATCACCGCGATCACGGCCGCCTGATTATCCAGCCAGACGCAGCCGAGGATGCTGGAGGCCAGCACCATGCCCAGCACCAAAGGCATTTTGCGCGCCCGGTCCAGACTGCCGCTGCGTTTAAGGATGCGATCCGAGATCACGCCCCCGACCAATCCCCCGCCAAAGCCGCAGATCGCGGGCAGAGCGGCGGCAAACCCGGCCTGCGTGATCGAGAGGCCGCGTTCTTTGACCAGATAGATCGGAAACCATGTGACGAAGAAATAGGTCAGCACATTGATGCTGTATTGCCCGATATAGATGCCCAGCATCATGCGATTGGCCAACAAGGGCCGGATATTGGCCCAGTTGAAGGCCAGCGATTGCCCGCTGCTGCTCTCCAGCGCGATCTGCCCGCCGCCCTCGCGGATCAGGTCCAGCTCGGCGGCATTGACGCCCGGATGCCGGTCCGGCCCGTGGATCATTTTCGCAAAGATCAGCGCGGCGATCACCCCCACCACGCCCATCATCCAGAACACCGAGCGCCAGCCATGCGCATGCACCATCCAGCCCATGATCGGCGCAAAGGCCACCAGCGCGAAATATTGCGCGCTGTTGAAAATGGCCGAGGCCGTGCCACGCTCGGCGCCGGGAAACCATGCCGCCACCAATCGCGCATTGCCGGGAAAAGACGGCGCCTCGGCCAGACCGACCAGAAAGCGCAGCGTGAAAAGCGCGGTGACCGCAGAAACGCCCGGCACAATGCCCACCAGCGCCTGCGCGGCGGTCAGCACCGACCAGATGGCGATGGCGATGGTGTAAATCCGCTTGGTTCCGAAACGATCCAGCAACGCGCCGCCCGGAATCTGCGCCAGCGCATAGGCCCATGCAAAGGCCGAAAGCACGTATCCTGTTGCCACCGGTGTCAGAGATAATTCCCTCGCCGCCGCGCTGCCCGCGATGGAAAAAGTGGCCCGATCCGCATAGTTCAGCGTGGTCACAAGGAAGATCAGCGCGATGATTTTATAGCGCGTTCTTGTGGGAATCTGGGCGCGCGGGCCATGCATCATATCTCTCCGGATGGTCTTTTTTGACTCCGTTTCGATAGGCGCAACCGGGCAAACCGTCCAAGGCAAATCACGCGATGATCCAGCCAAATATCGGCATAATCGCAAGTAAATATAACGATTGCAGCCGCATCAGTGCTGATCCGGCAATGATTGATGCCGGAATCAGGTTGGCGTTTTTGCGCCCCCCTGGTCTATCCCCCTGCTCAATCCGGCAATCCTGACCGGTATGGGATTTTGAGGGGATTACTGATGGCCCATTCCATCCGCCGCGGCGCGAAGGCCGCCCTGCTTGTCACCAGCGCCATTATCGCCGCGCCCGCCGCCATGGCGCAGGAGGCACCCGCCTCCATCGCCAAAGAGCCGGCTTCCGCTGAAATTGTTGTCACCGGTTTCCGCGCCAGCCTCAACAGCGCGCTGGGCGTGAAAAAGGCGACCGCCGCCGCCGTCGATGTCATCAAGGCCGAGGATATTGCCGAATTCCCCGACCTCAATCTGGCCGAATCGCTGCAACGCATTCCCGGCGTGGCCATCAACCGCGTGAACGGCGAAGGCCGCAATGTTTCGGTGCGCGGCCTTGGCGCCGATTACACCCGCGTGCGCATCAACGGCATGGAAGCCATCGGCACCACCGGCGGCACCGACAATTCGGGCGGCGTCAACCGCGGTCGCGGGTTTGACTTCAACATCTTCTCCTCCGACCTGTTCAACAGCCTTGCCGTGCGCAAGAGCGCCAGCGCCGACGTCGAAGAAGGCTCGCTGGGCGCCACGGTCGATATGCAGACCGCCCGCCCGTTTGACTTCAAAAAGCCCACCGCCACTTTCTCGGCGCAGGGCAGCTATAATGACCTCTCGCGCAAGACCACGCCGCGCCTCTCCGCGCTGGTCACCAAGAGCAATGACGATCAGACCTTCGGCGTGCTGATGAGCTTCTCCTATGAAGCCCGCCGCTTGAAGGAAGAAGGCGCGAACATCACGCGCTGGACCTATGGCGGTTTCAACGGCGGCTTCAACGCGGCCTCGACCGTGCCGGGCTACAATCTGGCCCAGATCAACAGCGCGAACCTGTATCACCCCCGCATCCCCGGTCTGGTCAGCTATGACATCGACCAGAAGCGCGTGGGCGCCTCGGCCTCGATCCAGTGGCGCCCGGGCGACCGCACGCTGCTGACGCTCGACGGTCTGTTCTCCTATCTCGACGGCACCCGCGCCGAGAGCCAGTTTCAGGCGATCAGCTTCAGCCGCTCGGGCACCGGCAAGCCCCAGACGATCATCCGCAACGGCACGGTCGATGGCAATGGCAACCTGATTTCGGGCACGTTCGACAATGTCGATCTGCGCACGCAGGCCCGCTATGACGTGCTGCGCACCACCTTCTACAACCTGACCGCCAATCTGGAACATTCCTTCTCGGATCGGCTGAAATTCACCGGCCTTGTCGGCTATTCCAAATCGGCCTTCACCAATCCGACCCAGACCACGGTGACGCTGGATGCGGCGAACACGGGCAATTTCTTCTACGATTTCTCCACCCGCTTCCCCACCATCCGTCCCGGTGTGGACATCACCAATCCGGCCAATTTCGCCTTCACCAGCGGCACCTCCGAAGTCCGCATCCGCCCGCAGACGGTGGACAACGCTTTCGGCACCGCCAAGGGCGCGCTGGAGTGGAAGGCCAATGATATCCTGAAGATCAAGGCGGGCGTGGACTGGCGCCGCTTTACCTATGGTTCGACCGAACAGCGCCGCCTTTCGGGCGAAACCGTGGTCAATTCGCTCAATGCCGCCCAGATCGCAGCGGCCACCACGGTGTTCAGCGGCTTTGGTCGCGGCCTTGCGGTTCCGGCGGGCACGCCCACGGCATGGGTGGTTCCCGATCTCAACGCCTTTGCCAATCTCTATGGTATCTATTCCAACCCGACCTATGCCATCGGCGGCATTGAAAATGCGACCGCACGCGGATCTTTCATCACTGTGCGCGAGGATGACACCGGTGTCTGGGGCATGGGCGAGTTCAACCTTGCCGACCGCGACATTCCGCTGCGCGGCGACATCGGCCTGCGCTATGTCAACACCAAGCAATTCTCGACCGGCTACGCCAGTCAGGGCGCAACCATCAATCTGGTGACGGCCAACCGTTCGTACAGCCGCCTGCTGCCCTCGGCCAATGTGGTCTATGACATCAACCGGCAATTGCTGGTCCGCTTTGGCGCGGCCAAGACGCTGGCGCGCGCCGGCATCGCCTCTCTCACGCCCGGCGGCAGCCTGTCGGTGTCGGGCGGCAGCCGTACGTTCAGCGCGGGCAACCCGGATCTGCGCCCGACCGAATCGACCAATCTGGACCTGTCGGTCGAATATTACCCTGCGCGCGGGGCGATCTATTCGGTCGCCTATTTCCAGAAGAATATCAGCAGCTTTGCCCAAACGCTCAGCACCGCTGTGCCCTTCTCCTCGCTCGGCCTGCCCGCATCCCTGCTGACCGGCACGACCGCCAGCGCCAGCGATGTGTTCATCGCCAGCACCCCGGTCAATTCGAGCGGCGGCATGCTGCGCGGCTTTGAAGTGAACATGCAGCAGCCCTTCAGCTTCCTGCGCGGGATCGGCAAGAATTTCGGCGTTCTGGGCAACTTCACCTATGTTTCCTCGAACATCCAATATCTGACCAGCGCCGATGGCAGCACCTCGGTCACCGCGCCCTTGGTGGGCCTGTCGAAATATGCCGCCAATGGCACGCTCTATTATGAGGACAAGAAGTTCTCGGTGCGCGGCTCGGTCGCCTATCGTTCCAAATATCTGACCGCCGTGCCCGGCACCGAAGGCCAGAGCTGGAACGGCACCAACCGCACGATCAATGTCGATGCGCAGATCACCTATGCGCCCGTCGAGCGGATCAAGTTCAGCCTGGAAATGATCAACCTGACCGACGCGCTCAACGATCAGTATGTCGATGCGACCAACCGCCTCAACGTGCTGACCCACAGCGGCCGTCAGTTCAACCTCGGGGCCAAAGTCACTTTCTAAGGGCAGCAGCGCCCTTTCAAGGCAGACCCCACCCCATCCCCGCGTCCGGCACTCCCAACACTCCCGCCGGACGCGGGGATTTTCATGGGACAGGACCGAGACAGATCATCGACGTGGCCGCGCCCGAGCATGTCGATGCCGTCTGGGCAGCCGGTACACCGGCCTTTTTTCAGGCGCTTATATTACCAAAGTCCTGCGTAGTTTCCACCAGCCCTCCCTTGGCCATGAGGAAACCTTCCACGCCTTATGATAGGTGTGAGGAAGGATGTGCGATCGATGGCATGGAGCGATAGGCTGCTCGGACGGGGGCGTGGGCTCAACAGTATCCCCTGGCGGTTTGCGCTCATGGCGCTTGTCACCTCGGCGGTGGTGGTGCTGGTGGCGCGCCTATGGCTGACCGGGCCGTGGACCGCAGGCTCGGCAGCAAGAATGGCCGCCCTGCTCGCGCTGCCCGCGGTGGTCAGCTATCTGGCGGCGCGCAAGCTGGCCGGGATGATCCGCACCCTGCGCGACAGCACGCAGGCGATTGTCGAGGGCGATTTTTCGCGCCCCATCGACATTGACTGCGCCTGCGAGGTCGGCGGTCTTGCCGACAGTTTCCGCGCGATGGTGGCGCGGCTCAACAACAATATGCTGCGCATGAATGTGCTGGCCTATACCGATCCGATCACCGGCCTGCCCAATCGCACGGTCATCACCCATATCCTCTCGCTGGCGCAGAAAAACATGAACGAACCCTGCGCCGGGGCGATGATCTTCATCGATCTGGACGGGTTCAAACGAGTCAATGACACGCTGGGCCATGATGCGGGCGACGAATTGCTGCGCCAGGTGGCCGCGCGGATCATTGTGCGGGGCATGGGGCTGGCGCTCGAAGAGCTGGAGACCTGCACCAATTCCTTTGGCGAATTGTGCGAAACCTGCCCCACGCGGCCGGTTTTTGCCCGGTTTGCCGGGGATGAATTCGTGCTGCTGCTGCCGGGCCATCATGACAATGCCGTGCTCGACATGGTGGCGCGCTCTATCCATGCGGCGCTGGCCGAATGCTTTACCGTGTTCAACAATGAGGTCTTTATCGGCGCCAGCATGGGCATCGCGCGTATGCCCCAGGATGCCGACACGCCCGAACAGATGCTGGCCTATGCCGATATCGCCATGTACCGGGCCAAGGAAGGCGGCAAGAACACCCATGTTTTCTTCGACTCTTCGCTCAAGGGCAAGGTCGAGGAACGCGCGCTGATCGAGCGCGAATTGCATCATGCCATCGAGCATGACCGGCTCGAACTGCATTATCAGCCCAAATTCGACGCCGAAACGCTGGGCATCACCGGGGTCGAGGCGCTGGCACGCTGGAATTGTCCGGGGCTGGGACCGGTATCGCCGGAAATCTTTGTCAATATTGCCGAACAATGCGGGCTGATGGTGCCGCTGGGCCATTCGATCCTGCGCAGCGCCATGCGTCAGGCGCGCCAGTGGCTGGATGCGGGGCGGCCGGTGCCGATTGCGGTCAATGTCTCGCCGGTGCAATTCGAGCGGCCCGGCTTTGTCGAAACCGTGCTGACCATGCTCGATCATTTTGGCCTGCCGCCGCAATGGCTCGAACTGGAAATCACCGAGAGCATCGCCATGGCCGATTTCGCCCGCACGCGCGAAAGGGTCGATGCGCTGCGCAAGGTGGGCGTTTCGATTTCGATCGACGATTTCGGGATCGGCTATTCCAATCTCTCGCAACTGGCGCGGCTGGAATATGACGCGCTCAAGATCGACCGCTCGCTGGTGGGCAGCATCGGCGAACATGGCAAGACCGAATCCATGCTGGCCGCGATCATCACCGTGTCCAAGGTGCTGGGTCACAAGGTCATCGCCGAGGGGATCGAAAGCGCCCAGCAGATGGCCTATCTGAAAGGGCGCGGCTGCCGCGAGTTTCAGGGCTTCTATCTGGCCCGCCCGATGCCTGCGGATGAACTGGCCGCATGGCTGGACCAGCGCGGGCACAGCACGGTCCATGCCATGCGCGAAAGGGCGTTTGAACGGCTCAGAGCTTAACGGGCAGGCTTAATCGAGAACCTTGTGCCAATATTGCAGCGGCTTGGGGCTTTCCTGCGCCTCGCCGTGCTCTTTCCACGCCAGATGGGTGATAAAATCGGGGATCGGCGCATAGCCGCGCGCGCGCCAGAAGCCATCGAGCGGGCGGTAATCTCCGGGCCGCGCGGGATGGTCTTCGGGGCGGATCACGGCGGCAAAACAGGCCGCATCGGCGCCGCACCGCCGCGCCTGCGCCTCGCGGTGGTCGAAAAAGGCGTGGCCCGCGCCGCGCCCGCGATAGGACGGCAAAAGCACGCTTTCGCCAAAATAGAACAGGCGCGATGTGTCCATGCCCCGCGCCGCAAAAGGCGCGCGAAATTCGGGCTTTTGCGCCGCCATCGGGCTGGCCGTGGCCGCGCCCACGATCCGCGCCCCATCCTCAGCGCCATCTATCGCGGCCACCAGCACGGCATCGCGCGCGCTCAGGAATTCACGCAGATATTCGGCCTCATAATCCGCGTTGCCGTCATAGAGATAGGGCCATGCGGCAAAGACCGCGATGCGCAAAGCCGCCAGATCGCCCATGGCCGCGCCGATCTCATCCCCCGTCAACGGGCGGATCACCAGCGCGTCCTTTACCCCGCCACGCGCAGCACCTGCCGCTCCACCTTGTCCGACCATTCCACCTCGCATGTGCCGCGCTCCTTGCGCTTGGCACTGTAGAGCGCGCGGTCGGCCCGTTGCAACAGATCGTGGCGGCAATCATCGGCCCCGCGCAGTTCGACCACCCCGATCGTGGCCGAAACCATCAGCGGGTCCTTGCCCCGCCCGACCGGGAAACGCAGCACCCGCAGCAGATTTTCCGCCACGCGGGGCAATTGGGCGATCATCGCCTGATCGGTGATGACCAGCGCGAATTCATCGCCTCCCAGCCGCGCCGCCAGACTGCCCCCCAGCCATGGCGAGCGCAGCTCTGTGGCCACCTTGCGCAGGATATCATCGCCCGCGCCATGGCCGAATGTGTCATTCACCTGCTTGAAATTGTCCAGATCGATCAGCATCAGCGCCATGCGCTCGCCGCGCTGCTGGGCGCGCTCCACGCATTCGTCGACATGGGTGACAAAGGCATGGCGGCTGGCCACATGAGTCACTTCGTCGGTGTTGGCGCGGCGGTCCAGCTCGACAAACAATTCGTGCCGCTCGGTCACATCGTGAAACACGCCGATCAGCCCGATGACGCGCCCGTTTTCCAGCTCGGGCTCGCCGATCGCGCGCACCCTTTTGCACACGCCGCGCGCCGAAACCAGATCGACCTCGACATCATAGGCCGCGCCGGTGTTGATCGCCTGCTCGATGAGGGCGGTGATCCGCTCGCGTTCGGCCGGCGGATAATAGGACAGCGCATCGTCCACCGCCATCCCCTCGCCGGGAGGCAGGTCATGGATATCATAGACGCCTTCGGACCATGTCACGGTCTGCAGCCGAGCATCAAGCCGCCACGAACCCATCGAGGCCATCAGTTCGGCCTGACGGAACTGGCGCTGCAGGCGCTGCTGGTCGGCATAAAGGCGGTTGATGCGCGCGGCATCCTGCGCCATCGCCATGCTGGACACCATGGATTGCAGGATCGCCTCCACCCCGCAGGCCAGACTGGACAGGCGCGCCAGATCGGCGGGCGAAAATTCGCGCGGCACCGTATCGATCAGGCAAAAGGCGCCGATGCCGGTGACATTCTCGCCCGGCCGCGCCCGCACGCGCAGCGGCACACCTGCATAAAAGCGGATGCCCGGCGCGCCGCAGACCAGCCCGTTGAAGCAAAAACGCGAGTCCAGTTCGGCATCGGGCACCACCATCGGGGCGTCCTGCGCAACGGCATGGCGGCAAAAGGACTGCTCGATGGGCGTGCCTTCGGCATCCAGCCCGTGGCGGCCGACAAAGACCTGTCGATCACCGTCGAGCAGGCTGACCAGCGCGATGGGCACCTCGAACATGTCGGCCGCAATCGCGGCCAGTTGCGAAAGCGCCCCGTTGCGCGATTCGATCAATTGGCGAAGAAACGGCATGATGGCCCCCTCCCAAGGGTATGATCGATGTTTAGGGGGATCTTGCCTAAAATGACGTAAACAAACGGTTGCGTAAAGGCTTTTCGCTTTGCCCTTTGGTGCGCTGAAAACGTCTGCGCCGCGCCGAAAAAAGGCTGCCAGGTCTTGATTTTACCGCGCCCGCGCGCCAGCGAGGCCCAGCCGGTCCGCCTGCGCCCGCAGGCGATGAAACCGGCACTCTGGGATAGATTCATGCTTGCGATTCTTGGCATCACCCTGCCGATCTTTGCGCTCATTCTGGCTGGATGGGGCGCGCGGCGCATCGGCATGATGGGTCCGATGGCCAGCGGCGAGATCAACCGCTATGTCGTCAATCTCGCGCTGCCCGCGCTGCTGTTCGATATCGTGGCCAATGCCAAAATCGCCACCATCTGGCAGCCCGCCTTCATGGCGGTCTTTGCGCTGGGCGGGGCAGCGGTTTTTGCCCTCGCGCTGGGGGTGAGCATGAGCCGGGGGCGGCCGCTGGCCGATGCGGCGATCGACGGGCTGAACGCGGGCTATGCCAACACCGGCTTCATCGGCTTTCCGCTGCTGCTGGCGGTGCTGGGGCCGTCCTCGCTGGCGCCCACGCTGATCGCCTCGATCCTGACGGTCTGCGTGCTGTTTGCGTTGGCGCTGGTGCTGCTGGAAATCGGGCTTCAGGCGCAGGCCCATCCGCTGCATATGGCGCGCAAGGTCGCGCTCTCGCTGGCGCGCAACCCCTTGCTGGTGGCGCCTGCGCTGGGGGTGGTCGTTCTGGTGTCCGGCTTTGGCGTGCCTGCGCCGGTCAATGCATTTCTCAAACTGCTGGGCGGCTCGGCCTCGCCCTGCGCGCTGGTGGGCCTTGGCCTGTTTCTGGCCGAAAAGCGCGAGGAATCCGCCCCATTGAGCGCCATCGGCGCGCTCACCCTGGCCAAGCTGATCCTGCATCCCGCGCTGACATGGTTTCTGGCGACCGAGGTATTCCACCTTACCCCCGGCCTGACCCATGCCGCCGTTCTGCTGGCCGCCCTGCCGACGGGCACCGGCCCCTTCATGGTCGCCGAATATTACCGCCGCGAAGCCGCCCTGACCTCAGCCACGATCCTGATCACCACCATCGCCTCGCTTGGCTCGCTGATGGTGTGGATGGCGTTGATGTGAGGTTGGTAGCGGGAATCGAATTGCCCTGATTACCCATTGATTTCCTTCCTCATTACCCAGAACTCGCAATTCGGTCCATCAACTGAACCATCAAAAGGAAATTCAAAAAGGGTTCGAATCCGAAAGGCGGAATCGCATTGAAAATTGCCCGATTCGCGGGCGATTCGGGTGAAAAATCCCGGACTATTCAAATGAGCTAATTAACCCTATATTGCTCATATGAACGGAGACGCCCCATGACGGCCTTGGCAGTAACCAGAAGCGACACCGACCGGGTCCTGACCACCGCCATCGCGCGCATTGCCGAGTTTTGGAATCTCAGCAATGCCAAGCTCGGCGCAATCCTGGGCCTGTCGCCCGCCACGATCTCGCGCCTCCGGGCGAGCAAGACTCTGCTCGATCCGGCCAGCAAGTCGTTCGAGGCAGCCCAGTTCCTGCTGCGCCTGTTCCGCAGCCTCGACGCGCTGCTGGGGAGCGATGATGCCGCCGTCAAACGCTGGCTGACGACCACGAACCTCGACCTTGGCGCCAAGCCGATCGAGCGCATCGACACCATGCGCGGCCTGATCGAGGTCTGTGACTATGTGGACTTCTACCGCGCTCGCGTCTGAGCATCGGCCTTACGCGGGCCGCGTGTGGCGCGTGGTGGAGGCACAGCACCGCATCTCCACCAATCGCCTCGCCGCCAATCTGGCCGATCAGGCGCTGCTGGAGGAATTGGTCGAGGCGGTAAAGCCGAACATGCCCGAAGCGGCGCGGCACCTCGACTATCTGCTGGCCGCCCCCTTCCGCTATGGCCACAAACAGGCCAGCCGGTTTCGCCGTGCGCATGAACGCCCCGGCATTTTCTATGCCTCGGAAAGCGAGGCCACCGCGCTTGCAGAAACGGCCTATTGGCAATTGCTGTTCTACGCGCGCTCCCCCGGCTTTGTGCCGCCGTCCTCCACTGTGGAGCGGACAAGCTTTACCGCCACAGTAAAGACCGACCATGCCCTCGACCTGACCCGCCCGCCTTTTGACAGGGACGAGGCGCAATGGACCGATGCCCAAGATTATCGCGCCTGTCAGGATCTCGCCACTTTGGCACGCGGCGCCGGCACCGCCATCATCCGCACCAGATCTGCGCGCGATCCTCAGCGCCGATGCAATATCGTGGTTCTCGCCCCCGTAGCCTTTGCCGAACGCCGCCCAAAGCCGGGCAAAAGCTGGCATTTCCGGTTCGAGAACAATCGCCTGATCGCCATTGCGGCCTTCCCGTCCAATGACAGGTTCGAGTTCCATGCTGCGGATTGGGGGATCTGATAAGCCGGAACCATAACCTATCGACCGCAATGCGTTAGGCCAGATCGAGTCATCGGCACAGGTCGTTTGTTTATCATGAGTCTCGGCTTGGGGAACGTCTGGGCCTGGGACAGGCCGTGTAAAAACGGGTTGGCCGGTGCGGGCCCATGGTTTTGGAGCAGCTCGCTGAAGGTTAGCCCCGCCCCTCAGGTCTGGGTTGCTGCGATCATCGCCCGGACGCCCAGGATGGCGACCAGCCTAAGTTATATGCCAGAATATGGAGGCTGGCCTCCGTTCTGACATGCTTGAGCGTTTTCATTTGGAAATGTGTCGAGCCCATCCAGGCTTTCAGTGTGCCGAAGGGATGCTCAACAGTCTGTCGGCGGATCCGCATCGCCTTTGGCGCACGATCGAGGCGCCGCTCCATCGCCTCGACGACTGCTTCATGCTCCCATCTTCTGACCCGTCGTTCCTTACCGGTCGTGCATTGGTCATGAAGTGCGCAGGTCTGGCAATTCGAGCTCCAGTAGCTATGGAGCGTCATGCCGTCCTCGACCGAGGTATAACGATAGATCAGATCTTCGCCCGCGGGGCACCGATAGACATTTTCCTGCTCCAGATAGACGAAGTCCGGTTTGCCAAAGCGGCCTTGCGCCTTTGCCCCTGAGGTCAGCGGCCTGGGCACGAAGGCGGTCACGCCTATGTCCTCGCAGGTCCGGATATCCTCGCCTTTGAAGTAGCCTTTGTCGGCGATGGCATCCAAGGCCTCGACGCCCATGGCATCCTTGGCTTTCGCCGCCATGACAGAAAGCTGTCCCCGGTCATTCCCGACATTCAAAAGCTCGTGCGCAACAATGAGATGATGCTCGGCATCAACCGCTGCCTGCAGATTGTAGCCGACGATGCTCGTGCCGCGACCCGCGCTCGTCATTGCACGTGCGTCGGGATCCGTCAGCGACACCTGCTGGTCCGGCGCATTGCGAACTTCCTCTTCACGAGCGGCAAGCTCCCGCATCTGTGCGCGCAGCCGGGCGATCTTCTCCGTCAATCGCTTCGCCTTTGGCTCGGCAATGTCGCTTTCGTCGCGATCGGCACGATCAAGCGCGTCGAGATACCGATTGATATTGTCCTGCACCTGCTTCATCCGCGAGGCTACCTTCGCGGCCGTGTAGTTCTTGTCGCGGTTGTTGACCGCCTTCATCTTGCTACCATCGATCGCGACGACCGCCCGCGTGAACAGCCCCAATTGCCGGCACAAGACGATGAACTGGCTGCACACAGACCGGATCGCAGCGCCATTGGTCTGGCGGAAGTTGGCGATCGTCTTGAAGTTGGGCGCCAACCGCCCCGTCAGCCACATTAATTCGACGTTGCGCTGTGCTTCCCGCTCGAGCCGCCGGCTCGACTGGACCCGATTCAAATAGCCATAGAGATAGATTTTGAGCATCGTCGCTGGATGATAGGCGGGACGGCCTGTCTCAGCCGGCGTCACGCCCGCGAACTCCAGCGCCTTCAGATCCAGCGCATCGATGAACGCCTCGACTGCCCGAACCGGGTTGTCCGCCGACACATAATCATCGAGCGATGGTGGCAGAAGATAGTCCTGCCGACGGTCTTCTGCCTGGACGAAACGGCCCATCTCAAAGCCTCCCGAAACACGAGAAAACCATATCAGATTTCTGCGTTTTTACACAGTCTCGGGACTTTCCTGCCGGTCGCCTCCGCCACTGGGAACGTTCGGGCAAGCCGAAACCGGCCGTCCGTCGGGCCGCGAAAGCTTACTCTCCTGCGTGCAGCCCTCGCGGACCGGTCCGAACTGGCCGCTTTCGAAACGAAAAAGGGAAAGCGGATGCTGCTCAATTGAGCCGTAGCCTTGCCGCGGTTGCCGCCCCGCTTCAGCGAGTAGTGGGGATTGGGCCAAAAAACAGTGGCAGCTCCGTTAGGCTGTTTTCCATTTCAAAATGGCTACCGCCATCACATCACCTATTGTCAGATGGCCGAACCAGGCAATCGCGCCATAGGCGGCGCCCAAGCCTGTCATGTCAATGGCCAGCGCGACCAGCAAAAGGGCGACGCCCGCCTTGCGAAGCTGCTGCTGCAGCGGGAAAGGCAGCGTATGGCCCAGCAGATCCTTCTGATGTCGAGCCATCGCGGCACAAAGGCATCCGAACCCCAGGATGGAGGCACATATTGCCAATATATGGATCATACCGTGGTCAGCTCCTTGCTCGCCTGGCGGGCTACACGCGCGGCTTTGGGTGTAGCGCGTGCCGCTTTGCGCGCGGCCCAACCGAAGGCAAGGGCCACGACCAACATGACCATGTCGAAGGCGACGAACAGCCAGTCCCCGGTCATCAGACCGGTCAGCATGTTACGCGAAACAGTCAGAGCGTTTACAATTGGCACGGCCGCGAAAAGGCTAGCAGCGAATGACAGGCTTTCGACCCATGCGCGCCGCTGGGACCGGATGCAGGCCCAGAGCAGGACGCCACCCCATATCAGGAACAGGCTGTTGATTTCCCAATTCGCGCGATCTGGCATCGTGGTGGGCTGCAGGCGATTGGCCAGGAAGTAGGCCGCCAGCCCTGCGGGAAGGCCGGTGATCGCGGCGATGTTGAGCCGCTCCACCAGACGAAATCCGAAATGGGGATGCGCCGGATCGGGAAGTTTTGCCCGCCGCTTCACGGTCCAGAGCACCAGCCCGCTGCCGACCATGATCGTCCCGCCCATGCCCGAGAGGAAATAGAGCCAGCGCAAGCCCCAGCCGGCATAGCGCCCGGCATGAAGCCCGACCATGACGCTTTGCGTCGCCAGCGCGCCGCCCTCCGGCGCGTGCCGGTTCATCAGCGTACCGGTCTGTCCGGCAAAGACCATGCTTTCACCGCGCGCACCGATGGCAGTATCGGCGGCACGGGTAATGGTGATGGTGGCGGTACTGTCGCCTGGATTGGCGATCTGGACAAATCCGATCGCCGCGTTGTCCCATGACCGGCTCGCCATCGCCATGAGTGGGCTTATCGGGACCAGAGGTGCGGCGACGCCGCTGCGTGGCACATCCTTACGACCGGGAAACAGCTCCTCGAAGAATGTGTCCGTAGAGGCATAGTTCGCCATGACGCCCCAAGGCATATACTGTGTCGCCAGCGTGACCAGCCCGGTATAGGTGATCATCAGATAGAAGGGCAGAGCAAAAACCGCCGTGACAATGTGCGCGTCCAACCAGCTTCGCTGCCCCTTGCCGAAACGCAACATGAAGAAGTCTGCGAAGATCTTTTTGTGTGTGACGATCCCCGACACGATAGCGACCAGCATGAACATTGCCGCCACGCCAACGAGATAGCGCGCCCACATGACCGGCATATAATGAAGGTCGAAATGAAAGCGGTAGAGAAAGAAGCCGCCGCGCGTTTCTCGCACTGTCACTGGATGTCCATGCCCATCGAGTGTCGCGCTTGTTTCCCCTCGCTTGCGCCGGGTCGGTTGCTGAGCCTCCACCTCCTTAGGTTGCCAGAAGACCTCGGCGACCGGGCTGCGCGCGGTAGGCGGCGTGATGAACCAGCTTTTCGCGTCCGGTTGTCTTGCCTGAAGATAGCCTATGGCGGCCTGCGTGGCGCTGACGGGATCTGCGGTGGTCACCAGTTCGGGCCGCATCCAGCGGCTGATTTCCTGCTGGAAATAGGCTGCCGTGCCGGTCACGAACATCGCGAACAACAGCCAGCCGAACATCAGCCCGGTCCATGTATGGAGCCACGCCATCGACTGTCGGAAACTCTCCTTCACAGCCGCTCTCCCGTGAGGATGGACACATACAGTCCCGCGCCCAGCAATAGCAGCGCGCTGCCTAGGCTGATCCAGACGCGCAGCATCGACCTGGCAGAAAAGACCGTGACGATGATGCCGGCATAGATTGCGAACGAGACCAGTGTGGCCGCAATGCTCGCCTCGGCCGCGCGCATGGGCAGAAGGCGGGCCAGACAGGCGACAGCGAGCGAAGTGACGACATAGCCGCCGAGGATCGCGGCGATCGCACGGGAAAACACGTGCAGGCGGTGACGGCGGATGCCCGCTCTGTTCGGGTGAATGCCCATGGCGTCAAAAATGCCGCTGGAGCGAGGCCATGAAGGTCCGCGGTTCGCACGGCGTTGTACGGGTCAGGGAGGCGGTGGGGAAATCACGCTCGTTGAAGATGTTGCGGATATTCGCCTGGATCGACCAGTCGTCGAACCTGTAGAACATTGTCCCATCCACCAGCACATAGCCGTCGAGCATGAAGGGCTGCCTCGCTCCCGCGAGAGCTGACGCCGTGCTGGCCGCGCGGTTGCTTTCATGATGAAGTCCTGCCGCTGCGCCCAGATTGGCGAGCGGCCCCGACGGAACCTTATAGCGCGCCCACAAATCGACGATATGGCGCGGTACACTGCCGAGTCGCGTACCAACGAGCAGGCGGTTGTCGGCGGTCACCTTGGCGTCGAGATAGGTGTAGGCCGCCGTCAGTTGTACGCCGTTGCCGGGGCGCCAGGCGATTTCCGCCTCGACACCGCGCCTGCGCTGTTCGCCCGTCAGCACATAGACATAGGGCAGCACTGCGTCGGCCGTGGCGACGTTGGCGCGGATCACGCCGCGGTCGATCAGCGTCTGCTGCGAGACGATCGAGATCGCCTGCGCTTTTTCCAGCGTCGGGATGTCGGCTTTCGATGCCATCGCTCTATCCACACTCTTGATCCCAGCGACGGTGATATCGTCCCGCACATTATCGGCGGACGTTGCCTGCTCTGCGTGCGCGATTGCTGAAAGCCCGAGGCAGGATGCACTCAGCGACGCGCCAATCACTCCATTAAAACGCTTCATCTTGGCCCCTTCGATAAAATCATGGCTCAATAAACATAAATGCGATTGACTCGCAATAGCGTTATTAATAGTGGCGGACCGTGATGAACAGGGGAGCTTTCATGATGCGTAAATTGGTCCGGTCGCTGTTGGCCTGCACGATGCTGACCGGCGCAGCCGCTTGTTCCGGCGCCTCTGCGCGGGAAGCCGATCCAACCGAGGATGCTGGGCATTCCGATGCCGAGATCATCGTCACCGGCCTGAAGCCCGACGAGGGCCAGAACAAAGTCAGCCAAGGCGGCGCTCTGGGCGCAAAAGCCTTGCTGGATACACCCTATTCGGTGACAGTCATCGACGCCGAGGATATCGCCCGACGTCAGGCCAACAGCATCGCGCAGATCTTCGCCAATGATCCGTCTGTCTTTTCCTCCGCCCCGTCCGGTTCGACAAACTGGTGGGGCACCCAGATCCGGGGACTGGGCGTGCGCAACTATTATATCGATGATGTGCCGCTGCTGCTCTACTGGGGCGGCGATTTCCCGCTTGAGCCGATTGAAAGCGTCACCGCCCTAAAGGGCCTGACCGGCTTCATGTACGGCTTCGGAGCGCCAGGCGGTGTGATCAGCTACCGCAGCAAGCGGCCGACCGCCGAACCGATGTTGACGACCGAGATCGGCTATCGCACCAACAGCGTCTTCTATGTTCGGGCCGATGCTGGCGGGCCGCTGACCCAAGATGGCAGGCTGGGCTATCGGGTCAATCTGGCGGGAGAAAAGGGCACCGCCTATAATCAGTCCGGGGTCAACCGGCTGGTTGGGTCACTGGCGCTCGAATATACATTCGGCCCCGACCTCAAATGGTATGCCACCGCTACCTATGAAGACAGCAATCTTCGACACGAGCCGTTCCAGTTCTACTGGGCAAATTATGTCGGGGCCGCCTTGCCCCGCCCGACCTATGACTATGGCAATCTCAATGTCGCGAATAGCTATTACAAGGGACGGACGCTGGCCACGGCCACCGGGCTGGACTGGACCTTTGCTGATGGTTGGTCTGCTCGCCTGACCTATGGTTACACCAGCAAGTTTCACCGCTCGAACAAGATGTTCGTCTACATGCGCAACCAAGCCGGCAACTATGACGGCTATGCCTATAATTTCGCCGAACTGGACAAGAATCATTTCATTCAAGCGATGATGCAAGGTGAACTCGCAACTGGCCCGATCCGGCATGAGATCGTGGCAGGGGCGTCGTACCAGATCACGGATAGCGCCTTCGGCTATAACGATAAGGACTATTATTGGGGCAATGATTTTGACGGCAATATCTATCAGTATCAGCCTTTTCGCGTGACGCGCGCAATCAGCTTCGGAACCAATGGCTGGCCGAGCAGGGAAAGGCAGACAGCTATGTTCCTGAGCGACACCCTACACCTTGGTAAACATCTGCAAGCCATGGTCGGCGCGCGCTATACGCAATACAAACTGTTCGATCTCGACGGGAATGCGTCGGTGGACTCCGGCTATCGTACCTCGACGGTGACGCCCACGCTCGCGCTGATCTACAAACCTCAGCCTTATGTCTCGATCTATGGCAGCTATGTCGAGGCGATGGAGCCGGGCAGCCGGGTTGGCGGTGAGTATGCCAATGTAGGTGAGGTGCTGAAGGCGACGCTCAGCCGCCAATATGAAATCGGCGCAAAATATGAACATCAGCGGCTGAGCCTGACCCTGGCGGGCTTCCGCATTGAGCGCGCCGCAACGATCGATCAGGTCGTCGATGGCGCGCGACGTCTGACGCAGGATGGCCTGACGCTTTACAAGGGAGTCGAGGCGATTGGAAGATATCGGCTCAGCGATGATCTGAAGCTGGGGGCCGGAGTAATCTATCTCGATCCGAGCATACGCAACGTATCGGCCAGTAACGAGGATTTGCGCGGCAATATCCCGGCGGGCGCGGCGAAATGGCAACTCACCGGCAATGCCGAATATCATTTGCCGGCCATTCCCGGCCTCAGTTTGCACGGCAATGTCCGCCATACCGGCAAGTCGCCAACCAGCGACAGCAATAGCCTCTTTGTTCCAGCCTATACCACGGCCAATGCGGGCTTTCAGTTGGACACGCTGGTCAGTGGGCGCAAGGTGACCTTCACTGGCAACGTCAATAATCTGTTCAATGCGAAATACTGGACCCAAACCAATATTGGGGAGGGAATAAACGCTGCCCTGAGCGTCCGCCTATCTTGGTAACGCTGCGCCACAGAGTTGACGACGGGGCTGTCACAAACCCCGTTGCTTCCTACACCGCTGTTCTCGCTGAACGGATGGGAAGTTTTGACGAGCGTATCCAGGCAATGAAACGGCAAGAATGGAGGCAACATTTGCCGGTATGCACCGTCATATGCCTGCGGCAGATTTCGGCAGGGGCTGACGTTCGCTCTTATGCAGACGAATGGCTTGAGTTGGTCGGGTGCCGCCAGCAGCAGAAAGCGGCGTCGCGGGACATTCCGGACATTCCGCTGCGGCGGCCCGAATGCGCGCTATTTCCAGAACCCGACAGTTGAGGGTAGCGTCGTGGGGACTCGAAATCGTAACCGGTCGCCAAGTAGCACCCGAGAATCGTATTTTTCTTGAAGCTAGTGCTTGAACAAGTCTATCAAAAACGTAGGATTGTTTCGGGGTTTAGGTGGGGGATTGGCTCCAATCTATGGCAAGCGGCAACAAGTTCGATGCTACGGCATCGATGGTCGGGTATCTGTATCAATGCCGTTTCGCGCTGCTCAAGGCGATTGAAGCGACGCGCGATGCGCCCGGGGCGGACTGGCCTGCTGCCGGTTTGATGGACACCGAGATAAGGTGTTTTCATCAACCGGAGTGATCGATGCAACGAAGGAAGTTCAGCCGCGAGTTCAAGCTTGAGGCGGTAAGATTGGTGAAAGAGCGCGGGG